>Ga0153932_1000002_pt1 | contig 450231 bp, 402 predicted proteins | sample TSNJ016MetaG_FD_102273 | JGI IMG/M metagenome (GOLD analysis project Ga0153932, IMG submission 102273) | Attine ant fungus gardens microbial communities from New Jersey, USA - TSNJ016 MetaG | ecosystem: Host-associated > Fungi > Mycelium > Unclassified | place: USA: New Jersey, Wharton State... | reverse complement strand
CTCACAAAACGCCACGATCAACACAGCATGATCGAACGAGCAGTCCCCGCAATCGAACCGGGCTGCCACTCCCGGAAACGGCCGCAGCGCAGCACCGAGGGCGGCGATCTTCTTCCCGTCCCGAACCTGGAGCATCGTGTTCGCCGCCAACCACGCACCGACCCCGCGGCTCGCGATCACCTGATCATCCGGGCGCAACGACAGCTCGTCGACCACCGCCACCCGCACCGCTTCCAGGCGCAGAATCTCCGCACTCGCCGACACCGCAGCCTCACGCAACTCAGAAGCCGACAACTGCCACAGACGTCCGCGCAACCCCACCGCAGAACCCGACACCACATCCGACAACAAGACACTCATTGAATCCCCCGATCCCCACCCCCAACAATACTCGAACACCAGTTCGAGTCAATATGCTTTTCGCCGTTAATTTACGATCGCTGGATGTTCACGTTGACTACCGAACGCCTCGTCCTTCGAGACTTCACACTCGGGGATGAAGATGCCGTCCATCAGTACGCCTCCGACCCCGTCGTCTGTAGATATGTGGATTGGGGTCCGAACACCCTGGCAGTGACCAGGGAATTCCTGGCCGACGCGACATTGGAAGCCGCGGGCGTCGAGCGTCGATCATTCACCCTGGCGATCACGTCGAAGGTCGACGGAACGGTCATCGGTTCGGTAGCTGTGTGGGAAGTATCCGCCGCGCACCGGCGGGCGGAACTAGGTTTTGTCGTGAACCCGAAGTTCCAGGGGCAGGGTTATGCGTCCGAAGCGGGGAGCGCGGTTCTGGAACTCGCGTTTGCTCGACTCGGAGCGCAACGCGTGCAGGCAACGTGTCGTCCGGAGAACTCGGCGTCGGCATCGGTACTCACCAAAATCGGAATGGTGGAGGAGGGGCGGATGAGGGCGCACATGGTTATCCGGGGGACTGTGGTGGATTCGTTGCTTTTCGCCGCTGTTCAGCCAGAGATCGCCTCAGCTTACTTTGCGTGACCTTCCCGGACCCTGGTGCGATACTCGAATCATGTTCGAGGATGCCTTGCTCATCGACGCGGCCGGCCGGCCCACCATGCAGCATCACCAGGCCTTTTCTCGGGACTGGGACCGCATCAAGGAGTGGTCCGACAACGTCTACATGCCCTACACGGTGACGCCGATCGGAAGTCGGTTGAAGCCGGCTTCGGACATGTACTCCGCGGCGGTCGGCAAGATCGACGTCACCAGATTCTGTTACGGAATTCCGGTCTCCGTCGGTGAATGTTCGCCTGAGGCCGGAAACATTCTGGTCCTGACGACGATCAGGGGCAACGGTCGACATGCTCTTGGCCGGGGCGCTGCGGCGAATACCGGAGTGGGGGAGACCTTTGTCGCCGACTGCAGTCGGACCGACTATTTCGTCGAATTCGACGAGGACCATCTGCAGCTGAATCTCACTGTGCCGCATCAGCTTGTCGCCGATCATGCCCTGCAGTGGTACGGGACAGTTCCCGACGACCGTCTATGGCGGCACAAGTGCACCATCGGCGGGCGTGGCTCGAGTTGGCTCGCATTGATGGACTACGTTGTTCGAGCGATTGCAGAGTCGCCCGACGCGATGTCGGGTGAAAGGCTCGGTGCCAGGGTTCAAGAACTCATTACGGCTCAGCTTCTCGACGAGTGGGCAACACAGGCCGGGTTGCAGCTCGGCGTCGACGCTTCTGCCGAACCGGCCTACGTGCGATCGGCAGAGGAGTACATCGATACCTTTGCTCGCTCGGTGCCGACGGCATCGGAGATCGCGGCTGCGGTGGGTGTCAGTGTCCGGGCGCTCACTGCGGGATTTCGACGGTACCGAGACACCACGCCGGGGCAACGATTGCGCGCGCGCCGGCTGGAGGGGGTACGCAGCGAACTGTTGCGTTCCGATGGGAGAACCGTCTCGGAAATCGCCAACGCCTGGGGCTACGTCAATCTGGGCATGTTTGCGGCCGCCTACCGGAAACGGTTCGGAGAGTTGCCTTCCGAGACTCGTAACCCACTCTGAGGGCAGTTGTTTGAACGGTCATGACGATCGGTTTACGCACTGGATGAACTGCCGCGATCCGTTGTTTCGTGTCGGAGCAGTCTGCAAGGATTGAAATCGAACGTGACAGCTATCCAACGAGCTAGGAGTACGTCATGGCAACTCGACTTAATCCGTACATCAGCTTCAACGGCAATGCCCGAGAAGCGTTGGAGTTCTACAAGGGCATTTTCGGTGGCACGCTGGCGCTGAGCACGTTCGGTGAATTCGGCAATCCCGGCGAGGGCGGGGACAAGATCATGCACGGAATGCTCGAAACCGATCAGGGATACACCTTGATGGGTGCCGACACTCCGCCCGGCATGCCGTACAACCCCGGCGACAACATCACAGTCAGCCTCAGTGGCGACGACGGCGATGTGCTGCGCGGGTATTGGGAGCAGTTGTCGGGAACGGGTACGGTCAGCGTTCCGCTCGAGAAGCAGATGTGGGGAGACGAATTCGGCTCCTGTACAGACAAATTCGGCATTTCCTGGTTGGTGAATATCGGAGCGCCCCAGAGCTGATTCCAGGCTCTGCCCGGTTCTGCCGAAACGAGACAGTTTTCCTGCCGTTTCGAGGCAGAACCGGGTGTGTGATCGCCGTTACATTCTGTTCGACAAGACAAGTTGCAAGTCGGATGGAGAAATGCAGTGACGATCGAAGATATTGCGCGGAAGCCCCTTTCGAAGCAGCGCCTCGACGACGTGCTGGCGCGAGCAACTCAGGGGGCCGATCGCGTCCCGGGTGCGGTTGCGATGATCACGGATCGAGAAGGCAACATCTACGAGGGTGCTGCGGGTGAGCGGACACTAGGTTACGGCGTTCCGATGACCCTCGATACAACCTTTGCGCTCTTCTCCACAACCAAGGCGATCACCGGTACTGCTGTCCTGCAATGTGTGGAGGAGGGGTTGATCGATCTCGATGCACCTGCAGCGACCTATGTTCCGGACATCGGTGAGCTGAAGGTCCTGGACGGTTTCGACGCCGGCGGAAACCCTGTTCTTCGGGAACCCAAGCGCGACATCACCACTCGCATGCTGCTCCTTCACACTGCCGGGTTCGGCTACGACTTCTTCAACGAGTCGTACAATCGGCTCTCGCAGGAACATGGGCAGCCCAGCGTGATCACGTGCAGCAAAGCGGCGCTCACGACACCGCTGCTCTTCGATCCGGGTGAGAAGTGGGAGTACGGCACCAACATCGACTGGGCCGGACAGGTCGTCGAGTCGATTCGAGGTCAGCGACTCGGCGATGTCATGCGCGAGCGCATCTTCGAACCGCTCGAGATGACGGATACGGCGTTCACGATGAGCCCGTCGATGAAGGATCGACTTGCACCGATCCATCAGCGCGAGAGCGACGGAAGCCTCACTCCGCTCATTGGATTCGAGCTTCCGGCCGAACCCGAGGTGCACATGGGTGGTCACGGTTTGCACGGCACTGTCGGCGACTACATGAAGTTCATTCGTATGTGGCTGAACGACGGCGTGGGCACTTCGGGTCGCGTGTTGTCGTCGGAGACGGTAGCTGCAGCCGTTCAGAACGGGCTCGAAGGCCAGCACGTGGGGTTGTTGCCCGGAGTTCTCCCGACACTGTCCAACGATGCGGAATTCTTCCCCGGTGTACCCAAGGGATGGGCATACTCCTTCATGACAAATGAAGAGGTGGCACCCACCGGTAGGCCGGCCGGATCGCTGGCTTGGGCGGGTCTGGCCAACCTCTATTACTGGATCGACCGGCAGACCGGCGTCGGAGGGTTCTGGGCAACGCAGATTCTGCCGTTCGCGGACGCTGGATCCATCAACGGATACCTGGAGTTCGAGACCGCCGTTTACCAGTGATCGGCTAGATTCCCGCTGTCCGGGATCGACTGTTTCTTTCGGGCGGGTTCGGAGTACGCATGCAGTACAGCGCACGCTGGCATACGACGAACTAGGAGACGGCATGAACAGCCTCGAAGGCAGCTTCGAAGGAAAAGTTGCACTGATCACCGGCGCCGCACGCGGTCAGGGGCGCGCCCACGCTATCGCATTCGCGGAGCGTGGCGCGGACATCGTGATCTGCGATCGGTGCGAGAACAGTGATGTCGTCGCCTACCCCCTCGCAACCGAGGAGGACCTGAAGGAAACCGTTCGTTTGGTGGAAGCCACGGGCCGCCGGTGTATTGCAGTCAAGGCCGACACGGCTGATCGCCAAGCAATGGACGCGCTCGTTGCCCGCGCGGAATCCGAATTCGGCCGCGTCGACATTGCAGTCGCGAATGCCGGTGTCTCCGTGCCCGCTCCGATCACGTCGATGACGTCGGCACAGTGGAACGAAGCCATTTCGTCGAACCTGACCGGTGTGTTCAATACCGTTGCGGCCGTGTCAGGTGGAATGGCGGAACGTGGCTACGGTCGCATCATCACGATCTCCTCGATGATGGGTCGATCCGGTGGCACCCAGATGGCGGCGTACGGCGCCTCCAAATGGGGCGTCATCGGTTTGACGAAGAGCGTCTCACTCGAACTGGCCAACTCGGGTGTGACCGTGAATGCTATTGCACCGGGAAATATCTCGACGCCGATGATTCACAACGACATGATGTACGCAATGATGCGGCCTGACCTCGAATCGCCGACGGCAGACGACGTCGAACCTGTGTACGCGACCCTGCATGCGCAGCCGATCGGTTGGCTGGATCCCTTCGAGATCACGCGAGTAGTCCTGTTCCTCGCCGCCGACGCGAGTGCCCACATGAGTGGCATCGTGGTTCCTGTCGACGCCGGAGTAGCCGCTCGCTCGAACGCTTGACGGACAAGACTGTTCGCGCGAAAGCGCGGACCGGGTGGGTCGTCGGCGTCCTGAGTCTGAGCGGTGTGGTGGTCGCGCTGCAACAGACCCTGGTGGTGCCGGTCCTGCCTGCGTTCGCGACGGCATCGGGAGTTTCGTCGGCCACCGCCTCCTGGCTGGTGACCTCGACGTTGCTGACCGGTGCCGTCGCGACCCCTCTCATCGGCCGGCTTGCCGACATGTTCGGCAAGCGGGCGATGATGCTCGTCTGCCTTGCCGTGATGATCGTCGGCTGCATGGTTGCGGCACTCAGCCAGAGCTTCTGGTTACTGATCCTCGGACGTTCGTTGCAGGGCTTCGCGACGGCACTTCTGCCCGTCGGAATCAGCATCATGCGCGATGTCCTTCCTCCGGAAAAGCTCAGTGGTGCAGTCGCGCTCATGAGTGCGACCCTGGGTATCGGCGGCATGTTCGGCATGCCGATGGCCGGGGTGATCTCGGCGCACTGGGGACTACCCGCGCTTTTCTGGGTCACTGGTGGATTCGGGGTTGTACTGATAGTCGTCTTGCCGCTGGTGGTGCCGGAATCGGCTGTGAAGAGTCGCGGACGCTTCGACTTTCTGGGAGCCACAGTCCTCACACTCGCCATGACGGCATTGTTGCTGGCTGTCTCGAAGGGAACCGAATGGGGATGGGCAAGCCCCGAGGTTCTGGTTCTGATCGCGTCCGGTGTGGTCTTGCTCTGTGGATGGATTCCGTGGGAACTGCACACGCCGGCACCGTTGGTCGACCTGCGGACTTCCCTTCGTGCTCCGATTCTGGTCTCGAATGTCTGCGCAGTATTACTCGGTTTTGCCATGTTCATCAGCGCGTTGGCGGCAACACAGGAACTTCAGTTGCCCCTGGCGTCGGCGGACGGTCTCGGACTCTCGGCCGCCGAAGCCGGACTCGCGATGATGCCGGGGGGCATCCTGATGATCGGGTTGGCACCGGTGTCGTCGAAAGTGACGAGACGATGGGGAGCGAAGGCGACGTTGGCCTCGGGTGCGATCGTCATTGCAATCGGATATGTCTTGCGTGTGCTGTTGGCGCCGACGTTGGTCAATATCGTGATCGGCGCTGCCGTGGTATCGGCCGGTGTGGCATTTTCCCTGGCCGCCATGCCGACCTTGATTACCGAATCTGCACCGATCCATCAGACTGCCTCGGCCAACGGATTCAACAGCCTGCTCCGATCGGTCGGTACCTCCACCGGAAGCGCCGTTGCGGCAGCGGTATTGGCCAGTTCGACGGTGGTGATCGGTGCGAGCACTGTGCCGACTCTCCATTCGTTCGCGGTCTTGTACTGGATCGGAGCGGGCGTATCGGCGCTGGCCGCCGCGGTGACGTTGGCGGTGAGGGTGGAGCGGACGGGGGCGGTATCGCTGCCCGAGTTACCAATTGCAGCTGAAACCGACGGCGCAACGAAGATCGGGTGAGTCGACGGACTTACCCGATCTTCGTCACCGTTATCTCCGACTGGAATCGACCAGGTACTCGAGATTCTGGTTGTACGGTGTGGCTGTTACCGCAGCGTGTGAACTCACCCGAGACACCTCGGTCGAGCCGCGAACGACTGTGGCTTTGATAGCACCTACCTTCAACGGTGCGATGCAGGTGCCCATCCCGGCCGGAGCATTGCAGGTGGTTGTTGTGGTTCCGACCGTCACTTTGACGACGGCAGGAGCCGTCAAGAAGGTGAGAACCTCAACGGTATCTCGAGCAGGAGATGACCATTGGCGCAGCGACATCGGGGGTGTCGACGGGTTGGCAGGAACTGCAGATACTTTTTGCGTTCGGTAGCTCAAGTAAGCAGTATCGCGAACGATCGTCGGCATCACCCCTGACCGGAACCAGTACAGACCGTAGGCGCTGATGTCGAGTAGGGCGCGTCCGTGCCCCGCACTGGGGGCAAAGGATGTTCCCTCGCTGTAGTCGTTCCACGTTGTCAGTTGGACCCATTCGCTGCCTGAATCGAGCGCGATCTGCCAGGTATTGCGCAGATTCTGGGTGTTTTCCGCTTCGTCGTAGATGGCCTGGTTAGGTCTGACGTCTTGGAAGGAGACCGATTGCATCCAGATCTTTCCCAATGCATGGGCAGCGGCGGCCAAATCCAGCGGAGAATTAGGGCTGTTGACCACAGGGTTCCCTGCTGGATTCCGGTTCCCCCAACTTGACATGCCATAGCTGATAGAAGCAAATGCGTTCCTGTTTGCCGCTGCGTCTAAGAATACTGGAACTAAAGCCACATTTATCCCATATGACTGACTCATCAGGGTGATGAACTGCGACCACCATGTTGGACTTTTCGCCTCGGCAAGAAATGGGGAAATGACAAGTCGCCCGTCTCCAAGTTTGAATACCGACGGTTTTGTCGCATATGGCGCCATTTCTGCCGCAAGTTCTGCTGGGGTCATGCTATTGAAAGAAGCGCTCATATCGGGCATAAGCATTACTTTGAAATTTGGATCCACTGTTGCGGCGGCTTGCATGAGCGCGCCGGGAATGATTGAACCCCACCAACTGGCGTCTGCTGCCTTGGCCATGATGTCGACAGAGAACCCGTCGAGCCCAGCGGCGACTGCCTGTCGAACTTCAGTTTCGAGATCTCTCTGACGCCACTGGGGATCTGCGATCGGAGGGCGTGGAGCAGGCCGGTCGCGTATGAATCCCGCTGAATTGACGTGTGCATTGTTCTCTCCGTGCACTGTCATGTACTGAGTTGTGTAGAAGTCGTTGTTCGGGGTGGCGTTGTCTATCGATACCGGGTATGGCGGAAAATAATGTCCGAATACCTTCCGTCCGTTCAGCGTTGCCCGGTCCGGAATGTCAAAGGGGAGAGCAGCAGATTCCGGATTGGCAGATAGAGCAGCGGGAGCAAACGTAGGTGATTCTGTGCGCCCTGGCACCTGAAAGTAATAGGCAAATGTGAGGGATAGCGCGATAGCCGTCGTGAGGGACATGAGACGGACTGTTTTCGGTAGATTTGCGTACCGTCGCATAGAGATGAAACGCATGGGAGTTATCCTCCAGGTCAGATTCTTCGCCTGTAGAGACATTTGTCTGGATTGCATTCTGAGGCACGAACTTTGCGACGCTAACATGAATTGAAATCCGGGGCATTTCGTCCACTCGAATACGCGAGCGAGCCCAATCGTGAGGGTTCTCGACGGTTGGGTCCTGTCGGCGGCCGGTTTGCAGGACTGTTGCGTGAAAAATCCTGGAATGTGTCGGCCTCCTGGGTCACACTGGGGAACGGACTACCGACGGACAACCGACGCGGGAGGGCTCATGGCCGAAGCGATTGTGGCCGAGGGGTTGGTCAAGAAGTACGGCGACGTCACGGCACTGGACGGTATCGACCTGGAAGTGCGCGAGGGTTCGGTGATGGCACTGTTGGGTCCCAACGGTGCCGGAAAAACCACCGCGGTAAGGATATTCACGACGCTGCTCATTCCGGACGGTGGTCGCGCCGAGGTTGCCGGGCTGGACGTGGTCGAGGATGCGCGGGCGTTGCGGTCGAAGATAGGTGCTTCTGGCCAATATGCCGCGGTCGACGAGTACCTGACGGGCTACGAGAATCTGGACATGGTTGGGAGGCTGTATCACCTCGGCGCCCGAACCAGTAAGGCCCGAGCGCGTGAATTGCTCGAGCAGTTCGATCTTGTCGAGGCCGGAGATCGGCCGGTCAAGGGCTATTCCGGTGGAATGCGGCGACGTCTCGATCTCGCGGGCGCATTGGTCGCTCGGCCGCAGGTGTTGTTTCTGGACGAGCCGACCACCGGCCTGGATCCTCGGGCGCGCCTCGGTCTCTGGGATGTCATCGAAGGGTTGGTGGCGCAGGGGACAACACTGTTGCTCACGACGCAATACATGGAAGAAGCAGAGAGGCTGGCCGACCAGATCGCGGTCATCGACCGCGGCTCGGTCATCGCGCGCGGCACCGCAGATCAGTTGAAGGCGCGGGTAGGGGGTGAGCGCATCGAACTGAGCGTGCACGAGGTCGAACATCTCGACATCGTGCGAGAGGAATTGCGCTCGCTTGCCGTGGGGGACATTCAGGTTCAAGAGAATGTCCGTCGCGTCACTGTTCCTGTCGACGACGGCACCGATGCCTTGGTTGCGGCGCTCAATCTTCTGTCGGCACGCGGCATTCGGGTGTTCGACGTCGGACTTCGCAGACCCACCCTCGACGATGTCTTCCTCACACTGACCGGGCACCAGGCTGAACTGGAGGATCAGAAATGACCGTGCAGATGGCGCTCGAAGACGGTTTGACCATCGCCAGGCGAAACTTGATCAAGATCAAGCGCGTTCCGGATCTGCTGGTGTTCACCACGTTGTCGCCGATCATGTTCGTGCTGTTGTTCGCCTACGTGTTCGGCAGCGCGATCTCCGTCCCGGGCACGTCGTATCGAGAATTCCTGATCGCCGGAATCTTCACGCAGACAGTCATATTCGGTGCCACCTGGACTGGTCTGGGGATGGTCGAAGACATTCAGAAAGGAATCATCGACAGATTTCGATCGCTGCCCATGGCTCCGTCTGCCGTGCTCACCGGCCGAACGTCGAGTGACGTGTTGATCAACGTCATCAGCTTGGTGGTCATGTCGTTGACCGGTCTTCTGGTGGGGTGGCGCATTCATTCCAGCTTCCTCGAGGCGGTCGCAGGTTATGCGCTGCTGCTGTTCTTCGCGTACGCGTTGTCATGGGTCATGGCTGTTGTGGGGCTGTGGATCCGGACGCCGGAGGTCTTCAACAACGCGAGCTTCATCGTCATCTTTCCGCTGTCGTTCATCGCGAACACTTTTGTGGAGACCACCAACCTTCCCGGGCCGCTCAAAGTGATCGCCGAATGGAATCCGGTGTCGGCGGTGACTCAGGCGGTCCGTGAATTGTTCGGCAATACCAATCCTGCGATGACAGTTCCGGATGCGTGGCCACTTCAGAACCCGGTCATCGCGTCGTTGTTGTGGACTTTCGGTTTGCTGATCGTCTTCGTGCCGTTCGCTATTCGTCGGTATCAGAAGGCAGTCAGCCGCTGACCTGGTGGTTCCGGCCGGTAGGGTGGGTATGTGCCGGAGCCCGAACGCATCGACAAACGCAGCCTGAGATACGCCGGGCGACGTGAGGAGTTGCTCGACGCGCTGACCCGCTACGTTATCGACAACGGTGTCGGGGAACTGACGGTGAGGCAGCTCGCCAAGGCGGTGGGTGTGTCGCATGCGTCGTTGCTCAACCATTTCGAGAGCAAGGAGAATCTGCTCTCCGAGGTCATCGAGAACATGCGTGGTGAGTCCATTCCGATTGCGGTCCCGATGAAACCGGGGGTCGATCCGGCGACAGTGCTGACCGCGTGGTGGACCGAACGTACGACGCCGGAGGTCCTGCCGCGGTTCCGAGTGATGGTCGAGATCTACGCCCTCGCGCTCGGTGATCGTGAACGCTACGGACGGTTCCTGGATCGATTCGTGGGCGATTGGATCGAGGCACTGGAAGCCGGTCTACGGCAAGCGGGCTGCCCCGAGGACGATGTTGCCTCTGTCGCTACTCTGTTGCTCTCGCAAATGCGGGGTCTGTCGATGGATCTTCTGGCCACGGGGGATCGGGCCCGCGTCGATCGTGCGTTCGGGCTTTTTGTCGACGGCTTTGCCGCCCGCGCTCGGGAGTGGTCCACGCCTTCATGATCCGATCGCCTTCAACACTGACCGATCACCACAGTTGACGCGGTCTCACTGTAGGTTGCTACCCGCGCGAGAAACCCTCCCCGAGTGAAGGTTTCGACGGTCATCTCGACCTGCTCCGTGCTTGTCTCGACGAGCAGATGACCGCCCGGTCGTAGCCACGGCACAGCATCGGCGATGATGCGACGCTGTAGGTCCAGGCCGTCGGCGCCGCCGTCCAACGAGACGCGCGGTTCGTGAAGTCGCGCTTCGGGCGGCATCAGCCGGATCGAGTCTGTGGGGACGTAGGGCGCATTGGCGACGACGACGTCGACACGACCTCGTAATGCCGTCGGCAGTGGGCCGTACAGATCGCCTTCGAGAACACGCTCGGGCGGTGTGATGTTCTGACGAGCGCAGCGAACGGCGGCCGGTTCGATGTCCACCGCGTAGAGATCGACAGCATCGATCATCGCCTGCACGAAGGCCCCGACAGCTCCTGAACCACAACACATGTCGATGACGACGCTTCCCGCACCGACGAGTGCGCAGGCCTGGCGGGCGAGGAGTTCGGTGCGTCGGCGGGGGACGAATACTCCAGGGTCGATGTGGATGCGTAGTCCGCAGAATTCTGCCCAGCCGATGACAGGCTCGAGTGGTTCGCCGGCAACTCGTCGATCGATCATCGCGTCGAGTTCGTCGCGAGAGCGTGCAGTGTGGAGAAGTAGGCGAGCTTCGTCTTCGGCGAACACACAGCCTGCCGCTCGGAGGATCGCGGCCACCGAATTCTGCTGCGACGGGGGGAACGTCGGGAGATCAGGCGCTGACATGAGAGAGCCCTTCGGCCTCCTGAACTCGCGGGGGACCTGCATGTATAGAACACCGCCACCTTACCGGAGCAGTCGCGTGACAACGGGAAATGTGGAGCGGGAATTTAGGTTGACCAATTGGTAAGGCTGTTCTAAGGTCTGAACTCGATCGGCTGGCTGATGTGGGGCTGATCGCCACATACGGCACTGTCAACGCAATCGGTAGGAGAAGGCACGTGAGCAAGCGGCTGTGTAGAACGCTCGTCGGATTGGGTGCGAGCGCGTTGGTGGCGTTGACCGTCACCGCACCGGCCGCGGCGGAATCGAAGAATGCCCCCGGCGCCGTGGTGGGCCAGGAGTCGCTCGGTGCGGATCGGGTCATCCCGGGTGCTGTGAGCGCAACGAAGGTGACGTACTGGTCCACGGGCCCGAAGGATGCACCGATGACGAGTAGCGGTGTGGTGTATCGCCCCGAGGGGGCTCCGCCCGAGGGTGGTTGGCCGGTCATCTCTTACGCGCACGGAACGGTGGGTGTCGCGGATCAGTGTGCGCCGAGCAATAGCGTTCCGCTCGAGCGGACCGCGACGCATCTCGGTCACTGGCTGGAGCAGGGATACGCGGTGGTGACCACCGACTACGTGGGACTCGGAACACCCGGTGTTCACCCGTATCTCGACGGTCGTTCCGCTGCGCACAGCGTCGTGGACATGGTGCGTGCCGCTCGTGCGGTCGACGGTGACTTGTCGAGCGAATGGGTTGCGATGGGGCAGTCGCAGGGCGGGCAGGCGACTATGTTCACCGCTTCGCTTGCCACTGATTACGCGCCGGAGTTGGACTACCGCGGCGCAGTCGCCACTGGTGTCCCCTCGAACATCGAGAATCTCCTACCGCTCGGCGGTCCGGCCTTCCCGGCGCTTCCGCTCAAGGGTACGACGGTCTACATCGCGAACGTTCTTGACGGACTGCGTGCTTCGCGGCCGGACATCGACATCGACTCGTATCTGACCCCGCTCGGCAAGACCATCCTCGACGATGTCGAGAACAACATGTGCTACACCGAGGCGCGCACGAAGTACGGAACCGTCACGCTCGGGCAGGTGCTGACGAAGTCGCTGGACAATCCGGTATTCATGGAGGCTGCACGTGAACTGCTCACTGTGCCGACCGCAGGATACGACCGCCCGTTTTTCATCGGTCAGGGGTTGTCGGACATCGATGTTCCGGCACCGCTGACACTGAAGTTCGCGGCTGACCTCGCTGCAAACGGTGTGGACTTTGCATTCCATGCCTATCCCACTGATCATCTGGGAACCGTTCCAGCTTCGGTTCCAGACAGCACTCCCTTTGTTGCGGCACTGTTTTCCGGTCAACGACCATGCACCGGAAGCCTCTGCTGAACAACGTCTTTCAGTTGGCGTGCACTCCGTGCAGGTAGATGTCGATCGGGATCCTGAGCTGCCGAACGGTTTCGGTGGAGCGAGGATCTCGGCTGCGTGATCCGAGGCAGTAATCGAAGATCAAGCCCTCCAGAAGGCTCAGGAAATTGGCGGCAGCGACGTCGGGATCGTCGACGCCGATGGTTTCGAAGATGGGTATTGCCTTCTCCAGCGAAAACAGACTTCCTTCGAGGAGTTGGTGCAATGTCGAATCTCGGGGAGTCTCCAGGAGCAGTGCATATCGCGCGATCAATTCGTTTCGGCGTTGCGAGAGAAGATCGTCGAGATACTCGGCCGTCAGGGTGGCAGGGTCTCCGTGGCTTTCGAGTAGTCCACTGAAAGTGGAACGCGATCGTTGCACGATGTGCAGTGCGGTCGCTTCGAGAAGTGTCTCGCGAGTGCGGAAATAGTAGGACGTCGAACCGGCGGGAAGTTCCAGCGACTGATCAACCGCCCGATGGGTGAGTGCACGCGGGCCCTGCTCGGCGATGATCATGACGGCGGATGCCGCGATGAGAGCTCTGCGGTCGGGCTTCATGTCGTTCCTTGCTGCTGATGGTGCGTCGTGAGGGTCACATTGACTCGATTTGCTTTCGATCGCTAGCCTCGACTCTACAGACGTAGAGGAGTCTAATGCTACTGGACGAAGAGCAGTTGGCGGCACGTGAAGCTCTCGATGCCCTGCGGGTCCGGATATCCGGCGGTGAGACCGGGGGCGGGATCTATCTCTGGGGAAGCGTCGGCCGCGGGAAGACGATGCTCATGGACGAGTTCTACGACAGCATCCCAGTCGGCAAGCGGCGCATTCACTTTCATCGGTTCTTTGCAGACCTGCACGCACGGGCGCACGAACTCGGGTCGATGGGTTCGGCGTTGGACCACGTCGCAGACGGAATCCGTGTGCTCTGCTTCGACGAGTTCCACATCGACGACGTTGCCGACGCAATGTTCATGGCAAGGGTTCTCGACACAATCGTCGCGAAAGGTGTGACTGTTGTTGTCACGTCCAATGTCCCGCCGACCGAGCTTCTTCCGAATCCGCTTTTTCACGAGCAGTTCGTTCCGTCGATCGAGTTGATCGAGTTGACTCTCGAGGTGATCGAGTTGGGTGGCTCTATCGACTACCGGACCGCAGGACAACCAAGTGCCGGGGACTACCGTTTTGCGACAGGAGAATTCCTCGTCGACTCGGAAATTGTGAGGCCGTCGAGTGAGGGTGTCGAATTGACGATCGGTACACGCACATTGGCGTGCTCGGCGATTCGAGATGGTGTCGTGTGGTTCGATTTCGCGGTGCTGTGCGGCGGTTCGACCTCGGCCGCCGACTACCTCGAGCTTGCCTCTCGCTTCGACGACTGGGTGATCTTCGGGGTCCCAGTTCTCGAAGAAGCATCGGAATTTGCAGTCCGCCGCTTCGGTAACGTCGTCGATGTTCTGTACGACGTCGATGCGCGGCTGACGGTGTATGCCGACGCTTGCGTCGGAGAAGTAGCAGGCAGCCTCCGGGATGTGCCCGGGTTGGCGCGCCTCTACAGTCGTCTGTCGCTACTGGCGAGGACGGAGACGGACAGCGTTGGTTCAGGGAGCAGCATCAATTCCAGGTGAGATCGCCGGTCGCAGCGCTGGGCGTGAGCCCGAACATGCTGTGGCAGATGCGGTTGAGATGGGCGCTGTCGGTGAAACCGGCCTCGTGGGCACTGGTTGTCAGACTTGCGCCACTGCTCATAACTTCCATGGCGCGCCGTAGCCGCAACCAACGGATGTACGTCGAAAAGCTCATCTGCAGTTGATCGTTGAAGATTCTTCCCAAGCGTCCGGACGAGATGGAGACCCGCGCGGCGGTGTCCGCCAGCGTGATCGGCCCCGAAAGGCGCTCGGGCAGTATCGTCAGAGCATGTTCGAGCGCAGGGTGAAGATCACGTAGGTTCGACGGCTGTTTGCCTCCGGACAGTGAATCGACGAGCCTCGCTGCGTATTCCAGATCAGAATCATCGCCACGGTCGGTCATCGCCACGGCCGTCCGTCCACGATTCGACCATTCGGCCACACCGCCGAGGTCGGATTCAGGCGGCTGGATGCGTCGGCCCATCCCGATGGTGGAATCGACATAGATCGCCCGTCCTCGCGCGCCTTCCGAGGCGGACAACGAGTGCACCGCCCCTGACGGAATGACCACGGATCGCACGACTTCCCTGTGGCCGTTCCCGTCCGTGACCGCGACGACCCCGTCGTCGACGATCATGATCTGAACAGCGGCATGCGCGTGCGTGTGTGCTGACCCGACGGCTCCGGCGAACATGAGAATGCCGGGCCGCATGTGGACGTCACCGGACCAGGTCATGCCGGAAATCATAGTGACGACCCTGACAGACCTCGGGGTCCGGTCATCCTCCGGTAGGACCGTGGGCAGTTCGAAGATCGTGCGCTGGGCCGATGTGTCGGCGAGGGGTTCGAGAGAGGCTGTATTCATGAACAACGCACAATCACCCGCAGTCTTGTCGGTCCACTCGCTGGGCAAGTCGTACGGCAATGTTCCGGTGCTCCGTGGTGTGTCGCTGGAAGTCCGTGCGGGCACTGCCACGGCGATCATGGGACCGTCAGGATCGGGTAAGTCGACGCTACTGCACTGCATGTCAGGAATCGTGAAACCTGACTCAGGCGCAATCATGTTGGGCGGTAGACATATCGAAAACCTCGGTGAGAACGATCGAAGTCGACTGCGGCGTGAGTCCTACGGGTTCGTCTTCCAGTCGGGTCAGCTGTTGCCGGAGCTTCCGGCGATCGAGAACGTCGCTTTGCCTTTGGTGCTCAACGGTTTGTCCATCGCGGAAGCGAAGAGGACGGCGCACGGTTTCTTCGCACCTTTGGGTCTGGAGGGATTGCAGGACCGGCGCCCAGGTCAGATGTCGGGAGGACAATCCCAACGTGTCGCGATCGCCCGAGCGTTGGTGACCAAACCTGCAGTTCTGTTCGCGGACGAGCCGACCGGTGCCCTCGACGCACAGACAAGCTGGGAAGTGATGAGAGTGTTGCGTGACTCTGCGCAACAGATCGGTTCGGCATTGGTCGTCGTCACTCACGACGCCGAGGTCGCTCGCTGGTGTGATCGTACGATGACGATGCAGGCCGGTTCGCTCGTCGGGACACAGGTGGCGGCATGAAGGCCACAGCGCGTGTCGCCTTGATGACGGTGCGAGGTGAGGGACGAAAGGCGTTGAGTACCTTCGCGCTCCCCGTATCGGCCTTTGCCGCGTCGACCACCTTGCTGCTCACGGTTCTCGGTGGTTACGGTGCCTTTGCCGGCAGAACGAGTGAACCCGAGTCGGAGGCCTATCTTGCGCTCGCGGGGGTTGCGTCGGTGCTGATGATCGTCCCGGCGATCACTCTCGGTCTGGCGGCGGCCCGCTTGGGCGCCCGTCGCCGAGACGAACGTCTGGCCGCGCTGCGACTCATCGGATCCACACCTCGTCAGATTGTTGCGCTGTGCGCTGCGGAATCGGGTGTCCAGGGCTTGGCCGGTGCGTTGATCGGCGCGCTGGGGTACTTCCTCGCGTTGCCGCTCGTGGCGCTCTTGCGATTTCAAGGTCGCACCTTCGAGTGGGGTGAGCTGTGGGTCGGCGCAGTTCCTCTGGTGGGCATCGTATTCGGAATGACCGTACTGGCGGCTTTGACGTCGATGCTCGGTATGCGTCAGGTGTTCGTGAGTCCGTTGGGAGTCACGGCGGGCAATCCGAGTGCCGCGCCGAAGATGATCTTCGCTGTCGCGGGCGTCGGGGTTCTGTTGGGATGGAGTGCATTCGGTGGTGCCGCGGCGAGCATCGCGGCAATTCTGGTGGGACTTGGTCTCTGCTTCGGCGTTGTTGCGCTGGTCGGTCCGTTCGTCATCTCGTTGCTCGGACGGATCATGCTCCGATTCGCGAGGGACGGTGCTTCGTTGATCGCGGCACGTCGGGTCCTGGACAACCCGAAGGCCGTGTGGCGCACGGTCAGCGGTGTGACGATGGCAAGTTTTGTTGCTGCGGGCACGTCTTTGCTCGCAGCGATCGGCAACGGAGAGGGTCAGGAACTGCAACCGGGACAGGAATTCTTGTTCGCCGACATGAGAACCGGTGTGTTGTTCACGCTCGGAGCAACGTTCACGTTGGCAGCTGTCTCGTCTGCACTCACCCAGGTATCCGGGATCCTCGACAACCGCGAGCTCTATCGGAGTCTGACTTTGGCCGGCACACCTGTCGAGGTGATGGACAGCGCCCGCATGAGGCACGTTCGCACTCCCGTGGTGGTGATGGCACTGGCCGGCGCCGGCGCTGCACTGCTGTTCCTCTTCCCGCTGGCAGGGGCAGTCGTACTGACCACTCCGATGGCACTCGTTCAGTTGGGCCTCACCCTGGCGGTGGGGATTGCGTTGGTGTTGGCCAGTGCGTTCGCAGCCAAGCCCGTCATGCGGCGGGTACTCGCGGGCTGAATCTCGACCTTTGTCCGTCAGGTCTGTCTCCGGAACGGTTCCGCCAACTGGCCGAGGTAGTCGTCCGGGTAGTCGGGCTTGGCCGCCATTCCGAGATCGTCACTGCTGAAGCGCTTTTCCGGATCGAAAGAATAGGTGCGGAACAGGTGATCCCAGATCAGAGTGAACAAACCGAAGTTGACGTCACCGATTCCAGCCCACTTCAGGTGATGAAATCGGTGGCCGGCGTTGAGCGCGAGGATCGGACGGAGAGGGCCGATGCGGTAATCGGCGTTCGAATGCTGAAGCAGGAGTTGGACAGCGACGCAAACCGCGAGCGCCGAGGCAACTGGAACGGGCATCCCGAGGAGGATCAGTGGCAGGACGCCGCCGGCGGTTTCGAAAGTCTGATGCACGGGGTGCTTCATGAGTCCGTTCATACCGTAGAACCGTTCGAGGCTGTGATGAACCGCGTGGAAACGCCACAACCATCCAACCTTGTGGCTGATCAAATGCACTACGGTGATGCCGAAATCGGCAACCAACACTGCGAAGACAACCTGAACGACAAACGGAAGACCGCTCGGCCACAGACCGTCGAACGGAATCACCGCGGCCATCAACGGAATCACCGCGACGCTGACCAAGATGAGGGATTCGTTGACAAACGCATGGACAGCGTCGCGAAACCTGTCCGGTCCCGGGGCATTCCACGAGGATTCGTAGGGAAGCGCCCGTTCGGCGGCAAAAGAGCAGACCACTGCGAAGAGAATCAATGCCACCAGTGACCATTTCGGCGCGCCGGATGCCGCCAGCGCGATTGCGGCTCCGTTGATTCCCAAGAGCATGAACGGGACGTACCCGTATCTGACGATGAAGGTGAGCATGTGATCGATGGTGCTCGATGCGGTGGCTCTCGACTTGTACGAATCGGTCGACTTTCAGTCAGCCGAACAAGCGCTGTCGCGTTACTTCGTCAGCACGGTGGTGAGTGCAGCGGTCAGATACGGAGTGATGTTCTCGACGACCCGCGTCACGATCGCAGTGGCAATGTCAGCGGGTTGGAGAGGTACCGACGGTGTCTCCGGCAATGCCGGGGCAGCAGGCGGAGCGGGCTCGGACATCATCGGCGTATAGGTGTTGTGCTTCGTGAAGTAGCCGAAGACCGAATCCACGAACACCTCGGGAGCATCACGCGGCTTGGGCATGTTGCAGATGCCGTCACCCTCGATGCAGACTTCCCGTACTGCGATGTCGCCGAATCCACCGCGTGCTCCGGACATCGTCGCTCCCGGAACGACATTGGGCACTACGGTTTCGATGCCCCCGGCCGAGTTGCGAGGGTCGGCGTAGAGGACGCCTTCGACTTGCGACTGCGGAATGGATCCGTCGCGTGCGATGTCACCGAGCACGTCGCCGGCAATCCGCGCTCCCTGCGAGTATCCGGTGACAACGATCTCGCTGCCCGGGCACTGAGCGTGGAATGTGTTGACTTCGGTGCGAAGTGTCTGGGCGCCGGCGGCAACGCTCTGGTCGTACGTCTGATCGCCGAGCGGCCAGAAACTGGCGGGGTAGGTCACCGGCTTGGCGGCATAGCCCTGGGCCACGTAGCGGTCGGTGACTGGTTGTGTCGTTTGTCCTGTCGGATCCCACGTTCCGCCGACCGCGAATACCGCACCGGCCGGGCACGACCCACCGTCATTCGGGTCCGCTCCGGCAGGCACCGACATCACAAGAGTCACCCCCGCTGTGACTGCAACCGTGCATGCCACTGATATCGCGTATTTCCTCATCGGGCAGGTCCCCATCTATCTACGTTCTCGTTCACTGGCGAGACAACCCGCGGTCCGACGCGTTTCGTTCGGTACTGAAGAGAATGGTGATGGGGCGATAAGTCCTGGAGGTAATCCGTGCGTAAACAGGAAGTTGCCGACCGGCGCTGTTTACTACCAGCGTGTGTGGGGCGTCACGGTGTCGGTACCTGCGGCGGGTGATCCGGCTCGAGGAGGGTTCCGATCTCCTTCCCCATCGACACGGCGTTGTTGAGGTCCGCGTTGGTTGTCGGCCCGAGTGTGGCGTAGACGACGATCGTCGTCTTCGAGTCGGGGTAGTACAGCGCAAGACCGTTGTAACCGCCGTACGACGGGTTCATCACCAGCCAGCCGTCGAGGTGCCCGGTCCCGAAGGAAAAGAACTTGTCCGCCGTCATACTTCCCACGCCCGCAGTCGTCGGCGCCATCTGTTGCTCGAAAGCCTTGTCGGAGAGCAACTCTCCCGTTCCGAGTGCGCGAACCCACCTTCCGACGTCGGCGACAGGCGCGTTCATGTTTCCGCTGTGCAGGAAAGCAGTCGGATTCCAGAAGGTGGAGTCTTCGAACACTCCGCGTTCATTGGTGTAGCCGTGCAGGATCGGTTCGTCCATCTGCGGCGTGAGCACAACGCTGCTGTTATCCATCCCGATTGGATCGAAGACGCGCTGCTGAAGTAGGTCACCCAGCGGTTTTCCAGTCGCTTTCTCCATGACGTCGCCGAGCAGCGTCAGGTCGCTGTGCGCGTACGCCCAACTGGTGCCGGGTTCGAACAGAGGTGGACGAGAGTTGGCAAGATTCAGGATCTCCTGAGACGTCCAGCCCTTCATCGGATTGTCCGTGAAGAGTTTGAGGAACTGTGGATCTGTCACGTAGTCGGAGATACCCGACGTGCTGTTGGCCAGCATTCGCGGAGTGATGGTCTCTGCGCGTGGAAAGTTCGGTTCCCACTTCGCGATCGGCTGATCGAGGGGGAGCGTTCCCTCTTCGTCGAGTTGCAGCAGGACTGTTCAGAGCATCGGTTCCATCGGCTGGCCGACGCGCAACTGCATGTCGGTTGTAGCCGGAACTCCGACAGGGGACTCTCCGACGGCGCCGAGAGCAACCTCGTCGTCGCCCCGCCATACACCGAACACCGCGGCACTGAGGCCCAGGTCGGCCACCTGACGGCGGACGATGTCCGCGATCTCGGTGGATTCCTGACTGCTCGCGGTGCTGGGAGTTGCGCTGTTCGTGTTTGTTGCCGCGTCCTCGTCGGAACTGCACGCAGCGGTTGCAATGGCAACGGTCAAGGTGATCGACAGAGCAGCCAGTCGCACCCGACGGCGGTGGTGGGAGGAATTCATGCCTGCGATCCCTTCGATGTGGAAATCGAGCAACCGACGCCGAGCAATGTCCCAATTGTCTGAATTTAGCAGTTCGAAGGGGGAGTGAACAGATTGACGGTCAGGGGCGACTGCTACTCCCAGTGCCTGATCACGTCAGTCCTCAGTCTGGCGTCGCGTCCGATTCCGCTCGTCGGTCCTGCGCTTGCTGAAGCTCGGCGTTGATGCGACGAGCCTCGGTGAGTTGGTCTTCGAGGGTGATGATGCGGCAAGCCGCGTCGAGCGCCGTGCCATTGGCTACAAGTTCGTGCGCGCGGGCCGCGATGCGCAGCTGGTAGCGGGAGTAGCGGCGATGTCCGCCCTCAGAGCGTTGTGGGGTAAGCAGTTTCGCGGCATCGAGGCTACGAAGGAAAGCTTGTCTGACGCCGAGGATCTCGGCCGCATGTCCCATGCTGTACGCAGGATAGTTCTCGTCGTCGAATCTGCCGGAGGGGTCCCCCGGTGGTGTATCTGCCGGAATGGCTCGCTTCTTTCGCTGAACGGACGGGGCCCCCGGCGCGAGGTGCGCCGGGGGCCGGATGGGGTTGAACTTACTTACATAACTGCATTCTTTCGAACTTCCGGACTCGCACAAGACATCCGGTAGCCGCTTTGAAGGGGGGTGCCGGGTCCGACTGCACACTCACACACGAATTCGGCCCCGGCACGTCCCTGCCCTGCGGTACTGCTTGCGGGTAGTTCATCTCTCCCGCATCTCTTGACTCGTTCCTTGCTACGAGAAAAAAGATACAACAGCCCCGCGAGAATGTCTACCCTGACCGCTGTAGATATTTTGTTGCGAACTTTCCAGGTATCGATGTTCAGGAACGACCCGCTCACCGGGGGTGAGAGCGCTCCGTGTGAGTCGTAGGAGATGGATCTGGGACAATGCTCCGATGCGAAATACCCCGAAGTCCGAGTCGTTGTTGCGTGCCCGCGCGGAGAGGGAAGAGCGCACCGGCTCCTCCGAGCAGCCCGGAGGAGGCGCGTCGAGCCCCGGAGAGGACTCGTCGTCGTCCGAGCCGGGGGCACGCAGCGACAGCGCCACGATTCGGTCGGCTAGATCCGAGCTCTCAACTCATGCCAGGGCAGTGGAAAGTATGCACGAGGCGATCCATCCTGATCGCGATTGAGTCGGGCGCCTGGTCGGCATGCGGAGGGCTTTCTCATGTCCGTCGCTCCAACGCACGACGGCCGCCGCACTCCCGAATGCTGGGAGTGGCGACGACCGTCGAGTTGTCAGAGCGTGTAGGTGGTTCGTGAACCTCAGGGCAACAACTGGTCCAGGAACGTGTTGCTGAAGACCTTGTGCGGATCCAACGCGTTGAATGCGGCGTTGGCGGTGTCCCAGTTGTCGCTCGATGGGACGCCGTCGCGGTAGGTCTGGGGGAGGCCCTGGGTGATGATCGGGGTGTCGGTGTACGGCTTGTCGGGGCCGAACGCCCAGCCCTTGGACCACTCGGGGCGGAAGGTGGCATCGTTGTTGTTGTAGTGATTACGCATCCACTGTTCCATTTCGCGGTAGAACGCGAACATGCCGGGGGTTCCGGGGACGCCGAGGACGTTGAGCCAGATGGCGGTGTCCCACTCCGGATGGTCGGGGCGGGGGCGCATGGCCGAGATGGTGGGGGCGCCTGCCGAGTCGACCTCGACCTCGGACGGTTGATCGAGGCCGCAGCAGCGGATTTCGACGGGGCCGTTGAGGGGGAACTGTCCGATGGAGCGGTAGTACTCCATGCGGCCGTTGAACCACTGGGTGAAGTCGTGGATGACCTGGCCGATATTGGCGCGGGAGGTGATGACGGCGCCGCCGCCCTCGGTCAGGCGCAGGGTGGTGGCCCGGATGTAGAACTGTACGTCCTTGGACCATCCCCAGAGGTCGTTGGAGAAGGTGGCGGCGAGTCCGGCAACGGTGGTGGCGTACATGATCTGGCCGAATGCCGGTGCGATGCCCGGGTTTCCGGCGTTGATCTGGCCGATCATGTCGGTGACCGGCTCCGGGAGGTTGTCGGAGAAGATGTAGTTGTACGGTCCGGTCACCTCACGCGAGAACGGCGGCTTGGTGGGGGCAAGTGACCACACCTTCATCCACGGGCGTTCTGTGAAGGGGTACCAGATTGCTTCTGCGCGACCGTTTTCGCGGACGAACTTCTCGAAGGTTCGTCCGGACGCGCCGCGGGCGCCGAAGAGTTCCTGCCAACCGATGTCGGTGTGGCTGACGCAGCGCATGCGGTAGTTGGGAGCGGCTTGCAAGGTGACGGAGGTGAGGAAGGTGCGTCCGAGGTGAGTCAGCAGCGGCTTGATCGCCGCGTCGCTACGTGCATACGTCTTCAGTGCGTATTCACTACCGTTCCAGACCACCGCGGTCAGGGACGTGACGAGGTTGGAGAGTGAGCCGAAAGTCTGTCCGGGAACATGCGCTTCGCCTTCGGCGGGAAGAGCTGCGCCGTGAGCGTCGACGGCGAGGCAGCCGGCGATGGTCAACACACCAGGTGCCGGCAGGTTCGCGAATCCGAGGCCCTGTGCCTGCAGTGCGGTCGTGATGGCGTCGAGGGTCGCGCCGGGTCCTGCGGTGACGGTAGCCGGGCTGCCACCGGCGTTGACGGAGACGCCGGTGAGGTGGACTGTGGTGTCGGCGAGGATGACCTTGTCGACCGGCGCGCCGTTGACGATGGTCAGCGGTGTCCAACCGTGCATGGCGCCGCGGGGGCGAATGGTGTAACCGTTGGCGTGTCCCCAGTTCGCGAGGCGGACTACGTCTTCGGGCGTCTTGGGCGAACAGGTCCAGATCGCGTCGAGCATGATCTCTTTGGACCAGTTCTGATATGCCTGCTGGTACAGCGCGATGCCTTCGGGGAAGGCAGGCGGCGGCGTGAGGGTGGAGACGGGACCACCCGCGGAGCCGGAAGAGCCGGCGGGGACGGCATAGGCGGGCGTCCAGCCGGCGAATGCGGTCGCTGCCACGGCGCCGGCTCCAGCCGCCATGAAACCTCGTCGGGACAGTCGGAACTTTTCGTCTTGTGCCGTCATCTTCGGGCTACTCCATCGGGTTCGAGAACTGCGGTGAGTTCTAACAGGTGGGTATCAGACAGGTGGGTATCAGACAAGAGTGAGAACTACGTCAGCCAGAGCAGGAGCTTCGCGCTCCAGTACAGAAGCTGAGATCAGGAGTCGCCCATTGTCTTTCCAGATCTGGATACTCAAGTTCTCGCCGGGAAATACGACCCCGGCAAAGCGGGCCCGAAATCCGGCTACCCGACTGCTGTCGCCGTCGAGCATGGTATCCACTGCGGTCTTGCAGACCATTCCGTAAGTACACAGTCCATGCAGGATAGGCGCTGGAAAGCCTGCCGCGGAGGCGAATTGCGGATCCGAGTGCAACGGATTCCGATCACCACACATCCGGTACAGCAAAGCCTGCTGTGGAAGCACAGGCGTCACCACTGTCTCATCTGGTTCGCGATCCGGAAGCGAAATCGACTCCGACGGACCACGTTCACCCCCGAAACCACCCTCGCCGCGGGCGAAAATGGACGAGCGAGCGGTCCAGAGAGGGTTGCCTTCGGCGTCGACCGTGACGGATTCCTGCACGATCACCGCGGCCTTGCCCTTGTCCCAGACCTCGGCGATTCGAGTTGTGGTGCGGCCACTTCCACTTGCCGGGATCGGCTGATGGACAGTGACTTCCTGGCTTCCGTGGACTACCTTCGCCAGATCGATTTCGACGCCGGGGAACGAGACCTTCGGGGCTTCGGTGGCGTGGAAGTTGGCGGCGACGGTGGCGAAGGTGGGTAGTACCTGAGGCTTTTCGTCGTCGAGGTAGCGCAGTTCGCTCGGATCGAGCGGACGTGCTCCAGCGCCCAGTGCCAAGTGGTAGTGCTGCACGTCCGACGGCGTCCACGAGAACTCTTGTGGGGCAAGCTCGGCGCCGAGCGCGATCTTCGGATCAATTGGCATGGTCGACCGCCGTCTTTTCAGTCGCAGCTGATGCCGTTGCTCCGGTGGTCTCGGCCTTCTTTGCGCGCTCGACGATGTCGAGTACGGCCAGGTAACCGAAAGTCATTGCGGGACCGATGGTCGCGCCCGGTCCGGCGTAGGTGTGGCCCATGACCGGAGCGCTCGCGTTGCCGGCGGCGTAGAGGCCGTCGATGACGCTTCCGTCTTCGCGTAGTGCTCGGCCGTTGACGTCGGTGCAGATTCCGCCCTTGGTACCGAGGTCACCCGGAACCATCTTGATGGCGTAGAACGGAGCCTTGCTGATTTCGGCGAGGCTGGGGTTCTTCAGCCGGGGATCGCCGTAGTACGCGTCGTATCCACTGTCGCCACGTCCGAAGTCCTCGTCCTTGCCGTTGCGCGCGAAGCCGTTGAATCGATCGACGGTCTCGGTCAGCGATGCGACGGGAAGTCCTGTCTTCTCGGCCAATTCGGCAATGGTTCCTGCCTTGACCACGATGCCGGCCTTGAGCCAGCGGCCGGGGAAGGGGGATCGGGGAGTGATACCGGCAAACGTGTAGCGGTTGCGGTAGCGCTGATCGAGGATCATCCACGTCGGGATGTTCTCGCCGGGGCCTTCGCCCTGACCGTACTCACCGCCGTACATCGCATGGGTTGCCTCGACGTACGGAGCGGCCTCGTTACCGAAGCGCTTGCCCGACATGTTGACCATCATGCAGCCCGGGAGGGTGCGCTCGGAAAGAGCGAACCACGGGCCGCCGGTCAGTGGAATGGACGGGCCCCACCAGGCGTCGTCCATGAAATCGACTGCAGCGCCGACTTCTTGGCCCGCGCGGATGCCGTCGCCGGTGTTGGCCTTCGCGCCGACGGTCCATTCGGTGCCGATGGGTGCGCGCTGGTACTTCTCACGCATTTCCTTGTTGTGCTCGAATCCGCCGGATCCCAACACGACTCCGTGGCGGGCGCGAATGACCTGCTCCTCGCCGTCGACGAGGACGTTGACGCCGCGAACTGCGCCGTCTTCGGTGTACAGGGAGGTCAGCGGGGTGTTCAGCAGGATGGGTACTCCGGCGGACTGAAGTCCGAGTCGAATACCGGCGACCAGTGCCTGGCCGCGAACCAGCAGATCCTTCTTGGTGGCCTTGGCTGCGAGGAATCGCATGCCGACCTTCATGGCGCGCAGGGGTCCACGAGGATTGCGCATCAGCAGGTTGAGCCACTTGTAGTCGGCCTGGGTGATGACGAAGTTCTTGGGGGCCTTGACGTAGTCGGGCTCGAGGTTCTTGCGGTCGGCGCCCAACTTGTTGCCGTCGAACGGGGTGGGCTCGACACTGCGGCCACCGAGGCGTCCGCCGGGAGCTTCCGGGTAGTAGTCGGAGTAGCCGGGCACCCACTGCAGTTCGAGCGGGCTGTTCTTCAACACGAACGAGAGCATCTCGGGACCGCGCTCGAGATAGGTGTCGATGCGTTCGGGAGCGACGACGTCGCCGATGATGCTGTGCAGGTAGGAACGTGCGGCCTCTGGCGTATCGGTGACACCGTCCGCTTGAAGTGCCTCGTTGTTGGGGATCCAGACCCCACCACCGGAACGGGCGGTCGATCCGCCGTAGTGGGCGGCTTTCTCCACGATGACCACACTCAAGCCCTGGTGGGCTGCGGTCAAGGCCGCTGTCATACCTGCGGCACCACTGCCGACGACGACGATGTCGTATTCCTGCTTGCTCATGTAGAACACGTTATAGAATGATGGGGGTGTCAGTCCATGCTTTCTGCCAGGAAGTATTTCCGGACGTTGTCATTGATAACGAAACACGTTGCAGTGAGATTGAGGATGGTGCGGTGTGACCTGGGATACTTCGGTTGACGTCCTTGTCGTCGGGTTCGGTGTGGCGGGCGCCAGCGCGGCGCTCGAAGCGGTAGCGGCCGGTTCGTCGGTTCTGGCGATCGACCGAGCGCTCGGTGGTGGTGCCAGCACGATTTCCGGAGGAATCTACTACGCCGGTGGCGGCACCGTGATTCAAAAGGAAGCCGGCATCGAGGACAGTCCCGAAGCCATGCTCGCCTACCTGAACCGCGAGGTCGGTGACGCGGTGACGCCGCAGACCCTGCGCCGGTTCGTCGACGAGAGCCCGGCGTCGATCGACTGGCTGCGCAGTCACGGAGTGCCGTTCGAGGCCTCACTGTGTCCTTACAAGACGTCGTACCCGAGCAACAAGCACTACCTCTACTTCTCGGGCAGCGAATCTGCCGGTGGGTTCCGTGACATCGCAAAACCTGCCCCGCGCGGTCATCGTGCCAAGGGGCGTGGCACCTCGGGGAAGATGCTGTACGGCCCGCTCGCGAAGTCCGCGGAGGCGAAGGGCGTCCAGTTACTCGGCCAGACGCGAGCTGACCGGCTGATCATCGAGGACGGCCGGGTGATCGGCGTCGAAGCACTGACGCTTCGTGACGCACCTGCCGGAGTTCGGCGCCGGCACGCGACGCTCGGATCTCTGTCCTCCAAGCCCGGCGTCTACGCGCCGCAGTTGCGCACGATTCTCGACGCACTCATCGCGAAGATCGAGAAGAAGTACGCCAAGCGGATTCGCATCCAGGCGCGCGGAGGCGTGATCCTGAGCGCCGGCGGCTTCGTCTCCAATCGCGAGATGATGCGCACCCATGCCCCTGCCTACAAGGGCGGTATCCCGCTCGGCACCTCCGGGGACGACGGCAAGGGCATCAACCTCGGCATCGAGGCCGGGGGAGCGACCGACAAACTCGGCAATGTCTCCGCCTGGCGATTCATCGTCCCGCCCAGCGCTTTTCTCGGTTCGGTTCTGGTGGGTGAATCCGGAGAGCGGATCGTCGACGAGTCCCGCTACGGCGCCGCACTTGGTCAGGCGATGGCGGAGAAGAGCCGCGGAATCGGTTGGTTGCTGGCAGATTCCGCACTCGTTCGTGAAGCGAAGTCGCAGATCGGTGACCAGTCGATGTGGTTCCAGCGAGTACAGACCACCGGCATGATGCGTACCGCCGTCCGTGGCAACACCATTGCCGAGGTCGCCCGCAAAGCGGGGATAGACGTCGCCGGCCTTCAAGCCACAGTCGACGCGCACAACTCCGCCGCCGCTGCCGGACAACCTGATCCGATGGGCAAACCGTCGGACTTCGTCAGGCCGATACTGTCTGCACCGTTCACGATGTACGACGTCTCGATCAAGCCCAACATGATGAATCCGTGCCCGATGCTCACGCTCGGTGGATTGGTGGTCGACGAATCGTCCGGCATGGTGAAAAACGAGGCCGGGGAGGGTATCCCCGGCTTGTATGCCGCCGGCCGTACCGCCGTCGGTATCTGTTCCAACTCGTATGTGAGCGGATTGTCGCTCGCCGACTGCGTGTTCTCCGGCCGTCGTGCCGGCCAGCATGCAGCCACATTCGCAACAGTCGGAAAGGCCTGATCGATGCTCTCGACGCAGATCCGCGGCGAACTTGCCGACCATCTCGATTCGGCGGAACGGGACCGCGCTCCGATCAGTCCGCTGATCGCCGACTATCCGGAAATAGATGTCGTCGATGCCTACGAGATCCAGCTCATCAACATCCGGCGTCGAGTTGCCGGTGGCGCAAAGGTGGTCGGACACAAGGTCGGGCTCTCGTCACTGGCGATGCAGCAGATGATGGGCGTCGACGAGCCCGATTACGGTCATCTGCTTGCCGAGATGGAAGAGTTCGAGAACCGTCCGGTCGACACCTCGCGGTTCTGCTTCCCACGCGTCGAGGTGGAGGTCGCCTTCATTCTGGGAGCAGATCTGCCGGGCGCCGGGTGTACCGAACAAGACGTCATCGACGCCACTGTCGCCTATGCGCCGTCCATCGAATTGATCGACAGCCGGATCAAGGACTGGAAGATCGGCCTCTCGGACACCATCGCAGACAATGCCTCTTCGGCGGGGTTCATCCTCGGCAAGGAACGAGTTCGCCCGTCGGACATCGACATCAAGGCGATCGACGCGGTGCTGACCTGCAACGGCGAGCGGATTGCGGAGGGGCGCAGCGATGCGGTTCTCGGGAACCCGGTCACCGCTGTCGCGTGGTTGGCGCAGAAGGTCGACACGTTCGGGGTTCGGCTCAAGGCCGGCGACATCGTTCTGCCGGGTTCGTGCACGCGAGCGATCGACGCTCATCCAGGCGACAACTTCCGAGCCGAGTTCAGCGGCCTCGGCTCCGTCTCTCTTCAGTTCACGTAGGAGTAGTCATGACCAAGGCAAGTGTGGCGATCGTCGGATCGGGAAACATCAGCACCGATCTGTTGTACAAACTGCAGCGCTCCGAGTGGCTCGAGCCGCGATGGATGATCGGAATCGATCCCGAGAGTGAAGGATTGGCACGCGCTCGCAAGATGGGACTCGAGACCTCCGCCGAGGGCGTCGACTGGTTGCTCAGCCAGGCGGAGAAACCGGACCTGGTCTTCGAGGCGACGTCGGCATACGTGCACCGCGAGGCAGCACCCCGCTACGAGGCCGCCGGTATCCGTGCCGTCGACCTGACTCCGGCCGCGGTCGGCCCGGCTGTGGTTCCGCCCGCGAACCTGCGCGAGCACCTCGACGCGCCCAACGTCAACATGATCACGTGCGGTGGGCAGGCAACCATTCCGATCGTCTACGCGGTATCGCGTGTCGTCGACGTGGCATACGCCGAGATCGTCGCCTCCGTGGCGTCGTTGTCCGCCGGCCCAGGAACTCGCGCGAACATCGACGAGTTCACCAAGACCACCAGCCGCGGTATCGAGACCATCGGCGGCGCACAGCGCGGCAAGGCGATCATCATCCTCAACCCCGCGGACCCGCCGATGATCATGCGCGACACAATCTTCTGCGCTATCCCCGAAGACGCCGATCAGGCCGCGATCACCGACTCCATTCACCGCGTCGTCAAGGACATCCAGCAGTACGTGCCCGGCTACCGGTTGCTCAACGAACCGCAGTTCGACGAACCGAGCGTCGTTTCCGGTGGCTATGCAACGGTCACCACGTTCGTCGAGGTCGAAGGCGCAGGCGATTTCCTGCCGCCGTACGCGGGCAACCTCGACATCATGACGGCAGCAGCCACCAAGGTGGGCGAGGAAATCGCCCAGAAGCTTCTGAGTGTGAAGGCATGAGCGACATGATTCATTTCGATTCGAGCTGGGACATCCGCGTCACCGACACATCGCTGCGCGACGGCTCCCACCACAAGCGTCATCAGTTCACCGTCGAAGAAGTACGGGCCATCGTCGGTGCCCTCGACGGAGCCGGAGTGCCGGTCATCGAGGTCACTCACGGCGACGGCCTCGGCGGGTCCTCCTTCAACTACGGCTTCTCGAAGACTCCCGAGCAGGAACTGATCAAAGCTGCAGTCGAGACGGCGACCAACGCGAAGATCGCCTTCCTGATGCTGCCCGGGCTGGGCATCAAGGACGACATCGTCATTGCGCAGGACAACGGTGCGTCCATCTGCCGCATCGCAACTCACTGCACCGAGGCGGACGTATCCATCCAGCACTTCGGTCTCGCGCGTGAGCGTGGACTCGAAACAGTCGGATTCCTCATGATGGCTCACTCGATTCCGCCGGAGAAGCTGGCCAAGCAGGCTCGCATCATGGCCGACGCGGGTTGCCAGTGTGTGTACGTGGTCGACTCCGCCGGCGCACTTGTGCTCGAGCAGGTATCCGATCGCGTCGAAGCGCTGGTTCAGGAACTCGGCAACGATGCTCAGGTCGGCTTCCACGGCCACGAGAACCTGGGCCTGGGCGTCGCCAATTCCATTGCGGCAGTGCGTGCGGGAGCCAAGCAGATCGACGGCAGCACCCGCCGTTTCGGTGCCGGCGCCGGCAACGCCCCGGTCGAGGCCTTCGTCGGTGTCTGCGACAAGATCGGCGTCAAGACCGGTATCGACTTCTTCGCGATCGCCGATGCAGCCGAAGACGTTGTGCGCCCGGCAATGCCGCAGGAATGCCTGCTCGATCGTCAGGCACTGATGATGGGCTACGCCGGCGTGTACTCGAGCTTCCTCAAGCATGCCGAGCGTCAGGCCGAGCGGTACGGAGTGTCGTCCGCGGAGCTGTTGGTACGCGCAGGCAAGCGCAAGTTGGTCGGCGGCCAGGAAGATCAGTTGATCGACATCGCACTGGAACTCCAGCGCGAAGCAGCGGCTTCCTAGCCCATGGCAGACGTACTGGCCGGAAAAGTGGCCTTGGTGACCGGCGCGTCCTCAGGGTTGGGGCGCGCGGTGGCCGAGATACTCCACCGCAGGGGCGCACAGGTTTTCGGTATCGCCCGTGACAAGGAAAAGCTGCGACAGTCGATGGTCGAGGTGGTCGGCGCGGACGGTGAGCGTCGTTACGCGGCGACGGACGTCTCGGATTCCGCTCAGTGTGATGCGGCCGTGCAGGCGTGCGTCGACGAACTCGGTGGTATCGACATCCTCGTCAACGTGGCGGGATCCCACTCGCTTCGTCACACGGCGGATATTGCGGATTCCGAATGGGCACATGACCTTGCGGTCAATCTGAACGGACCGTTCTTCCTTTCCCGCGCAGCATTGCCGCACTTGCTGGAACGGGGCGGCAACATCGTCAACGTCTCCTCGATCGCGGGGCTGGAAGGGCAGGCGTACTCGGCTGGATACTGCGCTGCCAAGCACGGACTCATCGGTCTGACCCGAGCGATGGCGATGGAGTTCACCGGAAAGTCTCTGCGTGTCAACGCAATCTGCCCCGGCGGCATGATGACTCCTCAAGTTACCGGATTCACCTTCCCCGACGGAGTCGACTTCGATCTCGTCATGAAGGTTGCCTCGCCGCGTGGCTTGATGGAAGCCGAGGACGTTGCGAAGATGGTGGCTTTCGTTGCCTCCGACGACGCCTCGGCGATACACGGGGCCGTCTACTCGGTGGACAACGGAAAAATGGCATGACCCCGTTGGTCTCGGGACCGATCTTCCAGATCTGCTGGGTGGTCGAGGACGTCGAGGCCGCCGAACAGGAGTTCACTCGGCAGTGGGGAGTGGAGCGATGGCTACGTATGCCAGAGATCGCCTTTGGTCCAGAGACCACAACGTATCGAGGTGAGCCTGCCGACTATGTCGTTCACGTGTCGATCGGATATGCGGGCAGCCAACAGCTCGAGTTGATCCAACCAGTGTCCGGGCGCAACCTGTACACGGAGTTCCTGGAGACTCACGGCGTCGGAGTTCATCATATGGCCTGGGTTCCGGACGATTACGAGGCGACGCTGGTCGAGGCCGAGCGTCGCGGAATGCCGGTGGTGCAACAGGGTCGGGTAGAGGGCGCCGGCATGGAATTTTCCTATCTCGACGCCGGGCCGTTGGGTGGATATGTCGAGTTGATGAAGCTCTCACCTGAGATTCGGTTGATGTTCGCTTCGCTCATTCCCGACTGACGGCAAACACTTTCGCGAAGTAGTCGGAAATGTTCTCCGGGTGACCACGGAATCCGAGGTAGCCGTCGGGGCGGATGACCAGCGCCGCCGTACCTTCGATCCCGTACGCGGCGCACAGTTGCGAGTCGTTGTCCTCGATGATCGGCACCAACGAATCGACGTGCACAGTGCCCGGTGGCACTATCGCGTAGACGTCGAGCAAGCCGTGCGCTGATCGAATTACGGCGTCGGCGACCTTCTCCAAGCTGTTGATGCTCGCCGCGGATCCGTCCGAAGTCAGCAGTAACGTGTGGTCGACTCCGGACAGTAAGTCGAACAACCGAATTGGGTACTGAACACCGTCTCGGCGCAAACCGCGCGCATCGGGTGCGCGTTTGCCCGGTTGGACGTGCGGACTCGAAGAATCGCGCCCGCTGTTCAGTGGACTCTCCGAGTAGTCGATCAACAATTGAGCCTGGCGCCGCATTGCCGTGTCGATCGAGGACTCTCCCGCACCGATTCCTTCTCGAGCATTTCGGACGGTCATCCCGACGACTTCTTCACCGACCGGCCGTCTTTCGGCGTCGTAGGTCTCGAGAAGATCTGCTGTTGCAACGCCTTTGACGGCGAGCGCTACCTTCCATGCGAGATTGTGGGCATCTTGTATCCCGGTGTTCATGCCCTGCGCTCCAGTCGGGGGATGGATGTGCGCGGCGTCGCCGGCGACAAAAACCCGTCCGCGACCGTAAGCGTCGACGATGCGGTGGCTGATGCGAAATACCGAGGACCATCGCAGCATCGAGGCGGTTGTCGGTTCTGGGGACAGTCTGTCCAGCACGGCCTGGATGTGATGGAGTTCCGGTGTCTTGCCGGTTGAAAAGCCATGTTGTACAGCGGCTTTGTTCGACGATTCGTCCGGCATCAACTCTTCCGGAACGAGCATCGACATGCGGTACCGCTTGTGTCCGGGGAGCGGGATGCACACGAGTAGGTCGTCGGTGGTTCCGTCGTCGGCGGTGTGGTTGGCGCGGACGGAGTAGCCGCTGGGTATCGACCAGTCGACTTCGACGTCGCCGAGCATGTAGCTCTCGGCAAACGCGCCGCCCTCGAAGCTCAGGCCCAGCCCTTTGCGGACCACGCTGTGCGCGCCGTCGGAACCCACCAGGTACCGGGCTGTCACAGTGCTGCCGTCGCTGAGGGTGCAGGTGACGGCGTCGTCGGATTGTTCGAATGCGGTAAGGCCGACTCCGCGTTCGACGGTTGTCCCCAATTCGGCGAGGCGCTCGGTGAGTATGCGCTCCGTCGAATACTGGGGCAGGCAGAGGAACCAGTAAGGGACGTCCTCGGGGAGGGTGAGGTCGACGCGGCCGACCTCGACGCCGTTCGTGTACATGATTTGACCGCGCATCAATGTCGAGGCATCAAGCGCCTGGCGGAGCACCCCCATGTTCTCGAAGAGTTCGAGAGTGCGTGGCTGAATCCCGACGGCTTTCGCGTATTGCCGCGGTTCGTCGAGGGGGTCGATTATCCGACATGAGATACCGCGTCTGCGCAGCTCGATCGCGGTGGTCAATCCGATCGGGCCGGCGCCCGCTACCAATACGTCGGTATCCATGAGGACCCACTCACGTCGGGGACAGTCGGTCATTTCAGTATGGGTAAGCGAACTTTCGTTTTGGGGAAATTCGCGCAGATCGGGCATCTTGGGGCTTTCCGCACAGGTTGCAGACGTTGAGGTCGTGGGAAGATCGCGACGTGAAGGCAGACGAGTTGCATCATGAGCCGCTGGGATACCGGTGCCCGTTCTGTCGCTTCGCGCTGGGCGAGTTCGACGAGCACAACGCGTCGACCGACCTGGTTGCTCGAACCGACCACGCAATCGCTCGGATTTCCCCGAAGTGGTGGCCGGGCAACCCCGGCCACGTAATTGTGTCGCCGATCGAGCACTTCGAGAATCTCTACACTTTGCCCACGAGCGTCGGGCACTCGGTGTTCGACCTGGTTCAGGCTGTGGCTGTTGCAATTCGTGAAGCCTACGGCTGCGACGGTGTCTCGACCCGGCAGCACAACGAACCGGCGGGCAACCAGGACGTCTGGCACCACCACGTCCACGTATTTCCGAGATACGAATCCGATCGCCTGTATGCCCGACATGGCGAGGCGGCATACGTTCCGCCCGAGGCTCGCGCGCCTTTCGCTGCACTTTTGCGCCCTCGATTTCCTGAACGCTGATCTGCAGCCGCATCCTAACAATGTACAAATTTGCGTGTTTGTAAAACTTTTACCTTCAAAATCGTTGACAAAAGACCACAATTTGTCCACTCTTTATACATAGATGTTGTTCGTGTCGCGGATTGCCGCGCAGGACGCACTCACTGATTCGAACGAGAACTGGAGAATTCGATGGCGGCGTTGGTGTACACCGAGCCAGATGGTCGGCTCGCAACTTGGAGAGACCGGAAACGCTACTTATGGCTGTTGGCGCTGATTCCGTCATCGGCAACTTTCATCGCCGTGGGGCTTGTTACCGCCACCGGATGGAATGTCTTCTGGTGGACCGGCCCGCTGATTGCTTTTGCCCTCATTCCTGTCATCGATATTCTGGCGGGCGAGGACGGGAAAAATCCGCCCGACGAGGTGATCGACGAACTCGAGAACGACCGCTTCTACCGGTGGTGCACCTACGCCTATCTGCCGCTGCAGTACACGGCCTTCTTCCTGTCCTGCTACATCTGGGCGCGTTGGGATTTGAGCGTTCTCTCCAATATCGGACTCGCAGTGACGATCGGTGTGACGGCCGGAATCGGCATCAATACCGCCCACGAACTCGGGCACAAGAAGGAGAGCGTCGAGCGCTGGTTGTCCAAAATCGTTCTCGCGCAGAGTGCTTACGGTCACTTCTACCTCGAGCACAACCGTGGCCACCATGTGCGAGTGTCGACTCCGGAAGATCCGGCGACCTCGCGCTTCGGTGAGACCCTCTACGGTTTCTGGCCGCGCAGCGTCGCCGGGGGATTGAAGTCGGCGTGGCATCTCGAGAAGACCCGCTTCGAGCGTTTGGGCACCACGCACTGGAGCATCAAGAACGACGTGCTCAACGCCTGGCTCATGTCGGTTGTTCTGTTCGGTGTCGCGCTTGCAGTGTTCGGGATCGGTATTGCGCCGTACCTCGTGATCCAGGCCTTCATCGGATTCTCGCTGCTCGAAGCGATCAATTACCTCGAGCACTACGGACTCCTGCGTCAGAAAACCGCAAGCGGACGGTACGAGCGATGCACGCCGGCGCACAGCTGGAACAGTGATCGCATCTGCACCAACGTCTTTCTCTATCACCTGCAGCGGCACAGCGATCACCATGCGAACCCGACGCGTCGCTACCAGGCGCTTCGCAGCATGGAAGAGGCACCTCAGCTCCCGAGCGGGTACGCCAGCATGATCATGCTCGCCACAGTTCCGCCCCTGTGGCGCAAGGTGATGGATCACCGCGTCCTCGCGCACTACCGAGGTGACATCACCCAGGTCAACATCGCGCCGAAGAAGCGGGCCAAGATCCTCGCGGCCTACGGGGTGAACGCATGAACGCCTACATCTGCCCGATCTGTGATTACACGTACACCGAATCGACAGGTGCTGCGCGAGAGGGCTTTCCGCCCGGCACGCCATGGTCGAGTATCCCGGACGACTGGTGCTGCCCCGACTGCGGCGTCCGCGAGAAGGTCGACTTCACGCTCGTCGCGCAATCCTGATCGAACTACCCACCGACGAAAGGAAAACCGATGTCCGAGACTGCCACTGCTTACAAATTGTTCCGCTGCCTCCAGTGCGGGTTCGAATACGACGAAGCGATCGGCTGGCCCGACGACGGTATCGAGCCGGGCACTCGCTGGGACGAGATTCCCGAAGACTGGTCCTGCCCTGATTGTGGTGCTGCCAAAGTCGATTTCGAGATGGTCGAGGTGGACCGCTGATGACAGCGGTCCGCGAGTCCGACACACGCACCGTGGTGATCGTGGGCACGGGCATCGCCGGTGCCGGTGCGGCGCAGGCCCTGCGCAAGGAAGGGTTCGGCGGCAGCATCATCCTGATCGGCAGCGAACCCGAGGAGCCGTACCGACGCCCGGCGTTGTCGAAGGAGCTACTGTCCGGGAAAGCGTCGATCGATCGGGTTCGGTTGCGGCCCTCGACGTTCTGGAGCGAGGAGGGCATCGACCTCCGGATCGGCAAGACTGTCACGAGTATCGACACCGATACCCGCACAGTACATTTGGACGACGCCGAGAGCATCGACTTCGACGTTCTGATTCTTGCCACGGGTGGACGGTCCCGACGGTTGGCCGCGGACGATTCCGAGCGCGTTCACTATCTTCGGGATATCGCAGACATGCGACGCTTGCAATCTCAGCTGGCCGAAGGATCCTCGCTGCTGGTTGTCGGTGGCGGATTGATCGGATCCGAGGTGGCATCGACCGCACGCGACTTGGGTTGCAGTGTGCAGGTTCTCGAAGCGCAACCGGTGCCCCTGTCCAGGCTGCTTCCACCGTCGATAGCGGAGAAGATCGCCGCGCTGCACAATTTGGGCGGCGTCGCCTTGCAGACGGGAGTCGACCTCGAGACGCTCACGACGGGTGCCGACGGCGTCACCGCACGTGCGCGTGACGGACGCGAGTGGACAGCGAACTTGGCCGTGGTCGCAATCGGATCCTTGCCCGATACCGATGTGGCTGCTGCTGCGGGTATTGCGGTGGACAACGGGATTACGGTAGACCGATACCTCAGAACGTCTGTCGATGGTGTGTACGCGATCGGAGATGTAGCCAACGTGCCCAACGGTTTTCTCGGCGGCATGCACCGTGGTGAGCACTGGAACACTGCGCAGGACCACGCCGTCGCAGTTGCCAAGACCATCGTCGGGAAGGAAGAACCCTTCGAATCCGTCCCATGGAGTTGGTCGAACCAATTCGGCCGCAACATTCAAGTAGCTGGTTGGCCAGGCGCGGACGACACCGTGATCGTCCGAGGGGACCTGGACTCCTACGATTTCACCGCGATCTGCATGCGCGATGGAAATATCGTCGGTGCTGTGAGCGTGGGCCGGCCGAAGGACATTCGCGCCGTCCGAACCCTTATCGAACGCTCCCCGGACATCAGCGTCGACGTACTCGCCGATTCGAACAGGGATCTGACCGAACTTGCGGCGGGTCTTGTCGCCTTACCGGTGCTCTGAGTTCGTGACTTCTGTGGCTTGCGTGTCCACCGTTTTGACACCGAGCACGGGCGATGGAAATCTTCCCGATATGTCCACCGCTCGTGCCCGTGTCCCGTACCACGAGGCAGCCCGTCAACTCCTCCGTGCGTCAGCGCTCGACGCCACACGCGAACTCTTGACCGAGAAATCGTGGAACGACATCACGATGGCGCATATCGCGGAAGCTGCGGGTATGAGCCGGCAGACGTTGTACAAGGAGTTCACGTCCCGCCAGGGATTGGCGTCCGGATACCTCATCCGTTTCGTCGACGAGTTTCTCGAAGAAGTGGAACGCGAAGTAACGCTGCATCATTCGGATCCGCGGGGCGCGGTCTCGGCAGCCTTCCGTGCCTTCTTCGACGCCGGTGCCCGGGACCCGATGGTGGTCAGCATTGTCGGTCCCCGGCCGCAGCACGACCTGCTGAGCTTGGTCACCACTGACGGGACTCCGCTGCTCGAACATGCGAGCGCGAGGTTGGCCGAGATCTTCATGACCAGTTGGGCGAACGTCGACCGCGTCCATGCCGAGATGTTCGGCAGCACGATAGTGCGTCTCGCGATCAGTCACGTGACGTTGTCCTTCGGTGCTCCCGATCAGATCGCCGAGAACCTGGGAGAGATGTTCGGGCCGTTCCTCGATCAGGTCATCGGTTCGGGAGCAGTCGAACCGAACTGAGCCAACGGGATCGATACGGTTTCCGAGCTAGGACGGAAGTTCGATCGAGCGTGATCGCCGTAGTTCTTTGGTGGGAAATATCGCCGTTATGTGTGAATCCGCGTCTCACTTCTCGGTAGCGTGCCGGGCGTAGATCGAGGTGCGATCCGCAGGGGTGGCTCTCGTGACGTTCCGTCAACGATGGAGGAATTCGAAGATGAAGAGCCGCAATAAATCTCGAGTGTTGTCGACCGTTGTGGTAATTGCATCGTTTGTCATGGCCGGGGCAGGTGTGGCAGTCGCCGACGAATCCTCGTCAGGGTCCTCCGGGGGAGGATCACTCGGTTCCTCCAGTGCGCCGGAGATTGATCCGTTGACCTTCGACGGTTGGGGCACGTGCCCGATCGAGGATCTCGAGGTGACGACGTGCGCCACCGTCGTGGTGCGGGGAGGGACCATGAAATTGGGTGCACTTTCGGTGCCGATCCCGGACGGCAGTCTCAAGGTTGCGGGCGGGGTGAAATACGCGATCCAGCCCGACAACAGTTTCGTCGAGACCTTCGTCGCCAAGCAGGACGGGTCCAACGGGGTCTATTCCAACCCGATTTCGGTGCCAGGGGGTGCGCTCGGGATCGATACTCCGCTCGGATTGACTCAGATCAGCGCGACAGTCGAATCGGTGGGAGTCCCGGATCTGAAGGTCCTCGAGCAGGAACTCACGATGCCGGTCCGCTTGAAACTGTCGAATCCGTTGCTGGGCGACGATTGCTACATCGGTTCGATCTCGAATCCGATCAACCTTCATCTGACGACAACAGGCAACCCGCCATCGGAACCCATCGGTGATTTCCCGGGTGCAGTGTTTCCGGCAGTCCCACATTCGGATGCTGCGTTTGCGGCGCCGGGGGCTAGCGGATGCGGACCACTGGGTGCGCTCAACTGGGCGGTGAATCTCCGTGGGGGAGTGCCGGCAGTCAGCGGAAAGAACTCGCTCACCACGTCGAGCGACGTCTATGCGGTGGCTGCACGGAAAGTGCGACCGCCTGCCTGACAGACGCACAGTTGCCGGAACGCACAACGAGGGCCGACCCGTGGTAGGTCGGCCCTCGTTCTGCACAATCGGGTCAGCTGACCTCGGGATCACGCACCGTGATGGTGCCGTCCCTGACTGCGTCGGCGATGCTGTCGTGCAGTTTCGGGCAACCGTCTTTCAACGCCGTCGACTGCCCGGAAGCAATTGCCTCTTTGAAGGTGTGGCAACGCAGCGCCGGGTCGGAAGTCCACTGAACACTGGTGTGCTTGTACGTGTTCTTGCGAACAAGTACGCAGGCACCGCATGCCTTGCAGTCGACTTCCTGCAGACCCGAGTCGAGGTATTCGTGCTTGTCCTCGATCGTCTGGGCCGCGATCGCCTCGAGCCGTTCCGTTTGCCCGGCAAAGTCCGGTGCCTTGGCCCAGCGAGCCCACCGTGCGTCGGTTCCGATCGAGGCGCTCACGATTAGACCTCTGCTTCTTTCTTTGCCGCTTCTGCTGCGGCTTCCTTCTCGGCTTTCTGGCGTGCGAGGTTTTCCTCGACCTCGGCGTGCCAGGCTTCGTTTGCCTTGGTGGTGTCCACCTCGAACTCGAAGCGCTGCGTCATCTTCTCGGTGACGTCGGCCTTGTCCACGTAGAACTGCTCGTACCAGCGTCGTAGCTGGTAGACGGGGCCGTCTTCTTCGCAGAGGAGGGGATTTTCGATCTTGGTCTTGTTCTTCCAGATCGCGACGTCCTGTAGGAAGCCCTCGCTGATGCCCTCGGTGAACTTGCCGGCCAACTTGTCGGCCATCTCGTCGGAGACGCCCGTCGGCTTCTTGACCGTCACGCCCCACTGCAGCACGAACGAGTCCGGGCTGATCGGGTAGTGGCAGTTGATCAGAACACTCTCGACCTCGTATCCGCTGTAGCTGTTCCACAGGGGATTGACCATGTACGACGGCCCGTAATACGCAGCTTCGGAGCGAAGCAGCGTGTCGCCGCCGTACTGGGAGGCCATTCCGATGTCGGGACGGCCTGTGGTGTTGAGGTACTGAGTGGCGATCTCACCTTCGAAGACGTTCTTGAAGTACGTCGGGAAGGCGTAGTGGATGTAGTAGAAGTGCGCCATGTCGACCACGTTGTCGATGATCTCGCGGCAGTTGGAACCCTCGATGACCATGGAGTTCCAGGTCCAGTCGGTCCATTCGTCGCTGTACGCGCCCTCGATACGGGGAATCACGATCTCCTCGGGCGGTGGGTTGCCCTCGGGGTCGTTCCAGACGAAGAGCTGACCGTTCTGCTCGAGGGTCGTCCACGCGCGGGTACGTGCGAGCGGAGGCACGCGGCGGGCATAAGGAATGCCGGTGCATTTGCCGTTGCCGCCCCAGCGCCAGTCGTGGAAGGGGCAGGCGATGGAATCGCCCTTGACCTCGCCTTGTGTGAGGTCACCGCCCATGTGACGGCAGTATCCGTCGAGAACTTTGATGTCGCCCTTGCTGTCGGCGAACACCACGAGCTTCGTACCGAAAGCCTCGATCGCGTGCGGTTTGCCGTCCTTGAAGGTCTTCAGTAGACCCAGGCAGTGCCAACCGCGGGCGAAACGAGTCTGCACCGTTCCGACGTCGATCTCGCGAATCTGCGCCATTGTGACCTCACATCCCTTCTAGCTGTTAGTAGAACACGTTATAGAACTCGATCCGGTTCCGCCAGATTTTGGGGGCACTTGTTACAGCATTGCGGCCACAAACGGGACCTTTGTCAGCGTCTCGACAGAAAAGAGAACGTGTTCTAGTCTCAAGTGTAAGTGAACCAACCGATCGAGGAAGACGGGAGCGTCGAAGTGGGTAACCATGACAGCCACGAGGTGATGCAGAGGCTCGACGCACTACTGCCGGCACTGCGCGAGCGCGCACAGGAGACCGAGGATCTGCGTCGTATCCCCGACGAGTCCATCAAGGGACTCCAGGAAACAGGCTTCTTTCGCTTGCTGCAGCCGAAGCAGTGGGGCGGATACGAAGCCGATCCGGTGCTGTTCTACTCCGCGGTCAAGAAGATCGCCAGCGCGTGCGGTTCCACGGGGTGGGTCTCCTCGATCATCGGCGTACACAACTGGCACCTCGCCCTCTTCTCTCAGCAGGCGCAGGAAGACGTGTGGGGCAACGACACTGACGTGCGCATCTCGTCCTCTTACGCTCCGATGGGTATGGGTGAAGTAGTCGAGGGCGGATACAAGGTCAACGGTGCGTGGGCGTGGTCCTCGGGTTGTGACCATGCCAGCTGGGCCGTTCTCGGTGGTCCGGTGTTCAAGGACGGCCGCGCAGTCGATTTCGTGAGCTACCTGATTCCTCGCGAGGACTACCAGATCGACGACGTGTGGAATGTGGTCGGCCTGCGTGGAACCGGCTCCAATACCGTTGTGGTCAAGGATGTTTTTGTTCCCAAGCATCGCGTTCTGAGCTTCCGGGCGATGAGCGAATTGACCGCCCCGGGCCTCGAGAAGAACACTGCACCGGTCTACAAGATGCCGTGGGGAACCATTCACCCCACCACGATCTCGGCACCGATCGTCGGAATGGCGTACGGCGCTTACGAAGCGCACGTCGAGCACCAGGGCAAGCGCGTTCGCGCTGCGTTCGCCGGCGAGAAGTCGAAGGACGATCCGTTCGCCAAGGTGCGCATCGCCGAGGCGTCCAGCGACATCGACGCCGCGTGGCGTCAGCTCTCCGGCAACGTCGCCGACGAGTACGCGTTGATCCTTGCGGGCGAAGAGGTTCCGATGGAACTACGCCTGCGCGCTCGACGTGACCAGGTGCGCGCCACTGGCCGTGCGATCGCTTCGATCGACAAGCTCTTCGAGAACTCCGGCGCCACGGCGCTGCAGAACGGCACGCCGATTCAGCGTTTCTGGCGTGACGCACACGCTGGTCGCGTCCACGCCGCGAACGATCCCGAACGCGCATACGTCATGTTCGGAACCGGCGAATTCGGTCTGCCGATCACCGACACGATGGTCTAGAGGAGGCTCAGTGACAACCACCGAAGAAGCTCTCACCTACGAGTCCACTTCGCGGTTCGCGCAAGTGCGCCCCGATCTGAAACTGCACTTCCACGAGGCAGGCGTCGGCAACGACAAGACCATCGTGCTGCTGCACGGCGGTGGCCCAGGCGCGTCATCGTGGTCGAACTTCGCCCGCAACATTCCGGTGTTGGCGAAGAACTTTCACGTCATCGCGGTCGATCAGCCCGGTTACGGGCAGTCCGACAAGCCGACGGAGCATCCGCAGTACTTCGTGCACAGTGCGTCGGCGCTCAATGATCTTCTGGATACGCTCGAGATCACCGGTCGCGTTGACCTGCTGGGCAATTCGCTCGGTGGTGGCGCTGCTGTTCGCTTTGCGCTCGACTACCCGGACCGCGCCGGTCGCCTCGTTCTGATGGGCCCCGGCGGTCTGAGTGTCAACCTGTTTGCGCCGGACCCCACCGAGGGCGTCAAGAACCTCGGGAAGTTCAGCTACCAGCCCACACGTGAGAACCTCGAAGCGTTCCTGCGGATCATGGTCTTCGATCAGAAGCTGATCACACCGGAACTCGTCGACGAACGTTTTGCTGCGGCCAGCACTCCCGAGTCGCTCGCTGCGGCCAAAGCGATGGGTAAGTCCTTCTCCAGCGGCGACTTCGAGCTCGGCATGCTCTGGCGCGAGGCGTACAAGCTTCGTCAGCGTGTGTTGCTGATCTGGGGCCGTGAGGACCGGGTCAACCCTCTCGACGGCGCACTGGTTGCGCTCAAGATGATCCCGCGCGCGCAGCTCCACGTCTTCGGCGGTTGCGGTCACTGGGCGCAGCTCGAGAAGTTCGACGAATTCAACCGGCTCGCAACCGACTTCCTGCTCGACGGAGGTAAATGATGGGTATTCGATCTCTGGCGTACATGCGCATCGGGGCCACCGACATGGCTGCGTGGCGCGAGTACGGACTCAAGATCCTCGGAATGATCGAGGGCAAGGGCGTCGACGCGGAATCGCTGTATCTGCGTATGGACGACTTCCCGGCGCGTCTCGTCATCGTTCCGAACGACACCGACCGTCTGCTCGTCTCGGGCTGGGAAACCGCGAATGCGGCTGAGCTGCAGGATATCCGTGACAGATTGTCGGCAGCCGGTGTTCCGTTCAAGGAAGGGACGGCGGAGCAGCTCAAGGACCGTCGCGTCGTCGAGATGATCGCGTTCGAGGACACCTCGGGTAACTCCCTCGAGGTGTTCCACGGCGCTGCTCTCGAACATCGCCGGATCGTCAGCCCGTACGGACACAGGTTCGTGACGGGGGAGCAGGGCCTCGGTCACGTCGTGCTCACCACCGATGACGACGACGCGTCGCTGCGGTTCTACCGCGACGTACTCGGATTCAAACTTCGCGATTCGATGCGTCTGCCTCCGCAGATGGTCGGCCGACCCGCGGACGGCGACCCGGCGTGGCTGAGGTTCCTCGGCTGCAACCCGCGTCACCACAGCTTGGCGTTCCTGCCGTTGCCCAACCCGACGGGCATCGTGCACTTGATGCTCGAGGTGGAGAACTCCGACGACGTCGGGCTGTGCCTCGACCGAGCACTGCGCAAGAAGGTCAAGATGTCGGCGACGCTCGGTCGCCACGTCAACGACGAGATGCTCTCGTTCTACATGAAGACTCCGGGCGGGTTCGACATCGAATTCGGTTGTGAGGGACTAGAGGTCGAGGACGAAAACTGGATCGCGAGGGAAAGCACGGCCGTGAGCCTGTGGGGTCACGACTTCACGGTGGGAATGAAGCCGTGAGTTCGCCCGACGCGTCGGTGAGTGCGGAGCAGGCGATCGATCCACGCCAGTTCCGCACGGTTCTCGGGCAGTTCTGCACGGGTATCACCATCATCACGACAGTCGACGACGGTGAGCCGGTCGGGTTCGCGTGTCAGTCTTTCGCCGCCCTGTCACTCGACCCACCTTTGGTGTTGTTCTGCCCCACCAAGGGTTCTCGGTCGTGGGCGGCAATCGAGCGGACCGGGAAGTTCGCCGTCAACGTGTTGGCGGAGGAACAGCAGGCGGTGTGTGCTCGTTTCGGGTCGCGTGAGCCGGACAAGTTCGCCGGTATCGATTGGACGCCATCACCTCTGGGCTCGCCGATCATCGACAAGTCTCTCGCGCACATCGACTGCACGGTGGAAACCGTCCACGACGGCGGCGATCACTACGTCGTCTTCGGTCGGGTGTCGTCGATGAGTGAGATCAAGACCGAACGCCCGCTGCTCTTCTATCGTGGGCAGTACACGGGCATCGAGCCGGACAAGACAGTCCCGGCTACCTGGCGTGACGATCTGGAAGCTTTCCTGACGACCACGACGGAAGATACCTGGCTGTAGGGGCAGGCCCCCGTGAGTGGTTAAGGAGTCCAGGGGCTCCTTAACCACTCACGGGGCCGGAGGCCCTACAGCGAAAAACAGGTATGACAGAAGTCGTCACCGAACGGCGTCAGCAGGATGCTACGACGGACGATCTTGTTGGAGCGTCCCGCGCGCTTGACCGCCTCGATCACCGACGGCTGCACCTCGACCACCTGGTACCGGTCGGCCTCGACGGGCTCGCGTGAGAACGCCACCAAACCGAGCCGATGCAGGTTGTTCAGGTAGGCGCTGATGCGATCCAGATGCCGGCATCCCGCCAGTTCTCCGATCATCGACAAACCCTCGTCGATCATCTCCGAGCCGACGCCGAACGGACGCGCCGTGCGTACGTCCACGCTCGGTTGCGCACCTGAAGTGGCCAACAGCCGGAGAATTCGAGCTTCGTCCGGCGCGATCTCGTCGAGGATCCGGTCGTAGGCCGGGTGCAGGTCGTCGCGATCGGTCACGTCCGCGGAACGGTCCAGCAACCTGTCGCCGCGTGCCCGCAGCGCTGCGAGAGTGGCCTCGACGCTCTGTTTGCGGTTGGTACGAGGCGCCATTGCAGCCCGCAGGTTCTCCGTCCGCGAGCCGTCTCCGTTGGAGTTCTCGGCCCGACGTTCGGATTGCACGTTGGCGGATTCAGCAGCTTCTGCCGCGGCTTCGGTGGCAGCCTGAACGATCTGCCGCGTCGCCTCCTTCGCCGTTCCGAAAGCCCAACCCGTCAGCTTGATCGACGTGAGCGTCGTCGTGGCAGTGAGCCCGACAAGGCTACGGATCAGACGCTTTTCGACGGATTCGACCGGCGTGATGTCCGCAGCCCAGTCGTACGATTCCGCTTCGACGATCAGGCGGTGGTCGTGCTCACTCATACTCATACTCCGACTCATACTCCGAATATTGCGAGGTGTAGGAAACCGGCAAACGAGCCCAGCACGGCCCCGTGTACGAACAACAGCCACTCGTCCTGCTTGACGGCTGAGCGTAGTAGTTCGCTGAAATCTTCCGGTGAAAGGATGCTCATGCGTTCGGTGACGAAGACACGAATCTTCTCCGACTGGCTCTCGGCGAACTCCGCGTCTTCGAAGACCCTTGGGTACAGGTCGAGCACTTCGGTGGTGGCCAGGCCGGGCAGACGCTTGTAGCTCTGCGAACCGACGGTCATCTTGACGACCGACTTTGCCCAGCCGGCGGCGTCGTCGACGGATTCGCGCAGTACCTGGTCGAGCATCCGTCGGGTTCGGTCCGAGCGGGGACCTTCGAGGAGTTCGGTGCCGATGTTCTCGAGCGTCACGACGTGATCGGCCAGGGTTTTTGCGTACCCGGCGATGATTTCGGTGCGTCGTTTGAGGAAAAGTCCCTGTCGCCACGGCACCCAACGGCTGGGGGTGATCGGCTCGAAGATCATCGTGATGCCGAGGTAGTTCACGATGTATCCGATGATCACGCCACCGATGGGAAGCACCCACCACTGCGGAACCAGGTGGAGGATTCCGACGAGCACGAAGCCCATCGGGAAACCGAAGTAGAAGCCGAAGTTCTGCATGAACCGGAGCTCTTTGTTGCCCATCGTGCGGAAGATGTCGTTGAGCAGTTTGGGATGCGAGGAGAGGTAGCGGATCACCATCAGCTTCGCGTCGATGAACTCGTCGATGTCCTCTTCGATGCGGTCGGTGATCATGCGCACGCTGGCCGGCAAGTCGTCCTCCACTTTGCGGAAGACGGCTTCCTTCACCGACGTCGGAAGGTTGTGCCAGAGCTGAGGATTCTCGGCCGTCATGATTCTGGTGACCACGCCGCGCACTTCACTGCGCGAGATGTTCACCAAGTGCTCGGCGATGCTGTCCGGGTCCAGAACGCGGTAGAAGTCGGCAATGCTGCCGACCTTCGCGAGGGATTTGTCGACGGCGATCGACGCCATCTTCTCCGCCCGCGAAGGGACGATCCCTTGCCAACCGAATCGGCCGTCGCTCGTGATCGCGGGGATCACCTGGACGCGCCGGGGAAGGAACGGGAAGAGCAGTTTGAGGCCGGGCACTTTGATCCCGTGGAAGTTGATCGGCGCAAAAAGCATCAGGACGCCCGACCAATTGGTGATGTACCCGATGATTCCGGTGAACAAAGGAATGGTGATCAACTGTTCGAGCAAGTGGTCCGGCACCGTCGCACATCCTCCTCATATCCGAGAACCTCACGTTCGGACATGATTGCCGAAACTTCGCTCTTCGTGGGTGTTTCGTTGGCTACTGCTGCGCCTTCCCAGTTGCGTCAGCATAGAGGCCCGACAATTCGGGCTGTAGGTGGGTCGGAAGTTGATGTAACCTCACGTACATGGTCAGTATTGCGCACAGCACGACGACGCCGGTTCTCTTCCGGCGCATCGTTTAGCAACTGCTGACCGAACCCTTTCAGCCCCGGGAGTTATCGCCCCGGGGTTTTCTTGTTTATTCGCTCCGTGTGCGTCTCCCCTTGAACGATTTGGAGATCTCTCATGAGCGTTGACCACCGTGAACTCGGGCGCGAGCTGGAGTTATTCGCCACCACCCCCATTGTCGGAGCAGGCCTCCCCCTCTGGTTACCGGACGGCGCGATCATCAGGAGCGAACTCGAAAAGTTCGCCGCCGAGCAAGCAGCGCGATCCGGGTGCCGGGGTGTCTATACCCCCGTTATGGCGAAGAAAGAGTTGTACAAGAGATCTGGGCATTGGTCCAAGTTCTCGGACGACATGTTCCCCGAAATGAAGATAGGCGGAGAGTCATTTCTCCTTCGTCCGGCTAACTGTCCTCATCACGCTCAGGTATTCGCCGCTCGCGGTCGTAGTTATCGCGAGCTACCTTTCCGCGTTCGTGAACTCGGATCGATGTTTCGTAGCGAACTCTCCGGAGTTCTCAGCGGATTGAGTCGAGTCCGACAGATCAATCTCGACGACGCACATGTCTTCTGTAGTCGTCAACAAGTGCAAGCGGAAGTGATCGTGGCGCTCGACGCGATCGAGCGCTGCTACTCGACTCTGGGGATTGCCGAACGGGGGTACCGACTCTCGATCAGAGGGGGAGAGGGGCAGTACCTCGGCACCGACGAGCAGTGGGCGGACGCCGAGGATCACCTTCGCGGAGCACTGAATGCACGCTCGATCGAGTACGTGGAAGCGAAGGGAGAGGCAGCGTTCTACGGTCCCAAGATCGACGTCCAAGTGCGAGACGCGCACGGCCGCGAGGAAACACTCTCCACTGTCCAACTCGACTTCAATCAACCGGAGCGCTTCGACCTCGAGTACACCGCTGAGGACGGATCCAAGGCTCGCCCCGTCATGATCCATCGGGGCTTGCTCGGGTCGATGGAACGCATGACTGCGCTCTTGATCGAAAGGTTCGAAGGACGGATGCCGCCGTGGCTGGCACCCAACCAAGTCGCGATCCTGCCCGTCGGCGACCGACATCGGGATGCGGCCGAGCGTTTGCGGGCTGATCTCGAGGCTCACGATGTTCGAGTGGCGATCGCAGCTGACGGATCGTTGGGACGTCGCATCCGCGATGCGCGCACTCGCCGTGACCCGTACATTGCGGTGATCGGGGACAACGAGGTGCACGGCGGCGCCGTCGACGTTCTGGTCCCCGCGCGTGGTGGGCGGGCGGAGGTCGACGCGGGTGTGTTTGTCGCTCAGGTGGTCTCGGGCATCGCGGAGCGTGCCCTGCTTCCGGCAGACTTCTAGCCGACGGGTAACTCGTGCAGGGCGCGCACCAGTGGCGCGAGTTCAGGCGTTTTGCATGCCTCGCCGAGCGCGGCCTCGAGGGTGGCGTCGTGCGTCGGCCGTGCGCTTTCGAGAAGCTCGCGGCCGGCCGGCGTCAACTCGGTGTAGATGCCTCGACGGTCGTCGGCGCACAGGATGCGCGTCAGTAGTCCTCGATCTTCGAGTCGGTTGACCAGGCGCGTCGTGGCGCTGCTGCTCAGTGCGGCAGCGCGGGCCAGCTGGGCCATGCGCATGTGCCAGCCGTCCTGGCGGCTCAGCGCGTCGAGCACGGTGTATTCGACGACGGACAGTTTGTGCTCACGCTGGAGCGCGCGTTCCAGTTCGGTGTCGAGGGCGCCGTGCAGTGCTGCGAGCGTGCGCCACCCTTGCGAACGGATTTCGACGGCGTCGTCGGCGATCCCCATGTGATTCTCCTTGTCCGTTTCCTGCGGCTCCAGGTTACCAGCTTGCGCATGTAGCGCGCGCGTGCAACTATTTATAGCGCGCCTGCAACTACTGCACACGCCCGCTAACGGCTTGCGCGTAAATCTGTGAAAGGAACATCGAGATGCCATTGGGTCTCATTGCCCTCGCTATGGGCGGGTTCGGGATCGGCCTCACCGAATTTGTCATCATGGGCCTCCTGCCCGAGGTCTCGGCCGACTTCGAGGTCACCGAGTCCGTCGCGGGCTACCTGATCTCGGGCTACGCGCTGTCCGTGGCGATTGGCGCGATCCTCCTGACCGCTGCCGTCACTCGCTTCGAGCGCAAGAAGGTCCTTCTCTCGCTCATGGTGCTGTTCATCATCGGCAACCTGATGTCCGCGCTCGCGCCGTCCTACGAGGTCATGATGGGCGGACGCATCGTCGCGGCGCTGTGCCACGGTGCGTTCTTCGGAATCGGCTCGGTGGTTGCCGCCGACATGGTCGCGCCCAACAAGCGCGCCGGCGCCATCGCGATGATGTTCGCGGGCCTGACCATCGCCAACGTCCTCGGCGTTCCGTTCGGCACGCTGCTGGGCCAGCAACTCGGATGGCGCTCGACGTTCTGGGCCATCACCGTCATCGGCGTCATCGCCCTGATCGGAATTGCAGCACTCGTCCCGACGACGCCCGCAAGCACGACCGGCGGCGGATTGCGCGGAGAGTTGGGGGCATTCCGCAACAAGCAGGTTTGGCTCTCGATCGCCATCACCATCCTCGGCTACGGCGGAATGTTCGGAGCCTTCACCTACATCGCCTTCACGCTCACCGAGGTAACGGGATTCGCGACGTCCAGCGTTCCGTGGCTGCTCATCCTCTTCGGCTCGGGCCTGTTCGTCGGTAATTTCCTCGGTGCCAAGGCGGCCGACCGCTCGCTGACGAAGGCACTGGTCTGGATTCTCGCGATTCTGACCGTCGTTCTGATCGTGTTCGCCGCCACCGCGGAGAGCAAGGTCATGACCGTGATCTCACTGTTCTTCATGGGCGCCTTCGGTTTTGCGACGGTCCCCGGCCTGCAGATGCGGATCATGAACTACGCGTCGGCCGCACCGACCATGGCGTCGGGTGCCAACATCGCCGCCTTCAACGTCGGCAACGCACTCGGGGCATGGCTGGGCGGAATCACCATCGCTGCGGGGCTCGGCTTCACCTCCCCGATCTGGATGGGAGCGGCAGTCACCGTCGCCGGTCTGCTGGTTCTGATCGTCGCGGCGAAGATCGACCGCCCGGCAGCGTCAGAGCAGTCGGCGCCGAGCACCTCGCTGCATCCGACCGCAGCCTGAACCCAGCCACCGCGCGGGTCAGGTGAGGCGGAATTCGGACGTCACCCCGGAGAAGGGCGAAATCGCGCCGCTACCCCGAGCCTTCGACGCACCGAAGTGTTGGACTCGATACGTACCCGCCGGAGTATCGGCCGGAACATCCCACGTGATGCGAACGACGGAACCGTTGCTCCCGACCCGGCGCCAGTGCAGTTTGGTGGACCAGTCGTTGTCGTCGGCGACCCGTGTCCAGGATCCGCCGGTATTTCGCTGGATCTCGTAGAAGGTCCCGTTTCGGTGAGTGTCGTTCTTGGGGTGGCCGGTGACGAACTCGACGGCAACCTGCGCACCCGGTGAGCTGTCGCCGGGCTGGACGGTCGCATCGCCGAATTGTGTTCCCGGCAAGGGCTCGTCGAAGTCGACGCCAGGTCCGAAGCTGGGTTGGAACCCGGACAGGTCGGCCGGCGCGGGGCCGCGAGGAGGTTCGGTGCCGTCGCGCATCGCGGCTGCGAGGGCGGCGTACCCCTGTTGATAGGCCGGCAGTGTGTAACGGCCGAACATCGTCGAGCCGCCCTCGTACTGCTGCGAATCGTATTCCTGCGGCGTGGTGCAGTAGCTCGAGTACGAGTTCGCGTAGCCCTGGAAGATGACGTTCTCGAGGGGAACCCCAAGCTCGTCGGCGACGGTTCGACGCACCCGTAATCCGGAGACGATGGTGAATTCCGCAGGGCCACCGACGATGTAGAACTGGCCGATCCGCAGGATCTGGATCTTCAGTACGTTCGGTACCCATCCGCCCGGTGGCAACAGGCCGACCGGAACGACTACGAGCTTGGGGGCCTGTGCATCCTGAAGCCATTGAGGCACAGGGGCATCCATGCCGCCCAGTGCGTCGATCATGGGGTTCCTGGTGCCCTCGGGGAAGATCGGAATTGCCGGTCCGTCCTCGACGCTTCCGGCGCTCATTGCCGCACCGATCGCTGCCGGCGCAGTCCGGTGCTCGCGCCCGTCCGGGGTGAATCGTCCGCTCACCACCTGATTTGCCATGTCCAGGTACATGATCCGACTGTCGACACCACCAGCGACGGTTTCGGAGGCCGAGTCGAAGGCAGTTTGAGCCGCCGTGACCTGGCGCAGACCGATGATGCGTGCATTCTCGAATTCGTCCTCGGTCGGTCCGCGTCCGGGCTCGAGGAAGAGATTGGGTGACATGTCGCCGCTGTTGGTCTGCGGAAAAGCAGCAATGAAGCTGGTGTCGCCGTCGAGGTAGCGCACGCCCTGGTCGTCGTGCTCCCAGAAGTATGCCGCGGCACCTTTGTTGTCCCCGGAAATGAGATGGTTCTCGTTCGTGAGCGAGGCGCAGTGGGTGGCGAACCAGTTGATCGCCCCGATGTCCTTGCTGCCCCGGCTGATTCGGATGACACGCATGTGGTGATCGTTGCCGCCGGGGTAGTAGGCCTTGTCCTCTTCGGGATTGAGATCGAACGCCACTCGTGATCGGTTGACGCTCGCGTCGGTGAGTTCGGACCGGCCGAAACGTACCGTGCCGGGCGCCAGGTTCTCGTGGGCAGCGCTGATCGCCTCGACCATGCCGTTGACCTCGGCTTCGAACACCTGTAATTCGAAGCCGAGAACTGCGAGGTTGTACGCGTAGTTGTGCGAGGCCCCACCACATGCCGCGTGTGAATGGATGGCTGTCAACATGACGTTGCGTTCGGTGTAGATATCGCCGAATTTTCCGGCCAGCCGGCGCAGAACCTCGTCGTGCACGGACTGGAAGATCATGCAGTTGTCGACGCAGACGTAGACGACCCGCGACCCGCCGGACTCGAAGATGAAGGCGCGTGCGCGCATTCGCTGGTGCAGACCTTCGGCGCGTTGGTCGAAGCTCGAGTAGCCCATCATGCCGACTTCGGCGACCGGTCCGGTCACATCGGAAATTCCGGCGCCCACCTGCAGTGACGCCGACGACTTGTCGGTGCGTGCGGGTGAATCAGAGCGTGCCGACGAAGCAGCGACGGCCTGGTTCGTCGACAGAGCGGCGAGCGCAGGTGCGGCGGCAGCGCCTGCCAGTACGGTGCGTCGGGTGATCTGCACGAGTGTCCTTTCGGGCGGTCTGACGCGAGTTGGTCAACCGTCCAGGAGTGTAGCCCGAGTCACACGCGACCGAAAGGGGTGCCGTCGGCTGACACTCAGATCACTGTCGCCTCCCCGAACGTCATCGCCAGGTTCTTGATGGTCGTGGTCATCAAGGCACGGCGGGGGAGTCCGAGTTTCCGAAGCTCCGCCGCCATCGGGTGACTGCCCAGCTGCACCTCGGCTCCACCAGGTCGCGATTTGACGCCGGTCGGCGCCATGTCCCACGACGTGCACCTGGTGACGCCGTCGAGATGTGAGTACGCGGCCAACGACATGTTGGCTCCGCCGCCCGGCACGCTGACGCCGGATTTCACACTCAACTGTGTGATGAGTTTGCCGTCGCGCGAGACGGATCCGCGCTTGACCGAGCCGACGTGCTCGGTGTCGAATTCGGCGAGCACCTTCGGGAACCCCCAGATTTCCCGCCCGGCGGCCTTGGTGAATTCACCGTCCACCGGCAACTCGTGAATGAGCGCCCCCGCAGTTCCCGCAGCGAGTGAACGTAGATCTCCCAGTACCGAGGTTTCGGGAGGCGCAGTGTGGCTGCGCACCATGTACGTCACTCCGAATTCGTTGTACGGGCCCAGATCTCCGTCGATGTAGTCGACGAAAACCAGCCCGCACAGCGCCCGGCCGGGCCGGTACTGGAGCACCGTCAAGCCGGTGTAGTCGATGATCGACTGCGCGGTTGCGCTGGGTACCGAGTACAGCGCCATGAAGGCCGACGCGGTGCGAACCTCGACCGGCATCTCGACCTTCTTGCCCAGAATCGTGTAGCTCATGGCGCGACCACCCCGCGGAGTCCGTCGGAGCCGTAGACGGGTTCGAGCATCGAGCGGAAATCCGGTCCGCGGCGCAGCATTTGGCCTCCGTCCACGTTGATGATCTGCCCGGTGATCCAGGTGGATTGCGGTCCGAGGAGGAAGGAAGCGAGTCCGGCGACGTCCTCGACTTCACCGACGCGTTCGAGTGGAGTGTTGGCCAGGTAGTCGTCGAGGATGGGGCCACCGTCGGTGATGAGCGCGACCAGATCCGTTCGGGTCAACCCCGGCCGAATCGCGTTGACACGAATGTTGCTGGCGCCCAGTTCGTCTGCCGCCAACTGCGCCAGGTGGTCGACGCCGGACTTCGAGACGCCGTATGCGCCGAACCAGCGATGTGTGTTGCTGCTGGCGATCGACGAGATCGCGACGATGGATCCGCCGCCTCCTGCCACCAGTGCCCGGGCGCCGTGCTTGATCGTCAACATGGTCCCTGTGACGTTGAGGTCGACGGTCCGGCGCCAGGCGTCGACGTCGAGTTGCGTGACCGGGGCGATGGTTTCGTTCCCACCGGCGCAGGCCACCACTCCGTCGAGCTTTCCGGTGACGGACACCGCTGCGGCGACAGCGGCGACGACATCTGCCTCGATCGTGACGTCAGCGGAGGAGACGCCGACCGATCCTGCCGGATTCGACTGCCGGATCGATTCGGCAGCAGCATCCAGTTTCTCTTTGTTGCGTCCGCAGATCGTCACGTGAGCGCCGGCCGCAACCAGCGAACGCGCGATGCCCAGGCCGATGCCACTACCGCCGCCGGTCACCAGTATCGATCTGCCGGTGAAAGTGGGTATGCCCGCTGAGGCGGTGTCGTCGTCCATGCGTGTCTCCTGGTCGTTGCTCCGGCGGGCGCGCGTGCTGCTTCTGGAGGTTTTCCGGTTCGGGTTCGGTGAAAACCCCCCCACGCTATATAGGAACAGGTTCTACTTATTGAGGCAAGGGTTGTGTGAGAGGCGGAGTGATGGCTACCAGACCGACCTTCGATTTGATCGACGGGCGCTTCTACAGCGGAGACCTCGGGAATGTTCGCGATGCCTACGCCTGGATGCGCGATCACGAGCCCGTGTACCGAGACGACGCCAACGGAATCACCGCGGCAGCGAGCTACGACGCCGTCGTCGCAGCCGAGCGGGATCCCGAACTGTTCTCCAACGCCGGCGGCATCCGTCCCGAAACGGGTCCGTTGCCGCAGATGATCGACATGGACGACCCGCAGCACCTCACGCGTCGACGCTTGGTCAACGCGGGTTTCACACGTAAGAAGGTCGAAGCCAAGGCCGGCCGTATCCGGGAGATCTGCGATCAACTGATCGACGCCGTCTGTGAGAAAGGAAAAGCCGACTTCGTCGCAGACTTGGCGGCACCGCTGCCTATGGCCGTCATCGGCGACATGTTGGGTGTCCGTCCGGAAGAACGCGCGTTGTTTCTGCGGTGGTCGGACGATCTGGTGAAAGCACTGGGAAGCAACGCTTCCCAGGAGCAGCTGCAAGCCATGATGACTGCGTATGTCGACTTTACCGCGTACATGATGCGAACCATCGCCGAGCGGAGGAGCGAGCCGGCCGACGATTTGGTGAGCACGTTGATACACAGTGAGGTCGACGGAGAGGCTCTCTCCGATCAGGAAATCGTCAACGAGTCCCTACTGATTCTCATCGGCGGTGACGAGACCACGCGGCACGTCCTGAGCGGTGGCATGGAACAGCTGCTGCGTCATGCGGACCAGCATCGGGAACTGGTCGACGATCCCGATGCCATTCCTCTGGCGATGGAAGAGATGCTGCGGTGGTCGTCGCCGATCAAGAACATGGCTCGAACCCTGACACGTGATACCGATTTCTTCGGTGCGCAGCTGAAGGCAGGCGAGAAAATGCTGCTGCTCTTCGAGTCTGCAAATTTCGACGAATCCGTGTTCGTCAACGCCGAACAGTTCGATATCGGCCGCACACCGAACCCACACGTGGCCTTCGGCTTCGGAACTCACTTCTGTCTGGGCAATCAGCTGGCCAGGCTCGAGGGAAGAATCATGTTCGAGCAACTGTTCGCCAGGCTGCCGGACCTGGAACTTGCCACCGACGCGCCGTTGCCGCGGCGTGCCGCCAACTTCGTGTCCGGACTCGAATCGATGCCGGTGCGCTTTACCTCTTCTGCCCCGTCAGCCGGGTAGTTGGCAGTTGGGAGGCGCAGCATCCTCGGAGAGGGGGCTCCCCGTCGGATTGACGTAAATGACCTCGAGTACCAATGGTGTTGTCTGAGAGTTGTTTCCGATGTGCACATGATCAGAACCGCTGGGTTCGATCAATGTATTTCCAGCGCTGTATATCCCGTCGACGGAGCAATCGGATCGGTAGTGGCTCAGCGTGCCCTGCGCGATCAGTGCGTAGAGCGTCCCGTCGTGGAAGTGCCAACCGGTGGAACCACCGGGGTCGATGGTGATCTGGCGCAGGATGTAATCCTTGCCGTCGAAAGTCACCTGCCCGAGGATTTCGCCGTGCACCCCTGTGCTCGGTGTTGCCGACGCATTGATCGGCGTCAGCGACAGCCCGATCGCTGCGGACACTGCAAGCAGGATTTGATGGCGTTTACGCATGAGCGGCCCTCCCAGACGGATGTGCTCCTGAGTGTCCTCCGCCAGTGCCCGGTTTATCCCAGTTTTCGTGGATCCAGCACGGTGAAGGTAGAGGTGTATCTCCTAGGGGCGGTTACGCTCGAGCCATGCAGCAAGTCGCGACGAGGCGCCGGAGCCAGCCGCCGCCCGCGCGCTTCATGTTCGAGGCATTGATCGATCCGTACCGCCAGCCCGCTCGGCACTGGCTGGAACTGCTCGAGAGCGAGATCGCACCGGAGATCGTCAGGGCTGAAGAACCGGAGCTGGTGATCTGGTCCTCGATCTGGCCGGACCGCCCCGACGCCGTCATCCGATTCGACATCGAGGCGGTCGGAAACAGCACGATGCTGCGTTGGACGCTCTTCTTGGACGATCCGATACCGCCCGAGGCAGAGGTTGTCAGAATGCGAAAGCGGCTCAACACCTTGATAAATGCGAATCTCAGGTTCAACTTCGGCCAATACGTTGGATCACTGCCGCACTACTTGGTGTCGACTCGGCCGATCGGGTCGGCGTTGTCGCTGAACGCGGCCCGGGCCGCTGGCCAGCTGGTCTCATCGATGCGCAACGCGGTCCGAAGGTAGGCAGTACTCATCCGTTGGATGGCGGCGACCCGCTCTGGGTTCTCGTCAGTGGTCTCGGCGACTTCGTATCCGACGATTCCGCCGAGTGCGTGCTCGGCACCGTAGAAGGTCAGGAGGTCGGTGGCTCCGGGGCTGTGCGTGTAGGCGTCGGTGAACCAGTCAGGTCCGCGGCTGGACATCTTGGACTGGTCGTGGTCGCCCGCGACGACGAGTGTCGGCGTCGTCAGTTCCTGAAACGAGGGGCGCATGAACGGGAAGTTCGCCTGCGCGAACGGATGCAGGTTCTCGCCGCCGAGACCGGTTGCTGCGAACAGGATTCCCGCGGTGACGCGACTGTCGGACCTGTCCTGGCCGGCCTGGCCGGCCTCGTCGAAGATCCGTGCTCCGAGGAGCGACTGAGCGGTTTGCCCGCCCCAGGAGTGACCCGTGGCGGCAACTCGACTGCGGTCGATGCGGCCGGCAAGCCCGGGCACGGCAAATTCGATGGTGTCGAGCTGATCAAGGATACGTGTGAGATCCGCGATCCTCTCGGTCCAGATCGTCGGGAACACCGGGTGATCGAACCCGAAACCGTTCCGGCGCGAGTCCAGGTGTGTCGGCTGGATCACCACGAATCCGTGGGATGCCCAGAATGCCGTGAGTGGCGAGTATCCATCGAGGTTCCACCCGTTGCCGTGGGAGAACACCACAACGGGGAGGTTCGTGCCTGCCGCCGGAGCAGACACACGTACTTCCAGCGGGACTGGTCGATCGGGGGCGAACAACGCGACGGGGGCAACGGAGACGACCGGGGTGCCGGCGCCGATGATGCCGTTCAGCGTGTTGATCTTTGATGAGGTCATGGCAAGTTCCTTGCTGAGGCTGCACCCTGCGATACTGGTTATCGGAGCGTCGCTCCGCAACATTACGGAACCGTGTTCCGTAATGCAAACATATGTCGTGAGTCAGCGAGGAGTACACATGGCTGATGCCCAGGACGAGCAGTCGCGCGTCGCGTCGCCCAAGCAAGTCGGTCGCCCACGTCGAAGCGAGCAGGCGCTGCTCGACGCGGCGGCAGCAGTGTTCGTGGAGTCCGGAGTCGACGCTCCGGTGCGGGAGATTGCGGCGAAGGCCGGCGTCGGCATGGGGACGATCTACCGCCACTTCCCGACGCGTCCCGAGTTGGTGGTCGCCGTATACCGCCACCAAGTCGAGGCGTGTGCGGACGCGGGCCCACAGATGCTCGCGGAGAGTGCAACGCCCGAGGCGGCTTTGCGGGCATGGGTGGCTTTGTTCGTGGAGTTCCTGGTAACCAAGCATGGGCTCGCCGGTGCACTGCAAGGAGACAGCGCCGGGTCCGACGCTCTGCATACCTACTTCGTCGACCGCCTCGTCCCGGTATGTGACTCCCTCCTCGCGGCAGCGCTCGGGTCCGTTGGCACTGCTTCGCGGGTCGATGCGTACAACGTGCTCAAAGGCATCGGGAACCTTTGTATCGGTGCTGGGTCCGATGACCGGTACAAGGCCGAGGCCCTTGTACAACTATTCATCTCGGGCATACTCGCGCAAGAGGTTCGCTGACGCTCGGCTCAGTCAGATCAGCTCCGGATTCTCGACGTACACCTCTTCGAGGATCGACATGTCGAACAGTTGATCCGCCGTGATCTCCAGTCCCGCTTTCGACAGCGCTGCGATGTTCTGTTCGATCAGTTGGGGTGTCATCGTGAACAACCCGTTCGCTTTGGTATCTGCCGACACCACAAGATCGTTCTGTGCGGTGGCTTCCTTGATCTGTTCGTCGAGTTCCAGGTTCTGGTCCTTGCCGTAGACCTCGACGGCGAGCCGTGCCGACTCTGCCGGATCGGCGACCGCGTCCTTCCAGCCCTGGATCTCGGCCTTCAGGAATGCCTTGAGCTTGTCCCTCTCGTTGTCGATGGTGGACTGGAGAACCGTGAACGATTCGGCGACCAACGGCAGGTTGTAGTCCGCGAAGAGGAAGTGGGCGTTGGGGAAACCTTTGGCGGCCAGCGTGATCGGCTCGTTGGTGACGTAGGAGACCCAACCGTCCACCTCGCCGTTCGCCAAGGGGCTCGGATCGAACTGCGCGGGCACGATCGTCATCTGGCTTTCGGTCAGGCCGTTTGCTGCCAGGAGAGCTCCGAAGACGAGCTGATTGGAATCCTGGACGCCGATCTTCTTGCCGATCATTTCCTGCGGCGAGTTGATCGGTGCCGCAGCGGAACTGACAATTGCAAACGGGTTCTTCTGGAATGTCGCACCGACGATCTTTGCGTCCAGCCCGTCGAGTACAGCGGGGGCTGTGAGCTGCGGTGCGGACATTCCGATCCAGACCTTGCCGGTGTCCAAGCCGGCTTCGACGCCGGTACCGGCTGCGCCACCTGCCACCAGGTCGACATTCCCGAACCCGGCATTCTTGTAGTACCCCTTGTCCAGAGCGAAGTACTCGCCGGCGAACTCGATGTTCTTGATCCAGGACAACTGCACTGCAACTGTTCCGAATTCGGAACCGTCGTCCGTGGTTCCGCCACTCGAACTGCTGGAGTCACTGCTACACGCGAGCAATGACGCGCTACCGGCGACTGCGATGCCGGTCAGCGCGGAGTATCGGAAGAAGGCCCTGCGGTCCAGCTGGCGGACGGGCTTGAATGGCGTCATGAATCGGAACACTAGGGCCAGTCGGTTTCGTTCAGTTTGCTTGGGAGACAGAGTTTGTTGAGGTCGTGTTAACAGATGTCACGACTTGCCGGCAGAAGGCCCGAAACGAGACAGGGCGATGTTTTCGAAGATTCCGACCACGGCGTAGAGGATGATCGACACCACGGTGATCACCACGATAGATGCCCACAGTTCGTTGTACTGATAGCGCGGAATGGCTTTGATCATGCTCGAACCCAAGCCTTGACCGCTACCGAGCCATTCGCCGATCAGTGCTCCGATCAAAGCGCCGGGCACTGACACCCTAGCGGCGGCGAACACCGCCGGAAGTGCGGACGGTACGGACACCATTCGCAATGCGGTCCAACGACTCCCGCCGTACGCAGCTATGAGATCTTGCGCCTGAGCTGGAGCGGCACGTAGACCGACCATGATCATGACCAGCGCCGGGAAGAACACCACTATCGCAACCATGACCGTCACACCCACGATTCCGCGGCCGAATATCAGGACGATGATCGGGGTCATCGCAACGAGAGGAACAGATCGTAGAAGCATTGCAACGGGCATGAAAGTCTGTTCGACAGTGCGGGAAACGACGAAGATCGATGCCACCACGAGCGCGGCAGTCATTCCGACGGCAAAGCCGACACCGGCGTCGCGCAGAGTGATGAACAGATTGTCGATGATGCCCGAACGAGCGTCAGCAGATTTAGGGCCGGAGAACAAATACTCCCAGACGTCGGCCGGCGTCTTTCCCACACGCGGACCCACCTGGGGGAAGGCATTGAGGAAGACCACCCAGATGACAAGCAACAGAGCCGAGGCGATGGCAATCGGAGCGAGGAATCTCAATGTTCCTCGGACCGCGGTCATTTCTGTGCTCCCGGAGCGCTCGTCCATGGGGTGACGAGCCGGGCGATCGCTGCGACGACGGCATATCCCAGGCCGGCGAGCAAGGCGGCGGCGATGGCCATTCCCCACGTTCGCGGGACGTTGTACGACGTCTGAGCGGCTGTGAGTGCGACGCCGATCCCGCTGTCCACCCCGCCGAGATATTCGCCGAGGATAGCGCCGAGTACAGCGGAGGGTGCAGCAATCTTGAGAGCGGCAAAGGTACTCGGAAGTGCGCTCACCAGTTGAACTTTGGTGAACTTCTGCCAACGCCCACCGCCGTAGGCGGCGACGAGATCGAGGCTCGTCTTGTCTGCCGATCTCAGGCCTGCGAGTGTGCCGACCATCGTGGTGAAGAAGCAGTACATCGCGGCGAGAAAGATCGTGGGGGTCCGGCCGCCGAAGACGACCAGGATGATCGGGCCGAGCGCCAACAGCGGTGTGCAGTAGCTCAGGATCGCCAATTGTGTCGCCAATCCCTCGATGGGCGGAATGAGAACGACCAGCACGGCAAGCGTGATCGCCAGCAGATTTCCCCAGATAAAGCCCTGCAGCGCACCGGAAGCCGTGACGGTGAAATTTGGTCCGTACAGCGACCAGCCGTCGTCGAACATCGTCGACACAACCACCCACGGCGTCGGAATCGTGCCTCCCGCAACACCGGCCGCCGCGAGAATCCACCAGAGTGCGATCAGTCCGCAGATACCGACTGCACCGCCGAACCACGTCGGACGCTTCAATCGGATCCGGCGCGGCGCTGATGGCTGCGCCGCCGCGGTCGCGACGTTCTCGATATCGGTAATGGTCATGCGACGCCTGCTTTTCCGAAGAGCAGGCCGGAGAGGTAGTCGTGGATCTCGTGGAACTCAGGTGTCCGCATCATCTCGGGTGTCCGTGGGCGCGGCAGGTCGATCGGCACGACTTCGAGGACGCGTCCGGGCCGCGGCGTCATGACGGCGACGACGTCGGAGAGGAACACAGCCTCGGCGATACCGTGCGTCACCATCAATGTGGTCGCCGGTTTCTCGGTCCAGATCCTGAGCAATTCGATGTTGAGCCGTTGTCTGGTCATGTCGTCCAGTGCGCCGAACGGCTCGTCGAGTAGGAGGACACTCGGCTTGACCACGAGCGATCGTGCGATCGACACACGCTGACGCATACCGCCGGACAATTGGGCGGGCTTGGCCTTCTCGAATCCTTCGAGGCCGACGAGCGCGATCAGATCGGCTATCAGCTCGGGGTCGGGATCGATGCCGGCAACCTGCAGCGGCAGTTTGATGTTGGAGGCCACTGTTCGCCACGGCAGCAAAGCCGAATCCTGGAAGGCGATTCCGAGTTCGCGGCGCTTGCGTAACTCGGCGGGCGACTGTCCGTTGACAAGTGCTGTTCCCGACGTCGGAGTATCGAGGCCCGCAAGGATGCGGAGAACGGTGGACTTCCCGCATCCAGACGGCCCGAGCAGAGACAGAAAGGAGCCTTCGCTGGTTTGAAGGGACACGTCGGTCAGCGCGGTCACCGACCGGCGACCCATCTCGAAGGTCTTGCCGAGGCCGGAGATGTCGAGACCGGTTCCAGCGGGGCGAGGTGTGGTGACGGGACTGGTCATTCCCGCACAGTACGAACGTCCGGTTGCGGTCATGTTGCCTGCGCGTCACCGCTGCGTGAGGCTGGTTCGGCGTGGCATGTCACATCGCCGTGGTGAGATGGACGTCTGGACGGAGTGAGGGGAGCGAAGATTGCTGAAGTTGTACCGGGCCGAGCGTTCGGACACCTTGGTCTCGGCGTTGGCCACGCTCCTCCGTACACCGCTGTCGGATCCCTTCGCCCGAGAAACTGTTGCGGTGCCGGCCAAGGGCGTCGAGCGTTGGCTCAATCAGCGGCTGTCCTCCCAGCTAGGCACGTCCGGGCCGTCAGCATTGGACGGAATTTCTGCGAACATCGCGTTTCCTTCACCCGCGCGCCTGGTCGCGGAGTCCGTGGCCGCGGTCAGTGGAATCACGGCTGACGACGACCCGTGGTCGCCGACGCGATTGGTGTGGACGGTTCTCGATGTGATCGACGAGTCCCTCGGCGAGCCCTGGTGCGGAGTCCTGGCGAAGCATCTCGAAGGCCATCGTGAAGGTCGACGGTTTGCCTCCGCTACGCACGTCACCGAACTCTTCCGCAGTTACGCCGCGCAACGCCCGCAGATGCTGATCGACTGGGCCGCCGGGCGGTTGACCGACGGACACGGATCGGCACTGTCGGAGGATTTCGAATGGCAGGCACGCCTGTGGTGCATCGTCGCGGACAAGATCGACGTTCCGGGGCCGGCAGAGCGACTGGAGCACGTGAGCAGCGCGCTGGTCGAGGACCCGGCCTTGGTCGACCTGCCGGAACGTCTGTCGGTCTTCGGGCCGACACGGCTGCCGGTCGATCAGCGAATGATCTTGAGCGCACTCAGCGCGAATCGGGACGTGCACATCTGGCTTCCGCACCCCAGCCCCGCGCTGTGGGCCACGATGAGCTCGCGCATGCAACCTCGAAGCGAGAGCACCATCCGACGTTCGGAAGACGGGTCGGCGCTGATATCCGCCAATCCGTTGCTGTCGAGCCTCGCTCGCGACGTTCGTGAACTTCAGATCAGCCTCGGTGCCGTCGAGTTCGAGACGGTGCATCTTCCCGAACCAGCCGGCCCGAAATCCCTCCTGGCAACGGTCAAAGCCGATGTCATCGCCGATCGTGCTCCCAGCGTTTCAGCGGAACCCGATGGGACAGTTCAGGTTCACGCGTGCCACGGGCCGGCACGGCAGGTCGAGGTGCTCCGCGAATGTCTGCTCCGATTGTTCGAGGACGACCCGACATTGCAGCCGCGCGACGTACTCGTGATGTGCCCGGACGTCGAAACGTATGCACCCTTGGTTCGTGCAGCGTTCGGGCAAGGAGTCCATGGCCACCCCGGGCATCTTCTTCGAGTAAGGCTGGCAGACCGCGGATTACGTCAGACCAATCCTGTCCTGGCCGTTCTCGGCTCTCTTCTCGACCTGGCCGACGGCCGGGCCACAGCCAGTGAGGTTCTCGACCTTGCCGCGACCGAGCCTGTCCGCACACGTTTTTCGTGGGGCGACGACGAGTTGGAAAGACTGCGGGAATGGACGACGGAAGCGGGTGCTCGCTGGGGAATCGGTAGTCGGCAGCGTGCAACATTCGGTCTCGACGCATTTCCGCAGAACACCTTCAATACCGCCATGGACCGAATCTTGTTGGGGGTCAGCGCGGACGAATCGGAAAATGCCTGGTTGGATCTCGCGCTGCCACTCGATGACGTGGACGGCACCGACATCGACCTGAGTGGACGTTTCGCAGAGTTCGTCGATCGCCTGGCCGTCTCGCTTCGCGATCTTGCCGGCCCACATTCGCCGGCCGAATGGCTTCGTGTGCTGATGCGGGCCCTGGATCTGCTGACCGACACAGCGCCCGCTGATTCGTGGCAGAGCGCAGGGGCTCACCGCGAACTGGCAGCTGCTGTCGAATTCGGCGGAGAGACGGTGTTACGTCTGGCTGATGTTCGCGCGATGCTCTCGCGAAGCCTCGCGGGCAGACCTACGCGCGCCAACTTCCGAACCGGCGAACTGACGGTGTGCACGATGGTTCCGATGCGTTCGGTGCCGCATCGCGTGGTCGTGCTGATCGGGCTCGACGACGAGGTGTTCCCTCGAACCGGTGGAGTCGACGGCGACGACATCTTGTCCCGTGATCCCGTTGTGGGGGAGCGTGATCTGCGCAGTGAAGATCGGCAACTGCTTCTCGACGCCGTGATGTCTGCGGGTGAGCATCTGATTCTGTTGTATACCGGTGCCGATCCGGTCACCGGTGTCGTCAGACCGCCGGCGATCCCCCTCAGCGGCCTCCTTGACGTACTCAGTGCGACGGTGGGTCCGGAAGCGATCAACGGAGTACTGACACGACATCCGTTGCAGTCGTTCGACAATCGAAACTTCTCGCCGGATCAGCCGTTCAGCTTCGACACGGCAGCGCTGGCCGGTGCGAGGGCTGCCTCCGGAACACCGATCGAATTGCCGACAGTCTTGTCGGCCGAGCTACCCGAGGTGCATCCGAAGGAAGTGAACCTCGCCGAGCTGGTGAGCTTCCTCGTGCATCCCGCGCGTGGTTTTCTGCGCCAACGCCTCGGTGTCCGGGTACCGGAACTCGACGACGACATCGCGGATTCGCTGGCAACCGAGCTCGATCCACTGTCCACCTGGGCTCTGGGTGATCGAATGCTTGTCTCGCGCTTGGCTGGTCGGAGCTCTGCAGATTTCCGTGCAGCGGAGTGGCGCCGCGGTACTTTGCCGCCCTACAACCTGGGCGCCACGGTTCTGGGGAACGTCGAATGGGTGGTAGATCAGATTGCCGGACTTGCCTTGCCGCACTTCGACGGCGACTCCGAAGCCGTCGACGTCGACATCGACATCGGTGACGGGCATCGTCTCACCGGAACGGTAACCGGGGTGCACGGAAACTCAGTGGTGCGGGCGTCGTATTCCTCACTGGCGCCTAAACATCGGATGACGGCCTGGATCAACCTGCTCGCTCTGAAAGCGCACGGACGACCCGGAGCGCTCGATGCAGTCTCCATCGGACGGGGTCGGGGAAAGATCGCAGCGGCACGGTCGGTGCTCGATGCGCCAGTCAATGCGATCGAGATCCTGCAGCAATTGGTGGACCTACGGGAGCGGGGACTGCATCGCCCGCTGCCGATGTGGGCCGCTACCTCAGCCGAATACGCGCGCCGACGCTTTGGCGGTGAATCGGTCGACGATGCGACAAACGGTTCGGACACCCAGTGGACCGGGCAGTATGGCGAGATGATCGATCCAAGCAACGCTTATGTTTTCGGAGAAGCTCGAACACTTGCGGAGCTTTCCGCGGACCCGCCGTCGGACGACGAGTTCGTCTGGGCCGAGGAACCGACTCGGTTCGGAGTTCTCGCCCGACGGCTGTGGGATCCGTTGCTGACCAACGAAAGAGCGGAGTAACCCGTGGACTTCGATCTCTTGGGGCCACTGCCTACCGGCACTACGGTGTTGGAAGCGAGCGCCGGAACCGGCAAGACCTACGCGATCGTCGGACTCGCGACTCGTTGTGTTGCTGAAGGTCTCGCCGACATATCGCAAGTTCTGCTGGTGACATTCAGTAGGGCCGCCACTCAGGAACTTCGTGAGCGTGCAAGAGAACGGTTCGCCGGAGTGTCTGCAGCACTGGTTGATCCGGAGACTGCGCGGCGGTCGGATGATGATCTGGTGGCATACCTCGCAACGGCGGACGACGAGGAGATCGGTGTGCGGCGTCGTCGACTCCTGCGCGCTCTCGCGGAGTTCGACGCCGGAACCATCACGACCACCCACAGTTTCTGCCAGCGGATGCTCGACGGCCTCGGTATCGCCGGGGAACGTGAGCCGGACACGACTTTCGTGGAATCGGTCGACGACCTGATCAGTGAAGTCGTTTCGGATTTGTACCTCAGCCGCTACAGCCGAACGGACTCGTCTCCACCGTTCTCCATGAAGGACGCGCTGGCTATTGCCCGAAGCGCAGTCGGCGATGGTCAGGCAATCCTCGAACCCGACGGCGAGGAGGAGACCGCGCCTGGTCAGCGAGTCCTCTTCGCGGATGCTGCTCGTCTCGAGGTCGAGCGACGTAAGCGAACCAAAGGAATTCGCGACTTCAACGATCTCCTGACGCTGTTGCACGGCGTATTGACCGATCCGGAATACGGCCCCGTCGCGTGCCGTCGGGTGCGCGAAAAATTCGAAGTCGTGCTCATCGACGAGTTCCAGGACACCGATCCACTGCAGTGGGACATCCTGAGGTTGGCCTTCCACGGACACACCACACTGGTCCTGGTCGGTGATCCCAAGCAAGCTATCTATGCGTTCCGCGGGGCAGAAGTTCTGAGCTATCTCGATGCGGTCGATCAGGCTGATGCGCACCAGGAGTTGACCACCAATTGGCGTAGCGATCCAGGGTTGTTGGCGGCACTCGAACACCTCTACGGCGGTGCCGCACTCGGCAACGAAGGCATCGTCGCGCATCCAGTGGAGGCTTCGCACAAGAAGTCTCGGTTGTTCGGCCCGGTGCCGATGCGTGTACGCCATCTGCCGCGAACCGGAGCCGGACCGCTCAATCGTTCAGGATTTCCGGCTGTAGGCAGACTTCGCAGTCGCGTCGCGGACGACGTCGCAGCAGACGTGGTCGGGCTCCTGGGCAGCGATGCCCGCTTGGCCGTCGACGGTGATCCTCGCCCGGTCGAGCCGGGGGACGTCGCGGTGTTGGTGCGCACCCACAAGCAGGTGGCGATGATCCGTGATGCCCTCGATGCCGTAGGTGTACCTTCCGTATTGACCGGCGGGTCCAGTGTTTTCGCAACACCCAGTGCGACGCAGTGGCTGTGGCTGCTGCAGGCGATCGAACAGCCGCACCGGTCGGATCGCGTCCGGTTGACCGCGCTCTCGCCGATTTTCGGACGCACCTCCGAAGAACTGGACGCCGACGGAGACAACGTCGTGGCGGAACTGGCGGGTCAATTGCGCTCGTACTCCGGGTTGTTCGCACGCGTCGGGTTCGCGGCCGTGTTCGAAAGGATCTCCGCCGAAACGAATCTGGAGAAGCGTGTACTCGCGGCTCCGTCCGGCGAACGAGATTTCACCGATCTGCGGCACGTCGCACAACTCCTCGGTCGCGTCGCCACCGAGGAAGCGTTCGGGTTGAGCGCACTGGTTCGCTGGCTTTCCGACCGGATCAAGGATCCGACGTCCGGGAGTGCGACCGACAGAAGCCGTCGCCTCGACAGTGACGCTGCCGCAGTGCAAATCGCAACCGTGCACGCCACCAAAGGGCTGGAGTTCCCGATCGTCTACGTCCCGTTCAGTTGGGAGAGCGTGGGCGGCTTCAACTCGCCGACGCAGCTGTTGCACGATCCGGAGGGGCGCCGCATCCTCGACGTCGGTGGGCAGGAAGGTCCGGGGTACAACGCCAGGAAGACTGTTGCGGAAGCTGAGGAAGCAGGCGAAGAACTACGACTGCTGTACGTGGCGCTGACCCGAGCACAGTGCCAACTCGTGCTCTGGTGGGCACCCAGCTACGGGACCTCCCGCTCGCCACTGCACCGGTTGATGCTCGGACGTACGCCCGGCATCGCCGAACCTGCTCGGGTAGTGAAGGTGCTCGACGACGGTACGACCGCAGCACGACTCGCGACGTGGCCGGCAGCGGCGTCCGACGTGATCTCGGTGGAACCGGTAGGTCCACATCCACCGTCGCCTGTCCTGTGGTCCGGTGCGGCCGCGGAAGCGACCGAACTGGCCGCGGCGCGTTTCGATCGAGACCTGGACACTCTGTGGCGTCGTACGTCGTACTCGGCACTGACCGCCGGAGCGCACCACGCGGTCACGAGCACCGACAGTGAGGTAGAGGATCCCGAAAAGGACGACGAGCCGGAGGATTCCGTAGACATCGGGACTGTCACCCCTTCGCCCCTGGAGGCGCTGGCTTCACCGATGAACGGCCTTCCGGCGGGCGCCGCATTCGGCACGCTGGTGCACGAGGTGCTCGAGGTGGTGGACACGGCTGCCTCAGACCTGAGAGCGGAACTCGGTATGCGCTGCGCGGAGGCGGTCTCGGTTCGGGCGGCCGAGCTCGACTCCGAAGCACTCGCGGATGCGTTGTTACTGGTGATGCAGACTCCACTGGGATTCGGAACCTTGGCAACGATCGCGCCGAAAGATCGCCTTCCCGAACTCGATTTCGAACTCCCACTGGCCGGTGGCGACGATCCGGTGTCGATGAGTGTCACACTTCGCGGAGTGTCGGAACTGTTGAGGCGCCACCTTCCCTCCGACGACATCCTTGCGTCCTACGCCGACCATCTCGACCGCGTCGAGACGTCACCGATGCGCGGGTTCCTGACGGGCAGTATCGACGCCGTCCTCCGGATCCCGGGCCCGTCGTTCGTGATCGTCGACTACAAGACCAACCGGCTCGGCCGCGGCGATCTGACGGCTGCCAACTACACGCGTGAACTCATGGCGACGGAGATGATGCGCTCGCACTATCCCTTGCAGGCTTTGCTGTATTCGGTTGCGCTGCATCGGTATCTGCGGTGGCGACTGCCCGACTACGATCCGCATCGCCATCTCGGAGGAGCGCAGTATCAATTCGTGCGTGGGATGCTCGGCCCGGACAGTCCGCCGGGATGTGGTGTATTCGAATGGAAACCGCCTGCTCAGCTGACGGTTGAACTATCGGATCTGCTGGCCGGTCTCGATGCGTCCAACACGGCAGGGGAGAAGGCCCGATGACCGAGGCGCAATTGGCGCAGCGCGCCAAAGGGATCGTGCGAATCTTCAACGAAGCTGGGGTTCTGCTTGCCGCTGACGTCCATGTCGCGACGCGGGTGTGCAGCCTGGGCGGTGAAACTTCCGAGAAAGTGATGCTGGCCGCGGCGTTGGCAGTGCGGGCCGTGCGATCAGGTTCGGTGTGCCTCGATCTCCGACGGATGCGTGATGTGAGCGTCGACAATGCGACGGAAGACGAACTTGCGTCGTTGCCGTGGCCCGAACCGTCGGAGATCGTTGCCGCCCTTCGGCTGAGCCCTCTGGTGATCGGCGGCAACGCCGGACCTCTCAGACCGCTCCGGTTGGTCGACACCGACGACGGTGAGCTTCTCTACCTCGATCGGTACTTTCTGCAGGAGCAGACGATTCGGCGAGTGCTCGACGAGCGTGCGTCCACGTGGCCGCCCGCCGACCTGAAAGCGGTCCGAACGCGCCTGGATTCGTTGTTCGTCGACGAGCACGGGCCGACCTCCGCCCCTGATCGTCAACGAATAGCCGCTGCTCTCGCCGCGACACAGTGGACGACGGTCATCGCCGGTGGGCCCGGAACCGGCAAAACCCATACGGTCGCACGTATTCTCGCTCTCCTGTCGGAGGAACTGGGTTCGAATGCTCGCATCGGGTTGGCAGCGCCGACGGGCAAGGCCGCAGCACGTCTACAAGAGTCCGTACGTGAGCAGACCGCGAGCCTTGGCCTTCCCGAAGAACTCGCGGCCATGACCTTGCACCGGCTACTCGGTTGGCAGCGGGGGAGTTCGAGTCGTTTCAAATACAATGCGACCAACAGACTTCCCTACGACGTGGTCGTCGTCGACGAGACGTCGATGGTCTCCCTCACCTTGATGGCGCGCCTGCTCGAAGCCGTTCGCCCCGATGCCCGGCTACTGCTCGTCGGCGATCCCGATCAGTTGACCTCCGTCGACGCCGGCGCTGTTCTTGCTGATTTTGTCGCCCGCCCGGTAGAAGTCAGTGGAAATCCGGCGCTGTCACAGTTGGTGGGTGACGATCTCGCGGCAACCGGGGCCGAAGAGGCACTGAGTGTGGACGAGCAGGATCGTCTGCGGGGCGGGATCATTCAACTCTCACGCGGGCGCCGCTTCGACGGAACCATCGCGTCGTTGGCCAGGGCAGTTCGAGCGGGAGATTCCGCTGAGGTTCTGCGTATCCTGCGCAGCGGTGATCCCGCCGTCTCCTTCCATTCTCCCGAGGACGTCGACGCATTGCGCGCCGACATCGTTGCGAGTTCAGAGGTGGTGACGGCGTCGGCGGAAGTGGGTGATGCGTTCGGCGCGCTGAAAGGCTTGGAATCGCACCGCCTTCTGTGCGCCCACCGTGACGGACCGTACGGTGTCGGGAGGTGGGCGCAGCAGGCGATGGAGTGGGTCGGCACGGCATCAGGGCAATTCCTGGACCCGGCGAGGTGGTATCCGGGCCAACCCCTGTTGGTGACGGCCAACGACTACGAGGCCAAGATCTACAACGGGGATGCCGGTGTGATCGTGCAGCGTGAGGATGGCGTTCCCATTGCCGCGTTCCAGCGGGGGAGTGATGCGTTTCTGATTCACCCGAGCCAACTCTCGTCGGTGCAGACCGTTTACGCGATGACGATTCACCGGAGCCAGGGCAGCCAGTACGACACGGTATCGGTGATGCTGCCGGCTGAGGCGTCGTCACTGCTGACTCGGGAGTTGTTGTACACGGCGATCACTCGCGCCAGAAACCATGTGAGAGTAATCGGCACCGAGGATTCCGTGCGGGCGGGAGTGCAGCGTCAAGTCCTCAGGGCAAGTGGGCTGCGTCGTGAGATCCGTCCGTACGACGGGCCGTGAACGTCCGATGTTGCGGTTTCTCTTGGTCATACGTTGTATACGACGAACACCTTGCGTACGGTCTCGGTGACCGTCCACATACCCTTCCATCCGATTGGGAAGATTGCACTCGTACCGGCAACGAGATGTACGGGATCGCCGTCGTCCTCCTCCACGGTCATTGCGCCGGAGACGATGGTGATGATCTCGCCGCGGGTGAGGAACTCCCACCGCGACTTTCCTGGTTCGCTCTCCCAGACTCCGGATTGAATGCGCCCGTCGTCGCTGGTGAACTCGACGTCAGCGCGCGTGATGATGTCTCCGCTGAGTGGTTCGGCGCTGGGTTGGCCAAGCAGTGCTTGTTGAAAGATCCCGTTTGCGCTGTCCAACTCTGCGGCGCGGAAGGTAATGGTCACAATCTGATCCTGACTTTCGTATCTCGCGTGAATCATCGGACTTGTCGATGATGTCGTGTGTCTACTGCGCCGAGATAGGTTCACTTGTCGCATCTTTCGGCAGTTCGCTCGTACAGATGTCGAAAGGGCGATCGGCCACCACTCAACCGGGGATCAGAGACCCGGCTCGCGCCGAAACATGAGCGAGCCCATGGCAAACGGCCCCGCGTCGGTGATTTCGAACGAGGGTGATCGGTTGTGGGGCCTCAGGTAATGGTCGTGGTCAACGAGGTGATGAAGCGCTCGGCTGCGGCGTCGACCTCGGCATCAGGGGTGAGCAACCTCTGCAGCAACAGTCCTCGCAGACATGCGGTTGCAATGACGCTCTGCTGCTGTGCATCCACCACGGTGAATCCGTCGCGAAGGGCTGCTGCTTCGAGGAGGTGGGCCAATTCGTCCAGGTCGGCGGCGAAATCTTGAAATGCGTTGTGCTCGTAGACCGCAAGTCCGGCCAGGTGAAAAAAGGTGCGGCTTCGGTCTTCGTGCTCGGCGTTCGAGTAAAAGCTCCAGATCGCCCTGCACAGGGCCGCGAATCCGAGATCTTTGCCCATCGCGGCGATGACGAGGTTGTCACGGCGGCGCGCTTCCGACAGCACGGCGCTGAGGAGACCCGGTCGTGATCCGAAGTGATAAGTCAGCAGCGTGTGGTGCACTCCGAGTCGCTCCGCTACTTGGCGCATCGACAGCTTCGGACTTGGGCCGGTTTCACCGAACTCGTCGAACAGTGCCTGTAACAGTCGCTCTCGACCCTCCCCAACCGGCGATCTCACGTTACCTCCATTGACGGGTTCACCACTGTTGAGTACGGTACCGCATATCGAATTCACCAGTGTTTAGGAAAGAGGTTTTCTCATGCTCGGGAGGTCCCTTTGACTGACGTATGGTTTGCCGGCGGCAAGGTCGCGGATGGATCGGGCACCGACCCGGTCGAAGTCGACGTGTGCGTGAGCGACGGCATTGTCACCGCGATCGGACAGGCGCCGTCGGGTGCGAGGACAGTCGACCTCGACGGCATGCTTCTGACTCCGGGGCTCATCGATGCCCATGTCCACCTAGGCCTTTCGAGCCCGATACGACGGCAATTCGGGTTTGAGCTCTCGGCGGCCGAACTCGCTGCGGACATCTTCGGCGCTGCCGGCCAGGCCCTCGACGCAGGCTTCACCACGGTGCGAGACGTCGGTGGCATCGACGGCGGAGTCGTCGACGTCATCGCCGGCGGCAAGGTTCGTGGTCCGCGTGTCCTCTCGTGTGGTCCGGTGCAGTGCCAGACCGGCGGGCACGGCTACTACGGGGCTTCGTGGGAACCGACTGAGCTGTGGAACATGCATCACCTCCCCGGGCTCTGCGCCTTGTCTTTGATGTCCGGCAACGCCGACGAGCTACGACGCAACGTGCGCGAGTCGTTCCGCCGAGGCGCAACATTCCTGAAGCTGTGCGTCACCGGCGGTGTCGTCGGAGGCCACGACCGCCTCACCGACACACAGTTCACCGTCGAGGAAATCTCCGTGGCAGTGGAAGAGGCAGCGTCGCGCGGCACCTACGTCACGGTGCACGCGCACAACAATGCGGGCATTCGCAACGCAGTGCGGGCGGGAGTCCGGTGCGTGGAACACGGCACCGACATCGACGCGGAGACCGCCCAGCTGATGCGCGAGCACGACGTGGCTCTGGTCCCCACCTTCGCCGTGGTGGAGCAGTTGACGGACACCGCGAGCATGGACCTGGACCCTGCAGTACGAGACCGCGCCGCCGGAGTACGTCAGCGCATGGCCTCGGCACTCGAGGTCTCTCGCGCAGCAGGCCTGAGGATCGGCCTGGGCTCGGACCTCATCGGGCCGCACCAGCAGCGCCGAGGCGAGGAGTTGCGCTTGCGCGCCGAGTTGGAGTCGCCGATGCACGCACTCGTGTCGGCCACCAGCGTCAACGCCGACATCCTCGGTATCGGCGAGACCGTCGGGACTATCCGCGTCGGAATGCAGGCGGACATGGTCGCCTGGCGACGAGATCCGCTCTGCGACGCCAAGGTGTTCGCCGATCCGGACATGGCTGTACTCGTCGTGAAATCCGGCCAGGTAGTGAAGGGAGAGGTTCGATGAGCGCAATGCTGCACGGATGTTTTGCAGACACGGAGTATTTCGAAATAACGGCGAAATCGGGGCACCGCTACGGCGTCTGGGTGACCACACCACCCGGCTACGCGGACTCCACGGATCCCTTACCGCTGATCTACGTGATGGACGGCAACTGGGCTGTGGGTCTGACCGCCCCACTCATCGTCACGCAGGAAGACCCGTATCTGACAATCGCACCGTACATTCAGGTCAGCGTCGGTTATGCCGGTGAGGAAGCCGCCAACTGGGCACGGCTACGCAACCGCGATCTCGTGCCGCCGGGGGAACCGGTAGGCGCCGAGATGGTGGCTACTCTTGCCGCGGCTCGCGACTCCGGTGCAATGACCCAGGAATACGTAGACGCCTATCTCGAGGAGCTCGCAGACACCCATGCGGACGTCTTCCTCGCCTTCCTGACCAACGAACTCCACCCTCACCTGTGCTCGTCGAAGCTGCGCGTCAGCGAGTCCGGGCACGGCCTTTTCGGTTACTCCTACGGAGGTCTTTTCGCGCTCTACTCATGGCTACGTGACGCGACTCCATTCGCGACCTTCGGTGCGGGTAGCCCCGGAGTTGTGAACGCCGACAGCCAGATCCACACAATGGTCGAGACCCTGCCAACGCGTGACGTGGGCTCAGTTGTGCCGCAATTGCACGTCACGCTGAACGAAGCCGAACTGACGGGGCCCATTCCGATCTACCGCGGACTGGCACGAAACGTTCTCGCTGTCGTGGAGGAGCTGCACGGCAAGGGGTGGTCGCAGGATGTTTCGACCGCGTTGTTGCACGAGACGCACGTCACCGGGCTGCAGGCATCGTTCCTGAGCTACTTGAAGAAATGCCATGCACGGTAGCTGCTCGTCCCGGAGACGATGTCCACGCTGACACGTTCGACGAGGAGCTTCCCGTCGCCGCTGTGCAAGAGAAGTCGGCTGTGGGTGTCCACCACGTGGTGGACACCCACAGCCGTGTCTATTCAGTTGTCGCGGCTATCGCTTCTCCAAGCCGGACAACACTTCTAACCCATGACTGTCCCGGTCGACTCGGCATTGGGTGCCCGAAGCCGGGAGAATGCGCCGAGGTTGATTTCGAGCCCGGTGTGCATTCCGATGTAGGTCACGGGATCAGCGTCGTGATCGTGTCCGGCTTCCACCTGGTCGATGATCCTCGACATGAGGCGTCCAGCGATGGGTGCATTCTTGAATTGGTTTCCGCTGGTGCCCATGGCGACGTAGAACCCTCGTCTGTCTGTCTTGTCGTAGATCGGGGTCCAGTCAGATGCTGCGTCGTACACGCCGGCAATACCTTTCGGTTGTGACGGGACTTCCAAGCTGGGGAAACGTCTGGCGGCGCGGAAAACTTGCGCTTCGAACCGGGCAACAGTGCGATTCGGGTTCGCGGTGTCAGGATCGTCGATCCACTCGAGCGGATCGCACTCCGGTTCGGTTCCGCCGACAAGGAAGCCGTTTCCGGGTTCGGCTCGCATGTAGGTTCCGAGATCCAAATCGGCGATCATCGGGCCGAGGATCTCGCCGTCGTTGTACCCAGTGGGTGCGGTGACGTGATGGACTTCCTGACGCAAGGGCCGAACCGAAACCTTGAAGTCGGACCCGACATTCGAAAGCTTGTTGAATGCTCCCGACCAGGGGCCGGCAGCGTTGACGACAATCTTGGATTTCACAATTTCCCCGTCGTCGAGCCCTAGCTGCCAGCTGTCGTCAGCCAACTGCTCGACTGCCACTACACGCGTGTTGTAAGTGAAAACCGCACCGTGCGAACGAGCTGCCGCAGCAAGATTCGCGGCGGCCAGTTGCGGGTCGTCGACAAACCCTGCCTGAGGTGTGTACAACGCACCGAGCGTGGTTGTCGTATCTGCGAAGAACGCCTCCGAGTCGACGGGCTTCGGCGGATAGTATTTGCCGGAGTCGATGCCGGGAATCTTTTCGACGAGTGTCGTTGCGTCCCAGAGCTGGTAGTCGATTCCGATCTTTTCGAATAGGCCAATCGTGCGCGCGTGAGGTGCGACGTCGACATCGAGCAGTGCCATCCCGCATTGCCGAAACTTCGCAAGCGCGCCGTCGACTGTCGCGTTGAGATGCTCGTTCCAGTTCTGCCAGCAATGCAGCGACTCCCAAGCCGCAGCCATACCGTCGAATGTGGAGTAGTTGAACCGGATAACCGCACTGGATGCACTGGTCGAGCCGTAGCCCGGACCACCAGACTTGTCGATGACCAGGACTTCGTAGCCTCGAGCGGCCAGTTCGTAGGCGATGGAGCTGCCGATCACTCCAGCTCCGACCACAACTGCATCGGTCTTGTCGGTAGGCACTTTCGGCCCCTCTTTCTACTGATGGCTTCGCCGGATCGAAAGCGCAGCTATTCGATCCGGCGAGCTTGGGTTCTGGTAATTCCGACGCCGTCGACTTCCTCTGGAGACCCGCATCCCGACTTCTCGGATTCGGCTCTGCCTTAATGGATTTGGTACCTGAAAGTCCAGAGGTGTCCGTCGTCCTCAACTCTCTCGTGGCGGCCATCGGAACGCTATCGACAGCTGCTCAAAAAATCACAGCCGTGGCGCGTCCGTTGTCAGAAATGTTTCGTCGACCTGCCCCGCGTGGCAGACCAGTCTTTCGATTCCGGAATCCCTCGCCACAGAATGGGAAGTGCGATCAAAGCGATGGCGGTCGCGTAGAAGGCAGGCGACAGATCGCTTCCAGTGGCGTTGACCAGTGCTGCGCACACCAGCGGCGCAGTTCCTGCAAAGAGCGCATATGCGATGTTGTAGGGGATTGCCGTGCCGGTGAATCGAGCATGCGTCGGCATCATTTCGAGGATTACGAGCAAAGCGGACGCGAGTAGGGAAAGCGCGATGACCAGAGCAGCCAGTGCAATGGCAATCGCGAAAATGTTTCCGGTGCCGATGAGCATGTAGCTGGGCACCGAAACGAAAACTGACATCACCATGCCGATTCTGACGAGAGGTCTCCGGCCGATTCGGTCGACCGTGGCGCCGAAGAAGATGAACAGCGGGACTGCGAGAACCAAAGCGCCGGTTGTCATCAGCAGTGCCACCGTGCTCGAAACGTCGGCTGAAAGAATCAGAAATGTCGGCATGTAGCCGAGCAGCATATGAGTAACGACACCGAGCGAGGCGAAATACACGAATGACGTGAGCAGAGTCCGCCAGTGATTGCGGAACAGATCTGTGAGAGGGCGGGTTGGAAGGGAATCGTTTTCTTTCATTTCCTTGAAAGCCGGAGTTTCCTCGACCGCAAGCCTCATGAACAGTCCCACCATGGCGACAACGCCTCCGATGATGAACGGCCAACGCCATCCCCCGTCGGCAAAGGACTCAGTGCCGACCAAGCTGAATGACAAGACTGTGACCGTGGCCAAGATACTGCCGACGAACGACGAAGAGCTGATAATCCCTGCGTACAAGCCTCGGCGGTGAGACGGCGCATGCTCGACGACGAAGGTTGCCGCTCCGGTGTATTCGCCGCCGGCCGAGAATCCTTGAACCAAGCGACAGAGCAGCAGCAACAGCGGTGCTGCAACACCGATCGAAGCGTAGGTCGGTAGGAGACCGATAGCCGCTGTCGAGCAGCCCATGAGCGTAATAGCCAGGGACAGTGACCTCCGTCGGCCGAGGCGGTCACCCAGTCTTCCGAAGAATATGCCGCCGGCAGGTCTGGCCAAGAATGCGACTCCGTAAAGAGCGAAGGTGGCAAGCAGTGCGCCACTGCCGAACTCCGGAGGGAAGAACACTGTCGCGAGAACTGCGGCAGTGAAACCGTAGATCGTGAAATCGAACCATTCGACGATGTTGCCTGTCGCGCCGGCAATCAGGGCCCTACGGCGCGCCGATCGACGTCCGGGTGACGTCTCGGTTTGATGCTCTACAGGAGCATTTGCTGTGCCGGTCATGATGATTCCTCTCGGGATATGCTGAATAGCAACGGTTTTGCGACGTCACGGTGGCCGATGTCGTTCGGAGGCATGCGAAATCGAAGAGGCCGACCGGACCCACGTTGATCTGGCGAACGGAGGTTGCGATCGATTCCGGATCAGGGACAACGCTTTCTCACGCGAGAGCGTGTCGGCTGGCTTCGGCCCGCAATGCAAATCTCACGGCTGCAACGAATCTCGTCGCTGTCGTGCAACCTGTCGTTGCTGGGTATGCCTGGTCGCGGGCCGAGCGAACACGTTCCGGGTCTCATGTGCTTCGGCATGTAGCGAGCTTATGGCGCGAAAGTTAGTTGCATCACTGTCATTCGTTCAAATTGTCGCGGACGAATTTAGTCATATGTTGCAAAACGGCGAGCGTGGCTCGTACAGTTCGATCATGGCCGGAGAACTACAGCATTTGGTGGATACTACCGGGCGACGACTGGACCGTTCCGTTGCGATCGACGATGCACAGATCCGTCTACTCGCGTACAACTCGCATGACAGTGCCGTCGATTCAGTCAGAATGAATTCCGTTCTACAGCGGAATGTTTCACGCGAGATTGTGGACTTCATCTACGCGAGTGGAGGCCGTGAAGCCCTCGATCTCTTCACTGTTCCCGTCAACGAAGAACTAGGGCTGACCCTTGGCCGGGTCGGGATGCCGATCCGGTACCGCAATGCGCTGCTGGGCTTCGTCTGGCTGTTGACTTCAGAGGGCGAAGTTGACGAGGATCAGGCCGAGGTCTTGAGGCACACGGCTGATGCGGCGGCGATGATCCTTCATCGCGAACAGTTGCTGGACGAGTTGTCCCGAAGTCGGGAGCGGGAACTCACTCGAGACGTGCTGTCGGGCGAGCGGTCGCTGCGTGAGGACGCGGCAAGCAGATTGGCTGATGAGGGCTTGATGGTTGCGGGTCCAGCAGTCGCGGTGACGATGTTGCTCCGCCCCGTGGACCGGTCGACATTGACCGAAAGAGATCGTCTGAGTGTTGCCGTCGGCGTCGATCAGCTTCGGCGGAGGCTCCCGCGGAACAGTGCAATCCAACTCGACCGCCCCGACCACAGTCTGTTGATCGTATCGGCGGCCGAACGCTCGACTCAAACCCATCTGGACTCGCTGATCGTGGCAGCCAGGGAACGAGTCTTGTCTGAAAGTGGGCGCCAGAACATCGAATGTTGGGTTGGTATCGGTGAACCGCGAACCTCGGTTGCAGACGTGCGCGAATCCTACGAAGAGTCCAGACGTTCTGCAGACGTAGCCCAGGTTGTCAAGGTGCTCGGAAATGTTGTGCGTTATCGGGATCTCGGCGTCTACGGACTTCTGGCCGAACTGTCGGAGGATCGACTAGAGAACAGTATTCACTCAGGTTTGCAGTCCTTGCTCTGCCATGAGGACTCAAAAAGGGAGGCTCTTCTCGCGACGCTGGAGAGCTTTTTGGACAATGCCGGTGACGTAAAGCGAACGTCCGAGGCGCTCTGTGTGCATCGAGGGAGCTTGTACTATCGTTTGCGGCGAATTCAGGAGATTACACGCGCAGACTTGGCAAACGGCGACGACCGGTTGGCATTGCATTTGAGTCTGAAAGTCGCGCGGTTGTTAGATCTCCGATGATCCCAACCAAGAAGAGGGGGCTGCGGAAGAATTCAGCGGCTCAACGTATTTCGCGGCTTTCGATCGTCAAGCGGGATGGTTCTGGGGTGGGAAAGGAAGCGCGTCGTACATCGGCCGGGGTGGGCCAACTTGACCTGCTGAGACGTTCATACGTGTGATCGGGCATCTTCTGTCTTCCTGTCGGCAGATGCGGCGGAGTGCAACTTTTTCGGGCATTGAAAGTGCAGAATCGTCCAGATGGGTGTCGAGCTGCGTGAAGAACGCGCGTTTGTGCAAACCGAAATGACGACGAATTTGGTCTGAGCTCGGTCCCCCGGTACGCAGATGGTTACGCGCAAACTGGACTATTTGTTGCTGACTGCAAACAGAGGAATTCGCGTCCATTCCTGTTGGCTCCCTTTACGGTTGGATTGGATCAGATACGTGAGTCGGTGCGATTTTACGCACCTCTTCACTGCAGGTCTGGTCTGATCTTTCCGAAATTGGAGGCGCGGAGATATGTGTAGTTGTTCGAGATCGTTCTTCCGAAATTGAACAAATGCGGAAGACTGGATTGTGGCCATTGATGGCTGCTCGTCGATCCGCTTACTTGTTGCTGAGCTGGCTCGTCAGTACGACACGGTATCGGCGATGTTGCCGGCCTATCGCCAAATGGTGAAATGGTTTTGCCAGGAGAACGACACGTTTTTGCCGGCATTCGAGACGACGACTCCGCGCGGATCGACCTCTGGCGGAAGGGGAACCGACCACATCATCTTTCCGTCGCGAGCCCTGATCGAATGCATTCCGGTGTAGTCGCTGAAGACGAAGTGGTCGCCATCGGTTACCCCGCTGCGAACCCAGTACGCGTCTTGCCAGGGTGTCTGCCACAACTGTCGACCACTCTCGATGTCGAGACCGGAGATTGTGCGGGTCTCGGGAGACGTGACGAGGATTGTTTTTCCTACTACTGCGGCGATGGCGCTTCCCGTCCCGGCCATCGCGGTGTTGACGATTTGTGAACTGCGCCAAAGTTCGTCACCGGAGTTCGGGTCGTAGGCGCCGTCGCCGAGAAACATCGGCATCGCCGTCGAGGGCTTGCTCGGGTAGGACGACGATGAGTACGAGGGAATCGGTATCGCACGAATCGTGGATCCGTCGGAAGCCAAGAGGTTTTGGGTTCCTGCATATCCCGACCTGCCGCCGACACTGGTGAGGAACAATCCGTTCCCGGCCGGAGCAAGCGAATCACCCTCGAATCGGAATCGTTCTGCGCCGGACTGCAGATCGTAGATTCGATAGCGGTACTGTGGGTCCCCGCCGTCGCCCTGTTCCATGGAAATGACAGTGTCGGTGTGAGGGACCGTGTAGACGGCTCCGAACTTCTCACTTGGTTCGAAGGTACGCACGAAGTTGGCCGTCAAATTGGTTGTGGTGCCGCTGGCAAGAATTCGCGTTCGAACGGTTCCGTCCGTCCTCTCGCCGGACGTGTACACGGTGTCTCCTGTGATGGTGGCGCCATTGAGATCGAAGTCAGTCCCGAGGTCGGACATCAGAGTTCCGGTCGCGGTATCGACAAAGATCATCCGTCGATCGCCCCAGCACGCGATGATCGTGGATTCGTTCTGCTGACTGCACTGGCCGATGACTCCGCCGATTCGCGTTTTCCACAGCGGATTTCCGTCGTCGGGATTCACCCCGACGAGTGTGACGGCACCGACTCCCTGACTCGACGAAGACTCGTCGGTCTTGGGAAGCGGATAAGCAGTCGCGGCCACCAGCACATCACCGACTTGGTACGTGTTGCCGTAGCCGTAGTAGCTATCGAGCGTGGAAGGCATCGACAGCAGCACGTCACCCGGGTTGTCCGTGAGCGCTCGGACATCGAGTTCCCAGGCTTGTTGCGGAGGATCGGAGAGGTCCACGTCGACAACGCCCTGTTCGACGATCGGACCGCCTGTCTTCGGCGATGCAACCTCGTTCGAGTCTGAGAGTGCCGATACGACGATGAAAGCGATTGCCACGATCAACGCGAGTCCGAGGGCGATCAGTTTCCAGTGTTCCTTCAACCGAAGCTGCATCGAAAGACCGTAACCGATCGAGCAAACTGATCGGTTCGTTTCGGAGGTGGCTGGCTTGATCCGTGCCTCGAGATCGAGCCACTGCCTGTCGCGTCAGGGCCGGGCAAGTTCGATTTCTGTCGGTTCGGTCGACGAATTGGGATCCGACCAGGGATCGTGATCGGTGTGACGAAGTGTGGTGGCCCCGTACACACGAGACCACCACACCGACAGTGTCAGACGTAAGGCGAGTACGCCGGCAGATCCAACTGACCGTTGCCGGACAGTCCGATCACGATCACCTCGGGTTCTGTGACGGCACGGGCGTGAGCGATGGCGCCGGCAACCGCGTGGGTTGATTCCGGAGCCGGGATGATTCCTTCGGCGCGGGCGAAAATCAGACCGGCCTGGAGTGCGTCGTCCTGATCGACGGCAATCGCGTCCATGAGGCCGAGGTTGACCGCATGCGAGACCATCGGCGACATGCCGTGGTAGCGGAGGCCACCGGCGTGGATGGCCGGGGGAACGAAGTCCTTGCCAAGAGTGTGCATCTTGAGCAGCGGCGTCAGACCGGCGACGTCACCGAAGTCGTAGCGGTACTCGCCCTGGGTGAGGGACGGGCATGCCGATGGCTCGCAGGCGACCAGACGAGTCTTGGTGCCCTCGCGAAGGTTTCGTCCCAGGAACGGGAAGGTGAGTCCCGCGAGGTTGGAACCGCCGCCGGCGCAACCGAACACGGTGTCAGGGACGGCGTCGCCGGCTTCTTCGAGCTGAACCATTGCTTCCTGACCGATCACGGTCTGGTGCAGCATGACGTGGTTCAACACGCTGCCGAGTGAGTAGTGCGTGTTCGGATCCTGCGCAGCGACCTCGACGGCCTCACTGATCGCCATACCAAGCGAGCCTGTGGTGTCGGGATGCGATTTCAGCAGTGCGCGTCCGGCTTCCGTCAGGTCGGAAGGCGACGGGTGACAGATTCCGCCGTACGCCTCCATCTGGATGCGTCGGTACGGCTTCGAATCGAAGGAGGAGCGAACCTGCCACACCTCTACGTCGAGTCCGAGCAGCGCACCCGCGAACGACAGCGACGCACCCCACTGGCCCGCACCGGTTTCGGTGGTCAGCTTGGTGGTTCCTTCGATCGCGTTGTAGTACGCCTGCGCGACAGCAGTATTCGGCTTGTGTGAACCGACCGGGCTCACGCCTTCGTACTTGTAGTAGATGCGAGCAGGTGTGCCCAGAGCGCGCTCGAGTCGATGCGCCCGGAACAGGGGAGAGGGCCTCCACATGCCGTAGATCTCGCGAACCGTCTCCGGGATCTCGATGTAGCGCTCGGTTGCGACTTCCTGCGCAATGAGGTTCATCGGGAACAGCGGCGCCAAGTCCTCGGGGCCGAGCGGCTCACGCGTGCCCGGATGCAGGTGCGGGGGAACAGGCTCGGGGAGGTCAGCCGCCAGGTTGTACCAGTGCGTCGGCACTTTCGACGGGATGGAGACGCCCAAAGGCTCGAGCGAACGGTTGAGTGGGGTGGTGGTCAACTAACTCTCCTTCGTGGATTCGGTACCTGATCTTGGCGGTCGTAGCGACGACGCGTACGGCATTTGCCGGATCGGGGATCCTGAGAGGAGCCTGCTGGACCACCCGATCGGTCCGGGCAGCACGCAGTTGCGGCTGACCGTCAGCGGTCGGGCCACCAGAGGTGCGCAGTGAGCAGGGTCACGAGCCGATGGTACATCGACACTCGCCCCCTGCTCACGTCGGGCGCGGCTACATTTTCGCCATCCTCCGTCGGCTCAGCGAAAAATCATGCACGTCGTAGTTCCATGCGCCACCAACTTGCCGTTCTTGTCCAGCACCTTGCCCTCTGCGGTCGCGGTACGCCCACCCACATGAATGACACTGCCGTGGGCTGTCAGTTCGTCACCGTCGAGAGGCACCGTGCGGATGTAGTTGAGCTTGAGTTCGAGGGTCGTGTATCCGACGCCCGCCGGAAGCATCGTGTGTACCGCGCAGCCCATGACCGAATCGAGCAGCGTTGCGCAAATGCCGCCGTGGACAGTGCCGAGGGGGTTGCTGAAATCGGCGCGCGGGGTCAGGGCGAAGCTCACGGATCCTTCGTTGACCTCGCGCATCTCCATGCCGAGGAGGCGTCCGATGCTGGGCCGGTCGTTGACCTGTGTCCCCATCCAGCGGAGAAGTTCGAGGCCTGTCATCTGCGCCGGGTCGACGGTCGCGGTTGTCTCGTCACTCATTGTTTCATCCCATCACTATGTAGGTCGTCATACATAACGTAGCGTATGAGTCGACAGGTGTACCGACGGCCGAAGGATCAGTGACATGGCAGAGCTGAGCTCACGTGATCGCATGATTCGCAGTGCGGTCGAATTGATCAGTCGCAACGGCGTCGACGCGACGTCCTTCAGTGACGTCATCAAGCACAGTGGCGCGCCCCGAGGGTCGATCTACCATCACTTTCCAGGCGGTAAGACCGAGCTGATGGTCGAAGCCGTACGCGCGGCCGGTGCGATCATCACCAGGCGAATCAGCTCGGCCGCGGCTACCGGTTCCACAGCCGACGTGATCGAAGCGGTCGGAGACATCTGGCGGCTCAATCTCACGCGCTCGGACTTTGCGATCGGCTGCCCGGTGATTGCCGGCGGGTTGGCGCGTGCCAGTGAACCCGAAGTCGCGGAAGTGTCGGCTGAGGTCATGCTGGGTTGGCAGAAGTTGATCGAATCGCAACTCGAAACTGCGGGTTATTCTGCAGCGCAGGCAAAATCGATGGCAAACCTGACGATCACGTCGGTCGAAGGTGCAGTCGCGGTGTGCCAGACGACTCGAAGTATCGAGCCGCTCGAACAGGTCATTGCTTCGCTGCAGGGGCTCTCGCGCTCTGAAGCTCGGTCCAACTGAGCCTTCGGGGGTTGACTTCGGTCGTCAAGTATCCGTAACTTCATGTAACGGCTAATTGGGCAGGAGTAGGCGATGACACATTGGTTCGACCTCGAACCGGTCGGTGCCGATTTTTTCGACACGGCACCGCATATCTTCACGTATTCGATCGACCTCACCGCCCAACCGGATGACGTCTGGGCTGGTCTGACCGCGGACGAACCGTTGTCGTGGTGCCGGCTGCTCACCAAAGTTCACTACACCTCGCCTCGCCCGTACGGTGTCGGCACGCGACGAATCGCGGAGGTGGGCGGCGGTGCAATGCAGATGCGCGAAAAGTTCATCACCTGGGACGACGAAACGCGTCGGCACTCGTTTTACGTCGAACAATCGAATGTGCCGCTGTTCCAATCCTTTGCCGAGGACTATCGCGTCGACGAACTGGCAGTCGGCTCGAGACTGCAGTGGACCTTTGCATTCTCACCGCGTCCGAAGCTGTCGCTCGCGGTACGCGGTGGCCTACCGGTCAACTCACTGATCTTCTCGAGCTTCGTGCGCGATACCAAGCGGCACTTCGGTTCTGCGCCCCGCCATTGACCTTCTTTTCCTATTCGTCGCGAGAGGCATCCATGACCACGCTCGGAGAATCGTTGACTTTGCCCTGCGGGCAGATCCTGCGGAATCGGACCATGAAAGCGGCGCTCAGCGAGGCCCTGGGTGACCGGGCACACGGACCGTCCACCCGCTTGGAAACGCTGTACGGGCGTTGGGGCAGTGGCGGGTTCGGGTTGCTGATCACCGGCAATGTCATGGTCGATCGAACGCAGATCGCCGAACCGGGCAACGTCGTCGTCGACGACGATCGAGATGCCGAAGCGCTGACTTCCTGGGCCAAGACTGCCAAGAACGGCGGCGCCGAGATCTGGATGCAGCTGAACCACCCAGGGCGACAATCCAACCCGATTGCCAGCAGAGGTCGACCGGTCGCCCCCAGCGCGATCGCGCTGAAAATTCCGGGCATGGCGACGCCGCGAGAACTCTCGACTGCCGAGATCGACGAGATCATCGACAAGTTCGCGGAAACTGCTCGCATCGCCGAGTCGTCCGGATTTGGTGGCGTGCAGATACACGCAGCGCACGGTTATCTTGTTGCGCAGTTCCTTTCGCCGTTGTCCAATCGGCGGACGGACGAGTGGGGCGGAGATCCTGAGCGTCGACGACGCTTTCTCATCGAGATCGTTCGGCGCATACGCTCTACCGTTGCGCCGGGATTTGCGGTGTCGGTCAAACTCAACTCGGCTGATTTCCAGCGCGGCGGGTTCTCGGAAGACGAGTCGCGAGAAGTAGTGCGCGCGTTGACCCAAGAATCCGTCGATCTCATCGAGATCAGCGGTGGCAGTTATGAATCGCCGGCCATGATGGGTAAAGCGCAGAAGCAGAGCACTCGCGATCGAGAGGCATATTTCCTCGAGTATGCCGAGACAGTCCGAGCGATTGCCGGCGACATTCCCTTGGCGGTCACCGGCGGCTTCCGCTCGCGGTCGGCGATGGTCGAGGCACTCGCTTCCGGCGCGTGCGATGTTATCGGTCTCGGCCGGCCGACGATCACGATTCCCGACGCGGCAACCGTTCTCCTGGAATCGGATCGGGAACGATTGAACGTCCCGACCGTGGAGTTCGGCGCGCGGAAGTTGTTGGGGAAGGTTGCCGACATCTCGATGCTCGACGGTGCACTCGACCTGCAGTGGCACACCGATCAATTGCACCGAATGGGCGACGGAAGCGAGCCGGATCCGGCTCGGCCGTGGTGGAAGACCCTCGGAACGATGGTGAGGCGAAACGGACTCGATGCGCTTCGCCCCACCAAACGAGCGGCTTGATCAGCTCGGCGCACCGATGTTGAGCTCATCGGGATGCGCTCCGACGCGGGTACCGTCGTCGAGCGTGTCGATTTCGCTCAGATCGAGATCGGTGAGTTCGAAGTCGAATACGTCGATGTTCTGAGCGATCCGAGCATCGTGTACGGATTTCGGGATGACAATCAGGCCGTTCTGAAGGTGCCAGCGGATCAGGACCTGCGCGGCAGTTTTGCTGTGGCGATCGCCGATTCGAGTGATGATCGGGTCGGTGAGCAGGGTGTTGGGCTTGGACGCCTTACCCCAACCTGCGTTGCTGGTACCGCCGAGTGGGCTCCACGATTCGACCTTGATCCCGTGCTCGGCGGCCTTGTCGCGAATAGCGTGCTGCGTGAGGTGCGGATGCAGTTCCACCTGATCGACGGCGGGCAACATTCCGCCGCGATCGACGAGGAGCTGCAGATGATGCGGCTCGAAGTTGCACACCCCGATTGCCTTGGCACGGCCCGATTCCGCGATCTTTTCGAGCGCTTCCCACGTGCGGAGGAGTCGGTCGTTGTCCTGCAGCGGCCAGTGGATGAGGTAGAGATCGACGTAGTCGACGCCGAGCTTGTCGATACTGCTGTCGAAAGCCTTCAATGCCGGCTCGTAGCCCTGATCTGCATTCCACAGCTTCGTGGTGAGGAAGATGTCCTCTCGTGCGACGGACGAGTTGGCGATACCTCGTCCGACGCCCTCTTCGTTTCCGTAGGCGGCGGCAGTGTCGATGTGCCGGTAGCCGGCCTCGTCGAGTGCGAACCGCACTGCATGCTCGGTTTCGTCGTTGGTGGCCTGCCAGACTCCGAGGCCGAGTTGCGGGATCGTGGTTCCGGAATTCAGCGTGATGTCAGGATTGCTCATGGATCAAGGCTAGCGATCTCGAGCTTTCCTCGCCTGGGTCAGAGTCGCCAGGGTCAGAGAGTCGTAGCCGAGTACCCGTGCGCCGCTGCAACACTGTCTGACAGGAGTAGACCGTCGTGTGTGCTCAGTCCTGACCCCAGGCCGGGCACTGTCGCGACCGCGTCCTTCCACCCCTTGTCGGCCAATGCGACGACGTACGGAAGTGTCGCGTTGGTGAGTGCGTAGGTGGACGTACGGGGTACGGCTCCGGGCATGTTGGCAACGCAGTAGAAGACCGAACCGTGTACCTGGTACGTCGGATCGGCGTGCGTGGTCGCGTGCGAATCCTCGAAGCAGCCGCCCTGATCGATGGCGATGTCGACCAGGACAGAGCCCGGCTTCATGCGCGCCACCAGGCTGTTGGACACGAGAGTGGGAGCCTTCGCCCCGGGGACCAGCACGGCGCCGATGACAAGGTCCGCGTCGAGTACTGCCTGTTCCAGTTCGAGGCTGTTGGAGGTGATGGTCTTGACCTGGCCGTGGTACAGCTCGTCGATTTCCCGCAGGCGCGCGATCGACAGATCGAGAACGGTGACGTCGGCCTGCATGCCGTAGGCCACGGCGATGGCGTTCTTACCGGAGACTCCCGCACCGATCACCACGACCTTGGCGGGGCGCACTCCGGGAACGCCGCCCATCAGAACTCCGCGTCCGCCGCCGTGACGCATCAAGTGGTAGGCGCCGGCCTGCGGTGCCAGGCGTCCGGCTACTTCGCTCATCGGGGCGAGGAGGGGCAGTGAACCGTCGGAACCGACAACGGTTTCGTAGGCGATGGAGGTGGTTTTCGACGCCAGAAGTGCGTCGGTGCATTCCTTCGACGCCGCCAGGTGAAGGTAGGTGAAGAGCACCTGATCCTTGCGGAGCCGCGAATACTCTTCTGCAATAGGTTCTTTGACCTTCAGGAGTAGATCTGCGTCCGTCCAGACCTGATCGGCAGATCCGAGGATCTGTGCGCCCGCGGCCTTGAAATCCTCGTCACTGAACGAGGAGCCGACGCCTGCGCCCGTTTCGATGACGACCTCGTGCCCTCGGCCGACCAGTTCGTGGACGCCTGCTGGGCTGATGGCCACGCGGTACTCGTGGTTTTTGATCTCGCGGGGGATTCCGACCTTCATGACACGGCTCCGAACTGAGTCTGTTGTTTCTTCGAATGGCAGGTGCCAAGCATGAAGTTTCGTCGCCAGATAGTGAAGAGAAGTGAAGATAATTCTCTAGGCTGTATCCATGGTGCGCGAAAGTTCAAAAATCGGTATTCAGACGGCCGCCTTGCCGAAGCATGTTCGGGCTGCCGTGAAGTTGGACGAGGTCGACCGGGTTCTGCTCGAAGAGCTGGCGAAAGACGCGAGGATTCCGAACAATGCGCTGGCCGCGATCGCGGGAATCGCACCGTCGACATGCCTCGGCCGTGTGCGCGCCTTGGTGGACAACGGTGTGATCAGGGGATTTCACGCGGACATCGACCCCGCCGCTCTCGGAATGGATCTGCAGGCGATGATCGCTGTTCGATTGCAGGCCAACGCACGGTCGCACCTCAACCGGCTCGGTGACGACTTCGCCAAGCTGGACTCCGTCCTCAACGTGTACTTCGTTGCCGGTGTCGACGACTACATGCTGCACGTCGCGACGACGGATTCGGCGCAGTTGCGTGACTTCGTCGTCAACAATCTCTCGGCACACCCGGCGGTTGCTGCGACCGAGACGATTCTGATCTTCGAACATGTCAGGCCTCGTGGCGGTACTGCCTGATTTGTTCTCACCCGATGGCGGGTCGACGCCCGGACCAGGCGTTATCGAGGAGTTCGTTCAGGCCTGCCGCGGTGATCTCACGCGGGTTCGGATAAGCGGCGGAGGTGGCGAGTTCGACTGCCTTTTCGATTTGATCGTGACGCATTCCCAGTTCTCGCAGAGACGTCGGTCCGCCGCACGCGGTGACGAGGCCGAAAACGCCGGTAGCGGCATCGGATACACCCAGGGCAGTCGCTATTCGCGACATCACTTCCGGGACGGCAGACGCGTTGAACGCCATTGCGTGGGGGAGGACAACGGTGTGGGTAGGGGCGTGCGGCAAACCGAAGCTGCCGCCAAGGGTGTGGCACACCTTGTGATGAATCCCCATACCGACTGTGCCCAAGCAGGTTCCGGCCAACCAGGCCGACTGCAGGAGTTCGGCCCTCTCTTCCAGATTTTTCGGATCATCGACAATGCTCGGCAGCGCACGGGCGATCCCGGAGATCACTTCGATCGCCATCGAGTCGGTGATCGGATTGGACTCGGCTGAATACAACGCTTCAACCGCGTGCGCCATCGCGTTGACGGCGCTGGTGACGGTGGGGCCAAGCGGCAGATCGAGGGTGAGGTCGACGTCGTAGACGACGGTTTCCGGTCTGATGTGGGGCGACGAGCGAGTTGTCTTGCGTCCGTTCTCCGTTTCACCCAACACCGGAGTGGCTTCTGACCCCGCATACGTCGTCGGAACGATGATCTGATCGAACCCCGCTCGTAGTGCGAGTGCCTTGGACAACCCGGTTGCCGACCCGCCGCCGATCGCGACGACGACGTCGACGTGATGGCTCTCGGCAAGTTTCAGCGCGGCTGTCGTGACTTCGATCGGAGTATGCATCACAGCGCCGTCGAAGCGGGCCACCACCATGTCGCCGAGGGATGCGGTGACGGCGGCGGCAACCGCGTTCAGTCGACGACTTGCCAGCACCATCACTCGACTACGGCCGAGCCGCCGCACTTCTTCGGCGATCGTGTCGATCGTCCCTTGACCGAAGACAATTCGAGCCGGTGAAGCGTCGTACGAGAAGGACTTCATGTCATCCTTGCGAAACGGTGGCGTGCATTTCCCAGACGATAACCTCAGCCCCGGTATCGGAGCTGACCTGCTGACCTCCGCCGCCGGATACGCGTACCGCGTCACCTTGTTCGAGCACACCGACGCCTTCCATGGCGGCCTGACCGTCGGCGACAAAAACATGCAGGAACGGTGCATCCGGCAGGGTCACAGGTTGTCCGGGTTGCAGACGCACAACGTGCATAGCGGCGTACTTGTTCTTGATCCGGATTGCCGAGTGATCGGCGTACGCGTCCATGCCAGACGCGACGGGAACCAGTCCACCGGCGAGCAATTCGGCGTCGATCTCCAACTGTTCGTAGCCGGGGGTGATTCCGGCTTCATCGGGGATAACCCACATCTGGATGAAATGAACCGGGTCGCTGTGCTTGTCGGAATGCGTGCCGGCCACGTCACCGAGTCGCCACGAGTCGTTCTTCTCGGAATGCAGGATGCCAGTTCCGGCGCTCATCCGTTGGGCGAGACCGGGGTAGATGACACCCGAATGACCCATCGAATCCTGATGCACGAGAGAACCTCTCAGGACCCAGGTGACGATCTCCATGTCCTGGTGCGGGTGGGTGTCGAATCCCATTCCCGGCGTGACGATGTCGTCGTTGTTGACCAGGAGAAGGCCGTGGTGAGTGTTCTTCGGGTCGTAGTGATTGCTGAACGAGAAGGAGTGCTTCGAGTCCAGCCAGCCGGCATTGGACTTGAAGCGATCGCCCGATCGACGGATATCGAGGTTCGGCTGCGACAGAGTGGAGGTCATGGTGTGCCTTCCGAATGGTATGGGGGAGAGCAAGTTTTCAGAGGACTTGATTGCCGTACATCTCGCCGAGCGGGTCGGCGATCAGCTCGAGTCGAGCGCCGTCGGGATCGCGGAAGTACAACGAAACCTCGCTGTGCTCGATCAGTTCGACGCCGGCCTCGGTCAGTTGGGTGCGCAGCTTTGCCCACTTGGCAGGTTCGACGCTGATCGCGACGTGGTGGAGGCCGCCGAGTACTTCTTGGTACGGGCCCACGTCGAGACCCGGGAAGTCGAAGAAGGCCAGGAGGTTGCCGTTACCGATGTCGAAGAAGAAGTGCGACGACCCGGGGTAGTCACGGTTCTCGATCAACTCGGTGAGTGGGAAGCCGAGGAGATCTTGATAGAACTTCACGGTTCGCTCGACGTCACTGCTGACCAGGGCAGTATGGTGCAGCCCGCGTGCCATCGATGATGGTCGTTTGTCAGCGGGGATCAGATGTCGATCTCTGATCTCGGCACGGCGTTCCTCGAACTGCGCTGCTTTGTCGAACTGCGCTGCTTTGTCGAACTGCACTGCGTTGTTGTCGCTCATGGCGCCCGCCTCCCGATTGAACCTTCTCTTCGAACAGGTAGTTGACTGATCAACTACATTGAGAATAGATCATTTTATTTCGTTGTCAACTACTTCAGCTATGCTGGCGTCATGGAATCGACGCGGTGGTTGAGCGACTCGGAGCAAACGGCCTGGCGGGCTTACCTGGACTCGACCCGACTGCTCCAGCGTGTTCTCGATCAGCAGTTGGTGCGAGACTCCGACATTTCCTTCACTGATTTCGAACTGCTGGTCGCTCTCGCCGAAGCGCCCGGGCGGCAACTGCGCATGAGTGAGCTCGCCGACGCTGTTATGGCTACGCGAAGTGGTGTGACCAGGGCCGTCAATCGCCTGGTCGGTGCTGGGTGGGTGCGCCGGGTCGAGTGTGTCGATGACAAGAGGGGCGCTAATGCGGAGCTGACCGACTTGGGTGCCGAGAAACTGGCGTCGGCAAGCCCGTCGCACGTGGCCGCTGTACGGGAGAGCATGTTCGACCTGCTGAGCCCGCGAGATGTCGAGCGGCTGGGTGTGGTCTTCGGTGAGATGCGTCGGCACCTTCTCGAGGCCCAAGCAAGTAATTGACAGAGCAACGGCCCATGCCACGTAGTTGGTGAGGGCTGCGAACGGACTGCCATCATTGTCTGGTGACCCGTATTCGTATGTTCGCAACCGACCTCGACGGCACCCTGCTGCGCTCCGACCGAACGATTTCGGCGCGCACCGCGCAGGCCATGGAGAACGCGCGGCTCGCGGGGATCGAAGTTGTGTGGGCGACGGCCCGGGCCAGGCATTCGGTACACACGTTGGCGAGCTCGTGCGGATTTCGCGGTAAAGCTGTGTGTGCCAACGGAGCTGTCATTCTCGACCTGGCGGACGGGACTCCGGAGATCGTCGACACCATTTCGATCGAAACATCTTTGGCTGCAACGGCTATGGAGCAGGTTCGCGCTCTGATTCCTGGCGTCGTGTTCGCGAACGTCGGACCCACGCAGTTCTTTGCCGAGCCGGAGTATGCCGCTCTGTGCGAGTTCGCGGACCATCACCGGCACCTGCACGAGATGGTGCTCGCCGATACGCTGCCGCTGGACGTGGAGCCGATGGTCAAGATCGTGGCCCGGCATGCCGAGGTTCCCAGCGCCGACCTGTACCGAACTGCGGTCGCTGCGGGTATCGAGGGTGTGGAGTTGACCCACTCCGGGGCCCCGTACATGGAAATGGCAGCGGCGGGCGTCTCGAAGGCCAGCGCTCTCGCGCAGTTGTGCGCGATCGACGGCATCGACGCGTCGGAAGTGGCCGCGGCCGGTGACGCCTTCAACGACGTTGCGATGCTGACCTGGGCCGGAACGGCTCTGGCGCCCGCCAACGCCAGAGCTGAGGTCATCGAGCTCGCCGACCGAATTTTGCCCACGAACGACGAGGACGGGGTGGCGAGCTACCTCGAAGAGCTGGTTGCGGGAGCTAGTTCAGCTGCTGACGGCCTTGGGTCCGGTGCCGATACCGACTCCGCAGTCCGTCATGAATTCGGAGAAGACGCGGTCGAAGCGATCCGGATAGTCAAGGTGCGGGAAATGCCCGGCGCGCTTGAAGATCTCCACCCGCCCCAGCGGTAGTTCGGCGCGAGCGTTCTCGGTGTGGGCGTTGGGGATGATGGTGTCTTCCTCGCCCCACACCAGTAGTGCCTGCAGGTTCTTGAAGTTGGCGAAATGCGGAGTGGCATTGACGGTTTGGCCGTTGTAGTTGATGACCGATCGCGCGGTCGCCAGAAATGCCTGACGTGTCGACGCGTCCGATACCGAAGCAAAGCTCTTACGGGCCTCACTCGCGCTGGCACCGAGCTTGAACAGGCCGATCTTGTTGAAAAGTCCGAGCGCTTTGTCCGTCACGTCGGTCAGCGTCCTGGACGCGAGAACGGGAAGTACCAGTTCGCTGCCGGGCAGAGTCGCCGCGCGCAGGAGTGGGCTCACCTCGGGGCCGAGTCCGCCGCTGGCCACCAGGCACAGCCGCTCCACCCGGTCGGGGAACAGGTACAGCGTCTGCATCGCGATCCCACCACCGAGGGAGTGACCGACGAGGGTGGCCGACGGAATATCGAGGGCTTCGAGGAGGTCACGAACGGTGGCGGCGTGAGCACTGAGTGAGTAGTCGCCGGCAGGCTTGTCCGACGCGCCGTGTCCGAATAGATCAGGAGCGATGACGCGGTAGTGGCGCGAGAGCGTCTCGATCTGCGGCTCCCAGTTGGAGTGCGCGCCCAGTAGGCCGTGAATGAGCACCACAACGGGGCCACTGCCTTGGTCGACGTATTTGAGCTGGTCGCCGTGCAATACAACCGTCTGTAATTGGTCGGTTGCCATGATTGAACCTTTCGGAGCTGCCAGTGTCTGTGGCTGCTCGCGTGTTGTCGGACCGCACCCGCCCCGACGCGGATCCATGGGTATTTGTGACCGGGAGTAACCCCAGTTCCCTCAGTATGCCCATCGAGGGGCCCGATGTCGTCGCCATTGGGCGTGTTGTGACGAACCGTGAGCCGTCGGCTGAGGGGAGACGTACAACTCACCGCCGCGTGTCGGGGCTGTTGATCAGGCGAAATCTACCAGTTTGCCGAAGGTGAGGTTGATGTCCCACGGAGTGACGCCCCACGTCTCGATAGCTGATACTGCGAAGATTCCGGCGGCCTCGATGGTGTCCTGCGAGGCTGGTGCAGAGACCGAAACTCCGGTTTGGCCGTTCGGAACCTCCGGCCAGACGCCGGTGCCCACGGGAGCGGGGGTGGCTTCCATGACTGCATTGGCCAGGCCCGATTCGTCGACGGTCGTGAAGAGGCAGTTCGGCTCGTGGGGAGAATCCCACCCGCCGAGTTCCGCGAGCCAGAATTCGCCGCGACCGGCAGCGGAGATCGCGATGGAGGCGAGTACCGCCTCGAGATCTTCCCAGGCGCCGCCGGTCGGGGCAGTCGCGGCGGTGAGCTCGAACGGTGCGGCGAGGGCAGTGCTGTCCTGTGAGGCGAAGCGCGGCTGCACGGTGAGGGCCTGGGTCTGGGGATTCAGAAACGCAACTTCTCGGAACTTGTTGTCCGGCAAGGCGGTGCGAGCTACGAGGCCCTGTCCGAGCAGTGCGCCGAGCGCGGCGGGATCGTCGACGCTCCACAAGCGGGTCTCGTCCTCGGACCACGTGCGAATCATTCCGCCGACAACAGGACTGATCAGCACAGGCTCGAGGTTCGTACTGCCTGTTGATTCGCTCACCGCTGGCTCCCCACCGCACTCCGTACCGCCGGACCGGTTCCGCGCGACCAGATAAGTATGCCGCTTGCTGCTGTGCGCCTTTATTAACCGCCGGGGGTTAATAAAGGCGCACAGCAAGTGGTCACATATGCGTGCCGCCGTCGATGCGGATTTCCGTTCCGGTGACAAACGAGCCGTCTTCGGAGGCGAGCATCGCGATCACGCCGGCGACCGCGGACGGGGGAGCGAAACCCTCACCGATTGCCGGCGCCAGCTTGCCGAGCAGCGTGAAGTCGATGTCGGCCGGGAAGCCGGGATCGGACGTCATGCCCGAAGCGATGCTGCCGGGTGCGACGGCCACGGCGCGGAGGCCCTGCTTGCTGTACTCGAGAGCGAGTGCGTGCGTGAAGGATTGGATTCCACCCTTCGACGCTGCGTACGCCGTCATGTAGGGGTGGGCGAACGTGGCCGACGTGGAACTGAAATTGACCACGACGCCTGCTCCGCTTTCGAGCAGTGCCGGCAGGGCCTCCCTCGTCATGAGGAATGTTCCGGTGAGGTTGACCCCGATGACGGTGTTCCAGAAATCGAGCGTCATCTCGTGGGTGTGCGCGGAGCGCAGAATGCCCGCCGCGTTGACCAGTACGTCGAGACCGCCCAGAGCCTTGATCGCAGCGCCGACCTGTTCGCGAACAGACTCTTCGCTGGAGATGTCGACCTTCACCGTGGTCAGGCGATCGGAATGGCCTGCGTCCTTCGCAGCGTTGAGCGTCTGTTCGAGGCCGGTCTCGGAAATGTCGGCGGCGACGACGGTGCCTCCTTCTGCCAGGATGCGGGCAACGGTGGCCTGGCCGATTCCGGATCCTGCGCCGCTGATGAGGACGCGCTTGTCGTCGAATCGATTCACGAGAAAACTCCGGTCTGTGAGATGGACAGCTGTCTGGTGACCGATTCTGCGTGATCGAGCCGCATAAATCTGCGGATCATTCCACTGACTGGGCGGCGTCGGTGCTTGTTCACTCGAAATCCCGAGCGAACAAGCACCGAGGCGTCCTACAGACCCGCTGCCTGCGCGAGGCTCGGCAGGTAGGTGCTCGGCTGTCCGAAGAGCTGAGCGCTGCCGTGTGCACGCTTGAAGTACAGCTGAGCGTCGTGCTCCCAGGTGATCGCGATTCCGCCGTGCAACTGAACCGCTTCGGAGGTGATCTGCTGCAACGCTTCCGAGCAGTACACCTTCGCTACCGCCGCGTCGTCCGCCGACTGCGTCGCCACGGCGGCGTACGTCATCGACCGCGCCGTCTCGACCAACGTGTACATGTCGGCCATCCGGTGCTTGAGGGCCTGGAAGGAACCGATCGCGCGGCCGAACTGCTTGCGCGACTTCGTGTATTCGACGGTCTGTTCGACGATCGCCGCGGCCGCTCCGACCTGTTCCGCGGACAACGCGATCAGAACGACGGTTCGGATGCGATCGACCAGATCTTCGGACCACTGCAGTGGACGACCGCGAACACCGGAGAACGTGACCTCTGCCAGCGTTCGCGTGGGATCCATGGTGGGGACGCGTCGGCGGGAGACGCCCTCGGCCGCGGGATCCACTTCGTAGAACCCGTCGGCTGTCAGAACGAGCAGGGTGTCTGCGACGTGGCCGTCGAGGACGTACGATGCCGTGCCGGTCAACGCATCCTCGGTTGCCTCGACGCCGAAGGTGCTCCAACCTGTGGCACCTGCCCAGCACAAAGCCAGCGTGCTCTCGCCGGATGCGACACCGGGCAACAGGCGCGAGCATGCGTCGTTGTCACCGGAAAGCAGCAGTGCCTGTGCGGCAAGAATCGCCGAACCCAGCATCGGTGACGGGGTCAGCGTGCGGCCCAGTTCCTCCTGGACCACGTGTACCTCCCCCAAACCTGCTCCCACGCCGTCGAACTCCTCGGGAATCGCCAGCGCGGCGACGCCGATCTGCTCGCACAGCTTGCTCCACAGGGCGGCGTCGTAGCCGATCTCTGTGGTGATGGCAGCGCGGACGGCAGCGGAGTCGGAATGCTTGCTCAGGAGATCGCGTACCGACGCGCGCAGTGCAGCCTGGTCTTCGGTGTCGATGCTCATGATGCAACCAGAGCTTCGACGACGCGTGCGCGGTGCTCGGACGGTGTGCCCCACGCGGTGAGCAGTGCTCGTACCTTGGTGAGCCACAAGGAGAGATCGTGTTCCATCGTGTAGCCGATGGCGCCGTGAACCTGGAGTCCGACGCGAGCGGCCTTGTACGCAGCATCCCCGCACGCGACCTTGGCCGCCGAGATGTCACGGGAAGCGTCGGCCGACTGATCGCGAACCGACAGAGCGGCACCGTGGAGCAGGGGGCGAGCCATCTCGAGCGAAACGGCAACTTCTGCCAGGTGGTGCTTCATTGCCTGGAACTGTCCGATGACCTTGCCGAACTGCTTGCGCTGCTTCGCGTATTCGGTGGTGACTTCGAGCAGCGTCTGGCCGAGACCCTGCAACTGCGCGGCAGTGGCAAGCGCGCCCATGTCGAAGGCGGCCGAAAAGTCGGCGGAGCCCAGCGATTCGCCGGCAGAAACCTCGTAGAGCTTGCGGGAGAGATCCACCGATGCCTTGGCTTCGCCAGGGACGCCGAGTGATACGGAGCCGTCCTGCACGAGCAGAACCAGATCCACCGCATCGGCATCGAGTGCGAACGGTGTGTGCGGGGGAGCGGCGACGGTTGCCAGCGAACCCTCGGCGAGAGCAGAGAGACGTTCCGGTGCAACGGAAGCCAGGAGCGTCGGTGCCACGGCGATCGTCTCGACAACCGGTCCGGGTACTGCGTGCCGACCGAGCTGTTCGAGAGCAACGACCAGGTCGACCGCGTCGGCGCCGAGTCCGTCGTGTTCTTCGGAGATGACGAGGCCGTTGACACCGGTCTCGGCCAGGCGCTGCCAGAGCTTCTTGCCCGGCTCGGTGTCACCGTCGTTCCAGGAGCGGATGACGGAGGGCATGTCGGACTTGGTCAGCAGTGCATCGATGCTTGCAGCGAAGTCCTGGTGGGAGGAGTCGAGCGCGAATCTCATCGGTCCGCCTTCGGTAGGCCGAGCAGACGCTCGGCGATGACGTTTTTCTGAATCTCGTTGGTGCCTGCGTAGATCGGGCCGGACAGGGAGAACAGGTATCCGCCCATCCAGTTGTCGGCCAGCTCGGCTTCCGGGCCCTGCAGTTCGAGAGCGGTCTCGTGGGTGGCGATATCCCACTCGGACCAGAAGACCTTGTTGATCGAGGACTCGGCGCCGAGTTGTCCACCGTCGGCGAGCCGGGTGACGGTACCGAAGGTGTTGAGCTGGTAGGCGCGAGCACCGATCCAGGCGTCGGCAACCTGGTTACGTAGAGCGCTGTCGTCGGTTCGTCCGCTGGACTTGTACAGCTCGAGCAGGCGGTCGACGGTGGCGAGGAAACGGCCGGGGCTGCGCAGCGAGAGGCCGCGCTCATTGCTCGCGGTGCTCATCGCGACGCGCCAACCTTCGTTGACGTTGCCGATCACACCCGACTCGCCGGGGTTGGCCGGGTCGTCCGGAACGAAGACGTCTTCGAGGAAGATCTCGGCGAAGCCGGGCTCGCCGTCGAGCTGATCGATCGGGCGAACGGTGACGCCCTTCGATCGGAGGTCGAACATGAAATACGTGATGCCCTTGTGGCGCTGCGCATCCGGATCGGAGCGGAACAAGCCGAAGCCCCAGTCCGCGTAGCTTGCGCGTGAGCTCCACGTCTTCTGACCGTTGAGCAGCCAGCCCCCGTCGACCTTCTTCGCACTCGAACGCAGGCTGGCGAGGTCGGAACCCGATTCGGGCTCGGACCAGGCCTGGGCCCAGATGTCGTCGGCACGAGCCATGCGCGGCATGATGCGAGCCAACTGCTCGGCATTTGCATGCTCGAACAGTGTGGGAGCCAACAAGAAGATGCCGTTCTGGCTTACGCGGCCGGGCGCGCCCGAGCGGTAGTACTCCTCCTCGAAGATGACCCATTCGAGCAGGGACGCATCGCGTCCGCCGAGTTCCTTGGGCCAGGAGACGACGGCGTAGCCGGCGTCGGCGAGAGTGTGCTCCCACTGACGGTGCTCTTCGAAGCCTTCGGCGGTATCCATCGACTTCAGGGGAGTCGCGGGCACATTCGCTTCCAGGAACGAGCGGACCTCGTCACGGAATGCGGTTGTGGCGTCGTCGAATACGAGATCCACTAGTTTGTTCCTTCCTGCGGTGCGCGAGCACTGGCAGCCATGGCTTTGGCGTCAAGACCACCAAGCGAGTCTTTGCCGACCTCGGCGTTGTGAGCGTGAGCGAAGTGATGCAGTCCGAAGACGGAGTCGATGCCGTTGCGCATCCCCATCTGGTCCTCGCACTGGTTGACGGCCTTCTTGGTCAAAGCCAGTCCGAAGCGCGGCATCTCGGCGATACGTCCGGCGAGCTCGAACGTCTCCTTCTCGAGATCCTTGCGGGCGACGACGCGATTGACCATGCCGATTTCGTAAGCGCGTTGCGCGGTGAAGCGATCGCCGGTGAAGAGCATTTCCTTCGCGAAACGTGAACCGACCATCCACGGGTGCGCGAAGTATTCGACGCCGGGGATGCCCATGCGGACAACGGGATCGGAGAAGAAGGCGTCGTCGGCCGCGACGATCATGTCGCAGACCCAGGCGAGCATGAGCCCACCGGCAATGCAGGCGCCTTGCACCATCGCGATGGTGGGCTTGGGGATCTCCCGCCAACGGCGGCACATACCCAGGTAGACCTCCATCTCGCGCGCGAAACGCTGGTCACCGCCGGGCTTGTCGACGTGATCCCACCACATGGTGGCCTTGTTCTCGTACTCGACGTGATGGTCGCGTCCCGGAGTTCCCAGATCGTGTCCGGCGCTGAAATGAGGTCCGTTGCCTGCCAGGACGATCACTTTCACGTCGTCGTCCTCGACGGCGCGCTGGAAAGCCGCGTCGAGTGCATACGTCACGACCGAGTTCTGGGCGTTGCGGTAGTCGGGGCGATTCAACGTCACGACGGCGACCGAGTCACGAACCTCGTAGGTCACGACGTCGGCTTCGAAAGGAACGGTCATGACTGTTCCTCGCGCAGAACCGTTTTGAGGACCTTGCCCGAAGGGTTACGGGGCAGGTGATCGACGAAGCGTACTTCGCGGGGCACCTTGAAGCCGGCGATCTTCTCCTTGAGGAAGGCGATCACCGACTCTTCGGTGAGGCCGGCGCCGTCGAGTTGGGCGATGTAGACGCGGCCCACCTCGCCCATCCGGTGATCGGGGATGCCGATGGCGGCAGACTCGTGGACGCCGGGCAGGCGAGCCAACATGCCCTCGATCTCGGCGGGGTAGACGTTGAATCCGCCGCTGACGTACATGTCCTTGAGGCGGTCGGTGATGTCGAGATACCCACGCTCGTCGAGGGTTCCGACGTCTCCGGTGTGCAACCAGCCGTCGGCGTCGATTGCCTTGGCGGTGGATTCGGGGTCGTCGAGGTACCCGAGCATGACGTTCGGTCCACGAAGCAGGATCTCACCCTGATCGCCGATCTTGACCTCGAAATCGGCTGTCGCGCGGCCGGAACTGGTGGAGACGGTGACCGGGTCGTCGTCGGTGCGGCACATGGTCGCAACCACGGCTTCGGTCAGACCGTATGCCGTGAGGACGGCGTCGAAAAGCTCTGCCTGCATGCGCTCGACGAGGGCAACCGGAACGGGTGCTGCGCCTGTGATCGCGATGCGGAGCGAGGACAGGTCGTATTCGCTGCGGCGGGGGTGATCGAGGATGGTCTGGTAGATCGTCGGGGCGCCCGGCAGGATGCTGATCTTCTCGCTGTTGACCAGCGCGAGGGTGTCGTCGATGTTGAAGACGGACACCGGCACGATCGTCGCACCGTTCAACAGGCAGACCAGGATTCCGGCTTTGTAGCCGAAGGTGTGGAAGAACGGGCTGATGATGAGGAAGTTGTCGTCGGCGGTGACCTCGGCGCATTCACCCCACGACTTCGCGACGGCGATGGACTGACGATGCGCGGTGATCGCACCCTTGCTGCGTCCCGTGGTGCCGGAGGTGAAGAGGATGTCGCTGACGTCGTCGGGCTGTACCTTCGCAGCACGCGCGTCGGCTTCGGTGCGAGCGGCGTCGGTGGCGAGCGCGAGGAAGTCCTCGAACTCGATGACGCCGTCACGGTCGTCGTTCCCGTCGATCGGTACCTGGATGACGGTGGGGATCGACAGGTCCGGGTTGGCGTCGAGCAACTGCTGGTACCGATCGGCCTTCAGGAACGTGCCGACGACCACCAGGGCAGCTGCGTCGACGCGCTCGATGATGTCGAGCGCTTCCGTGCCGGTGTATCGGGTGTTGATCGGGATGATGGCTGCTCCGGCGTACTGAGCGCCGAGCAGGGCGATCACCCAGTGGTACGTGTTGGGCGACCAGATGACGACGCGGTCGCCTGCCTTCACCCCACGGTTGATCAGTGCGCCGGCGAAATCGCGGACGCGCTGATGTAGCTGTGCGAAGGTCAGTCGGGTGTCGCCATCGGCGATAGCCGCGCGCTCACCGAACTCCTCGGCGGCCCGGATGAGGGCTGATGGGATGGTTCTCGGTTGTTCGGTCACTGGACTCCTACCTGACACGCTACCTAGCAAGTGCTTGGTAGGTTATCTTACATATGTGGACCAGAGCGAGAGCCCGGACGGGCAGATGACGGACGACGAGTTTGCGGCCACGGTCGCGCAGTGGTTGGCCGAGAACTTGACGGGCAAATTCGCCCAGCTCAAGGGTAAGGGCGGCCCCGGCAGTGAGCACGAGTTCTTCGAGCAACGACTCGAGTGGGACAAGCACCTCGCAGCGTCGGGGTGGACGTGCCTCGGGTGGCCGAAGGAGTTCGGCGGGCGGGGAGCAAGCATCTCCCAGCAGGTCATCTTCCATCAGGAGTACGCGAAGGCCGGTGCGCCCGCTCGCGTCAGCCACATCGGTGAAGAGCTGCTCGGCCCGACGCTGATCGCGTACGGCACCGACGAGCAGAAGCGCCGATTCCTTCCTGGCATCAACACGGTCAGCGAACTGTGGTCGCAGGGCTACTCCGAGCCCGGCGCCGGTTCCGACCTCGCGAACGTCTCCACCACCGCACGCCTCGAAGACGGCAAGTGGATCATCAACGGTCAGAAGGTGTGGACCTCACTCGCTCACGTCGCGCAGTGGTGCTTCGTGGTCTGCCGCACCGAGGTGGGCTCCAAGCGTCACCAGGGGTTGAGCTTCCTGCTGGTCCCGTTGGATCAGCCCGGTGTGACAGTTCGGCCCATTCAGCAGCTCACCGGCACATCGGAGTTCAACGAGGTCTTCTTCGACGACGCCGTCACCGACGCCGATCTCGTGGTCGGGGAACCCGGCGAGGGCTGGAAGATCGCGATGGGGCTGCTCACCTTCGAGCGCGGTGTGTCCACGCTCGGACAGCAGATCGGATTTGCCCGCGAGCTCCAAGGCGTCGTCGACCTGGCGAAAGCCAATGGCAGTGACCAGGATCCGCACATCCGCGAAAAGATCGCCCGCGCGTGGGTCGGACTGCGCGTGATGCGCGCCCACGCGATGCGTACTCTCGACGCGGTCGACGCCGGAACCGGTGGCGGAGAAGCGTCCGTCGCAAAACTGTTGTGGGCCAACTGGCATCGTGATCTGGGACAGCTGGCGATGGACGTGCAAGGTGCGTCGTCGTTGGTTGCACCGTGGGCCGATTCCGAAGGCAATGCCTCGGACATCACCGATCCCGAGCATCTCGAGCTCGACGAGTGGCAGCGCCTCTTCCTCTTCACCCGCGCCGACACGATTTACGGCGGCTCCAACGAAATTCAGCGCAACATCATTTCCGAGCGCGTGCTCGGTCTTCCCCGAGAGGCTCGTTAATGTCTGACACCAAAGCCGCGTCCCCGCTTTCCGTTGCGCCGGAGGAAACCCCGGGCCACGGACTGCTCGCGGGCAAGAAGGCGATCATCACCGCCGCAGCCGGAACCGGCATCGGCTTCTCGACTGCACGCCGGGTGCTTCTCGAGGGCGGCGACGTTCTCGTCTCCGACTTCCACGAGCGCCGGCTCGGGGAGACGGTGGAGAAGCTGAAGGCCGAATTCCCCGGTCAGCAGGTCGAGTCGATCATCTGCGACGTGTCCAGCACCGAGCAGGTCGACGCGCTGTTCGTCGGCGCGGCCGAGAAGCTGGGGCGTATCGACATCGTCGTCAACAACGCAGGCCTGGGCGGTGAGACTCCCGTCGTCGACATGACGGACGATCAGTGGGATCGCGTTCTCGACATCACCCTCAACAGCACCTTCCGTTCGACGCGCGCCGCGCTGCGGTACTTCAAGAGCGTTCCGCACGGCGGTGTTCTGGTGAACAACGCGTCCGTTCTGGGTTGGCGGGCGCAGCATTCTCAGGCGCACTACGCCGCAGCCAAGGCCGGCGTCATGGCACTGACTCGGTGCAGCGCCATCGAAGCAGCGGAGTACGGAGTCCGGATCAACGCGGTCTCGCCCTCCATTGCGCGTCATGCGTTTCTGGCGAAGGTCACCAGCGAGGAACTGCTCGACCAGTTGGCCTCCGGTGAGGCCTACGGCCGCGCCGCGGAGGTCTGGGAGATCGCAACGGTCATCGCGATGCTCGCCAGCGATTACTCCACCTACATGACCGGCGAGATCGTCTCCGTTTCTTCGCAGAGGGCCTAGCGTCCCCGTGCGCGGTTAAGGAGTCCCTGGACTCGCTGACCGCGCACAGGGGAGGGCCCTGGATAGGATTGAATACATGACGCCACCTCGAAATTCCGACGAATCAACCGGCAAGTCAGGGCGCCGCGACGAACTGCTCGAGATCGCGGCCGGGCTGTTCGCCGATCGCGGAGTGCGCGCGACGACGGTCCGCGATATCGCCGACGCCGCCGGGATCCTCTCCGGCAGTTTGTATCACCATTTCGATTCCAAGGAGTCGATGGTCGACGAGATCCTGCACCAGTTCCTCGACGAACTCTTCGGAAAATACCGCGAGATCGTCGCGGCGGGGTTGGACAGTCGCGCGACGCTCGAAGCTCTGGTCGTGACTTCGTACGAGGCCATCGACGCCTCACATTCGGCTGTTGCGATCTACCAGGACGAGGTCAAGCACCTCGTCGGGAACGAGCGCTTCGCTTACCTGGCCGAGCGCAACACCGAGTTCCGGGACCTGTGGGTCGGCGTCCTCGAAGCCGGCGTCGCGGACGGGACCTTCCGGTCCGACATCGACGTCGAATTGGTCTTCCGCTTCATGCGCGACACCGTGTGGGTCGCGGTTCGCTGGTACCGCCCGGGTGGATCCCTCTCGGCTCACGCCGTCGCGGCTCAATATCTCGCGATCGTGCTCGACGGGCTATCCGATCCGGCAACAACTTCAGACGCTATTGCTGAATCAACTTCAAGAACTATTGCTGCACAACGAAACTAGGAGCTAACGCTATGTCCGAGGTTTACATCGTCGACGCCATTCGAACACCGATCGGCAAGAGGGGCGGCGCGCTGTCCGGCGTGCACCCCATCGATCTCGGTGCGCACGTCGTCAAGGCACTGGTCGAGCGCACCGGTATCGATCCCAGTGACGTCGACGACGTGATCTTCGGTTGCGTCGACGCCATCGGCGGCCAGGCCGGCAACATCGCCCGCATGTCCTGGCTCGCAGCGGGATTCCCGGAGCACGTACCCGGTGTGACGGTCGACCGTCAGTGTGGTTCGAGCCAGCAGGCAGTGCACTTCGGTGCTCAGGCCATCCTGTCGGGCACCGCGGATCTGATCGTTGCCGGCGGCGTTCAGAACATGAGCCAGATTCCGATCTCGGCAGCGATGATCGTCGGTCAACAGTACGGATTCGACACGCCGACTTCGGGTTCGGTCGGTTGGACCGAGCGTTACGGTGACCAGGAAGTCTCGCAGTTCAAGGGCGCCGAAATGATCGCCGAGAAGTGGGACATCAGCCGCGAAGAGCTCGAGAAGTGGGCACTGCAGAGCCATGAGCGCGCCAAGGCTGCAATCGCCGCGGGTCGTTTCGACAACGAGATCGTCGCCATGGGTGACGCGACCGTCGACGAAGGACCCCGCGAGACCAGCCTCGAAAAGATGGCGACGCTCAAGGTTCTCGTCGAAGACGGTCGCATGACCGCAGCGGTGGCCAGCCAGATCTCCGACGGCGCGAGTGCGCTGCTGCTGGCGTCGGGGGAAGCGGTGGAAAAGTACAACCTCAAGCCCCGCGCCCGGATTCATCATCTCAGCGCTCGCGGCGACGACCCGATCTTCATGCTCAGTGCGCCGATCCCGGCCACGAAGCATGCTCTCGCGAAGGCCGGTCTGAGCATTGAGGACATCGACCTCGTCGAGATCAACGAAGCTTTTGCCCCGGTCGTCCTGGCCTGGATCAAGGAAATCGGCGCAGATCCGGCCAAGGTCAACGTCAACGGCGGCGCGATCGCACTCGGCCACCCGCTCGGCGCGACCGGTACCAAGCTGATGGCCACGCTGCTCAACGAACTCGAGCGCACCGGCGGTCGTTACGGCCTGCTGACCATCTGTGAAGGCGGCGGCACCGCGAACGCGACGATTATCGAGCGGCTCTGACGCCTTGCTGTGCGCCTTTATTAACCGCGGGCGGTTAATAAAGGCGCACAGCAGTTAGTTGTTCGGCACATCCGCGACCTTGATGTCGAAGTTCGCACTTTCACCGTCAACGCTGGTCACGGTAGCTGTGACGTCGTATTCGGTGCCCTGCTCGGTCAGGATGCACGTGATCGATGCGCCGACTTCGGCGTCGAGGTTCTCCGGACACGTCACGTCATCGGGTGGCTCGCCGATCTTCTCCGCGAGTTGAGTGGAGATCTGACTTGCGACTTCGGACTTGTCCACTTGCGGCGTCCCGACGCTTGCCGAGCACGCTCCCGTGGCCAATGCCGCCGAGAGTAGAACGATTCCAACTGCAGGCCTCTTTGCCATGTGAACTCCCAGAGTGCGCCGGTGCTTGCTGCTGCCAGCTGGGATTACCGCATTCGGGACTGTTCAACCGACTTACTCGACGCAGTTTTCCTAGGTCAGCGTCGGCGGACCGTCACGTTGAAGCCTTCGGGCATCAGGGTGAGCCGTTCGGCTACCTTCAACTCGTAAGCCGGATCAGCTTCGATCGTATATTTCTGCAAGATGGTGCCCAATACGAGGACCGCTTCGTGAATGGCGAATTGTCTTCCGATGCAGGCACGTTCACCGGTCCCGAAGGGTTTGTACACGTGCGCCGGCCTGGCTTTGATGTTGGCGGGCAAGAATCGATCCGGATCGAACGCCTCGGGATCGCTGCCCCACACCGGATCGCGATGAAGTGAGGGGATGAGGACGAGCATCCAATCACCCTTCTTCATCGGATACTTGCCGACGAGCGTGGTGTCTTCGAGTGCCGCGCGGCCGTAGGCGGGAGCGGTCGGCCACAGACGCAACGATTCGTCGAGGACGCGTCGCACGTATCGAAGTTTCGCGATCTTCTCGAAGGCGGGTTCCTCACCCTCCCACACCTTGTCGACCTCGGCTCGAGCCTTGGCCAGCACCTCAGGGTTTTGCGAGAGGTAGTAGAGCGCGAACGACAATGCGCCGGAGGTGGTTTCGTGTCCGGCGACGAGGAAGGTCACGACCTGGTGGCGGATGTTCAGTTCGTCGATACGGTTGGGATCGTTTTCGCGTGCCGCCCGCAGCATCAGTTCGAGGAGATCTTCAGGCCCCGGTTCGGTACTTGTCCGCCGGGCACGGATCACTTCGTCCACAACCTCGGCCATGTACGCCTTGCGGACCTCGTCACGTTGATCAGCGCGACGCGCGAGCACTCGCCCCAGAGCAGTCGACTTCAGGAACGTCGTGCGCTGCGAATGGGAGAGTGCGCCGACCATTGCCTTGACGAACGGGTGCTGTTCTTCACGTTCGAAAGAGTCGAACGAGTAGCTGAATCCAGTGCGTCCGATGGTCTCCAGTGTCAGCTTGGTCATGTCAGCGGAGACGTCTACGGGGGAGTCACTTTCACGACTGTCCCAGTGGTCGACCAACTCGCCGGCCACGTCGAGCATGGTGCGGTGGTACGAGCGCATCGCAGTCTGGCTGAACGCCGGTGCCAGGAGATTGTGCGCCTTGCCCCAGTTGGGCTCGTGGTTGTACGCCGTGAACAGTCCGTCGCCGCCGATTCCGCGTAGCGCTTTGACCCCGGGTGCGAGGTGTTTCGCGAACCGGGACTCGTCGGACAGTTCTGCCACCATGTCCGCGCCCGAGGCGAAGACGAAGCGATTGCCCAGGACGTTTCTTTCGAAGATCGGCCCGAGTTCTCGGCCGATGCTCACGGAGTTCTGCAGAGGCGTCCGGATGTTGATCCCGAGGACGTCGCCGAGAACTGGCAGGCGCCACGCCGGATGCGGGATCCGAGCATCGGTCGTCGCCTCTGGAGTGGTGTCGACGCTCATGATGTGTCCCCCGGGTGAGATCGCTTACTGAATTGGTGTCTAGTACGCAAAGTACGCCTTACTGAATCGGTGTCAAGTAGTAATCTGACTTGCCTATGGTTGCACCACGAAAACGCCTGGACCGAGAGCAGCGGCGCACGCAGTTGCTCGACATCGGCGCGCAACTTTTTGCCGACCGCTCGTACGAGGACGTGTGGATCGAAGAGGTCGCCGAGATTGCGGGCGTCTCGCGCGGGTTGATGTACCACTATTTTCCGACCAAGCGAGACTTCTTCGCCGCAATCGTCGAGCGCGAATCGCAGCACCTGCTCGAGGTGACCGCACCCGACGCGTCGCTGCCGGTGCGCGAACAAGTGGCAGCCGGGTTGGATGCGTACTTCGCGTACGTGAAGTCGCACAGCAGGGGAGTGCGCGCCATCAACGTGGGCACGCTCTCAGCCGAGGCCGGCATCCGAGCGATCGTCGAACGGGAACTCGAACAGCAGCAGATTCGAATCCTCGACGCACTGGAATTCGAGGGCGAAAAAAGACAGATCGCTGCCGTCGCAGTGCGGGGATGGATCGCTTTCGTCCGGGCCGTCTGCCTCGACTGGCTCGATCAACCTTCGATACCGCAGGAAGAGTTGAGAGTGATCTGTCTGCGGACCCTCTCCGGAGCATTGGGTATCGACCTCGAAACGTGAAATGCCGACCGCTCGGGAGCAGCCGGAATCTCTACGAACAAGTCCGACTAGTCGAGCGTCGAATAGAGTTCGTCCCAGCCCTTGGCTACGTACGTGTTGGTGTAGATGGATCCGTAGTACGTACTGCCGTGCAGAACGGTGACGTTCCCGGACTGCACGGCTGGAAGTCGTTGCCACAACTTGTTGTCCGAGAGTTGATCGAAGGTGGTGTCGCTGCTGTCGGTGACGGAAACCATGAACGCGTCGCAATCGCGAAGGCGATCCATCTCCTCGATGCTCAGCCGTCCCTGATTGTCGAAACCGGTTGTTTTCAAAGATCTTCCGCCGATGTTGGCGAGCGTCATGTCGGTGGGTTGGCGATTCTTCTTGCCAGTTTCCTCCGACACGGGAAGGCTGTCGATGTAGATCGTGGCCTTGTCCGGACTGTAGGACAAGCTTGCGACGGTCTTTCCCGCGATCGCCGAAGCATGTCGAGAGCGAATGTCGGTGATCAGAGCGTCGTAGTCGGTGATCAGGCGATCCATGGTGGGTGTTCGACCCAACCAATCGGAGAGGCGGGTTAGGTTCTCCCGCCACGTTTGCTTCGATTCGGTCGTCAGGACAGGAGCGATGGCTTGAAGCTTTGCAGCGGGCCAGTACTCGTTGTCGGCGTTGACGCAGATGATGAGATCGGGTGCGAGTCCGAGGATCTGCTCCAGATTGGGCTTGTCGCTGAGGTATTCGGCCGAGCCGTCGACGGGAACCCACTCGGTGGCGGGTGAGATGTTGTATCCGAAGACCGGTAGTTCGAGGGCAATGGCGAGCTCGAGGTCGGTTCGGGCGTCGACGGCCAAGACCCGCTTGGGATTGGTCGGTATGTCGTAGGTTCCCAACGGCGTGGTGACGGTGCGCATTTGAGCGTTATCAGAGGCATTTGAACCGTCGCTGGAACTGCAGGACGACAGAATTGTTGCTACTGCTGCCATTCCGGCTCCGATGCCGAATTGGCGACGGGTCAGTGCGTCGACTAGTTCTTGCCAGGCGCGTTCGTCCGGCACGGTAGGTGTGGTGGTCGGCATTCTTCGATACCCTTCGGTCTGAGTCCGTATCGATCGTAGGGTCGGCGATACCAGATCACCTATATCGAAAACCGCCTGATCTTAGTCGATTTCGGCCAATGTCCGTGACTTGCGGGTAATAGTGGCGCCGAAGGCCGCGGCGAGCGGGAACATCAGAACGCCGTACACCGCCGCCGGTACTGCCAATTGCACATTGTCGAGAAGACTGACGGCGATGGTGATCGCCAGCGTGCTGTTGTGGATACCGATTTCCATGGAACTGGCGATGGCTTGTCGGTCCTCGATGCCGAATATCCGAGGAACGACGTAACCGATCGAAAGGCTCAGCAGACAGAACAACGCAGCGACGGCGCCGATGTCGACGAGATAGTCCGCGATGTTCTCGCGTTCGGAAACAACCGTTCCGACGATCACCAGTGCCAGAACCACCGCAGATCCGATGCGGACGGGCTTGTCCATGCGCTCGGCAAAGGCGCTCGAGCGCAATCGAACCCACATTCCGAGGGCGACAGGAATCAGTACGACGGCAAAGACCTGAAGTACCTTCGTGAACTGCAGTCCGAGGGTGCCGTCCGCGTCTTCGGGTTCGAAGTACCCCAGCGCGAAGTTGGTGATCAGCGGAAGGGTCACCACCGCAATCACCGAATTGACCGCAGTCAGTGTCACATTGAGAGCAACATCGCCGCGGAACAGATGGCTGAACAGGTTTGCCGTCGTCCCGCCCGGTGATGCGGCGAGAAGCATCATGCCGACGGCGAGCAGAGGGTCGAGGTCGAACAACGTGACCAGGCCGAAGGCCGCAGCCGGGAGCAACAACAACTGACAGATCAGGGCAATCGAGACGGCTTTCGGCGCTTTTGCCACGCGGGCAAAATCTCCGACCGTCAAGGAAAGCCCGAGGCCGAACATGATGATGGCGAGTGCGGCGGGTAGGCCGACGGAGGTGAGTGCAGAGTCCATGAGTTAGTGGCTACTTCCAGTCACTGGGGGAATTTCACTGAAACTACCGTGATGCCCGAATCTGCGTGGCAGTTTGGATACATTGATGTATCGAACCGTGACGGCGTCGGTGAGCAGGGTTATCGTCGAATTATGTGCCGAAACATCACTGAACTTCGTGGACTCGAGCCCGCAGCTACGCCGGAGGAGATCGAGGCAGCCTCTCGCCAATACGTACGTAAGGTGAGCGGGATAGCCAAGGTGTCCGACGCCAATCGAGACGCCTTCGAGCAAGCGGTGCGTGAGGTAACCGAAACGACGACACGCCTGCTCAGCGCCCTGCCGCCTCGTAGGCAGCCGCCGCAGACCGTCCCGCCGTTGCGTCGCCCGGAAGTACAGGCTCGGATCGCTGCTCGTTCGTCCTGACCCGAGTGGATCTCACAGATATCGACGTATGGGACGTCGACGCCTTGGATCAGCTGTCCGCTGGGCTGGAAGGCGTTCTGGTCGCTCACCGCGTCCGCGACATCCGTCGACGACTGACCACTCTGCGCAAAGAAGCCGTCGCCGACGACTTGCATATTCGTCAGGACGGAACCGTCTCTGCCGTTGCGCCCATCGCCGACGGTCACCCGCTCCACGTGCACGCCCAGTTGCTCGAGGTTGCAGTGCGAGAACTGATCGGTGAGGCATTGCTCGTCAGCGCGGATCTTCATCATGCGTTGTCGCTGCGGTCCCAGGTCGGCACCGACCTCCGTGACAAAGCTGTGCGCGTGGGGGAGGAGTGGCGAGCGTTCAGCCCTGATCGGCAGCGTCAGATGTTGCGCCATGCACCCGATCTGATCGCCAACCTCGACGGAATTCCTGCAGCGGTTCGCAGTCCTGCCAATCTCGATCGGATTCAATCGGAACGAGCACGGCTGCAAGATGATTCAGTGCGAATCTCGCAAGAACTTCACCGAGAGTTCTTCGGCGGCAGACTGAGCAACACCGGGGCCGGCCAGTGGTACGCCGAACGTAAACTCGAGGATTTGGACGCGCTCGACGAGTTGTTCCATGCCGAACCTTGTCGACGATTGCTGCTGATGGACATGCGCTCGGGTGAACGAGGCTTCGCCGCAATTGCGATCGGTGATCCGGACACCGCGGATCACATCTCCGTGACGATTCCTGGATTGAACACCAACGTCAAGGACTCGATGCGCGGAATGGTCGGCGAGGCAACACGATTGCGAGCCGAGGCGATGCGCCAACTCGAACTGGCCGGCCGAAGGGAAAGCGTGGCCACCATCGCCTGGATCGGATACGACGCGCCACAGGTGATCGGGCCTGGAAAGTTCGACATCGGTCGGGCCAGCTTCGACGTCAGTCGATCGTCCAAAGCAGGCATAGCCGCCGACGCATTGGGCAGCTTCTTTCACGGCCTTCGTGCTGCGTCGGTCAACGACCGCGTCCACATCACAGCGCTGGGCCATTCCTACGGATCGCTCGCGACTTCTCTTGCGCTGCAGCGCGGAGCCAGCGCAGCAGTCGACGACGTGGTGTTCTACGGTTCGCCCGGCGTGCGGGCCAAGGTGGAATCGGACCTCGGTATCGCCGACCGCCACGTCTACGTCATGAAAGCGGAAGGCGACAGCATCGCGGGGTTCGGCCGTTTCGGCGGCGATCCGACGCGCACCGAGTTTCATCGGTTGTCCACGGCTGAAGGAGTCACCCCGGACGGGATCAAACACGAGCGGGCTTTCGGGCATGCGGAGTACGCGAGGACCGGGGACAACGGAGAACTGCGGATGTCCGGCTACAACCTTGCGGTTGTGGTTGCAGGGTTGCCGGAGTTGGCCGTTTTGGCCTGACCTGCCGCCTTACAGTGGCACTCATGCATCTGAGGCATTCGGCCAGGGGGTTGGTCGTTGACGACCAGTCCCGTCTTCTGCTCTATCGATTCATCGCACCCGGGGGCGGGCTGACGGTCTGGTGTCCTCCGGGCGGAGGCTTGGAAGGAGACGAAATCCCGTCCGAGGCGCTCGCGCGCGAACTGGACGAGGAGATCGGCTTGCGCGACTACGGCGCCGCCACCCACGTGTGGCATGAGGAGATCCGTGATCCGACAGTATTGCCGGGTTGGGACGGTGCGATCAACGACTACTTCCTCGTGCCGGTGGAGGCTGCATTCGAGCCCTGTGGGTCGTTGGGGCGCGAAGCGCTTGCCGCCGAGTTTGTCGAGCACTTCGAGTGGTGGAGCGTTGACCGCCTTCTGTCACACGAAGGTCGAGAAGTGTGCGGGCCACGAGATTTACCCGACCGCTTCGCCCGCCTGGTCAAGAATGGGCCACCGAGTTCGCCGGAACGGTTTGTTCGGTCGTTGTAAGGGCTGCGAGGCAGTGGTTGCAATCGAGCCTTTGGGCATCGAAAGAGGGCTAAGCTGGGGTTATGGAGCACTATGTGCGCAAGGAACCCATCCCGTACGCGTCTACGGCGGCACCGGTCACTTCGGGTAGCCGGGTTCGACGGATGCTCCAACGATGGTGGATGCGGCTTCGTAGGTTGATGAGTGACAGTAAGGCCAGCCGGTACACCTCGCTCGCGCCGCGGCATCCTGATGGATCACGCACTGACGTAACTTCTTTCAACAGCAGTGGCAGCGGAAGATAACTGTCGGTTGAAAAGACACTGCCCGGTGTTCGTCGAGAATTCGACGAACACCGGGCAGTTACGCATTACGTGAGCTGGAATCAGCGGAGGTACTGTCCGCAGACCGGCCACGCGCCGGCGCCCTGACCGGCGAGGACGTTTTCCGCGACGCGGACCTGTTCTGCCTGGCTGGCGTTGGCAGCACTGCCCGCTCCGCCGTAGGCCTCCCACGTGCTCTGGCTGAACTGGAGTCCGCCGTAGTAGCCGTTTCCGGTGTTCGCAGCCCAGTTGCCCGAAGATTCGCATTCCGCGACACCCGACCAGTCGTGGGTGGCTGCAGATGCGGTGCCGGCGGTCAGTCCGACGGCTCCGGCTGCGAGAGCTCCGGCTGCGGCGACAGAGGCAAGGGCACGGGTAACGGTGGTCTTGGTCATTTTTTGTAAATCCTCTCGAGTCCCGCCGACGGAGGACGGTGACCGTCTCAGCTCCGCTCCCACCACTAGGAATGTTGTCGAGTCCGAACCGCGGGGTGGGACGGGCGGTGGCGATTCGGTAATGCCCGGTTGATCGGGCTGTCACCAACCATAAGAGATGATTACGGATTGGTCACGGGTCGGCGTGTCGACACATGTTTGTGCAACAGAAATGCATCAAAGAGCGTTTTCCCAGGTCGCGTGGCGATATGCCACCTCTCGTGGCGTTACATAAACGAGATAAAGTGTGATGCAAGTCACTTCAAAAGCGCCTCGACGGCGTCGCTGCGCGGCGAATGTGTCGCTCGATCGGCCCGGTTTGTCGGCTTTTCGACCCGATTTCAGTCGCTCTGGAACCCCTGTCCAGCCGTGATCGGTTGTCGACCGACCGACCCGATTTACCTGCAGCGCAGCAGGATTGAAACGATCATCGCGCTGCCGGTCCTGGGCTCAAACGAGATTCTTGCTCGCCTTGATCCGACGGCGAATGTCGCGCATCTGAATGGTGTTGCCGGCCTGACGGATGGAGCGTGGGATGAACCTGTTGACGAACGACACGAAAATGAAGAGGTGTTCGAATCGGCGGCGATCGTCTTCGGTCCATTCGAGGTCGAGTTGGTCGCGGTAGATCGGTGGTAGGAATCCGACCGTCAGGAACCGCAGCAAGTTTCGGAACACCAGGCGTATCGGCCACGCGATCATTCGAAGGTTGACGAGGTCGACCAGATACTGCTTGGTGCGTTCGTCGATGACGACGCGTTCGCAACCGAGGTTCCAGTAGCGCTCGAAGTCGGCGCGGGTGGCCGGCCACATCTCCTCGGTGACCTGCAGCGTCGTTCCCAATGTTGACGCGGACTGATAGAACGATTCCGCCTGCTCTTCGGACATCTTGCCGTGCAACAACTGATGGCTGTCCTCGAAACCGATGAACAGGCATGCAGCAACCCATAATTGGAGTTCGCGATTGAAGGCGTTGTATTTGACCGGACTGTTTTCATCGGACTTCACGTGCCGGTGTACCGAGTTCACGGCCTCGCGATAGGCCTTTCGCTCTTCCTCGTTGCCCAAAATCGCGACGGTGAGGTACTGGGTCGTGGTTCGTGCGCGCTTCCACGGATGCGCTGTCAGAGCACCCGATTCGACCTTGCTCTCCATGACGCCGTAGGCGACCTCGGGCCAGCCGAGCTGCAGGATGACGTTGGCAGCGGCTCCGGCGAACGACCAGAAATCGAGAGCGTCGGTGATGTGTGCGGGTTTACGGGCCCACCGCCTACGCTCGGCCGTGATGGTGATGCGTGTCTGATCGGTTCGAAGAGACGACTCGGACTTTCCCGAATCCAGGTAGTGAGTGGGCATCGATCTTCCTCCGTGAGGGGTGAGTTACTTGGTCTCGACGTTGCTCACGAGCCATCGATCGTCCGAGCGGACCAGGGATATGACCATCCGGTACTTCTGTGTATTGCCTTCTGGCGCAGCAACGTTCTTGGCCTGCTGGTCGACGAACACGAGTACTTCGGCCGACGAATCTTCGAGCGTCTCGATGCCGACGTCTGTCGCTGTCGCGCTCGCCTGACCTTGGCCTCCAGCGACAACCTCGCGCAGTGAATCGACCATGGTTCGGTAGGTGCCGGCAAATTCGTCGGTCGACATCGACGCGATGGTGTCCTTGTTGGCATCGAGGTTCTGATAGTCGAAGGAGGACATGATGGTCGAGTACTCCCTCGCGGTGTCCAGCGCTTCCTGCCGCAGCGTGTCTTCCTGATTCGCCGAGTACATCTGGAATCCGAGCACCACCAATGCTGCGACCAGCGCTACCGCCATCAGTGAGATCAGTGCGTTGCGTGGCTCCTTCAGGCGGCGAAGTAGCGACGGAGAAGTCGGATGTTCGGCCACCTCGGCTTCTGCCTCGTCGAGTAGTGCGTTGTCACCGTGTGCCATTTCCCAGTCCTTCCAACATCAATCTCCAGTAGTTCAGGGCGTCGACTCCGGTCGGAATCAGAATCGGATCCGCGACGACGGGCGGTCCGATCGGCGTGCCAGGGACCGTCGAGTTCTGCAATCCGAGGTCGTTCGGGCGGGGAGCATTCTGTGCTCCGCGTTGGACGAGGTCGTCGGCGGGGGGACAGTACATCGCCAGACTCGGACTGGTGGGGGAGAGATCGCCTACCTCTCGCCTGGGAGTGTCGTAGTTGCACACCGGCCCTTGCGTGGCAACCAACGCGAAATCGGCGCGATCGCCTTTGACGATGGATGCCAGTTTGGCAAGTCCTTCGGGGATCCTGACCAGTCCGGTTTCCAGGGCGTCCGTGCGGTCGGAGATGATCGGTGCGACAGTGACGAGATTGGCCAAGACCGCTCCGAAAGAGTCGTGGTACTTGTCGAACAACTGTTGAGCGCTGTTCAGGGCGGCGGGCGAATGATCGGTGAGGTAGATCAGCACCGGAGCGTTGGATTCGAGTTGTTCGGTGAAGTTCTTGGCAGCCGCCATTCCTCGGACAAACGAATCCGATTGTGTCGCCATGGAGTCCACCAACGTGGAGGTTCGCGACAGCAGCGCGGCGAGTTCCGCCGACTGGTCGTTCAACTGCGCCGACATGGTCCCACCGTTGTCGATCATCGTCGCCAAGCTCGGGCCGAGCCCGTTGAACGAATTCCCCAATTCGGTCCCGATGTCGCTGATCGCTTGTGGATCAATCCCTTCCAGGACACCGGACGCCTGAAGCATCAACTGGCTCATCTGCACCGGCTGCTGATCCGCGGGCATGGCGATCTCGTCGCCATCTCGGAGATAGGGGCCGTGATCCGTGTTGGGGTAGATGTCGACGTTCTGGATTCCGGCGGCTGTACCCATCGTCACCTTGGCGACACTGTCGGTGGGTATCTCCGTGTTGTCGTTGAGTGAGAGTTCCACCCGAGCCGAGCGGGTGCCTGCGTCGAGTTCGACTTCACTCACCTTCCCCACCTGCACTCCGCGATACGTGACAACCGTGCCCTTGGTAAGTCCGAAGGCGTCGGACATGTTGGCGTGCAGCCGGATTTGGCCACCGAAACCCTGAGGGCCGACCACGTAGACGATTCCGAAAGGGATGACTACAGCGGCGATCAGAGCGAACAGGACGAGTTGAACAAGCGCAAGACGACTCAACGTGGACCTCCCTGAAGTAGATCGGTGAGAGTTCCCGCCGGCGCGATCGATTGACCTGCCATACCGCCGCTCCACAGTTTGTCGATCGTTCCCGGAATATCCAGAGCGCCGTCGAACACGAGGTAGTCACCTTGGACTGCACTGGTGAAGTTTTCGAGCAACCCGTTCATGTTCGCCAGTGTCTGGCCGATCTCCGAATTGAACGAATCCAGAGTTCCCACAACGGTCGACGCATCGTGCAGCATCGCGTCGAGCCCGTTGGGTGAGGAATCGAGGATGGTGTTTGCGTTGGTGGCGAGCTGAACGGTCGAGTTCAACAGGCTCGCAATCTGATCCTTCTGTCCGACGAGAATCGACACCACCTGTGGAACGGAATCGAGGTAGTTGTCGACAACTACCCGTTGCCCAGCCAGTTGGGAGGAGACCCGGGCAGCGAGGTCGACGGCCTCGTCGAACTCGCTGCGGTGACTGCTTGCCTCTGCCATCAGCGAAGTGAGGGTCTCGGTCAGAGAACGAACTTCACCCGAGCGCCCGGAAAACGCGGTGTTCAGTTCGCGTACAACGGTGTCGAGTTGATCGATACCGCTTCCGGTCAGAACCGTGCCGAGGGTGGCAAGTGCACTTTCGACCTGCGGACCGATCTCGGTGCGAGACTCCGGAATCGTGTCGCCGTCGCTGAGCGTGGAGCCGGACGGAACTTCCGGCACCCGAAGTCTGATGAAAGGGTTTCCCAGTGCGGACGGGAGTTCGACGGATGCTTTGACATTGTCCGGCAACTGCGTCGCGGCGTCCAGACTCAGCGTCACGTCGGCTCCGACGACGTCGGCTGACAGTGCGGATACTCGACCGATGACTTTCTGGCCGCTGCGGACGTCTGCTCCCAGCACCAGACCGTCGGCGCTGGGCAACTGTAGCGCCACGGTGTACGCGTCACCGTCGGCCGCACGACCCAGCGGAAGGTCCTGAATGCCTGCGCTACAGCCGCCGAAGGCGAACACGGCCGCACAACCCACACCGATGATCGTGGCACCGGCGACTATTCGAACCGAGTGCCGCGTCAATTGCCACCTCCGGGGACGGCTCCGCCGGAAATCGCGGAGGCGATGCCGAGCGGATCAGAAGTACTGAGGGGGAAGGAAATCGGATTCGTGAACCCGGCCCCGGTGCAGATCGGCAACTTGTAGGTGTCGCACAGCGGTTTTGCAACCGCGAACTGAGTCAATGCAGTCGAGACGTTGAGCCGGATGCGCCCGCGCTGATCAGGGCCGATAGTTTGGGAGAGGTTCTGCATCATCAACGGCACCAGGTCCATGAACTCGGCGAGGCCAGGTTGTTTGGAAGCCAGAGTGTCACCGAGAACTCGCACGTTGTCGGCTATTGCGCCGACATCGTCGCCGTGAGTTGTCATGAAACTGTTCAACTGGTCGAAGACGACCTGCAGATCCTGCAGAGGCTGTGAGATGTCCATGTTCTGGCCCGCCCACTGATCACCCAATACGCCGAGGTCACCGACAAGTTCGTCCAGGCTGACCTGCCGCGCGTCGAGAGCATTCATCAACGTGTTGAGATTGTCGACAAGGGCACCGATGTCTTCCGACCGTGCGCCGACAACTCCGGTTGCCGTGCTGAGGTTGCGAATTGCGGTATTGAATTGGTCGCCTTGGCCCTGCCATCCGGCGGCGCCGCGGCTCACGAGATCACCGAGATTGCCTCCGTCCCCGGCAAATGCATCGGCCAAAGTGCTGACGCTTCCCATCAACCCGTCGAAATCTATGGGGGAGTGGGACCGTTCGATCGGAATCCGATCGCCGTCTTTCAGCGTCTCTCCGCCGGTGTACGCCGGACCGAGTTCGATGTGGCGATCGCTGATAACCGACGGATTGAGAACATAGGCCGAAGCGTCGGCGGGCAGATCGACGGAGTTGGGCGTCGACATCGCCACTCGAACAGAAGTTCCGCGAGGTTCCACCGACGTGACTGTCCCGACGCCGACTCCGAGGACGGTGACCTTGCTTCCCTCGTAGATCCCGCCGACGTAGCTGAAATCGGCGTAGACGGTCTTGGACTGATCGGTTCGTCCGAAGACGTACCAACCGGGGAGTGCAATAGCCAGGGTCACGACCAGCATGGCAGTGACAGCTTTTCGTGTGTTCACTTGCAGCCCTCCATGATGCCGAGCGCGCAGAGCAGGTTGTCCGGGATCACGGCCGCCGGCGCGTTGACGTCGGTCCAATTACCGGTGCCGGTGGAGTCGGTGACCGAACGCAGAGCGGAAGGAAGACGAGTCAGCAGCAGGTCGATCTGATCTGCGTTGTTCTTCAGCGTGGTGGTGACCGCGACCAGGTTGTCGGTCATGGCCCCGAACTCTTCCTGACGATCGACGAAGGTGGTCGAGAGCTTCGAGATGATGATTGTCAGGTTGTCGACCAGTTGAGTCAAGGCGTCCTTGCGCATCGCAAGAGTGCGAACGATCGTCTGAGCATTGGCCGCAGTACCGACTATCGAATCGGTTTGTGCCGCAGCCATGTCCGACAGCTCGCGGGACATGCTGAGAATCTGGTCGATCTGCTCACCATTCTGCGCGAAAGCAGCCGAGGCGCCGCTGATTCCGGCCAGAGCCCGGCCCACCTGATCGGAATCCGTGGGAATCACCTGCGAAAGGGTGTTCATCATGGACTCCATCGCCGCTAGGTCGACACCCGTGGCAGCATTGGTGGCGTCACTGCTGACGTCGTCGAGGCTGTACGGCACGGTTGTGCGAGAGAGCGGAATGACCCGCCCGTCGGAGTCGTCGACCACGCCGGCCGGCACGATCTCCAGGTAGCGCTTGCCCAGGACCGTCTTGAGTCTCACAGTCGCTGTGCTTTGGTTTCCCAAGGGTTGATCCTTGTCCAAGCGGAAGTTGACGACCACGTGGTCGCCGGCAAGATCGATCGAATCCACTCGGCCCGCGGGAACCCCGGCAACATAGACGGGGTCTGTGTCGGAGAGCCCGCTGGCATTGGCGAACTCGGCTGTGTATGCCGACGTGCGGACGTTGTACCAGAGTTTCGGAATGCCCAGTGCGGCGGCGAGTCCCACCACCAGAACGAAGATTCCGAGACTACCCAGCGCGAGAGCTGTTCCGCTACCGCTGCGTCGGCGATCCCCTTTGAACAGGAAGAGCATGATGCCGACGAACACGTCGATCAGTTTGACCAGGAACATCATGAGCACACCGGTGAATGTGTCGGACCGAAGATGTTGGCCTCCATGTCGCCTGCCTTCAGAGTGAAATTGCACAGATACAGGCTGATGAAACTTCCGTAGCTGCCGATACGGTTGGCGGCGTCGGCGAACTGGGGAAGGTTGGTGACCAGCCTGTTGAACTCGTCGGTGCTCGCAATCCAACTGCCGGTGACACTTTCGAGTTGTTGCACGGTCTGACCGAATGCGCCATTCGACCCGGCCATGATCTGAGCCAACGACGAGACAGTGCGGTTTCCCTGGTCCAAGAGCGAGACCAGTTGATCGTTCTGACCGACGACGGCGGTGCTCAGGCTGTTCAAACCGTCCAGCAGACCGACTAATTCGGGTTGGCGCTCGTCCACGGAGGTGAGAAGAGTGTTCATGTTCGTGAGTAGTTGCGCGAAGACGTCCTGACGGTCGACCAGGCCGGAACTCATGGCCGCGATCTGATCGAGAAGTGTGGTCATTGCTTGGCCCTGACCGTTGAAGGTTTCGACAAAACTCCGCGTGAGAGTGTTCACCTGCTCGGGCTCGAGTGCGGCGAACAACGGTTTGAAGCCGTTCATCAGTGCGGTCAAGTTGATCGGCGGAGTTGTCTGCGCCAGCGGTATCGTGTCACCTGGTTCGAGCCGTTGTGCGGATACCGTTGTCGCACTGTGATCCTGGGTCAGTGCCAGGTATCGAGCACCCAGCATGTCGCCGTAACGAACTGCGGCACGGACATCCGACTCGAGTGAATACTGTGATTCGATTTCGACGTCGACGATCGCCTTGCTCGTACCGCCGCCGTTGTCGGCAAACGCGACCGAGTCCACGCGGCCGACGCGCACACCCGACATGGTGACAGGGTTACCCGGGTTGAGTCCTTCGACGTCGGTGAACTCGAACGAGTACGAATCAGTGCTTCCGCGAACCGGAACCGACAACGTGTTCGCCACGAACGACGCGCAGGCGACGCCGGTGATGCAGAAGAGTGACAACCGAATTAACTGGCCAGGACGGACCTTCACGGGACGGTCACCTCGTTACCTCTGACCAGCGGCCCCAACATCAGTGTTGTTGCCGGGTTGGGGGTGTCCGACTGCTCCGGCGAGCCGCCCTGCAGTTGGTCTTCGAGGTATCGCAGCGTGGCAGCCTCGGCTTCGCCGCCCACGACCGGGGCACTGACGGGTTGCATTGGCGTCAGGTTGGCGCCGGAACATTGCGCGCCGCGCGAGTCCCCGTACTGCGGGCAATCGGCGCCCCTGTAGGGGAGCGGTTCGGCGAACGTGGCGACTGCTGTGATGTCGAACTTTCCGGTGGCGAAGACCCGAGCTCCGGCGGCGCCGAACGTGCTGGCATTGGCGAGAGTGGAACGCAGTCCGTCGGGATTGGCGGCGGTGGTCGCGAGTATCTTTCCGGCGGAATCGATCACAGTGATGATGTTGCTGTTGTTCGTCGCGACGAAATCGTCGACGGTCGCGGCGAATACGGCCGCCGCGCCGATCGAGGTCTCGAGGTTCGCCCTGTTGGCGACCATGTTGTTCGAGACGGATGTGGCTGCGGCGAGGGTATCGAGAATGTCGGGGGTCGCGCGGTCCAGTGCGTCGACGACAGTTCGGAATTCCGGAGTGGATTGCAGGAATTGGTGGGCGGCAGGAGCCAGTGCACCGGAAGCGGCGCTGAGATTGTCTATCGTGGTACCGATCTCGGCTCCGTTTCCGTCCAGAGCTTGGCCGAGTGCGGTCAGAGCCGTTTGAAGTTTCTCGGGTTGCATCGCTGTGAGGACTCCGACCAACTTGGTGTACACGTCGTAGAGGGCGACGGCCTCGGGTCCGTCGTCCATGCGGATTTCGTCACCGTCCGCGAGGGTCGTTCGGCCCTGTCGCGTCGGGTCGTCCACGAGTTGCATGTAGATGTCACCGAAGAACGTACGTGGAACGACGCGAGCCATCACGTCGGCGGGAATCTTTGATGCATCGTCAGTCTGTATCTGTAGTTGCACAACGGATTCTGTTGTTCCTGATTCGATTTCACCGATTCGGCCGATGTTGACCCCGTGGTACCGGACCGGTGCCTCGCCGCTGATCAGGCCCGCCGTGGCCGGAACCGCGACGAACACGTCGGTGCTCTGCTCGAGGTTTCCGGATCCGCGCAGCACCATCGTCACTGCTGCCACGACGGCCACCACGATGGCGATGGTGCCGCGCAGTGCATAGACGATCTTCGTGCGTGTAGTGAGTCTGTCCACGGCTCAGATCCCCATTCCCGGGATCTGGGGGACGAGGCCCCACAGGCCGAAAGTCATCAGCACGTCGAGGATTCCGATCGCAAGGATGGCGGTCCGAAGCGCGCGGCCGGCAGCTTGACCGACACCCGCCGGTCCGCCCGAGGCGTAGTAGCCGTACGCGCAATGCACGAGCGCGACGACGGCGGCGAAGACCACCGCCTTGAGTCCCGAATACAGGAGGTCCTGCGGCGAGATCGCCAGATGGAAGAAGTAGTCGTAAGTACCTGCCGACGCGCCGTTGAAGAACACGACGACCAGTCGGGTCGAGAGGTAGCTGGCCAAGAGTCCGATCATGTAGATCGGGATGACGCAGATCATGGCAGCGATCACCCGCGTACCGGCGAGGAACGGGATCGATCGGATCGCCATCGAGTCCAGGGCGTCGATCTCGTCGGAGATACGCATGGCCCCGATCTGGGCAGTGAAACCCGTTCCGACTTTGGCTGCCAACGCGATAGCGACGACAACAGGTGCAAGTTCGCGTGTGTTGGCAACCGCGGACAGCATGCCCGAGAGCGAAGTCATGCCGACAAGTTCGAGACCGCGATGTGTCTCCACACCCAGCATCATCGCGGCGGCGAGAGACATCGCGAACACGATGCCGATGGTTCCGCCGCCGGACAACAGCGAGTTCGTTCCGAAGCTGACTTCGCTGATCTGTCCGAGCACGTGTTTGCGGTACTTGGTGAGAGCGAAAGGTATCGAGGCGATGGTGCGGATGTAAAAGGTGACGTGCTGACCGAGCGATACCAAGCCGTCGCCTGCGGTCCGTAACGGCCTGCCGGCCTGACGCGCTCGGATCCGGAGATCGACGAGTGACATCAGAATTCACCGACTGCCGGCACGATCACGGTGTACAACGCGGACAACACCGTGTTGACGATGAAGACGAGCGCGAACGCAATGACGACGGCTTCGTTGACTGCGTCGGCAACGCCGCGAGGGCCGCCCTTTGCATGCAGACCTTTGAAGGTGGCAACCAAAGTCGAAGCGAGGCCGAAGATTGCCGCCTTCACCAAAGCCATGACGAAGTCGGAAGATCGACCGTACTGACTGAACGTTGCCATGAACGTTCCGGCGGGAAGATGCTGGACGTAGATGTGGTACAGGTAGCACGCGATCACACCGCCGAAGGTCACCATCGAACACAGTGCAAGGGAGACGATCACTGCTGCAACCAATCTCGGTGCGACCAGGCGCTCGATCACGTCTATGCCCATCACTTCCATCGCGTCGATCTCTTCACGGATCTTTCGTGAACCCAGATCCGTGCAGATCGCCGATCCTGCGACACCGGCCATCATCAATGCGCACACCAATGCCGCGGCTTGACCGACGATGATGAAAGCCACGACTGCCCCGGAATAGCCACCAGCGCCGATCCTGCCTGCCAGTTCGCCGACCGACACGGCGATGAAGACACCGATCGGAATCATGAGAAGCAACGATGGGCCGGTGCTGACGCGGCCGATGAACAGGGTCTGAGTAACCGTCTCGTGCAACGAGAGTCGTCTGCGGAGGATTGCCGTGAACAGGCCGAAGAGTGCCTGAACCGAGAATCCGATCAGATAGCCCCCCTGTAACGCTACGTCTCGCACCGGGCCCTTCGCGGCTGGTAGCTCGTACGTCATCTAATTGAATTCCTTTGCAGATCAACAGTGTTCGGCACGGAGTTCGAACTGTTCGAGCGCTGGCGGTCGAGCGAACTGCCTGTGAAGCATCTCACACATATATGTGTCCAAGCAAGCATTATGTGAACCGAAATTCTCGTCGACTTGTCTGCAGTGTTGATCGAGTTTCCGCTTTTGACGTGGAAGTATCGGGTCCGTTCATGCCACCACCCCGTGTATGTTTACGGATATTCCGAATCTGTCAGTCGGATTGGGTCGCGGCCGTGGGGACTGAGCTTCGAGCGGTGACCCTACCCATTGTCGGCGGCTTCGGGCAACGTTTTGTTAACCGAAATTCTCGGTGAGGGGCTCGTCGGCTGCGTCAGGGTGAAGTTGTATGTTCGGGATCGAATCGCTCTTCAACTGCAGTTATCTGGCGGCAGAATCGCAATGTGCTGATAAATGTGTGTGAATCCGCGGAATTATGCTTATGCTGATTCTCGTCTGGTGGACAGGCGGATCGAGGTACTTCGAGCGTGAAGGCTGGAGAGTGGGGTACACGGTGAGCCCGAGCGAGCAGTTCGTCGACGCGCAGTCGTCGAGCGGGATTGTTCGGCAGGCGAGGTCCGATTCCGTCAAGAGGCGCCCGAAGGATCGCAAGGCGCAGATCTCGGCAGCGGCGGCAATCGCGTTCAGTGAGCGCGGATATCCAGCTGTCAGTGTCGATGACATCGCGTCGGCTGTGGGCATTTCGGGTTCGGCGCTCTATCGGCACTTTCCGAACAAGTACGCGATGTTCCGCCACGCGGCGTTGGAGTTGACCGAAGCGCTCGCCAGTGCCCTGGACGTCGTCTCGGTTGCGCCTGCAGCGACCGACGCGCAGCGGTTGCGCGAAGATCTGATTGCAGTGATAAGAACGACAATTCGCAATCGGCGTACGGCCGGAATCTATCGGTGGGAGAGCCGGTTTCTCGAAGCCGACGATCGGAAATCCGTTCGAGCGCAAGCCAGCGCGGTCAATCGCCGGGTAGCCCGGCATCTTTCGCGCTCCGATCCGGCAATGACGGCGCGTGAAAAAACCCTCGTCGTGGCAGCGATGTTCAGCGTGATCGGCAGCATCACCGTCCATAATCTCTTACTGCCCCAGCGGGTGATGGAGCAGGTTCTGCTCGAGGCGTGTCTGGCGATAGATCACGGCGAGGGCGCAACCACCGCGAGCCGCCTGGAGCAGTCCTCGTTGCCCAGAACGGTGACCACGAACAAACGCGAACGTCTGCTGCAGGAAGCCGTGCGACTCTTCGACTCTCGCGGGTATCACGACGTCAGCATCGAAGAGATCGCTGCGGCCGCCGGCTTGAACGCCTCCGGTATGTACCGCTACTTTCCCAGCAAGGCCGAGCTTCTCGGCGCCGTATTCTATCGAGCCGCAGATCGCTTGGACTTGGCTACTGCAGCGGTGTTCGATTCCGCTGACTCACACGAAGAAGCGCTCCGGTCGTTGTCGGCGATGTACGTGGAATTGTCGTTCGCACAGCACGAATTGATGTCGGTCTACTTCTCCGAGATGAACAACCTTCTGCCGAGTCATCGAAGCGATCTGAAGAATCGCCAGAAGCTTTACGTGGTCGAATGGGCGCGGGTACTCCGCGAAATCCGGCCTGAACTGTCGGCGGTAGAGGCGAAGTTCGTGGTTCATGCTGCGCTCAACCTGGTTCCGGACGTCGGCCGCATGATGAAATTCGACGCTGCCGCGGAGAACGCGGCCAGGTTGCAGATGTTCATGTCGGCAGTACTGTTCGGCCGTCAGGCCGCCTCGACCGTGTCCACGCGCCGCGGAACATCGGCCTCCTGAAACGTGTCGGTGGGTGTGCGTAGTCTGGCCCACTATGAGCGAAGTCGTGTCACTGGCAGCTGCCCGTCGCATAGCGCTTGCCGCTCAGGGATTCGGCAAATCGCATCCCACGACGGTCACGCGTCGCAATCTGGTCGGCGTGATGGACCGGTTGCAGGTGCTGCAGATCGACTCTGTCAATGTCTTCGAGCGCAGTCACTACCTGCCGGTTTACGCTCGGTTGGGGGCGTACGACAAATCCAGACTCGATCAGCTCGCCTTCGCCCCCGGCTCGGGTTACCTCGAATACTGGGGCCACGAGGCAACGTTCTTGCCGGTGGACATGTGGCCGTTGTTCCGCTGGCGGATGGATCAGTTTCGCGCCAAAGCACTCGGTGACAAGGACGGCTGGGCTTCCGATCGGAGTGTCTTCCTCGATTGGTTGCGGCAGGAGTTGCGCGACAACGGTCCGATGGCGGCGAGCGAGATCGAACACGAAGCGAACACGCGACGCGGTCCGTGGTGGGGGTGGTCCGATGTGAAGGTCGGGCTCGAGACGCTGTTCCGTTGGGGCGAGGTGGTCTCGGCGGGGCGCGCCGGTTTCGAGCGTCGTTACGGCCTGGCCGAGCAGATGCTTGAACCCGAGATACTCGACGCACGGGTCGAGCGGTCGGAGGCGATACGCGAGCTGGTGCTGCGGGGAGTGAGGGCACATGGTCTGGGCACACTCGACGACATCGCCGACTATTTTCGTCTGCCCAGCGCAGAAGCACGAACCGCGTTGCAGGAACTCGAAGAGGCCGGCAGTGTGCGCCGGGTATCCGTCGACGGCTGGGAGCGTCGAGGTAAAGCACGAGAAGTGTGGATCGATCCACAAGCGAAGCGTCCCAGGTCCATCCGTGCGGAAGCGTTGTTGTCCCCCTTCGATCCGGTAGTGTGGGCACGCGATCGAGCGTTGCGGCTCTTCGACTTTCACTACCGGATCGAGATCTACACTCCAGCCCACAAGCGAGTTCACGGGTACTACGTGCTCCCGGTCCTGATCGACGACAAGATCTGTGCCCGAGTCGATCTGAAGAACGACCGTCAGAACCGTCGGCTGCTGGTGCGCGCGGCGTGGGCCGAACCCACCGCGGACGCCGACACTGCTCCCCGGTTGGCGGAACTCCTTCGCAGAACTGCGCATTGGCAGGGCTGCGAGACCATCGAGGTGGAGAACAAGGGCACGCTGTCTAGGGATCTGTCCCCCGCCCTTGCGTGAGCTGTCGTGGCCGCGAGGGCGAGTGTCATTCGGGTACGGTTATGCGCCCGTCGACTGCGGCTCTGTTGATGGACTTTCTCAACTCGGAGCAGCTTCCGGATCGAATGCTCGTCGGTGCGACGTGTTCGCGGTACTCCAAACATGTGGTGCGAGAATCTGATCGCCACTGAGTCGACGTGTGGTGCCAACTGTTCTTCTCGACGAGGACGTATGCTCCGCACCGCTCACAGTCCAGCGGTTCCATGGTCATCGGTCCACCCCTGCAGCGGCTTTGCGAGCGATGTTGTCCGCGACCTCCTGCTTCCACACCTCGATGGGTTTGCTTGTGTCCATTTCGAATTCGAAGCGATCGACCATCTCGGGCGTGACGTCGGCGACGTCGACGTAGAACTGTTCGTACCAGCGTCGCAGTTGATAGACCGGACCGTCCTCGGTGCAGAGCAGCGGGTTGTCGATGCGAGTCTTGTTCTTCCAGATCTCGATGTCCTGCTCGAACCCGACGCCGATGTAACCGATCATCGCGTCAACGGTTTGGTCCGCTATTCCGGCGGGAAGTTCGTCGGTCTTCTTGACGGTGATTCCGTACATCAGGACGAACTTGTTCGGGCTGATCGGGTAGTGGCAGTTGATCAAAACCGAATCCACCTTGAACGTTTCGTACTGGTACACCAGATCGTCGACCATGAAAGACGGCCCGTGATAGGCGGCCACCGAGAGGTTCGAGACCAACTTCGGCACGTCGGGGTCGGTCCAGGTCACGATGTCGTCGCGGTTGATGCCACTTTGCTCCTGGATCGCGACGTGCCCTTCGAAGACGTTCTTGAAATAGGTGGGGAACGAGAAGTGCACGTAGAAGAAGTGCGCCATGTCGACGACGTTGTCGACGATTTCTCGGCAGTTCGTATCGATGACTATCGACTTCCACACCCAATCGGTCCACTCGTGCTCCGCGGACTTGATGATCGGAATGGCGACCTCGGCAGGAGGCGGATTGCCTTCGGGGTCGTGCCAGACGAAGAGCAGGTCATCCCGTTCGAGCGTGGTCCAGGCGCGGGTTTTGGCAAGCGGAGGGACCCGGCGGGCATAGGGAATCGCCGTGCACTTTCCGTTGCCTCCCCAGCGCCAGTCGTGAAATGGGCACGCGATCGAATCTCCCTTGATCGTGCCCTGACTGAGGTCTCCACCCATGTGTCGGCAGTACGCGTCGAGGACCTTCACCTCGCCTTGGCTGTCGGCGAATACGACAAGTTTGGTGCCGAAGGCCTCGATCGGATGTGGATTGCCGTCGTGAAAATCGTTCGCGAGCCCGAGGCAGTGCCAGCCGCGGGCAAACCGCTCAGGGGTAACGCCTTCGTCGATGACGCGGAATTCGTCGACTTCGCCCAGGTCCATTGTGGTCATAACGCCGTCCTCTGTTCAGGGGTCTGTCCGTGCCACTGTGGCGAGGAGTGAGCTCAGGTTCAACGGGTGCAACCGGTGATCGGTATAGGTGCAGGTGGCAGTGACCAGGCGGGTTCGTCTCCCGCACGGTGGGAAATGCCCTGGCGGAGCGCGCCGACTGAGCCGAGATTGGCAGTCGGCAGCGAACACATCGCCCAGCGGTGCCCGCTCGACGGACGGATCACCGGAACGGAGACATCCATGTTGGTCGGACCGATCACCGAAGAGCCCATACCCATGTCAACTCTCGACAGACTGGCGATGGTGATGGATTGCTTTCGTGACACACCTCGACTGACGCTGGGGGAGGTGGCTCGTCGAACCGGAATTCCGCGGTCGTCCGTGCACAGGATGCTTCTGAAGCTTGTGAGAATGGACTGGCTTCGACGAGAAGGGCTCGAGTACGAAGTAGGAGACAAGCTCGGTGACCTCGGGGCAATCTCGTTGTATCGAAACAAGTTCGAGAGAGTGGTGGTGCCGTTGTTGTATAACCTGCACCTCGTCACGGATCAGGCTGTCCATCTGGGAGTCCTCGAGGGAAGCAACGTGCGCTACGTCCAGAAGATCGGCAGCCGGGCGATACCCGAACTCCAGACAGGCGTCGGCACTCGAATTCCTGCACGGTCCTCGGCCATAGGCAAAGCGCTCTTGGCGGCGGGTCGCCGTTCGCCGCTCGCGCAGCCTTCTGGAATTGCCCACAGTCAGCGCGGCGTCGTATTCGGCACGTGTACTTCGGGACTCGGCTGTATCGGAGTGCGGGTCGGTGCACTGGGAGGGACCGAAGTCGGTCTGTCGATCAGTGGCCCGCTGGTTCGAGGCAAGATCGACGATCGGCACGTTGCACCCGTGCAGATGGCCGCCGTGGCAATCTCCCAGTATTTCGAGGTGCCGGACCGTCGTCACCGGCAGACCGGGTAGTGCCCCGCAACGCACAGAGTGCGCCTCCCTCGACTACGCGTAAAGCGCAGTGGGGGAGACGCACTCGGACAAATCTGGGTCAGCGAAGAGCCGCAAGCGCGTCGATACGCCCCACAGCACCTTCCATGATGCTTTCGATCAGTTCCTTACAGCTGGGCAGATCGTTGATCATGCCGACAACCTGACCCGACGCGAGAACACCGGCTTCGGTGTTGCCCTCGACCAGTCCGGCCTTGAGCAACATCGGGGTGTTGGCGGCCATGATGATCTGCATCAGCGTGCGGTCACCCGAGCGCTTCATCGCCAGACCGTCCTTGGCGAGCGTCGACCACTTCATGCCTGTCATGGCCTTGAACTTGGTGGCGTTCTTGGCTGCAGCGATCAAACCGGTTGCATAACTGGAACCTTCGAGGCTGTTGACCAAGTCGGTATTGAGCACGCGGTGAGGCATGCCGTCGACCTTGCGAGAGACTGTTGTATCCGTCAGTCCGCGCTTGAGATACTCCTGCTTGACGGAATCGGGTACCGAAGAGTCACTGGTGAGCAAGAAACGCGTCCCCATCGCGACACCGGCAGCGCCGTACGCCAACGCGGCAGCCAGCCCGCGGCCGTCGAAGAATCCGCCACCGGCGATGACCGGAATATCGACCGCGTCGAGAACCGAGGGGAGGAGCAATGTCGTTGCCACACCGCCGGTGTGACCACCACCTTCGCCGCCCTGGACGATGACGGCGTCCGCGCCCCAGGACGCGACCTTGACCGCATGCTTCGCGGCACCGATCGAAGGTACGACGACGATGCCGTGGTCCTTGAGTTTGGCGATCAGTTCCTTCTTGGGAGCCAAGGCAAACGACGCGACCTTGACGCCCTCACGGATCAGCAGGTCCGCGCGTTGCGGGGCGTCGGTGGCGTCGGCACGCATGTTGACGCCGAACGGCTTGTCCGTGAGCTGCTTCGTCTTCTTGATCGCGTGCTCGAGCTCGTCGTAGGTCATCGTGGCCGAAGCCAGGATGCCGAGACCACCGGCGTTAGCCGTCGCCGACGTCAGTGCGGGCCCGGAAACCCAGCCCATACCCGTCTGCACGATCGGGTACTCGACACCGACCAGTTCGGTCAGCGCGGTCTTCAGGGTAGGGGTCATGCCGAGACCTCACGGTCCCGGAGGTTGCGCGGATCGAGGGTCTCACGGATGAGGTGGAGTTCTTCGGCGGTGGGGTCGCGGGTGATACCGGCCTCGGCGAGTCCGGCAACCTCGAACGAGGTGTTCTCGGCTACCTCTTCCGCCGTGACGCCGGGGTGAAGGCTCAACGCGCGGAACGTGTTTCCGGGACCTCCGAAGTCGAAGACACCGAGGTTGGTGACGACGCGGGGGATGTTCAGGTACTTGTATGCCGGGTTCTCGGGGTCGATCTGGTCGTAGCCGACACCGCACACCACGTCGACCTTGTCGACGAACACTCGCTTGGAGTGCTTGGGGACGAAGTAGCTCGTCGCGTGGTTGATGGTGTTACCCGGGGCGCCGCGCACACCGAACATCTGACGCGTCGGCTGCTGAAGCGGGCCGAAAGCGGAGAGGTTCTGGTTGCCGTGGCGATCGAGCTGATTGGCACCCATGACAACGTGGCGACGGCCGGAAGCGACGACGTCGAACACCTTGCGGAAGGGCATCCATCCTTCGACGGGGCCCTTCGTTCCGACTGCCGGAGTGTCCTCGAGGATGAGGGCTTCACCATCGGTGATCAGCAGGTCGGGTTCGGTGGTGAGCCGAGCCAGGCGAGCGCCGATGGTGGACGACGTCGACATGGGGCTGGCCATGATTTCGCCTGCACCGGAGAAGATTTCAGCGCACGCGAGAACAACGTACTCTGCGCGGGTGACGGTGGATTCGCTCATTTTGCCTGCTCCCCTGCCTTTGATGAATCGGCAAACTTCTTTACTGCGGCTTGGTAGTCCTCTTCGCTGCCGGAGAGGAACGTGTCGACGAACGCCTGCCACGACTCGGGGGTCTTGGCGGACTCGGCGTAGTGACGCTGGAACTTCTCGTCGCGGCCGTAGCTTTCGCCGGCCAACGTGAAGTGTGCACCATTGGGTGCCTCGACGACGGCGTCGACCATCATGCGGTTGAGCAGAAGGTTCTGCAGTGGAACGGATTTGACCAGTTCCTCCGTCTCGACGATGCGTTCGACGGAGACGTAACGCTTCTCGGCGGCCATGCAGTACAGGTCGTCGAAGTACGGGTCGACGCCGTTGTACGCGGCATTGCCGTGCTTGTCACCGAGATTGAGATGGACGAACGACGCATCGAGGTTGAGCGCAGGCATCGCGATCAAGGTCTCGGAACGGCCGTCGGCTTCGGGATACGGGGAGGTGACGGTCTTGAGTTCGTCGCCCCAGAAGTTGCGGACGTCCGAGCCCAGGCCGGCGCGGATCGGGAGGAAAGGGAGACGGGCGGCAGCGGCTTCGAGGCCGCACTTGACCATTCCTTCGTCCATCTCGCGCACTTCGATCTCACCGGCGGTGCGCGCCTTGGCAAACCACGGATCGTAGAACGGCGCGGAGTCCAGGGACACGAAGCCGTAGTACGCCTTCTTGACCTTGCCGGCCGAGCACAGCAGTCCGAGATCCGGTCCGCCGTAAGTGACCACGGTCAGGTCCTTGATGTCCGAACGCAGAATCGCACGCACGAAGGCCATCGGCTTGCGGCGAGATCCCCAGCCGCCCAAGCCGATCGTCATTCCGCTGCGGAGTTCGCCGACTACCTCGTCGAGCGACTTCGTCTTGTCACGCTTGCTAGCCATGTTTTTCTCAGCCTTCCTTCTGGGTTGCGTTCTCGCGCGGCTTGCCGGTGGCGACGAACTCGTCGCGGTGCTCGTCGGACACACCGAGGAGGTTGAGTTCGAAGGTGTAGCCCTGCTCGAGGCGGTAGCTGCCCTTGACGTCGACCGGGTCGATGCCGTTGATGGCTTCCTTGGCGCACCGGATGATGCGGGTGTCCTTGGCGGCGATCTTCGCGGCGATTTCGCGAGCGCACTCGTCGAGCTTCTCGCGCGGAACCACGTCGTAGACGCTGCCGAACTGCTTGAGTGTGTGGGCGTCGACGCTCTGCGCCGTGTAGTAGAGCGTGCGCATCATGTGTTGCGGCACCAGGCGCGAGAGGTGTGTGGCAGCGCCGAGTGCACCGCGGTCGACCTCGGGGAGGGAGAAGATCGCGTCGTCGGAAGCGACGATCACATCCGCGTTCCCGACCAGTCCGATGCCGCCACCGACGCAGAATCCGTTGACTGCCACGACGACGGGCACAGCGCAGTCGTAGACGGCAGCGAAGGCTGCGGCACAACCGCGGTTGGCGGCGACCAGTGCGTCGAATCCCTCGGTGGCCTGCATCTCCTTGATGTCGACGCCGGCGTTGAAACCGCGTCCCTCGGCTCGCAGGATCACCACGTGCGTGTTCAGATCCTTGCCCGCGTCGAGGATGGCGTCGGCAAGCTCGAACCATCCCTTGGACGGGATTGCGTTGACCGGCGCGTAGTCGATGGTGACCGTGGTGATACCGGTTCCGTCGGAGGAGGTGCTGATGCCCATATCGGGATTCCTTACGTCTGTGTACCAAACCAAGCGATTGCTTGGTAAGTTAGCACACAAGCGGAGCCGACAAGCCCGAGCAGAGTGCATTAGGAGACAAAAATGAGTGGATTGGTCGACGGACGCGTAGTCATCATCACCGGGGCAGGTCGAGGTATCGGACGCGCGCATGCGTTGGCGTTCGCGGCTGAGGGGGCCAAGGTCGTCGTCAACGACATCGGTGCGGGTGCCGACGGTTCCGAGACCGGCGAAAGTCCGGCCGAGCAGGTTGTCGCGGAGATCATCGCTGCGGGTGGCCAAGCAGTGGTCAACGGAGACGACGTCGCAGACTGGGCGGGCGCCGAAAATCTGATCAAGACCGCGATCGACACTTTCGGTGGCCTGGACGTACTCGTGAACAACGCGGGCTTTCTGCGTGACCGCATGCTCGTCGGCATGAGCGAAGGCGAGTGGGACGCGGTAATCCGTGTGCACCTCAAGGGGCATTTCGCGCCCCTGCGTCACGCTGCTGCCTACTGGCGCGGTGAAGCCAAGGCAGGCAAGACCGTCGACGCACGCATCATCAACACCAGTTCGGGTGCAGGACTGCAGGGTTCGATCGGCCAGGGCAACTACGCTGCGGCGAAGGCCGGTATCGCCGAGATGACCATCCAGGCCGCGGCCGAGCTCAAGAATTACGGCGTCAGTGTCAATGCGATCGCACCTGCTGCGCGCACGCGCATGACAGTCGGTGCAGGTGGGGCGATGGCAGAAGCGATGGCAGCTCCGGAAGAGGGCTTCGACGCCATGGCTCCCGAGAACATCTCGCCGCTGGTCGTCTGGCTCGGCAGCGCCGAGGCCAAGGACGTCACGGGCCGGGTATTCGAGGTCGAGGGCGGAAAGATCACCGTCGCGGAGGGCTGGCGTCACGGCCCGAGCGAGGACAAGGGTGACCGTTGGGACCCGAAGGAGATCGGGCCCGTCGTGGCAGCGCTGTTGGAGAAGGCTGAGATTCCGACGCCGGTGTACGGGGCGTAGGGCCTCCGGCCCCGTGAGTGGTTAAGGAGTGCAGGGACTCCTTAACCACTCACAGGCGTGCCGCCTACGCGGGCGCCCGAACCACCAACACGGTGCCGGGGAACTCAGCTGCGAGTTCGCGCCGCGAATGTTTCACGCAGGCGGTGCCGTAGCCCTTCTTGCGAGATTCCGGCGCGATCCAGATCGCCACGTTCACCTCTTGGCCGTCGAGTTCGCCGAATACCAGGCCGACGCTCTTCGGGCTGTCGCCGGAGACGTCCTCGGCGACGAACCAGGCAGCGCTCTCGTCGTCGATCCGACCGAGACCGCCGACGCGCTCGGCTTCGATTCGATCCTCGCTCCACGGCTTGCCGTCTTCGCCGAGCTGCTCGCCCGAACGAATCGTGAACAGCGACTTGTCTTCTGCGCTGTCGCTGAACGGACGCAAGCTGAAGTTCTGCCCGCTGCTCGCGGGGCGATCGAGCGTCGTCCATTCGAGTGTTGCGTCGAGATTCTCCAGCTCGCCCTGGATGCGATCGCGTGCAGCCTTGGTCAGTGCGCTGAACTTGAGGCTCAGAACTGCTTCGGCATTTGCTTCCGACGTGCCGAGGAGTTCCGCGACGGTGGTCAGTGCCTCCTGGTGGTCCTTGCTGTCGACCACTGCATCCAGCACCTCGTGGCGACGCTCCAGCGCACGCACGAGTGCGGAAGTGATCTCGCGTCGGTCCAGGATCTGATCTTGAATATGCGTCGTCATATATGCGACTCCTTGCTGTGTTCGAGGCTCTGTCGAAACGCCGTGCGGACCGTACGAGTCAATAGTGCTCCAACTCGCCCGTTATGGCACGCGTTCAGCCTCCAGTGCGGCGAACGAGCCGTTCGTAGCGCTGGCGGGCGGCTTGAGTGCTGCCGAGTCCGAGTCCGAAGGCAATATCCTGCCAGGTCATGCCACGTTCGCGAGCAATTCCGAGGAACAGCGCTTCCAGCTGTTCCATTTCGGCTCGGGCCTTGGGGATCAAAGTCAATGCAGCCATGACGTCGGCGTCGTCGACCTCGGGTTCGTTCGGTTGTGGTGTGTCGGTTCCGCCGGCAAGACGAGCCACGACGCGCACCGCGCCGTAGGGCTCGAGCATCTCCGGATGGGATTGCCGTGCGCGCTGGCTTTGGGTCGCGCCGTGGCGCTCGCTGATCCGAAAGAGCCCGGCGTACTCGCGATGTGCGCGTTCGCGGCCGGAATCGATCGGTCTGAACTGGTCATCGGTCATGAACCCAGGGTGGCACGAACCCGGGCCAGTGTAAACGTTGTGTTGTAAACAGTTCGTTTAGTTCTTCAGTGGCTCGCACACGATGACGGGAATGATCCGGTCGGTCCAGGCTTGATAGTTGTCGAAATCCGGATACATCGCCGTCAACTTCGGCCACAGCCGAGCGCGCTCGTCCTCGGTGGCGACGCGGGCTTTCATCGAGCGGATCCGAGACTTGATCTGCACCGTCACCACCGGATCCGCCTTGATGTTGAGGTACCACATCGGGTTCTTCGGAAGACCGCCTTGCGACGCCACCAGAATCACGTCTTCGCCGTCCTCGAGGAACAGCAGCGGACTGATCCGCTCCTCGCCGGATTTGCGACCGGTGGTGGTGAGCAGGCAGATCGGCAGCCCGCGTGGGAACGCGCTGCCGACCCGCCACTTGCTACCCAGCCTCCCGTCGGTGGCGCGATACATGGCGACGTTTGCCTTCGACATCCACTTGATGATCTTGACCGTCGCCGGAGCGTCGAGTCCCTTGGGTTTGGCTGGGGGAGTGGTCATCTCAGATACGCTCGATGATGGTTCCGGTGGCCAGCGCGCCGCCGGCGCACATCGTGATCAGAGCCGTCGAGCCGTTGCGACGCTCCAGTTCGTGCAGTGCGGTGGTGATCAGTCGAGATCCCGTGCTGCCGACCGGATGGCCGAGAGCGAGCGCGCCGCCGTTGACGTTGACGTTGTCGAAGTCGGGTTCGTGAACCTGAGCCCAGGACAGTGCGACGGATGCGAATGCTTCGTTGATCTCGAACAGATCGAGGTCGCCGATCTTCATTCCGCTCTTCTCCAGAACGCGGCTGGTTGCCTGCACCGGTCCGTCGAGGTGGAATTCCGGCTCCGAGCCGACTAACGCCTGGGCGATGATGCGGGCACGCGGCTTCAATCCGAGCGCGCGAGCCTTGTCCTCGTCCATGAGCAGGACTGCGGCAGCACCGTCGGAGATCTGGGAAGACGTTCCGGCCGTATGAATCCCGCCTTCGAGGACGGGCTTCAGTCGGGCAAGGGACTCCGCTGTCGTATCGCGCAGGCCCTGATCGCGATTGACGAGCTTGGTCTCGCCCGTGAGGTTTCCTTCCTTGTCGACCTGGGGTGCCGAGAGTTCGAGAACCTCGCGGTCGAAACGCCCTTCCTCCCAAGCTTGCTTGGCCAGCGCCTGCGAGCGGACGCCGAGAGCTTCGACGTCGTCGCGGGTCAGGCCGCGTCGGCGTGCGATGCGTTCTGCAGCTTCGAACTGGTTGGGCATGTCGATGTCCCACGTCGCGGGTCGACGCGGTCCGGCCTGATCGCCGACGTTTGCGCCGAGGGGAACCTGGCTCATGGCTTCGATGCCGCAGGCGATGCCGGCGTCGATGGCGCCCGTGGCGATCAGTCCGGCGATCAGATGGTTCGCCTGCTGAGCGGAACCGCACTGGCAGTCCACGGTCGTTGCGCCGGTCTGCCACGGCAGACCTGCATGCAACCATGCCGTGCGCGTGATGTTGTTGGACTGAGCGCCGGCCTGGGTGACGCAGCCGCCGATCACCTGCTCGATGAGCAGCGGGTCGATTCCCGACCGGTCGAGAACGCCCTTCTGGGCCGCTCCGAGGATCTCGGCGGCGTGCAGACCGGCGAGCCAACCTCCACGCTTGCCGATCGGTGTACGGACAGCCTCGACGATTACTGGTGTGCCCACAGCGGGCTCCTTTCCTTGTAATGAAAAAGTAGAACAGGTTCTCTGCGGGAAGCAAGACCTGTCGACGTTTCCTTTCCTAGTAAGCAGGCTTGTGTTTCAATGAGAGTAGAACGTGTTACACATCACGGATCCCCATCACCCCTGTGATGAAAAGGCTTAGGGCAGGAGACATCAGTGGCACAGCCCGCATTCCCCGAGGGAATCGACTTCACGGACCCCGACATCTACGCGGAACGCATGCCGTTCGAGGAGTTCGCCGAACTCCGGAAGACGGCCCCCGTGTGGTGGAATCCGCAGCCCCCGGAAATCGGTGGATTCCAGGACGAGGGCTTCTGGGTGGTCACCCGTCATGAAGAGGTCAAGGAAGTTTCGCAGCGAAGCGACATCTTCTCGACCCACGAGAACACTGCGATTCCTCGCTTCGCCGACGACATCCCGCGTGAGAACGTCGAGATGCAGCGATTCATTCTCATCAACAAGGACGCTCCGGAGCACACCAAGCTGCGCAAGCTGGTATCTCGTGGATTCACCCCGCGCGCCATCAACAGCCTGCGCGAGGAACTGACCGAGCGTGCCGAAAAGATCGTCACGACCGCGGCTGCCGGCGGTGCCGGTGACTTCGTGGTTCAGGTCGCGTCCGAACTTCCGCTGCAGGCAATCGCCGAGCTTCTCGGTGTGCCGCAGGAAGATCGAATGAAGCTCTTCGACTGGTCCAACCAGATGACGTCGTACGACGATCCCGAGTTCGACATCGACCCGCAGGCAGCGTCGATGGAGATTCTGGGATACGCGTACCAGATGGCGGATCAGCGCAAGAAGTGTCCCGCCGATGACATCGTCACCAAGCTCATCGAAGCTGACATCGACGGAAATGAGCTCTCCCCAGAGGAATTCGGCTTCTTCGTGATCCTGCTTGCGGTCGCGGGTAACGAGACCACTCGCAATGCCATCACACACGGCATGGTTGCCTTCCTCGACAATCCCGACCAGTGGGAGCTGTACAAGAAGGAACGTCCCAAGACGGCGGCCGACGAGATCGTTCGTTGGGCCACCCCGGTGACGTCCTTCCAGCGCACCGCGCTCGAAGACACCGAACTCGGCGGACAGAAGATCAAGAAGGGCGATCGCGTCGTGATGATGTACGCGTCGGCCAACTTCGACGAAGACGTCTTCGAGAACCCCACGAAGTTCGACATCATGCGTGACCCCAATCCGCACCTCGGATTCGGCGGCACCGGTGCGCACTACTGCATCGGCGCCAACTTGGCCCGTCTGGAAATCGATCTGATCTTCAACGCGATCGCCGATCACCTACCCGACATCACCAGGCTCGGCGATCCCCGCCGCCTGCGCTCGGGCTGGCTCAACGGCATCAAAGAGTTTCAGGTTGATTACAAGACATCGGGCTGCCCGGTCAAACACTGATCCGGACATATACTGACCTGGTAACCGGCGAGTAGGTTCTGTGTAGCTTTTCGGGAGTTGCCTCTGCACTCTCGAACACGCAGAACTACAGTAGACGTTCCGGGGAGCCACTCGTTGGCAACCTGGAACTGCGGCGGCGTCTGCGGGATCCCTCATCTCCCGTAGGCGCCGCCGTTTGTAGTTCACTCTCTCATTCAGCCGCCGTACGGTTTGGTGATCGCTTCCAGGAAATGTCCCGACGGGTCGAGGAAGTAGACACCACGCCCACCGTCGTTGGTGTTGAAGCCGGTACTCGACTGGCGCGGATCGGCCCAGTGATCCAGTTTCAACGCCTGTATTCGCTGGTAGATGCCGTCGAAGTCATCTTCGGAGACGAGGAAAGCGTAGTGCTGAGACGCCACCTCGGCGCCCGCTTCCACCTGTGCGAAGTCCAGTGTCACGCCGTGCTCGAGTTCGACGCCGAGAAAGTAGCCGGCTTCGACCGGGCCTGGCAGACCGAACATGTGAGTGAAGAACCACGCAGACTCTTGTCGGTCTTTTGCGGCGATGATGGTGTGATTGAACGAAATGGTCATGAGTGACCCCTTGCAGTACGACGCCTCCATGCCTGACGCAGTCCGTCATCGACACGCGACGTTGGGAACCAGGAAACCATTTCGAGGTTCTCGGTGCAAGTACGACAGGCTGATTCGACTACGACGAGAGCGGCCCCGGTCGATGACCGGGGCCGCTCTCGTACTGGGGGGTTCTCAGGCTTTGCGCGCCGTCTTCATCGCACGGTCCACTTCCCAGAATGCTCGAAGCGACGCGATCTTGCCGTCGTCGTTCACCCGGTAGACGAACACGCCTTCGGCGTCGATGATCGAGCCGCCGATGGTCGTACGGATCTTGCCGATGTTGACGTTCTCGTTGCCGCACACCAGGGAATCGTCGATCAGAAACTCGAGCTTGTCCGCGTTGGCGATCGTCATGTCGTAGAACTTGGAGATCGCTTCACGCCCGTGATGGCCTTTGCCCTCGGGGTCGAAACCCGACGGCCCGACCGGATCCTCCACCCAGCCGTCCTCGGCGAAGAGGTCCAGCCAGGCTTCCTTGTTCTTGCCACTCGCGGCGGCGCGCGATGCGTTACCCGCGACGCGGGCGGGGTGCTCGTCGGTCATCGCAGCTCCTCAGTTGATGTACTGTTCGGCGAACTTGCGCATCGAATCCTGCTTTGCCTCGAGCGGGGCATCGAATCCGATTCCGTCGAAAACCCAAGGCACGGTGATGATGTCCGTGACGCCGGCGTCCTCGAGTTCTGCGTAACCGTCCTTACCGAAACGGTCGATGCACACCGTCTGGATTTCGTACGGCTCGTTCTCGCGGCCGTACTCGGCGCGCAATTCGCGCAGTCGTGCGATCACACCCACCAGGTCGTCGAACTTGATCATCGCCGACGTCCATCCGTCGCCGACTCGTGCAGCTCGCTTGAGTGCGACCTCGGTGTGGCCGCCGACGTAGAACGGAACCGGCTTGGTGGGAGCCGGGCTCATCTGCAGGCGATCGAAATCGAAGAACTCACCGTGATACTCGACCATGCCGCCTCCGAGAATCAGCTTGAGAACGTCGATCATCTCGTCCACACGTGCGCCCCGACGCTTGTACGGAGCGCCGCACCACTCGAACTCTTCCGGAGCCCAACCGATTCCGACGCCGAAGCCGAAGCGGTTGTTCGTCAGTGCCGCCACCGATCCGACCTGCCGCGCGAGCAGGACCGGATTGCGGCTACCCAGCTTGAGCACCTGGGTGTAGAACTCGATCTTCTCGGTCACGGCGCCCATTGCGGCCGCGGCGATCAGCGGATCGACCCAGGGGGTCTCGGCATTCCACATCCGAGACCCGTCCGGGGTGTACGGGTAATCCGCCGCCTGCGTTTCCATGAAGAACAGTGAATCGGGGAGAGCGATCGACGAAAAGCCGCATTCCTCGGCCGTTTTGGCGATACCGGCTAACTGGTCCAAGGGGTTCATGGCAACCCCGACGGTGTACTTCATCTTCGGCCTCTTCCTGATCGGCGTGTGTGCTGCTGCTTACGTGGTGGGGCGTTCGGAGCCGACGACCCACATCGAGAAGTACTGCGAGCCACCGCCGTAGGCATGGCCGAGAGCCTTGCGGGCGTCGGCCACCTGGTGATCGCCGGCGCGGTGCATGACCTGCATCGCGGACTCGGCGAACCGGATCATGCCCGAGGCGCCGATCGGGTTGGACGAGAGAACACCTCCCGAGGCGTTGACCGGGAGCTTGCCGCCGATCGCGGTTTCTCCGGCCTCGGTCAGCTTCCAGCCCTGACCTTCCTCCGCGAAGCCGAGGTTCTCGAGCCACATCGGCTCGAACCACGAGAACGGGACATAGATTTCGGCGCAGTCGATCTCGTTGAGCGGATCGGTGATTCCCGCTGACTTCCACAGCGCGGCCGCGGCGTCGCGGCCGGCCTGCGGATTGACCTGATCGCGTCCGGCGTAGAAGGTCGGCTCGGTGCGCATGGCCGTCGCGTGAATCCAGGCGACGGAACGACCCTCGGCCTCGACCTGTGCGGCCGCTTCCTCGTTGCCGATCACCAGAGCACACGCACCGTCCGAGGACGGGCAGGTCTCGTCGTAGCGGATCGGATCCCAGAGCATCTGAGATGCCTTCACCGATTCGAAGGTGATGTCCGGCTGCCGCAGGTGCGCATACGGATTGAGGCTGCCGTTCAGCCGATCCTTCACCGCGACGAGGTAGCCGATGTGCTCCGGTGCGCCCGATCGACGAATGTACGAACGGACGTGCGGGGCGAAGTATCCACCGGCACCGGCGCCGACGGGCATGTTGAACGGAACCGGTGTGGACAGCGCCCACATGGCGTTCGACTCGGACTGCTTCTCCCAGGAAACCGTCAGAACCCGCTTGTGGACCCCGGATTTGACCAGACTGGAGGCGACGATAGCCGTCGAACCGCCCACCGAGCCGGCTGTGTGAACACGCAGCAACGGCTTTCCGTTGGCGCCCAGGGCATCCGACATGGCGAGTTCGGGCATCATCGAACCCTCGAACAGGTCGGGGGCCTTTCCGATGACGACGGCGTCGATGTCGTCCCAGCCGACGTTGGCGTCGAGCATCGCTGCGTCGATGGCTTCACGGACCAAGCCCGCCATCGAGACGTCGTGACGCTTTGCGACGTAGTGAGTTTGGCCGGTGCCGAGCACGGCCGCGAGTTGAGGCGTTCCGGCCATCAGTTCCGTCCCTCCAAGACTGCTACCAGGTTCTGCTGCAGCACAGGGCCGCTTGTTGCGTGGGCCAGAGCGCGATTCGCCTGGCCGTCGAAGATCGCCTTGGCGGCGTGGCCGATTCGTTCCAGACCACCGGCGAACAGTGGGTTGCCGCTCAGCGGTCCGCCGGACGGGTTGATCGTGGTGGCGTCGGTCAGGCCGATCGCTTCCTTCAAGATCAATTCCTGGTGAGTGAACGGTGCGTGCAGTTCGGCGACGTCGATGTTGCCGACCTCGCCGCCCGTTGCCGCCTTGGCCGCCGACGTAGTGGACGGCGACGTGGTCAGGTCACGTGCGCCCAGGTTGGGGGAGTCGATGCGATGCTCGAGCCCGGTGATCCACGCCGGCCGCTCGCAGAGATCGCGGGCGCGGTTACCCGAGGCCAGGACGATTGCTGCCGCACCATCGGTGATAGGCGCACAATCGTGTGCGCGCAACGGATCTGCGAGGAAGGGGCTGGCGAGAAGTGCCTCGACGTCGACCTCGCCCGCGAGCTGAGCCTTCGGATTGCTCAGCGCGTGACGACGGCTGCGAGCCGCCACCTCCGCCATGTCCTCTTGCGTCCACTTACCCGCGTCGAGTCCGAGTCGGGCTTGAAGCCCGGCGATCGAGACGGAGTCGGGCCACAGCGGAGTGACGAGGTACGGATCGAGCTGCATGGACAGGATCTTGCGCAGGTGCCCGGCGGAAGACTTGCCGAATCCGTACACCAGCGCGGTCTCGACCTCGCCGGTCAAGATCTTGATCCACGCTTCGTAGAAGGCCCACGCAGCGTCCATCTCGACGTGAGATTCGTTGATGGGCGGTACCGCTCCGATGGAGTCGACGGCCGAGATGAAGGAGAATGCGCGACCGGCCAGGTAGTCGGAAGATCCGGAGCACCAGAAGCCGATGTCGGACTTGGTGATTCCCAGATCGCTGTAAAGCTGCTGGAAGCACGGGACGAGCATCTCGACGCCGTTGGTGGTGCCGTTGGTTTCGCGGACGTGGGGTGCCTGAGCAAAGCCCACGACTGCGATGTCTGCAGAAGTCATTTCAGGAGCCTCACAGGTGGTGTTGGAAGGTGGAGTACTCGGCGTCGGGTTCACCTGTCGGCCGGAAGTATTCGATGTTCTCGAGGGTGTAACCCCACTCTTCGCGAGGCTTCCACTTGGCTTCGACGCGCATGCCCATCCGTACGTCCGCGGCATCACATTCGAGGATCAAGTGCAGGAACGGAATGTCGGCCCCGTCGAGAAGCACGTAGGCGGCCACGTAGGGCGGCTTGATCCGCTGCCCGAGGAACGGGACGTTGACGATGCAGAAGGTGGTGACAATTCCCTTGTCCGGCAGTTCGATCTGCTCGCTCGTCGGCTTCCCGTTGGTGGGATTGGCGCCGCGCGGTGGGATGTAGATCTTGTCTTCGGGTCCGCTACGACCACCGATCAGCTTGCCCTCGGCGAGACCGCGGAGGTAGAAACTCTCCTCGGCTGAAGCGGAATGCATGAAGTGCAGGTCGACAGGCGTCGTGATCATGGTGACAGGATCGGCGCTGGGATCGACTGTCGCGATGCCGTTTTCGCTCTCACCTGGTTCGAAGCACTCGATGTCCTTGATCTGCCCGATCCGCTCCGACGCCCAGCGAGCACGAACCCGCAGGCCGGTGCTGATGTCGTCGGGGGAGTCGACGTCGACCGCGTGGAGCATGGACGTGTCCGCGCCGTCGAGCTTGATCAGGGCCCACGCGAAAGGCTTCGTCAGTGGTTGACCCTCGATGGGTTCGGGCATCCACGTCCAACTCACGACCGTTCCGCCGTCGGAGACTCCGACGAAGTCGGTCAGTGGTTCGGCCGTGTCCGGGTCGAATTCCGGTGGCGGAACGAAGACACGACCGTTCGACCCTCGTGCGCCGATCACCTTGCGATCACGCAGGGCAGTCACGAACGCGCCGATGGTCGGTCCCGTCGATCTGGTGTAGTCGAAATGGAGATTCAATGGTGCGCTCAGGGGCTTGTCGGCCACCCCGCTCTTTCCGATGGTCACAAGATCGAGTAGAACAGGTTCTAGAGATTGTGGCAAGAGTCACTTCTGATCACCGGCAATGTGGAGGCCTGCGATGAAGCTTGGGTTGCAACTCGGATACTGGGGCGCACAGCCGCCGGCAAACGCCCCGGAACTGATCGAGGCTGCGGAAGGTGCGGGATTCGACGCGGTCTTCGCGGCGGAGTCGTGGGGCTCGGACGCTTTCACTCCGCTCGCCTGGTGGGGATCACGCACCGAAAAGGTTCGGCTCGGTACGTCCGTCGTACAGATCTCGGCGCGAACACCGACCAGCTGCGCCATGCACGCGCTCACCCTCGACCACCTGAACGGCGGACGAACGATCCTCGGGCTCGGCGTATCCGGACCACAGGTCGTCGAAGGTTGGTACGGCCAGCCTTTCGAGAAACCGCTCGCACGCACCCGTGAATACGTCTCGATCGTGCGCCAGGTCCTTGCCCGTGAAGCGCCCGTCACCAGTCCCGGTCCCCACTACCCTCTGCCGTATGCGGGACCGGGCAGTTCGGGACTTGGCAAGCCGCTCAAGCCCATTACGCACCCGCTGCGTGCGGACATCCCGATCTGGCTCGGCGCCGAAGGGCCGAAGAACGTCGCGCTTGCCGGCGAAATCGCCGACGGGTGGCTGGCGATCTACTACACCCCGCGCCTGGCCCCGATGTACAACAAGTGGCTCGACGAAGGCTTTGCTCGCGCCGGGGCCCGTCGTAGTCGCGAAGACTTCGAGGTTGCCGCCACGTGCCAGGTCATCGTGACCGACGACCGCGCCGGCGCCATCGCCGCTCTCAAGCCGATGACCGCCCTCTACGTCGGCGGAATGGGCGCCCCGGAGTTGAACTTTCACGCTCAGGTATACAAGCGGATGGGCTACGAGAAGGAGGTCGACGAGATCGGTCGCCTCTTCATGTCGGGCCGCAAGGAGGAAGCCGCTGCCGTCGTCCCCGACGAGATGGTCACCGAGACCATGATCATCGGCAACGTCGACGAGGTGCGCGCCGACGTGAAGCGTTGGGAGGAAGCCGGAGTCACGATGCTGCTGGTGACCTGCCGCGACGCCGACCATGTGCGAGAGCTCGCGGCCGCGGTGGGTGGTTGAGCGGGGCGCCCCCTTTTTTTCGAGCGGGACCCCCCCTTTTTTCGAGCGAACGGCACGTTCAGCGCATCTGAGGCGCTGAACGTGCCGTTCGCTCGCCGAAAGTTATCCACAGGGCCACCAAAACCCCAGGTCGCCTCCGGAGCCCGCGCTGCTACTCGAGTCATGCTGCAACCATGCGGCGTGGAACGTGGGGCGATGATCTGGACGCGATCTACCGCGTCAGTAGAAGCGGAGTGATCCGAACGGCGGAGTTGGCGCGATTGGGCGTGTCCAACTCCGCCGTGCACACCCGGTGCCGAGTGGGTGGACCCTGGCAGCGCATTTTGCCAGGAGTCATCCTGCTCCGAAATGGTCAGCCGACGCCGCGTCAACGATCGATCGCTGCGCTCATGTTGAGCGGTGACGAGTCTCTGCTGACCGGGCGATCTGCCATGTCGGAGTACGGATATCGTATGCATTCCGGGGATGTGCAGGTGCTCATCCCCATCGACCGTCGTGTTCAATCGGTTGGGTTCGTCACGGTGGAGCGCACTGTTCGACTGCCTGAGCCGGAGATTCGCAACGGTCTGCGCTGTGCGCCGCTGCCTAGGGCGCTACTCGACGCTGCGAGGCGGTGCAGGGCCCTCGATCCCACACGGGCACTCATTGCCGAGGTCGTTCAGCGTGGCGACGTCTCGGTGCGCGAACTTGCGAAGGAACTCGAGGCGGGCAGCAGTCGGGGGTCCGCGCTACCTCGGGTCGTGTTGCGCGAAGTGAACGCGAACGTCCACTCGGTTCCGGAGGTTCACGCGCGAAAACTGTGGCAGCGGAGCGGTCTGCCGGAAATGTTGTTCAACCATGAGATCAGGGATGCGAAGGGAGACTTCATCGCAATTCCGGACGGATGGATCGATTCGGTTGCCTTCGCGTGGGACATCGACTCGTTGGAATGGCATGCCGCGCCGACGGACTACAAGCGCACGGTGGAACGTCGGACGCGAATGCAGAATGCGGGAATCATCGTGTTGCCGACGGTGCCCAGTGCACTGCGAACGGACCCTGATCGCGTGATCGAGGACCTGCGTGCGCACTACAGATTGGCGCAATCCCGTCCTCGGCCTCAGGTGTTCGCAAGGTCGAGGTGGGTGAAAATGGACGAAACCGGCTGAGCGAACGTACCTTTCGGCGCACTGAAGGCGCCGAAAGGTACGTTCGCTCGAAAAGGGGGCGGGTCAGACAGGGTGGGTCAGAGGGGATGGGTCAGACAACCTTTACTCAGATGCCCTTGAACTGGGGTGCCCGCTTCTCACCGAAAGCCCGCGGTCCCTCCTTGGCGTCCGCGCTCATGAACACCTTCATGCCCAGTTGCGCGTCGATCTGGAAGGCCTCTTCCTCGTGCATGCCCTCGGTGTCGCGGATGGTCTTGAGGATCGCCTGCACGGCGAGGGGGCCGTTGGCGCTGATCAGGTCGGCGAGCTCCAGTGCCTTGTCGAGGGCCTGTCCGTCCGGGACGACGTGGCCGATCAGCCCGATCTCCTTGGCTTCGGGCGCTTTGATGTGACGACCGGTGAGCAGGATGTCCGCCGCGATCGTGTACGGAATCTGGCGCACCAGACGCACTGCGGAACCGCCGAGTGGGAAGAGCCCCCACTTGGCTTCGGAGACGCCGAACTTTGCGCTCTCGCCTGCGACGCGGATGTCGGTGCCCTGCAGGATTTCGGTTCCACCGGCGATGGCTGCACCCTCGACCGCGGCGATCAGCGGCTTGGTCAACCGGCGACCCTTGAGGAGGCCTTCGATCTTGGACATGTCGACGCCGCCGCCCGCGAAGGAATCTCCCGGCGGCTTGGCGGACATGTTCTTGAGGTCGGCGCCGGCGCAGAAATCGCCACCTGCTCCGGTCAGGATCGCCACACGGATTTCGGGGTCGTTGTCGACCTGGTCCCAGGCGTCGACCATGATCGCCATCATCTCGCCGGTGATGGCGTTCTTACGCTCGGGGCGATTCATGGTCACGATGAGAACGTGGCCGCGCTTCTCCACGAGGCAATGCGGCGCGGTTTCCGAAATGTCTGATTTTTCGGTCGTCGAAGTGGACACTGATGGCTCCTGGCGGGTCTGTGAGCTGGCTCTCAAATTGGGTCTTGCCAGAAACGGTAACACGTTCTACTTTGAACTCGTGGCCCTTAACATCGCAGACTTCGTAGAGCACGCAATCGACCTCGTTCCGGACCGCGTTGCGCTGGTCTCGGACAACCGCGAGATGACTTATGCGCAGTTGGAGGACCGAGCAAACCGCCTCGGCCACTACCTGCGTGAACATGGCGTTCAGCCGGGTGACAAGGTCGGCATCTACTGCCGGAACGTCATCGAGGCGATCGAGGCCATGGTCGCCGTTTTCAAGATCCGGGCCGTGATGGTCAACATCAACTACCGGTACGTCGAGAACGAGTTGCAGTACATCTTCGACAACTCCGACATGGTGGCACTCATTCACGAGCGCCGCTACTCGGACAAGGTCGCGAACGTCCTGCCGAACACTCCCAAGGTCAAGTCCGTCATCGTGGTCGAGGACGGCACCGATCTGGATTTCAGTGCTTTCGGCATCGGCTACGAGGACGCACTCGCGCAGAGTTCGGGTGAGCGTGATTTCGAAGAGCGCAGCAACGACGACATCTTCATGCTCTACACCGGCGGCACCACCGGAAGTCCCAAGGGCGTCATGTGGCGTCACGAGGACTGGTGGCGTGTGCTCGGCGGCGGCATCAACTTCGTGACCGGCGTTCCGGTCGAGGACGAGTACGAGATGGCGAAGGTCGGCGCTGCCAACCCGAGCATGATCCGCTACCCGATCCCCCCGATGATTCACGGCGGTTCGCAGTCTGCGGTGTTCCACAGCCTCTTCGGCGGCGGAACCTGTTTGATGCACCCGGAATTCGACGCCCACGAGGTGTGGCAGAACATCGACAAGCACAAGGTCAACCTGATCTTCATCACGGGTGACGCGATGGGCCGCCCGATGCTCGACGCACTGATCGCCGGAAACCCGGAGACCGGTGAGCCGTACGATCTTTCGACGCTCTACGTGATGGCCAGCAGTGCTGCACTCTTCTCGCCGAGTATCCAGGAGCAGTTTCTCGAACTGCTGCCCAACCGCTTGCTGACCGACTCCATCGGCGCGTCCGAGACCGGCTTCGGTGGACTGGCAGTGCTGAGCAAGGGCCAGAAGCACACCGGCGGTCCGACGGTCAAGATCGACGCCTCCACAACGGTTCTCGACGACGACGGCAACGAGGTCGAACCCGGATCGGGCAAGCGCGGCATGCTCGCTCGCAAGGGCAACATCCCGCTCGGTTACTACAAGGACGAGGTCAAGACGGCCGAAACCTTCCGCACCATCAACGGCGTTCGTTACTCGATCCCCGGCGACTACGCGCAGGTCGAAGCCGACGGCACGGTCACGATGCTCGGCCGCGGTTCGGTGTCCATCAACAGCGGCGGCGAGAAGGTGTACCCGGAAGAGGTCGAAGGCGCTTTGAAGGCGCACCCGGACATCTTCGACGTGCTGGTGGTCGGTATCCCCGACGAGCGCTTCGGTCAGCGGGTTGCCGCAGTGGTTCAGGTACGTGAAGGCACGTCACCGACCTTGCACGACATCGCCACCGCGGCGCGCAAAGAGATTGCCGGATACAAGGTTCCGCGCAGCGTGTGGTTCGTCGACCAGATCAAGCGCAATCCGGCAGGCAAGCCCGACTACCGCTGGGCCAAGGCCGAGACGGAATCGCGCGAGGCTGACGATCACAACGGAAACGGCGCTCCTGTGGCGTCCGCAAACGAAAGCGTGGAAGCCTGATGCGTTCGGATCTGGCCGACAAGTTCGGCATCGAATACCCGATCTTCGGATTCACTCCTTCCGAGCACGTCGCCGCCGCGATCAGTCGCGCAGGCGGTCTGGGCGTTCTCGGTTGCGTCCGGTTCAACGACCCGGAAGAGCTCGAAGCTGCACTGACGTGGATGGACGAGAACACCGACGGGAAGCCGTACGGCGTCGACATCGTCATGCCGGCCAAGGTGCCGACCGAGGGTGGTGCCGTCGATCTCGACAAGCTGATCCCGGAGGAGCACCGCGCCTTCGTCAATCGCACGCTGGACGAACTGGGGGTGCCGCCGCTGTCCGACGACGTCGAGCATGCGACCGGCGTACTGGGATGGCTTCACTCGGTGGCGCGGTCCCATGTCGATGTTGCTCTGGGGCATCGGATTGCGCTGATCGCGAATGCGCTGGGATCGCCGCCCAAGGACGTCATCGATCAGGCGCACGAGAAGGGCGTTCCGGTAGCAGCACTGGCCGGCGCCGTCGAGCACGCACGTCGTCACGTCGAGAACGGCGTCGACATCGTGATCGCGCAGGGCTACGAGGCCGGCGGTCACACGGGCGAGATCGCTTCGATGGTTCTGGTCCCGGAAATTGTTGATGCACTGGGTGATTCAGCTGCTGTACTGGCTGCCGGCGGTATCGGCAGCGGCCGTCAGGTGGCTGCTGCACTCGCACTCGGTGCATCCGGAGTGTGGATGGGCTCGTACTGGCTCACCACCTCCGAATACAAACTCGGCAGTGCGTCGGGCGAGGGCCCGTCCGCTATTCAGCGCGCACTGTTGGGCGCGACGTCGGCCGACACCGTACGTTCGCGCATCTACTCGGGTAAGCCCGCTCGGTTGCTCAAGACCAAGTGGACGGAAGCCTGGTCGAACCCGGGAGCACCGGCGCCCTTGCCGATGCCGCTGCAGAACCTGCTGGTCAGCGACGCTCATCAGAGAATCGCTGCATCGGAGAACCCGGAAGTTGTGGCAATGCCCGTCGGCCAGATCGTGGGCCGGATGAACGAGATCCGCCCCGTCGCCGAGGTCATGGCAGAGCTGGTGTCAGGGTTCGAGGACGCGCGAACCCGACTGGATTCGATGAAGTAGTAGATGACACGTACGTATGCCCTCGGCCGAGTTTCGGCCGAGGGCATACGTCGTTTCAGCCGGCGAGGTCGTCCGGTCCGACGCTGTCCGACAACCATTCTCCGCGGCTGAGGGCGCCGTCGTCGCGGCGACGTGCGATCACGAAAATGACGAGGGCGGCAGCGAGGACAACTGCGAGAACGCGCGAAGGCGTCAGGTTCGGGTTCTTCATACCCGTAATTTTGCCGGAAGAACGGGCGCGATGGTGAGGCAGCGGAGCAAAATCACGTGTTTCGAGATTACTGCGCTTCGGACGCATGGAGACTGGCGATCCGCTCGCGCAGGCCACCGAAGTGCACATCGAGAGTGTGCGCCGCCTCGACGGCATCACCCGTACGAATCGCGTCGAGAATCGCACGGTGCTTCGACGCGATGTCGATCAGTGGCGTGTCCGAATGCCCGATGGCTTGCTGAATCTCGCTGTACACCTGCCAGAAGACGTCCATCAACTGAGCGAGGACCTGGTTGTCGAGCGGGGAGTACAGGCGGGAGTGAAAGGTCGCGTCGATGTCGGAGAAGTTCTTCCCGGCGGCGGCACGAACCTCCATACCGGTGACGAGTTCGTCGAGGTCGGCGTGGTCGGCCGACGTCATCTCGGCCATTGCCGCACCGATCAATCCGGTCTCGAGTGCTTGACGAATGTCGACCAGTTCCATCGCCTCGTGCCCGGTGCCCTGCAACGACAACCGGCCGCGGAAGGTCAGGCCGTCGGCGAGAGCGTCGAAGTTGCTCGGGGCGACGAACATTCCGAAGCCGTGACGGATCTCGACGACGCCCAAGGCCTGCAGAACCTTGAGTGCCTCGCGGAGCGTGTTCCGGCCGATACCCAATTCCTCGGACAGTTCGGCCTCGGTGGGCATCGGGTCGCCAGGGGAGAGTCTGCGTTCGAGGATCAAGTTCATGATGTCCGTCTGAAGTGCGCGCATGCGGTTTTGCGCGCTGAAACGAGCGCCCTGTGTGCCACTCCGGACAGACATCGATTCCCCTTTTCTGATACGAACGTCCTTCATCCTATGTCCGGTCATCCGCTCCATTGGTCAACCCACGTCAACGGTGCGTTGCAGGAGACTGGGCGCCGCACCCAGCAGTTTGGCCGTGTACGCGTCCGACGGGTTGTCGAATACTTCCTGCGCCGTTCCCTGCTCGACGATCCGCCCGGCGTTCATGACGACGATGGTGTCGGAGACGTACCGCACCGTTTGTATGTCGTGCGAGATGAACACCATGCCGAGCCCCAGTCGAGCTTTGATGTCGCTGAGCAGGTTCAGGATCTGCGCTCGCACCGAGACGTCGAGAGCCGACGTCGGCTCGTCGGCGACGATGACGTCGGGTTCGAGCGCGAGCGCACGCGCGATCGCGACACGTTGACGCTGACCGCCGGAGATCTGACTCGGGATGACTTCGAGTGCGGATTGAGGGAGCCCCACCAAACCAACCAGCTCGCGAACGCGGGCTGTTCGGCTCGCGCGGTTGCCGATGCCGTGGACGTCGAGCGGATCGGTGAGGATGTCGGCCACCGTCATTCGCGGATTGAGTGCGGTAGCCGGATCCTGGAACACTATCGAGATCGCCCGCCCGAACTCCTTGCGCACGCCCGCCGATCGGGTCAGAGCGCTTCGGCCGCGAAATACCACGTCGCCCGACGTCGGTTTCTGGAGTCCGACCATGACTTTGGCCAGAGTGGACTTACCGCAACCCGACTCGCCCACGATGCCGATCGTCGCCCCTCGTCGTACGGCGATACTGACATCGTTGACCGCGTGAACCGTGCCGGGTTTGAACAGTGATCCCGAACGGGTCTTGTGGACGACGTGAATGTTCTTCAGTTCCAGGATGGGTGCTTCAGCTGTAGTCATCGCACGCTCTCCAATTCCGATTCTGCGTGTGCGGGAGTCGCGGACTGGTTCGCGAAGAAATGCTCGGTCCCGTCGATACGGACCATCTCCGGCTTACGGAGGGGATCGGAATCCGGACGGGTGGAACGCTCGGCGAAACGGTCTCCCGGCGCGAAGCTTCCGGGTGACGGAACGGTTCCCTGGATCTGATGCAGTCGCGGCGCTTCGTCCTCGATGGAGAGAACGGCGCCGAGAAGGCCCTGAGTGTATTCGTGGCGGGGATCGACGAGCAGGTCACTCGTCGGCGCCGACTCGACGACCTGACCGGCATACATCACCGTGATCTTGTGGGCGAGGGAGGCAACGAGGGCCAGGTCGTGGCTGACGAAGACCATCGCGAATCCCAGCTTTTCCCGAAGGTCGTTGAGCAACTCCACGACCTGGGCCTGGACGGTGACGTCGAGGGCGGTGGTGGGCTCGTCCGCGACGATCAACCGCGGACTACGGGTGAGCGACATCGCGATCAGGACGCGCTGACGCTGACCACCGGAAAGCTCGTGTGGGTAGCTGGCGAGAGTGCGCACCGGATCGAGTCCGACGAGTTCGAGCAACTCCTCGGCTGTGCGGGTACCGCCACGCTTGGTGAGCTGCTTGAACTGCGCGCGGATCAGCATCGCCGGGTTCAGAGAACTCAGCGCATCCTGGTAGATCATCGCCATGTCGTGTCCGCGCAGCTTGTTTCGCTCCCGGTTGTTCAGTTCGAGGACGTTGACGCCGTCGAACAGGATCTCGCCGGTTACCACTGCTGTCTTGGGCAGTAGACCCATGATCGCCAGTGAAGTGAGCGACTTTCCGCAACCGGACTCGCCGACCAGTGCCATCGTCTCGTTCGGGCGGACGGTGAAGCTCACGTTGTCGACGATCGCCGTGTCTCCGTAGCGTTCGGGGAACCGGATCGTGAGATTGCGGACCTCGAGGAGGGGCGCTGCATCGCCCTCGTACACAAGACGATCGGACCGAGACCGCTCGGTTTCCGCCAGGATCTTCAGGTGAGTTTCGAGAGGGGTCGGCTCGGCGGCCGGCTTCAGAACATCTTTCACGACGCTGGAGTCGGCGAAGTCGTCGATCAACTCCGGGGCCTCGGTGACTGCAGCTTCGTCCTCCAGAATGAGCTCGTTGGAGGTCTCCTCCGCTGCGGCAGTCTGCGCTGCTTCCAGTGCGGAGGGCGTCTTCTTGGTTTTCTTCAGACTCGGATCTGCCATCGCGTCGGTCAGGCCCTCCGCGAGCACGTTGAGGGAGAGCACCGTCAGAAGAATGAGCAGTCCGGGGAATACCGTTGCCCACCAACCACCGAGAAGGACCATGTTCTTGCCGTCGGCGATCACCGATCCCCACGACGGATCCGGGGGACGGACACCGGCGCCGATGAACGACAGGCTGGCCTCCAGCACGATGGCGTCGGCGACCATGACAGTGCAGAAGACGAGAACGGGCGCAGCACAGTTGGCTACGACGTGCTTGACGACGATGTGTGAAGTTCTTGCGCCGATGACCTTTTCGGCCGCGACGTAGTCCTCGCCGTACTGAGCGAGAACGTTCGCGCGAACGACGCGGGCCACCATCGGCGTGTAGAGGAACGCGATCGTGACGATCAGAACCGGGATCGAACCACCGAAGGCTGCGACGAGTACGGCAGCGAGCGCGATGCCAGGGAACGCCATGACTACGTCGAGCACACGCATGATGGTCTCGTCGACGCCTTTTCGGCTCGTTGCGGCCACCGATCCGATGAGAGCGCCGGCGCACAGTGCGAGGAAGGTGGAACCGAGACCGATGGTCAGCGACCAGCGTCCGCCGTAGAGCAAGCGGCTGAACAGATCTCGGCCGAGACTGTCCTGACCGAACCAGTGCTCGGCGCTGGGGCCCGCGGTACCGACCGCCTGTTCGAGTGGAGTGTACTGCGTGATCAGCGGTGCGAAGAGGCAGGCGAGCACGATGATCGCGAGAACCGCCATCGACAGCCAGGCCGAGAGGGGGAAGCGAGAAAAGGTGATACCGGGTCGCGAAAGCTTCTCGGTGAGTTTTCTTCTCATCATGCTGCGCTCCGAAGTCGTGGATTGACGAGCAGGTAGAGGATGTCGACGGCGAGGTTGACGACGACGAAGCCGACCGCGATCACGATGACAACACCCTGAACGACTGCGGGATCACCGTTGGTGACGCCGTTGATCATGAGCTGACCCATTCCGGGAAGGCCGAAGATCTGCTCGATGACCACGGCGCCGCCGAGGAGGTAACCGACACGCAGGCCCAGAACGGTGAGCGGGTTGATCAGCGCGTTACGCAACACATTCCGTCCGATCACCACGTGATAGGGCAGGCCGCTGCCGATCGCCGTACGGACGTAGTCCTTGTCCAACTCCTCGACCATGGACGTGCGGATGATTCGCGTCAGTTGTGCCGCGACGGGCAGTGACAGAGACAGTGCCGGGAGCGCCATGTACCAGAGCCAGTCGCCGACGGAGTCGCTCGGATTGACGTAGCCACCGGTAGGGAACCATCCGAGTTGGACAGCAAGGTACTGAATCATCAGCAGTGCCAACCAGAATGACGGTGCTGCCACACCACCGAGGGAGATCACTCGGATGACCTGATCCGGCCAACGATCGCGGAACAGTGCGCTGGTGACACCGAAGATCAGCGAGAGCACGATGGCGATCACCAGTCCGAGAACCGTGAGCTGAATGGTCAGTGGCAGAGCGGTGGAGATCGAATCCAACACCGGGGTACCGGAAATCAGACTGTCACCCATGTTGCCGCTGACCAGATCGGTCACGAAGTGAACGTATTGCAGCGGAAGCGGATCGAGCAGTCCGTTCTCTTCCTTGAACTGCTGCAACTGTTCCGCAGTCGGGTTGCCGCCGTTGAACGCCGCGGTTGCGGGATCGGTGGGCGCGAACTGCATCACGACGAAGACGAACGCGATGATGCCGAGGATCAGGGGGATCAGTATCAGTAAACGCCTGATCAGCATGGGGAGGACTCTTGCCATCGGGGGATCTCTCAGTTGTGGGAAACGGCCGAGCGCACGGGTATCAGGCCGGCTTCGCCTGAAGCAGGTTGACGCCGGGGTACGGCAGCGGAGTGACGTCGGCGATCTTCTTCGGATCCCACGCAGTCAGGAGTTCCTGATGGAGAACCGGGTAGTAGACAGCATTTTCGGCGATCTGGTTCAGGTACGACTGCACGAGGGTGCTGCGCTTTGCCGGGTCGGTCTCGCGGGTCGCTTCGTCCATGGTGGCGTAGATCTTCTGCGCTTCGGGGGTGTCGTCCCACTTGGCGTAGGTCTTCGTCCACAAGCCGCCCTTGCTGTACGTGTAGCGGACGAGGAGGTCGACGTCGCTGCCGAATGCCTGGGGGTTGGACGTACCCGCAGCGATCTGGAACTTCTGGCCGCTGTTGAGCTTGCTCACCATGGCGCTGGTGTCCTGCGGTTCGAGCGTCGTGTTGAATCCGACTGCGTCCCAGGACTCTTTGATGGTCGGCAAGCAGTCGGCCAACCAGCTGACGTTGGTGGAGAGCAGCGTCAGGTCGAGGCCACTGACACCGGCGGAAGCGAGGAGTGAGCGGGCCTTGTCCGGATCGTACGAGTAGACGGTGGACGCCCGCGCGTAGTCGGGGTTGCGCTCGTACAGGTAACTCGTGGCCGGTGCTGCCTTGCCGCCGAGGGCGATCTCGATCATCTTCGGTGTGTTGATCGCATAGAACATCGCCTGGCGAACACGAACGTCGTCGAACGGTGCCTGAGTGGTGTCGAAGAGCAGGTACATGAGGTTCATGCCCGGGTTGCCCTCGACGGTGCGCCCGCCGGAGGTCAGAGTCGGGACGTTGGCGACGGGGATGTTGTCGGCGAGTTGTGCACCGGCATTGTTGCCCGAGACGCGTGCGATGCGTGAGGAAGTGTCGACGATGGACAGCCAGTTCATCGTCGCGAAGTTGGCCGGACGCGGCCCGTTGTACGCCTCGTAGGCCTCGAAAGCTGTGTTGCTCTTGGGGGTGTGGCTCTTGAGCTTGTACGGACCGGAACCGACGACCAGCGCGCCGGACTTGGCCTCGTCCCAATGACCGTCGAAGACGTGCTTGGGCATGATCTTGGCGATCGAGAGACGCTGTGCGGCAGCGCTGAACGGGTAGTTGAAGTTCAGGGTCACCGTCTGGTCGTCGACCTTGGTGACGGACTGCAACCAGGAGGAGAAGAAGGAGCGGATCAGTACGTTCTGCTGTGGATCGAGGATGCGATCGAAGGTGAAGACGACGTCGTCCGAGGTGACCGGAGTGCCGTCGTGCCAGGTTGCACCGTCGCGGATCTTCATGGTCCAGCTCGAGGCGGTGGCGTCGGTCGGGACGGCTTGTGCGAGCGCCGCATACGTCTCACCGGTGCCGGGATCGTTTTCGAGCAGTCCCTCGTAGACGTGGTTGACGGCCGCCATGAGGAAACCGGATGCAGTCTGCATCGGGTCGAAGCTCTGGTCGTTGCCGTATCCGATGGCGGTGGTCAGATCGCCGGTGCTCGCGGAACCGCCGACTACCGAGGTCGACGACGGGCCGCCGCCACAAGCCGCGAGAGTCGCGGTGATACCTGCTGCAGCTCCCAACAGCCCGGTGTACCGGAACAGGTCTCGGCGGGTGAACGCGGAGCTCAGCGGTCGTTCGTTCTTCAAGGCGGCCTCCAAGGCGGGGAGCGGGACATCGGGGGAGTGGATAGGGGATGTCCTATGTTCGACGTCCGATGTTGCGTAACTTACATTGTGGATCAGAAAGCGTCTAGAGAATCTTCGGAACTCGCGCCGCGGAACTTCGAGTTCCGAGAGGTTTGGAATCAAAAATAGTGCGTTTACCTGCATAGATGAAGACTGTGTTACCGAAGTCGAATTGACGGGTGAAGGCGCCGCCCGTATAACATAGGACATCCCTCATCCAATCTTTGGAGACTTCATGACCCGATACAAAGTCGGTGTGGTCGGTTGCGGATTCTTCGGTAGTTCCCTCGCTCGCGAGCTGGCTGCCCATCCACGTTTCGAACTGGCGATGCTGTGCGACCGTGACTTCGAGCGGGCTAAGGACGTCGCCGCAGAGTTCTCGGCAACCCCGACAGACGACCACGACGTGGTGGCCGTTCACCCGCAGTTGGCCCTCGTTGTCGTCGCGACGCCCAATCACGCGCACGCCGAACCTGCCATCGCGGCACTCGAGCACGGCAAGGCAGTTTTTGTCGAGAAGCCACTCGCCGTCGAATTGGTCGATGCGCAGAACATGATCGCGAGCGCCGACGCGAGCGGTTCGCCGTTGATGGTCGGTCACATCATGCGGATGATGCCGGGTGTACGACGTCTGGCGGACCTGCTGACCTCGGGAGAGCTCGGCGAGGTCGCTGCGATCGAAACGTCTCGCTCACGATGGATCGACACCGGCGGCGCAGATCCACAGTGGTGGAAGCTCGACAAGAGCCGGACGGGTGGAGAACTGACTCACGAGATTCACGAACTGGACCTGATGTGCTGGCTCGGCGGCGAGGTGACTGCCGTGTCGAGCATCGCCACCGCGGACGACGGCTTCCGCAACACAGTGGTGTCGTTCGCCGGCGGCGCGATCGGCAGACACACCATCTCGACGCGTTCACACACTTCTTCGTGGGAGCTGACGGTCGATGCCGCCGAAGGCTCGGTCCACGCGGACTTCCACACCGGCCGGGTCAGCCGACTGCGCGGGGGACGGGTCGAAGAGTCGTGGCCGATCTTCGACCTCGACGCCGAGAACCAATCGTTGATCGACGCTGCCAGCAGGACGCAGAAGTACAACTCGGGCAACGGTGGATCCTCGCTGTGGATGCAGGCTGCGATTCGCCACGAAATCGACGAGATGGCAGCAGTTCTCGACGGCAAGGCTGATGCCGACTCGCCGTTGACATACGCACGCGAACGCGCACTCGTCGTCGCCGAACAGGTGCGACTCGGTGGCGGCGAGCCGGCAGCGCTGTCGGGAAGTGCGAAGTGACCGTGCGTGTAGCCGTCATCGGCAGTGGCGGAATCGCCCGGGATCACGTCAGCGCTCTGGCGCGCATTCCATCGGTCGAAGTCGCCTACGTATTCGGCAGTGACATGGACCGGGCCGCATCGGTTGCGGCATTGGCGCCGGGCGCGAAGGCCAGTACCGATCTGGCGAAGATTCTCGCAGACCCGACGGTGCACGCGGTCAACGTCGTCGGAGCCACTCCCGACCATGCGCCTGTGACGATAGCCGCCGGCCGCGCGGGAAAGCATGTGCACGTGGAGAAGCCGGCTGCGCTGACAGTCGCGGACTTCGACGCGATGGTCGAGGCCACCGAAGGTGGCGGCACGTCTCTGATGGTCGGACAGACCGTACGATTCCAGCCGTCGATCACCTCGATCGGAAACTCGGTTGCACAAGGCGCCATCGGGGACCCCCGGTTGATCCACCTCAGTTGGTACACCGGGCATGTCTGGCCAGGGGGCTGGCGAGGCTGGCAACACGACAAGGAACGCTCGGGTGGTCACCCCGTTCACAACGGAACCCACGCACTCGATCTGGTGACGTGGCTGATCGGTCGTCGTCCGATCCGCGTGTTCGCTCGTAGTTTCCCCACCTTCGCAGCGGGGATGCCCGTGCACGACAGCTTCCATCTGACCGTTCGCTTCGAGGACGGATCGCTGGCACTCATCGAATTGGCTTACGCACTACCGCAATCGGGCAAGATGGTGCGCCGGATCGTGGTGTCCGGAACTTCCGGCACGCTCGCGCACGACACCGGCGACGACCCGGGACTGATGACGGACACGACCAACGCGCCGCCGTCGTCGATCGAGGACGCGATGTCGCATCAGATGCGTCACTGGATCGCCACTCTCGACGGTTCCGCGAGCCCGATAGTCGAGAACTGGCAGGTGCGTGCAGCTCTCGCGACTGCCATCGCTGCCCAGCAATCACTCGACACCGGCCGTGCGATCTCGATCGGAGAACACCGATGACCGGCACCGGTTCGATCCGCGTCGGATTTGTCAGCGGCGTCAGGCATGCCGGTTCCTACGCGGACCTGTTGCGTTCCGATCCTCGAGTGAGCGTGGTCGGGGCCTCCGACGAATCCTCGGTCCCCGATTGGATTCGTGAGGACGGGATCGCGATGGCAAAGGCCGCAGACATCGAGTGGATCGACGAACTCGGCGAGCTCCTCGACCCCGAACGGATAGACCTGGCGATCATCTGCAGTGAGCCGACCAGGCATGCACGGCTTGCGATTGCCGCATTGGACGCGGGACTCGACGTCCTGGTGGACAAGCCGGTGGGCGTCGACGAGGCGGAGGCCGCGGCGGTGGCGGAAGCCGCACGGTCGAACGGGCGAATCTGTACGGTGGTGAACCGCACTCATTCACCTGCGCTACGACGACTGCGCCGCTGGATCGATGCCGGAAGTCTCGGACTGCCGCGCCACGTGGACATCGAGTTCCTGGCAAGCGGAACACATTTCGCCACCTCGGTCGAGCGTCCCGAACTTGTGGTGGATCCGGCGCTGTCCGGCGGGGGAGAAGTGGTGAACTTCGCCGGATACGCCGCCGACTACCTCAGATACCTCACCGGTCTGGACGTCACCGAGGTGTACGCCGAGACGAGCACGCTCTACGGCGGCGCCCACCAGCAATTCGGTGTGGAAGACACAGCGTTGATCTCGCTCGCTCTGGAAAACGGCGTCACTGCGACGGTGACCGTCGGAAGAATCCCCGCAGCACCGGGTTTCGGTGCGAATACCGCGACGGTTCGGGTCCTCGGCTCCCACGGATACGCAAGTTCCGACGACGACAAACCCGCGGTGACACACTTTGCGGCCTCGGGAGACGTGACCGCATCACCCATCGGCGGCTTCGGGTCGGACAACGCGGTGTCGAGCTTTCTCTCTCACGTGCTCGATCGACTCCCCACACGGACCGAACCCGACTACACCGTGGCAGACGCCCGCGCGTCGATGCGCGTGATCGACGCTGCTTATCTGTCCGCCTCGAGCGGTCAGCCGGTCTCCGTTTCTCCCTGACAGTTCTCCCTGACAGCCGCACCCACAACTCAATCCGACAACCAACATATGGAGACCCCATGAGCACGGAAACCACCACCTTCAGCGGAATCGTCCCGCCCATCGTCACACCCCTGACGCTCGAGGGCGAGGTCGACACCACGTCGCTCGAACGCCTGCTCTCACTGCAGATCGAAGCCGGAGTCGACGGGTTGTTCGTCCTCGGTTCCTCGGGTGAGGTCGGTTACCTCACCGACGCTCAGCGCGCCCAGGTGGTGCAGACGGCCATCGGTCACGTCGGCGGGCAGGTACCGGTCCTCGTCGGAGTGAACGACATGACCACCAACCGGGTCATCGCCGTCGCCGAGCAGGCGCGTGAAGCGGGTGCGGATGCCATCGTCGCGACGGCGCCGTTCTATGCGATCACCGACGCGGCCGAGACGGCAACGCATTTCCGATCCATCCACGCCGCGGTGGATCTTCCGTTGTTCGCCTACGACGTTCCGGTTCGTGTCCACAGCAAGCTCAACCCGGCAATGCTGGTCGAACTCGGCCGCGAGGGAGTCATCGCCGGAGTGAAGGATTCGAGCGGAGACGACGTCAGTTTCCGTATGTTGCTCCGTCAGTCGGCCGGGCTCGAAAACTTTGCCGTCTTCACCGGGCACGAGGTAGTTGTCGACGGATGCCTGCTGATGGGTGCTTCGGGCGCAGTGCCCGGCCTGGCCAACGTGGACCCGCACGGCTACGTGCGACTGTGGCGCGCCGCGCAGGCAGGAGACTGGGCCGCAGCGAAGGCCGAGCAGGATCGACTCACCGATCTGTTCTCCATCGTCGAGGCGCCGACACCAGGTCGCGTCAGTGCCGGTGCCGCGGGTCTGGGCGCGTTCAAGACGGCTCTGGCCCTGCGCGGCGTCATCACCGGCAACACGATGTGCGCCCCGATGCTCTCGCTCGACGAGTCCGAGACCGCAACGATCAAGGTCGTTCTCGAACGGGCCGGGCTCCTCTGACATGACATCTGGGCAGAAGCGATGGATCGGTATCGACATCGGCGGCACCAAAGTGGCTGCCGCGGTGGTGACGTCCGACGGAGACGTGATCGACACCGTTCGTGCCGCAACACCGACCGCGGGTAGGGAAGCCGTTCTCGGGACCGCCACCGCGTTGGTCGACCGTCTGAGGGCGAATCACACGGTAGCCGGAATCGGAGTCGGTGCACCGGGAATCATCGATCGGGTGCGTGGCCGCGTCGTCTTCGCCTCCGACATTCTGTCCGAATGGAGTGGCGCCGAGGTTCGCGGAGAACTCGAGGCACACTCAGGCCTACCGGTGACGGTGGACAACGACGTGCGCGTGATGGCCCACGGCGAGAACATGATCGGCGCCGGTCGCGGTCGAACCTCTGCACTGTTCGTCTCGATCGGTACCGGAATCGGTGGCGCGTTGACCGTGGGCGGTCAGCTGTACCACGGCGCCCACGGAACAGCCGGCGAACTCGCGCATCTGCTGGTTCCGGTCTCCGGGGCGATAGGTTGCGGTTGCGGCAGAACCGATCACCTCGAGGCAGTCGCCTCTGGCCCGGCGATGGCGGCCGAGTACGCAGCGCGGGCGGGCGTGCCCACTCAACCGTTGCAGGAAGTGGTGGCGCTCATGCACTCGGGCGATCCGATCGCCCGTGCCGTGGTCGCCGACGCCGGTACTCTGCTGGGCCGCGTCCTGGCCGGCGTCGCCACTGCATTCGACCCCGAGGTGATCGTCATCGGGGGCGGCGCAGCTCAGATCGGAGCCGATCTCCTGTCTCCGCTGACGTCCGCTTTCCGGGTGGAAGCGATGGGCCCCATTGCCGAAACCGCCATTCTTCCAGCCCGTTTGGGCACCGATGCGCCGCTCGTCGGAGCTGCGCTCCTGGCCGCCGCAACACGAATCGAGGTAACATCGTGACTGTCGAAGAGTTGCTCACGATCATCAGCGGAAAGCTGATCGTGTCCTGTCAGGCCGGACACGGCCATGCCCTGCGTGACACCGGGACCATCGAGAGGATGGCCCGCGCCGCGGTCGACGGAGGAGCAGTGGCGATCCGCTGTGGCGGTGTGGGCGGAACCCCGGATGTCGCCGCAGTCGTGTCGGCAGTGAAGGTACCGGTGATCGGTTTGACGAAGATCGGTTCCGAGGGCGTGTTCATCACGCCGACAAGGGAATCAGCTCTCGAAGTTGTCGATACCGGTGCGCAGATCGTGGCCGCCGATGCCACTCTGCGAACGCGTCCGGACGGATTGACATTCGCCGACACCGTCGACGCGGTCCATGATCGCGGCGGCCTCGTCATGGCCGACTGCGGGACCCTCGAAGACGGTATCGCTGCCGCTGCGGCGGGCGCCGACGTCATCTCCAGCACACTCGCGGGATATACAGAGAACAGCAGACGGCTGGCAGGTCCGGATCTCGAGCTGATCTCGGAACTGCGGCAGGCACTTCCAGATGCGGTCCTCATCGCCGAAGGGCGCTACCACAGCCCGGAGGATGCGGCACGCGCCATCGCCCTGGGTGCAGACTCGGTGGTTGTCGGAACCGCAATCACGGACCCGGCGTTCATCACGTCGAAGTTCGCGGCGGCAGTATCGGGCGCCGAAAGGCAGAGGGGATGACGCCGACGTCGAAGGCTCTGAAGTCCAAGACTGCTGAACGGATCCGACTGGAGACTTTGCTCGGCGACTCCTCGACGCCGATCCGGTGGGTCTTCACCGGTGACAGCATCACTCAGGGATTGACGCACACCGATGGTCATCGAAGCTACGTCGAACACTGCGCCGAGCGCGTCCGTGGTGAACTTTCCCTGTTCAACCACGTCCTTGTCAACACCGGAATAAGTGGCAATCGATCCTCCGACGTGCGTGCAGGTTTCGCGCACCGCATCGAAGTGTTCGACCCCTCGGTGGTGTTGATCATGCTCGGTACGAATGACGCATTGGACGGCGACGAAGGACTGGAACGGTTTCGAGACGACCTCTCGGACACGATATTCCGGACGCGAGCGATCGGCGCGGTGCCGATCCTGCAGACGCCGCCGCCGATCGACGTCGAGAACGCGCCCACCAGAGCAGGATTGGTTCAGTACGTCGAGGTCGTGCGGCAAGTAGCTGCCTCGACGCGCGTGGTGTTCGTCGACCACTACGCGCAGTGGACGGCCCATTCTCCCGAGGGCCCACCGCCGGCGCTCCTGGCTGACGCGTTCCATCCGAACGAACATGGGCACTACGTGCTCGCGGACGCCGTGCTCCGTGAGTTGTCGATCGCCGATACCGAAGTTCCCGTTGTACCGCAGGTGATGTCGTGATACTTCGTGGACAAATTCTGCGTGGACAATTGGTGACCGGTGGTCGACTGCTCTCGGACGGGGTTGTCGAGATCGCCGGTGATCGTGTGGTGTGGGCCGGGCCGGCGTCGCAGCGAACCGACCCGTTACCCGAACGGGCGGCTGCGGGGACAACGATCATTCCGGGGTTGGTGGATGTTCACTGCCACGGCGCCGGCGGGTTCGGTTTCCCCGAGGCAGACGAGTTCGGATCAACCGCGGCTGCCGATCACCATCGGACGAACGGCACGACCTCGGTGATCGGCTCGCTCGTCTCCGCGCCGCCGGAGATCCTGCGCACTCGCATCGAACTCCTGGCAAGACTGGTCGACGAGGGCACGCTGGCCGGAATTCACCTGGAAGGTCCATTCCTTTCGGTACTCCGTTGTGGCGCCCAGGATCCCGACAGCATTCTCGATGGCGACCCGGCTCTGCTCGAGTCGCTGCTCGAAGCCGGCCGCGGGCACATTCGCTCGATGACTATCGCTCCGGAGACAGCGCACTTCGACGAACTTGCCTCACTGATGGAACGTCACGGTGCCGTCGTGAGTATCGGACACACAGATGCGTCCAACCCGGTCGCGACCCGTTCGATCGCACACTCGGCGCATGCACCGCTCAGCGCCACTCACCTGTTCAACGGAATGGCTCCGATGCATCATCGCACTCCTGGCGCAGTGGCGGCGTGTCTTGCCGCGGCCGCCAGAGGACAGATGGTGGTCGAGTTGGTCGGGGACGGAGTACATCTGGCCGACGAGACGGTAGCGACGGTGTTCGATCTTGTCGGTCCGCATCAGATCGCGTTGGTCTCCGACGCCATGGCTGCCGCCGGAATGCCCGACGGCCGCTACCCACTCGGGCCTCTCGACGTCGACGTGGTCGGTGGCGTGGCACGATTGGCCGGCCAGGGCGATACGGCCATCGCCGGCGGGACGAGTCGGTTGATGGACATAGTCCGCCGGGCGGTCAATCACGCGGGCGTCGATCTGCTTTCGGCCGTCATCGCAGCGACGGCAACGCCTGCTTCGCTGGTGGGGCTGGCCGGAATTGTCGGCGATCTCGTGCCGGGTTGCCGCGCCGATCTGATCGTCACCGGTCCCGAACTCGAAACCCGCGCCGTCATGGCCGCTGGGAACTGGCTCATGACACCTGGCTCATGAACTACACCGAAAGCTGAGGAATCAACCGATGGAAATTGTCATTGTCGACAGTGCGGAGGCGGCCGGCACCGTTGTTGCCGACATCTTCGAACACGCGGTGCATTCAGGTGCACGGACTTTGGGCCTGGCGACGGGGTCTTCACCGCTCTCGGTGTACCGCGAACTCGCGCGCCGTCACCGCGAGGACGGGTTGAGTTTTGTCGGCCTGCAGGCGTTCCTGTTGGACGAATACGTCGGTCTGCCGGAAGGTCACCCGGAGTCGTATGCCCAGGTGATTCGAACCGAGTTTGTGAATCACCTGGACCTGGACGCGTCAAGGGTATTCAGCCCCGACGGAACCGCGCCGGATCCATTTGCCGCCGCGGCAGCCTACGACCGGGCGATTGGGTCGAATGGTCCGGTGGACGTACAACTCCTGGGCATCGGCGGCAACGGTCACATCGGTTTCAACGAACCGACGTCCTCGCTGAATTCGAGGACCCGGGTCAAGACGCTGACGGAACAGACTCGAACCGACAATGCCCGGTTCTTCGAGAGTCCGGACGACGTACCACGGCACGTGATCACCCAGGGCCTCGGAACTATCTGCGAAGCACGGCATCTGGTGATGATCGCGACCGGCGAGCACAAGGCCGCTGCGATTGCCGCTGCCGTCGAGGGGCCCCTGGCCGCGGTGTGCCCGGCATCGGTCCTCCAGCTGCATCCACACGCGACGGTGGTAATCGACGAGGCAGCGGCATCACAGCTTCGGCTCACCGAGTTCTACAAAACGGTGTCGGCGCACAAACCGCTTGCTCAGCGCTACTGAGACACCGGACTAGACGGACTCTCGCGTCTTCTCGAGGCCGAGTGCCAGTTCGGGAGTGAGTAATTGGAAGTCGGATTCTCCGCGCCGACGGATCCACACCGGATCGGAGGTGTTCCAGCGTTCGGCACTCTGCGTTCGAGTGACCACCTTGAACGTCGCCGTTCTCGGGAACTCACTGCACACTCGGATCAAGGTCGGCTTCTGCTTCGGACCGAGTTCCGGCCGGGAGTCGATGTATTCGGCTACGGCGACCGGGTCGAAATTGTCTACGTCGCCGACCGGAATCACCGACGCCATGACGCGGTCGCCGACGTCGCTGTCGGGGACCGCGTACACGGACACCTGCGCGAAGCCCGGGTAACCGACCAGGGAGCGTTCGATGGGTGCGGCGCCGATGTTCTCGCCGTCCACGCGTAGCCAACCGGAACTGCGTCCCGCGAAGTAGACGTAGCCGTCGGCATCGGTGTACGCCAGATCGCCACTCCAGTACTGGCCGTTGCGCATTCGCTCGGCGTCGGCTTCCGGGTTCTTGTAGTACCCGGCGAACGTGCCTGGGCCGGTGACGTTGACCAGTTCACCGGTTGCCTCGTCGGCGTTGGTGATCCGGCCGTCGGCGTCGAAGACGGCAGGCGGGCAGGGTGCTCCGGTCTCGGGATCGAGGATCTTGACGCCGTCCGGGAGCAGTCCCAGGGCGCCGGCCCGGGGAACCGGCGCCGCGGAGATCGAAATACCGCCCTCGGTGGACCCGAACCCGTCGATGACGCGGGCACCGAAGCGCCGAACGAAGGTGGCGACGGCGGGCGCCGAACCCTCGTTGCCGTACATGATCTTCAAGGTGTTGTCCCGCTCGTTCGGCACCTCGGGGGTGGAAGCGATGAAGGACAACGGCTTTCCGACGTAGTTGGAGTACGTGATTCCGTACTTGTGAACGTCGGGCAGAAAACCCGAAGCGGAGAACTTGCGTCGCATGGCAATTCCCGCACGCGCGTGTAGCGCGACCGTCCACGCCGCCATCATGGCGTTGGAATGGAACATGGGCATCGCCATGTAGACGACGTCGTCGGCGCCGAGCCCGAAGCGATCGGCAAGCATGACCCCGGGAGAGGCCAACTTGTGGTGCGTGCACCGAACCGCTTTGGGATCACCGCTGGTTCCGGAAGTGAAGATGAGCATCAACAGATCGTCGGGTTGCGCCGTCGACGCGTAGGCGGGCGTATCGGCGAAGGGCGCCAACAATTCCGTCCAGGCCGGAGAATCCACGTTGATCACCCGGACGTCGCCGAGATCGACGTCGTCGAGTAGATGCGCCTGGTTGTTCTCGGTGAAGATGACCTGGCAGTCGGAGAGCGCAATGTCTCGCGCCAGTGCCGGGCCGCGCCTGGTCGTGTTCAGTCCGGCGGCAACCGAACCCGAGAACGATGCTGCGCCGAGCAATAGCGAGAATTCGGGGACGTTCTCCATCAGAAGACCGAAATGCCGGGGGCGCGTTGGATCGAGCAGCGTGTCCAGCAGCGCTGCTCGATCGAACGAGCCTTGAATGTGCTCGCGCCAGGTGATGACCTGGTCCTCGAAACGGATACCGCGGTCGTCGATCTCGCTGACTCCGAGGAGTAGATCGGAAACAGTGGGGCTCTGACTCATAGCTGCATCATCATCGATTCGTCTCGGACCAGGTCATGGATTTCCACTCGGTGGGACGCACTCAGGCAGGAACTGCGGCAAGTTCCTTGCCCAGTGCGCGAAGCTGATCCGTTGCGTTGCCGAGCAGGAACTCGTGATGCTTGGCCGCGAGGAAGTAGCGGTGAACGGGATGGTCCTCGTCCAGACCCACGCCGCCGTGAACGTGAACAGCAGTGTGCCCGACTCGGTGTCCCGCATCTGCAGCCCAGAACTTGGCCGTCTGCACTGCCCCGTCGGACGGAAGTCCTTCGCTCAGACGCCACGCTGCGGCCCAGAGAGTCAGACGGACGCCCTTGACGTCGATGTATCCGTCGGCGAGGCGCTGTGCCACGGCCTGGAAACTACCGATCGGACGGCCGAACTGCACACGCTCGGAGGCGTATTCGGCGGTCAGCTTCAGTGCCTGATCGAGCACCCCGTACTGGTAGGCGCTGGAACCGAGCTGAATTCTTTCGACGATCCATGCCGCGATGTCGGATCCTTGGGCAACCGACCCGAGAACACGATCGGCCGGAATCTGCACCGAATCGAACTCGACCAGGGCCGCACTCGAGAAATCCGTGGTCGATTGCCTGGTGATGCGCACGCCCGCGTCGGAGGGTTCGACGAGGAAGACTGCGACGCCGTCCTCGGTGATGGCGGGGACGAGGAACAGATCGGCGAGCGGCGCACTGTCGACGGTGATCTTTGCTCCGTCGATGCGCCAGCCGTCGGCGGTCTTCTCGGCACGCGTGACGGGGTGGGCCGGGTCGTCGTTGTATTCCTCGGCGAGGGCCGCAGTCAGTATCTTCTCGCCGGCGGCGGCAGCGCTCGCCCATTCGTCTCGCTGGTGGTCCGAGCCGAATTCTGCTATCGCCGCGGCCGATCCGACGATGGACGTCAGGAACGGAACGGCTGCAACACCGCGCCCGAGTTCGGCCAGGATGCTGCACTGCTCGAGGACACCGAATCCGTCGCCGCCCACCGATTCCGGAAGAGCTGCGCCGAGGACGCCGGCCGAGGCCAGAGCGTTCCACAAGATGGCGTCGAAGCGGTCTTCGGCGGCGTCGAGTTCACGGAGGCGGTCATTGGTGACCAGTTCGGTGACGACGGATCGTGTCAGACCGGACAGGTCCTGCTGGGCCTCGGTAAGGGTGAATTCCATGATCGTTGGTCCTTATCGCTTCGATGCGGGAAGCCGCAGAGCTGTCATTCCGATGATGTCGCGTTGCACTTCGTTGGTACCGCCGCCGAACGTCAGGATCAGCGAAGAACGATGCATACGTTCGATGCGGCCACGCAGAAGAGCGCCGGGGGAGTTCTGCCTGATCGTGGCGGAGGATCCGAGGATCTCCATCAGCAAGCGGTAAGCCTCGGTGGCGAATTCGGTACCGAACACCTTGTTGGCCGACGCGGCTTCGGGTCCGGGAGCATGATCGGTTGCGGAGGCAATTTCCCAGTTCATCAACTTCAGATACTCGGCCTTGGCATGCACGCGAGCGAGATTGATCTGCACCCATTCCTGGTCGATCATGCGTCGGCCGTCGGGCAACTTGGTGTTCTGTGCCCACTCGCGGACCTCACGCTGCGCGGTCAGAATCGGTCCCGCCGAGGTGAGGGCAACACGCTCGTGGTTGAGCTGGTTGGTGATCAGTGCCCAGCCACCGTGTTCCTGACCGACTATCGACGACGCCGGGACGCGTACGTCCTGGTAGTAGGTGGCGCTGGTGTCGGGGCCGGCCATGGTGTGAACCGGGGTGTAGGAGAAGCCCTCTGCCGTGGTGGGGACGATCAGCATGCTGATTCCCTTGTGCTTCTTGGCTTCCGGATCGGTACGGCAGGCCAACCACACGTAGTCGGCGTACTGGATCAGGCTCGTCCACATCTTCTGCCCGTTGATGACGTAGTCATCGCCGTCACGCACAGCCGAGGTGCGCAGAGACGCCAGGTCGGTGCCTGCCTCGGGCTCGGAGTAGCCGATCGCGAAGTGGAGCTCACCGCGAGAGATCTTGGGCAGGAAGAAGGCCTTCTGCTCGTCCGTACCGAAATGCATGATTGTCGGCGCTACGGAATTGATCGTCAGGAATGGCACGGGCGCACCGGCGATGGCGGCTTCGTCGGTGAAGATCAGCTGGTCCATCGCGGAGCGTTCCTGCCCGCCGTACTCTTTCGGCCAACCCAGAGTGAGCCAGCCGTCCTGGCCCATCTGCGCGACGACTTCGCGGTACACATTGCCTTCGCCGTACTCACCCGTCGTGGCGGCGAGCGCTTCACGCCGCTCGGGAGTCATCAGTTGTGCGAAGTAGGCACGCAACTCCTCCTGGAGCTGTTGCTGCTCAGGGGTGTAGGTGATGTGCATGGTTACCTCTCCATAGAGATACGAATCAAAGCGCCAACCATTCGATTGACACAGGTTCTATCGATGCGTACATCGGCGACAAGGGGCGCCTTCGCTGTGTCCAGCGGATCGTTCGACGTCCGTTCTCGGTACTTTTTCGAATCATTGCACACGACTGAAACAGGTTCTAGTGTTATCGCCAGGAACGGTGTGCGGCACAGCCCTGCGGCACTCGTTTCGTATCCGTGTTCGCGCCAGTAGTTGTGAGTAGAGAAGAGGAATCGCCATGGAGGTCAGGGTTGATCTGGACCGTTGCGAGGCAAACGGTGTGTGCGTCGGGATCGCACCCGATATTTTCGACCTCGACGACAACGAGGAGCTCGTGATCAGTTCTGCGCGTCCGCCGGAGGATCGTTGGGAAAATGTCCGTTCCGCGATCGCTCAGTGCCCGCGTGCGGCGCTGACCGAACATCCGTGACGATGGTTGCCCAAAACAAGAACACGTTCTAAAGTTGCGAACTCGTGGGTCACGGCAATCGAGCCGGGTAACTCGACACACGACCGCAGAGAACCGGGAGAGCGCTTCGATGAATGCTGTGAACAGCCCAGAAACCAGTCTCGAAGGCAAGGTCGCCATCGTGACCGGTGCCGGATCGGGGCTCGGAAAGTTCGAGGCTATCGGTCTGGCGAAGGCCGGTGCGTCGTTGGTCGTCAACGATCTGGCCCCGAACGAGGCCGTCGAAGCGACGCTCGAAGAGATCCGCGGCCTGGGCGCCAAGGTCGAATTCGTGGCAGGCAACGTCGGTGAGCGTTCTACTGCGGACGCACTGATGGAAGCAGCGCAGGGGCAGTTCGGCAGTGTCGACATCGTCGTCAACAATGCCGGTGTCGTGCGCGACCGGATGCTGTTCAACATGTCGGACGAAGACTGGGATCTGGTACTCGAAGTTCATCTTCGCGGCCATTTCCTCTTGTGCCGCAACGCCGCTGCCTACTGGCGGGCGAAATCCAAGGAAGCCGGGGCGCCGGTGTACGGGCGCATCGTCAATACCTCTTCGGAGGCGGGTCTCCTCGGACCGGAAGGGCAGCCCAACTACGGCGCTGCAAAAGCCGGAATCACGGCGCTGACGTTGTCGGCTGCACGTGGGCTCTCGCGCTACGGCGTTCGGGCCAACGCGATCTGCCCGCGGGCGCGGACGTCGATGACCGAAGGTGTGTTCGGCGACGCGCCGGCCGACGGCATCGATCCACTCTCGCCCGAGCACGTGGCATCGCTCGTCTCGTATCTGGCATCACCGGCAGCCGACGCCGTCAACGGTCAGGTGTTCGTGGTGTACGGCCCGATGGTTGCGCTGATGGCGGCGCCCGTCGTCGAGCAACGGTTCGACGCAGACGGTGACTCCTGGTCGCCGGAAGCGCTGTCAGCACTGATGGGTGACTATTTCGCGGACCGTGACCCGGCAAAGATGTTCTCGGCATCGGCGGCCCTGAGGGCGCTGGGCTGACCAGTGCTCGCGACACGTAGAACCGTCGTTCACACATAGGCGGGTCTACGTGTCCACTTCCTGGTAGAAATAGCGTGTTCACGAGTCGGTGGGCGCGGTAATCTGCCTGCGTTCTGAAACGAGACCAACGGTCTCGAAAAAACTGGACTGTGTTCCAATTTTGTATTCCTGTGAACGATGCGATATTCGATCGGCGTGCCCGGTCAAGGCTCTCGCATAGCTGAATCTCGAACTTGGATCCGAGAAGCGTCGATCATTCAAAAGTATTAATTTCCAGTATATTTCGGCGAAAATCACGCCGAAAAGGGATGCTTCCCATGTTCCGGATCTTCCGGTTTCGGATCGGCGCCGTGAGGCTACTTCTTAGAGTTGGACACTTGTTTTTGACAGGTGAACACGTTCTAGTTAATATGACCTGAGTCACAAGCTGTCGGGGGCTGGACTATGAGAACAGACAGTACTGCGGCAACCAAGGACGAGGAGGGCGAATGGTAGACCTCGTCGAGGTGCCATTACGAGCGGTCGGTGGCTTCTTTCAGATGTCCGCCCAAACCCTGCGGGCAGTCTTCTCCCGCCCCTTCCAGCGTCAAGAGTTCATCGATCAGGCCTGGTTCGTGGCCCGAGTGTCGATGGTTCCGACGGTTCTGGTCGCGATCCCGTTCACGGTGCTTGTCAGCTTCACCATCAACATTCTCTTGCGCGAGATCGGTGCAGCCGACCTCAGTGGTGCCGGAGCTGCTCTCGGCACCGTCACGCAGGTCGGCCCCATCGTCACCGTGCTGATCGTCGCCGGCGCCGGCGCAACCGCCATCTGCGCAGACCTCTCGGCCCGAACCATCCGCGAAGAGATCGACGCCATGAAGGTGCTCGGTATCAATCCCATCCACCGGTTGGTCGTTCCCCGGGTACTCGCGTCGACGGGAGTGGCGCTGCTCCTCAACGGACTGGTCTGCACCATCGGCATCCTCGGCGGTTTCGTCTTCTCCGTGTTCATCCAGGACGTGAACCCCGGCGCCTTCGTCAACGGCATCACACTGCTCACCGGATTCGGTGAGCTCATGCTCTCCATGGTCAAAGCAGGACTGTTCGGCATGATCGCCGGCCTGGTTGCGGCCTACCTCGGACTCAACGTCAAAGGCGGCGCCAAGAGCGTCGGCGACGCGGTCAACCAGACCGTCGTGTTCGCGTTCATGGCGCTCTTCGTCGTCAACGTGCTCATCACGACCATCGGTATCAAGTTGACGGCCGGATGAGGCACACGGCAGTCGGAGAGATCGAAGTGGACAGAACGACAAACGACGAACGGGAGGAGATCTGATGGCGTTGGCCGCAGCGGGACGCTTCCCGCGCACACGTCGACAGATCGGCTCGATCTCTCGCAGTATCGACAGCATCGGTGATCAAGCGCTGTTCTTCGCGAAGGCTCTCGGTCACGCTCCCAAGGCGCTGATGCGCTATCCACGTGAAACTCTGCGACTGATCGCCGAGATCAGCATGGGCACCGGTGCGCTCGCCGTCATCGGTGGCACCGTCGTGATCGTCGGATTCCTGACACTGTTCACCGGTGGCACCATCGCCGTTCAGGGCTACAGCTCGCTGGGCAACATCGGTGTCGAAGCGCTGACGGGCTTCTTCGCCGCCTTCATCAACGTTCGCATCGCAGCGCCGGTCATCGCCGGAATCGGTCTCGCCGCGACCATCGGCGCCGGCTCCACCGCGCAGCTCGGTGCGATGCGCGTCTCGGAAGAGATCGACGCCCTCGAGACGATGGCGATCCCGTCGATTCCGTATCTGGTCAGCACCCGCGTCATGGCCGGCATGATCGCGATCATCCCGCTGTACTCACTGGCGGTGATCGCATCCTTCGTCGCCAGCCGCTTTGCGACGGTGTTCCTCTACAACCAGTCCGGCGGCGTCTACGACCACTACTTCACGACCTTCCTGATACCCACGGACATACTGTGGTCGTTCGCCCAGGCGATAGTCATGGCGCTGGCCGTCATGCTCATCCACACCTACTACGGCTTCAACGCAACCGGTGGCCCGGTGGGTGTCGGCGTCGCGGTGGGTAACGCAGTGCGCGCCTCGCTGATCGCGGTCGTCACGGTCACCCTGCTCATCTCACTCGCCATCTACGGCGGGTCCGGCAACTTCAACCTGTCGGGATAGGCGGGCAAGCGATGACCGTACCCAGATGGCACAAGAAGTTGGCCGCAGCCGGCCTCGTCCTCGGACTCGTGGCGATCGTCGCCGTTGCCCTGACCATGTTCTCGGGTGGGTTCACCAAGAGCACACCCATCACCGTGACGTCCACGCGTGCCGGCCTGGTCATGGAACCGAATGCCAAGGTGAAGCTGCGCGGAGTGCAGGTCGGCAGTGTCGAATCGATCTCCCTCGTAGGAGACCAGGCAAACCTGAAGTTGGCGATGGATCCCGGCCAGATGTCGAAGATTCCGTCGAACGCCCGGGTGGAAATCAAGACCACCACGGTGTTCGGTGCGAAGTACGTCAACATCGTGATTCCCGACGATCCCTCGACCCAGCCGATCCAGGAGGGTGCTGTCATCGCCTCGGACAGCGTCACCGTCGAGTTCAACAGTGTCTTCGAACATCTTTCGGACGTACTCGCGAAGATCGAACCGGAAAAGCTCAACGCCACACTCGGCGCGATCTCCACCGCTTTGAACGGGCGCGGCGAGTCGCTCGGTGAGGTTCTCGAGCTCGGTGACACCTATCTGAAGAAGATGAATCCGGTTCTGCCGCAGCTCCAGGAAGACTTGGTCGGTGCCGCCGATGTCACCAATATCTACGCCGACGTGGCACCGGATCTGATGCGCATCCTCGACAATGCCACCGCGACAAGCGGATCGATCGTGGCCGAGCAGGCAAACCTCGACTTGCTGTTGCTCAACGTCACCGGCCTCGCGGACACGGGCAACGCGTTGTTGACCGACAACGAGCAGAACCTGACCACCGCCCTCGACACTCTGACCGCGACGACGACCCTGCTCGACAAGTACTCGTCGGGTCTGACGTGCTTCATCGTCGGGTTGAACGACGGCCGGATCAAGTTCGAGCCACTGGCAGGCACCGGGGACAAAGCGGCGCTGATGCTGAGTGCGAGCTTCATGTACGGCGCCGAGGCGTACCAGAACCCACAATCTCTCCCCAAGGTCGCGGCCTCCGGCGGACCCAATTGTTATGGTCTGCCCGAATTCGATCCGAAGGTCGACGGGCATGCACCGTTCGCAGTCACCAACACCGGCAACGTGCCTTTCGTTCCCAACACCGAACTGCGCGTCACCGTGCCGACCATTTTCCAGTACCTCTTCGGTGACTCCTACGAGCAGGAAGACGGGAAGTGATGAGACCGACCACGGTCAAGCTGCTGATTTTCACCGTCGTCATGGCGGTCATCTTCGCCGGACTGGCGATCGTCTTCAGTCAGGTGCGCTTCAGCAGCAGCAACGGATTCCACGCCACCTTCTCGGACGTCTCGGGACTCAAGTCCGGCGACAAGGTGCGTATCGCCGGTGTTCCGGTCGGGTCGGTGACCGGAGTGTCCATCGGTGACTCCAACCAGGCCGAGGTCGAATTCGACGTCGACACCAAGTACTCGCTGATGAAGAGCACCAAAGCGACTGTGCGCTACGAGAACCTGGTGGGCGATCGCTACATGGAACTGCTCGAGGGCGCCGGGTCCACCGAGACGCTGCCGTCGGGTGGATCGATTCCAGTCGACCAGACGTCACCCGCGCTCGATCTGGATCTTCTGCTCGGCGGATTCAAGCCGCTCCTGCGCTCGCTAGACCCTCAGCAGGTCAACGACCTCTCCGGGGCGCTGCTGCAGGTCCTGCAAGGCCAGGGCGGAACGCTGGTTTCGTTGCTGGGTAACACCAGTTCGTTCACCAGTACGTTGGCGGACCGAGACCAGTTGATCGGGGACGTCATCACCAACCTCAACGACGTACTCGGCACCATCAACGACAAGGGCGATCAGTTCTCCACCACGATCGATCAGCTCCAGCAGTTGGTCAGTGGATTGGCGAAGGACAGTGGCCCGATCGGTAACTCGATCACCGAGATCGCCGGTGCCACGGGGGATCTCGCTTCGCTGCTGCAGGCGACACGTCCGGACATCCAGACGCTGATCGGGGAGACCAACCGAACGATGACGCAGCTGGACCTGGGCAAGGACGACATCAACACCGCTCTCGATCGTCTGCCGTCCGACTACCGGAAGTTGATCCGAGTGGGCACGTACGGAGCGTTCTTCCAGTTCTATCTGTGCGCCAACACTTTCAAGTTCTCCGGACCTGACGGAACGACGATCATCTTGCCCACGGCAGTGCAGGACACGGGAAGGTGCGCAAAAGTCTCATGACCCCTACCCGTGAACGCAATCCGGTACAGATCGGTGTCATCGGTCTCGTCCTGGCGGTGGCAACCGTGGGTGCCGCATTGCAATACGATCAGCTCCAGTTCATCAACGGCGGCATTCGCTACTCGGCGTACTTCCAAGATGCCGGCGGCCTGGTCACCGGCGACGACGTGACCATGGCCGGAGTGAAGGTCGGCAAGGTCAGTGACGTCGAACTCGACGACCAGAAGGTGCTGGTCACCTTCACCGTTCAGGACGGTGTCGCCCTCGGCGAGCAGACCGCGGCCGACATCAAGACCAACACGGTTCTCGGCCGAAAGTCGTTGGCGGTACGGCCGGAAGGATCCGGACTGTTGCGGACGGACACGCCGATTCCGGTCGAACGCACCAACTCGCCGTACTCGCTCAACGACGCACTCGGCGACCTCGGGACCACGGTGTCCGAGCTGGACACGGATCAGATCAACGATTCGCTCAACGCGATTTCGGACACGCTGGCCGATACTCCGCCAGAACTTCGCACCGCGCTGGACGGAATGACGAGGCTCTCGCAGAGCATCAACTCGCGCGACGAGAGCCTGCTCCAATTGCTCTCGCGGGCCGAAGATGTCACCAAGATCCTCTCCGACAGAAGCGGTCAGATCGATTCGTTGCTGGTCGACGGCAACAAGTTGTTTGCCGAACTGAGCTTGCGGCGTGACGCGATCAGCGAACTGATCGTCAACACCGGCGCAGTCTCACGCCAACTGTCAGCGCTGGTACAGGAGAACGAGGCCCAGATGGGGCCGACCCTCGAGAAACTGAATTCCGTCGCCGAGGTTCTTCAGCAGAACAAGGACAACATCGCCGGGGCGCTCGACGGCCTCGGACCGTACATCACCGCGCTCGGTGAGACCGTGGCCAGCGGCCCGTTCTTCGATGCCTTCATCATCAACATTCTGCCGAGTAACTGGTGGAAGACCCTGGTGGACACCAGCGTCGCACCCGAGCAGGTTCCGGGCGACCTGGAAGACTTCTTCCCCGGCATTCCACCGACGATCAGGGGGCCGGGAGAATGACCGAGACCATGACTTCACAGGATCCACAGGGCTCCACCAACCCACGCAAGAAGTGGGTGCTGATCGGAGCGGGTGTGCTGGTCGCGCTGCTCGTCGCCGGCGCGGCATACCTCTTCGTCCCAGGCCTGGGCAAGACCAAGATCTCCGCGCACTTCGTCTCGACCACCGGTCTGTACGAGGGCGACGTCGTGCGAGTGCTCGGTGTCAACGTCGGCAAGGTGACCAAGATCGAACCGCGTGATCGAGACACCTACGTCGAGATGAAGATCGACTCGAGCGTCGACGTTCCGGCAGATGCCAAGGCGCTCATCGTTGCTCAAAGCCTCGTGTCCGCACGCTTCGTGCAGTTGACTCCGGTGTATTCCGGCGGGGAACAGATGCCCAACGGCGGCGAGATCCCGATCGAGCGCACGGCTGTTCCGGTGGAGTGGGACGAGATCAAGACCGAACTGACCAAACTGTCGGACGCCCTCGGACCGGAAGGTCTGGACGATCAAGGTTCCCTCGGCCGATTCATCGACACTGTGGGAACGAACCTCGACGGCAACGGTGAGTCCATTCGGTCGACGCTGCGCGAACTCTCGGCCACGATGCACACGCTGTCCGAAGGCCGGACCGATTTGTTCTCCACCATTCGGAACCTGCAGGCGTTCGTCACCGCATTGTCCTCGAGCAACGAGCAGATCGTGCAGTTCAGTGGTCACCTCGCTTCGGTGACAAGCGTTCTCGCAAGCAGTTCCGGCGAGTTGGGTACCGCCCTCAGCGATCTCGACCTGGCGGTGGGCGACGTTCAGCGGTTCGTCAAGGACAACAGCGAGGGACTGAGCGAATCGGTCGCGCGTCTGGCCGATGCCACCCAGGTGCTGACGGACAAGCGCCCGGAGATCGAGCAGGTTCTGCACTCCGGACCGACGTCGCTCGCCAACTTCTACCAGATCTACAAGCCCGCTCAGGGCAGCATGACCGGCGCAATTGCGCTGAGTAACTTCAAGAATCCGATCCAGTGGATCTGTGGTTCCATCGAAGGCATCGACAGTGGTAACTCCCAGAACAGTGCCGATCTGTGCAAGCAGTACCTCGGACCGGTGCTCAGCACCATGATCGGCAACTACCCCGGATTCCTGTTCAACCCGGTCGCGGGCGTGCAGGCTTTCCCGGATCAGATCGTCTACACCGAACCGGGATTGGAAGCGGCAAGTCAGAATCAGCCGCAAACCGTCGCAGGACCGATGTCAGGTGCTCCTATGACGAGTGTTCCCAAGGATCTCGCCGAACTCTTCAACATGGGCGGAGGGAACTGATGCGGGTAGCTCGCAAGACCACGGTTGCCGTGTTGGCCACGGCAGTGGCTCTCGGCGCCAGCGGCTGTGAATGGAACGGGCTCAACTCCGTGCCGATGCCAGGCACTCAGGGCCGGGGCGAAGGCGCGTACGAGGTCCAGATCGAGATGCCGAACGTGACTACGCTGTCGCAGAATTCGCCCGTCCGGGTGGACGACGTGGCAGTGGGAAGCGTTTCGAACATCGAGGTACAGGGCTGGCACGCTCTGGTGACGGTGTCGCTGAATCCTGACGTTCAACTACCTGCCAACGCGACGGCAAAAATCGGCCAGACCAGCTTGCTCGGCTCTCAGCACATCGAGTTGGCGCCGCCGGTCGGAGAAGAGCCCGAGGGCCGACTCGAAGCCGGTGACCTGATTCCGATCGAGCGGGCGGGCGCCTACCCGACGACGGAACAGACGCTGTCGTCTCTGTCGGTTGTTCTCAACGGCGGCGGTCTCGCGCAGGTTCAAGACATCACGAAGGAACTCAACGCCGCTCTCGGTGGGCGTGAAGACTCCGTTCGCGACCTCCTACCTCAGCTCGATCAGTTGGTCGGCAGTCTGGACAAGCAACGAGGCGACATCGTTTCGGCGATGGAAGGACTCGATCGCCTGTCCTCGACGGTCCAGGCACAGCACGACACCTTGAACAAAGCGCTCGAAGGTATTCCGCCGGCACTCGAGGTTCTTGTCGCTCAGCGTCAGGACATCACCAACGCGTTGACCTCGCTCGGAGGTCTCAGCGAGGTGGCGAGCCGCGTCATCGAGGAGAGTGGTGACGATTTCGCGACCAATGTTCGCGCGCTGTCACCGACCCTGAAGGCGTTAGCTGATTCCGGTAACGCTCTCACCCAGGTTCTCGGCGTTCTCCTGACGTTCCCGTTCCCACAGAACGGAATCGACAACGTCATCCGCGGCGACTACGCCAACTTGGCGATGACCATCGACATCTCGCTGCCCCGACTCGATGCGAACTTCCTCACCGGAACTCCGTTGGCCGGAACGCTCTCGGGGCCGGAAGGTGTGTTGGGCAAGCAGGCCGGGCTCGCCGGGCAGACAGGCAACCCGTTGAGTGATCCGCTCAAGCCTGCCGCACCGCCCGCCCAGGCTCCTGCCGGACAGGCTCCCGCAGGAGAGGACAAGTCAGCGGATCCGAATACCATTCAGATTCCGGGACTTCCGCCGATCAACATTCCAGGACTTCCCCAGGGGGCACCGGCACCATGATGCTCACAAAGTTCGTCCGCATCCAGCTGATCATCTTCGCCGTCTTGACGGTCGTCGGATTGATCGTGATGGCCACTCAGTACGTGCGTGTTCCGGCGATGGTCGGTATCGGCCGATACGACGTCACCGTCGAATTGCCCGCGACCGGTGGGCTGTACAAGAACTCGAACGTCACCTACCGCGGTCAGACCATCGGTGTCGTGAACGCGGTGGAGCTCTCGGAGACGGGTGTGAATGCGCGACTGTCTCTCGAGAGTGGCGTCAAGGTTCCGTCGGACGTCGACGCCGCGGTCAAGAGTGTGTCGGCGATCGGCGAGCAGTTCGTCGATCTGATTCCGCACACCGACAGCTCCGGAGCGATCGTGGTCGACGGGCATCTGGAAAACGGATCGGTGATTCCCGAAGACCGAACCAGCATTCCGCAGGATGTCGGCGCGATGCTCGATCAGGCAGATCTGTTGCTGCAGAGCATTTCCGACACCAAGCTCAAGACCGTCATCGACGAATCCTTCAAGGCGTTCAACGGTGCCGGCCCGGATCTGCAGAAGCTGATCGACTCGGCTCGGCTGTTCGTCGAGGAGGCGAACAACAACTCCGACGCGACCAAGACGCTGATCGAGCAGGCCGGTCCACTCCTGGACACTCAGGTGGTCAGCAGCGACGCCATCCGTTCCTGGACAAGCAATCTGGTGACGTTCACCGACCAGCTCCGAGCCAGCGATCCTGATCTGCGTGCCGTCATCCAGAAGGGGCCGGCTGCCGCGGCGGAGGCGAATGCTCTTCTGCAAGACATGCAGCCGACATTGCCGATTCTTCTGGCGAACCTTGTGTCCGTCGGACAGGTCGGCGTGATCTACAACAACGCGATCGAGCAGATTCTGGTCATCTACCCGCCGCTGGCCGCAGCGCTGGTCACGGTGGCAGGCTCCGGCCCGGCTGCGGACGGCGCTCTGGTGGACTTCCACATGGAGGTCAACGACCCGCCGCCGTGCACTACCGGATTCCTGCCTGCAGAGCAGTGGCGCAGTCCGAAGGACGAATCACCGATCGAGACACCGTCGGATCTTTTCTGCCAGGTTGCCCAGGATTCGCCGATCGCGGTGCGAGGCGCGAGAAACCTTCCCTGCGAGGAGTATCCGGGACGTCGTGCGCCGACGGTCGAACAGTGCCGTTCCGGCTACGTCCCGTTGGGCACGAACCCGCAATCCGGGCCTCCGGAACCGATTACCGCGACCCCGAGCTCGTACACGTCGACGCCTTCGGTCTCGGCTCGTCGGTACGATCCGATTACAGGCACGTACATCGGGCCGGACGGAAGGACGTACTCGCAACCGAACCTCGGCGGCGGCGACGTCAGTCTCGAACAGTTCATGAAGGGTCAGCAGGGTTGATGACAGACGAAGATCCACAGGCCGGGCAGCGGGTGCGCCGTCGCGCGTCTCGCAGCGCCGGACCCACGGGTGCGGATGCAGACGCTGCCGCGGTAGTAGTGCCCACCGAAAAGAAGTCGGCCGAACAGAAGCCAGCTGAGCAGAAGTCGGCTGAGCAGAAGTCGGCGGCCCCAGTTGATTTGGGCAAGCCCGATACTCCACCTGAGAAGGTCGTCAGCGGTGATCAGGGCTCGGCCAAGGCCGAGCCGGCCGGCACCGCCGAAACCCCCGCAGAAACTGCTGTGGACACTCCTGTTCGTTCGAAGCCCAAGGCCGGGCTGGTAGTCGGGATCGCCGTTGCTTCGGTGATCGCTGTAGCTCTTGCGGCCCTGACGGTGTTTCTCCTCGTCGACCGGAACAAGGCGTCCAACGCCGACGAGGACCGAGCCCGCTACGTGGCTGGAGCCCGGACCACCGCACTGAATCTGACGACGCTGCACGCGGATACAGCGGCTGCCGACCTCGACAAGTTTCTCGCCGGCACTACCGACGAGTTCAAGTCGCAGTTCGACGGACGCAAGGATTCGTTTGTCAACGTTCTCGGGCAGGCCGGAGTTCAGACCGACGGCGAGGTGCTCGAGGCCGGGTTCGAGAAGTCCGACGGTGATTGCGGGACTTCATTGGTCGCGGTGCGTGCGATGCAGAAGAACGGCGACGAAGCGCCCGCTGAACGCAACTACCGACTCCGAATCACCATGTGCGACGTCGACGGGCAGTTGCTTGCCTCGAATGTGGAGTTTGTGCCATGACCCCAGAAGTAATCCCAGAGACGTCCAAGCCCAAGCGCGTCTCACCGCTCGCCATCGTTCTGTGCGTCATCAGCGCAGTGGCCATCGCGTTGGCAGCAGTGTCGGCGTATCTCTACTTCGGTCCGGGCGGAACGCGTGACACGGCAGCGATCGATCAGACCAGAGACGAAGTGGCACAGGCCTCTTCCGATCAGGCGGTTGCGATGTTCCAGTACGACTACAACAACGTCGACCAGCAGTTGCACGCGGCCACAGACGGTTTGACGGGCGATTTCCAGGGCACGTTCACCAATCTGATCGAATCGGTGATCATTCCGGGAGCCAAGGAAAAGTCGCTGACCGTTCAGGTAGTCGTCCAGGGCGCTGCGGTTCTCGACGCGGAGGCGGACAGCGCGACAACCATGCTGTTCCTCAATCAGATCACCACGTCTTCGGAATCACCTGAAGCCGTCGCCAGTGGTAGTCGCGTCAAGATGAGTCTGGAGAAGCAGGACGGGCGTTGGCTCGTGAACAACGTCCAACCCTTCTGATCAAATACACCAAGGGCTGGATCCGGGCATGAAACAGGCTGGGGCCGCGGAGATTTACTCTCCGCGGCCCCAGCCTTTGTGCGCTGCACCCAGCCTTGTTGAACTGGCCTCAGGGCTCTCGGGATTCGGCCGGAGCGATCAGCGCCGGGCCTGCGGCACCGCCGTGTGCGAGCGCGTCGAGGAACGAGCGGGCCCAGCGGTCGACGTCGTGGGTCAGGACCTGACGACGCAACGCGCGCATGTGGCGTCGGCCGTCCTCTCGCGGTTGATTGAGAGCCTTCTCCATCGAATCCTTGACGTCGTCGAGGTCGTGGGGATTGCACAGGAATGCCTGACGGAGTTCGGCTGCGGCACCGGTGAATTCGCTGAGCAGCAATGCACCGCCCAGATCGCTGCGGCAGGCGACGTATTCCTTCGCGACGAGGTTCATGCCGTCACGCAGCGGCGTGACCAACATGAGATCGGCGGCGACGAAGAACGCGACCAATTCGTCGCGAGGGATCGGCCGATGGATGTAATGGACGACGGGGCGGCCGACTTCGCTGAACTCGCCGTTGATGCGGGAGACCTTCTGCTCGATGTCTCCGCGCATCTGTACGTAGCTTTCGACGCGTTCGCGGCTCGGGGTCGCCAGCTGCACCATGACCGTGTCGGCGGGATCGATGCGCTTCTCCATGAGAAGTTCGTGGAGCGCGGCGAGCCTGACGTCGATGCCCTTGGTGTAGTCGAGGCGGTCGACGCCCAGCATGATGTGCTTGGGGTTTCCGAGTTCCTTGCGAATCTGCTTGGCGCGGTCCCGAATTGCCTTGGTGCGCGAGAGTTCGTCGAGCTTGCCGGAGTCGATGGAGATGGGGAAGGCGCCGACGCGGACGCTACGGAAACCTACTTGCACCACACCGAGTTTGGAGCGGACGCCGACGGTTCCGCGTGAAGTCTGCTGCCCGGCAAGGCGTCTGGCCAGGTACAGGAAGTTCTGTGCGCCACCTGGGAGGTGGAATCCGATGAGGTCGGCGCCGAGGAGGCCTTCGACGATTTCGGTGCGCCACGGCATCTGCATGAACAACTCGACCGGGGGGAACGGAATGTGCAGGAAGAAGCCGATGGTGAGGTCGGGGCGCAGCATCCGCAGCATCTTCGGTACCAACTGCAGCTGGTAGTCCTGGATCCAGACGGTTGCGCCCTGTGCCGCTGCCTTGGAAGTGGCTTCGGCGAACCGCCGGTTCACCTCGACGTAGGCGTTCCACCATTCGCGGTGGTATTCGGGTTTGACGATGACGTCGTGATAGAGCGGCCAGAGGGTGGCGTTGGAGAATCCCTCGTAGTACTCGTTGATTTCCTCGGCGCTCAGCGGCACCGGGTAGAGCTCGAGCCCGTCTTCGACGATGGGGTCGAGATCGGCGTCCGCCACGCCCGCCCAGCCCACCCAGGCGCCCTGATTGCTGCGCAGGATCGGCTCGAGAGCGGTGACCAGTCCGCCGGGGCTTCGCTTCCATCGTGTGGTGCCGTCGGGAAGCCGTTCCAGGTCGACGGGCAGGCGGTTCGCTACGACGACGAACTCAGCCTGCCCGGACACGGCGTCACCGGTCGAAGAAGCAGGTGCGCTGTCAGAAAGGGTTGAACTGGTCGAATCCGGACTGACAGGCACGTGGTTCCTTCTCGGTCGGTGAGGGAAAGATTCAGTCGAGCTTGGCGGCGGGGGAGATACCGAGCATCGAGAGCAGCATCCTGCACTCGTCGGCATCTTCCGCGTAGGCAGCGACGACGCGCTGTGCCTGACGAGCAGTTTCGTCCGCTACGGGCTCGAGGTCCTCGTCCGCGATCTCGGTTTCGACGGTCGTGTTCTCAGCCATCATGTTCCTCTCGTGCTTGCCTGCACGGCGCAAGCAATGGTTCTTACTCGCGACTCTATGAGAACTGGGCGTGTCGACGCTAGTTGCTCATGTATTAGGGTCGACTTACTTATCTCTGTACTCAACTTTATCGCTTCCATCGATGCTTGGAGTTCCATGAGTTCGACCCCCTCGAGTGTGACCGTCGACTCGGACGAGCCGGATAGTGGCAATCACAGCGGTGCTGCGATTTTGCGACGCGTCCTCGTCCGTAACCGTGGCCCGCTCGCTATCGGCACGGTTCTGGTCTGTCTGCACCAACTGACCGAGACGGCGGTGCCGATCTCCATCGGTGTGATCATCGACCGTGCGGTCGAGACTTCGGACACCACGGCCCTGATCGTCTCCATCGTGGGTCTCGCGGCTCTGTTTCTCGTTCTGACGGCCGCGTGGCGTTTCGGTGCACGGTTCATCGTCACTGCGATGCAGCAGGAGGCTCATCGGCTCCGGCTCGAGGTGGCGCACCGTGTCCTCGATCCGCGTGGGGTGCGCACCGATCTGCGATCAGGTGAACTGCTGACCGTTTCGACATCGGACGCCGAGCAGACGTCGTGGATCGCGGACATCGTTCCGCGCGCCGCCGCCGCCCTGACCGCTGCGGTGGCGTCGGCGGTGGCGTTGGTGTGGATCGACCTCTGGCTGGGACTGGCCGTTCTGATCGGAACGCCGGTGATTCTCGGTCTGCTGCAACTGGCGGCGCCGCTCATCACGTCGAGGGCCACCGGTCAGCAGGCGTCGATCGCGCGAGCGTCGGCGATGGCTACGGATCTGGTCAGCGGATTGCGTCCGTTGCGCGGGATCGGCGGCGAGAAGACCGCGTCGGCGCGCTACCGCACCGTCAGCCGTCAGGCGCTCGCTTCCACGATCGGCACGGCGAAGGCAACGGGTATCTACACCGGCGTCGCCGCGACCATCAGTGCGTTGCTCGCAGTCGGTGTTGCCGGTTTCGCGGGATATTTCGCGTTGCAGGGCAGGATCACGGTCGGTGAACTGATCACCGTGGTGGGGCTTGCGCAGTTCATCATCGAACCGCTCGGATTGCTTGCGTCCATTCCCGGATACTTCGCGGTGGCGCGTGCATCGTCTGATCGACTGGCACTGGTCTTGGACGCGGAGCCGCTGCGGGGCGCGGGTTCGCAGACCGAGCTCGAAGGCACCGACCTGACTCTGGACGGAGTCGAGTACAAGTCCCTCAAGGGCATCGATCTGCATCTGCCCGCTGGGGAACTGCTGGGCGTCGTGGCTTACCAGCCGCAGGACGCCGACGCTCTTGTCGCGGTCCTGTCCGGTCAGCTGGCGCAGGACGCGTATCGCGGAGTGGTGAGGGTTGGCGGAATCAGCCTGTCCGACATGGACTTGCGATTGGCGCGCCGCACAGTGCTGGTGGAGCCGCACATCACCGATCTGTTCTCCGGATCGCTCGCGTCGAACGTGACCGCGGGCGCCGGTGATGCTGCCGGTCTCGACATCCAGAGCGCTCTGGTGGCGTCGGCAGCGGCGGATGTCGTCGACGCACATCCGGACGGTCTCGATCTCGAAGTGACCGATCGGGGCGCGAGTTTGTCGGGAGGTCAGCGGCAACGCGTTGCCCTGGCTCGGGCCTTGGTGGCACAGGCACCTGTGATGGTCCTGCACGATCCGACGACGGCGGTGGACGCGGTGACCGAGGCGTCGATCGCCGAAGGAATCGCAGAACTGCGGCACGAGGGTGCCGGCGGCATCCACACGACGGTATTGATCACCAGCAGCCCCGCCTTGCTGGCCGTGACGGATCGGGTGATCGTGTTGAACGACGGAGTGATCGCCTCGATCGGCACACATTCCGAACTCTCTCGCGGCGACGCGAACTACCGAGGAGCGGTGCTGCGGTGACGGCCACGGACATGACAACCGAAATGCCGGCCGGGGAGAACGCCGAGAAGGTGACCGAGCGCGAGTTGTTGCCGATCGCGAGTGGTCGCCAGACCTGGAGGTGGTTGCGGGCGGCGTTGGCCGAACACCGGATGCAGAGCCTGCTGGTCCTGATCGTCGCGGCTTCGGCGTCGGCGATGGCCTTGGTGCCGATTTACGTCTTCGGCGTCCTGGTCGACCGGGTCCGGGACAACGCGCCCACGTCGACGATCGTCGGGGTGGTCGTGATCATCGCCGCTGCCGCAATCGTGGGCGGTGTGTTCACCGGTGTGGCTGCCTATCTGATCAAGCGGCTCGGTGAGACGATCCTGGCGGATCTGCGAGAGCGGACCGTGGACCGGGCACTGCGACTGCCGATCCAGACCGTCGAGAAGGTCGGTAAGGGCGATCTGCTCTCGCGTGTCGGCGACGACGTGTCGGTGATCGCCAAGGCCGTGTCCGACGTGGTTCCCGGCATGATCGCGGCGGTTCTGCTCGTGGCTCTGAGCATGGTGACCATGCTCGGACTCGACTGGCGACTCGGTCTGGCCGGAATGGTCGCGCTGCCGATGTACGCGCTGGCGCTCAAGTGGTACCTGCCACGCTCGGCTCCTGTTTACGCAGCCGAGCGGGTAGCGATGGGCGCTCGTTCACAAGCGCTGATCAGCAGTCTCCAGGGTGCGAAGACGGTCCGCGCGTACAGCCTCGAGAAGGAACACCTCGGGCAGATCGATGCGGCGTCGGCAAAAGCGCGCGATCTGGCAGTCGGAGTGTTCGGCCTGTTCACGAGGTTCGCCGGTCGAGGTAACCGCGCCGAATTCGTGGGCCTGTCCATGATTCTCGTCGTCGGATTCCTGCTGGTCCGTGAGGACGTCGTGACAGTCGGCCAGACGACGACTGCTGCCCTGCTGTTCCATCGCCTGTTCAACCCGATCGGCTCACTGCTCTACACCTTCGACGAAGTGCAGTCGGCCGGCGCAAGCCTCGCGCGACTGGTCGGCGTCGTCGAGATCGAGGAAACGGAGCCTTCGACGGATGCAGGTTCCGTTCCGGCCGACGGTTCGCTGCGTCTGGATGACATTCGGCACAGCTACGACGGTGGTCATGAGGTTCTCCACGGAGTGAGCCTCACACTGCGTGCGGGGGAGCGCGTGGCGCTCGTCGGTTCGACCGGAGCCGGAAAGACGACGCTCGCGGCGATCGCTGCCGGTTCGATCACTCCGACGTCGGGCCGGGTGTCGATCGGCGGTGTCCCGCTTGCCGACCTCGATGACCTACGACGCCACATCGCGATCGTGAGTCAGGAGGTTCATGTCTTTGCCGGACCTCTGATCGAGGATCTGAGATTGGCGGCTCCCGAATCCTCGGACGAGGACGTTGCCGCGGCACTGCGTACGGTCGGCGCGTACGAGTGGGTGGAGGCTCTCGACGAGGGAATGCTGACCGTCGTCGGCGAAGGCGGGCACGAGATGACAGCGGCGCAGGCGCAGCAGTTGGCTTTGGCGAGACTGGTGTTGGCCGATCCCGCCGTCGCCGTACTGGACGAGGCAACAGCGGAGGCGGGCAGCGCCGGAGCGCGGGAACTGGAAGCGACTGCCGACGCCGCTACGGAGGGCCGCACCACTCTGGTTGTCGCACACCGGCTTACGCAGGCTGCGGGCGCCGACCGAGTGATCGTGCTCGAACACGGACAGATCGTAGAAGAAGGCCCGCACCGCGAACTGGTGTCCGCGGGCGGGCGTTACGCACAACTGTGGGCGGCCTGGGAAGGTCGCGACTGAGGGGTTTGTACTGGGTTTTGTACTGAGGGGGTCTGATCCGGCGATCAGGTGAGGTACCCGCCGCCGTGGGGGAAGAACTCGGCGGCGGTGTACTCGCTGCCGTCGTCGAGTCGGACGCGCTCGATCCGCAGTCCCTTGTTCTTGCCCGACCACGCGTCGGGGCCCGCGACGATCACCATGCCGTCGTCTTCCTGGATGAACACTCGGCCGGGGGTTCCGCCGTAGTGCCCGCGTGAGACGGACGCCTTCAGGATGCGGATGCGCTGGCCCTTGAACTCGGCGAAAGCGTTGGGGTACGGATCGGACTGTGCCCGGACGAAACGCTCGATGACCTCGGCGGGCCAGGACCAGTCGACGTGACTGTCCTGCGGTGCGCGCTTGTGGAAGAACGTGGCCTGCGAGCGGTCCTGCGGCGTCCAGTCCGTCCGCCCGGATACGATCAGATCCAGGGCGTCGAGTGTGATGGGGCCGATCATGTCGATCGTGCGGTGGAACAGATCGGTGACGGTGTCCGTGGGGCCGACCGGCGTCGAACGCTGCAGCACGATGTCGCCCGCGTCGAGCTCCTCGTCCATCAGGTGCGCCGTGAGCCCGACTTCTTCTTCGCCGTTGATCAGAGCCCAGATGAGCGGGGAGAATCCCGTGTACTTGGGGAGCAGCGAATCGTGGATGTTGAGGGTGCCGTACTTGGGTGCGTCGAAGACCTCCGCCGGCAGCCAGGTGCGCCAATTGTTGGCGACGATGATGTCGGGAGCAGCTTCGGCCAGCGCGGCCTTGAAGGCGTCGTCAGGCTTGTTCGCCACGTGAACGGGTACACCGTTCTCGGCCGCCAGATCTGCAACCGAGTCCGCCCACATCTGTTCGTAGACGTGTTCACTCTTCGGGTGTGTGATCGCCAGCACGACCTCGTGATCGGAGTCGATCAAGGCCTGCAGGGTACGGTGGCCCCAGGTTTGGTATCCGAGCGTAGCGACTCTCAACGGGGGTCCTCCTGGACGAGCATGGGCTGGGGTTGCGGTCACACGACCGCCCATCAGCTTAGGCTATCCAACCAAAATTGTTGATCACACGTACGAGGAGGAAGGCTGACATGACGGTCGCCACAATCAACGGAATCCCCATCAATTACCAGGTCAAGGGTGATGGAGATCTGGTGGTGCTGATCATGGGGACCGGTAGCCCCGGTCGCGTCTGGGATCTGCACCAGACGCCGGCTCTGGTGGCCGCCGGCTATCGCGTCGCCACCTTCGACAACCGCGGAATCGCCCCGTCCGGCGAGAGCCTCGGCGGCATCACGATGCCCGACATGGTTGCGGACACCGCCGGGTTGATCGAGCACCTCGGCGGCGGCCCGGCCCACGTCATCGGCACCTCGATGGGCGCCCGGGTAGCGCAGGAACTGACGCTCGCCAGGCCCGATCTGGTTCGCAAAGCCGTGTTCCTCGCCGGCCATGCCCGGATGGATCATTTCCAGCAGGTCCTGACCGAAGGTGAGCGCCAGTTGTTCGACAGTGGCGTCGCCCTGCCGGCCAAGTACCGTGCCGCAGTGACCGCGGTGATGAACCTCTCGCCGGCCACGCTCGCCGACGATCACTCCGCACGCGACTGGATGGACATCTTCGAGTTCACCGGCGGCGCAACCTCACCCGGTGTTCGCGCACAGCTCGGCATGGACCGCGCCTTCGATCGACGGGGCGCATACAAGTCGATCATGCGCCCGTGCCTGTCCGTCGCTTTCGCCGACGACCGCATGATCCCGCCTTACCTCTCCCGCGAGGTGGCGGATTGCATCGCGACGGCGTCGTACGAAGAGATTCCCGACGCCGGGCACTACGGCTACCTCGAGTGTCCGGAGGCCGTGAACAAGGTGCTGATCGACTTCCTGGCGAAGTAGTTCTTCGCACGCGAAAAAGGGCCTGACCTGCTCACTGCGGGTCAGGCCCTTCTCGTATTTCAGGCCAGGGCCAGGAACAGCTTCTCGAGTTCGGCCTCGGTCATCGGTTCTCGACCGTCGGCGCTGTCACCGCTCAGGCATTCACGCAGCCCGGAAGCGACGATCTTGAACCCTGCTCGGTCCAGCGCCTTGGACACGGCTGCGAGCTGCGTGACGACGTCCTTGCAGTCGCGGCCGTTCTCGATCATCGAGATGACCCCGGCAAGTTGGCCGTGGGCACGCCGCAGCCTGTTCAGTACGAGCGCAATGCTCTCTTCGTCGCCGGTCATGGTGACCCCTTCTCGAGTGTTCGTGCTGCGACCGAGGGTACCCCTGGGGGCATGTCAGTGTTGATTCAGTATTTGATCCGGTGCGGTGTCAGATCAGCGAGTCGACGGCCGCCCGCAACTTGACGGCTGCGTCGGCTGCCACGGACTTCAGGCCGGGTTCGCCGGAAACCTGAACCATGAGAGCGGGATTCATTGCTTCGACGAAGAACGAATTCTCCGTGGTCGTATCCTCTCGGACGACGACGTTGCACGGCAACAGGAGACCGATCTGGCGATCCACCGAGACTGCCCGATGGGCCAGGGGTGGATTACAGGCGCCCAGGATCAGGTATTTCTCCATGTCCTCGTCCAGCTTCGCCTTGAGCGTTGCCTGCATGTCGATCTCGGTCAGGATGCCGAAGCCCTGCTCGGCGAGAGCAGCACGCGTTCGGGTGACGACGTCGTCGAAAGTTCCGGCGACCTTGGTTGCGATCGCGATCGGTTCTGTGGGTGTTGTCATTGCCCGCTCCTTGCCGTTGTTTCGATGTCGTTGTCTTCGATTTCTCTTGCTTCCACCATACCCCTGGGGGTATCAAGAAAACAGTGATGTCGGGTACACGATCAGCCATGCGAGAAGCTGATGTTCGGCAGGACGCTACGTAGCCATACCGGCGCCCACCAGGCTGCCCGGCCGGTGAGACGCAGGAGAACGGGCAGCAGCACCAAGCGGACGAGCACTGCGTCCAGGAGGACGGCTACACCGAGAATGATGCCCATTTCCTTGGGTGGCAAGGGATCTGCGAGCGCAAAAGTGAAGAAGACCGCAACCATCACCGCCGCTGCCGCCGCAATGACCCGACCTGAATGTGCCAGGCCGTCGATGTGTGCGATCGCGGGGTCACCTGTGCGTTCGTAGTGCTCCTTGGCGCTCGAGAGCAGAAATACCGTGTAGTCCATCGCGATGGCAAAGATCATGGCGAAGAAGAAGACCGGACCCCACCCGTTGAGGAAACCCTGGGGATCGAAGCCGAGTAGGCCTGCGCCGTGACCATCCTGGAAGATCAGCTTCGCGATTCCGAATGCGGCCCCGGTGGACAGCAGGCTGACCAGCGTGCCGATCAAGGCGATCAGAGGTGCCTGGAGGGCGATCAGCAGCAACAGGAATCCGAGCGTCAGAATCACGACCACGACGATGGGAAGGTAGTCGTCGAGTGCCTGCTGGAGGTCGAGATTTTCGGCCGGAGCGCCGCCGACGAGCGCCGATTCCGGCAGTTGTGACCGAAGGTCGGCAAGGATGGTGTCCATCGCAGGATCCGACGGATCGACAGTGGGAACTGCTTGCAGCATAACCAGATCGGATCCGTCGGCCGCTTCTTGCGCCGGGGTGACCATGGCGACGCCGTCAATGCTCATGGCAACACGCGAGGTGTCGGCTGCATCGTCGGCGGACGTGACGATCTGCAGCATTCCGGGCGCTCCGTCACCGAATTGCTGCTGGACCAGTTCGTAGCCCTGTCGAACTGGGGCGTCCTCGGGAACCACGGCGATGGAGGGCATTGCCACCTTCAGGCCGAAGACCGGAACAACGAGTGCGATCAGGACGATGAAAGCGCCGATGCCGAAAGGCCACGGGTGCTTGTGCAGCAGTGATGCCCAAGCTGCGAACATCGGGGAGCGGTGCTGCTGGCGCTTTGCGTACGGTAGTGAACCGCCGTTGACCTTGGCGCCGATCCTGCCGAGCACGGCCGGTAGCAGGGTGAGTGTTGCGGCGAGGACGAAGATCACAGCGAGCATGATTCCGACAGCCATCGTGCGTACGGCCGGGGCTGGAACGATGAGCACCGCAGACAAGCTGACCAGAACTGTCAGGCCGGAGAGGACCACAGCTTTGCCGGCGGTGTCCATGGTTTGAGCCACGGCCGTCCGCGGATCCGCATTGGTTCGCAATGCGTCCCGGAACCTGGCGACGAGAAAGAGTGCGTAGTCGATGCCGAGTGCGAGAGCGAACATCATCGCGAAGTTCATGGCCCACACGGAAATCGGCGTGATCTCGTTGAGGATCACGAGCCCACCCGCGGATGCGACCAGCCCCGCGAGCGTCAGCAGCAGTGGGAGTCCCGCGGCAACAAGGGAACCGAAGGCCAACACCATGATCGCGAGAGTGACGGGCCATGACATCATTTCGGCCTTGATCATCGCTTCGTGATTGGCCTTGTTGAAATCGCTCCACAAAGCCGACGCGCCGGTGGGGTACACCTCGATGGTGTCCGTGGACAATGCAGTGAGTTCCTTGCCGAGTTCGTCTACCGCACTGACCATCTCGTCGGTACTTGCGTTTGCGCCCGCGATCATGATGCCGGTATGTCCGTCCGGGCTGATGGTCATTCCGGGCTGCGGAGTGACGACTTCACCGAAACGTGGGTCCGCGGAAAAGACTTCAGTTGCCGCGGCCAGCGTTTGCTGCATCGACGGATCCGTGATGCGCAGCGAGTCCGAGTGAACGACCACCTGCACTGCGGCGGAGGAGTTTCCACCGAAATGCTGCTCGGCCAACTCGCGTACCTGCACTGATTCGGATCCGTTCGCCTGCCAACCTGCGCCGGCCAAGGAGGTGAAGACGCTGGGTGCTGCGGCGCCGAGGGCAACCAGCGCGATCAACCAGACGCCGAGAACGAGGCGGGTGTGCTCCGCCATCGATCGACCGAGGCGCGCGAGTATGCCGCCGGTTCGGGTGGGTGGGTCCGCGGTGACTGTTCTGGTCGCTGACATCTTCGCTCCTGATACGGGTGGGGGTATTTCTGATCTCCACTTGTATACCCCCAGGGGTATGTGTCTGTCACGTTCGCGGGTTCTCTATGCTGCTCGGGGCACCGTCTTGATCAGTGATGGTGATTCGGACTACGAGGAGCAGAGATCTTGGACGCACACGACTGGGACGAGCGATACCGAGCGGTGACGGAGCCATGGGGAGTCGACCCGGCGGGAACCGTCGCAACACGCATTGCCGACCTGACGCCGAGCACTGCGATCGATCTGGCCTGCGGCGACGGCCGTCATGCGCGGTGGATGGCCGGACAGGGTTGGTCGGTGACCGCGGTCGACTACTCGTCCGTGGCGATCGATCTGGCACGGGCGAGTGACCGGGACAACGTTGTCGACTGGCGGGTCGGAGACGCGACTACGTGGCAACCGGAAGGGGTGGTCGACCTGGTGTTGGTCAGCTTTCTTCACCTCGAGGTCGACGAGCTGGCCGAAACCCTGAAGCGCGTCGGGGAGTGGCTGACTCCAGGCGGGCGCGTCCTCTATCTGGGGCATTCGATCGAGAACTTCCATCGTGGTGTGGGCGGTCCACCCGAACCGACCATTCTGCCCGGTATTTCCGATCTCGCTCGCGCAGCGGAGGGGTCGAGGGTCTATGCCCTCGAACATGTCGTTCGGCCACAGGACGGTAAGACGGCGATCGACGTTTTGCTCGAATTCGGTCCGTGGGAACAGGTCTGACCAGGATGGGAGCGTACCTTCACGTTCCTGGGTAGCCTACCCTAAACTTGCGAGGGTGTTCGTCGTTCGATGAGCATGAACGACGATGATCGGATTCTCGATGTCTGACCACTCTCAGGTAGCTCACCCGGCTGTATCGGGCGGTGGCCATCTGGACGCAGCGCTCCCGGCGACGGCCGCTCAGCGTGAGGTGTGGGTTGCTCAGAACGTCGATCCGAGTAGCCCGGTGTACAACATCGGACTTGTCGTCGAGGTCGACGGCACCATCGACGTCGAGCGCGCCGCAGCGGCGATCAGGGCCACCGTCGGACGCGTCGAAGCACTGTTCGTGAACTTCGAGGTCGATGCCGACAACCAGCTGATCCAGGTGCCGATTCCGGATGCACGCTGGGACGTGGAAATTCTCGACCTTCGGGCCGAGGCGAATCCCGATTCGGCAGCGCAGTCGTGGATGGACACCGACATGGCCCGGGTCTTCGGTGCGGACGATCTGCTCTTCCGTCAGACACTTCTGCTGACGGCCGACGACCGAGTCATCTGGTATCAGCGCTATCACCACAGTGTGGTCGACGGCTACGGCATCTCACTCATCGTCGCCGACGTCGCCGAAAGATACGACGACCCGAATCTGGGGACTGACGCACCGCGATGGTCACTCGATGCAGTGGTTGCAGCCGATCAGGACTACCGGAACTCTCCGCGGTTCGAACTCGACCGTCAGTACTGGGTGCATCGAGTCGAATCAGGACCGGAAGCGACGCGGATTCTGCATGGGCAGGTCGATGATTCGCTGCCCCCGATCTCGGCAATGCTCACGCTCGATGCCGATCGCGCGGCACAGCTCTATCGCTATGCGGCCGACGCCGGGATTCGGCGAACTCGCCTGCCCATGGCCGCGCTGATCGCGTACATCGCACGAACCACCGGACAGCACGACGTTGTCGTCTCGGTGCCGATGGCGGCTCGGGTGGGGCGCAACATGCGTCGCATTCCCTCGATGGCGTCGACGATTCTTCCGCTGAGTATTCGAGTAGAACGCTCGGAAACCATCGGCCAGTTGGCAACTCGACTCGACACCGCCCTGATCTCGATACTCAAGCACGGACGCTACCGGGGAGAGGATCTCGCTCGCGACATTCGGGCGATCGATCCCGACCGTCAGGTCTTCGGTCCCGGCATCAATTCGATGATGTTCGAACACACACTCACCTTCGGCGGATGCCCGGTGCGCGTGCGTAATTCGGTAACCGGTCGAGTCAGTGACCTGGATCTGAGTGTGCGCGGTGGTCAGGACGGGGAGCCGATCGAGATCGACGTCCGCGCCCCGGCCGGATTCGACAGGGAGTTGGCCGATCACACCGCGAGAATCGAACAGTTCCTCGATCGATTCGTAGCCGAGCCGCAGCTTCCGATCTCGGCACTCGACCCCATGTCGCTCGCGGAACGAGAACTCGTGCTCCACGGGTGGAACGACACCGCAGAGCCGCAACCCGTCACGACGGTGCCGGATTTGTTGCGCAGCAGCTTCTCTGCCGATCGGGGCGCTGTCGCCGTGGTCGACGGGGACGTCCGGCTGACCTACGGCGAACTCGAAAGTCGGGTATCACAGCTCGCCGCGCACTTGATCTCTCGCGGTGTTGCGACCGAAACCGTTGTGGCGATCGGGCTTCCGAGATCCGCCGAGATGGTGGTGGGGTTGTTGGCCGTCATGTGTGCCGGTGGTGCCTTCGTTCCGCTGGATCCGTCATGGCCTGCGGAACGCCGCGAATCGGTACTCGCCGACGCGGGCGCCACACTGGTACTCACCTCGGACGGCGTAGACGACTCCGTTCCGGTCGATTTGTCCGCGTGGGCATACGAGGACGGGCCGTCGGTCCTGTCCGAGGTCATGACGTCCGACGTTCGTATTCACGGTGCCCAATTGGCGTACGTAATCTTCACGTCCGGTTCGACCGGACGCCCGAAGGGCGCCATGATCCGCCACGAGGCGATCTGCGCACGGTTGCTGTGGCAGCGGGAGCGGGTTCTCGGGTTCGGATCGAGCGATGCCTCGCTGTTCAAAGCCCCACTCTCGTTCGACATCTCGATCAACGAGATCCTGCTCCCGCTCGTGTCCGGCGGTCGACTGGTGATCGCGAAGCCCGAGGGGGAACGCGATCCGCAATACCTTCTCGACCTGATCGCCGGAGAATCGGTCACCTTCGTCTACCTGGTTTCGTCCATGCTCGACATACTGCTGGACCTGGCGAACGAGACCGATCAGCTCGATTCGTTGAAGCACGTGTGGTGCGGCGGTGAGGTTCTCACGCCTGAACTCTTCGACCGGTTCCGCGCCCAACTGTCCACGACGCTGTATCACGGCTACGGGCCGGCGGAAGCGACCATCGGTGTCTCCCATGTGATCTACCGAGAGGACGCGGAACGAATCGCGACCTCCATCGGTCGGCCGAACCCCAACACTCGCCTGTACGTGTTGGACGGCGACCTGCAGCCGGTTCCGGTCGGCACCGGCGGCGAACTCTACGCCGCGGGCTTCCTGCTGGGACGCGGATACGTCGGCGCGTCGGCGCTGACCGCATCTCGCTTTGTCGCGGATCCCTTTGTCACGGGTGATCTGGCCGGATCCCGGATGTACCGCACCGGTGACTTGGCCCGATGGGCCCCGGACGGCACCCTCGACTTCCTCGGACGCACGGACAATCAGGTGAAGATTCGTGGCATGCGCCTCGAACTCGAAGATGTCGAAGCCGCGGTGATCTCGCACCCTGGAGTGCGGCATGTGGCAGTTCTGGTGCGTCAAGCGCCCACAGGGGCAAAGTATCTCGCCGCGTACGTGAGCGCAGCGTCGGGGACTGACCGTGCGATCGACTCGCGGGACATTCGCGAGTGGGCGGCGAGCAAGCTGCCCGACTACATGATCCCGACCACCGTCACCGTCCTCGACGAGTTTCCGCTCACGGCCAACGGCAAACTCGACCGTCGAGCGCTTCCCGAGCCCGATCTAGCCGAACTGAGCGCGCATGTCGCTGCGAGAAACGAAGTCGAACAACAGTTCTGCACGTTGATCGCGTCGGCAGTCGGTCTCGATTCGGTTGGCGTGACCGACGATTTCTTTGCACTGGGCGGGGACAGCATCGTCGCGATCTCGCTCGTGACGGCGGCTCGTGCGGCCGGTTTGTCGATCAGTCCACGCGAGGTGTTCCAACTGCGCACCGCCGAGGCCATGGCGCGTGCCCAATCCGGCCGAACGGCTGAGATCGTCGATCAGGCGGACGAACCGATCGGTCACGTAGCCACGACGCCCATCGCTGCCAGGGTCCTCGGGACACCGGACGCAGTACGAACCTTCCATCAGCGAGCGCTGATTCAGACTCCGTCAGCGTTGACGTCCGAACACGTCGCGGCGGCGCTCGACATCCTCGTGGCACGCCACGATGCACTTCGTGCGAAGTTGACTCCCGACGGAACGCTGCTTGTTCCGGCTACCAACGAAGCGGCTGTGGTCTTCGAGACCCGGGCGCTACCGGTGCCGCTCGAAGAATGCGGGTCGCTGATAGTCGCCGAGACCGAGCGAGCCGTCAGGCGTCTGAATCCGGTTGACGGAACGATGGTCAGTGCTGTCCTTTTCACTACTGCGACAGGTCCCGGGCGACTGTTGCTTGCCATCCACCACGCGGTGGTCGACGGTGTCTCCTGGCGCATCATCCTCGAAGACCTCGCGCGTGCCGGTATCGCAGCGATGAATGGCGACGAACCCTCACTCGCTCCGGTCGGTACCTCCGTGAGACGGTATGCCGAACTCGTTTCGGAGGCGGTCGGAGCCGGGCGACTGGACTCGGAAATCGAGTTCTGGGACTCGGTCACGTCGGCACCACAGTCACCCCTCGGCCGTCGGGCACTCGACCCGGCAATTGACCTCGCGCGCACCGCTGCGGCGCGATCGATCACCCTGCCTCCGGAATTCGCCGATCGGTTGTTGGGCAGTGTCCCAAGGGCATTCGGGGCCGACGTGAGCGAAGTGCTGGTCACCGCGCTGGCCGTTGCGCTGACCAAGTGGAGCGGTGCCGGATCGGTGACGATCGACTTGGAAGGTCACGGACGCGACGAGGACGTCGTTCGCGGCGACGGCGCTGCGCACGTCGACCTGACACGAACTGTCGGATGGTTCACCACAGTGTTCCCGGTGGCACTCGAGATCGGTGCAGCCGCTCCGGACCTCGAAGCGAGCGGCGAGTTGGCGGGGGTTCTCAAGAACGTCAAGGAGCAACTTCGACGCATCCCGAACGCCGGCTTCGGATATGGAGCATTGCGATACCTCGGCGGCTCGGATCAGTTGCGTAGCGTCGCAGCGCCCGAGGTGGTGCTCAACTATCTGGGGCGCACTGCAGTTGCGGAGGGGGACTGGTTCCCGGTGTCGATGGACGGTGCTGCCGATCCGTCCATGCCGTTGGGCCACGCACTGTCGGTCGACGTCGTAGCCGAGGACGCTGCGGGTGGTCCACGACTGCGAGCCACCTTGACTTGGGCGTCGAACATCTTCCTGCGTAGCGACATCGACAGGTTTGCGCGGCTGTGGCTGGACTCGCTCAAGGCCGTGGCCGGGCTCGCCGCTTTCGGCGGAGCCACACCGTCCGACTACCCTCTGGTGGCGCTCACTCAGACCGACGTGGACGGGTTGCCGAAGGCGGACGAGATTCTCCCGCTTACTCCGTTGCAGGAAGGGATCTACTTCCATTCTGCATTTGCCGATCCGGGATCGGATCAGTATGTCGTGCAACAGGTTGTGGAACTGACTGGTGCCGTGGACAGCGCATCGCTGCGCCGTGCGCTGCAGTCCGTCGTGGATCGGCACGAGGCGCTGCGCACCGGATTCTCGGTCCTGGGCGACGGTCGAGTGGTGCAGGTGGTGCACCCGAGCGTCGTCGCGGAGATGACAGTAGTCACGGATGCCGGCGCCGACGTGGACGAACTGCTCTCAGTCGACCGCGCGCGCGGGTTCGACCTCGCGCATCCGCCGCTCGTCCGTTACACGCTGGTCCGTGCCTCCTCGGAGAAGTTCCTTCTTCTGCAGTCGATTCACCACGCGGTCGCAGACGGATGGTCGGTCCCGGTGATGCTGCGGGAGCTGATGGCGTCGTACAGCGTTGCCGATTCCGGCGTCGTGCTCCCGAACCCGGCGCCGTACCGTAGCTATCTCGAATGGTTGGCCGGTCACGATCACGACGCTTCGGCGGCGGTGTGGCGGAAAGCTCTGAACTCTCCCGGGCCCGCGGTCGAACTTCCCGCGCCGAGTGCGGGCAGCAGCGGGATCCACGCTACCCGAGTCGAACTGACCGACCTAGACACGCGCGCACTCGTGACCAACGGACGCTCACACGGACTGACACTGAGCACGCTCGTGCACGGCGCCTGGGGACTGGTGCTCGGCCGAATGGCCGGCCGAACCGACGTGCTGTTCGGATCAACAGTATCGGGACGCGGTGGAGACCTGCCGGGCATCGAGACCATGGTGGGCCTGTTCATCAACACTGTGCCGGCGCGATTGCGTTTCGATCCGGCAGAGACAGCCTCGCAAGCACTTTCTCGTTGGCAGAGGGAACAATCGGAACTACTCGACCATCAGTACCTGGGTCTACCCGAACTGCGGCGGACCGGCGGACTGGAGCAGAACTTCGAATCACTGGTCGTGTTCGAGAACTATCCACTCGGTGACACCGCTATCGCCGATCCGACGAACTCGGTGCGACTGACGGGAATTCGATTCGACGAGCGGCCGGCCTACCCGGTGACGCTGATCGTCGTCCCCGGCGATCGGTTGGCATTGGAGCTCAAGTACGACGCCGCTCAGGTGGACGGCGATGCCGCTGCGTCGCTGGCCGAAGCTCTCGCAGTCGTACTCGCCGAGCTCTCTCGCGATCTCGACCAGGTCATCGGCCGGATCGCGCTGGCACCCGCACAGCCGGGCAGCGTCGGCACGGCCTTGGATCGGCCGCGCGCAACGCTGACCGAGCTGCTGCGTGATCAAGCCGGGCGTACGCCCGAAGCCACCGCAGTGATCTTCCGTGAAGAGTCGTTGACCTACGCCGAACTTCACTCTCGCGCTGATCATTTCGCGCACTTGCTGCGCGAACGTGGCGTCGGACGCGAATCGTTGGTGGCCGTTGCCCTGCCGCGCTCCATCGAACTGATGGTCGCGATACTCGGCATCGGAAAGGCCGGGGGCGCCTACGTGCCCCTCGACACCGGTTACCCGGCGGAGCGGCTGACGTACATGCTCGGTGACGCCGATCCGGTGTGCGTCGTGGTGTCAGAAGGCTCTTCACTCGATTCGGGTTCGGTTCCGCGGGTGACCGTATCGGAGTCGGCGCAGTTCCCAGCCGATCCGCTGAGTGCCCCAGGATCACCCGCGGATGCCGCGTACATGATCTACACCTCGGGTTCGACCGGTCGTCCCAAAGGTGTTGTCGTCACCCACGAGGGTGTGGTCAACCGATTGCTCTGGGCACAGCAGATACGTCCGATGGACGTTTCCGACCGGATGCTGCAGAAGACCCCGTCCAGCTTCGACGTCTCCGTTCCCGAATTCTTCTGGCCGTTTCTGGTGGGGGCAACCCTGGTGATGGCCGAGCCGGACGGGCACAAGGACCCGGGCTATCTGGCCGACGTCATCGTCGAACAGTCCGTGACCCGAGTGCATTTTGTTCCGTCGATGCTCGAAGTGTTTCTTGCAGAGCCGAAAGCAGCACTGTGCTCTTCCCTCGAGATCGTCAACTGCAGCGGTGAGGCACTGCCCGTTCACGTTGCACGCAAGGTCGCCGAGATCCTGCCGAACGTTCTGGTGGACAACCTCTACGGCCCCACCGAGGCCGCCGTCGACGTCAGTTGGCAGCCGTCCGTGCAGGAAACTCCGGCAGACGCCGTCAGTGTCCCGATCGGCGTACCCGCAGCCGAGACCGGCCTGTTCGTTCTCGATCCCTACCTGCAGAACGTCCCGGCCGGTGCCACCGGTGAGCTGTATTTGGCGGGACCACAACTGGCGCGTGGTTACCACGGACGTGGGGGACTCACCTCCGAAAGATTTGTGGCGAATCCGTACAGCGACGGCGGTTCGCGGATGTACCGGACCGGTGACATCGTGCGGTGGAATGCCGACGGCGTCCTCGAGTACCTCGGCCGCGTGGACGAGCAGGTGAAGGTTCGTGGATTCCGCATCGAGCTCGGTGAAATCGAAGCACAGTTGGCGCTGTGCCCCGGAGTCACGGCCAGTGCCGTGATCGTCCGAACAGACGGTCCTGGCAACCGCGCACAGGTGGTTGCCTATCTGGTCGGCGATGTTGATGATGCTGCGGTTCGCGCTCAGTTGCTGTCGGTGCTACCGGAATTCATGGTGCCCAGCGCCTTTGTGCGACTAGAGTCACTGCCGCTGAGCCCGAGCGGCAAGCTCGACCGAAAAGCACTACCTGCACCGGATTTCGCGGCACAGGTGGGCGACTCGACGGGAGTAGTTTCCTCGGGCGTTGCAGACCTTCTCGCCGGGCATTTCGCGACGGTTCTCGGACTGCCCCGTGTCGGGGTGCGCGACGATTTCTTCACTCTCGGCGGCGACAGTATCCTGGCGATCCGACTGGTCAACCTGGCTCGTCGTGATTCGGTAGTGCTGACCCCGCGTCAGATCTTCGAATTGCGCACTCCCGCCGCGATCGCCGCAACGGTGGGTGATGTCGCCACCTCGGTTGCCACCGCCACGGCCGACATCGGCGTGGGTGCGCTGGTACCGCTGCCGGTGGTTCACCGCTTGTCCGAATGGGCGGGTGGTACCGATCGCTTCAACCAGGCAGTTCTGATCCACTCTCCGGCAACATCTCTCGGTTCGATCACCGGTGCGTTGCAGGCGGTGCTCGATCACCACGACGGGCTTCGCCAAACCTTGATCCGACATGACCGCGGCATGTGGTCGGCGCGGGTCGAGGAACCCGGCAGTGTCCGGGCAGCGGACGTGGTCGCCCGAGTCGACGCGCAAGGACTGGACGACGGCGATTTGCGAACGCTCATTGCGGAGCACTCCGAAGCAGCGACCAGTCGATTGGATCCGTCTGCAGGGCGGATGGTCTCGGTGGTCTGGTTCGATTGTGGCGCGGAGAATCTGGGCCGGCTCGCAATAGTCGCGCACCACCTGGTCGTGGACGGGGTTTCCTGGGGAACCCTGCTCGAGGATCTCGCGATGGCCTGGGTGGCAGTCGAAGCCGGAGAGCCCGCCGCACTGGATGCCGTCGGAACTTCGCTGCGTACCTTCTCCCGCACGGTGGCTGAACACGCATACAGTGCTCATCGATTCGCCGAACTCGATCACTGGCTGACCGTGACCGCTCCGGGCGCACAGTTGATCCCCGATGCCGCGGGCGATGCCGTCGTATCCGGAGGCTCGAGGCGCACGGTCACGGTGGACGGAGCAATCTCCGAGGCAGCACTTGGATCGGTTGCGGCAATGGTGGGTGCCGAGGGAACGGATGTTCTGTTGGCAGCGCTGACGATGTCCGTCGATCGCTGGCGTCGCTCCACCGGCCGCAGTGAGTACGAATTGCTGGTCGATCTCGAACGGCACGGCCGGGAGGAGTTGGCGCCGGGAACCGATCTGTCGCGAACAGTCGGCTGGTTCACCACCATCGCGCCCATGCGACTGCACAGCGGAACCGATCCGGTGGATACCTTGCGTGAGGTGAAGGAGAGCCTGCGAAGTGCACCGGACGGCGGCATCGGATACGGGATGCTGCGGTACGTGAATGCCCGCACGGCAACGATATTGGCGGGGCGTTCCGAATCTCAGGTGCTGTTCAATTATCTCGGACGTGCGACGGCTCCTGGATCGACAGCATGGTCTCTGGCGGCGGAATCCGACGCCATGTCCACCGATCCCGACGCGGACATGGGAGGCCCGTACCGGCTGATCGTCAATGTCGTGAGTGTCGATTCGGAGCTTCGCGCCGACTTCGCCTGGGCAAGTGAAGATTTGTCCGATACTGACGCGCTGGCACTCTCCGAGGGCTGGGTTTCGGCACTCGGCGATCTGGCGGCTGCGGCCGCACGTCACGACGGTCCGCCCTTCCTGACTCCGTCCGATGTGACCTTGCTCGACCTGAGTCAGGCCGAGATCGACGCGATAGCCGATGCGAGCCCGGCAGGTGTGAGCCGTATCCTGCCGCTGTCACCGTTGCAGGAAGGCCTGTACTTCCAGGCCGGATACTCGGACAGCAGTGAAAGCACTGGCGGGGACATCTACACGGCACAGTTCTCGATGGACTTCGGGCACACGCTCGACGTGGACAGGTTGGCTGAGGCTGCTCGGACACTTCAACGACGAAATCCCACCTTGCGAGCGGGGTTCGTGAGCGAAGGACTGAACGAGCCCGTGCAGTTCTTCAGCGCGGGACTCGACGTTCCCGTTGCCGTCCATGATCTCCGTGAACTCGACGACTCGGCGGCTCGTGAGCGCGCCGAGGGGATCGCTGCCCAGGACAGAGTTACTACATTCGATCTGACAGCACCGCCGCTGTGGCGTATGAACGTGCTGCATCTGCCCGGCGGGCACGATCGTCTGGTGATCAACCGGCAGTTCCTGCTGTGGGACGGCTGGTCCAACGGCCTTGTCGTCAGCCAGCTTCTGGCGCTCTACGATACCGGTGGCGACGACAGCGCCTTCGGTGAACCCGAGGGGTCGTTCGAGACGTACCTCGCCTGGTTGGCCGATCGCGACGGTGTTGCCGCCGACGAGGCGTGGCGCGGAGCGCTGGCAGGCCTCGAGGAGCCGACGCTTGTCGCCGTGCCGGCGCCGGACGCCGAACGTCGGCTTCCGGATCGCCGAGATGTGGTTCTGCCGGAATCGCTTTCGCGCGCCCTGCGTGAGCGTGCCGCCGCGTCCGGCGTCACGTTCAACACGGTACTGAACGCAGCGCTGGCCCTGGTGCTGGCGTCGGCCACCGGTCGACAGGATGTCGTCTTCGGCTCCACCGTTGCCGGAAGGCCTCCCGAGGTGCCGGGAATCGACACCGTGGTGGGAATGTTCCTCAACACCGTTCCCGTTCGGCTGCAACTGGATCCGAACGAGAGCGTCGACGAACTTCTTCGCCGCACGCAGGCGGATCGTCTATCGCTGATGCCGTTCGACTACCTCGGCTTGGCCTCGATTCAACGTCTGTCCGAACATCGTCAACTGTTCGACGTGCTGATAGTCCTGCAGAACTTCGTGGACGAGAAACAAGTCGACGCACTCAATGCCGCTCACGACGTGAGCGGCAGCGACAGTATCGATCACACGCACTATCCGCTGACCGTCGTGGTCACACCGGGTACCACCGTCAACGTCAAGTTCGAGTTCCATCCGCATCTGGTGACCGCGCGTCGAGCCGAGGACCTGCTCGGTCACTTCGTCGACCTGCTGCAGAGTTGGTCGCAGGACATGACAGGTTCGGTTGTTGCGACTCCCGCGCCTGTAGTGGCGCAGCAGACGCAGATCCGAGAGTTGCCGGAGCGCACCATTGCCGACTTGTTCGAAGAGGTGGCGTCGGTGCAACCGAACGACACGGCACTCGTGTTCGGGAAGCGTCGGATGACCTATGCCGATCTCGACGGCGAGATCAACCGGATGGCGCGGTTGCTGATCAACTACGGGGCCGGTCCGGAAAGAATTGTGGCCCTTGGTCTACCACGATCGGTGGACATGGTTGTCGCGCTCTTCGCCGTATTGCGTACCGGCGCGGCCTACCTACCACTCGAACTCGACCATCCAGCCGAACGGTTGGCCGTGATGATCGACGACGCGCGGCCCGTCGTGTTGCTGACCACCGTTGCCGCCTCACCGAAGTTCGACGGCGCGGACGTCCGCACTATCGTGATCGACGAGCCGGACACTGCGGCAAGGAGACTGACGATCTCGGCACGGGCGCTCTCCGCGTCGGAACTCGGAGCATTCGCCCCGGGGGCACCGCATCGACTCGACCACCCCGCGTACGTCATCTACACCTCCGGCTCGACCGGCAAGCCCAAGGGCGTGGTCACCGGATACCGCGGCTTGACGAACATGCAGTTCAACCACCGCGAGGCGATCTTCGAACCGGTCATCGCCGCGGCGGGGCGGCGCCTGCGGATCGCGCACACCGTGTCCTTCGCCTTCGACATGTCGTGGGAGGAACTTCTGTGGCTCGTGGAAGGCCACGAGGTGCACATCTGCGACGAGGATCTGCGTCGTGATGCCGAGGCGCTCGTCGCATACTGCGACGCACAGGACATCGACGTCGTCAACGTGACACCGACCTACGCGACGCACCTGATCGACAGCGGACTTCTCGACGACGGTGTGGGGCACCACCGCCCGCCACTGGTCCTGCTCGGTGGTGAAGCCGTTCCGGATTCGGTGTGGAACCGGCTGCGCGACACCGAGGGAACCGTGGGCTACAACCTCTACGGTCCGACGGAATACACGATCAACACCCTCGGTGGCGGAACTGCCGACAGTGACACCCCGACCGTCGGTAAGCCGATCTGGAACACCACGGCGCACATTCTCGACAGCTGGCTGCGACCGGTCCCCGACGGAGTTGCCGGCGAACTGTACATTGCCGGAGCTGGTTTGGCTCGCGGCTACCTCGGACGCTTCGCGCTCACGTCCGAGCGCTTCGTCGCCGATCCGGCTGGGACCGGAGAACGTATGTACCGCACCGGTGACTTGGTGCGCCGACGCGGTGACGGCAACCTTGACTTCCTCGGCCGCACCGACGATCAGGTGAAGATCAGAGGTCACCGGATCGAGCCGAGCGAAATCGTCTCCGTTCTCGAATCCGACGAACACGTGCGGCAAGCAGCGGTAGTGGTCGACATCGGGGCGGGTGGAGTCAAGAGACTCGTCGGCTACGTGACACCGGTGCGCCTCGGCGTCGCGCACGACTACCGCGCGCGGGCGCGCGTTCTCCTGCCCGACTACATGGTTCCGGCCGTGGTCGTCGAGGTGGAGACATTGCCGATGACCGTCAACGGAAAGCTCGACGTCAAGGCGCTGCCCACGGCCGATTCGGTGCTGGGGGAGCGCAGTGGGGTAGCGATCGCGCCCCGAAACCGTACGGAAGAGGTCCTCTGCGAACTCTTCTCCGACGTGCTGGACGTCGACGGTATCGGTGTCGACGACAACTTCTTCGACCTCGGTGGTCACTCGCTTCTGGCCACCAAACTGATCAGCCGAACTCGGATCGCCATTCCCAACGCTCTGACCATGCGTGATCTCTTCGAAGCACCGACGGTCGCGGAACTCGCGGAACGTATTGCGGCCGAGCAGGGATCGACGCGACCGGCGCTGGTCGCGAAGCCGCGACCGGACCACCTCCCACTTTCTGCCGCTCAACAGCGATTGTGGCTGATCGGACAGATGGAGGAGAACTCCGCGGCCTACAACTTCCCGATCGTGCTCCGCTTGGACGGTGCACTGGACGCGGATGTCTTCGCCGCGGCGCTGGACGACGTGGTCGAACGACACGAATCCTTGCGTACTGTGTTCCGGTTGGTCGACGGAACGCCGGAACAGATAATTCTCGAATCGGCGACGGTTCCGGTCGAGACAGTTCATTCAGGAGAAGCCGGCGTCGCCGGTGAGGTTGCAGCGGCGGTGGGCCGTCCGTTCGACCTTGCGAACGAGATTCCGATTCGTGCCCGTCTGATCCGGGTGGACGATGCAGTAGTCGTCGTGATCGTTCTGCATCACATCACAACGGACGAATGGTCCGATCGACCGTTCCTTCGGGATCTGATGTCTGCCTACTCCTCTCGGATTCAGGGCGAGGAGCCAGCTTTCGAACCGCTTCCGGTGCAGTACGCGGATTACACCCTGTGGCAAAGGGAATTACTCGGCAGCGCCGACGATCCGTCGAGCGTCCTGAGCACGCAGTTGGACTTCTGGGCGAAGAGTTTGGACGGCGCCCCCGAAGAACTGTTGCTTCCCGCCGATCGGAGTCGACCAGCCAGACCGAGTTTCTCCGGTGGGGCAGTGGTGACACGGTTGGGCATGGAGACAACTGCTGCATTGCGGAGTCTGGCGCGCGAGAGCCAGAGTTCGATGTTCATGGTCCTGCACGCGGCGTCGGCGGCGTTGTTGACTGCGCTCGGAGCGGGTGAGGACCTTCCCCTCGGCGCTCCGGTAGCCGGACGTAGTGAACAGGGGCTCGACGACTTGGTCGGCTTCTTCGTCAATACCATTGTGCTGCGCACGGATACGTCGGGTAACCCGACGTTCCGGGAGTTGGTGGATCGCGTTCGGGAGGGAGATCTCGAGGCCTTCGCCAACGCCGACGTTCCGTTCGAAACTGTGGTGGAACGCCTCAATCCGTCGCGCACCCTGGCACGCAACCCGCTGTTCCAGGTCATGGTCGGCTATCACAGCCGCGAGGAGACGGGCGGGGATCCGTTCGAACTCGAGGAGTACACGGCCAAGTTCGATCTGGTGTTCAACTTCACCGAGTACCTGGGCGACGAAGGATGCATCGACGTCCGGCTCGAATACGGCAGTGACCTCTTCGATCGCGAAACCGCACAGCGAATTTCGAACCGATTGGAATCGGTGATCTCTGCAGTCGTGGAATCGGCCGACATCGAGATCGGTGACATCGACATCTTCTTGCCAGGCGAACTCGAACAGGTTGTCACCGCGTTCAACGACACCGCCGTCGACGTGCCGGAAGAGACGTTCTACGACGCTTTCGCGCGTGGAGTCGCTGCTACGCCCGAGGCGATTGCGGTGCGCGACGAAGCGGGGCAGGCCACGTACCGCGAACTCTCCGAGCAGTGTGATCGGATAGCCGGTGTGCTGTATCGGCGCGGGGTCTCGGTCGAAGACGTGGTGGGACTTGCCGTCCCGCGCTCGGTGGAGATGGTCGCGTCGGTCCTCGCCGTGCTCAAGCTGGGGGCAGCGTATCTACCCCTGGACTTGAGTCACCCGAGCGAGCGCATCACGTACATGCTCACCGATTCTCGCTCCTCGGTACTGCTGTCCACCTCCGAGGAGAGTTCTCGAATCGAGGATGTGGTCGGCGTCGAGCGAATCCTCCTGGACGATCCGCTGATCCGTGCAGAACTGGACGAGGCAGCGATCGTGGAAACTCCCCGGCCACCAGTTGGCGTCAGCCACGCTGCTTACGTCATCTACACCTCGGGTTCGACCGGTAAGCCGAAGGGAGCCGTGCTGTCCCACGACGGTATTCCGAGTCTTGTTGCCACAGCCGAGGTTCGGATGCGACTGGTACCGGGTTCGGTGGTGATGCAGTTCGCTTCGGTCGGCTTCGACGTCGCGGTATTCGAACTGGCGATGGCTCTGTGCACGAGCAGCACCCTGGTGATCGTGCCGCAGAGCGCCCGGGTTGCCGGCCCGGCGCTGACCGAATTCATGACGAACAATCGTGTCACCCACGCGATCATCCCGCCCTCGTTGCTGGCAGCCCTTCCGGCAGGATGTGAAGTACCGCAAGGCTGCACCGTGTTGGTCGGAACCGAGACGGTGCCGCCGGAGCTGATCGGGCGATGGGCAGAGCGGCTGAATTTGCTTGCCGCGTACGGACTCACCGAAGCCACGGTGAACAACACACTGTGGCAGGCGGAGCCAGGTTGGAACGGCGCCGTGCCCATCGGAATCCCCGACCCCAACGAACAGGCGTACGTGCTCGACGATCAACTGCGTCCGGTTCCGCCGGGAGTATCCGGCGAGCTGTACATCGCGGGCCGCGGCCTGGCGAGAGGCTATCTGGGCCGATTCGATCTGACGGTCCAGAGATTCATTGCTGATCCCTTCACCGCAGGCGATCGCATGTATCGCACCGGTGACCGAGCGCGGTGGCGGGCTGACGGGAACATCGACTTCCTCGGCCGTGTGGACGATCAGGTCAAGATCCGTGGTTTCCGAATCGAATTGGGCGAAATCATCGGAGCCCTCAGTGCCCATCCGACGGTGAAGCAGGCAACGGTCGTCGCGGATCGGCAGGGCGAAATCACGCGTCTGGTCGGTTACGTGTCACCCGAGCCCGGCGTGGTGGTGGACACGACGGCAGTGCGCAATCTCGCTGCAGTGTCGTTGCCCGACTACATGGTTCCGACGATGGTCGTCGCCCTCGACGGCCCGCTGCCGTTGACACCCAACGGAAAGCTCGACCGCAAGGCGTTGCCCGCTCCGGACTGGTCGGAGCTGGCAGGTGATGTTGCTCCTCGCACTGTCGTGGAGTCCACCGTTGCGGCTGCCTTCGCGGACATACTGCAACTCCCGAGCGTCGGAGTCCACGACAGTTTCTTCGAACTCGGTGGGCACTCGATGGCGTCGATGAAACTGGTCGGTCGCATTCGTGAAGCATTCGGAGTGGACATCAGTATTCGAGACGTGTTCGACGCACCGAGCGTGGCCGATTTGGCGGCAGTCGTTGCGCGTTCGGAAGGTGGACGCCCGGTCCTGGCACCGGCGGTGAGGCGTCCGGAGACCATGGGTCTGTCTGCGCCGCAACGTCGTCAGTGGGAGTTGTTCCGTTCTGCCGGCGCACATCCGCAAGCGAGCCATGCTCTGGCACTGACCCTGAAATCGAAGATCGATCCGGAGATTCTCGGGCACGCATTGGACGATGTGACATCGCGGCACGAACCCCTGCGGACCACATTCGTCGAGGTCGACGGCATCGTCGTGGCGAGGGAATCGGTTCGGCCGACTGTCGATGTCGTCGATGTCGGTGCCGGCGACCTGGGCCGAGCGGTGTTCGAGCTGGCTCAACTTCCGATGGATCTGCGTGAGCAACCGCCGTTGCGAGTGCACCTCGTGCTCGGTGAAGACGGTTCTCGGACACTGCTTCTCGTCATGCACTACATCGCCGTCGACGAGTGGTCCGTAGTGCCGCTGTTGGGAGATCTGGTCTCTGCTTATGCAGCCAGGTCGCAGGGAGATCAACCGGTCTGGGACGAGCTTGCGTTGACGTACGCCGACTACACCGTGTGGTCGGACGAGCTCTTGGGAGACCCCCTGGACGTGGGCAGCCGCGCGTCGAAGCAACTCGCGTACTGGCAGGATGCGCTCGACGGAATACCGACCAGTGTGAATCTTCCGTTGCCGGAAGATGACTCGGAGCCTCGGGGCGACGTGGTCTCTGTCGACATCGACGCCGATCTGCACGCCAGGATCGATGCTCTGGCAGCGCGCACCGGCACGAGCATGTTCATGGTCCTGCAAGCCGCGCTGGCCGCCGTTCTCACGAAGGCTGGGGCCGGTACCGATCTTCCGATCGGTTCGCTGGTTGCGGGCAGGTCGGATCCCCGTCTCGAACCGATGATCGGGTCCTTCTTCAATGTTGTTCTCCTGCGCACGGATACGTCCGGTAGCCCGACGTTCGCAGAATTGCTGGCTCGGGTGAGGGAGGGGAATCTGGAAGCGCTGAGCAATCAGGACGTCTCATATGTGTATGTCGAGCAGGCTCTGGGTAATGCGGCGTCCATGAGACCTCAGGTGATGGTGATCCATCACCAACAGGCGGATTTGGACGGGCTCGGCGACTTCGGTTCTCTCGTACCGATTCCGGTGGGAGTGCCCGATGCGGATGTGACGTTGAGTTTTTACGAGCCAGCTGGCGAAGGGCCTGTTTTTGCAACTCTCGGGTTCCGTGCCGACCGCGTCGACGCGGTCGCAGTCCGTGAATGGGCAGGTCAGCTGGTCGACGTGATCGAGGCTGCGGCCATCGTCGGCGGGGACGACGTGAGGGAGGCGGCGAAACTATGACATACGTCGCATCGCTCCGCGGGGTCGACCGCTATACGAGGGCTCACAGTATTGATACCCTCACCTCATTAAGGGTAGCCTTTGCTACTTACTTCGGGACATCGATTGGCGACCGTATCAGGTCGTCCCGTCGGGGATGGACTACCTGTAATGAGTGAATCACCGAGAGACTCCAGCGCCGAACCTGCCATTGTCGACATCGTCGGCGTCGGGTTCGGGCCGGCCAACCTCGCGTTGGCCATCGCTGTCGAAGAACACAATGCAAATTGTGCAGCCGTTGATCGGGTGAACGCGCGGTTCTTCGAAAAGCAGTCTCAGTTCGCGTGGCATCCCGGGATGCTGCTCGACGGTGCCACGATGCAGATCGCGTTTCCGAAGGACCTGGTGACCTTCCGCAACCCGCAGAGCGGATACAGCTTCTTCTCGTATCTGTTCGAGCAGGGTCGACTGGTCGACTTCGTCAACCACCAGACCTTCTTCCCCACACGCCACGAATTCAACGACTACCTGTGCTGGGCAGCTCGACGAGTCGACGCGGACGTGCAGTTCGGGACAACCGTCGACGGGGTCGAGGGCATCAAGAACTCCGACGGCGTGGTCGATCGCTTTGCGGTTCGCACAGCCGACGGTGACACGGTGATCGCGCGCAATATCGTCGTCGGAGCCGGGCTGAAAGAGCGGATCCCGGAGTGGGCAACGCCGTCGTCCCGGTGCTTCCACAATCACCAGTTCCTCTTTCACCTCGAAGCCATGCCGGAGCCCGTACACAACCGGTTCGTCGTTCTCGGCGCCGGCCAGAGTGCCGCAGAGATCGTCGACTACCTGCACACGAACTACCCGACCGCCGAAGTGCACAGTGTTTTCGCCCGCTACGGCTACAGCCCGGCAGACGACAGCCCGTACGCGAACCGCATCTTCGATCCCGAAGCCGTCGATCAGCTGCACGGCGCCGACGCCGCGGAACGACGTCGACTGCTCGATTTGCACCGCAGTACCAATTACTCGGTCGTCGACATCGAACTGATCAACAAGCTGTATGCCACCGAGTATCAGGAGATGGTTCGTGGGCCGCGGCGACTGTTCATGCGTCGGGCCTCGGAGATCACGAGCGCTGTCGAGACGGAATCCGGCATCGAACTGGCCGTCCGTAGCAACCTCGACGGCTTGACCGACACGCTGTCGTGCGACGCACTCATTCTGGCCACGGGTTTCACCCCGGCACCGCTGGACAATTTGTTGGGTGAACTCGTGCCGGATTCGTCCGTTCCGCGTAACGTCAGTCGGGATTATCGACTGGCTGTAACGGAGGACGTGACAGGCGGTATCTATCTGCAGGGTGGGACAGAACAGACTCACGGATTGACGTCGTCGCTGCTGTCGAACGTGGCAGTGCGGGCGGGGGAGATTCTGGCGTCGGTACTGAGCCACCAGAACCGAACTGGTGCGCTTGCTAGTCTGGGCGCACAAGACACGTACGTAACGAGTGAGGCGAGATGAGCACTAACCCTTTCGATGACGAAGACGGCCGCTTCTACGTGCTGGTGAACGACGAGGACCAGCACTCGCTGTGGCCCACGTTTTCCGAGGTCCCCGCCGGCTGGCGCGTGGTGTTCGGCGAAGACAGCCGCAAGGCGTGCCTCGAATACGTCGAGGCGAACTGGACCGACATGCGTCCGAAGAGCCTGCGCGAGGCCATGGAAGCCGATCAGGCTGCCGGCGGAAAGCATGCAGTCGAGAGCTGATTCTCACCGCTCGGAAACCGCCGAGTGAACCGAAAGAGCTGGGCACCGTCAGGTGCCCAGCTCTTTCTGCTCGTATCTCTCTACTTCTCGGTGACGGGAACCCGGCGCCTGCGCTTGCGGACCATCGGCCGGCGTAGCGAGTCGACGCGCATCAGGATTCGGGGACGACGCAGCGTGCGCGCTCCCCATTCGCCGAGCGTCACGCCCGCGGCCAGGGCGCAGCCGATACCGAAGGCCGACAGCAAGGCAGTCAGGCCGATCAGTACCTGGTCGTTGAGCAATGCGTACAGGCCTCGATACAGCGACAGGCCGGGGAGCAGGGGAGTGATGCCGGCGACCGCGACAACCAGCGGAGGCGTCAGGGCGCGGCGTGCCATCAGACCACCGGCAAGACCGACCACGGTTGCGGCGATCGCGGCGGCGATCACAGGGCCGACGTCGAGTGTCTGCACGAAGATCGACACACCACTGCCGGCCGCGCCGCCCAGGAACGCCGCGGTCAGTGCACGGCGCTCGGCATAGCAGGCAAGCGCGTAGAAGACTGACGCACATGCACCGGAGAGCATGAGGATCGGCAACTGGGTGATGGTGGAGACTTCCACGTTGATCGGCGGAAGCGTCGAACCCAGCATTCCGGTCATCCGCAACGAGATCGCGACGCCCGCGATGATGCCGCCCGTCATCATCACCACTTCGAAGAATCGCGCGACCGCCGTGATCGGCGCACCCATGATCGCGTCCTGGACCGAGCCCACCAACGACAGCCCGGACAGCAGGACGACCACTCCGGCCGCGATCACCAACGACGGCCGGATACTGATCCCCAGCTGGTCCTGAAAGGTATAGAGCGTCGCTGCGGGCGCAGCCGCGATGAGACCACCGACAACCTGCTGGAAGAAGAACGGCAACCCGAAACGGTTCAGTACGCGGTTGACGCGGTCGATCACCATCGTCGTCAGAAACGCGACTGTGGCAACGAGAAACCCGCCGCCGAGCAGGACGGAGACCGAAGCCGCCATCGCAGCCCAGGCCATGGTCGCGGTCCATCGGTTGTACGGGTGGGGCGCTGTCGTGATGGCTGTGAGCGCGTCGTGCGCTTGGTCCGGGGTGATCGCCTCACGACGGATACGACGCGTCAGTCGGTCGACAGCCGCCAATCGTGTGAAGTCCATCGAGCGGTAGTGGACGATGCGCATCGTGCTCGCCGGCGGTCGCGTCGGGCCGCGATAGGCGGAGAGCACAATCGAGTTGTAGGTGACGTCGACGTCACACTGGGCAAGGCCGTAGGTAGCGGCGATGAACTGCACCTGCTCCGCCGTGTCCATGGCCGCCGTCCCGGATGCGAGGAGGACTTCGCCGACCCGAACCGCCAGGTCCAGGACTTCTGCGACGACGGCGTCGTCGGTGAGGTCGATCGGTTGAAGCGGTGCGGGAGCCGACGTGACCGTGTCGACGGTGGCTTGCCGGTTTCCCGTCAGGCGTGTGAGTACTTCGGTGAATTTCGCCATCAGGGGGCGGAGTGGGAGTTGCGCATGGGGCCCACGCTATCTAACGTGACCCGCGCGCGGCCACCGCGACGGCTTGGATATGATGGCTCCGCAAAGTAAGTCGCGGCAACGCGTCGGTCTTCGCCTCCTTAGCTCAGTGGTAGAGCACTCGCCTTGTAAGCGAAAGGTCGTCGGTTCAATCCCGACAGGAGGCTCCGAAAGAGGAGGCACTCACCAATGTGGTGGGTGCCTCTGTATTTGCTGAGGTGCCGATAGGCGCCCGGTTCAGTTGGTCTCGGGCTTGTTCGTAGCCTGGCGCGGGTCGATCGCGCCGTCGATGTACTGCTGGGCGATCACTCGCAGTTTGACGTTGCTGCGCTGCGAGTCCTGGATGAGAATGCGGAAGGCTCGGTCGGCGTCGACGTGGTGGGTGCCCATGATGATGCCCTTGGCCTGTTCGATGACGCCTCGCGATTCGAGTGCTCGCTCGAGGTCCATTGCGTGCTTTCTGGCGATGTCGAGGCGCTGCGAGCTGTGCAGCGCGTAGGCCGAGGTTACGGCGAACAGTTGGAGCAATGCCACGTCGGCGCCGGTGAAACCTCGGAGGTCGTGGCTGTAGAGATTGAGGGTTCCGAGCGGGCGTTCCCGGCCAGGCAGTGGCATGGACAAGAAGCTGACGGCGCCGACTGCCTTTGCCGCGCTTGCGAATTGAGGCCACCGGCTGTGAGCTTCGCTGGCATGTGCGCGGACAACAGTTCCCGTGCGTGACGACGTCACACTCGGTCCGTAGTCCAGTCGGAATTGGATCGAGTCGACGGTGCGAACAAGTTGGTGGGTGGCGGCGACGGTTCGGAATGTCGTGTCCGAACCGCCGATGGTAATTCCGGCCATGTCGGCGTCGGCGATGAGATCGACGGCATGCCTGCAGACTTGTTCGAGAAATTGCTCGGCCTGGGCATGTGGATCGAGGTGCGCGTACAGCGATTGCAGGGCGTCCGAGGCGGCGTCCAGGCTGTCCTGCGACGCGGAATTTCGGCCCCCGGTAGGGCCGCGGTGTCCTCTGGCGATGCGCGGCGCCGTCATTGTCTCAACCACCCTTCCCCATCACGTCGCAGGCATGTCCGATTCGTCTCATTGTTGCACCGGACTAACTGTTGTGCACTCTGTTTCGGTGGACAAGTGTCTGATGGGGCGGACGGTTATGTGAAGTGGACTGCGTATGCCCAATCGTGATGTTTGATTCGGCCGTTAGCGGGTAGTGCGCCGATCTTGGAATTATGTTGTCCTGCAACAGTTAACGTGGAAACTGCGACCGGGGTACAAGTTTTCTCCGCAATGGCGCGCAGGTCACGAACTTGGCCTATTGTCAGCGCCAGCGCACAATCTTGTACGCGTAACCCGTAGACAGTGAAGGGGATACGACGATGAACGGACTGATCGCGGCTCTGAACAGCGGAATGACAGTTGGCTTGGCCAACACGATCCTGACTTTCGGCGGAATCATCATCAATCTCAATATCGTGATCAACAACTGACCGCGTAATCGGCGAGTAACCCTTCGTTATGCCGACTCGATCGGAAGGTCCGGCCCTGGGCGCTCGCTCTTGCTCTTGAGCCACCGATTGGGAAGTTTGCCGGCCAGTTCTCCGAGTGGACCGACTGCAGCACTGAGGATTCCGACGGTTTCTTGAAGTACCTCGATGCTTGCGCTCATTCGCTCGAGGTTGGGGGCGAGGGAAGTCAAGGTGTCGGACAGTGCAACGATCTGGTCAAGCGGGCCGCCTTCGGCGATGAGCCGCTCGAAGGCGCCGTTCTCTGCCAGGAGTGTTTCGAGGATGCCGTTCTCGGCCAGTGCGCGATCGATGACGCCGTCCTTGGCCGTCAGGCGTTCGACGGCACCGTCCTGTGCCGTCAGGCGTTCCAGCGGACCGTCCTCGGCCATCATTCGATCGAGTAATCCGTCCGGGGCGAGTAGCCGCTCCAAAGCGCCGTTCTCGGCGAGCACTCGATCCAACGGACCGCCCGGGGCCAGAAGTCTTTCGAGTGGTCCGCCGGGAGCGAGTAGTCGTTCGAGAGTGCCGTCGGGTGCGGTCAGTTTGTCGACCGGACCGCCGGGTGAGAGAAGTCGATCGAGCGGCCCACCGGGGGCCAAGGCCTGCCCGATGGGCCGATCGTCTGCAGTAAGCGATGACAACTGCTGGATCATCTGCATGGGTCCGCGGGGGCTTGCCAGGCCGGCAGCACCCGCCGTCACGGCGCCGGTATTACCGACGGCGATACGAACTGTCGTGACCGTCAGCTCCGCGATTCCCAAACTGATCTCTGCGGCTGCAATGCCCGCGCGTAGGGGAAGCGTGAGCATCTCCAGCAGTTTCATGCATTAACTGTAACCGGTAACACACAAACACTCACCAGGATCGCCGGTCAGTGAAGGACCTTCAGACCGACGACACAACCGACGATGCCCAGGATCAGGAGTATCTTGACGACCGACGTGGACTCCGCGCCGGTGACCATCGCATATCCGACGGTGAGGGCAGCGCCGATGCCCACCCAGACCGCGTACGCAGTCCCGATGGGAAGGGTGCGCATTGCGTAGGCCAGACCAGCCATACTGACGATCAGGCCGAGGACGAAGACGACGGTGGGTGACATCTTGCTGAATCCGTCGGACTTACCGAGTGCGGTAGCCCAGACAGCTTCGAAAAGTCCGGAAATGACGAGCACGATCCATGCCATGGTGAACAACTCCCAAGGCACCGTCTTTTCGCTGGCCGGGTACGGTGCGCTCGTCCGGATGTCGTCGTTGACCAACCAACCATAGCAACAGAATTCTGCGTTCCGACCCGATCAGCTGGCGATTTAGGTCACCACCGCCGTTCGAACTCTCTTCAGATGGATGGCCGTCATGGCCACCACGATCGTCGCCGTCGCCGCGAGAACGGCCAGTGGAATCGACGTGTTCACCGTGGCAGGGCCGTGTTCGGCGAACGGACCGTTCGACCACCCGAATTCCTGCGCGGCCGGGTCCAAGAAGGTCGCTGAAACCGAGAACAACGTAAGAGCGAAGGGCAGTACGGCCCCGCTCGAAACTGCTCCGACAGCAACAGGCAGGCATGACGCGACGGCCAGTCCCAGCGCAAGCGGGAGGACGAGGATGTGGGCAACCATGGTCGGGGCGGCACCCAGCAGTCCCGAGAGTGTAGTCACGGCAAGGAGTCCCAGCCCGAGTTGGGGCATCGGCCTTTTCCAGCCGACGACGACGCCCAGCGCCAGGGCAGCAGCGCTCGCGGGTAGCGCCCAGGTCCAGTCGGACGAAAAGCGGATCGTGCCGACCGAAACCGCGCTGACTGCCAGTCCGACGAGTATGAAACGACCGTCGTGTGGGGGCAACTGCCATGCCAGTGCGACGGTTACGACAACCGCGATCCCCACTGCAGTCAACCAGAACCCATGTGATGTCGACGGCGAGCCCAACCACACATAGAGAGCCGTGAATGCCAGAGGCAGAACAACTCCCAGCGTCACCAGGCGTGTGTCGACGTCGTCCGGTGCCTGCTCTGAGCGTGCGACTGAAGCGACCCCGCCCACGAGAAGAGTTGCAGCGAGCAGAATCCAGACGGGAACCGTGGACGGCACGGGATAGGTATCACCTGGAAGTGTGAGTGACCATCGCGCGACGCGATCGCGCCACAAGTCCGCGGCGCCGAAGTACAGGGTCGTCGTGATCAGCCCGAGTGCGAGAGCGATTTGTGCTCCGCGGTGCCCCTTCGTCGGAAATGCCGCCGCCGCGAGGAAAGCGCCGGCCCCGATTGCATTCAGAGTCACCGACATTTGGGCGGAGATCGAAACGAATGTCGGTAGCGCGATGGCGAGGGCGCCGGCCGCAGCGAAGACACTCGCGAATCCGCCACGTCCCCAGCGATGCAGTAGCGCAACGCCGACTGCGGCAACGACCGCGGCGGTTGCTCCCGCCCACTGCGGCGTGATCACCACCGAGGTAACGCCGTCGTCGGAGAACGAGAAGTCGTCCACTCGCGACTCGGCCACTGCGTATGCGGCCACCACGCCGCCGACCAACGCAGACGCCACAGGACCGTAGAGCTGAGCGATTTGAACTGAGCTAGGTTGCTGCATAATTGGTCGCATTTTTGCACAACTCTCCGATGCGACCGACCGTCACGTCACCGTGCGGATCCATCCACACCGGTTCCCCGTCTCGACGTCGAGGAACAAGCAGATGGCGCCCTCGGCTCGGCCACTGGACGAAGTCGTAGCCGGCCAATTTGGTCTGAACGATATCGGCGACCCACACCGCAGCGTCCGCGAATGCAGTGTCCATCGATATTGCGTCGTCCATCGGCATTGCGTCTTCCATCGGCATTGCGTCGAAGTGGCTGAATCCGCCGATGTCGCGTGCGCCTTGCCAGCCGATCGTGACGTTGTAGTCGCTGTTGATCGAAAATTCCCAGATCAGACGATCGACAACCACTTCAGGCCCGAATCGCAGACAACGCAGATCTTGGGCAACAGCAGCAAGGGCTTGTGCCCAAGACTCCGGTGGCGCGAAGCCGGGATCCTCGCCGGGATCGGTGTTGTTGGTGAACAGAGGAATGCGCCAGGTCAAGCAGTCTCTGTTCCACAGTGGGGGCAGTGACATGCCGCGTCCTTCCGGTTCGTGGGCCCTGCGCCCCAGCTTTTCACCTGCACTCAGCTTTTCACCTGCACTCGGCCGTTCACAGGAAGCTCCCAGGGAACATACAGCGGGATTCCAGTGCCAAGGGAGAAGATGGTTCTCGTGACCGACAAGACCCCCGAAGCCCGCATCCTCGTCGTCGACGACGAACCCACCATCGTGGAGTTGCTCTCCGTGAGCCTCCGGTTCCAGGGTTTCGAGGTGGCAACTGCTTCGAGCGGCGCGCAAGGTCTGGACGTCGCACGGACTTTCCGTCCCGACGCGATTGTTCTCGACGTCATGATGCCCGGGATGGACGGCTTCGGTCTGCTTCGACGCCTCCGCGCCGACGGCGTGGACGCGCCGGTCCTGTTTCTGACGGCGAAGGACTCGCTTGACGACAAGATCAGTGGTCTGACGCTCGGCGCGGACGACTACGTCACCAAGCCGTTCAGCCTCGAAGAGGTCGTGACGAGGTTGCGGGTCATCCTGCGCCGTGCCGGTCGCGGTGTCGCGCCGGAGCAGTCGCCGCGCGTGAAGTTCGCCGACATCGAACTCGACGACGACACCCGTGAGGTCTGGAAGAAGGGTGAACTGGTTGCACTCTCACCCACCGAGTTCACACTGCTTCGTTACTTCATGGTCAACGCCGGGACGGTTCTCAGCAAGCCGCGGATTCTCGACCACGTCTGGAACTACGACTTCGGCGGGGAGGTCGGAGTTGTCGAGTCCTACGTGTCCTACCTGCGGCGCAAGGTGGATACGGGGGAGACACCGCTGATTCACACACTGCGTGGGGTCGGCTACGTGATGCGTGAACCGCGGCAATGATCGCCGCCGCGGAAAACGATCAGCTTCCGAAGCGGGGTCGTTTCCGCCTCCATTCACTGCCGCTGCGCTTCACACTGGTTGCCGCTTTGCTGGTGTTGGCCGCGCTGGGTTTGTTGGCGTCGGGCGTGGCGGTCACTTCTGCTCTCGAGAATTCGCTGACCCAGCGGACCGACAAAACGCTGTACGAGGCGGTCGACGGTTGGGCGAAGCCGCACACCAGAGATCTACAGCCGCCCAGTGACGTCGGCCCGGGCACCCGCCCACCCAGCCCCTTCTTCGTCCGGACAGTGACCCCGGACGGACGGGTGATCATTCTGAACGACAGGTCGACGACCACGGAACCCGACCTGTCGAAAGATTCCACCAACGGCCCGATCACCGTCGGATCGAGCGACGGTTCGGACGTGAACTGGCGAGTTCTCACGACGGTCCGCGACGGCACGACCACGACTATCGGTGTGCGACTGACGGATAACGAGCAGACCGTCGACGACTTGGTCGGTCTGCAACTCGGCATCGGCCTGGTTGTCCTGCTGATCCTGGGCGGCGGAGCGTATTTCGTGGTTCGTCGGAGCCTTCGTCCGCTGGTCGAGGTGGAGGAAACTGCCGCTGCCATTGCCGCCGGCGACCTTCATCGACGCGTTCCGGAGCGTGACGACCGCACCGAGGTCGGCCGACTGTCCGTGGCGCTCAACGGAATGCTCGCGCAGATTCAACACGCATTTGCGGCGACCGAGGCTTCGGAGGAATCAGCACGGCGTTCCGAGGAGAAGATGCGTAGATTTGTCGGCGACGCGAGCCACGAGTTGCGCACACCCTTGACGACTATTCGTGGATTCGCCGAGTTGTATCGCCAAGGGGCCATGACCGATACGGAAACGCTGATGAACCGGATCGAGGGCGAGGCGTCGAGGATGGGACTTCTGGTCGAGGATCTGCTGATGCTGGCCAGGCTCGACGAACAGCGACCGCTCGAGAACAAGCCGGTGGATCTGCTTGCAGTTGCGGCTGATTCGGTGCAGGCGGCGCGTGCGATTGCACCGGATCGAACTGTCAAACTTCAGATGACCGGCGGCCCAGGCCTGCCCGAGGTGCACGGTGACGAGGCCAGACTGCGTCAGGTCGTCGCCAATCTGGTGGGCAACGCGATCAAACACACGCCGCCCGATGCGCAGGTCACCGTTCGTGTCGGTACGACCGAGAACTCCGCGGTGGTCGAAGTTTCGGATACCGGTCAGGGTTTGAGTGACGAGGATGCCGCGCGTATCTTCGAGCGTTTCTATCGCGCGGACACCTCTCGCACCCGCGAGACCGGGGGCGCCGGTCTCGGCCTGTCCATCGTCTCGGCTTTGGTTGCAGCGCACGACGGAACCGTCAGTGTCGAGACGGCCCTCGGGCAGGGAACGACGTTCCGCGTCGAATTGCCGCGTGACCCGAAGGACGACTGACGAGGACTTAAGGGAGCTGTTTTCTCAGAAGTAGGTATGCACCGTGCCGACGACGCGGTATTCCGAGTCGACCTCGGGAATCAGTGACCACTTGTCGAAAGTGGTGCACGGATGCGAGATTCCGCAACCGAGCAGATCGCCGACGGTCACGTCGAAGTCAGCCGGAACGTCGACGTACGCGTGCTGGTCGTTGAGCGCGGTGATGGTCAGTTCTCGCGCCGAGCGGTTGGATCCGTCGCGTCGGCGCCACAGGACGATGGGAAAGCCTGCGTCGGAACCGACGTCGCGACGCCCGAAACCCAGGATCGCGCGGCCGGGTTCCGGAATCGACAGCACGACACCCCAGACTTCTGCGGCTCCCTGCAGAGTTCGCGGACCGTCCGCCCACGGCGAAGTCTCGGCATAGAGACCGTGATCATGGGTGATGTAACAACCACTGCGCAGTACGACGCGTACGCCGTTGTCGAGCGCCCACCGGCCGGCCAGTTCGCGCACCACGAGATCGTGAAATGCACTGCCGCCGAAAGTGACCAGCGGCCGCGGAGCCTTCGCGGAGTTGTTCTCGAACAGGTTCTCGGCCGCACAGATTTCCGTGAACACCCGCGCGGATTTGAGATACGAATCGACGGAGATACGGCGGGCGGCTACCGAGGCTCCTGGCATCATGCCCTCGAACCCCTCGACTCCGGTGAGAATCAAGGAAGGAGCCTGCGACGCTGCGCGTGCAACATCGAGTGCCTGCTCGACGGTGCGAGCGCCGGCGCGCCCGCTGTCGTAGCCCAACTCGACGAGAACCCGGATACGGCTGGCCGGTGAGACTTTCGCGATCAACTGTCCCATCAGCCGGACGCTCTCGACGGAGTCGACGAGGGTGGTGACGAAGAAATCGGGATCGGTGGCCTGGGCGTCGCAGATCCACCGAATGCCGGCGGGATCGAGAACCTGGCTGGCGATGACGATGGTGTCCACACCGAACTCACGCAGGATGCGTGCCTGCGCAACGGTTGCCGCCGTCATAGCCCATGCCCCGGCGTCGAGTTGCCGACGAACCAGTTCGGGGCTCATCGTGGTCTTCGCGTGGGGCGCCAGGTCCACATCGTGATCGGAGCAGAACTGCGCCATGAGGTCGATGTTGTGCGCGATCGCTGCACGGTTGAGTGTCATCACCGGCAGCAGGAGGTTGCCGTCGAGTGCCGAGATCCCCAGCGGCTCGAGGTCTGAACCGTCGCGACCTTCGAGGTCGGTGCCGAAGGCCTTGTGCTGCCAACCGATCGGGGGGTTCGCGAAATCCGTCATGGCATCGATTGTGCCGTTGATTGCAGACGATGTGTTCATGTGTGGTGACTTTCTGTCAGAACTATGCAGGTCAGAAGGTGATTCGGCTACGAGCGGCGTACCGGGCGACCGGGCAGCGCGTCCTCGACCACGACACCGCCTTCGACGACGGATACTCCGCCGACCAGCACGCGGCTGATTCCGCTGGAGGGACGGGTGCCGTCGATGTAGGTGGCGTTGTCGGTGATCCGCTCGGGATCGAAAACGAGGATGTCGGCGTCGCTACCGGGGCTGATCCGACCTTTCGTCGCCATCGAGGGAACCGACTCCTCGAGGATCTGCGCGGGGATCAACGAGCAGCGCGCGATGATCTCCGACAACGACAGCAGTTGACGCTCGCGATACAGCGTACGAATCGCGCGTGCGTAGGTGCCGGCGCCGCGGGGATGACCGAGTGCTTTTTCGGGCAATGGCCACTGCAAAGCATCGGCGGGTGTACGGCCGGGCCAGGTCAGTGGCATCGCGTCGCTCGCGATGGCGGCGCGGTCGAAAGTCATCGCCCGTTCGAGGAATTCGCGCTGTACGGTGTCGTTTTCGTCGAGGAACTCCACCAGTACCAGCCCACCGGGGTCGGTGGCCCGAAGGTGTTCGAGCTGTTTGCGGTCCGCGATACGTTCGCCGGTGGGCACGAATGTCAGCGACCGTGGTGTCAGATTCATCAGGTGCAGCTTGTCCGGATCGAGAAACGCAGCTCCGACGGCCGTCGACCCGGAACCGTACGGATACGCCTCCGTCGTGACGCGCGATCCGGCTGCCTGGACCTGCGCCACCACCGACAGCGCGTGGTCGACGTGCATCCCCGAGGTGCTGTTGACGTGGCAGTAGTGCATGTGTGCACCGGTTTCGGCTGCTGCACGGGCGATTTCGACGGCGCCGTCCACCGGGCTCGACGGATCGGCCGAGATGAGCGGGCGCGCATGGGTGTAGGTGGGGACACCGGCTCGGGCCGCGAGATCCGCCACCTGCAAGTACTCCACCGGATCGGATTTCGGGGCGTACCCGACGACGACGCCGATGCCGAGAGCGCCTGCGGCCAGATCGTTTTCGAGGAGTTCGAGAATGTGTGCACGCTGGGAGGCGGTGGGCTCGCCCTGCCAGCTCGGGGAACCGAGATGATGCAGGAGAGTCCTGATGTCGCCGTCGGGATCGGCTCCCGAGAGCTCGATCATTCGGGCGTGCGCCCACGACGTCGCGTAGCCGTAGTTGATCGGGCGTCCCTCGGCACCGGCTCGCGCATATGCTTTCGCGACGGGAATGACGCCGGCCTCCAGTTCGAGGGCCGTCGTGACTCCGTCCAACGCTTGAAGTCGCTGCTCGGCGATTTCCTGCCCGTGGCTGTGCAGGTCGATGAATCCGGGGCAGATCACCTGACCGGTCACGTCGATCGTCTGCCGGGCTTCGATCGCGTCGTGACCCCACGCGGAGACCTTGCCGCCGGTGATCGCGATACCCCGAACCTCGTCGGTCCCCGATGCGGGATCGACGACGCGGCCGCCGGTGAACACGATGTCGTGGACCTGCATCAGCGCTGCACTCCTGTCGTTGGTCGAACCGCCTGGCCCGGCGAATGTCCCGATGGTTTCACGGCTCGGGTAGCGGAATCTGGTGTGAACGTCCCAAATGGAGGCCGACTCACCGTTCGACCGGACAAGAAACGAATGCAGCCGAGTGTGAAGGTGAAAGCGAAGTTATCAATTCGGCCGATTGAGATCGATGGAGGACAGGAAATGCACGTCTATATTTCGGTGGACATGGAGGGTATCGCGGGTATCGCGACGCTCGATCAGACGATCCGTGGCGGTGGCGGCTACCACCGTGCGCAGATGCTCATGACCGCCGAGACCAACGCTGCGATCGCGGGTGCGTTCGACGCCGGTGCGACGAGCGTCCTGGTCAACGACAGCCACGGAACGATGGACAACCTGCTTCACGCAGACCTGGATCCGCGGGCGCGTCTGATCTTCGGAACACCGAAGATGCAGTGCATGGCGGAGGGACTGACGTCCGATCACGACGTCGCACTGTTTGTCGGCTACCACGCACCTGCCGGCGGCCCCGGCGTTCTGGCGCACACGTTCTCGAGCTTGTTCGCCGACGTCCGCCTCGACGGTAAGTCCGTTTCCGAGACCGACGTCAACACCCTCTATGCCGCCACGCAGGGCGTTCCCGTCGGGTTGGTGACGGGTGACGACATCATCTGTGGCCTGGTGGATGCGGCCTCGCCGACAACCGAGACCGTCGAGGTCAAGAAGGCGCACGGATGGTCGGCAACCAATTCGCTGCCGCCTTCGCTGGCGTGCGAGCAGATCCGAGCAGGCGCCGAGCGTGCAGTGCGCAAGGCCGACACACTGAAGCCGGTCGAGCTGCGTGACGAATGGACCCTCGAGATCGTTCACCCCACCACGACGGGAGCCGAACTCGCCGAGGCTGTTCCCGGCTCGCGACGGATTTCGGACCGCACGATTTCGCACACGCTCGGTAGCGTCGACGACATTCTCGGTCTGATCACTGTCAATGCTCGGCTCGCAGCCGCAGGTGTCTCGACGATCATCGCAGTCGCCAATCGCACGTAATGAAGTAGCGACTCTATCGCGAAATGCCGCCGACGCCGTGTGCGTCGGCGGCATTTGTCATCTCTTGGGGCAGAACATGTTCCGAACGACCAAACGTTGCTTCGGGTATTGGTGAAACGGACCAATGCGGTAGACGTGTTCGCTGTCACACTTCATCAGTCTTTCAATGTTCCAGTCCATGCGGCACAAGACAATTCGGGAGGCTTGATGAAGGCGGAACGCGTCACAGTGGAAGAATCATCGCGGAGGGTCGACGGTTCGGTTCGAAACATGATGGACAACAAGTCGATTCGTCGCACGACCACCGTTACGGTGGGGCTGCTCAGTACTATCTGGTTGATCGACATGGTGGATCGCGTCATGATCGGGCTTGCGCTTCCGATGATCGGCGACGAATTCTCGCTCAGCAGTACGCAGTTGGGTGGCGTGGTCTCGGTCTTCGCGATCTTCTACATGCTCGGGCAGGTTCCCGGCGGAATGTTGGCCGACCGCTTCGGACCCAGGCCGCTGTTGATCGTTGCTTTGATCCTGTGGTCGGTGTTCACAGCATTGACAGGGTTCGCGTGGGGGCTCATCTCGTTGATGGTCATGCGTGCGATGTTCGGCATCAGCCAGGGGCTCTTTCCGGCGGCGTCGTTCAAGGCTTTGGCTGAGCGGACGCGCCCGAAAACCAGAGCGACCGCGATGGGTTTCATGCTCGGTGCCAACAACCTGGGCCCCGGCGTCGCGCCGCTGATCATCGCGCCGGTCCTCATGGCCGTGGGGTGGCGTGACGCGTTCTGGCTGGTGGCGATCGTCGGCGCCGTGATCGGCACGGTGGTGTGGTTGGTGCTGCCGGCGCCGTTGGATACGGAAATATCGGAAGATCCGGAGGCTGCGCTGCAACCCCTCGCGAGTGAGCATTCTCGCGCCGCGGTGTTCAAGTCCGCGTCGGTGTGGAAGTTCGCGATTCTGTTCTGTCTGGCCAACATGTCCGCGTACGGGCTGATGACCTGGGTGCCGAGTTATCTGCTCAACGACAAGGGACTATCGCTGATCGATACGGGAATCTTTGCCGCGATCCCCTTCATCGTCACGGCGCTGGCCACGATTGTGGGCGGGCGGTTGGTGGACAAGTACTTCCACGACCGGGCTCGGATTCTTCTGGTTCCGTGTATGGCCACGTCGGCCGTCCTGTTGTTCCTGATGACGACCGCTGACACCGTCGCGATGTTCACGTTCTACGAGACCTTGGCTCTCGGCATCAGCGGTCTGTGCTCGATGTCGATCTTCGCGATGCCGTTGCGGGCACTGCCCTCCGAATTCCTCGGTTCCGGAATGGGTTTGATCAACGGTTGTGGTCAGTTCGCCGGTTTCATCACTCCGCTCGTGATGGGATGGATGGTGGACCAGTTCTCGTACATGGCTGCATTCGGAGTCCTGGTCGGAGCGACGAGCGCTGCCGCATTGGTGGCCATGATCGTTCCGCAGACCCCGGCGAAATTCTGAGAAGGAGACCGAAGATGTCGGCAACGGACGGCACACGAAAGATCGAAGACGACGTCGTCACCGATTTTTCCGAGAAGATGAGTTACGGGGCCTACCTCGGACTCGACACCCTTCTGGATTCGCAGCACCCGGTGAGCGAGCCCGAACACCATGACGAACTTCTGTTCATCATTCAGCACCAGACCAGCGAGTTGTGGCTCAAGCTGTTTCTCCACGAGATACGGGCGGCCAGAGCAGCGATCGCTGCCGACGACATCCGCGTCGCATTCAAGCGGATCGCACGCGTCAAACACATCCAGGCCACTCTAACCGAACAGTGGTCCGTGCTGGCGACACTGACGCCGGCGGAGTATGCGGAGTTCAGGGGCGTTCTCGGCAACTCCTCGGGATTCCAGTCGTACCAGTACCGCGCCGTGGAATTCGTGCTCGGAAACAAGAACGCGGGCATGCTGAAGGTGTTCGAATCGGATCCGTCCGCCCATCGATTGTTGGAGACCCTGCTCGGGGAGCCGACACTGTACGACGAGTTCTGGCGGTACTTGTCCAGGCAAGGTTACGACGTTCCGGCGTCGGCTCTCGAGCGAGACGTCAGCGCGCCCTACGTGCGAAACGACGAGCTGATTCCGCTGGTCAAGGCAATCTATGAGAACGTCGAGCAGCACTGGACCGCGTACGAGGCGTTCGAGGAGTTGGTCGACCTCGAGGAGAGCTTTCAGCTGTGGCGGTTCCGGCACCTTCGGACCGTGCTGCGAGTGATCGGCATGAAGAAGGGGACCGGCGGTTCGAGTGGCGGTGCCGGGTTCTTGCAACGTGCGCTGGAGTTGAGCTTCTTCCCCGAACTGTTTGCCGCCCGAACCGAGATCGGAACCTGACGCACCTGCTTGTTAACCCAGCTGTTCGTGACACACGACGAATCCGAGCCCGAAGGACAGGAGTCTTGGACAAGATCCGACAGGGCCGCTTCGACCAAGCTTGACTGCGAAGTTGCAAGTCGGTGACAGGAGAGCGTCGGAGTGGACAAGAAATCAATGGTGGCGGACCTGGCGGCGTTGGTAATCGCCGAGTCGCCCAGTTCCGATCTCGGCGCAGTCGATGCATGTGCGGACGTGGTGGCCGAAATCGGCGAACGTCATCTTGGAAGCGCTCCCGAACGTATCCGCATCGACGGTCGCCAGCACTTGCGCTGGTCGTTCGGCGCGGAGCCGAAGGTGATGCTCCTGGGCCATTTCGACACCGTCTGGCCGCTCGGAACGCTCGCGGAGTTGCCGTGGTCGGTCACCGACAACATCGCCACCGGACCCGGAGTCTTCGACATGAAGGCCGGCATCGTCCAGCTCTTCCATGCGTTGGCGTCTCTTCCGTCGCTGGACGGGGTGGTCGTGCTCCTCAACTCCGACGAGGAAATCGGCTCCCCGACCTCGCGCGCACTGATCGAGGACCAAGCACGTCAGGTCGACGCGGTGCTGGTCCTCGAAGCCGCGGCCGACGGCGCGGTGAAGACAGCGCGCAAGGGAATGTCGCTGTACTGCGTCGACATCGAAGGACGCGCAGCACACGCCGGCCTGGAACCGGAGCGAGGCGTGAACGCTGTCGTAGAACTCGCACATCAGATTCAGGCTGTGGTGGAGCTCGCGGACCCGTCGGCGGGAACGTCGGTGGTGCCGTCCGTGATCAGTGGCGGTACCACCACCAATACCGTTGCAGCGCAGGCGAAACTGTGGTGTGACGTTCGTATGTGGTCGGCGAAGGAACAGGAACGCATCGATCGTTCGATCCGCGCACTGACGCCGGTGCTTGCCGAAAGTCGAATTTCGGTGTCCGGAGGGCCCAACCGTGGGCCCTTGGAGTCCGTGTCGTCGGAGAAGCTGTACTTTCTCGCTCACCAGGTCAGCAGCGAGAACGGGCTGGGAATGCTTCGCGACTGCGCTGTGGGCGGCGCCTCGGACGGAAACTTCACGGCCGCAGTCGGAACTCCCACGTTGGACGGCCTCGGCGCCGTCGGCGGTGGTGCCCACGCAGCGACAGAACACGTAGAGATAGATCAGATGATCCCGCGCGCCACCTTGTTGGCCGGTCTGGTGACTCGAATCCTGGAGGGAGGACTGTGACGATGACGTCGCCGAACAATGTCCAACGCAAGACCGTTCAACCATTCGGAGGTGTATCGCCTTCACGGATGCGGCAAGCTATCAGCCAGGCCGAGCAGGCCGCTCTGCTTGCATGTGTGACTATCGAAACCGTCACCGGACATGCCGAGTTGGAACAGGTATTCGGTCTGTTCGAGAAGGTATGGCAGCCGGAGAGCGGTAACCCTCCCGTCCATCGGGACATGATGAAAGCGCTCGCGCACTCCGGTAACTACGTCGCCGGCGCTTTTCGTGGCGGAGATCTGATCGGCGGCTCGGTCGCATTCTTCGAGGAACCGCAACATCGTTCGTTGCATTCACACATCACGGGGATCCTCCCGAACGTGCAGAACGGGCACATCGGCCTCGCGTTGAAACTGTTCCAGCGAGCGTGGGCACTGGAACGGGGAATTCTCCACGTGCGGTGGACTTTCGACCCGCTCGTCGCGCGCAATGCCTACTTCAACGTCTCGAAACTCGGTGCGTTCCCGATCCAGTATCTGCCGCGTTTCTACGCGCCGATGAACGACAGTCTCAACGGCGGCGCAGACAGCGACCGGTTGCTGATCGACTGGGAAATCGGTAGCAGCAAGGTTTCCGACGTCGTCGCCGGTTCGGGAGAGGTCCCGACTCCCGAGTCGTTGGGAGCCAGCGAACTGTTGTCCATCTCCGAAGCCGGCCTGCCCGTGTTGAAGTCGACGAAGAATCGTTTCGTCACGGTGGCTACACCGAATGACGTGTACGCACTACGTAAGTCGGATCCGGCGGCAGCGAACGACTGGCGTCTGGCAGTCCGCGAGACTCTCGGCGGTGTGCTCGCCGAGAACGGAGTGGTTCTCGCTGTCACCAGGACCGGAAAGTATGTCCTGGACCGTGCGCCGGGAACACAGGCAGGCAGGACAACAGCGGAGGTTACCTCGTGAAGATCGACGGAGTTGAATTACGCCGGGCAGCACTGCCGTTGAAGGCGCCGTTCCGGACCTCGTTCGGCACGGAGACCACCAAGGACGTGCTGTTCGTCAAGATCGTCACCTCCGAGTCGGAGGGCTGGGGCGAGTGCGTAGCGATGTCCGAGCCTCGCTACTGCTCCGAATACACGGACGGCGCCGCCGAAGTACTTCGCAAGTTCCTGATCCCGTCCCTGGTGGAACTCACCGATCCCGACGTGCACGCACTGAGCGCCGCGATGGAACAGTTCGCCGGACACCCGATGGCCAAAGCCGCCTTGGAAACCGCTTTCCTCGACGCCGAGTTGCGCGCCTGCGGGACGAGCATGTCTTCGTACCTCGGCGCAGTAGTCGATCGCGTACCGGCCGGTGTCTCGGTGGGTATCAAGAACTCGATCGACGAACTGCTCGAGGAGGTAGGCGGCTTCCTCGATGCCGGATACCTTCGGATCAAACTGAAGATCGAACCGGGCTGGGACATCGAGCCGGTTCGTGCGGTCCGCGAGCAGTTCGGCGAAAACGTACTCCTCCAGGTCGACGCGAACACCGCGTACACCCTGGCTGACGCGCGCCATCTCCAGCGGCTCGACGACTTCGACCTCCTGCTGATCGAGCAGCCGCTTCCCGAAGAGGAACTGCGCGGCCATGCCAGGCTGGCCGAGATGATGCGGACGCCGGTTTGCCTCGACGAGTCGATCACCTCCGCCAAGGTCACCGCCGACGCATTGGCCATCGGTGCGTGCAGCGTGGTGAACATCAAACCGGGACGTGTCGGCGGCTATCTCGAATCGCGCCGTATCCACGACGTCTGCAAGGCCAACGGAATTGCCGTGTGGTGCGGCGGAATGCTCGAGACCGGAATCGGTCGAGCCGCCAACGTTGCTCTTGCCGCGCTCCCCGGATTTGTCCTACCAGGCGATACGTCGGCTTCCGACCGGTACTTCGCCGAAGACATCACCGAGCCGTTCGTTCTCGACAACGGTTACGTGAAGGTCCCGGAAAGACCGGGTATCGGCGTCGAACCGATCCCTGACCTGCTCGAAGCGATTACCACGTCGGTCGAATGGATCGGCATGGATCGGCTTTGACGAATCACTATGACACACTTCGTTCACAGGACGAAGGAGTGATAGACGTGGGCGCCGTACGACCTCGCATCAGTTTGGTGCGGCTTCTCGAAGACGTGGGAACTACGGTGCTGAATCCGGTTGTCGGTGACCCGGAGGCGGTCGAGGAGATCGCTTCGGTGGTCATTCACGACCCCGACGACGACTCGCCCTCGACGCCCGACTCCATGGTGCTGCTGGTCGGCATCACCGGCGGTGAACGTATCGCGGAGTCCGTCGCAGGCCTGGCCGAGCGCGGAGTGCGAGTGGTGGTCGCGCGAGTGACCACCGAGGTCAGCGACGCAGACCGCGAATCCATCATGTCCTCGGGCGTCGTCGTGTTGACGTTGGCCCGCGGAGTCTCGTGGGTTCAGCTGACCAGTCTGCTTCATTCGGTGCTCTCGGCACGGAACGAAGTCGGGCACATCCATTCACGCGGGGGTGGTCCGGCGGGCGATCTGTTCGCCTTCGCCAACGCCGTCAGTGCGCTGCTGGACGCGCCGATCACGATCGAGGACCGAAGCTCGCGGGTCATCGCCTTCTCGGGCCGCCAGGAAGAAGGCGACGGTCCACGTATCGCGACCGTTCTGGAGCGGCAAGTTCCTGACCAGTACATTCGGGTGCTCGAAGAAGCCGGGGTTTTCGACCGGCTCTATCGCAGCGACGATCCGGTGTGGGTCTCGGCCGAGACCCTCGGTACGAAAATGGGTCGTATCGCCGTGTCCATCCGGGCCGGCGACGAGTTCCTCGGCTCCATGTGGGTGGCAACCGGTGAGCCGATGTCCGAGGACCGGATGCGAGCCTTGCGCGATTCGGCCGGGTTGATCGCGCTGCAGATGTTGCGGTTGCGCGGCGGCGCGGACGCCGAACGTCGACTGCGCGCAGACCTGATCGCAACCCTTCTCGACGGTGGGACCGGTGCGGTCGACGCGATGAACCGCCTCGGTCTCGGAACCGGCCCGGCACTCGTAATGGCTTTGGGCCGAAGGTCTTTCGAAGGTTCGTCGAAACCCGATGACGCCGCCCACGTGGTGCGATTGACCGACGCTCTGGCCATGCACCTCGGCGCCGTCCACTCACAGTCGGCGGCTGCCTTGGTCAACGGGACCGGCTACGCAGTGCTGTCCGTTCGCGGGCATTCCCCGGCCGAAGCCGAACTGCAAGCGTTCCGTGTGGCTTCGGATTTTCTGGACCGTACCGGAGCGTCCGGCGACACGATCATCGGAATCGGTCGGGTCGTGACCAGGCCGGCACAGTTGAGCCGATCGAAGCGTGACGCCGAACATGCCCTCGAAGTGTTGTTGGCGGGACGAGCGTCGGGCAGCGTCGCCACTTTCAGCAGCGTCCACGTCGACGCCATTCTGCTGGAGATTGCGTCGGAAGCCGCAGCCGAAGGCTTTTCGGACCTGGGGCCCATCGAGGCGATCGCCAGCCACGATGCTGCTCATGCGACCTCGTTCGTCGACACTCTCGATGCGTGGCTCAACGCCTTCGGCGATGTCGGTGACGCTGCAGCGTCATTGCACGTGCACCCCAATACCTTTCGGTATCGGCTCAGTAAGCTCAAGGGTATGGCCGCGTTGGATCTCGACGATCCCAACGTCCGGTTCCGCTTGATGGTGCACCTTCGTCTGCGCGGTCCGCGCTAGCTCGAAAGCCGAAAAGTGCGGGTCGTGCTGATTTCTCAACGCGACCCGCACTTTTGTCAGCGGGTACTGCTCAGCTGTTGCGGAGTGCTTCGACGGCGATGCGGCCGACGGTTCCGATCGAGGCGTCGATCTTCGGGGCGCGATGCGTGAGTTCGTGGGACTTGGTGAAGACGCCGACGGCGTAACGCTTGCCGTCGGGGTACGCCACGACACCGGCTTCGTTTCGTACCAATCCCAGCGTTCCGGTCTTGGCGGCGACGGTGACCTCGTCGGGGAACCCGGACGAAAGGCGGTGCGGCCAGACCTGCTTGCTCATGATCGTTCGGACTTCCTCACAGGCTGAAGCGGGCCCCGCTTCGTCCTTCCAGATTGCAGCCAGCAACATTGTGATCTCACGAGGAGTGCTGGAGTTGGAGCGAGCCGGATCCATGACGGAAATCGTCCGGAGAATTTCGATCGGGGGCATCTCCAGCAAGGTGCCCTTGTCGACGCCGAGGTCGTCGTAGACCGATTTGAACAGACCGCGGCAGTCACGAACCAAGTTGGTCTTCTCCAAACCGAGCCCACGCAGCGTCGCGACGATGTTCTCGAGTCCGAGACGCTCGTACAGGAAATCGGTGGCGGCGTTGTCGCTGAAGCTCATCATGAGCAGAGCGAGATCTCGCCAACTGGCCGTGACGTCGTCGGCGCAACCGCCGATACCGATGCCGCCGGAGCGGAACTCGGCGGTCACGGTGGCGTGCTCGGTCGGATCAAGGGTGCCGGCCGCAACTTCGCGGGCGTACTGCAGTACGACAGGAATCTTGAAAACGGAGGCGAGGATGACACCCTCGTCAGCGCCGTAGCCGAACTCTTCGCCCGAATCGATGTCGCGTGCGTGGACGAACGCATCGGTCTTCGCTTCGGCCAGTACAGCAGCGATCTCCTGCTGTGCGCTCTCAACGTACGTGGCGGTTTCGGTCATTCGAGAAGCCCTTTCGTCGGTATCCGTCTATCTGGGTTATTCGTGGATCTGACGATAGTGAGTCGACGACGGGGGGTCTTGTACGAATCGACGAAGGTTGGCGCACGGTTCGGTGCCGATACGCCGAATCAATCGATTGTCAGGGTGTTCCGGGGTCAGGACGCATAGGTTTCGAGGCGGCATCCGACCAGGTCGGCGACCTCGGTGCGGCGCTTGTCCGAGACCACACCGGCCAAGAGCAACGAGAACAACTCGTCGATACGATCGTTCAAATCGCTTCGTCGGGTGAGTACGTTCGATACCAGCTGAACGCCGGTGAATGCCGAGATCACCACGCGACCCACCGATTCCGGCTCCACGTCTTCGCGGATATCGCCTTCGAGCTTCGCGGTCTCGGCCAGTTTTCGAAGGTCGCGGATCCACGCGAGGTACGGGCCTTGCGAACCGTCGACAGAGGCCAATTCGAGGTTAAGTCGGACTCCCGCACGAACAATCGAGTCCGCGACGAGTTGGCGGCCCATCTCGTGGCACACCATGACGAGCTGTTCGAGTGCCGGTGCGCCCGTGGCGGCTACCGCGGAGAAAGCCGAGATCGAGATCTGGTGTTGCTCTTCCATGACGGCTTGGGCCAATTCGTCTTTGGACGAGAAGTGAAAATAGACCGCACCCTTGGTCATCCGTGCCGCGGACACGATGTCGTTCATGCTCGTGCTGCCGTACCCCGTGACTTCGAACCGATCAGCAGCGCCTTGAAGAATCTGTCGGCGACTGATCTTGGCACGTTCCTGCATTGCTCCCTTGTCCTCCGACTGTTAACACGTGAACTAGTTTTAGGGCCCTAGGTCCCGGACCGGCGCCCCACGGTAGCAGCGAAACTCGTGCTCGCGCGACAGCGCGAAACGGACTGTTCGGTGTGCAATCGCAGGTCACGGTCGGTAGGAGCGACAAATGCGACCGCCGCAGCCTCCGGGGGAGGCTGCGGCGGGGAGTCCAGTTATCGGCCAGCGAAATTCGGTCGAAGGTACGCGATCAACGAGTCGAGACGGTTGCCTCGAAGCCGAGGTCGCGCAGTGCCGACTTGAGTTTGGTCTGTGCCTCGTCGAGAGATTCGGGTGACGGCGAAGTGTCGGCGCCGCTGATGTCGAAGTTGCCCATGTCGTACGCGGGGAAGACGTGAACGTGAAGATGCGGAACTTCCAGACCTGCGATGAGGAGACCGGCCCGAGGTGCGTCGAACGCCTTCCTCACGGCCTGACCCAGGTTGCGTGCAACCGCGGTGACCTTGGCAAAGAGGTCAGGATCTACGTCCTGCCACTGATCGACCTCGGCGCGCGGTACGACAAGTACGTGACCTTGCGTGACCGGTGCGATGGTCAAGAACGCGACAACGTCGTCGTCCTCCCACACGAAACGTCCTGGTAGATCCCCGTTGATGATGGCGCTGAAGACTGAAGGCATACCCCGAGATTAGCCCGCGTCCGGTTGCCAGGAAACTCCCAGGCTGGACGCAGGTTCGTCGGAGCCGGCCCGACAAATCTAGGACGCATGACGACAGAAGCCATGCAGACCGCGGGCAGCACGGACGCAGGGGAGCTCTCCGCGACGACTGTAGTGCTGGACGTGGTCGTCCCGGTATACAACGAAGAGGCAGGCCTCGAGACGTGCGTGCGGCGCCTGCGCCGGCATTTACGCACACAGGTGCCATTTTCTGCACGAATTACCATCGCGGACAACGCCAGTGTCGACGGCACGTTGGCGCTCGCACGTTCCCTCGCCGAAGAATTCGACGACGTCCGGGTCGTCCACCTGGACGCGAAGGGTCGCGGCCGAGCATTGCGGCAGGTGTGGAGCGACTCCGACGCGGACGTGGTCGCATACATGGACGTCGACCTGTCCACCGACCTCAACGCCCTGATGCCGTTGATTGCTCCGCTGCTCTCCGGGCACTCGGACATCGCCATCGGTTCCCGGCTGGCACGGTCGTCGCGCGTGGTGCGCGGCCCCAAGCGTGAGTTCATCTCGCGTAGCTACAACCTCATCCTCCGAAGCGCACTGCACGCTCGCTTCTCCGACGCCCAGTGCGGATTCAAAGCCATGCGCGTCGATGTTGCGCGGCAACTACTTCCGCTGGTGGAGGACACCGGGTGGTTCTTCGACACCGAACTGCTCGTGTTGGCCGAGCGAGCGGGCATGCGGATTCACGAGGTGCCCGTCGACTGGGTGGACGACCCGGACAGTCGGGTAGACATCGTCGCCACGGCAGTCGCCGACCTCAAAGGTGTCGTCCGCGTCGGACGAGCACTGTCGACCGGCTCGCTCCCACTGGCCGAGCTCAGGGCGAGTTTCGGACGTGAACCACTGGTTCCCGGAGTTCCTCGAGGAATGGTCGGGCAGCTCTCACGCTTTGCCGTGGTGGGAGTCGTTTCGACGCTCGCGTATGCGCTGCTTTACCTCGCACTGCACTCGGTGATGGGTGCGCAGTGGGCCAACGCCGTCGCATTGCTGGTGACGGCAGTGTTCAATACCGCCGCCAATCGAGCCTTCACCTTCGGGATTCGCGGGTCGGAGGGATCCGCCCGTCACCAGATGCAGGGCCTACTCGTGTTCGGGTTCGGTCTACTGCTCACCAGCGGATCGTTGTTCGTCCTCGACGTTGTGGCGCCTGACGCGTCCAAGCACGTCGAACTTGCAGTACTCGTCATTGCCAATCTTGTTGCCACAGTGAGTCGATTCATCGCACTGCGCTGGGTGTTTCGCACCGCACAACCCGTAGGAGCTAATCGATGACCGCCACTGCAGAGAGATTGGCCGCACCGGTCCCGGCACCGGAACCGCCACGTCAGGCGCGCTGGGAGCCGTGGGCGCTCGGAGTGCTGTTGGTGGGCACCGGAGTCGCCTACATCTGGGGTCTCGGCGCATCCGGTTGGGCCAACTCGTTCTATGCCGCTGCGGTACAGGCAGGTTCGGTGTCCTGGAAGGCCTTCTTCTTCGGATCCTCGGACGCCGCCAACTCGATCACCGTCGACAAACCGCCGATGTCCCTGTGGTTGATGTCGCTGTCGGTTCGCATCTTCGGACTCAATTCCTGGGCGATGTTGGTGCCGCAGGCGCTGCTCGGTGTCGGGTCGGTAGCGCTGTTGTGGGGAACGGTGCGACGGTACTTCGGTGCGGCCGCCGGGCTCCTCGCCGGTTTGGTTCTTGCTCTCACTCCCGTCGCGGCGTTGATGTTCCGGTTCAACAACCCGGACGCCCTGCTGGTGCTCCTGATGATCGCGGCGGTGTGGGCGATGATGCGCGCGGTTCAGGATGGTCGCACCCGCTGGCTCGTGTTGGTCGGTGTCTTTTGTGGATTCGGTTTCCTGACAAAGCAATTACAGGTCATGTTGGTGGTACCGCCACTGGCGCTCACCTACCTGATCGCCGGTCCGCCGAAACTGGGTAAGCGGGTACTTCAACTGTTCGCTGCACTGGGCGGGCTGATCGTCTCCGCCGGATGGTGGTTGGCAATCGTCGAACTGTGGCCGGCCGACTCACGTCCGTGGATCGGTGGTTCGCAGAACAACTCGATTCTCGAACTGACGCTCGGCTACAACGGACTCGGACGCCTGAGCGGCAACGAGACCGGAAGCGTCGGCGGCGGCGGAATGCGCGGTGCTGGTGACGCTGCGACCGGTGCTGTCGGTGGTTTCCCCGGAATGGGCGAGGCCGCAGGTGGTATGGCAGCGGGAGGTATGGCACCCGGGGGCGGGGCAGGCGGTGGTATGTGGGGGAGTACCGGCATCACCCGATTGTTCGAATCTGCCCAGGGCGGCCAGATTGCCTGGCTGATTCCTGCCGCACTGATTCTTCTGGTGGCTGGAATCGTGCTGCGGGGCAAGGCGCCGCGCGTCGACACACAGCGCGCTTCATTCATCGTCTGGGGACTGTGGCTGTTGGTGACCGGACTGACCTTCAGTTTCATGGCGGGAATCTTCCACGCTTACTACACGGTTGCGTTGGCGCCGGCGATCGCCGCACTGATCGGTTCAGGATCCGTCTTCGCTTGGCGTCATCGTGACGTTCTCTGGGTTCGCCTCGTTCTGGCAGTGTCGTTGGCCGCAACCATTGCGATGGCGTGGGTACTGCTCGGACGCTCGCCTTCGTTCGTACCGTGGCTTCGCTGGGCGATTCTGGTCGTCGGCATCGTCGCTGCTGTGGCAGTGCTGATCCCGGCAGTGACGCGAGGTCGATTGGCTGTGGCAGTGATTCTCGCGGCGATCTTCACCGGTCTGGCGGGTCCGACTGCGTACGCGATCGACACGATCAACACTCCGCACACCGGTTCCATAGTTTCTGCCGGACCGAGCGTCGAAGGTGGAATGGGCGGGCCCGGCGGTGGTCGTGGTGGATTCGGCGGATTCGGTGGCATGGCTGATGGCGGCAACCGTCGGACGGACGGTACAGGAGCAGGGACAGGGACAGGGACACTGGGGGTGCCGCCTGCGGGAATAGGTCAGATACCAGGGGGTGCAACAGTTCCGGGCGGCACCACATCGACCACTGACGCAACACGCGGCGCAATGGGCGGCGGAGCGGGAGGTGGTTTGCTTCAGGGCAGCACACCGGGAGCCGCGGTCGTGTCCACACTCGAAGAGAACTCCGACCAGTTCACGTGGGTCGCCGCGGCAATAGGATCCAACAGCGCCTCGGGCTATCAGCTTGCGACGCAGTCACCGGTCATGGCTATCGGAGGCTTCAACGGGAGCGATCCGTCCCCGACGCTCGCGCAGTTCCAGCAGTACGTGGCAGAGGGCAAGATTCACTTCTTCATTGCGGGCGGGGGGATGGGTGGCGGTATGAACGCCGAAGGCACCGCTACAGCCATCTCGACGTGGGTGACCGAAAACTTCACCGCCACAACCGTGGACGGAGTGACCCTCTACGACTTGACGGTTGCAGGCTGACCAACATGAACGCACGCCAGGTCCGCATCGGAGGTGCTCCCTCCGATGCGGACCTGGCGTGAAGTTGTATGCCCGAGGTTTGTCCTCAGGTTTTGAAGGTGGTGTTCGCCGGCCGCGGGTGCCGCTGCGGGTCGATCGAGGGCGGTGGGATGAACCAGGGTTTGTTGTCGATGCCGATCCGGATCTCCCATTTGCCGACGAACCCCGTTTTTCGGTGCATCAGCCGGTGATGTGAACGGCACAGCAGGACCAGGTTGTTCATCACCGTCGGGCCGCCGTTGGCCCAGTGCCGGATGTGGTGCGCATCGGTCCAGGCGGGCACGCATGTGCAGCCGGGGAACGCGCAGCCTTTGTCTCTCGCGATCAGGGCGATACGTTGTTCGGCGCTGACCAACCGTTTCCCTGGTTTCGCATCCAACGGCGCGCCATGATCGTCGAGCAGAACAGTTGACAGGAAGCAGTCGCACCCGAGAAGCCTGGTCTGCGAGATCGAGAGTGGTCCGAGCCAGGGCATGTGCCCGACATCGAGATCCGACAGATCTAGATCGGGTGAGCCTTCCTCGTCGACATGAGTGGCAGCGGAAGATGCGGCGCAGTCGCGGTGCTCGGCCAGATCCCGGGCATTGATGTGCACGTTCACGTGCGGACGCTGACCACCATCCATACCGGTCTTGGCGCAGTCCAGATACCGACGGATCAGTTCGGTGAACCCGTCCGCGGTCCGCTTCGCCGCCGACCGAGCATCCGGCGTTCCGTCCGGTGCCGGGGTGGGCATCGTCAGATTCGACAACGCCGACAGCAGCATTTCGCCGGTGAGGGCATCGAAATCCCCACGCACCACCACCCGACCATTCAACGTCGACGCGATCCTCAACTCGTTGCGATCCACATCTTCGGCGGGCGGAATCTCATCGGATTCGAACAACCGCTCCAACGTCGCGATCACATATCGGACCTTCGTCGTCGTGGCCTCCACTCCCGACGCGGCAGCCAACAACAAGTCGATGCAGCGAGGCAGCGCTTCCCCCGGCATGCCTTTCGGTGGTGACTCGCAGAACGCCACGATCAACACGGCGTGTTCGAACGAGCAATCCCCGCAATCGAACCGGGCTGCCACCGCCGGAAACGGCCGCAGCGCAGCACCGAGGGCGGCGATCTTCTTCCCGTCCCGCACCTGCAACATCGTGTTCGCCGCCAACCACGCGCCGACCCCGCGGCTGGCGATCACCTGATCATCGGGACGCATCGAGAGTTCGTCGACCACCGCCACCCGCACGGCTTCCAGGCGCAGAATCTCCGCACTCGCCGACACCGCAGCAGCCCGCAACTCAGCAGCCGACAACCGCCACAGGCGTCCGCGTAAACCCACCGCAGAACCAGACACCACATCCGATGACAGAACACTCATTGAATCCCCCGATCCCCTACACAAAGCATACTCGAACATGCGTTCGAGTCAAGGATGGATTTCGGGGAGGCTAAGCGCTAATACTGTCGAGGTCGTGGACCAGGTCGCAGCAGGCGTCGAGTAATTCTCGATCATGGCTGATAAGTAGTACGCCGACGCCGATTTCGGTGGCGCGACTCTCGATCAGCCGAACGAGCGCGGCCGTCGTGGCAGCGTCGAGCATCGCCGTCGCCTCGTCGCAGATGAGGTATTTCGGTTGTTGCGCCAGCGATCTCGCCAGGCAGGCGCGCTGCAGTTGGCCGTCGCTGACCTGGTGCGGTCTGCGCGACAAGAGATCGGGAGTGAGGCCCACTTCTGCTGCCAGTGCGGCCACATCGATTGTCCTACCGGCAATATCACCGGGTTGGCCGATGATCGAGGCGAGCGTCTGCCGAGGGTCGGTTGATGCGCGAGGTGACTGAAACAGCATGGACACCGTGCCGCGCAGTGCTGCGGGTACCGAGAATTTGGTACCCACAACGGGCGATCCGTCGATCCGCACTTCGCCTGACCACGGTGCGTCCAGTGAGGTGAGAATCCTTGCAAGTGTTGATTTTCCGGTGCCCGAAGGACCGGTCAGGCCGATCAGTTTCCCAGGCGGAATCTCGAGCGAGACGTTCTCGAGAACTGGCCGGTTGCGATGGTAACCGCTGGTGATTCCCAGAGCTTGCAGACTCATGTCAGCCCACCCTCCGCAATGTTCGGTATGTGCGTTCGCCGAGGGTCACCAACTCGGTCGGGCCGCCGGACTGTTTCGACTCCGGGCGTCGTAGGTGATAGACGCAGTCGTCGGGGAGGTCGGTGAGTTGCGGTGGCGAGCCGGGTATCGGATGCAAGCCGCGGGAAGGTAAGGCGCCGAGAAGGTCTCGGGTGTAGTCGTGGAGTGGATCCTGAAACACCAGGGCAGCCGGTCCGGTTTCCATGATGCGTGATGCGTACATGACGGCAAGTCGATCCGCGACTCCGCTGCGGGTAAGTGATGCAAGGTCATGGGTGATGAGCAGGACCGCCGCCCCGGCCTCCGCGCATTCTCGAAGTAGTTCCATGACGTGGTCGGTGAGTTCCCGGTCGAGGTTGGCGGTGGGTTCGTCTGCCACGATCACCGACGGATTCCCGGCCAGCGCACCGGCAATGGCAACGCGTTGTGCCATGCCGCCCGACAGTTCGTGCGGGTAGCAGTTCAGGGCCGAGGGGTCGAGTCCGACGCGAAGTGCCAAGGCGTCGCAAGTGTGATCGCCGCCGAGTGCGTCGATCGTTTCCTGTAGCTGCGATCTCGCGGTCCGGACGGGGGTGAGATGTGTTGCGGCGGATTGTGGAACGAGAGCCACGTACCGTCCGCGGAAGGGGGTGCCGGAGAAGACGTCGATCTCGACGTCCGGGGTACCGACGGTGACCGATCCGGTTCGAAAAGCGTTCGGCGGCAACATGTTCATGACCGCGGTGGCGATGATCGACTTGCCGCACCCGGATTCGCCGACCAGCGCGGTCACCGTGCCGGCTGGAACGTCGAGGTCGATGTCGCTCGCAGCGTGGACTACGGATCCGCCGCGCAGCGGGATCTTGACGGTGAGGGATTCGATGCGTAGGCCGGGGTTCACAGTCGTAGCTCCGAAGGTCGAGGGGGCGTGAGCATCGACCGCAGGGCCGAACCGGCGACTGCAACTGCGACGGTGGCGATCACGAGGACTGCGGCGGGGAATACCAGCGTCCACCAACCGCCGAGGAGCAGAGAACTGCGTGCCTCTTCGAGAAGCGTTCCGAGACTGGGCTTGTGCGGGGGTAGGCCGAAACCCAGGAACGACAACGTCGATTCGTGCCAGACGGCGTGGGGCAGCAGGAGAACGACTGCGATCAGGGCCTGCGGCGCCGTCGCCGGCACGAGGTGGCGCATGATCACGTGACGTCGACTTGCTCCCGCGAGAATGGCGGCGTCGATGTAGGGACGTTCGCGAAGACTCAAGATCTCGGAGCGGATGATCCTGGCCACTTGGGTCCAGTGGGTCAGTGCGATCGAAAGCACGATGGCGGCGATGCTTCCACGGAACATCGCGACGATGACGATGCCGAGCAGTAGATGGGGGAGAGCGTTGACGGCGTCGGTGCCGCGCATGACGAACCTGTCGACCCAGCCTCCGACCAGTCCGGCCGTGGTACCGACGGCGACGCCGATCACCGTGGCGAGCAGCGCGCATGCGAGCGCGATGAGAAGTGAGGTTCGAATCCCTGCAGCTATGCGCACGAAAAGGTCTCGTCCTGCCGAGTCCGTTCCGAACGGGTGATCGAAGGACGGGGCCAGGCGAGCCGCCGAGAATTCTGTGACTCGGTCGTCGACGTCGGCTAACCATGGGACCAGCGCCGCGTACAGCGCAACGAAGATCAGCACGCCGAGGGCGATCTTGAAGCGTCGCTCAGCCATCGGTACTCACTCTCGGGTCGAGTACTGCAACCAGGACGTCGGCAAGTAATGAGCCGAGCATGACCGTCAATGTCGTACCGACGGTGAGGAACGCGAGAAGGGCCATGTCGAGGTCACGCGCAGACGACACGATGGCCCCGGCAATCCCTGGCCAACTGAAGACTTCTTCCACCAGAACTGCTCCGACTATCAGTTCGGGCAACCGCACGCCGACGATGTTGACGAACGGTGCCAGCGATGTGGGCAGTATGTGGCGTTTCGTGATGGTCGGCGTCGGGATTCCGCGCGCTACCGCGCCCGCGACAAACCCCTCGCTTTTCGAACCCACGACGGATTCTCGGACCGCGAGTAGGAGCCACGGCATCTGCGAGATGGCGAGGACCGTCACCGGCAGCACCAAGTGCCGGATCACCTGTCCCGGTGTGGGATGGGCACCCCCGTCGGTCAGTCCGGCGACGGGGAGCCAGCCGAGACTCAACGCGAAGAGGGCGATTGCCCCCAGAGACAAGACGAACGGCGGAAGTCCTTGGATTACGACGCTCAGCCCTGACACGGTCTTGTCCAGGATTCCTCCACTGCGGATTCCGGCGAGAACACCCAGGGCAAGCGAGGCGAGAATCGCAATGAGAAGTGAGATGCCCACCAGCAGCAGGGTCCATGGCAGACGTTCGGAGATGACTTGGGAAACAGGTTGATTGAACGACCTGGAAATCCCGAGATCGCCGGTGAATACTCCTTGGAGCCAATTCCAATACGTGCTGTACCAGGGGTTGTCGAAACCCATTTGGTCGGCGATCAGCGCTTTGTCCGCGTCGCTGGTCGTCATGTATCGCGTGCCTAGATAGCCGACCAACGGATCGAACGGTGAAATCGCAGCGGCAGCAAAGAGTCCCGCGGACACCACGACGATCACCGGCACGATGAACAACACCCGCCGACCGACCATCGTGAGGATGGCCTTTCGGCGGGAGTTGTCACGGTGGCCCTGCGTCGGCCGCGTGTCTGCCCGAACGTCGACCGCTGTCATTGCCCTCTGGCCCACGTCTGCAGTGACCACCACGGACCCCAGGTCACACCGTGTGAGTGTGGTTCGAGTACCGGCCCGGACATCTGCCAGTCGGAATCCTTCGAAACGTACGTATGGTCGAGGAACACGAGGATGACAAATCCGGGATCCTCGACGTACGCCTGCTGAACGTCGCGATACGCGGCGTCACGCGTTGCCTGGTCGAGGCTGCGGCGTCCTACTTCCAAGCCTGCGTCGACTGCTGGATTGGAGTAGTCGCTGGCGTTGTCGTAGATGCTGCCGACCCCCGGCGCGATGTACTTCGAGTTCAGCGCGTCGTACGCCTGCGTGTCGGGGTCGAAAGGTTCGTCTCCGCCACCGAGAAGCGTCGAATCCTGGTTGATTCGAGGGTCTATGCGGTCCCAGGAGAGCGCCTCGAGATCCACCTCGATGCCGACAGCAAGGGCGTCGGAGGCAAATGCCTGAGCCAGATCACGTCGAACGGTGTCGACGGAGTTGTACATGATCGTGAACTGCGCCCGCTGACCGTTTTTCGAACGGATTCCGTCGGCACCTTCGATCCAGCCCGCTTCGGTCAGAATTCGCTCGGCCTCGGTCGGGTCGTAGGCGAAGGTTGCGTTCGGGTTGTACGAGTCGCCGTACACCTCGGGGATCGGAGTGGCGGCAACGCGGCCGTGTCCGCCCAGGACGTTGTCGATCATCGACTGGCGGTTGGCGGCGAGATTGAGCGCCATCCGCACGGCTTTGTCGCCTGCCACGGGATTGTTCGTCGGGAGTGAGAGGCCGCGCCAGTCTGCTGACTGGTGGGCCGTCACGGACATGTTGTCTTTGCCCGAAAACGTATTGGCAAGCAGTGGAGGGAGATTGGTGCCGTCGATCTCGCCGGACACCATGCGCTGGGCTCGGGTGTTGTCGTCAGGAACGTAGAGGAGAGTGAGTTTCTTGATCTCCGGTGCACCGTCCCAGTAGTTCTCGTTCGCCTCGAAGACCGCTCGATCCGGTGAGAGGTCGACGAGTGTGTAGGGACCGGTACCGACGGGCGCGGTGTTCAACGGCGACTCGGCGGCAAGCCCGGGTGTCGCGAGGGATTCCGACGGAACCATGCCGATCAGCATTTTCGTCAGCAGTGGCGCATACGAGTAGGCGAGGCGGAACTCGACTGTGCTGTCGTCGACGGCCACGACGTCGCTGATCATGTCGTACGACGACCGCGCTTCGGAGGCGGAAGCGGGATCGAGGATCGCCTTGTACGTGGCAACTACGTCGGCGGCGTCGAAGGTCGATCCGTCGGAGAAGGTGACCCCGTCGCGGAGTTTGACCGTCCAGACTGTTGCGTCGGTGTTGGCGGTGGGCATCTCCGCCGCCAGAGACGGCTCGAATCCCGGCATGCCGGTGCCTCCGGTGAGCCGGACGAGACCGTCGTACATCTTGGCTTCACCGGCGGCGCCGAAACCTGCGACCGGGTTGTAGCCGCCCAATTCGTAGCCGTCGGCCAGGACCAGGCCGTTGTCGTTGCCCGATGAGTCGGTGCCAGTCGGGCTACTGCACGACGTGATCAGAAGTGCGCCGATTGCGGCGGTTGCGGTGAGCGTCAGAACGCCTGGTTTGTGGAGTTTCACGGTGTCCTTTCCTTGGTGGACAGGTGTCCGAAAACATCTGTTCACCTATTCAGGTATTCATATGATCTCATCTCGAAACGGATATTTCGCACAAAGGTCGAACGCTGGGACCTTGGCCCCGTCAGTGGCACTCCGAGAGCGCTGTTATCGCAGGCCGTAGTCTGTTCCCCGTGCGCGTACTAGTAATCGGCTCCGGAGCCCGTGAACATGCCCTCCTTCTCTCTCTTGCTCGCGATCCAGGTGTCACGGCCCTGATCTGCGCGCCTGGCAATGCCGGGATCGCAAAAATCGCCGAGCAGCACCCCGTCGACGTCGCCTCGGGTGACGCGGTTACCGCGCTGGCCCAGAAGGTCGACGCCGACCTCGTCGTCATCGGGCCCGAGGTTCCGCTGGTCCTCGGTGTCGCCGACGCGGTGCGCGCAGCAGGTATCGCCTGCTTCGGGCCGTCGGCCGACGCCGCCCGCATCGAGGGCTCCAAGGCTTTCGCCAAGGATGTGATGGCTGTTGCCGGCGTCAAGACCGCACACAGCGAGATCGTCGACAATCCGGCCAAGCTCGACGAAGCGCTCGACCGCTTCGGGCCGAACTGGGTGGTCAAGGACGACGGACTTGCCGCAGGCAAGGGCGTTGTCGTCACGACGGATCGTCTCGCCGCACGCGACCATGCCGCGGAACTGCTCGAGACCGGACATCCGGTTCTCCTTGAATCCTTCCTCGACGGCCCGGAAGTTTCGCTCTTCTGCCTCGTCGACGGCGAAACCGTGATCCCGTTGCTTCCGGCTCAGGACCACAAGCGCGTCGGTGACGGAGACTCCGGACCCAACACCGGCGGCATGGGCGCGTACACCCCCTTGCCGTGGCTGCCCGACGAGATGGTCACGCAGATTGTCGACGACGTCGTCAAGCCTGTCGCTGCCGAGTTGGTGGCACGCGGTAGCAGCTTCTCCGGTCTTCTCTATGCGGGTCTGGCGATCGGAGTCGACGGCCCGGCCGTGGTGGAATTCAACTGCCGGTTCGGTGACCCCGAAACGCAGGCCGTGCTCGCTCTCCTCGAAACACCGCTGGGTGGCCTACTCAATGCGGCCTCGACCGGAACACTCGATTCGGTCGGTCCGTTGCAGTGGCGCGACGGTTCCGCTGTCACGGTCGTGATTGCTGCCGAGAACTACCCGGCGACTCCGCGCACCGGCGACGTGATCACCGGAGCCGACGCCGACGGAGTCCTGCACGCCGGTACCAAGAAGCGTGAAGACGGAGCCGTCGTCTCTGCCGGTGGACGTGTGCTGAGTGTTGTCGGAGTGGGTAAGGATCTGACCGAAGCGCGCGACGACGCCTACGCAAAGATCGCCGACGTGAAGCTTCCCGGCGGTCATTTCCGCAAGGACATCGGACTCGGCGCCGTCGAAGGTCGCATCTCTCTTCCCTGACTCGTTCTTTCGGAGGGCCGGTGAACTTTCTGTTCATCGGCCCTTTTCACGGAAAATCAACGGTTCCTTCAAGTTACCCACGAGCATGGACTTCTCGTTCGGTTTCTCCCGGTATATCTCAGCGCGGGGGTCACGGAAAGAGAAGGGCACACTTGAGCATTCGCGCTGGATCCAACGAACGGCACGCACGTACCAATTCCACGCTCTCGCGTAGAAACTTCTTGGCAGCAACAGGATTAGCTGTGGGGGCCGCCGCGCTCTCGTCCTCGTGGACCACGGCGGCCGCGGCGCCCAGGCGCGCATTGAACGACGGAGACCGTGTCCCCGCGCTCGTGATCGGCAGCGGATACGGCGGGGCCGTTGCGGCTCTTCGGTTGACGCAGGCCGGAATCGACACACACATGGTCGAAATGGGGAAGTCGTGGACCACGCCAGGGTCCGACGGCAAGGTCTTCTGCCCGATGCTCTCACCTGACGGCCGTTCCTTCTGGCTCAGAGACCGTACAGTTCAACCGGTTTCACACTTCTCCGGCGGCTCGGTGGACAAGAACATCAGTCGCTACGTCGGTGTTCTCGACGCCGAGGACTTCGGCGGGATCAAGGTCTACCAAGGTCGAGGGGTCGGCGGCGGATCGTTGGTGAACGGCGGCATGGCCGTCACACCCAAGCGCAACTATTTCGAAGAGATCCTGCCCGGAGTCGATTCCAATGAGATGTACTCGACGTACTTCCCGCGGGCCAACGCTGCGCTCGGAGTCAACAACATCGACCCGGCTTGGTTCGAGTCGACCGAGTACTACAAGTTCGCACGGACCGGGCGAAAGACCGCTGAGAGATCCGGTTACACGACAACGTTCGTGCCGAATGTCTACGACTTCAACTACATGAAGCAAGAAGCTGCTGGTCAGGTCACCAAGTCTGCCCTGGTGAGTGAGGTCATCTACGGCAACAACGCGGGAAAGAAGTCGCTGGACAAGACGTACCTCGCTGCGGCATCCGCCACCGGCAAGCTCACGATCTCGGCGCTGCACGTCGTGACCTCGGTTGCGCCGGCCGCGACCGGCGGTGGCTATCAAGTGGTGATGAATCAGATCAACGAGCAGGGCAACACCGTCGGCACCAAGACGGTGACAGCCGACAAGGTCTTCTTCGCGGCCGGCAGTATCGGTACCAGCAAGCTTCTGGTCTCGATGAAAGCGCAAGGCCAACTGGCGAATTTGCCGGGTGCTGTGGGGCAGGAGTGGGGTCACAACGGCAATGTGATGGTGGGCCGTGCCAATCACATGTGGGACGCGACCGGCGCGAAGCAGTCGGCGATCCCCGTGATGGGCATCGACAACTGGGCCGACACATCCGCTCCCGTCTTCGCGGAAATCGCGCCCTTCCCGGCGGGTACCGAACTGTGGGTGAGTCTGTACTTGGCGATTGCAAAGAATCCGCAACGTGCTCAGTTCCAATTCAACTCGGCAACAGGCAAAGTCGGATTGAACTGGCAGCGCTCGCAGAACCAGCCGTCGATCGACATGGCGAAGAAGCTCTTCGACAAGATCAACAAGAAGGAAGGCACGATCTACCGGACCGACCTCTTCGGCCCGACGCAGACGTGGGGCGATCAGTTGACGTACCACCCCCTCGGCGGTTGTGTGCTCGGCAAGGCGACCGACGGCTACGGTCGTCTGCCGGAGTACCCGGGTCTGTACGTCATGGACGGATCCCTCGTACCGGGCAATGTGGGAGTCAATCCGTTCGTCACCATCACCGCTCTGGCCGAACGGAATATCGAGAACATCGTTGCGAACGACATGAACTAGGGCGGTAACTCGTCAGCAGGTGCGGTGCGGTGCGGCAGGTGCTGCACCGCACCGCTTCTGTGTGTCCCGGAGTGTCACCGCGGTGCGTGATCTCGCAATGATCGATTGACCCGGTCGAGGATGTCGATGGCAGCGGACAATGTGTCGAGGTCGCCCTCGTCGAGGGACGCCAATTCTTCGGCGAGAACGCCGATGCGTAGTTCGGATCGACGGTCTCGTCGCGCGCTTCGCTCGTCCTTCACGAAAAGTGTGCTCACTCGGCCGTCCGTGGGATCGGGCCGTCGCTCGATCAGATCTTTGTCGGAGAGTGTGCGCACCAGTGTGCTGACGGTGTTCGGGCGTCTGGAGAGACGGTCGGCGACAGCCCCGATGCGAGTGCCCGGGTGTTGTGCGACATCGTGAAGTACTTCGGATTGTGCCTCGGGCAAAGTCGCGTCGGTGCCTGACGTAGCCATGTATTCCCGCAGCGCTCGACGCAATTCGAACGCCGCAGCGATGAGTGATCTCGATGCTTCTTCCGCGGTGGGCACGTGATCAGAGTAGCGATCGACCCCGTGTGATCCACGCCCTGGAACTGTATCTGACACAGATATAGTTTACAGTTCTTCAAAGGGTAGGGTCACCTAACCATGACGGAAGATGAAGCTGTCATGCTTCACGACGTACGGGACACGATCATGAATTTTCGAAAGAAGTCACGCAGTGTAATGCTGATCGGCGCACTGACATTGGTGGCAGCTCTCAGTGGCTGCTCGAGCGAGGACGCGTCGCCCACAGATGCCGAGATCAGTGCGTCAGCTCCGGCGGACTCTGCGTTTGTCGCTCCGCGAGAAGTCCCGGTTGGAATGGGGAGCGGAAAGTCGGACGGCGAGTTCCCTCGTACCGTCTCACACTTCAAAGGGGACACCACGATCGAATCGCAGCCCGAAAAGGTTGTCGTCATCTCGACCGGGCAAGCAGATGCACTCCTGTCGCTCGGTGTCGTGCCCGCAGGTTCGACGCGTGGTGACGGTGCGGACCTGGTGCCTCCGTACTTGTTGTCTGCATACCCCGAATTCCGTACTCAGCTAAGTGATGTCGTTGACGCAGGTGGACGCTTCACACCGAATTTCGAAGCGATCGTCACGCTCGATCCTGACCTGATTTTGATGAATGTTGCAGGAAAGGACGCTGATTCGCTGTACGACCAGCTTTCCGCCATCGCACCCACGGTGGCAACACAGGGAACCGGCGTCTACTGGAAGCAGGACTTCCTGCTGGTTGCCGACGGGGTAGGTAAGACGCAGCAGGCGACGGCACTGCTGGATACCTTCAATACCGATGCCGCGGCCCTCGGTGCTTCCCTCTCGTCGCCGCCGACGGTGTCGTTCACGCGCCAGAACGGAAATCGTCTGCGCATCTTCGGTATTCCTTCGTTCACCGGCAGTATCGCCGAGGATGCCGGCTTGACCCGTCCGCAGTCGCAGCAGTTCGACGACACTTCCCGAGACATCAGTGAAGAAGAGTTGAACGTGGCGGACGCCGACTGGATCTTCTACGGCGTGCAGGGCGGGGACCCGGCGACATTGACGAACGCGCCGTTGTGGGCGCAGTTACGTGGTGTGGTCGCCAACCACGCCGTCGCTGTTGACGATGACGTCTTTTACCTCAATACCGGGCCGACTGCGGCTCGTGAAGTGCTGAAGGTTCTGCAGAGCGCATTGCAGCAGTAGTCGATTCAGCTTGGTTGTGAGTGCTGACGAAACGGAAGACGGCTCCGCCCACGGTGACGGCAAGCGTCGCGAGAATGGCCCCGGCGATGACGTCGGTGAGCCAGTGAACTCCCAAATACAGGCGAGTCAGGGCTACGACGATTGTGACTGTCACGGCGAGGAGCATCAGCAGTCTCTTGACGGCGGGTGTGCGGTGCGCGCTCAGAACGAGGACGACGATGCCGAACAGTGCAGCGGTCCCGGTGACGTGACCAGACGGGAACGAGTGGCCGGTCTCGAGAAGAACCTGGATGTTGGTCGGCGGACGTTCGCGACCGACGAGCGCTTTGATTACCGTGCTGGCGACCGCCGCCCCGCCAACGGTTCCGATCACGATCAAGCCCGGAACGACCGAACGCGCTCGCCATGAGATGAGCACTCCGCTGGTGATCCCGAGTAGCGCGGTGGCGACCGGGCTACCGAGATCTGTGACGGCGACCGCGATCTGGTTCAGGGCGCCGCTCCGATGATCGACCATCCAGTCGGTCACCGGCCCGTCGAAGCTCGTCAACCACCCGCTTCCATACACCTGGATCGACAGCGTCACCAGTGCAAGCACGAGTCCGCACGTGCGAAGGGCTGTAGACCGAACGCTGGAAGCTCGGTAGATCGAACCGAACGCGAACAGAGCTGCGGCCACCACGATTGCGGCAACCGCGATCTCTGCGGTGGTGCTCTCGGTCAGGACTTCGGTGACCACGTTTCGCACGGTCGACACAGTTGCAGGCATGAATGCAGTGTGACGAGCCGAAGCTGAAGAAACGCTGAACGGAACTCGGCTCTGGGTCTACCGTCTGCTCTACTGGGTGCATCCGAACAACTGCGTGGCGACGAAACGGGGCCGGTGGTGCGAGTACTGGTGGTCGAAGACGAAGTGCGCTTGGCCGAGACGATCCGGCGGGGATTGGTGGCCGAGGGATTCGTGACCGCGGTCGAACTCAACGGTGACGACGGATTCGCGACTGCGTGCAGTGACGAATTCGACGTGATCGTTCTCGACATCATGTTGCCGGGCAAACACGGGTACGACATCGTGCGGGATCTACGCGCCCGGGAGATCTGGACGCCGATCCTCATGCTCTCGGCAAAGGACGGCGAATACGACCTGGCTGATGCATTCGATCTCGGCGCCGACGACTACCTGGTCAAGCCATTCTCGTTTGTCGTGCTTCTCGCTCGGCTGCGCGCACTGGTGCGTCGCGGCGCTCCACAACGTCCGGCGATACTCTCCGTTGGAGACCTGTCCCTCGACCCGGCCAAACATCAGGTGAGCAGAGCGGGAATCGAATTGACCCTGACGCCAAGGGAGTACAGCGTTCTCGAATTCTTGATGCGCAACAATGGTGTGGTGGTCACGAAGACCGAGATCGTTCGCTCTGTCTGGGACACCAACTACGAAGGTGACGAGAACATCGTCGAGGTGTATATCGGTTACCTTCGTAAGAAGCTCGACCTCCCGTTCGGAACTCAGAGCATCGAAACGGTCCGAGGCGTCGGGTACCGCTTTGTCGGCACTGCCTGATCTTCAGTCGTTCGGTACCGGAATCGTCACCTCGAATCGACTTCCACCGCCCGCCCTCTCGCTGACGGAAATGGTTCCGTGGTGCGCCGCAACTATTTCCGACGCGATGGCGAGTCCAAGTCCGGACCCGCCTCCCTGCCTCGACCGCGGCTGGTCCAGGCGGACGAAACGTCCGAAGATTCGTTCGCGTTCTGCTGCAGGGATTCCGGGCCCGTCGTCCTCGATCACGATGTGGGCTTCGTTTCCGGCTTCGGAGCACTCCAGATACACGAGGGTCTCCGCATGCCGCACTGCATTGTCCACGAGGTTTCGCACCATCCGCGTCAATGCTCTCGGGTCTCCGGAGACCCGAACCGGAGCCACGGCAGCGGCGACCGTAACTGCGGAGATACCGTCGATCCTTTTCTGCTCGGCGAACAAGATGTCATCGAGGTCGACGTCGACGACGATGCCGAACTTTTCGAGTTCGCTTTCGTCAGAGCGCGCGAGAATCAACAGGTCTTCGATCAACTGCCGCATTCGGCGCGCCTCGGGAAGGAGTGCGTCTTCGATCAACGCGTCGTCGAGGAGATCCGGGCGTCGGTGTGCCAGTTCGAGGGCCGTCGTGATCGTGGAAAGCGGACTGCGTAACTCGTGTGAGGCATCGCTGACAAATCGTTGCTGGGCCAGCGCACCTTCGTCGAGGCGCGCCAGCATGTCGTTCATTGTTGTTGCCAGTCGGGCTATCTCGTCGTTCCCTGACGGTACAGGCACTCGTTCACCTTGACGCCCACTAGAAATCGACGCTACCCGAGCGCGGATGCGTTCGACGGGAGCGAGGGCCGAACCGACGAGGCGGTAGGTGGCAAACGCTGCCAGCCCCAGGACCAGAGGTCCGACGATGGCCAGCAGAACGGCAACGGTCGTCACCACGGTTTCAACCGGTTCGCGGTCGGCGCCGACGAAGACGGTGACTGGTCCGGTCGGCGTCTGAGCGCCTCGCCCGATCAGCCAGTAGTCCTCGTCGTCGGACTTCTTGACCCTTCCGAGAGCGTCCGACTCGTCAGGGCCGAGAAAACGTCCGGACAGGAGGTCGCTGTCGGTTCCCGGTGATTGGGCGACTATTCGGTGATCGGCGTCGACGATCTGCACGATTCCGATCTGACTGTCTGTGGACAGAAGCGAAGGGTCGAGATCGGCCGGGTTTTTTCCGTTGAGCTGCTGGACCAATTGCGTGGCGCGAGCGTCGGAGCTGTTCAGTGCGGACAGATGCAGGGAGTTTGCCAGCACGAAAACCAGTGCAAGCCCGGCGATCACCAGGCAGAAGGCGATCACGAGTGTCGAAGCCACGGTCGACCGCGCGCGCACGCTCCACCGGGACGGGTGCAGAATCGACGAGGCAAGATGCTCCATGACGTCCAGTCTGTACTCTCCGGCGCAATCGCGGCGAACGTTCTCAGCTTCCCTTCAACAACCAGGTGCCACGCTGGCCGACATGGCGTTCACGCGTGAAATGGCGAGCAAGGTCCCAGAGGTCACACTGTACTTCTGGCTGATCAAGATTCTGGGCACGACGGTGGGGGAGACTGCCGCGGATTCACTCGACGCGGATCTAGGTATCGGACTGATCGGCACCGCTGCGTTGACTTCGGTGTTCTTGGTCGTCGCGCTGATCATCCAGTTCACGCGGAAACAGTATGTACCGTGGGTTTATTGGCTGGTGGTAGTTCTGATCAGCGTAGTCGGAACGCTCATCACCGACATTCTGACCGACGATCTCGGTGTACCGCTCGAAGTGAGTACGGGAGTCTTTGCGGTTGCCCTGGCCGCTACGTTCGGGATCTGGTTTGCCAGTGAACGGACGTTGTCCATCCACAGTATTCGCACGCCGAAGCGCGAAGCGTTCTACTGGTTCGCCATCCTGTTCACATTTTCACTGGGAACGGCGGCAGGAGACTTGATTGCCGAACAGGTGGACCTGGGGTATGCGAAGTCTGCTGTGTTGTTCGGCGTCGTGATCGCCGTAGTGGCCGCCGCGCACTTCGGCCTGAAACTCAATGCTGTACTTGCATTTTGGATCGCTTATGTTGTCACTCGTCCATTGGGAGCGTCCATCGGTGACCTGTTGACCCAAGACCGAGATGAGGGCGGCTTGGGATTCGGGCCGACGGTGGTGAGCATTGTCTTCACGATCGTGATCGTCGCGCTGGTCGCCTTTCTCACTGGCACCAAAGTCGATGTTCTGCCAGAACCGAGCAATGAACGGCAGCCCGCAGACGCACAAACGGGTGACGCGGTCCGGTGAGATCGGCGAGTTCGATCGCACTTGTTCGGACCGCGTCACCCGTCTAGAGGATCAGGCCACTCGCTTGGCGGTGCGGCCGCCGAATTCGAGCATCACGGCGCGACCGGTGTCGTCGGTGACGAAGCGTCCCAACGCCCGGGTGGTGTCGGCGCGCGCAGCGAAGTCACGGTCGTTGAGGAAGGCGATCGGGATTGCCGGCGGCCAGACGATGTCCTCGTATTCACCGAGATCCTGCGCGCTGCCCATCCGGATGCCGATTCCCTCGTCACCGGGGGCGACGGTCATCGTCAGTGAGCCGGCCTGATACTTGCCCAGGACTGCGTCGACGGCAGCGGGTTCGGGCTCGACCACGTCCAGGGATGCCGGCGTGGGTAGTTCAGTGAGGTTGGCCATGCACCAGTCGACGATCTTCTTGCCGATTCCGCCGCCGAGTGCGTTGGTCAGCACGGTGACGGCGAAGTTCTTCTCGGGCACTGTCATGAACTCGGAGACCTGGAGGTTGCTCACGTTTCCGCCGTGCCGCACTACCTGAGTGGTTCCGTATCGAGTCAACAGCCATCCCAGGCCGACTTCTTCGAACATCATCGCGGCGGGACGCTGCGGCTTCTGCATCAACAACCGGGTGGACTCGTCGAGTGGCTGTCCTTCGCCGGGGTGTTCGCCCGACAGTGCGTAACGTGCCCAGACGAGTTGGTCTCGCACCGAGGACCACATTCCGCCGCAAGGGATCATGCCGCGGTCCAGTCCGGTTTCGTTGGACACGAACGGCACACCGTCGCGGATGTAGTGACCGAGTGCGAACCGGTGGGTCATCACGTCCCAGGGCAGGAAGGCCGAGTTCTTCATTTCGAGGGGGTCGAGCACGCGCTGCTTGACCAGCTCTTCGAAGGTCAGTCCGCTGATCTTGGCCACGACATGTCCGGCGAGAACGAATCCGGAGTTGCTGTAGGAGAAGACTTCTCCGACGGGAAATTCTTGTCGCAGTTCGTTCAGCCGTGAAACCGAGCGTCCCAGGGCGTCTTCGCCCCAGCCTGCCGAGAGGCCCGCGTCGCCGGTGAATCCGCCGGTGTGGGTGAGGAGGTGACGCATCGTGACTGTGCGCGTGGCTGTTTCGTCGGCGAAGGTCAGTTCGGGGACGTACTCGACCAACGGGGTGTCGAGATCGAGTAGGCCGTCCTCGACGAGTGCCATCGCGGCTGTTGCGGCGAACACCTTTGTGGTGGAGCCGATCATGAACATCGTCTTGTCGGTGACCGGGAGTTGGGTTTCGACGCTCTCGATGCCACTGGTGACGACGATGTCCTTGTCGCCGTGAACGATGCCGACCGAGACGCCGGGGATGTTTGCCTCGACCCTCCACTGATCGACGAGTTCTTGAAGCTGTTCTTGCATCTTTGATTCCTCGAGTTCGCTGGCGTTCTGTGTTTCGGCGTTCTGTGTTTCCGTCATCGTATGTGTATCGGTCATCGTCACGCGTTAACCCGTGGTAGGAAGCGGAATCCGACGTACACTCCGTCTCGGTGCGGCCGTACCGTCGTCCAACCCGCGGCCCCGGGTTGACGGGTGGTCCAGGTCCCCGGGATCTGCGACGGTACGAGAGTGGCTACCGTTGCAGGCTTCTTCGGAGCTGTCTCGTCTTCCTCGGGATTCGGGATTACGTCGCCGATGACGGTGATCACGGCCTCGTCAGCGGACTCTCCACGACGGAACTCGATTGCTATTCCGCCCGAGCTGTACTTTCCCAGAACCGAATCCGGAATCGACTCCACACTCGCGGGGTTCGGGGCGAGGGCTTGCGGAGGTTCGAGTCCGACCAATGCGGCTGCGGCTTCGGTGAAGAGATCACGATAGAGGCCGTCGGCCTTCCCGCCGCTGGTCAGCAGCGCGATCGCGACATTGTGGCGGGGGAAGATGCGCAGATACGCATGCTGCCCTATGGTGCTGCCGTCGTGGCCGAAAATCTCTTCGCCCGACCAGGTTTCATGGAACCAGCCCAAGCCCCAACCCGACTTGTCCGGGAACAGATCGCTGATGTCGATTTCGGGTGTACGCATCGCGGCGGCTGATTTCTCCGACACGATTCGTACGCCGTCGACGCTCTGTCCTTCGAGAAGACCGAGTTCGGCGAACGTGAGCAGGTCTCCGATGCTGGCGGTGATGCAGCCGGCCGGCCCCATCGAGCGCGTGATCGGCCAGACGGGCATCACGACGGAGTTCCCCGTATGACCTGCGGCCACAGAGTATCTCGGAGCATCTCCGGTCAACGTGAGTGTGTGCGCGAGACCGAGCGGGTCGATGATCCGCTCCTTGAGGATGTCGTCCCAGATGCCGCCGCGAAGAACCTCGACGATACGAGCTGCAAGGACGTACGCGGAGTTCGAGTACGCGAAGCCGTCCTCGAGTGGATGAACCTGACGGAAGTCACGCAGGCCCTCGACGTAGCGTTCGACGACGTCGTCGCCGCGACCCTTGTCGATGAACAGGTCACCGTCGATTCCGTTGCGATGGTTCAGAAGTGCACGAACCGTGATGCGGGCAGCTGTTTCCTCGTCCTGCAGTGCGAAATCGGGCAGAATCGACCGGACGGTCGCGTCCAGGTCGAGCAAGCCTTCGTCGACAAGCTGCATGACCAGCATCGCGGTCCACACCTTGGTGATGGATCCGATCTGGAACAGGGAGTCGGTGGATACCTCGACCCCGGTGTCTGCATTGATCACGCCGGAAGCCACCGTCGTACGGGTGATTTCCTTGCCGTTGGAATCGAGTGTGAGAATACCGAATTGAGCACCGGTGACGCCGTAACGCTCACACAGTACGTCCAGCGAACGCTTCCACGCGTCGGCTCCGGCAGAGGCGTTGGCCAGGCCGGTCTTGGGCAGCTTCGCGGAGGTGTATCGCTTGACCCACTCGATGAGCCGTGTGCTGTAGTCGATTCGGTGCGAGATCGAGCCGTTGACGAGGAACCCGTGGCTTGCACCGGGATACGCCACCAGTCGGGTAGGTACATGCTGCTGGCGCAGTGCGGCGAACCAGGCCTCGGCCTGGCCCAGCGGGCACCGCTCGTCCGACTTTCCGTGCAGGATCAGCGTCGGAGTCACCACGTTCTTCACGGCGGCAAGCGGTGAGGCGGCCAGGAGCCCCGCGGAGTTCTCGGGAACAGTGGTGCCGGTCGCGAGCGACGCGAGGTGCGGACCGAAATCGCAGACCCCGGCCATGGCGTTGAAATCGCAGATCAGGCCGCCGGCAACCGCGGCGGCAAAACGATCTGTCGCCGATGTCAGGTGACACGTGCTGTATCCGCCGTAGCTGTACCCGGTGATCGCCAGTCGGTCCCCGTCGACAAGTCCCTCGGCGACGAGCGCGTCGATCGGCTCGAGGAAGTCGGCTTGGTCCGAGGTACCCCAGGCGCCGTTGACGGCATACATGAAGTCTGCACCGTACCCGTCCGATCCACGTGGATTGAGGGTCAGGATGCGCCAACCCTGCGCGGCGAGAACCTGGTGGGCGGGGTGATAGGTATCGGCAACGCCGGTCCACGCGTTGTGCGGTCCGCCGTGAATGTCGAGCAGAAGGGGTGCGGCGCCACTGGTTTCGGGAGCGGACAGCAACCAACCATGCACGGTACGGCCGTCGGAGATGGTGAATTCGCGTTCCTCGGCGGCAAACAGGGTCACCTCGGGGAGCGCTTCTGCGGTGAATTCTGTCAGCGTGGTGACATCGCCGCTGTCGAGATCGACGAGCGCGACCTCGCCGAAGGACTGCTGTGTGGTGATGATGACGGAGGCGACGCGGGCGTCACGGGCAACGGAGAGCGCCGAGACGACCTCGTTGGGATTGGCGACGAGGGAGCGGGAGGTACCGGTTTCGATGTCCGCTGCATACAGATGCGTCCATCCGCGATCGCGGAGGCAGAACACGATCTCGTCGCGAGTATTCGACAGTGCCGGTGTGCCACCGGGGTAACCAGGCGCACCGGGCATCACGTTTCGATCGAGATGAGCGGTGAGAGTGACGTCGACCGGTGTTTCGGTAGGGCCGGGGACGGACAGACGGATCAGGTCTGCAGTTCCGACACGGACCTCGGGGGTGCCGATGGCGACAACCGAATCTCCGTTCGGGTGCCACAGTGTTGAACCCTGCACTCCGGTGGCGTGACCGAGTCGCTGCGGCGGAACCGACAGATCGTCGACGAGGATGCGGTAAGCGCTGAAGGTGAGGTTCAGATCGCTGTCCGGTTCGAGATTGGCGGTGAAGGCAAGCGCCGTGCCGTCGGGTGACCAGGACGGCACGTCTGCATTCCAATCACCGTCGGTGAGCCGCCGAACCGCCTTCGTCTCCAGATCGACGGTGTGCAGGTGGCGCCGGAAGGTGCCGAGCCAACCGGCGCCGTCCACCTTGTATCCGAGCCGGTCGGTCACGATGGGTGCATTCGGATCGGTGGAGTCCGAACGTGAGACCACTGCGGCGAATGCAATGGCTTTGCCGTCCGGGCTCCAGGCCGCTGCTCCGGCGCCGAGGGGGAGTGATGCTGCTGTGGTGAGGGTTTCGGCCTCGCCGCCGGTGAGTGGGATCAGGTGCAGCTGCGCGGAGTCGCCGACCTTACGGAGGAAAGCGATCGAGGTTCCGTCCGGAGAGAACCGAGGGGCAGAATCGGCGGGCCCCGTAGTGAGACGGCGAGCCTGGGAACCGCGGGAGATCGCCCAGAGCGATGTAGTTGCCTTTCCGGCAACAATTTCCGAGCGAACGAAGACGACCACGGTGCCGTCGGGAGAGAGTGCGGTTTCGGTGGGCGTGACCACACGGTGGAGGTCGTCGAGAACAAATGGACGGTCAGTCATGTAGATCCTTCGAATCGGAGAAATAGATGCAGACGTAAAGCTTTGTCTTCCGGCTTATTTCAGAACTCGGATGCCTGGGCCCGCTAGGGTGCCACCAATCGGCGCGTACAGGGACGTCGCACCGTTGAAGAACATGAAGTTCGGCGACGTGGACACCGGAACGACGTCAGAAGAGGTGAACAGCGCCTGTTCCGCTTCCTTCCATACCGAGCAGGATTCCTGGCCGGGCAGAACCGAGGCCTTCGCAGCCAGTTCGGTGTACTCGGGATTGTCGATCGATGCGAAGTTGACTCCCGCAGGCGGGACCGGGCCGGAGAAGTACGGAACGAAGATGCTGGGAGTGTCACTCTGGACGGTGAGACCGATCGAGATCGACCAGGACGTGAGGTCCTTTGCCGCGAACGTGTTGGAGATGATGAAGTTGTTGTCACCACCACGAAGTTCTACTTTCGCGCCGAGTTCCTGCCACTGCTTCATCGCGTATTCTGCTGCTGCAGAGGTGGTATCACGGTAGTTGGCAAAGATGACGATCAACTGCAGCGGTTGACCGTCCTTGGTCAGAACGCCGTCGGACCCGGGCTTCCAGCCGGCGTCGGCGAGGGTCTTCTTCGCCGCGGTCATGTCGAACTTCGGAACTACGCCGGTGACACTGTCGTAATCACATGCTCGCGGATCGACAACGGCCAATGCCGTAGCGCGCGAACCCTTGCCGCCGGTGTTGATGTCCGTGTAGTCGTCGAGATCGATTGCCTGCACGAGCGCGCTGCGCACCGCTTCGTCCTTGGTGGGAAGAGCAGCATTGTGGTTGAAGATGAACTGCCCGCTCAAGGTGTTCGACGTCATCGATTCCAGGCCGGACGCTTCCACACGTTCGATATCCGCACCGGCCACCGGTGCTGCGTTCACCGTTCCGGTGAGGACCAGGTTCGCCGTCGTCGCCGCGTCGGTCACGATCTTGATCGTGACGGTCTTGGGCACTCCGAGCGTGTCCGACGTGGTTTCGCCGTTCGGTCCCCAGTTGTATCCGTCGCGGCGCTCGAGCGTGACGTGATCGTTGGCCACTACTTCGGTGACCTTGAACAGGCCGGTTCCGTTGCTGCTGCTGCGAACACTGGCGGGGTCGTCGAGTGCTGCCTGGCATGCCAGTTTGAGAGCACCGATGCGCTCGAGCAGGAAGGGCGCAGGTTCCGCTGTCTTGATCGTGAGCTCGTCGCCGTCAGCGGTTGCTACCGCAGTTTCGGGTACCGACGCTCCCAGCCACGGCGAGCCGTTCGTCTTGTCGACGACCCAGTTGATGTTGTTCGCCGCTGTCTGGGCAGTGAACGTCGTGCCGTCTTCACACGTGATCCCCTTTTTGAGGGTGAAGTTCAGCGAAGTTCCGTTCTCGCTCCATTTTTCGGCCAGATACGAGCCCGCTGCACGGGTTTTGGGGTCGATGGCCAACAGCGAGTCGTTGGTATAGCTGTTGATTGCCTGCGTGGCAGTCAAGTTGGTGATCAGAGGATGAAGGTTGCCGGGGTCGGTGTTCACGATCGTCGTGAAACTGCCGTCCTTGGCGTAATCGCCGGAAGACTCCCCTCCAGGATCAGACGAACTTCCGCACGAGGCAACGGTGAGCACGCCGATCGTGACCAGAGCCGCGGTGGGCACTGAGCGAACTTTCATCTGATGCACCTTTTGATCGAAGGAAGTCGTTGATCAATGTTGCGCGAGAGACGTGGCCCAGGTCTCGTTCGATCGACTCACACTGAGCGCCTGAATCTGTCGGATCGTCACTATCGGCAGTCGTCGTTTTATGCGGAACCACAGTTCGGCTACCGTCGGGGTGTGCGCTCAGAATCTCGTCGATCAGATATTCAGACCTTCCATGTCATGGATGTATGGAAGGCCGCGACCGAACGTCAGCGGACACACGGCGACGTTCTGACGTTGGCTGCCGGTCAACCGTCGACTCCCGCGCCGGCACCGGTGCTACGTGCGACGCGAGAGATCCTGGGCACCGAACTACTCGGATACACCGAAACTTTCGGGATCCTGCCGCTACGCGAAGCTATTGCGCGCTACCACAGCGAGCGATCGGGAATTGTGGTCGACGCCGAAGACGTGGTGGTGACGACGGGTTCGTCCGGGGCGTTCACCTTGCTCTTCCTCGCCGCGTTCGACGAGGGGGACACCGTTGTGGTTGCTCGCCCCGGCTATCCCGCGTACCGCAATACCCTTGCCGCTCTCGGCTGCAACGTCGTCGAACTCGACTGCGGGCCGGCAACCCGGTACCAGCCGACCGTGGACATGCTGGAGGCTTTGCCGTCACCGCCTGCCGGTCTGATCGTCGCCAGCCCCGCAAATCCGACGGGCACGGTGATCTCGCCCGACGAGTTGGCCGCCTTGGCGGCGTGGTGCGACGAGCACGGAACTCTTCTGATCTCGGACGAGATCTACCACGGCATCGGATACGGCGATCAGCACACGTCGAGTGCCTGGGAGACCTCACGCGAATCTGTTGTGATCGGCTCGGTGTCCAAGTACTTCTCGATGACCGGTTGGCGGCTCGGGTGGATGTTGGTGCCGACGTATCTGCGACGCCCGCTTCAGAGACTCGCGTCGAACATGACGGTGTGCCCGCCCGCGATCTCGCAGTACGCCGCGATCGAGGCGTTCTCGGACGAGGCGAAGATCGAGTTGGACGGGCACGTTCAGCGATACGCCGTCAATCGTGAACTGCTGTTGACCGGCCTGCCGAAACTGGGCATCACCGAGTTGGCCCCGGCCGACGGTGCGTTCTACGTCTACGCGGACATCGGCCATCTGTGCGGCGACGAGGGCGCCACCGCGTGGTGTGCCCGGTTGCTGACAGATACCGGGGTCGCGCTGGCGCCGGGAATCGATTTCGACACCGTCCACGGAAACCGGATGGTCAGACTCTCGTTTGCAGGCGCAACTGCCGACATCCAGGAGGCACTGATCCGCCTCGAGAAGTGGCTCGGGTAACAAACAGCAGGGTCTTCGAGCTGTTTCGCCATGCGGAGGTGCCCCATGCTGGCACGATGTCGTGGTGTCTTCCGCAGCTACGCCCAAGGGTGAACGACGTCGCCAGGCTCTGGTGGCGTCCGCTGCTGAACTTTTGCTGGAGGGTGGGTTCGACGCCGTTCGTCACCGCGCCGTAGCCACCAGAGCCGATCTTCCGCTGGCGTCGACGACCTATTACTTCGATTCACTCGACGATCTGATCGCGTGTGCTGTCGAGCTCAACGGCAACGCCGACATGGAAGCGATGCGCGCCAGAGTGGCTGCGGTGACCCAACGTCGGCGGGGCGCGGAATCGACGGTCGAACTATTGGTCGAGTTGCTGCTCGGCGACGAAGAGAAGCGGCCGGAGAGTCGCGAACGATTGATCTCGCGCTACGAACGATTTGTGGCGTGTGCCCGTCATCCCGCACTTCGTGACGTGCAGCTGCGCCTTCGTGCCCAGCTCGACGAACTGTTGACCGATGCGCTCCGGCGTTCGGGCCGGTCGGCTCCCGAGGGGCAACTGCGTCGTCTCGTCGCGATGGTCGACGGCGCGATGATCACGGCGCTGGGGGAGTACGACCCGGACCCGCGGGGGTTGGCGCGTGGAATGCTGTTGGAATCGATCGACGTGATGGCGCCGCCGGTCGTCTAGCTGGGGGGTGACAGCTGCTCCAGCTCGGGGGTAGACAGCTGCTCCAGCTCGGGGGTAACAGCACTGCTCGGCCACCGTTAGACTGAGGCCTCGTGAGCCGCATCCCGAATGTCCTTGCCAACCGTTACGCCAGCCCGGAGCTTGTTGCTCTGTGGTCTCCCGAGTACAAGATCGTGCTCGAGCGTCAATTGTGGGTGGCGGTGTTGCGTGCGCAGGCAGAGCTGGGCATCGACATTCCGGCCGACGCGATCGCCGACTACGAGCGAGTCATCGACAACGTCGACTTGGAGTCCATCGCGGACCGCGAGCGGGTCACCCGTCATGACGTGAAGGCACGCATCGAGGAATTCAACGCACTCGCCGGACACGAACAGGTCCACAAGGGCATGACCAGCCGCGACCTCACCGAGAACGTCGAGCAGTTGCAGATCGTGCGTTCGCTCGAGCACGTCTACAACCACGGCATCGCCGTTGCAGCCCGCCTGGGTGAGCGCGCTGCCGAGTACTCGTCCATCGTGATGGCCGGGCGCTCGCACAACGTCGCAGCTCAGGCCACCACCTTGGGTAAGCGTTTCGCTTCCGCGGCCGACGAGCTTCTCGTCGCACTGACGCGTCTGCGCCAGCTCATCGACCGCTACCCGCTGCGCGGGATCAAGGGTCCGATGGGTACCGCTCAGGACATGCTCGACCTTCTCGACGGCGATGCGGCCAAGCTCGAGCAGCTCGAAGCGAAGGTCGCGGAGCACCTCGGATTCGCTCACGTACTGACCAGCGTCGGCCAGGTGTACCCGCGTTCCCTCGATCACGACGTCATCTCCGCGCTCGTCCAGGTCGGCGCAGGCCCGTCGTCGTTCGCACACACGATCCGCCTGATGGCCGGCCACGAGCTGGTCACCGAAGGCTTCCAGCCCGGTCAGGTCGGCAGCTCGGCGATGCCGCACAAGATGAACACCCGCTCGTGCGAGCGCGTCAACGGCCTTCAGGTGATCCTGCGCGGCTACGGCTCCATGGCAGCCGAGCTTGCGGGTGCACAGTGGAACGAGGGCGACGTCTTCTGCTCCGTCGTGCGCCGCGTCGCGCTGCCGGACGCGTTCTTCGCGATCGACGGCATGTTCGAGACCTTCCTGACCGTGCTGATCGAGATGGGTGCGTACCCGGCCGTCATCGAGAAGGAACTGACGCGGTACCTGCCGTTCCTCGCGACGACGCGCGTCCTCATGGCTGCCGTCCGCGCGGGCGTCGGACGAGAGACCGCACACGAGGCGATCAAGGAGAACGCCGTCGCAGTTGCACTGGCGATGCGTGAAGAGGGCAAGGAGCCCGATCTGCTCGATCGCCTCGCCGCCGACGACCGTTTGCCGCTCGACCGCGCTGCACTCGACGAGGCTCTGGCCGACAAGGCTGCTTTTGTCGGCGCCGCTTCGGCTCAGGTCGATGCCGTTGTCGCCGAGGTGCAGAAACTTGTCGACGCCAATCCCGAAGCTGCGGCGTACGCGCCGTCGCCGATTCTGTAAGGGCTACGCCCCCGTGCGTTTCGGTGGCCGTCACTACCGAAAAGGCGCACCGGGTCGAAGAGCATGAACTGCATCTTCTGTTCCATCATCGCTGGTGAGGCCGAGGCCAGTGTCGTCTACGACGACGCGAATGTTCTTGCCTTCATGGATATTCGGCCGTTCACCTCCGGCCATCTCCTGGTCGTGCCGAAGCGCCACGCCAGTGGATTGTCCACGCTCGACCCCGACGCCGGCGCCAGGATCTTTGCCGTCGCGCAGAAGATTGCCGCAGCGATGCGTACCGGCCCCCTCCCCATCGACGGGGTCAACCTGCATCTCTCCGACGGAGCTGTTGCGGGGCAGGAAGTCTTCCATGTTCATCTGCACGTCATTCCGCGCAATCGCGGCGACGGGTTCGGTCTGCGCGCGCTTCCTCGCACACCCAATCGGGCAATACTCGACAGCACGGCTGCTGTCATTCGCGGCGCGCTGAACTAGAGGTTCACCCGGTGCGGGTGATTCGCGCCGAGGTTTCTTTCAGCACCATCTGGGTATGGCCGACATCGAACTGACGTATTCCTCCGGAGTGGTCCCCAGGGACGCAGAGCTTCCCGCTCGCGAGAACATCGCAACGGTGTTCGACGAGTTCGACTTCCAGACTGCGGTCCAGGCGTACCTGTGGGCCATCCCCATCGTCTCCTGGGCGCAGTGGATGGACGTGCATACCAACATCTTCGGAGCAACCTCGTCGGATATCGTCGTCTATCGATCGTATCGCGACCGACTGGGGCTGATCACCGCCAACGCGACGACGCCGTACATCTTGAACTTCTTCGATCTCGGTGTATCGGGGCCGTTGGTGATCGAACTGCCGCCGGGTCCGACAGCCGGGGGTATCGCGGATTTCTGGCAACGGGAAGTCGCAGTGCTCGGTGAGATGGGCCCCGACGCCGGCAAGGGTGGCAAGACAGTGGTGGTCGGCCCAGGTCAGAGTGCTGAAGACACAGGTGAATACACCGTCGTCCACTCCCCGATGATGCACATCATGTTCGGCTTCCGCACGCTCGATCCCGACCCGGCGCGTTCGAGTGCGTTGGTCGAGGCAGTGCGCGTCTACCCCTACGCCGATCGCGCGAATCCGACTCCCACTCGGCTCGTCTCACCGGACGGCAAGCCCTGGAGCGGAATTCAGCCGCGAGGTCTTCGCTACTGGGAGCTCCTACACGACATCGTGCAGGACGAACCCGTCGAAGAGCGCGACCGCTTCCCGATGGCGTGGCTTCGGCAGTTGGGGATAGAGAAGGGCAAACCGTTTGCCCCGGACGCTCGCTTGCGGAAGATCTTGCAGCGGGCCGTCGAGGTGGGGGAGGTGTTCGCGCAAGCGAATGCATTCGTCAAGCGGTTCCCCGGTTCGCGCTACTGGCCCGATCGTCAGTGGGACTTGGCGATTGTTCTGGACAACTCTGCTCAGCGGGCGGACAACTACGACGAGTTCTACGAACGCGCGTCGTGGTTCTACGAGGCAGTCAGTTTCTCGGAGGCGATGAAGAGTACGACGCCGGGGCTCGGCCAGGCGTATCTGGGTAGTTACTCCGATACCGACGGCCACTGGTTGGACGGAGGAAAGAGTTACACACTCCACGTGCCCGCCGATGTCCCGGCAAAGCTCTTCTGGTCCGCGACGGTCTACTCGATCGACACCCGGTGCCTGATCGACAACGAGCAGGGCAGAGGCGACCGTGGTTCGCGAGATCCCGATCTTGTTGTCAACGACGATGGTTCAGTGGATCTCTACTACGGACCTACTGCCCCGGAAGGGAAGGAATCCAATTGGGTTCAGACCATTCCGGGCCGGCACTGGTTCTCGTACTTCCGCTTCTACGGACCTCTCGAGCCCTATTTCGACCGGACATGGAAGCTTGGTGACATCGAGCCGGCATAGAGCGTTGTCCGTCTCACGGACTGCCGATCAGTTCGACAACGGAGTCCAGAAGGGCACTGCGCCAGCACAACCAGTCGTGGCCGCCGTCGAAGATCCGATACGACACTTGTGCTCCGGCGGCCTCCAATGCCTGGGCGACCGCTGCGCTGTGCCCGACCATGTCGGACTCGTGCTTACCTACTTCGAGGACAACGCGTAAACCGTCCGGCACGCCGTCGCGCTCGATGCGTGCGGCTATGTCTCCGCCCGCCGGGCCGTCCTCGCCGCGCTTCAAACCCGTTGGCCACCAGAATGATCCGGACCCACTGGCGACCAGAGCGAAGTGTTCGGGAAATTCGAGTGCTGCGAACATCGAAGACAGACCGCCGAAGCTCTGCCCCGAGGCGACGGTTCGCGTTCGATCAGATGAAAAGGGTGCGACGGCGCGTACCTGCGGAAGCAGTTCGTTGACGACTGCACTCCAGTATTCGCGGTTGCACGGCAATTCCTTCGAACGACGTTGATTGTCAACGGAGTCGATCGCCAGCAGAACGCAGGATTTCAGTTTGCCGGTCTGGACTGCACGATCGAAAGCGGCACCCGCGGGCATGACCTCGGCCCAGTGGCGCCCGTCGAGAAGAATCACGAGTGGGCGTTCTTCGAGCGGTGTCAGCCCGTCGTCCACGGTCTCGTAGATCCACACCTGTCGTTCGACGCCTAGAGCCGAACTGTCCCAGGCGAGCTGCACCGACTTTCTGAAAACCGGAGCATCCCAGCCGAACTGGACCGGCGCCGAGGGCATCTCGGCGACGGAGCGTCTTGTGTCCACGCCCGCGGAGAGCGGATTGAGCGGGTCGGCGATTCGGTGTTCGAGCAGCCCCAGCCATCGGGTGCGGCGAGTCGTGTCTTCCTTGCCTGCTCCGGGATAGTCGAGTTCGTCGACTACGGACTTCGGTACCGGGATGAAGCTGTAACTGCTACGCCAGGTGTTCGAGACTTCGGTGGCGTAGAACCACACCGGACTATCGCCGATCCTGTGCATCACGCTGAGCTGTTCCGCGTGGTGGTCGGTCAGCGAGTTTGCATCCAGGTAGACGCGCTCGACCTCCATCTCTTCGGGCTGCCGCCAGAGGAATGTGACCCGAACTGTCTGTGGATCAACGCTTTCGATGATCGGCGTGCCCTGTTGCACTATCCGGTTCCAGAACGTGTCGATGTCGGGCGAGGCCGCGAGGGAAGCGGACAGATCAGTCGCCGGCTGGGTTAGCATGAGCACAGCCTAACCTAATTTGATGGGCTTTTGAATTCGAGGAGTGGTCCGCCAGTGGGCGTCACAATGAAAAAATCACGCACCCTGAAGGTGCTCTCCGCAGTCTTGGTCGCAGGGTTCGCCCTCGCCGGATGTAGTTCTGCGGATGCCGATTCCGATGCTGACTCAGCTGTATCGCAGGGTAATTGGCCGCGCACCGTGGAAACGCCGAAAGGGCCGGTGGAGATCACGTCGAAGCCGGAGAGAATCGTCTCGACCAGTGTGACGCTGACGGGCACACTGTTGTCGATCGACGCTCCGGTGGTGGCTACCGCATCGACAGGACCGAACACCGATGTGTCCGATGCGCAGGGATTGTTCACACAGTGGGGCGACATCGCGCGAGAACGCGGACTTGCCGTGTTGCCGATGGGCGGCGCGAACGCAGAATCCGTTCTGGCTCAGAACCCGGATCTGATCGTCGTCTCGGCGACAGGCGGTGACTCCGTCGTCGACCTGTACGAGCAGTTCACGGCCATCGCTCCGACGATCGTGGTGGACTACGGCGGAAGCAGTTGGCAGGAAGTTGCCTCTGTTCTGGGTAAGGCGACAGGTCTCGAAGACAATGCCGCGGCTACGGTCGCGAAATTCGACAACGCAGTAGAGGCTGCCAAAGCCGAGATCACGCTTCCACCGCAGCCGACCACCGCGCTGGTCTACTACGAGGACGGCAGCGGTGCCAATATCTGGACGCACGAGTCCGGGCAGGCGAAGTTGCTCACGGCGATGGGTTTCACTGTCGCCGACATTCCCGAGTCCGCGAAGAGCAGTGAGTCCATGGGCAAGCGTAAGGACATCATTCAGGTCTCGGCCGAGAACCTCTACGACGGTATCGCGGGCAACACCCTGATCTTGGTCAGCGCCGACGACGGTGCGGTGAAGGCGGTCGAGGCACTTCCCCTGTTGGCCCAGCATCCGGCAATTCGAGATCACCACGTCTACGCCGTGGGGCTGGACACCTTCCGTCTCGACTACTACAGCGCCACCAATATGGTGAACCGGTTGGTCGAACAGTTCAGCTGATCCATAAGTACTAGTACTTTCACCCCGAACTAGTCCTTTGGTCGTAACCGAGAATCGAACATTCCCTTCACGTTCGTCGAATGTGGGACCAAGTGGTGCGCGCATGCCACCATGAACGTCAATCACTGGATGCGGAATGGGGAGTGGATGTTCGACTCGGCTGGTCAGAATGCCCCGGGGCAAGCCCTGACATCGCGAGGGTGGGGACGTTTCAACCTGAGCAACCCGGCTACGGCGGCCGTGATCGTCGGCCTGTTGAGCGTGCCCTGGGTATTCGGCCTCGCCAGTCTCAAGACTGAACCCGAGACGAGCAATCGAGTGCTGAGCGATCCGGCGACCGTCGTCGGCATCATGGGTTTCCTGACGGCGCTGACCGTGGTGGCGTGTGCGCGCCGTCGATACCCGATCGCGTACTACCTACTGACGCTGGCAGGATCCGGCGGGTTGATGCTCTTCCTCGGCAGTCGATCGCTCGGGGCAACGCCGCTTTTCTGGTTCGCGATCATGGCAGTGTCCATCCGGGTGACAGGCATGCGCTTGGCCGGACTGTTGGTCCTCGGAATGGCGATGGACGTGATCTTGGCGATGTATCTCACCGAACGGGACGGGCTGACGGTCGCCGAGGTTCAGGTGGGGGAGTTGCCCCACCTGTTCCTCGAACCGGCGGCAAACACCGTCACCAGTTTTCTGGTTGTCGCCGCCATGGGAAAGATCGTCGCGCGCTTGCGAAAGCAAGCTGTGGAGAACAGTCAGGCAGTAGCGGATCTGCACCGGGACCGCGAACGCAAGATCGCGAATGCCGTTGTCGCCGAACGTCAGGACATGGCACGTGAGTTGCACGACGTCGCGGCTCACCACATGACCGGCATGATCATCCAGGCCCGTGCCGCCGACAAGTTCTTCTCGAGCAATCCCGAACAAGCGCAAGCCCTCCTGGGCGGCGTCATCGAGCAGGGGCAGCGAGCCCTCAACAGCTTGCGGCAGATCGTGGGGATACTTCGCCTGGGTGAGGAAGACCCCGATTTCCCGACGCCCATGGTCTCCGACATCGACGAGTTGGTGGACGACTGCAGGCGCACCATCTCGTCGATCTCGCTGGAGAAGGTCGGCCGCTTCGACGACCTGGACAGCGGAGTTCAGTTGACCTGCTACCGCATCGTGCAGGAAGCGTTGTCGAACGTCCTTCGTCATGCGCCGGGCAGTGAGTCCAAGGTGTGCCTGAGCCGAGAAGCGGGCGCGGTGAGGGTACGGGTGATCAACACTCTCGGTAATTCTCGCCCGGCCTCCGACGGGCAAAACCTCGGAATTGTGGGAATGCGCGAACGCGCGACGCTCATGGGTGGTCAACTGGACGCCGGACCGAATTCGGAAGGTGAGTGGGCTGTGCAGGCACTGGTGCCGGTGAACGGGAGGATCAACGCATGATCGATGTCCTTATTGCGGACGACCAGCAGGTGGTACGGCAGGGTTTCGAACTGTTTCTCTCCGGTCACCCCGAAATTCGCGTCGTCGGGCACGCCAAGACGGGAGTCGAGGCGTACGAGCAGGTGCGTGCACTGCGTCCGGATGTCGTGCTGATGGACATCCGCATGCCGCACGGCGACGGATTGACTGCGACCAGGGAAGTTCTTGCCGAGTTTCCGGCAACCCGCGTCATCGTGATCACCACGTTCGATCTCGACGAGTACGTATTCGAGGCACTCGACAGCGGCGCCGCCGGGTTCTTGCTCAAAGACGCCGATCCCGAGGAACTCTCGTCGGCAGTGTTGACCGTGGCCGAGGGTGGCTCGGTGCTCTCGCCGAGATTGACCTCGAGACTGATCGTGGAGTTCGCGAGGCGCAAGCCTGCACCCATGTCCACAGCGCGCTCCGGATCGGATCACGGTCTCAGTGCACGTGAAATGGATGTGGTGCAGTTGCTGTCACAAGGCTTGGGAAACAACGACATCGCCGATTCCCTCAGCCTCGAGCAGAGCACGGTGAAGTCGCACATCAGCAACATCTGCAAGAAGCTGCAGGTGCGTACCCGTGTGCAGATCGTCATCTGGGCGTACCGAAACAACGTGATCGCCGTATCGCGCTGACGCACGGGGCGCTGCGGCGCATCCGGCACGGCACGGGCAGAGAAGTGCACGTGCCCCGGGCTCGACCCCACGTCGAACCCGGGGCATCTGTTCGGCTCAGCCCAGCAGTTTGGCTTTGAGTGCCATGACAGTTGCCGCACTCAGGCCCAAGCCCTCGGTCAGGTAGCGATCGACCGACCCGTAGGTCTGGTCCAACTGTGCGAGGCCGGCATCGAGATAGCTTGCCTCGACACCCAATAGGGGCTCCATGTTGACGGCCATCTGCTCGCCCAAGCTCGCCGCAATGCCCGCGCGCGTGGCCTTCATGCCTTCGTCCGTGTACTCGTTGGTCAGGAGGTAGTCGTTCATGATCACCGAGCGGTCGACGCCGGCGATGCTCAGTAGGAGAAACGATGTCCAGCCGGTGCGGTCTTTGCCTGCGGTGCAGTGGAAGACCTGTGCGCCTTCGGTTTCCGCGAGGCCTGTGAGCAACTGCGCGAATCCGGCTCGTTCCGTCGCTCCGGTGACGAAGGCGCGGTTCATGTCCTGCATCATCGATCGAGAGTCCTCGGGGGACTTGATCTTCGCGACCATCTCGGCAATGTTCCCGGACAGGATCGGAATGTTCTCGTACGCAACCCCGTCGGGCAGGACATCCGGCTTACTGGCGATCTCGGGTTCGGTGCGCAGATCGTAAACCTTTGTCAGCCCAAGCTTTTCGAGAATGCTCATGTCATCGCCCTTGGGCGTGATCGCGTTCGCGCGGTAGAAGACCCCCTTGTTGACGGGCAGACCGAAAGTTCCCGAGTATCCGGCGCCGGTGCCTGCGACATCGCGGAAATTGTCGATCCCGGTCAGCCGCGGGGCATCTGGGGTCTGCTCGGCACTGCCGAAGTCGCTGGATCCGAAATCCAGCGAGCCGAACTGTGGAGCCGAGGGGGCAGGTTCGGCCTGTGCGATCGAGGCGCCGAAGCCGGTGATGAGAAAGCTGCTGGTCAACGCAATGGCCGCGGCAGACCGTAGTGAGCAGGTACGCGTGGATCGGGACATGTGTGAGCCCTTCGTCGAGCGGAGAGAGTGGCGAGTCGATGAGGTATCGCGAAGGCAAGGTAGCGAGTTCGCGTGTCCGATTCGAGAGGAATCTTGCTTTGCTCCCTCTCAGTGGGAGGCGTGCTGCTGTGAGCGTGAGCGGCTCGGGAGGCGCAGTTCATTCCTCGAGACCTGTGTTTGTGCAAACTCCCGCCGCCCTGATATTGGTTAGCCTCACCAAATCAATTCCGGAGCAGTCCGGTGCGTTCAGATGGAGTTCAACATGCGGGTTCAAGGTCTGTCGCGGTTTCGCCGCGCAGTGGTGATCGGTGCAGCAGCTGCGCTGGCGGTCGGCGTCGCCGGCTGCAGCAACTCCGAGGAGGCATCGTCCGAATCGTCGACGACAGCCGCGAGCTCGCAGACCCGTGTCTTCGAGGCGCAGAACGGATCCATCGAGATCCCGAGCGACCCGCAGCGGATCGTGGCCTGCGGATATGCGGTCCTGCCGCTGATTCAGGCGGGAGCGAACCTGGCTGCGGTATGTGAGTGGACCCGTGAACTCGGCAACATGGACGACAAGACCAAGGCCGCTTACGAAGCTTTGCCGAAGGTCGCGCCCGACGGCAACGTCTCCCAGCTCAATTACGAGGGGATCGTCGCTGCCGAGCCCGATCTGATCATCATGGGCGTTCCCGCTCGTGTCGAAAGTCAGCTGGACATGGCTCAGCTCAAGGCTGCCGCTCCCGTCGTCTTCCTGGGACCGACGGTTCCAGCTGACTGGCGAGTGCTGGGCGAGCAGTTCGCCGACGCCGCGAACGTCTCCGACACCTACGGAGAGTTCAAGGACGACTACGACGCCAAAACTGCCGAGCTGGCCGCGAAGTACAAGGACAAGCTCGGCTCGCTGACCTTCGGCGGCGTGTGCAACGTCTGCAAGCCGGAGGCAGGCACCTTCTCACGCGAGTACGCGTCTTCGTACACGACGAATCTCTTCGACGGACTGGGGCTGCAGTTCCCCGGCACCCCCGCAGACCCGGCCGACATCCACGTCGAACAGGTATCCATCGAGAAGATCGGCGAGAATCTCGGAAATGTCGACGTGATCGTCTACGGCCTCAACGCCGACGGCTCGATGTCGCCGCAGTTGCAGGAGCTGGTCAATTCCGAGCTCTGGAAGGAATTGCCCGCAGTGAAGGCCGGCAACGTCGTCCAGGTCCGGCATTCGTTGGCCGCGACCTATCAGACGGCCCTTCTGACGCTGGATTCGATCGACGAGGGCCTGTCGAAGTTGCCCGCAAACCAGTAGTTCATCGACTGTGACGGTGGCCTCTCGCCTGCCGGCGAGGGGCCACCTGCATATCCGGATGAGCAGGGCGGACAGCTCTCCGAACGGCGAGGACGCGTACCCGTCCCGGCTACCGGGGTTCTGTACGAACTGCGAACGCCCGATAGGGTGACCGGGTGCGTCCTACACTTGATTCCTACACTCATCTGGCCGGTGGCAAGGTCCGTGACCTTTACACGATCGACGACGAGCATCTGCTGCTTGTCGCGAGTGATCGGATCTCGGCCTACGACCACGTGCTCAGTACACCGATCCCGGACAAAGGCCGCGTTCTCACAGCGATGAGCGTGTTCTTCTTCAACGTCCTCGGTGGCACCAACCACCTGGCCGGCGAGCCCGACGACGATCGCATCCCGGAAGAGGTTCTCGGCCGCGCCCTCGTCGTGCGCTCCCTCGACATGGTTCCCGTCGAATGCGTCGTCCGTGGCTTCCTCACCGGCTCCGGCCTGGTCGACTACAACAACACCGGAGCAGTGTGCGGCGTCGCGTTGCCCGAGGGCCTCGTCGAGGCGTCGCGGCTGCCCGATCCCATCTTCACCCCGGCGTCCAAGGCTGCCCTCGGCGATCACGACGAGAACATCAGCTTCGATCAGGTAGTGGAGAAGGTGGGTCAGAAGCTGGCAGTCCAGCTTCGTGAGGACACCCTCGACGTCTACGCCCGCGCCTCCAACTTCGCGGCCGATCGCGGAATCATCCTGGCGGACACCAAGCTCGAATTCGGCCTCGACTCCGGTGGAAACCTGGTACTCGCCGACGAGGTGCTCACCCCGGACTCCTCGCGCTACTGGCCTCTCGAAGGCTACGAAGCGGGCAAGGTGCAGCCCAGTTTCGACAAGCAGTTCGTTCGCGACTGGCTCACGAGCCCCGAATCGGGTTGGGATCGAAGCTCGGACACGACACCTCCGCCGTTGCCGCGGGAGATCGTCGACGCGACTCGTGCCCGCTACATCGAGGCGTACGAACGCATTTCCGGGTTGTCCTTCGACGATTGGGTCGGTCCCAGCGCATGAGTCTGATCCCGCCGGTCGCAAAGAAGGTCCCCGTCGAACGTACCCATCACGGACACACGTTCGTCGATGACTACGAGTGGCTGCGGGACAAGGACAACGCCGAGGTAGTCGCGTACCTCGAAGCCGAGAACGCGTACACCGACGAGCAGACGGCCGCTCTCGAGCCGTTGCGCGAGAAGATCTTCCAGGAGATCAAGTCGCGGACGCAGGAAACCGACATGTCGGTGCCCACTCGCATGGGTAAGTGGTGGTACTACTCGCGCAGTGTGGAAGGTAAGTCGTACACCGTCCAGTGCCGGTGTCCCATTGCCGGTGAAGACGACTGGACTCCGCCCAACCTGACGCCTGGCGTCGAGTTGGCCGGTGAGCAGATCCTCATGGACGGCAACGTCGAAGCCGAAGGGCACGAGTTCTTTTCGCTCGGCGCGTTCTCCATCAGCGAGGACGGCACGTTGCTCGCGTACTCGGTGGACATCGTCGGAGACGAGCGGTACACCTTGCGGTTCAAGAACCTCGAGACCGGCGAGATGCTCGCCGACGAGATTCCCGACACCGCACCTGGTGCCACCTGGGCGATCGATCACAGTCATGTCTTCTACATGACCGTCGACGACTCCTGGCGCCCGGACACCGTGTGGCGTCACAAGCTGGGAACGCCACAGAGCCAAGATGTTTCGGTGTTCCACGAGCCCGACGAACGGTACTGGGTTTCGGTGGGGTCGACCCGCAGCGAGAAGTACCTGATGATCTGGGTCGGTTCCAAGGTGACCAGCGAAGGCTGGATGCTGGAATCGGCGAACCCGGAAGGCGACTTCCGCGTCATCATCCCGCGCCGCGAGGGCGTCGAGTACGGGGCCGAACACGCGGTGATCGGGGGAGAGGATCGCTTTCTCATTCTCCACAACGACGTCGTCGACGGCGTCAAGGCCGAGAACTTCGTGTTGGTGGAAGCTCCCGTGTCGGATCCGACGAACATGACGACGCTGATCGAGCACAGCGCGGACGTTCGTCTGGAAGAAGCCGAAGCCTTTGCCGGACACCTCGTGCTGAGCTACCGTCGCGAGGCGCTCACTCGGGTTGCCGTGTGGCCGTTGACCGCCGACGGCTACGGTGAGCGTCACGAGATCGACTTCGACGAAGAACTCTTCAGCATCGGTATGGGGTCCAACCCGGAATGGGCGCAGCCCACCATCCGGCTCGGATTCACGTCGTTCATCACTCCCGGGCAGGTGTACGACTACTACGTCGCCAGTGGCGAACTGGCACTGCGTAAGTCGCAGCCCGTTCTCGGTGACTTCGACGCGAGCAACTACGAGCAGCGTCGCGACTGGGCAGTGGCCGACGACGGCACCCGCATTCCGCTCTCGATCGTCAGGCGCGTCGGTGCGCCCGAAGGTCCCGCGCCGCTGTTGTTGTACGGCTACGGTTCCTACGAGGCGAGCATCGACCCGTCGTTCTCGGTTGCCCGCTTGTCCTTGCTCGATCGCGGTGTCGTCTTCGTCGTCGCACACGTGCGCGGCGGCGGCGAGATGGGCCGTCACTGGTACGAAAACGGCAAGACGCTCACCAAGAAGAACACCTTCACCGATTTCGTTTCCTGCGCACAGCATTTGATCGACACCGGTGTCACGTCGGCCGATCGAATGGTCGCCGACGGCGGTAGTGCGGGTGGACTGCTGATGGGCGCCGTCGCCAACCTCGCTCCGGAACTGTTCGCCGGCATCCTCGCCAACGTTCCGTTTGTCGACCCGCTGACGTCGATTCTCGACCCGTCGCTGCCGTTGACGGTCATCGAGTGGGACGAATGGGGAGATCCGCTGCACAACAAGGATGTCTACGACTACATGCGCGCGTACAGCCCGTACGAGAACGTGGAAGCCAAGGACTATCCCGCCATTCTTGCGATCACGAGCATCAACGACACCCGCGTTCTGTACGTGGAGCCGGCCAAGTGGGTCGCAAAACTGCGCGCCACGAAGACCGGTGACGCTCCGCTGCTTCTCAAGACCGAGATGAGCGCCGGACACGGCGGTGTCAGCGGTCGCTACGAGAAGTGGAAAGAGGTCGCGTTCGAGTTCGCCTGGGTTCTGGATACCGTGGGCGCGAACTAGCTTCTGCACCAATCAGGTTCGGTGACCCTCAGGTTCGGTGACAAGTCAGGTTCTGCGGTAACGAACCTGAGGGCGTCCAGCCCGCCCGTACTCGGTCTCCCGGGTGAGCATGCCGTCGTCTGCCAGCTTTTCCAGGTAGCGCCAGGCTGTCACCCGGGACACTCCGACCGACGCTGCCACCTCGGCCGCAGTCACGGGACCTTCCGAATCCCGAACAGATGCAGCGACAAGTCCGAGCGTTTGAGATGCAAAGCCTTTCGGCGCCGCTGCTCGATCGTCGGACGTTCGTAGTGCGGACATCGCTCGGTCGATGTCGTGTTGGCTGACCGCAGACTCTCCAGCGGGCAGGGCAGCACGATATTCGAGGTAGCGCTCGAGCTTGTCGCGGAACGCTGCGAAGGTGAACGGCTTGAGGAGATAGAGGACGATCCCGCGAGCCACGGCGCTTCGAACCACCTCGAGATCGCGCGCCGAGGTGACCGCGATGATGTCCGGACTCGGGCGCAGCCCGCCGAGGGCGGAAGCCACGTCGAGACCGCTGGCGTCGGGCAAACCGATGTCGAGCAGGACCAGGTCGATGGGCTGGTCGGTGGCGTTGGCCGCCGTAACTGCACGCACGGCGGCGTTCCCGGAATGAACCACGCCGTGGACCACGAACTCCGGCACACGCTCGACGTACGAACGGTGCGCCTGCGCGATCAACGGTTCGTCGTCGACTATCAGTACACGAATCATCGCGGTGTTTCCGCCTCGCGCAGAGGTATGCGGACTACCAGCATCGAGCCCATCGCCGGTTCACTGGTGAGCGTGCCGCCGTGCCGTTTCACCACTTGCGAGACGAGCGCGAGACCGAGTCCGCGAGAGCCGGATTTTGTGGAGTAGCCACGGCCCTTGGCCTTTTCGAGTGCTTCGGGTGTCATTCCCGGGCCGCTGTCGGCGACGGCAACAACCATCATCGAATCCTCTTCCATTACCGTCACTTCCACCCACGGAGACTCGCTCGCGCGCGATGCGTCAATAGCATTGTCCACGAGATTGCCGACCAGCGTGACCAACTCGCGTGCATTGAGCGAAGGAACCGGACCGAGCGCAGTGTCTTCCGTGATGGTCAGGTCGACACCGCGCTCGGTCGCTTCGCTCATCTTGCCGAGCAGTAGTGCGGCCAGTGCCGGCTCGTGGACCGCATTCATCAGACGATCTATCAGCTGTTGAGACACCCGCAATTCATTGGTGGCGAAGGCCACTGCGTCGTCGTTTCGCCCCAACTCGACCATCGTGATGATCGTGTGCAGACGATTTGCACTCTCGTGGGCTTGCGATCGAAGCGACTCGGCAAAACTACGTACCGAATCCAATTCCCCGAGTACGTTCTGCAGTTCGGTGTGATCGCGAATTGTCAGCACAGTGCCAATTCTGTTGCCCTCCCACTCAACCGGGTGTTGGTTGACCACCAGCACACGCTTGTCGGTGAGGTGCACTTGATCTTTTGCGGGAGAGGCATCGTCGACCCGCATGGTCTCGGGGATGGATGAAAGTGGCACGGGCCCTTCCGGTAGATCGAGGAGGCGACGTGCTTCGTCGTTGACGATATCCACTCGCGCATCGTTGCTTCGGCCTCGCCCGATCACCACCAAGCCCTCACCGATGCTGTGCAGGACGGCGTCGTGGTGTTCGTACATGGTGCGGAGTTCGTCCGGCGCCATCCCCAGGGTCTGTCGCCTGATACGCCGACTCACCAGAAGTGAACTCAGGAGGGCGGCAAGTAGACCGCCGCCGGCAACGAACAGGATGACCGGAACACTTTGGGCGAACTGCTTGCTGATCTGCTCGCGCGTGACACCGGCGGAAACCAGACCGACCAGGGTTCCACCGGAATCGTAAACCGGAGTGACTGCGCGGATCGACGGCCCCAGCGACCCGGCGTACGTCTCCGTGAAGGTCGCGCCGGCGAGTGCGCGGTCGATGTTCCCGGTGAACAGTTGGCCGATCAGTTCCGGGCTCGTGTGTGTGAACCGAGTGCGATCCGGCGCCATCACCACGATGAAATCGACGCCGGTTGCCTGTCGGATTTTCTCGGTCTGTGGTTGCAGAATCGCAGTCGGGTCCGGACTCGTCAGGGCCGCCGCCGTCGAATCCGACAGGGCGAGAGTCTGCGCTATCGAGCTCACCTGCCTGCGGATCGCGTCATCGCTGTCGCGGCGTTCGTCGACAACCGCGAGCGCAGCCCCCACGCCGATGACCAGCGCCAACAACGCCAATTGCAGGATCAGGATCTGCCTGGCGACGCTCATACGTCGGCCGGTCTTTCGTTCGACCATCGAGCGCCTCCTGAACGTAATGAACACAAACTTCCGGGCCCACCTGTTTGCAACAAGAATTCTCCACGACTCGAAGTGATCCCGATCACTTCACAGATATCCGATCCAAAGGACACCCCATGAGCAGCACGGCAACAGGGACAGTAGACGGTTCCCCACAGCCCGAGGGCACCAAGGCAAAGCGCGACAAGACGCATTGGCTCTACATGAGCGTCATCGTCGCGGTCATCGGCGGCATCCTCGTCGGTTGGCTCGCACCCGAGTTCGGTAAGTCCGTCGGTGTACTCGGCACGTTGTTCGTCAGCTTGATCAAGATGATGATCAGCCCGGTCATCTTCTGCACCATCGTGCTCGGCATCGGCTCGGTTCGAGCTGCGGCCAAGGTCGGCAAGGTCGGCGGCCTCGCACTCGCCTACTTCATCGGGATGTCCACCATCGCACTCGCGATCGGCCTGGGCGTCGGCAACCTGCTCAACCCGGGCAGTGGCCTGAACATCACGCCCAACGCGGCCTCCGTGGCCAAGCTTGCAGATCAGGCCCACAGCGCGGGCGGTACCTGGGACTTCATCGCGTCCATCATTCCGACGTCGATGCTGTCCTCCCTCACAGCCGGCAGCGTGCTGCAGACTCTGTTCGTCGCCCTTCTGGTCGGCTTCGCGATCCAGTCGCTCGGCAAGTCGGGTGAACCGATTCTCAAGGCCGTCGGATACATCCAGAAGCTCGTGTTCAAGATCCTGACGATGATCCTCTGGCTTGCCCCGATCGGTGCTTTCGGTGCCATCGCCAGCGTCGTCGGCCAGACCGGTTTGAACGCCGTCGTTCAGCTCGGAACCCTGATGATCGGCTTTTACCTGACCTGCCTGATCTTCGTGTTCGGTGTTCTCGGAACCCTGCTGCGCGCCGTCACCGGGTTCAACATCTTCAAGCTGGTCAAGTACTTGGCCCGTGAGTACCTGCTCATCTTCGCCACCTCGTCCTCCGAATCGGCACTGCCGCGTCTGATCGCCAAGATGGAGCACGTGGGCGTCGAGCGCACCACGGTAGGCATCGTCGTTCCCACCGGCTACTCGTTCAACCTCGACGGCACCGCGATCTACCTGACGATGGCGTCGATCTTCATTGCCGACGCCATGGGACAGCCGCTCGGTTTCGGTGAGCAGCTCTCGCTGCTGGTGTTCATGATCATCGCCTCCAAGGGCGCTGCCGGAGTCAGCGGCGCGGGCCTGGCCACGCTGGCCGGTGGTCTGCAGAGCCACCGCCCCGAGCTTCTCGACGGCGTCGGGCTCATCGTCGGAATCGACCGCTTCATGTCGGAAGCGCGAGCGATCACCAACTTCTCGGGCAACGCTGTCGCGACTCTCCTGGTCGGCGCGTGGACCAAGACGATCGACAAGGAACGCGTCGTCGAGGTGCTCGACGGCAAGATCCCGTTCAACGAGGCCACGATGCTCGACGACGAGGACGAAGAAGAGCAGCACAAACTCGAAACGGCTCCGACCGGCACCAAGCAGTCGTTTGTAAGCCATCACTAGATCCGTCCGCTCTGCTGAACGTTTGACCGCACAGCAGGCGCGGAACCCGATCTACGATCAGTGATCCTGGTCGTAACGATGAAAGAGACCGCCGCACCAACCGTGCGACGGTCTCTTTCTGTTCGTGGGTGCTATGTGTACCAGGTCGGTTCGGGAATCTCGCCGGTCAGATAGCGGCTACCGACTTCACGGCGCTTGTACGCGAGCGGATCGTGAAGGGTATGCGTCCGGATGTTGCGCCAGTAGATGTCCAGGCCCACGTCGTTGGACGTGGCTCTGGCACCCGTCAGTTCGAAGATCTTGTTGCTGATCTCCAAGGACACGTCGGCGGCGCGAAGTTTTGCGGCCGCGATGCGTACGGCAAGATCGCCGCGAGCCTGCTCGGTGAGGTTTTCGCGAGCGTCGTGGAGCACGGCGTCGGCCTCACGGCTGACCTGATCCACGAAGGCCTCCGCTGCCCACAGCTTGGATTGCAAGTCACCGTAGCCCTCACGGAGGTACCACTCGTCCGTTGCGACTTCGCGGTTGTCGCCGCCGTACGGCCATGGACGCGTACGGGTTCGGGTGTACTCGGCCGCAGTGTCCAGTGCGCCACGGGCGATCCCGAGGTAGAAGTTCGCGAACACGATCTCGATCGCCGGGAAGTTCAGGGTGTTGTAGACCAGAGGTTGGAATTCCTTGTCGACAAAGCCTGCCGCACTTGCCCAGTCGACCTCGACGTCGTTGATCTCGACACTGCCGGAATCGGTGAGGCGCTGCCCGAGGTTGTCCCAGTCTCCGCGGAAGACTATGCCGTCCTGAGCAGTCGGCACGATCGCGAACACATGCGTCGCAGTTCCGTCGATGATTCCCTCGAGCACCGTGAGGTCGGTGACTCGTCCGCCGGTGGAAAACGACTTCACACCGTTGAACACCAGGGTGTCTCCGCGGTCCACGACGGTGAGGTCGGTGTCTCGAGGATTCACCGCGCCACCGAAGAAGAATCGGTTGCTCGTGTACAGCTCCTCGACAGCGGAGATCTGCGGATCGGTACCGACCAATCTGGCTGCCCACGCCCACAGGTAGTGATACCCGAGCAGTTGTCCGATGGAGCCGTCGGCGCGCGCGATCTCCCGAACCACCTTGTAGGCGGTCTCCCATCGCTGCCCACCGCCGCCGAACTCGACCGGGCCCAGGAGCGTCACCAGACCACTGTCCCTGAGCAGCTGGACTTCTCGGAACGGTGGTTCGCCGGCTCGGTCGCGGGCGAGGGCGTCGGCGGCAAGGATGTTGCTCACCTCGCGTGCGCGGTCGATCCAGCCCGCGGATGTGTCGGGGACGCCGACGAAGACTTCGGTTTCACTGGTCACGGTCATGCCTGTTCATCCTTTTCGGTCGGTGCAGTCCCGATGGCCCACACGTAAATCGGTTCGGTTCCGTTGATTTCGTAGTCGCCGACAACTTTGGATTTGAAGACGACCGGGTTGTGGCTGGCGACGGTGCGGGCATTGCGCCAGAATCGATCGAGATCGAGGTCGCGGCTCACTCCGGAAGCGCCGAGCGCGTCGAAGATCTTGGCCGTGGCCGGCACGACGAGTCCGATCGAGGCGACTTGGCCTCGCCCCGAATCGATTTCGGCCGCAATGTTGGCCGCCTTCTCTTCCTCGGGCGACCCCGAGAATGCGGCTTCGTAAGCCCATTGGGAAGACTGCGCTGCGTGCACTGCAACGGCCTCGGCGGCAAAGGCAGCTGAGGAGACCTCGCCGACCACTTGCTGAATCTGCGAATCCTGCGCGTATCTCGGTGCGTTGCCGTGACTGAAGGTTCGAGTGCGAGCGGCAACTCGGCGGGAGATCTCGGTCGTCGCGGCCTTGGCAATACCGGCGAGGGTGGCGAGATGGAACAGTTGGTAGAACGCGGTCTGATATTTGAAACGCGTCGAGAAGTCGAAGATGTTCTCCGGCTGGACAATCGCGTCCTCGTAGACCGACGAACCGGAGCCAGTCGTCTGCTGGCCGAACCCGTTCCAGTCGTCGCTGTGCGTGACTCCGGGTTGTCTCGCTTCCACTGCGGCGATCACGAATGCGCCGGTGTCGGTGCGCTGTGAGTACAGGTCGATCCAATCGGCGAAAATGGAACCCGTGCTGTAGAACTTTGCCCCGTTCGCCAGGAAGTGATCGGCGTCGGGCGCCGGCGAGACCTTGGTGTTGGCTTCTCCCAGTGCAACGTCGCCGATCTCGGTCCACGCGTTTCCGACCAACTGTCCCTTTGCAAAACGTCGGAGCCAGGTGTCACGTTCGGGTCCGGGATCGGCGACCAGTCGATCTTCGACAAATGCGAAGTGACCGCGCAGTGCCTGCGTGATGTTGGAATCGGCACTCGACAGTTCGACCAACAAGCGGATCAGTTGAGGGATGCTCGCGCCGGATCCACCGTGTGTCGTCGGCACCCGAACGGCGCCGAAGCCTGCTTTCTTGAGTGCATCGATCTGTTGGAAGGGAAGGACATGATCGCGTTCGCGTTCCACGACGCTTTGTGCGATGTCCGCGAAGATCGGACGGAATATCTCTGCCAGCGTTTCGTAGTCGACCTCACTCTTGATCGGATCTGCAGACCGGGAAACGGCATTCGGCGTCAGTGCGGTGGTCATGGGAAGAATGCAAGCTGTAATCACCAGGGGCGTCGATCCTTCATCGCGACCTGATTCGAAGTGTTGTCAGTCCGCGCAAATCTCGGTTCGATGGCCTGCCGGGCAGTCGCAGCGGAAATCGAGTGGTCAGTGCGGTTGCTCGAGAAGGTGCTCGACGGTCCATCCGCTCCATTCGACCGTTCCCCCGGAACCACAATCATGTCGGAACGGCTGCCCGGGAGGACCGGGCCGGACGACCACGCGAAAGTCTCTCTCCTCCAACCGAAGATCGACGGTCGTGCGTCCTCCGTCGACGCTCTCGGTGATGCTCTCGAGTGCATCCGTTGCGACGATGTCGGTGGCGCGTCGGACGGCGTGCTCGGCGGCCTGAGCGGCCTGCGACAGTGCCGCCCGGCCGCGCAGGTGAGTCGCCGCCAGTTCTCCGTTCAAGTACTTCTCGACTGCGTCCGTGGCGGAGTCGCCGTCCAGCCGACTGAAATAGACTGCGGCGGGCCACGCAATCATGTTGGCCGCGAAACGGTCTCCGCCGATGTGACTGCATTCCCACACGTCCGCGATCCCGGCAACGTCCAGTGCCGACACCACCGGACGGCCGAGTTCCGCGCAGCACGCATCTTTTTTTCCATGTGTGCACACTGCGAAGAGTGGTTCCGTGCGGGAGCGGCCGAAGTCGGGTTCCACTCCCGCGGCCATCGATTCGAACGGCAGTACCGACAGATCCTCGTATCGTTCCACCGACCCTTCGCGCATCCACTGGCGGGTGCCGTCCGTCCACGCGAGTACACACGTCGGCGTGAGAACCCGGCGGTTGCGGGGCCGCCGGATCACCACGAGGCGGATACGGCCCTGCGCTGCGTAGATCTTTTCGGTGAGCGCGACGGGGAGAACGTCGTCGGGGGCGGACGCCGGCCAGGGGCCGGGGTGCTCGATCAACACCCACAGATGTGTCGTTCCGGCGCGACCGACCATCGGTTCACCGGCAGTTGACGACTGCCGTGTACAGGCGTGAGGGCGTCGACTGGTTTGTGGATTGGCGACAAATTCCGAAAGGCACTGCATTGATGCCTTCCCCAGGACACCGTCGCCGTGGCAGGGAAGGGAAGACATGATGAGGCTCCAGTCTCGTAGGTTAGGCTCACCAGACTATTGGATGGTGAATCCTTTGCTCAGCCGTGGTGAATGCGCGTGGCTGTGACGGTCGGAAGCAGTCGGTAACAGGAGTGTTGGGAATGAAACGCAGTAACTCGCGGACGAAGTACGTGCTGGGTGGTTTTGTTCTCGCCGCCGTCGTGGCAACGACAACGGCGTGTGGAAGTGACGACACGACGGATACCGGCAGTCAGTCTGCCGACACCGTGCACGCGGTCACCCACGCCCGCGGAACCACCGACGTCCCGATGGATCCGCAGCGAGTTGTCGTGCTCGAGCCGGTTCAGCTCGACACGTCGGTAGCGCTGGGCGTGATCCCCGTGGGCACCGCGGTACTGAGCGAGACGACCGGTGTTCCCGCGTACCTCGGTGAGGAGGCCGCGGAGATCGAGATGGTCGGCACCGTCGCGGCACCGAACCTCGAGAAGATTGTCGCCCTGAGCCCGGACCTGATCATCGGAACGGAAACACGGCACGGTGATCTGTACGAGCAGCTCGCTGCCATCGCGCCGACCGTCTACATGGCAACCCAGACCGATCCGTGGCAGGACAACGTCCAGTTCGTCGCAGAGGCGTTGAACAAGACCGATCAGGCAGGCGAACTGCTCGGCGACTACACGGCACGCTGCGAGGAAGTGGCCGGCAAGCACAGCACCGAGGGCAAGACCGCTCAGCTCATCCGCCCACGCGACGACGTTCTGACGCTGTACGGGCCCACGTCGTTTGCCGGAAGCACTCTCGAATGCGCGGGACTCACGATTCCGGCACGCGACTGGGAGAACTCGATCTCCGTCGACCTCTCCCCGGAATTCGTCTCCGGAGCCAACGCCGACCTCATCCTGGTGACCTCCGCGAAACCGGCCGATGCAAGCACGATGCCGAAGGCCGTGGCGGACAACGCCGGACTCTTCCCGAACCCGCATCTGGTCGACATGTCCTACTGGATCACCGGCGTCGGACCGCTCGGCGGCCTCACCGTCCTCGACGACCTCGATCGCATTCTCGGAGCGTCGACGTAGCAGCGGACAAGAGTCGCTAAGTTGGAGCCTATGACAACTCCAGTACAGAACATCGCGATCAACACACTCGGTGGCGTGCCCACCTCGTTGGGTGAATACGACGGCCGCGCCGTCCTCGTGGTCAACGTGGCATCCAAGTGTGGGCTGACCCCGCAGTACTCGGCGCTCGAGAAGCTGGCCGGCGAGTACGCGGATCGCGGTCTGACCGTGATCGGCATCCCGTGCAACCAGTTCATGGGGCAGGAACCGGGTACCGCCGAAGAGATCGAGACGTTCTGCTCCACCACTTACGGCGTCACGTTCCCGCTTCTCGAGAAGATCGAGGTGAACGGCGAAAACCAGCATCCGCTGTATGCCGAGCTCACCAAGGCGGCCGACGCCGAAGGCACTGCGGGAGACGTTCAGTGGAACTTCGAGAAGTTCCTGATCGGACCGGACGGCACCGTCGTCAACCGCTTCCGTCCGCGGACCGAGCCTGACGCACCCGAGGTTGTCGCCGCGATCGAAGCTGCGCTTCCGAAGAACTAGTAGCTGCGCTTCCCAAGAACTAGTAGCTGCGCTTCCGAAGAATTGGTAGCTGCGCTTCCCGAGAACTGGCAGCTGCGCTGAAAACTGCCGCCGGATGATCATCCGGCGGCAGTGTGCTGTTCACCCACAGCTGCCACTATCGGAGTATGTCCGCAGAACTGATCGTGTCGGTATCCGGAATCAGAGACGAGACATGTTATCTCGCTGCCGGATTCGCTGACGAGATGGACGCTCGAGGTGTCCGCCTGTCGCTCCTGGTGGCGCCGCGACTGAAGGACAAATATCGACTGGCCGACGACGCGGTGACGACGGCTTGGCTGCGTGAGCGTCGTGAGCACGGCGACGCCATCGTTCTGCACGGCTACGACCAGGCCGCGACCAAGCGCCGTCGGGCCGAGTTCGCCACTTTGTCGAAGCACGAAGCAAAACTGCGACTACTCGCTGCGGATCGAGTTCTCGAGCATGCCGGCCTTCGGACCCGGGTGTTCGCGCCGCCGCGCTGGGTGGCGTCGCCCGGTGCCATGTCGGTGTTGCCGGAGACGGGTTTTCGCACGATGGCAGGCCTTGGGGCAGTGCACGATCTGACCCGAGGCACCTTGCGGCGGGGACGGGTTTTCGGTATCGGCGAGGGCTTCAAGGCCGAGCCGTGGTGGTGTCGCGCATTGGTTCTCGGAGCCGGGCGCGCCGCCAAGCGTGGGGGACTGGTCAGATTGTCGATCACGGCCAAGCAGTTGGGAAACGAGGGCCCGAGGCAGGCAGTTCTCGACGCCGTCGACCTTGCACTCTTTCACGAAGCCACCTCGCAGGTGTATCGGTGGAACTCCCCGTCTCAGGAGCTCGGCGCTGCCTGAATTCGGTAGTTGGCAACTATTCGATAGCTACGAAATGGTGTCGTCTGTCCGGGTTGTCCGAGCGGGCTGACTATTCGCCTTTCTTCCGTTTCTTGCTGGCAGTAGTGCAGAGTAGGTCAAATTTGCACAAAATGGACGTTGAATTCAAGTGTGGGGTCACCCAACTTCTTCGCTGCTAGAGTGCGTGCAGTTAATCTGCCGCTAGTAGATGGGTTGGGGTTTCACCATGCGCGCACGAGTGCTCACCAAGTCGGCCAAAGGTCTTGTCGCTGTGACTGTGGGCGTGGTCGTCTGCGGTGCGGTCGTCCCGACGCTCGCGTCTGCCGCTCCGACCGGCGTGGTCCACACTCTGCCGACGGGAAGTATCGACGGCGGATCGAGTGGATCGAGTGACGGCGTGCGCACCGCGACCGTCGACGACGAAGGCGAGCAACTCACGTTGCGACTCCACAAGATGAATCTGCGGGGACCCGACTTCTCGATGGCTGTGCAAGAAAGCGGCGGCGAGCTTTCCCACGTGGTGATCCCGGCGCCCCGTTCGTACATCGGCAGCGTGGAAGGGCATCCGGACGCAATCGTCTCGGCCATCGTCGACTCCGCTGGAACACTGCGCGGACAGGTGGTTTTCGATCGGGGCGCTTCGATCGAGTTCGTCGGATCGGACGTGGTCGGTCGCAGCACCGCGCCGATCGATGCGAAGCCGCAGTGGCCGACCGCCTCCATCGCGACGGCCTCGGCAGCAAACGTCGGCAAGACGGTGAAGCAGTTCGTGGTGGGGTTGGACCTGAGCGGCGAGTGGTACTCCGCGCACGGTGAAGGCAGTCCCGCCGTCGCCCTGGACCGGGCCGAGGAATCCATGGCCAGAACCGCTGCGATCTGGATCAGAGACGTCGGAATCCAGCCGATCCTCGGTCGGGTCGTCCTTCGGGCAGATGCCGTCGCCGATCCGTATTCGAGTAGTTGTGAAAACCTCGAGCAGTTGGAAGAACTGTGGTCCGATCAAGTCGGGACCAGCGTCGATCAGGCGACTGCCGTGTGCAAATCCGGTGGCGGAAATGCCTATTACTCGAAGTTCGAACTCGATCACAGCTACGCGCACGTCGGTGCCGAGCCCGATGGCACCTTCAGTCGCGTCCTCCGCCACGAGTTGGGCCACAACTTCTATGCCGACGACTATCACGGCGGCGGCGCCGAGGGATCGACCATCATGAACGGCAACGACCTCTCGCGCTTCGACGGCACCGAATTTGTTGCCATCGTCGATGCTGCGGATGTTGCCTCGGCTCGACTCGACGATGTCGGTCGGTACACGGCAAGTCCGATCCCGCCGTACGCCGCACTCGACACCGCGCGGGTCCGCTCAGGTGGCGCGATCGCCGTCGACGCCGTCGCGAATGATCATGACAGCAACGGAGATTCGATCAAGGTGACCGGCGTCGAGGCGACATCACCTCTCGGTGGCACGGTAAAGCTCGAAAACGGTGAAGTTGTGTTCGAGGCCGGAACGAAGACAGGCACCGACAGGATTCTCTACACACTCACCGACGCAGCCGGCGGGACGAGCACCGGCTGGATCATCGTCGACGTGAGTGCGTGAGAACTGAATCAGGCGACTTCGACGCTCGACTCCTCGCCGAGAACTCGGAACTCGGTGCCGTCGGCAGCCATTTCCGAATAGCGACCGTAGAAAATACCTGTGGCTTCGTCGCGGATGATCGCTTGATGGATGGGAACCGCGACGCGCGGCGCTACCGCACGGAGGTAGTCGATGGCCTCCGAGATCTTGAGCCACGGTGCGGCGGCGGGGAGGGCAAGAACGTCGACCGTCTGTTCGGGGACGAAGAGGGAATCGCCGGGGTGCATGAACTGCGCCGGGTTGCTCGCGTCGCCGAGGAGGAACGCGGTGTTGTCGATCATCGGTAGGTCCGGATGGATGATCGCGTGCTCTCCGCCCGCTCCGGTCACCTCGACGTCACCGATGCTGAACCGGTCGCCCGGGCGGACTCCGGTCCAGCGTCCACCGAGCTTTTCCGCTGTCTGCGGATCGCTGTAGAGCACGGCGTCGGGGTTGGCTTCGGCCAGTTCGGGCAGGCGCGCGGGGTCGGCATGATCGGGGTGTTGATGTGTCACGAGGATGGCGTCGAGGCCGGTGATGCCTTCGAACCCGTGCGAGAAGTTGCCGGGATCGAAGAGGATCTTCGATCCGTTCAACTCCACGAGAACACAGGAATGGCCAAAATGTGTCAGTCGCATGATTTCGAGTATGCGCCGCCCTGAAGGGACTCGCAGGCGGCTCTCGCGGGTGTTGGCCGTCACGCCCCGATCACTCGATGCGAACCATCTCGGGTACGCCCGGTAAACTGGCCATCACCCGAGCGTTTCACTCCGGGTTCGCGCACTAGTACCGAGGAGCAGCACGTGGCCCGTGTCGTCGTCGAAGTCATGCCCAAGGCCGAGATTCTCGACCCCCAGGGACAGGCAATTGTCGGGGCACTGTCTCGCCTGGGCTTTGCAGGAGTATCCGATGTCCGTCAGGGCAAGCGGTTCGAGTTGGAGATCGACGGCAGTGTCGAAGACGCCGAACTCGAGAAGATCGCCGAAGGCCTGCTGGCCAACACGGTGATCGAGGATTGGACCGTCAGGCGAGTCGAGGCATGAGCGCACGTATCGGGGTTATCACGTTCCCGGGCACGCTCGACGACATCGACGCAGCCCGGGCTGTGAACCTGGCCGGCGGTGAAGCTGTCGAACTCTGGCACGGCGACGCAGACCTCAAGGGTGTCGACGCGGTTGTCGTTCCCGGTGGATTCTCCTACGGCGACTACCTTCGCTGCGGCGCAATCGCACGTTTTGCTCCCGCGATGGGCAAGGTTGTCGAAGCAGCCAAGGGCGGCATGCCGGTCCTGGGCATCTGCAACGGTTTCCAGATCCTCTGCGAGGCAGGTTTGCTCCCCGGTGCCCTGACCCGTAACCAGGGTCTGCACTTCATTTGCCGCGACGAGTGGTTGACGGTCGAAGCCAACAACACGGCGTGGTCCTCACGCTACGAGGCCGGCGCCCAGATCCTCATCCCCCTCAAGTCGGGTGAAGGTCGCTTCCAGGCGTCCGAGAAGGTTCTCGACGAACTCGAGGGCGAAGGCCGCGTCGTCTTCCGTTACTCGGAGGAGAACCCCAACGGTTCGCAGCGTCGCATCGCCGGCATCTCTTCGGCCAACGGCCGCGTCGTCGGTTTGATGCCGCACCCCGAGCACGCCACCGAGGCTCTCACCGGTCCCAGTGACGACGGATTGGGCTTGTTCTACTCGGCACTCGACGCGATCGTCACTGCCTGATCGCCTGCTGATTTTCACCACTGAACGCCGACCGGAAATCCGGTCGGCGTTCAGTCGTACGTGGGCCCGGTAACCAGGGCTACTGGCTGTAGGAACTGAGGAAGTTGCCGAGTCGCTCGAGAGCGGTCGAGAGATCGTCGGTGTTGGGGAGAGTCACCAACCGGAAGTGATCGGGTTCGATCCAATTGAATGCGCGACCGTGGCTGACCAGGATCTTCTCCGACTCCAGTAGATCGAGAACGAACCTCTCGTCGTCGACGATGCCGAACTTGTCGACGTCGAGCTTGGGGAACAGGTACAGCGCCCCGTCGGCCTGTTGGCAACTGATTCCGTCGATGCTGTTGAGCGTGCTGTGCGCGAGATCGCGCTGCGCTGTCAGCCGGCCTTGTGGAAGCAACAGGTCCTCGATGGACTGGCGCCCGCCGAGTGCGGTCTGGATCGCGTGCTGCGCCGGAACGTTGGCACACATTCGCATGTTGGCCAGCAGTTTGATGCCTTCGATGAAACTCGACGCCCGCTCGAGTGGTCCGGTGATTGCCAGCCATCCTGCTCGGAACCCGCAGACGCGGTAGGCCTTGGACAGCCCCGAGTACGTCAGACACAGGACGTCTCGCCCGGTCATCGACGCAAGGTTTGTCATGGATCGGCCGTCGTAGACGATCTTTTCGTAGATTTCGTCGGCGAAGAGCATCAGATCGTGTTTGCGCGCGATGTCCACGAAGCGTTGCAGCACCTCCGTCGAGTAGACGGCGCCCGTCGGATTGTTGGGATTGATGACGACAATCCCTCGGGTGCGGGGAGAGATCCGAGCCTCCAGATCGTCGAAGTCCGGTGCCCAGCCCTGGCTTTCATCGGTGAGGTAGTGGACCGGCGTGCCGCCGGCAAGTGAAACCGAAGCCGTCCACAAGGGGTAGTCGGGAGCGGGAATCAGGATCTCGTCCTCGGGATTGCAGAGCGCCTGCATCGTCAGCGTGATCAGTTCGGAGACGCCGTTTCCGAGATAGATCTCGTCGACGGTGACATCGGTGATACCCCGCGTCTGGTAGTACTGCACCACCGCGGTGCGCGCCGAATACAGTCCGCGAGAATCGCAATATCCCTGCGCGGTAGGGAGATTGCGGATCATGGCCATCATGATTTCGTCCGGAGCTTCGAATCCGAAGGGGGCCGGATTGCCGACGTTGAGTCGCAGGATCGTGTGTCCTTGATCCTCGAGTTCTTCGGTCTTGTCGAGAATTCGCCCTCTGATGTCGTACCTGACATTCTCGAGCTTGCGGGCCTGATCGATGGGTGTGTTCACGCGGTTACGTACCTCTTCCGGTTCGGTTGGGCGAGTTGTGTTTCAGATGAGGAGGGCGCCTCAGTGTTCAGCTCTGGAAATGGACATTGATTCGCGATAGCGCTAGCGTCGGCGGGAGAGTAGCGCTACTATGTTTCGACATGTCCAATGATAGCAGTTCGAGGATCGTCGCAGCCTTGCGTGAATGGATCGCGACGGCTCCTCCCGGCGCGAAGCTTCCGTCCACTCGGTCGCTCGTGAGCCTGCACGGGGCCAGTCCCGTCACCGTGCAGAAGGCGCTGCGAACGCTGGTATCTCAGGGAGTCGTAGAGGCTCGACCCGGAGTGGGAACCTTCGTACGCGCGGCGCGCGTCGTGCGACCCAACGATTACGGGTGGCAGACAGCGGCGCTCGGATCGCCGAATTATCGGCTGCAACTGCCTATTGCGCTGCAGTCCACCTCCAACGACGTGATCGCGCTGCATTCCGGCTATCCGGCCCGAGAGCTGTTGCCGGAAGGTCTGGTTCGTGCAGCCTTCACCAGGGCGACGCGAACCGACGCCGTGTTCAATCGACCCCTCGCTGCCGGGCTTCCGGAACTGCAGTCCTGGTTTGCCTCCGAATTGGGTTCCGCCACTCCTGCCGGGATCACTCCGCCGGGGCCGAACGACGTGGTTGTACTTCCCGGCAGTCAGGGTGGGCTTGCGACGTCCTTCCGTGCGTTGGTGGGGGAGGGGCGGCCGTTGCTCATGGAATCGCCGACCTACTGGGGTGCGATCCTGGCTGCCGCGCAGGCTGGAGTCACGGTCATTCCGATCTCCAGCGGCGCCAACGGTCCTGATCCTGAAGAGCTTTCGCGTGCATTCGAACAGACCGGTGCCCGTGCGTTCTATGCACAACCGAGCTTCGCGAGTCCGACGGGAGCGCTGTGGTCGCCGTCGTTGGCTGACAAGGTTCTCGATACCGTCCGTCGGCACGGCGCGTTCCTCATCGAGGACAGTTCGGCGCTCGACTTCGGAATCACCGCAGATCCCAGCCCCATCGCTGCTCGCGACGACAGTGGACACGTCGTCTACCTTCGTGCACTGACCAAGAGCGTCTCGCCGTCGGTGCGAGTTGCCGGATTGATCGCCCGAGGCCCGGCCTACGAGCGAATTCTTGCTGATACACAGGCAGATTCGATGTATGTCAGTGGGATGCTGCAAGCGGTAGCACTCGACGTCGTGACCCAGCCGGCCTGGCGCACGCACTTGCGCAGGCTTCGTCACCAACTCGAGGCCAGACGCGATCTCCTCGTGTCGAGTTTGCGCGAACATGCGCCGGACGCTCACCTCGACGCCGTGCCGCAAGGCGGACTCAACCTCTGGCTGCGGCTCCCGGACACCACGAATCTCGAACGCGTGGTGCAGGACTGCCGGTCGGCCGGCGTCATCGTCGGGGCCGGTGACGATTGGTTCCCGGCGGAACCGACCGGAAAGTTCTTGCGGCTCAACTACGCCGGACCGAACCCGGGTGAGTTCCCCGACGCTGCCCGCATCATCGGCCGAGCAATCACACAACATATGTAGAACTTCACCTCGCTGGTGGTTGACCTGAACTTCCGTTGAGGTTTTATCGTCGTATCCATGAACGAACAAGCGATGCAGCCACCGGCCAATCAGCCGATCGGATTCTGGACCGCGCGTGCCGGTGAGGCGATTCGTGCGCGCACGAGGGGAGCGCTCGAAGCGGTCGGCGTCACCCAGCCGCAATGGTGGGTCCTGCACCAACTTTCACTGCACCCTGAAGGGATGGAGCGAGCTGCCCTCCTCCGCACGATCGGTCCGAACGAATCAACTGACGTGGTCGACGCGGCCGTCGACTCTGCCCTCGATCTGGGGTGGGCGCGTGAAGACGGGGCTGTCCTTCTCCCCACTGATGCGGGCTCCCAGCAGTTCGGACGCGCCGCGCGGGTACAGCAGATGCTGCAGGAAGAGCGGATGCAGGGAATCAGCGAAGAAGAGTTCGTCACCACCATCACGGTTCTGCAGCGAACCATCAAGAACGTGGGCGGCGACGCCTGGCACTGGTAGCCGCCACTACCGCCGCCCGCTGCCGGGTAGGACGGCTTCGATCAACTCGACGGCACGGGCCACACCGCCCGCCGCTGCGAGCTCTTTTGCCAACTCTGTACTGCGTCGTCGGAACTCGTCCGAGCTCACCCGAGCCAACGCCTCACGAAGCTCTGCTGCCGTGACGGTAGCGCTGTCGACGCGTACTGCGACACCGGCGTCGACCAGCGAGTCGGCGTTGCCGAACTGATCGACGGCTTGCGGCACCGCGATCATGGGTGTGCCGGTCACGAGCCCCTCGCTGGATCCGCCCATACCAGCGTGGGTCACGAACGCGTCGGCCTGCTGCAGAATCGCGAACTGCGGTACCCATCGGTGTATTTCGACGTTGTCGGGCACTGGTCCGAGATCTGAGATCTGCACCTGCTTTCCGATCTGGAGGACGACGTGCCAGCCGTCCAGCTCGCCGAAAGCCTCGACGCAGGTACGGTAGAAATCCGGATGATCGGTGAAGGCTGAACCCAACGAAATCAACAGAAGTTTGCGGTCCGGATCCGGGTTCACCCAGGGTTGACTGCTCGGTTCGAGTGCTGGGCCGACAAACGTGTACACGTCACGGTTCACGCGATCGGCGTTGGGCTGCATCGATTCTGCGATCAGAACGATCGCACGCGGTGGGCGTCCGGTGAACTCGCGCGGGTCGACCTCGACGCCTTCGCTGCGGAAGAACCGGGCCTCCCGATCGAGCAGGTCGATGCCTCTCGGGTCGGAGCGAATCTCGTCGTACATCGATGCGGCGTCGGCTTCGTAACCGTCCCAGGCGACGTACGTCGGCGACAGCTGGATGATGGGAACGTTCCACTGCTGAGACAGTATTCGCGCTGGAACTCCCGCGATGTCGTAGAGGAAGAGGTCGGGACGGTCGTCGTCGTAGATTCGGCGCAGCTGCGGCAGCATCGACTCGTAGTCGTCCTGGAAAATCGTCAACTGATCGATCAGATCCCCGTCCCAACTCTTCTCCGGTTCGGCGCCGTCAGGAGAAGGAACGAGGCTGGGCAATGTGGAGACGTACGGTGCGAATACGGCCCCGGTCGCCTCGATGACCTCACGCATCGACTCGTCGTTGGCGTAGGTGACGCGGTGACCGGCGGCGACGAGACGCGCGATGATCGCCAGGCTCGGATTGACGTGGCCAGGTGCCGGAATGCTCACCATGGCGATATGTCTGCGGGTCATCGATCACTCCTGCCGTCTGACTGTTGTCGAACGACAACTGTTCTGGAACAACTCCGGATACCGGACCGAGACTATCCACCACGATAGGTGACGGCATCTGATTTTTTGTCGGGGAAGTACCGTGCACTCTCGAGTAGGACTACGCATCCGAGTGCCGGGATGGGCGAGCAGACTTCGAACCATGAGCACACCGACAACACCTTCGAAGACCACTGCAGCCTTCTATCTTCAGGCCGGAATAGCCTTTGCCGTCAGTTTTGTCGGCACCCTCCTCGGAATTGCGTATCTTCCGATCGATGCGTGGCAACGCGGATTTCTCGGAATGTCCTTGCTGTTCCTGGTCACCAGTACGTTCACGTTGGCCAAGGTGATTCGTGATCAGCAGGAAGCGTCGACAGTCAGGGTTCGAGTGGACGAGGCTCGACTCGAGAAGTTGATCGCCGAGCACGATCCGTTCAAAGCGGCAGCCTGAAACCTGTCGGCAAGGTGAGGATCAGCGTGCTGCCGGGAGGTTGTTCGTTTCGGAGCGCCACCAGATCGCCGCCGTGTGCAAGCGCGAGGCTACGCGCAATCGTGAGCCCCAAACCGGAACCGTCGGATCGATCACCGCGATGGAAACGGTCGAAGACTGATTCGAGTTCGTCTGTGGGAATTCCGTCACCGGTGTCGGTGACGGACACCGAGAGGTGCTCGCCTTCCCGCGCGAGTGTCACCGTCACCGAACCTCCGCTCGGAGTGTGCCGCAACGCGTTTTCGAGTAGGTTGGCGAGGATCTGGTCGATTCGTTGGCGATCGACCTCGGCCGTGATCGGTTGCGGAGGTAGCGCGGTCGTCAATTCGACTCCACGATCGGCGAAACGCGGCGCCGCTGCTGCCGTTGCGCTGCAAACGATGTCGTCGGTATTCTCATCCCGGCGATCGAGTTCGAGAGCGTGTTCGTCGGCAGCGGAGACGTCCGCCAGATCACAAGAGAGCCGACGCAGTCTTTCGAGTTGATCGCGCATGACCGACCACGAAGAGGGGTCCGTGGGTAGGACGCCATCCTCGATGCCGTCCACGTACGCAGCCAAAGTCGATACCGGAGTGCGTAATTCGTGGGCAAGATCGGCAAGCAGGCGTTTGCGGACCCGATCCGAATGATCAAGGCGTGCCGCCATGTCGGCAAAGGCAGTTTCGAGACGCGTGAAATCGGCATCTACGCCGGACCGGCCGACAGTCACGTCGAAGTTCCCGTCGGCGACGCTTTGCGCCGCCTCCGCCAGCGTTGAGATCGGGGCGGTGATGCGTCGGACGATGTAGACCGCGGCGATGCCGGCGCCCACCAGTGCGACTGCAATCCCGCACGACAGAGCGATGGTCATCGTCTGAGCGAAAGCTTCTTCGGTGTGGGTACGGACGTTCGAGTCTTCGATGCCGGCCATCATGAGGTGGTTGTGAAAGAGCGGGGCAGCGACGGCAATGGCGACTGCGGCGATGGCGAGGCAGGAGACGAACAGAACGACAAGCTGCGCGAGCAGCAGTTTTCCGCGTAACCCGAGTTTGTTCATGACGACCGCGTTCATGACGACCTCAGGGAGTATCCGACGCCCCTGACGGTCCTGATGAACCGAGGATCGGTCGCGTCGTCGCCGAGTTTGCGGCGTAACGCACGGACATGGACGTCGACGATGTGCTGGTCCCCGAACCAGGACGACCCCCACACCGAGGTGATGATCTCGGCCCGACTCCAGGCGGCGTCGGGTCGGGATGCGAGCGCGGACAACAGAGTGAACTCGGTGGGAGTGAGATCGACCAGGGTGTCGTCCACACGGACCGTGCGGGACAGGACGTCGATGTCGAGTCCGGGAGGCGTTGGCAGTACTTTCGGCAGCAAGCTCGACGCGCGTGGCCGTCTGAGCAGTGCTTTCACTCGCGCAACCAACTCGCGGGGGCCGAAGGGTTTGACCACGTAGTCGTCTGCGCCGGCTGCCAGCCCGGTTACCTTGTCCGACTCGTCACCGCGGGCGGAGAGCATCAGGACATACGCGTCGGAAAACGTGCGGATCCGCCGGCAGACTTCCAGACCGTCGAAGCCCGGAAGCATCAGGTCGAGCACGATCAGTGCGGGCTCGAATTCGCGCACCGAACGTACTGCGCTCGGCCCGTCGTGGGCGAGGCGCACGGTGAATCCCTCGCGTGTCAGATAATTGGCGACAACCTTCGCAAGGGCAGTCTCGTCGTCGACGACAAGAACACGCCCCGGTTCCTCACCAGGTCGTAGTTCGGCGCTCATCGAACCGAGGTTAGTCGACTGCGTGTCTGCATTTCTGTCGCGTGGTGATTTCCGTTCGACTGTGAAGATTCGATGAAGGAAGCCTGTTTGGGCCGGTTATCGGGCTTCGAGGCGGATTTCCGCCGGTAACGTGGCAACTGTGCATTTGCAGCACTGTCGTCAAATCAATTGTGGTGCAGTGCATATCGAACAGAATCAACTCTCGGGAGTGAAAACATGTCTTTGACGGTCAGGAAGAGCGCCGCGCGGTTCGTTCCGGTTGTGGCAGCGGCAGCACTGTTGATTGCCGGATGCTCGGACAACTCCGGGGAGAGTGTCAACCATTCTTCCGAAACAACCAGCGTCGCAGCACAGTCGGAGATTCCCGCGGGTGTCAATGCCGCCGACATCGAGTTTCTCGAAGGGATGTACCCGCATCACGCGCAGGCATTGGACATGGCCAGAATGGTCGACGGTCGAACCGACAATCCGGAACTTCTCTCGCTTGCAGCGCAGATAGAGGCAGCGCAAGGCCCGGAAATGGCTCAGATGACCGAATTGCTGACGAAGTGGGGACGCCCCGATCCTTCGTCGAGTTCGATGGAGGGCATGGATGATTCGGCGCATGCGGGACACGGCGTCGGGATGGCCGAGATGCCGGGCATGATGTCGGCCGACGACATGACCGCCCTCACCGACGCCAGTGGCGCGGAGTTCGACAAGTTGTGGTTGACGATGATGATCGAGCACCACAAGGGTGCCATCACCATGTCCCAGACCGAGCTCGACAACGGGCTCGATCCATCGGCGGAGAAGATGGCAGAAGCTATCATCGCCGGTCAGCAGGCAGAAATCACTCAGATGGAAGCGATGTTGAAGGGGAGTTGAGCGATTGACGTTGGCCGCGTGACCTTGCTCGGTGGCTGAGCCGGGCATACGTTCGAGGCTGATGGCTCGACCGCTGCAGTGCCGGAATCACACGCGAGGGGATGACCGCCACATGGATCACAGTCAGATGGACCATAGCGAGATGGACCACAGCCAGATGAACCACAGTCAGATGGAGCATGGGGCACACGGTGGTTACGGGGACCACGTCGCACAGTTCCGGACGTTGTTCGCAGTCATGCTGGTAATCGCTGTTCCGGTTGTTGCGGCAGATGCGATGTTCGCTGATCTGGTCGGGTACACCCTTCCGGAAAACTCTCTGGTGGAATGGATCTCACCGGTACTCGGCACGGTGATGTACTTCTGGGGCGGCAAGCCGTTCCTCACCGGCGCTGTCGCCGAAATACGTTCTCGGCAACCCGGAATGATGCTTCTGATCGCACTTGCCATCACCGTTGCCTTCTTCGCTTCTTGGGCTGCAAGTCTGCACTGGGTGGATCACACTCTTGATTTCTGGTGGGAGCTCGCGCTCCTGATCGTGATCATGTTGTTGGGTCACTGGATCGAGATGCGTTCGCTCAGTCAGACTTCGAGCGCCTTGGACTCTCTTGCCGCTTTGCTGCCCGACGAGGCCGAACGGGTGGTGGGGGAGTCGGTGGAAACCGTGCCCACCGCAGCTCTGGCTACCGGCGACCTGGTGATAGTTCGCCCCGGCGCCCGAGTTCCCTCGGACGGAACCGTGGTCGAGGGAAGCGCCGACATGGACGAATCCATGATCACGGGCGAGTCGAAGACCGTCCGCCGGACTGTCGGAGATCAGGTGGTGGCCGGCACCGTAGCCACCGACTCGGCACTTCGGATTCGAGTCACCGCGGTGGGAGAAGACACCGCACTCGCCGGTATCCGGCGCCTGGTCGAGCAGGCACAGAACTCGTCGAGTCGTGCTCAGGTGTTGGCGGACAAGGCCGCTGCTCTGCTGTTCTGGTACGCACTCGGCGCGGCAGTGCTGACCGCGATCGCCTGGAGTATCTGGGGCACCCCGGAGAGCGCAGTCACCCGGACGATCACCGTTCTGGTGATCGCCTGCCCGCACGCGCTCGGGTTGGCGATTCCGCTCGTCGTCTCGATCGCGACGGAACGGGCGGCTCGGGCTGGGATCTTGATCACCGACCGCATGGCCCTCGAGGCGATGCGCAACGTTGACACCGTTCTCTTCGACAAGACCGGCACTCTCACCAAGGGGGAGCCCGCAGTGGTCGGTGTACGCGGTGTCGACGGGTATTCCGATGATGACGTGCTCAGCGCGGCAGCTGCCGTCGAGTTCGACAGCGAACATCCACTCGGGCGCGCCGTCGTCGCAGCGGCGCGGGAGTTGTCGCTCGACTTCACTTCGGGTTCCGACTTTCAGGCGCACAACGGGATCGGGGTTGCTGCGGACGTCGCCGGTGCACGCGTCGGTGTCGGCGGACCGGGGATGTTGAGATCGGTCGGGGCCACAGCGATCCCGGGGACCGAAGAGTGGCTGAGTGACGGGTCGACCGTCCTGCATGTAGTGCGTGACGAGAAGGTGATCGGTGCATTGGCATTGGCCGACGAGATTCGCCCGGAATCTGCATTGGCCGTCGACGCCCTCCACGCTCGCGGTGTGCGCGTGGCCATGGTCACCGGAGACGCGGAGGCCGTGGCCCATTCGGTGGCTCGCAGGCTCGGGATCGACGAAGTTTTCGCGGAGGTGCTTCCGCAGGACAAGGGAGCGCAGGTATCTCGGCTTCAGGCTGCGGGCCACCGCGTGGCGATGGTCGGTGACGGGGTCAACGATGCGCCGGCACTTGCCCAGGCGGATGTGGGTATCGCGATCGGTGCCGGAACCGACGTGGCGATCGCGTCGGCGGGAGTTGTTCTGGCCAGCGATGATCCGCGTTCGGTGAGCTCGGTCATCGAGCTGTCCCGCGCCACCTACCGGAAGATGGTTCAGAACCTCTGGTGGGCAGCGGGATACAACGCGATCTCGGTTCCCCTCGCTGCGGGAGTACTGGCGCCCGTCGGGTTCGTGCTGCCGATGGAGGTCGGAGCAATCCTGATGTCGGTGTCCACTGTGGTCGTTGCCGCGAATGCTCAGTTGCTGCGCCGCTTGGACTTGCGGCAACCACCGGTGACCGCGCTCGAGTCGAGAGTGCTCACACCGCAGTAGTGAGCGGATGAAGGCGGACTACTGTCGGCTCAGGAACGGAATGAGCGCACGCAGCACAGCTTCGGAGTCCGCGACCGCGCTCGCGTGATCAGCCCCCTCGATCACGGCCAAAGCACTGTCCGGAATCATGGACTCCAGATGCTCGGTATCCGGCAGGCGCTCGCGATCTCTCGATCCGACGAACAACAAAGTCGGCGTGGCGATCCGGCGAAGCACGGCGTCGTCGATGCCCTGCTCCTTCTCCGCACGCCGCATGTAAGCCGCGAGTGCGAGGGGATCGTTGATTCGAAAGGCAGTCGCGGTCTGAGGATCCACCGGTTTGCCGCGTCTCGCGCCCCAACCGGTCAGAAATCCTTCGATACCGCCGCTTTCGAGTGCGTCGATGCAGCCTGGGAAGAACAATGCGTCGAACGCGCCCGTCATCGGTCGGCTACTACCGCCTCCGACGGTCAACGATCGCACCCGTTCGGAGTGCTCGACAGTCAGCGACATCACCGAGCGCCCGCCGAACGAGTATCCGAGGACGTGAGCCGGTTCGAACGGAGACTCCGTGTCGAGGATCTCCAGGAGATCGCCGACCACCAGATCCATTGCATACGAATCGGAGTCGTGTGGTTTGTCGCTGCGTCCGTGACCCCGCATGTCGACGAGAATCAGACGATACTGTTCCTGGAGCGCCTTGACGTACCCGAAGCCACGCCAGATGGAGCGAGACAACGCAGTGCCGTGCACCATCAACAGGGGTGGGCCGTCGCCCACGATCTGATAGGTGATCCGCGCACCGTCCACCGGATTTCTCACATCGTGCAACACCCGTCCAGTATGGGTGCCAGTTACTACGCACGTGAACTCGAGTAGCCGACCGGAGCCATTTCGACGGATGCCGGGAACTTTCACGAACAGTCGAGCAATCAACTCGGCTTCCCTCAGAGCTACCGGTCACCGCCCGGCCGGTCAGCACCCACTGTGCCAAGCAGTGCATCGGTGACGGGGTCTGCCGTGCTGACGCCTGCGGCTATGCCCCGAAGCAGAGCCTCGAAATCAGCGGCAACGACGGTGACCTCCTCGAACTCCGGCTCTCCCCCACGGACGACCTGACCGTCCGGAGCGAGCGCCAAGTACTCGTACCCATTGCGTACCGACAGCAGAACCGGGAGGTGAGCGGACCAGAAGGCGTTGATCGCCGCGCGCTCAGCCGGCCCGGAAGCGACCGCCAGGCTCTCGTGCCGGAACGCATTCCAGGGAAACGCCTCATCGCTGATACCAACTCCGCCGGCATAGTTCTCCGCCGAGAGAAACCACACCTGGTCGTCTGAACTGGCAAGTACGGAGAACGAGCTCGCCCACACGACGAGTTGATCACAAACGCCGACCAGAGGTTGCGGAACTGGGGCAGAGGCCGATCGAGTAGGTTCTTCGCGAACCCAACCTGCAATCGACAGGGCGGCGGTTGCGTCGAGGTGAAGGCACATCGCCCCACAGTAAGGCCGGACCGTCTCGCGCCGCTAGCGTCAACCGTCGGCCTACTCGGGATCGACGTCCTGAATACCATTCTCGTCCATGCTGATCCACCGCGTTATGCGGATGTCGCGCAGGAACGGCAGATCGTGACTCACCACCACCATGGCACCGCGGAAATCGGAAAGTGCCTGCGTGAGATGGGCGAGACTCGGTAGGTCCAGATTGTTGGTCGGCTCGTCGAGAAGAAGCAGCTGAGGCGCGGGTTCGGCCAGAAGGATCGTCGCCAACGCGGCGCGCAATCGTTCACCACCGGAGAGCGCCGATGCCAAGACGTCGGAATCCGTTCCCCGGAAAAGGAACCGTGCCAACTGCCCACGAATTTCCTCGGCCGTTGCGTGTGGCGCAGCCAATGCGACGTTGTCCGCCACCGAGAGATCCTCGTCGAACACGTCGAGACGTTGGGGGAGCGCACGAGAGGCTACGAACGGAGTCGACGCAGCGAGTGCATCGAGCGACGTCGTCTTGCCGATTCCGTTGCGTCCCAGTATCGCAATCCGCTCCGGCCCGGTGATCTGGAGCGATACCACTTGGCCGCTCCGCAACGTCACCTCGTCGAGCCGCGCAACCTGCTGCCCCGGATGAACCTCTGTAGCAGGAAGGTCCAGGCGGATCTCGCGATCGTCTCGAAGGAGTTCCTCTGCCTCCGACAGGGCAGACTTGGCCTCGTCCACCTTCCCGATATGGTTGAGGGCCAGCTTTCCGGCCGAAACTTGGGCTTGGCGTTTTCGTTCCTGCGCGATAATCAGTGGCACCCGCTTGTTCTCGAACATCTTCTGCCCATAGCGCTTACGTCGGTCCAGTTTTGTTCGAGCGTCGATCAGCTCGCGGCTCTGCTTCGCCAGATCGGCCTTGGCGTCGCGAACGGTGGCGAGTGCGTTTTCCTGCTCAGCGGTCACGACCTCCTGGTAGTGCGAGTAGTTGCCGCCGAACACGCGTAGATCCCCCCGACGTAGTTCGACCGTGTACTCCGCGGTGTCGAGCAGTTCCCGGTCGTGACTGACGATCAGTACGGTTCCCGGAAACTGTTGGACTGCAGCATGAACTCGTGATCGAGCGTCGCGGTCCAGGTTGTTGGTCGGCTCGTCGAGGAGCAGCACCTGCGGATTCTTCAGCAGCGTTGCGGTCAGGCCGAGTAGGACGGTCTCTCCGCCGGAGAGGGTGCCGACGGTTCGGCTCAGTGCCGCCGTATCCGGAACTACCTTCGCGAGGCCGAGTCGATGCAAGGTGGAGAGAGCGCTCTCCTCGATATCCCAGTTGTTGTCCACGAGTGCAAAATCGGACTCGGATCCGTCACCGGTTTCGATGCGGTGCAATGCGTTTCGTAGTTCGTGGATATCGAGGATGTCATCCACCCGAACACTCGGATCGAGTGTGATGTCCTGACGGAGGTAGCCGACCTCGCCGGAAGCGGTCACGGATCCGGATTCCGGTGAGAGCTCTCCTGCGATCAATCGCAGCAGAGTCGATTTTCCCGATCCATTGAGTCCCACGAGACCGACACGGCCACTGGGGAATACAAAGTTGGTGCGGGAAAAGACTGATTCGCCGTCCGGCCAGGTGAAAGTGAGATCCGAGAGCGACAGAGAAGAATGGGATTGGGTCATGAGTACTCCAGAGGGTGCTTGGACTGTGCGCCCGGCTCAGCAACTGCTGATGGGTGCGAGTGCCTTCGCGTAATGAACCTCTAGAGGAGCAACGGCCCGTTTCCTGTTCTGTCGGGAATGATTCGTGTTTCAGGTTAGAGCACTCGAACGATCCCGCGCAATCGAATTATTCTGTGCTGTCGGTCTCGTCGGTGTTCGGTGCTCAGATTCTTCGGGCCTTCAGATTTTCGGACCCTCGGATCTCAGATCGTCGACCTTCGACATCGCTTCTCGTAGCTCGGTGAGCCACTGTTCGCTGTGCTTGCCCGCCAACCGGACTGTCCACATGAGTGCATCCGCTCGCGAGCGAGCAACTCCCGCGTCCACCAAGGTGTCGAGAACCTTGCGTTCGGGCTGACGTAGTCGTGTCATCACCGGAACTGCGAGATGTGTGAACAGGACGGTCTTTTCGTCCAGGCGTACACCCCAGGCGACCTTGCGTCCGTAGCGAGCCTCGGCCTCGTCAGCTATGCGCATCCGATCGGCGCGCGTGGTTTCGCGAAAGCGTGAGATCCTTCCGTCCGCGGCGGCCTCGCCACCGTCGACTGCGGGGAGTTCACCGATCACGACGATTTCTTCGCGGTCGACCTGGACGTCGGCGCTGCCGGTGAACCAGTCATCTGGAAGTCGACCGGCAAACCAGTCGGACGCATCACTCGCGTCGGGAACCGATGCCTGTTGCCAACCTCCGGGTCGGCCGAACCTGCGGTCGCCGGAGCCTTGTGAGTTCTTCATGGCGTTCTCCTCGGAAAGCTGGTGGAGCCCTGATGTGCGTTTATTGCACTGATTACATGATTACACCGATAGTCGAACCGGCGCCACAAATTCGGGCATGATCGGAGTCGTGCGCCTTCCACACGCTCGTCAGAGCTTCCGAACTTTCCGTCGTCCCATGGCTGCCGTGGCACTGGGGGCATTGGCCGCAGGATCGGTGGTTTCCTGCAGTTCTGGCCCTGACCAGCCGAAATCAGTGGCAGAGGAGTTCGCCTCCGCGCTCACGTCGGATGACGTGCAAGCGGCGGCAGCCCTGACCACCGATCCGGCGGCGGCGTCGACTGCGATTTCGGCTCTGATCGAGGGGCTGGGCAAGGACGAGGGAACATTCACCGTTTCCGACGCCGCCGAGTCCGGCGATTCTGCGGGGACGTTCACGCTCGACGCGGCGTGGAAGTTCGGTGAGGGGCAGGACTGGAACTACTCGACGCAGGGAAACGCGTCGAAAAGCGGCGACAACTGGCTGATCCAGTGGGATCCGGCGCTGCTCGCCCCGGACCTGACCTCCTCGACGACGCTGCGCTACACGCCCACGACAGGTGCTCCGCCGTCGGTGCTGGACGCGGCGGGCCAGCCGATCATGGAGCAGCAGGTGGTGACGCTGGTCAATCTCGATTCCGCTGCGGTTCCACCGGTGGACACGGCAGCGGTGGCGGCCCTGCTCTCGCCTGTCGCTCCGACGATCACGGCGGCATCACTGAGCGGCGATCTTGCGTCGGCAAGCGGGAAGCCGGTCACCGCAATCACTTTGCGTGCCGAGGATCTTGCACCGATCGAGGAGCGGTTGGCGGCAACTCCTGGAGTGAGCTTGGCGCCGCAGGCTCGGTTGCTCTCGGTGGACAAGACTTTGGCGTCGCCGACATTCAGTGGGTTGTCCGATCTGTGGCAGGAGGGGCAGGACAAGTCCGCAGGCTGGGCGGTGCAGCAGGTGAAGCAGAACGGAACCGTCACCACCGTCGCCGGCCAAGACGGGCCGGTTGCTCCGAACATCGCGACAACCATCGACCGACCGCTGCAACTCGCGGCCGAGAACGCGCTCGCCGGGGTTACGCAACAGGCGGCGATCGTTGCGCTGCAGCCGTCGACCGGAGCGGTGTTGGCGGTGGCCCAGAACGCCCCCGCCGACGCACAGGGCCCGATCGCGTTGACCGGCCTGTACCCGCCGGGTTCGACGTTCAAGACCGTGACGACGTCCGCGGCCCTGCAAGCCGGCGTCGCTACACCGGACACCGTTCTGGCGTGCCCGGGTACCGAGAACATCGAGGGCCGTCAGATCCCCAATGACGACGAGTTCGACCTCGGATCGGTTCCGCTGCACACCGCGTTCGCGAAGTCGTGCAACACCACCATGGCCAGGATGGCCGTCGGTCTGCCTGCCGATGCTCTGCACAAAGCGGCGCTGCAGTTCGGGCTCGGCGTCGACTACGTCACCCCCGGCCTCACGACGGTGACGGGCAACGTCCCTGACGCGAACACGCCCGCCGAACGTGTCGAGAGTGCGATCGGACAGGGCACGGTGACCGCCACGCCTTTCGGGATGGCTCTGGTGGCGGCCTCGATCGCCAACGGGACGACACCCGCGCCGATGTTGGTCAAGGGACAGCCCGGCGTGGCAGATCAGACCGTGGCACCGGCTCCCGCGGAGGTGACCGAACAGTTGCGGGTGATGATGCGCGAGACCGTCACAGGAGGTACGGCAACGTCGTTGCAGGACATTCCGGGGCTTCTGGGCAAGACCGGTACGGCCGAAACCGAAGGTGGTCCAGCACACGGGTGGTTTGTCGGAATCAAGGGAGATCTCGCATTTGCGGTATTCATCGCCGGCGCGGACAGCTCTTCACCTGCAGTGCAGGTAGCGGGCACTTTTCTGCGCTGAAACCTGTTTTCCGTTGCAGTTGGATCACACCGTCGTAGCTCAACCGTGACACGTTCGTAGGCATCCCGTGCTTGTTACTCGTGTGACAGAAGTAAAGAGTTACATGCATGGGGCCCGGAGGACAGCACAACCGTCGTGGAAAATATGTCGTTGCGTCGATAACTGCTGTCGTTCTGACAGTGGCGCTCGCGTCGTGTGTCATCGGTGGGGAGAAGAAATCCGACGCCGCCTCGGTGGTGGAGGACTTCGTCACCGCCCTCAACAACCACGACGCCGAAGCTGCCGCGGCGCTCACGTCGTACCCCAACGCCGCGCGGCCGTCGATCCAGCAGATGTTCGACGGACTTGCCGCCAAGTCCACCGACTTCGACGTCGCTCAGGTCATGGACCTGGGTAGCGACTCCGGACTCTTCACTCTCGACGCGTCCTGGAACTTCGGTGAAGGCAAGGACTGGAGCTACCAGTCGCAGGGTGAGGTTCGCGATCTGTCGGTCGGCTGGCGTGTGTCCTGGGACCCGTCGGTCCTCGTTCCCGACCTCGGCAACGGTCGCACCGTCTCGTACACCCGCACGTACGCAGCGCCGCCGAAGGTCGTCGACAGCACCGGCACCCTGCTCATGAACGAGCAGACCATCAACGCGATCACTCTCGACCCGGCCACCATGCCGGACCCCGTGGACACCACTCGTCGCCTCGCCACGGTGCTCGAACCTGTCGCACCGTTGGTCACTTCGGAGTCGATGTTGGCCGACCTCGCCGCCAACCCAGGCAAGCCCGTCACCGCCGTACTGCTCCGCGATCCCGACTACGCCTACCTGGAAAGCGATTTTGCGATCCCCGGCGTCGTCGTGGTCAAGACACCCAAGCTGATCGCCTCCGACCGTCGTATCAACTCGCCGTTGCTGGACCCGCTGCGGACCGTGTGGCAGGCCAATCGCGACGCCACCGCCGGCTGGGCGGTCAACCTGGTCGAGCCCAACGGATTCCCGATCAAGCAAGCCGGCTTCCAGGGACCTCCCGGCCCCGATGTCGCCGCGACTCTCGACTCGCACGCTCAACTCGCCGCGATCGAAGCTGTCGTCAGTGCAGGTACTCCCGCGGCCATCGTGGCTATCCGCCCGTCGGACGGTGCCATTCTGGCTGCAGCACAGAACAATCAGGCCATCGAACAGGGCCCGATCGCCTTCACCGGGTTGCGCCCGGCCGGCGGCGCACTCGATCTGGTCCGTCTCGCATCGTCGATGCAGAACGGCGTCGACCCCGGCAGCGTGTCAGCCGAGCAGTTGGCCGACACCGGGCAGCAGCTCGGACTCGGCAACGGCTTCCACATTCAGGGACTCGAACAGCAGACAGCAGTGCTTGCCGCGAACCGTCCTGGCGTGGACCAGGCGATGAACAACGTCATGGCCAACAAGACGTCCAACGACGCGAGCGCGCCGACCGTGACTCCGTTCGGAATGGCGATGCTCGCGGCATCGATCGCCCGCGGCAGTGCCCCGCTGCCGATGATGGTCTTCGGACAACCGGCAACCGCCGACGTCGCGCCGACGGCATTGCCCGGCGACGTCAACAATCGTCTGCGTGACGCCATGCGAGGCGCCGGCGGACTGGCTGGGTACCCGGACATGATGGCGGCCGGCGCAGCGAGCGGTGACGATCGCTGGTTCTACGGATCACGCGGAGACTTCGCGTTTGCAGTGTTCGTCGCAGACGCTGACGGCGGTGATCGAGCAATGCAGATGACGGACAAGCTCTTCCAGGAACTCGGCAAGCCTGCCGACAAGTAGTACCAAGCACCGCGAGTAGATTCCTGGTTCGTGAACCTGCTCGATTTCCTTTTCCTCGTCGTAGCGGGATTCTTCAGCGGTCTAGTCGGTTTTGTCACCGGTCTTGCGTCGATCGTCTCGTATCCGGCGCTGCTGAGCGTCGGGCTCTCGCCGGTCAGCGCGAACATGACCAATACCGTCGCGTTGGTGGCCGTCGGCGTCGGCGCATTGGCGAACTCGTCCCGTGAAGTTGCCGATACCGGTCCGAAACTTGTTCGCTGGTCTCTCTATTCGGCTGCCGGTGGCATCGTCGGTGCCCTGATTCTGTGGTTGGCACCGGAAGGTTCGTTCGAATCCGTTGTGCCGGCGATGGTCGTGTTCGCCTCGCTCGCGCTGCTACTGCAACCGAAGATTCGTGAGCTGTCGGGCGGTGGTGACCGTCCCGGAATCTACTCGGCAGCACTGTTTGCCGTCGCGGTCTACGGCGGCTATTTCGGTGCCGGTGCCGGCGTCATCTTCCTGGCCGCGACGCTCATCCTCACTTCCGAAACGGTGTGGCGTGCAACGATCCTGAAGAGCTTCTTTCTCGGCATCGCCAATCTTGTGGCTGCACTCATCTTCGCCTTCTCCGGACAGGTGCATTGGGTGGCCGCGTTGGCGATGGCACTCGGCGCTTTGGCCGGAGGGTGGTGTGGCCCGCCCGTCGTCAAGAAAATCCCGCCATCGGTACTGCGTGTGGCAGTAGCGACAGCGGGATTCGTGTTGGCTCTGTGGTTGTGGGTGAAGTGAGCCCGTCTACTTCACGCCCTGCATCAGCTTCTTGATCCACGGCGAGGCAAGAGCAAGAATCACTCCGATTCCGATCGACGAGAAACCGATGATCAGGAAGAACGGGCGACTGTCGTCGATGTCGAAGTAACCGGCCAAGGTTCCCGCCATCGAAGAACCCAACGCAACGGACAAGAAGAACAACGCCACCATCTGAGTGTGGAAATGCTCGGGCGCGAGTTTGGTTGCAAGGGAAAGGCCGACGGGGGACAGGAAGAGTTCCGCGAAGGTGAAGAGCAGAAGCACGCCGGCCAGGCCGAGGAGCGGTGCACTGTTCGGTCCGCCACCGGTGATCGGGATGAACGCCAGGAACGCTAGACCCATGGTGCCGGTACCGAGCGCGAACTTGATCGGCGACGACGGCTGACGGTCACCGAGTTTTGTCCACATCGCTGCAAACACGCCGGCAAAGATGATGATGAACACCGGGTTGATCGACTGCACCCACGTCGGCGGGAAGTCCCAACCGAAGAGATTGCGGTCCAGGAGTTTGTCGGAGATCACCGGCACGGTAGTGAACTGCTGCTGAAACAGCGACCAGAAGGCCGCGCTCGCAATGAACATCGGGATGAACGCAAAGACTCGACTGCGTTCGACCTTGGTCACCTTCTTGCTGGTGAGCATGAGGAGGAAGTAACCGACGGACGCGACGATCGTGAGTCCGACAACGACGTCGGACATGTTGTCGGCCGTGATCAAACCGGTGATCGAGGCGACCGCGACGACGACGATCGCGGCAATGCCGATCCCGATGTAGAGCGCGCGCTTGTCTGCGGGCAACGGGTTGCCGGGCTCGGCACCGATTCCGTGAAGATGCTTGCGGCCCAGCGTGTACTGGATCAGGCCGAGAGCCATGCCGACCGCGGCGAGAGCAAAACCGGCGTGGAATCCCCAGGCGTCCTGGACGGCTCCGGTGAGCAGTGGGCCGACAAGACCGCCGATGTTGATGCCCATGTAGAAGATGGAGAATCCGGCGTCGCGGCGAACATCCTGTTCGGAATAGAGATCTCCGACCAGAGAGGTCGCATTGGCCTTCAGGCCGCCGCTGCCGAAGGCGACCATGACCAGGCCGACGCCGACACCCCACATGCCGGGAAGAACCGACAAGGCGATGTGGCCCGCCATCACCAGCGAAGCACTGTAGAAGAGCGTGCGCTCGGAGCCGAGAAGTCGGTCGGCCACCCACGCGCCGAGAATCGTCGAGAGATAGACGGTGCCGCCGTACGCGCCGACGATGCTGGTCGCTGCCGCCTGACTGATGCCGAGGCCGCCGTCGCTGACGCTGTAGTACAGGTAGTAGATGAGGATGCCTTGCATCCCGTAGAAGGAGAATCTCTCCCACATCTCGACGCCGAACAGATTCGCCAGCGCAAAGGGTTGGCCGAAGAACCCCCGGTCTTCTTTCTCGCTACGTTCGACGGGCTCCGTAGTGTTGCTCATCCGAAAAGTGTCCTACGTGCTCGAGCATTTCGGGTAGTTCCGAGCCGTGGAGTTTGGTTACGACTTGGTGCGGATTTTCGATACCAGCGGAGCGAGTGCGCGCCAACCGAGAAGGAACGCGCCGAGGACCAGCGTCGCGACGACGATGAAGCTGAACTGGGTGCCCTGGCCACTCAACACTCGCAGGATCATGCCGATGACGACGGTGGAAAGCCAAACGACAATGCCGGTGGGAAGAAGGAGAACGGCGTTGAACTTGTCGCGGTACAGCGCGAACGTGGCAGCCCATCCGATCACCAGGCCGGTCAGGAAGGGCCAGGATGTCTTCGCCAGACCGGCGAGCGCGTTGGCTTCTTCGTGGGTACGGCGCCCTATCGCGCAGAAGATTATGACAAGAATGGCGTCGATCAGCAGGAATGGTGCGTACTTCTTCACGCTCACACCATACGACTGTGCGCCTTTATTAACCGCGGGCGGTTAATAAAGGCGCACAGTGCTGTTAAGCCTGCAGGCCGGCTTCGATCTCGAGGGTGATCGTGATCTTGTCGCCGACAACTGCTCCGCCGCCTTCGAGGGGCATCTCGATGGAGATGTCGAAGTCCTTGCGGTTGATGACGGTGGTGGCTTCGAATCCGGCGACGGGGCCCTGGCCCATGCCCGGGTTGACGCCGTTGAACTCGAGGTTCAGCTCGACCTCGCGGGTGACGCCGTGGAGCGTGAAGTCGCCGGCGAGGACGAAGTCGCTGCCCTTGGCGCGCACTGCGGTGGACTTGAAGGTGGCCTTCGGGAACTTCTCCACGTCGAAGAAGTCAGCGGACTTGATATGGCCGTCGCGCTGCTCGTTCTTGGTGTTGATGGAGTCCACGGAGATCTCGGCCTCGACGGCCGGGGTGCCGTCCTCGGCAACGGTGATCGTTCCGGAGAACTCGTCGAACGTTCCACGGACCTTGGAGACCATGAGGTGGCGAACCGAGAATCCGACGGTGGAGTGGACGGTGTCGATGACCCAGGTTCCGGCGGTCAATGCGGGCAAGGTTGCGGTGGTCATGGAAGCTCCTGAATAAGTAGTTGAATGTTCAAGTTCTTGTAGCTTCAACTATGGACCCCGAGAAATCCTTCCGCAAGATCATGTGAGCTGCATCACATCCGGCGTGCTTGCGGCATAGACCGCGTGAAGCGCCGACGCTGTCACCGACTGATGCACCGCAATGCCCCAGCGTCCTTCGCCGTTCACCACACACTCTGCGATGGTGACTGCCGAATTTGCACTGCCGGAAGATTCCGGGTTGCGGGGCAGTGAATGCTGGGTGAGCGAGACGACCTCGACCGCCGAGCCCTGCTCGGTCAGGATTTTGCCCAATGCCTCGACAGGTCCGGACGCGCTGGCTGCAGCGGTGACCTCGCGCCCGTCGCGATCGATGGCGACGAACAACTGATCACCGTCGGCGGTGTGTTCCAGTGAGTACCGACGCACTCCTCCGTTGTACCCGTACTCGCGCAGCAGCAGTTTCCACAGCTGGTCGGCGGTCATTTCGGTGCCCGAGTCGTCGGTCTCGAGCTGCACCCGTGAGGCGAAGTCGATCTGCAGGCGGCGGGGGAGTTCGACCCCGTATTCGGTCTGCAGCAGATATGCGATTCCGCCCTTGCCCGACTGGCTGTTCACGCGAATGACCGCCTGGTAGTCGCGGCCGACGTCGGCGGGGTCGATCGGCAGGTAGGGGACTGCCCACGACGTCGACCCCGGATCGACGCCGGCGGCGGCCGCACTCTCGTAGTGATGCGCGAAACCTTTCTTGATTGCATCCTGGTGGGTTCCGGAAAATGCCGTGTACACGAGATCGCCGCCGTACGGGTGGCGCTCGTGGACGGGGATTCGGTTGCAGTACTCCACTGTTCGACGGATCTTGTCGATGTCGGAGAAGTCGATTTCCGGATCGACGCCCTGTGCATGCAGATTCAGCCCCAGTGTGACCAGGTCGACGTTGCCCGTGCGCTCGCCGTTACCGAACAAGCACCCCTCGACGCGTTGGGCACCGGCCAAGACTGCCAGTTCGGCGCACGCAACCCCGGTGCCGCGGTCGTTGTGCGGGTGGACCGAGAGGATCACCGAATCACGTCGAGCCAGATTCTGGTGCATGTATTCGATTTGATCGGCATAGATGTTGGGGGTCGCGATTTCGACTGTGGCAGGCAGGTTGTGGATGACCGGGCGATCGGGACTGGCGTCCCAGAGTTCGGTGAGACTGTTGCACACCTGCAGGATGTAATCGGGTTCAGTGAGGTTGAAGACCTCGGGCGAGAACTCGAATCGCCATCCGTCGTGGCCTTCGCCTCCTCGGGCCACGTCTTGCGCGGCGCGGAAAATCATGTCGTGCAGCTCTTCTCGCTCCTTGCCGAGAACGACGTTTCGCCACGTCGGCGCCGTCGCCGTGTACATGTGGACGACCGCGTTCGGCAGTCCTTCGATCGACTGGTATGTCCGCTCGATCAAATCCGTACGCGCGGCGGTGAATACGACGATAGTGACGTCTTCGGGAACGAGATCGAATCGCACCAGATCTCGCACGAAATCGAAGTCGGTCTGGCTTGCGGAGGGGTAGCCGACCTCGATTTCCTTGTAGCCGATCGCCACCATCAGTTCGAACATCCGACGCTTGCGTTCGGGGTCCATCGGTTCCGCGAGGGCTTGGTTGCCGTCACGCAGATCGACGGGTACCCACAGCGGTGCCGCGGTGGTGCGATTGGACGGCCAGGTCCGTTCGAATGCCGGAATGTCGACGCGATCCCACGCGGCGCGATAGCGCTCGGACGGCATGGGTGACGGCTTCTGGTTGTTCCAGTGGTTGGCGCGGGTAGTGCTCATCTTCGGTTTCTCCTGCGGTCGAGTAGAGAGACCGGCATGGCGAAACCCCGCGGAGGGGTGCCGGTCTGTCAGGCCCCGCCGCGGCAGTCGAGAAGGAGTGCTCCTGTAGCCATGCGGGCTACACTAGAACGAAATCACTTATCAGACAACCTGAGGAGTTCACGTGTCACCGATCGTCGAGCGTCGGCTGCTCACCGACCAGGCCGCGGAGTTGCTGCGAGCGCGGATCGTGAGCGGTGAATGGGAAGTCGGCGCCAAACTTCCAGGTGAAACCACGCTGGCGGCGCAGCTGGGAATCGGGCGGTCCACCATCAGGGAAGCGGTGCGGACTCTCGCGGGCCTCGGCATGCTCGAATCGAGACAGGGCGCCGGTGTCTTCCTGCGGAGTACGACGCCTCCGGATCAGTGGCCGCGCGTGCTCGAAGCCGAGGCGATCCTTCACGTCGTCGAGGTGCGGAACGCGGTCGAGATCGAAGCGGCTCGGCTGGCGGCACAGCGCCGCGACGCCGTGGACGTCGCGGCTCTGCGGCAAGCGTTGGACGGTAGAACTGCCGCTGCGCACTCTGGTGACGCGGCCTTCGTCGACGCCGACATCGCCGTCCACCGGGCAGTGGTGGATGCGGCCCACAATCCCGTGCTGTCGGAACTCTTCGAGACATTTGTGCCGCGTCTGCGGGCCGCGTTGATCGAGTTGATCGCGGTTCTCGACCTGCATCCCCACAGTCAGCCCGACGCGGACGAGCATCGAATGTTGGTGGACGCCATCGAAGCCGGTGACGCGGAGGCAGCGGTACGGATCAGCCGGGCACACCTCGACGATATGGCGGCAGCGTTGCGACGCTAGACGCCGGGTTGTTCTCGGCGTTCGAATTCGAGGTCCATCTCGAGGTCCTCGTGGTGGGTTGCACGGAATGACACGAGGAAGACGAGCCATCCCACCAGAGCGACAAGTACGAAACTGATTATCCGATAAACGAATACCGCTGCTGCGGCTTGCGCCCAGGTAGAGCCCGCCATGGTCAGTGCTGTGATGAGCACGGGCTCGACATAGCCGAGACCTCCCGGCATGAGGGGAATACTGCCCACCGCTTTCGCCGCTGTGAACGCGATCAGCAGGCCGGCGAATGACGGATCGGCTCCTACTGCCCAACAAGCGAAACCGAGACAGAGGACGTCGGCAACTCGGTGAACTGCCGACCATCCGAAGGCAACCGCAGTGTCGGTCCGACTGAGTTCAACCGAGTCCAGTTGCTTGAGGATTTCGGACCAACGGTGCATACCGCGCCCGGTCGGGTTTTTGCGGGAACGGTTGTACAGCGCCAGAACTCGGTGCCCGATGCGTTCGATGCTGCCGGGATTCTGGGCTACGTATCGCAACGCCAGAAACAGTGCTGCCATGCCGACGAGCGAAATCGTCAGCGTCACCGGGCTGACCTTGGTGCCGAACGCCACTGCGCCAGTGGCACCGAGTAGTGCCAGAGTCGCGGCGGCGATGACACCGCACATTGCCAACTGCCAGGACGCGACTACCGGCGTCGCCCCCCACTTTCGAGTCTGCTTGTACGTGAACGCTGTCGAGAAGACCTGGCCGGCAGGCAACGTCAACGCCATCGCCGTGCTGGCGTAGATGACCGAGAGGTTCTTGAGGTGACCGGCGACAACACCGGCCGCGTTGAGAAGGCGCTGCTGAACCGACGCGTAACCACTGAGGGACACCGCCTGGGCGGCTACACAGGCAGCCACCCAACCCCAATGGATTTCGGTGAGAGCTTGCCAGTACTCGTTGAGACGAGGCCACAGGATGATTCCCTCGACGATCAGAAGAGCGATCAGCGCCACCCCGAGCAGCCACTTCAGCCACCAGAAGCGCCCTCTGGCCCGACTGGTCTCGGCCACGGGCGGGCGTGGTCGTCTCAGTCGCCGTGGGGTGTTTCCAGGCTGAGCCATCGACTCACCCTAACCAATTTGATCCGGATCGACCTCTGGATACTTTTCGGGCCACGCCAGATGCGTCAGTCGTCGGCGTCCACGCAGTTGGACTTGCTCGCCGAGTTCCCACTCGGCCTGTTCCTCTTCGTCGGCGAAATACAGCGCGCTCGTCGACGCCAGGACCCGGCTGGGCCGAAGCTTCGCGAGCTCGGTGAGTCGCGACGCTTCGTTGACCGGATCGCCGATCACGGTGTACTCGAAACGTTCGGCAGCACCGATGTTGCCGGCGACCGCGAGCCCCGCGCTCACGCCGATTCCGACGTCGAGGCCGGTGATGTCGTTGAGCTTGAACCGCAGCTCGCGGGCCGCCGCGAGGGCTGCCGTCGGAGCGTCGGGTCGATCGAGTGGTGCACCGAAAATTGCGAGCGCCGCATCACCCATGAACTTGTTGACAAAACCGTGGTGGCGATCGATGACGTCGACGACCACACGGAAGAACTCGTTGAGCAGCTCGACCACTTCACCCGGCGGGCGCTCGGCAGCGGCGCCGGTGGATCCGACCATGTCGACGAAGAGAACTGCCACGAATCGAGTTTCGCCGCCCAGTTCGGTACCGAACTTCAGCGCGCGCCGGGCCACGTCCTCGCCGACGTGCTGACCGAACAGCTCACGCAGCAGACGACGCTCGTCGGACTCTTTCATCATGCGGTTGAAGCCGACCTGGAGCCGGCCGATCTCACTGCCGTCGAACACCTCGACGCGTACGTCGGTGGCGCCGCGCTGCACTCGCTCGATGGCGCGTCGCAGTTGGCGGATCGGATCGGAGATCTGGGTAGCCGTCAGCATCGACAGTGCAAACGCCTGCACGATCGCCATGATCGAGATGAGCAGGATCGCCCACGCGAGCGAGTCGGGGGAGAACTCGAGATCGGTCGTGAGCTGCGTCGAGCACAGCAAGATGATGCCTGCGACGGGCATCAGCGTGCCGAGTCCCCAGGTCATCGCCAGCCGGGTTCCGACGCCCGGCGCCATGGTCCGATCGAATTCGCCCTCGCTCAACGCCTGGGCGGCGACCGGACGCAAGATGCGCTCCCCGAGCATGTAGGTGAACCCGAAGGTCGTGGTCGCGGCCATGCAGACCGTCACGATCACGGCGATCGCGAGTCCGGGCATCTCGGTGATGGTCAGGAACACGAAGATGATGCCGCCCAGAATCCACAGCACCAGGTGAACGATGGCCTGGCGAAGCGGCGCGTGAAGTGCCGCCATCTGCTCGGACCTCGTCGGTGGACCACCGCGCAGCCGCCAGCGAATGACCGACTTCAACATCATGGCCGCCGCGGTGAGGCTGACCGCACCGGCGAAGGCCAGGTACACGCCGAAGATCGCGAAGTTACGGACCCGGTCGGCGACTATCGCGTCGGACTCCTGGATCGGCACGCCGTACCGGACGAAGGCAAAAACCAGTACCGCGCCGATCAGGTTGGCTGCGAGCATGGAGAGCATATAGAGGGGCCACCGGCTGCGGATGGTCACCGCTATTGCTCTGTATGAGGCCCGCACAGGGTTCAATTTAGCTGGCAGAGGTCGAAGTGTTGGTACGCGCGTCCGATTATTCGTCCGCTCACCTGTGTCGGCCGGTCCGGTTAGGCTCGCGAGGTGAACGCAAACAGGGGGCGTGCGGAGCGAGCTTCGAGGATGAACAAACCCATCTCCGCCGACGCTCGGGCGGTGCATCCCGGCGTGCGCATCGCGGCGGAATGGTCGTGGCGCCTCATTGTGATCTTCGCCGGACTGTTGGTTCTCGGATACGTGGTTCTACGTCTCGAAACCGTGCTCATCCCGGTGGGGCTGGCTCTGCTGGCATCGGCTCTGCTGATTCCGGTGGTCGATCGGCTACAAGTGTGGGGTGTTCCTCGCTCGGCAGCGGTGATCGTCGTTCTGCTTGCCTCGATCGGACTGGTCGCGGGAATCATGACGTTTGTCGTCGAGCAGTTCATCGACGGGTTGCCGCAGCTCACCGACCAGTTCACGGCCAGCGTCACACAGATTCAGAACTGGCTCACCAGCGGTCCGCTTCACTTCAGCGAGGATCAGATCCGCCAGGCGGGTGATTCGGTCGTCAAGTCGGTCCAATCCAATCGTGAGTCCCTGACCAGCGGCGCCTTGACCACGGCGACAGTCATCGGCGAGATCTTCACCGGGGCGTTGCTGACGCTGTTCACCCTTATCTTCTTTCTCTACGGCGGCGACCAGATCTGGCAGTTCGTCACCCGGATCGTTCCCACCGACGCTCGACGTCGCGTGCGGATCGCCGGTTCTGCAGGTTTCGGGTCGCTGATCGGCTACGTGCGCGCCACGGTCGCGGTTGCCGCCGCCGACGCGATCGGAATCGGTGCCGGCCTGGCGATCCTCGGGGTGCCGCTCGCCCTGCCGCTGGCGTCGTTGGTGTTCATCGGCGCGTTCATCCCTATCGTCGGTGCATTTCTGACCGGTTTTCTCGCAGTGCTTGTCGCTCTGGTCACGAAGGGTTTTCTGACCGCCTTGATCGTTCTCGGGATCATCATCGGCGTCATGCAGCTCGAAGCGCACGTGATGCAACCGCTGTTGTTGGGTCGCGCAGTTCGCCTGCATCCGCTGGCAGTCGTTCTCGCCATTACCACGGGCATCGTCCTCGCCGGAATCGTCGGCGGGCTCTTGGCTGTTCCGATCGTCGCCGTCCTCAACACGGCGATTCGTTCCCTCCTCGCCGACGACCCGGATGTCGCATACGCGGAGCTACACGTCGAGGACCCGGAGACTCCGCTGTTCCCCGCCGAACCCGACGAGCCGCGCGCCGAGCCTCGCGTCGTGAACCCCACGCCTCCCGATGACTGAGCCCACGCGCCGTCGCCGGCTGCACTACCAGCCGACCGTTCGCGAGGCGTCGGGCGTCGACACCGACCCGGATGCGCCGCTGTGGCGGGCGGCGCAGGCGTTTCGCCTCGTCACGCTCGTGTACGCGATCAGTTACCAGTTCGCTTCGGCCTCCGACTACACCAACTCTCGGCTCAGCTGGTTCTTCGTCGCTCTGATGGCCGTGTGGTCCGGGGTGTCGGCACTGCTGCTCGGGACCTCCGGTGCCGTGTTCGGGAAGACGCTGCCGCGGTACCAGGTGGTGATCGCCGATCAGGTGGTCGTCATCTTGCTGATGGCGTCGACGAGGCTGGTCTCCGACCACGAGTGGTATCAGAATCACCAGACGCTCCCCACCACGCTGTGGGCTACCAACGCGGTCATCTCCGCGGCAATTCTCGGCGGGCCGTGGCTCGGTATGGCGTCCGGAGTTGTCATTTCGGCGGCCAGCGCGATCATCCGCGATCAGGTCAACCTGGATCTCTGGCGCGATGCGACGGCTCCCGTTCTCGTATCGGTTGGTCTGGCGTTGGGCTTGGCCACCACCACTGCTCGGCGCTCGCATCGGCAACTCGAACAAGCCGTACGTCTGGCCGCGGCAACGGAAGAGCGTGAACGCTTGGCACGCGAAGTACACGACGGCGTTCTGCAGGTGCTGGCGATGGTGCGCCGGCGCGGAGCCGCACTCGGCGGCGAGGCAGCTGAGCTGGCCGCTCTGGCAGGCGAGCAGGAGGTCGCGTTGAGAATGCTGATTTCCGAGCAGGTTTCGGGTGCCGCGGCAGATGTCGGCGGACAGACAGTGGATCTGTGTCCGCTGCTGACTACGCAGGCCAGCACGTCGGTGTCGGTGTCGACGCCCGCGCACCCGGTCGTGATCGAGCGCGATCGAGCCATCGAACTGGCAGCCATCGTCGACAATGCCCTGTCCAATGTCGGGCTGCACGCCGGTCCTGCGGCGAAGGCGTACGTATTGCTCGAAGATCTGCCGGACGAGGTGATCGTCAGTGTCCGCGACGACGGCGTCGGAATCCCCGAAGGTCGCTTGGCGCAGGCCGAGGCCGAAGGCCGCATGGGAGTATCGAAGTCCATTCTCGGTCGAGTGCAGGCGCTCGGCGGAACGGCGGTCCTGCAAACCGGGCCGGGGGAGGGCACCGAATGGGAGATCAACGTTCCGAAGGGGAAGAGTGAGCGTGACTGACGAACAGGGCGAGAATCCGGTGACGGTGATGGTCGTCGACGATCACCCGATGTGGCGCGACGGCGTCTCCCGGGACCTCGAGGCCGCAGGCTTCACTGTGAGCGCCACGGCGGAGGGTGTCGAGAGCGCACGCCGACGAGCCGCCGCCGTGCAACCGGCCGTGGTTCTGATGGACATGAACCTGCCGGACGGAAACGGTGCCGACGCCACCATCGCAGTGCTCGAGGTTTCGCCGAAAAGCAAGGTCCTGGTGCTTTCGGCGTCCGCCGAGCGTGACGACGTCCTCGACGCGGTCAAAGCCGGAGCGTCGGGTTACCTGGTCAAGAGTGCTTCGGTGGCGGAACTGCTCGAGGCCGTGCGTGCGACTTTCGACGGACAAGCCGTCTTCACACCCGGCCTCGCCGGATTGGTGCTCGGCGAGTACCGCCGGATGTCGACGGCACCGGCCGACGATCGCGCACCAGAGCTGCCTCGGCTCACCGACCGTGAGACCGAAGTGCTCCGCCTTGTCGCCAAGGGGCTGAGCGCGAAACAGATCGCCACGAGGCTCTCGCTCAGCCACCGGACCGTCGAGAACCACGTGCAGGCAACGCTTCGGAAGCTTCAGTTGGCCAATCGCGTCGAGCTCACGCGATACGCAATAGAACAAGGTCTCGAATAACGTTTATCCTGGAAATCATGGAGGCCAGGAATCTACGCGTATCCGATGCCGAACGAGAGCACGTCGGCGAGCTGCTGCAGAAAGCCGTCGGTCAAGGAATGCTCTCGCTCGGTGAGTTCACCGAGCGCATGGACACTGCCTTGGCCGCAAAGACTCGAGGTGAGCTCAACTCGGTTCTCGCCGATCTGCCGGGCATCACGCTGATCTCCGACTACGACCCACCCGCGTATCCGAATGCGGGTCAGCCGATGTACCAAGGCCAGCCGTATCCGGCGCCGACGTACCAACCCCAGCCGCCGCCGGTTCACCCGAGCCCGCCTTACCGCGCTCCCGTCGGGGCTCCGGTTGTCGGTACTTACGGAGCCGCCAACGCTGCCGTGATCCGTGGACGAATGGCGACGGTGACACGGAACGGAGCATGGATCGTTCCGCCAGCCGTCGTGGTCGACACCAGAATGTCCAGTGTGACTATCGATTTCACGCGCGCGGTGATGCAGACGCAGGTCGTGAACATCTCGATCGACGACTACGCCAGTTCGATTTCACTGATCGTTCCCGAAGAGGCGACAGTGGATATGAACGGTGTCGAGGCAGTCGGAGGAAGCGCGTCGAACAAGGTTCGTTCCGGCCCGCAGATGGGCCCGCTGCACCTGGTGGTGCACGGCAAGGTGCGATTCGGCAGTGTCACAGCAAAGCATCCCTTCGGTACCACGATCCGAAAGATGTTCGGCTCCTGACCTTTCAGTGATAGGCGCGGGTCAACATCTCGGCGACGCACACAGGTTTGTCGCCGTGTTCTCGTTCGAATGTCTGCGTCACCGTGATCTGGACACCGCCATTGATCGGTTCGACTTTGCTCAACGTCGCACGCATGCGGACACGAGAGCCCACCGGTAGCGGGGCAGGCAACCTGACTTTGTCGAATCCGCAGTTGAGAGCAAACGCAAAACCTTCGAGCGAGAACATCGCATAGGAGAACTTGGGTCCCAGCGACAGTGTGTAGTTGCCGTGCGCGATCGTTCCGCCGAACGGTGACTCCTTCGCGCGATCCACGTCGACGTGAATCCACTGATCGTCGCCGGTGACGCGGGCGAACTCGTCGATGGACTCCTGCGTGACCTCGTGCCAGTCGCTGACGCCCAACTCTTGGTTCAGGTTGGCGCTGAGGTCTTCTGCTCCGGTGAGTACAAGCATGAATCTTCCTTTGATCGGTAGGTGCTGACAGCGGTCAGTGACTTTCGATGCCGAATCCCACACCGTGTGTCTGTGCGATCTCGGCGGTGGCAACGAGATCGAATTCGATCCCGAAGTCGGCTTCTACCCGCGCTGCAACCGTTTCCGTGGCGGAACCTGCTTCGGCCAGTAACTTCGGCATCAGTTCGAACAGGCCTTCCATCCCTCCAGGCGTGATGATTTCGAGAATCCGGGCTGGAACGTCGTCGGGATTCCACACGGCATGCCACTGGCCACGCGGTTTGAAGATCATGGCGCCGGCCTCCGCGTAGACGATCTCGTCTCCGACCATCGCTGCGACGCGGCCACTTTGAACCACCGTGTACTCGTCTTCCCGGCTGTGGCGATGGACCGGTGACGTCATCGAATGCGCGGCGATGCGGTGCTGCACAAGCGAGAATCCTCCCTCGGTTTGTTTGCTTCGGACCATCATCCGGACGCCGGTGGCCGCGAGGGTCCCGGCGAGGTCTTCGTCCGGTCCGAGGACGGTCGTCGTGGTGTGGTTTGTGGAATTCGGGGACATCGATTCGGTCCTTTGTCGTCGTGAGCGTCGTTGGCCGCGCTCCGGTTTGTCGATTCTCGAATCATGTACCAATCGGTCTAGTGATGCAAGGTTTTGTTTATTTCCGCACTTCAGGTGTTGTCTATGTGTGTACTGATCGGTATATTGGGCTTATGTCTACAAGGGATTTGTTGGTCGATGCCGCCGCTGACTTGTTGCAGCGGAAGGGCTACGCGGGAACGGGTGTGTCGGAAGTACTCTCGGCGAGCGCGACTACCAAGGGTTCCTTGTACTTTCACTTTCCCGGCGGCAAGGAAGAACTCGCAGGCGAGGCTCTGAGGCGACGCGGCGAGGCAATGGCCGATTTCATCCGACATCTGCTGGAGAGCTCACCCGATGCGGCCACCGCGATCTCGGCCTTCGCCGCAGCACTGGCTGCTCGGTTGTCGGATTCGGACTACGAGCGCGGATGCGCACTGGCCACGGCAACACTCGACGCCGCAACCGAATCCGAGGTCATCCGTGGGGCTTGCGCGGACGGATACAACTCGTGGCTCGCACTGCTGGCCCAGCGGCTCGAAGCAGACGGCTGGTCCCCCGAAGACGCAGAGTCGGAGGCAATTCTCGCTCTGTCCGCACTCGAGGGCGCGCTTGTGCTCGCTCGCGCGCGTCAGGATCCCGCTCCGCTTCACACCTCGGGTCGGCTGCTCTCCGAACGATTGCGGAACGCAGCGCCTCGGCGATAGCGCGTCGGATACGAGAAGCCCCCACGCTGATCGAGTAGTACTACTCATCTGATCGGTTCGGCCAGGCACCAAGCTCGTATCCATGACCACACCGAGCTCTTCCGCTGTCGATCCGCGACTGGTGACAGCTCTGTCTGCCGAGTGCGACAGCATCGGCCGACAGTTGCGTCACATGGGCCAGAACCTGTCGATACTGCAGGCTCAGCTGGCCTCGACCGCCGTGCCCGCGCCGGTAGCTCCGGCACCGGTAGCTTCAGCTCCCGTCGTTCCGGTGCACCCGATGCAGCCGGTCTGTCCTCAGCAGAGCGTGCCCGCCTGGCAGCCACCGGCGTATCCGGTGGCTGCGCCTCGGCAGCCCTGGTGGCAACGCGACGGCGTCATCAGTCGGCTCCTGGCCGCGGCCGGTGTTGCCGTCACCCTGATCGGCGTCGTGATGCTGCTGGTACTTGCCGCGCAAGCCGGATTCTTCGGACCGCCGCTGCGGGTACTCGGTGGCGCACTCCTTTCCGGCGCCTTGGTGTTTGCCGGTGTGCGGGTCCACGGACGCCCAGGCGGCAAAGTGGGGGCGATTGCTCTGGCTGCCACCGGTTTTGCGGGAATGTACCTCGACGTCGTCGCGGCGTCTGTTCTCTACGGTTGGGTGGCGACGCCGCTCGCGGTGGTGATCGCCTTCGGAATTGCTGCGGCCGGCGTTGCTCTGGCGGTGAAATGGGATTCCGAGTCACTGGCGCTCATGATCGTTCTGGGCGCAGCGGTGCTGGCTCCAGTACTGACGTCGGGAATATCGTTGACCCTCATCGGTTTCCTGTTCGCGATCCAGTCGGCGACGTTCTCCGCCCAGCTCGGTCGTGACTGGAAGTACCTGGGAATGGCGCGCACCGTACCGGTGGTTCTCGCGCTGCTCATAGCGACAGCGTCGGAGTCCATATTCAACGAATCCGGTAACAGCTCACTGCAATTGGTGATCAGTGCCGTCGTGGTTGCGGGTGTGGGAGTCGGCTGCGCGATGGCCCTGCAGTGGACGGGTTCGCCTTCGCGTGACGGTGTTGCAGGGGCGTGGTCCACCGCGAACTTTGTTGTCTCGACCCTTCCGCTGATGAGCGTCGGGGCCGTGCTCGGAAACACCGAATCCGCAGTGCTGTACGGAATTGCTGCGGCACTACTTCTTTCCGCTGCAGCGGCGGCCAAGCCTTTGCCGACGCAACTGCGATTCGGACTGGGCGCAACCGGCGCTCTTGCATTGTTGCTGTGCTGCTTGTCCGGGGCGTCGGAATCTCTGGTCGTACCGCTGGTCCTCACCGTCGGCATGATCTTCCTCGGAGTCTCGCTCCACGCGGGTTCGCGCTCCGTCTTCGCTCTCGGAACAGCCTTTGCGGCCATCGGATCGATCGGATACCTCACGACGGTTCCGCCGGAAGCGTTGACGACCGCCCGTGCCGCATCCATGCAACTCGGTGCGATCACGGCACTCTCGAGCCTGACGGCGATAGGCGCACTGGTGATGCTGGTGTGGGCGATTCACCGACTGAAGTTGGTCGCCGATACCAATGCGGCGGTTCTATGGGCGGCCGCAGGGTTCGGTGTCCTCTACGCGGTGACGGGTGCGCTCGTCTCATCAGGCGTCAAAATTTTCGACAGCGCAACCGGATTCGTTGTCGGACACAGCGTTGCCACCATCGTTTGGATGCTTGCCGCCACTTCAGCGCTGGTGCTCGGCCTGAACAACCGTCAGCACGCTCGCGTTTTGCTCGGAGCTGGTCTTGCTCTCACCAGCGCGGCAGTGGCCAAGCTGTTCCTCTTCGACCTGGCCACGCTCAGTGGGCTGGTGCGCAGCGCTGCCTTCCTGGTGGTCGGCTTGCTGCTCCTGCTGGTCGGGACTCGTTATGCACGAGCCTTCGCCAAGCAGGAGCAGGTCAGCTCCGCTTCTGGCGAGCGATGAGCTCGCTGACACTGATGGCGCCCGCGTCGTCAGGTCGGTGCCTGCCGGTGGCGTTGTCGTCACCGTCAGAGGCATCCGAGACTCGGGGCTCGGTGGGACGACGCTCCGGAGCGATCGGTGGAGGCGGCGACTGGGGGGTCGCCTCCACCGAGGTCGGGGTAGAGCCGTTGGTAGCCGAGCCGTTGGAGGCACCGTTCCGGCCCGCACCGTTAGCGCCCGCACCGTTAGCGCTCGAACCGTTGGTACTTGAACCGTTGGTCACAGCTCCATTTGCCGCCGAACCGTTTGTACGCGAAGGCGTCCGAACCACCGGTAGCGGCCGTGAGGCCGGGGGAGTCTGTTCCCGAGCGCGCAGGTCCGACAACCAGCTCTCGATGGGACGCTCGGCCGGCGCCGCTGGTGTGGGGTTTCTGCGCTTGTCGCTGGCGTTCGGTTGCGGCCGGTACGAGGGATTGGGCACCGGTGCCTCGATCAGGTTCTGGGGCGCGCTGGCTGCACTCCCGATATCGAGACGGCGCCGCGGTGCGGGCTTCTCCGCGGCAGGTGTATCCGTGTTCGGTGCCTTGATCGTCATTTCGCTGAGCGGAATGGGCTCGGTGAGGGGATCGGGAACGCGAGGTCCACTTTCCGGCGGTGCGGCCGGGGCAGGGGGCGGCGGCATGACGCGCGAGGCCGCTTCGATCTTGCGCGACTGACCCGGTCCGGCGATCGCACCGACGGGCGCGATCTGTGGGACGTTCGCGAGTACCAGCTCGTTGTCGAGAATCGGCTCACCGAGCCCGATCTTCTGCTGGATCCGCTTCATCCAGGCCGGAGCCCACCAGCAGTCGTCCCCGAGCAGTTTCATGGTCGCCGGGACCAGGAACATTCGGATCAGCGTGGCATCGATGATCAGCGCGGAAATCATGCCGTAGGAGATGTACTTCATCATCACCAGATCGGACAGGCCGAATGCACCGGTGACCACGATCAGGATCAGTGCGGCAGCGGTGATGATCCGGCCGGTATGTGCCGTGCCGATTCGGATGGATTCGGTAGTACTTGCGCCCTGCGCTCGCGCTTCGACCATGCGAGAGAGCAGGAACACTTCGTAGTCGGTCGACAGGCCGTAGACGATAGCGATGATCAACACCAGGACGGGAGACATGATCGGTCCCGGCGTGAAGTTCAGCAGACCCGAACCGTGCCCGTCGATGAAGATCCAGGTCAAGATTCCGAGTGTCGAACCCAGTCCGAGCGCGCTCATCAACGCAGCCTTGATGGGTAGGACGAGCGAACCGAACGTCAAGAACATCAGCAGCGTCGTCAGCAGGATGACGGATACGACCATCAGCGGCAGACGGTCGAGCAACGCATCGACGCTGTCCTGCTCGATGGCCGGAGTACCGCCGACGAGCACAGTTGTGCCCTCGGGCCAATCCGCGGATCGCAGATAGTCGATGGTGGGACGTGCCTCGTTGCGCTCGGTCAGACCGGCTTTGAGGACGTTGACCCCGTCCTTGGTCGCAACCTCCGGGGTGAACTTCTCGACCAGACCCGGCGCAGCGTTTGCGGTCTTGGAAATCTGACCGAGAGTGGTGTTGTCCGCGCCCTCGATGACGAGTCGAACGGGCTCGGTGCGATTGCCCGGGAAGAGTTCGTCGAACTGCGCCTGCGCGACACGCGTGGGGCTGTCCGGGGGCAGGTACGTCTCGTTGATACCGCCGAACTTGATGCCCGTCAGCGGAATGATCATCAGCAGTAGAGCCGCGACGATCGGGACCGCGACCTTGAGCGGATGCTGCATGACCCAGCGGGTGAGCTTGCCCCAGAAACCGTTCTCGATTTCCTCGTTGGTCTTGGTCTGGCGCAGCTTCTTGAAGGTCAGCGCGTCGATCCGCTTACCGAGAATGCCGAGAATCGCGGGAAGAATCGTGATGGACGAGATCGCGGCAAGCATGACGGCAGCAATGGCGCCGTAGGCCACCGATTTGAGGAAGCCCTGCGGGAACAACAGCAGACCGCCGAGGCTGACGGCAACCATGGTCGCCGAGAACATGACCGTTCTGCCCGCCGTCATGACCGTTCGGCGTACTGCGGTCGGGGTGTCGTACCCCTCGGCTATCTCTTCTCGGAAACGGCTGACGATGAACAGTCCGTAGTCGATCGCCAGACCCAGGCCGACCAGAGACACCACCGGCGCAACAAACGCGTTGACCTCGGTGAAGTTGGTGATCAGTCGAATGATGCCGTTGGCGCCGATGACAGTGAGACCGCCGACGATCAGCGGGAGGGCAGCGGCGACGACGCCACCGAAGACGAAGAACAGCAGGACACCGACAGCGGGAATCGCGAGCATTTCCATGCGCTTGATGTCGTTGGCCATCGTGTCGTTGAGTGAATTCGCGACAGGTTGCAGGCCGGCGAGTTGCACGTCGACGCCGTCAATGTAGAACTGCGACTCGACGTCGCGGAAGTTGTTGGACACCGCGGTGTCGTTGTCGCCGGCGATCGCGATGCTGGTGACCGCGTGTTGCTTGGTCTTGTCCGCCAGGGCAGCCACCGAGAGACCGTTGTCGACCTTGAAGTACGAGCCGTTGATCTTCATGATCTGGTCGGGGTTGTCGGCGACGAGCCGCTGCAGATTGTCGATGACCTTCGCTTGGAACTCGGGGTCGTCGACGGTCTTGCCCTCCGGCGCCGTGTACAGCGCCAGAACGTCACCCGTCGTGCTGCGTCCGAACGTGCCGTCAGCGAGTTTTGCAGCCTCTACCGATTCCGACCCTGGATCGTCCCAGCCGCTCTGGCTGAGATGATCCTGCAGGCTCAGGCCGTACGCAGCGAGCCCGAGGAGCCCCGCCACCATGACAGCGATGACGGTGAAGCGGGCTCGATAGACGATGCTTCCCCAGCTGGCGAACACTGATCAACTCCTACTCGGCAACACTTTTTCGCCCGATGAGCAGGGCAGAAAGCGGTCGGAACGGCTGCAACCAGGCGCCCTCGTCGGGCAGGGTGTCCAGGCTTACCCGTGGCAGAGGCTCACGGAAGACACCTGGGATGTCCTCGAGATCGACGAAGTCCAAGATATCGGACGACACAGCCCAGCTGGCGTGTTCACGGAACCCGAGAACCTGCACGGGGATGCCGGTTGCTGCGATGTCCTCGAGGGGTTCGCGGAACGCTTGGCCGTCGGCGGACGCGACCATGATTCCGGCGAGGCCCTCGCCGTACCTGAGCGCGATGTGCTCGAGCATGTCCGAATCGACATCACTGTCTTCATCGACCTTCGGCTTGGCGAACACCGCGAAACCCACGTTACGCAAGGCTTCGACCCAAGGACGAACGACGTCGGCGCTGCCGGAGGCGATGTTGGTGAAGACGGTCGCTTCGGGCTCGAGCGTGCCGCTGTTCTGTGCGGACAGTTCGGCGGTGCGAGAGAGCAGCCAGCGACCCAACGCGTCGAATCGTGGCCGGTAGGCGGCGGTAGGCCGGCCACCGAGGATGGCGCCGAGGCCCATGTCGAGGTTAGGGGCGTCCCAGACCAGAAGCACCCGCTTGGGGTGGCGGGAGTCACGACCGAAGTCGAGAGGAGATTCCGACGACGTCACGTCGTCGGATAGCTGTTCGCTGACGCTCATGCTCTGATCTTCCCCCATATAAGCTCGGTGATTGCACTTCCGACCTTATGGGCTTTGTCCTCGAACTTGGTGACCGGACGCTCGTGGGTCATCGGAGACTCCCAGTCGAGCGCGGTCAGCAGCGGCTCGGCATTGCCGGCTTCTTCGATCCATTCGGCGTACTCGGCGTGATCGGTTGCCACGTGCAGCACTCCGCCAGGCTTGAGGCGGTTCGCGATCAGCGCGAACGTCGGCCCCTGCAGCAGGCGACGCTTGTGATGGCGGGCCTTGGGCCACGGATCCGGGAAAAACACCCGGACACCCGTCAGCGACTCGGGCGCGACCATGTTCTCCAGTACGTCCATCGCGTCACCGCGCAGTACGCGGACGTTGGGAATCTCTTCACGTTCGACCTGCTGCAGAAGCTGCGCGAGCCCCGGGCGATACACCTCGATCGCGATCAGGTTCACGTGCGGCTCCGCCTTGGCCATTGCGGCCGTCGCGGTGCCGGTACCCGAACCGATCTCGATGATCAGGGGTGCTTCGCGTCCGAACCAGGCGTTCGCGTCGAGCGGTGTGTCCGAGACTTCGGCGCCGATGAGCGGCCACTGACGGTCCCAAGCCTGCTGCTGTGCGTCGGTCAGAGCACCCCGGCGAGAGCGAAAGCTGGTCACTCTCGGATGGAGACGGGACCCCTTGGTGTGGTCCGTCTGCCCCGTGTCTGGGGTCTGCGGTGCATGCTGATCGGCTTCGTTCACGAACCCATTGTCACGCATGACCCCCGTTTAGCGCAGACGGGTCTGAAGTTTGAGTTGAGACTTTCCGCGGAAAGTCCTGAATCCGCCGACTTCGGACAGTCGACGAAAGGGTGGTGTCACCTGCCGTCCTTGCCGAGAACCTGACAGAATCTCACCGACACGATGGGGACGTGGGGTGGGGATGAACACAGGATTTGCATGCCGTGATTGGTCACGAATGTTGCCCGCAGAATCGATCGACGACGCCTGCGCGGAGCCGATCGACCAGTTGCGCGCTCTGGCATATCGGCTGACGTCGATCGATTCGGGAGCCGCGGAGACGGTTCACTCCGTGCTCGGATCGCTGACTGCGCCGCTCGAGCTGGTGGTCGCCGGACGGGCAGGGGTGGGGCGGTCGTCGTTGGCGCGGATCCTGGGGCGCGACGACCGGTTCTCGCGCAGAGTCGTCGGCGCACCGGTTGTGTTGACCGAGTCGCGGGCATTCGACGTCCCCGGAACGTCGAACCCCGATCTGGGTCGTCGTTGCGTCGTCTACGTAGTGGTCGACGCGGTCCGCGACGTCGACCGCCGAGTCATCGCCCGAGTCTCGGATCGGGCGGTGGTGGCTGCGAACAAGGCCGACCTGTTCGGGCCGCGCTGGGACGAGGCACTGGGACGGGCGGCGGAAATCTCGGAGACCGTCGGCGTGCACACGGTTCCGGTGGAGACGTTGACCGGGCGCGGCGTCGAAGAGTTGTTCGCGGCCCTCGGCCCTGTCCTGGAGACGCAGTGGTGGCGCCGGGTCGAGCGGATCGGCCCGGAGCTGACGCAATCTGCCTCGCGCAACACCGCCGGTAGAGACGAGATCGAGATGTATCTGAGGTCGGACTCCGCGGTGTTGTTCGGTGCCGCGGCGGCGATGACGAGCCCCGAAATTCGAGCCCTGCGTCAAGGCGAGCCTCCCGATCCTCGTACCGCTGACGACGCGGGCACGTGCAGTCGATGGTGGGGCCGGCTCGTGGACGAGTCGGAACAGGCTCCGCAACAAAGGGTCTCACTGATTCGCCGCGGGTATGTGCGTCGGTGGGCGCAGCTCGGGGGCGATCGCTCCGCTCCGGTAGCGACCGATGAATAGCGTTTCGGTACTTCCGGATTCGGTGCTGCGCGTGGTGCAGCGATGGAATCCGGCATCCGATCCGGGTCGCCAGGTCGCCGCCGAAACATCCAGTGGCACTCGCATTTACGTCGTCGGCCCGTCGAGGTGTGGACGGGAAGACGTCGCGCAGATGTTCAGTGCTTCGGATAATTGTTCGACAGTGACACGCGAGGTGGACGCCGACGTCGTACTTCTGGTCGTCGACGCCGCCAGTGTGATCGGGCGCGAGGATCTTCATCTCCTCGACGATGCCGCCGAGAGCGGAACCCCGGTGGTGGTGGCGCTGACCCGCGTCGACGTCTACCGAGACTGGCAGGCTGTGCGCCGGCGTGATGCCGAGATTCTCACTTCGCACTGCACCGCTTTTGCTCAGGCCCCGGTGGTCCCGATTGCGCCTGGTCAAGAGCAGTCGCTCGTCGAGGTCGTGAGACGGGTGGCACGGGAGAGGGAAGCAGGCGGTTCGGATTCCGGTGTCATCGCACAGACGCGCCGGATGATCGAGATGGAGATCCGGAATCTGCGTGACAGGGTTCCTGGGGCCGAACTGCGGGCCGAGCGATCACAGCTGCTCGCAGACCGTGACGGTCGGCGAGGCGAACGCCTGGTGCAGGTCCGAAGCAGACTGCAGCGAGCGCGCGGGGATCTGTTGCAACAGATCGCCGACGCAACCCGGGCGACGGTCGCGGGGGCACGTGCCTGGGTCGACGCGGCCTCGCGAGCCGAATTGGGCAGCATGCCGGTGCGGTTGCAGCACGAGGTCGACCATCACACCCGGGTCTTCGATGCCGCGATGGCGGCAGCGGTGGAAGTGGCGGGCACGACCGGGTACATACCTTCCCCACGGATTCCGGAGAACCCGCCGGGGCGTCAGCGCGGAAACGAGGAACGCGTGACAATTCTTGTCGGCGCGTCCGCGGGCCTCGGTCTCGGCCGGATCGCGGTGACTCCGCTGGAGATGATTCCGGCCCTGGAGTTCGCGAGCATCCCCGTGACGTTGGTTCTGGGTGGGGCCGCGGCCTGGTGGTTGGCGCGAACTCGCGGGCTGATGGCGGATCGTGCCCACTCCAGGTCGTGGATCGTCGAATCGATGTCGACCGTTCGCACACAGTGGGAGCAGCGAGTGCAGAGCGTGCTGCTCGAGGCCGAGGCAGATCTGGGAGCGGCGATCATGGCGGAGAGCCGCGAGCAGTTGGCGTCGGCGCAGGCCCGAATCGCGGAGATCGACGGTGAACTTCGTGAGCTTGCTGCGGCCAGATCGGGTCAACTGGCGTCGTGCGAGCGCGACCTCGCCGTTTTGAACGCCGCCTACTGACGTTTCGCGAGTGCAGAGTTCTCCACAGCGCCGCAATTTCGGCCACGACTGATCGACGGGGTCTGGTAATACTGAGCGGACGGTTTCGGTAGGGGTTGCCGAAGCAGTAGGTCACCATCCAGTAGGGGGAGTAATGGACGCATTTCTGATCACGCCCGGACACATCGACGGGCACGGCTTCGACGCCGAACCACTCGATCCGGGGCGTATCGAGCCCGAGACTTTCGGGCCCTCGTCGGGACCGGTCGACGCCGGCGACCTGAACTTCGACGCCTTCGACTTGGACAGTGACGGAACGGTCGACAGCCGTGTCGTCCACACCGACGACGCCGTCGTGATCGTGTCCGATTTCGATCGTGACGGTAGCGCCGACCGCCTCACCATGATCGAGGCGGACGGGGATTACTCGGCCTGGGAATGCCGTCGAGACGACGAAGGCGCCCTCGTGTGGCAGAAAATCGATGCCGGAGCGCTCTGAAAAGCTTCCGTTTATGTGCTCTGAGCGCCGGGTAGGCACCTGAACACACCAACTGAATCGTTTCTGTGACATTTCTGACCGCACCCGATTACCTGCAGGTGAACAGCCAGCGTTAACCTCAATACATAGGACACCCGGCGTCCGTGAAATCCACGTGAGTGGATGACGCGGCTGGACCCCGTCGAGAGGGGGACACCGGGATCGACTGGTATCGGGGCGCTGCAGTTCGCATCCGGTGTCACGAGAACCCGGTTCCGGCTCACCCCAGGAGAGTTTGATGACCTCAGCGACCATTCCCGGTCTCAATGGAACTGACGGCACGCCCCCCACGCAGCACAAGGAACTGCTTGCATGGGTGCAAGAGGTTGCCGAACTCACCCAGCCTGATCGCGTCGTCTTCGCAGACGGCTCGGACGAAGAATGGGACCGACTGACAACGAAGTTGGTCGAGGCAGGAACCTTCACCCGCCTCAACGACGAGAAGAAGCCGAACTCTTTCCTCGGCAACTCCGATCCGTCCGATGTCGCGCGAGTCGAATCGCGTACGTACATCTGCTCGAAGGAAGAAATCGACGCAGGCCCCACCAACAACTGGATGGACCCCGCGGAGATGCGCACCCTCATGGGTGACCTGTACCGCGGTTGCATGCGTGGACGCACCATGTACGTCGTGCCGTTCTGCATGGGCCCCCTCGACGCCGAGGACCCGAAGCTGGGCGTCGAGCTCACCGATTCCGAGTACGTCGTCGTCTCCATGCGCGTCATGACCCGCATGGGCAGCAAGGTTCTCGACAAGCTCGGCACCGACGGATTCTTCGTCAAGGCGCTGCACTCGCTGGGCGCTCCGCTGGCCGAAGGCCAGGAAGACGTCGCATGGCCGTGCAACGACACCAAGTACATCACCCACTTCCCCGAGGATCGTGAGATCTGGAGCTTCGGTTCCGGCTACGGCGGAAACGCTCTCCTGGGCAAGAAGTGCTACTCGCTGCGTATCGCTTCGGCAATGGCGCACGACGAGGGCTGGCTGGCCGAGCACATGCTCATCCTCAAGCTCATCTCGCCCGAGGACAAGGCCTACTACATCGCGGCGGCATTCCCCTCCGCTTGTGGCAAGACCAACCTCGCGATGATCCAGCCGACCATCCCCGGATGGCGCGCCGAGACCCTCGGTGACGACATTGCCTGGATGCGTTTCGGTGAGGACGGACAGCTCTACGCGGTCAACCCGGAATTCGGTTTCTTCGGCGTGGCTCCCGGCACCAACTGGTCGTCGAACCCCAACGCCATGCGCACCATCGACCAGGGCAACACGGTCTTCACCAACGTCGCTCTGACCGACGACGGTGACGTCTGGTGGGAAGGCCTCGAAGGCGACCCGCAGCACCTGATCGACTGGAAGGGCAACGAGTGGACGCCCGAGTCGGGCACCCATGCGGCTCATCCCAACTCGCGTTACTGCACCCCGATGTCGCAGTGCCCGATCATGGCTCCCGAGTGGGACGACCCGAAGGGCGTGCCGATCTCGGCAATCCTGTTCGGTGGACGCCGCAAGACGACGGTTCCGCTGGTCACCGAGGCTCGCGACTGGCAGCACGGCGTCTTCATGGGTGCAACGGTCGGCTCCGAGCAGACCGCAGCAGCCGAAGGCCAGGTCGGTACGGTTCGCCGCGATCCGATGGCGATGCTGCCGTTCCTCGGCTACAACGTCGGTGACTACTTCCAGCACTGGATCGACCTCGGCAAGTCCGCGGACGCGTCCAAGCTCCCCAAGGTCTTCTACGTCAACTGGTTCCGCCGCGGCGACGACGGACGCTTCCTGTGGCCAGGCTTCGGCGAGAACTCTCGCGTCCTGAAGTGGATCGTCGAGCGCATCGAGCACAAGGCTGCCGGCATCGACACCCCGATCGGCGTCGTTCCCACCGGATCGGCACTCGACATCGAAGGCCTGGACGTGTCGGACGCCGACATCACCGAGGCCCTCGCGGTCAACATCGACGAGTGGAAGGCCGAGATCCCGCTCATCGAAGAGTGGTTCGACTTCGTCGGCGAGAAGCTGCCGACCGGCATTCGTGACGAGTTCGAAGCTCTGAAGCAGCGGTTGGCCTGATAAACCGCCCCCGTATGTAGTGGCCTGATGCCGCATTGGTTCAATTTGATGAACCGATGCGGCATCGGTCGTCTGTATGCCCTTGCCTGTAGCCGTTAAGCAGTTCAGCCGTTATGCAGTTCAGCCGTAAAGCAGTGATCAGCGAGCGGGTCGACACACTCGATCCTCAGGAGGACCAGATATGAGCGGGATCTACAACAACGTGACCGAATTGGTCGGGCGCACCCCGATCGTGCGGCTCAACCGTCTGACCGAGGGCCTGGACGCACAGGTCGCCGTCAAGCTCGAGTTCTACAACCCGGCCAACAGCGTCAAGGACCGGATCGGCGTGGCGATCATCGACGCCGCCGAGAAGTCCGGTGCACTCAAGCCCGGTGGCACGATCGTCGAGGGCACCAGTGGTAACACCGGTATCGCACTCGCCATGGTCGGCGCTGCTCGCGGCTACAAGGTCATCCTGACCATGCCCGAGACCATGTCCACCGAGCGTCGCGTGATGCTGCGTGCTTACGGCGCCGAGATCGTCCTGACCCCGGGCTCCGAGGGCATGGCCGGTGCAGTCGCCAAGGCCAAGGAAATCGTCGAGCAGACCGAGAACGCAGTCTCGGCCAGCCAGTTCGCGAACCCGGCCAACCCGGCCATCCACGAGGCCACGACGGGCGAAGAGGTCTGGGCCGACACCGACGGCGCCGTCGACATCTTCGTGTCCGGCATCGGCACCGGCGGCACCATCACCGGCGTCGGACGCACCCTTCGCAAGTACAAGCCCGAGGTCAAGATCGTCGGCGTCGAGCCCATCGACTCGCCGATCCTCAACGGTGGACAGCCCGGCCCCCACAAGATCCAGGGAATCGGCGCGAACTTCGTGCCCGACATCCTCGATCGTGAGATCTACGACGAGATCATCGACGTTTCGTTCCCCGATTCCATCGAGGTCGCTCGCGCACTCGGTACCCAGGAAGGCATCCTGGGCGGCATCTCGTCCGGCGCCATCGTCTGGGCCGCACTCGAGTTGGCGAAGCGTCCGGAAAATGCCGGCAAGCTGATCGTGGCTGTCGTGTGCGACTTCGGCGAGCGTTACATCTCCACCCCGCTGTTCGAACACATCCGGGACTGAGACTTGTGAGTATCCTCGGGACAATTCGCGAGGACCTGCAGGCTGCGCGCGGTCAGGATCCTGCCGCGCGCAGCAATGTGGAGAACGCGCTCGTTTATTCAGGGCTGCATGCCATTTGGGCGCATCGGGTTGCGCATCGCATGTGGGCCGTCCCCGCCTTACGTGGCCCGGCGCGAGTGCTCTCGCAGCTGACGCGCTTCGTCACCGGCATCGAGATCCATCCGGGTGCCACCATCGGTCGACGGTTCTTCATCGACCACGGCATGGGCGTCGTGATCGGGGAGACGGCCGAAGTCGGTAACGACGTGATGCTCTATCACGGTGTCACTCTCGGTGGTCGCTCGCTCGAGCAGGTCAAGCGTCACCCGACGCTGGGTGACCGGGTCACCGTCGGCGCTGGTGCCAAGATCCTCGGACCTGTCGTCATCGGTGAAGGTAGCGCTATCGGCGCCAATGCCGTTGTCACCAGAGATGTTCCGGCCGAATCCATCGCGACGGGTATCCCGGCGGTGGCGCGGCCACGGACTACCAAGGAGAAATTGGTGGACCCGAACAGTTACATCGATCCTGCGATGTACATCTGAAGCTGTCCTTCTTCGATGGCCACCCCTCGTGCAGACGGCGGGTGGCCATCGGCGTCTGCTCAGGCTCGCGTCAGGCGCCACCCGAGACGTCCCAGTACGGAGGCCGTCAAAGCGCCCAGCGCTGCTCCGATCAGGGGGTAGCAGGCCAGGACGAGCCAGCGCGGTCCGTCTAAGGGTTCGTAGGCGGTGGCTATCGTCGATTCGTTGTCCCGAGCCATCTGCATGTCCCGAAATGGTACGTAGGAACCCTGATAGACGATTGTCTCGTCGGGACTGGTCATCACGTCGATCAGACTGCCCACCAGGGGAATTCCCCCGACGACAAATCCCAGAACCGCCAGAATCACGATCAGTGCGCGCATCGAACAAGCCTATCGCCCGGCCGTAGAGTTCAGACTGTGATCGACGGTTCTTCGGGCGTCGAGAGGGTCAGGATCGCCCGCACGACACGTGGGCTCTGCTCGAGTGAGCGTTCGAGTTCGCGCAACGTGTGGGCCACACGGGATTCCGCGTAGTCACCGACCAGGTCGACGCTGGCCACCAGGTATACCTGCCGCGGCCCGAGGTATTCCATGCGCAGGAACGTGATTCGGTTGATCTCGGGCAGTCGGGTGAGAGCCTCGACGGCTGCTGCTCGCAGCGTCGGCGAGGCCTCTTCGCCGACCAGGAAGCGGCGGTTGCGGTCGATCAAGATGATCGCGATGACCCCGAGGAGAATGCCGACGAAGATGGAACCGAGGGCGTCGGGGATCGGTGAGCCGGTGATCTGGTGCAGCAGAACACCGACGAACGCGATGACCAAACCGATAAGTGCCGCAGCGTCTTCGGCGAACACGGCCCGGGTCGTCGGGTCGGAGGTGTTGAGCGCCTGGGCCATCACGTCGCGGTTCACGGCAGATGCTTCGGTGCGGAGCTGCTTGTACGCCTGCCGGAACGAGATGCCTTCGAGGATGAACGAGACGCCGAGGACTGCGTAGGCGACACCGAAGTCGGTGGCCGGTTCGGAATGGAACAGTTCCTGGATGCCGTGGGTGATCGACACACCCGCGCCGAGTGCAAACAGTCCGAGGGCGGCGAACATCGACCAGATGTAGGCCTCCCGGCCGTACCCGAGTGGCTGGTCTCGGTCGGGAACCCTTTTCGAGCGGCGGTTCGCGATCAGCAACAGCACTTCATTGCCGGTATCGGCCCAGGAGTGGGTGGCCTCGGCGACCATCGATGCAGATCCGGTGACGATGGCGGCCGCCGTCTTGGCCCCGGCGATCAGCGCGTTAGCCGCAAACGCCAGTACGACTGTCGTGGTGCTCTCGTCGCCGTTTCCCGTCGGCTCGGCCTTGGGTTCGATGCTCACGAACTTCAGGCTAGGCGGGTGGCGACGGTTTCGTGCGGTGACGCTCGGCGACGGAGCGCAGCAGTGTGTCGACGGCGTCGTGGAACTGCGTCAGGCCCGGCTCTTCGACGGGAAAGTGCCCGCACCCGTCCAGCATCACGAATTCGGTGGGTGCGTTGATGCGGCGGAGGAACTGCAGGCTCAGTTCGGGTGGCGTCCATCGGTCGTCGGCCGGGTGGGTGAGCAGAACGGGCGTCGTCCGAAATGCTTCGGGTGCGGTGTGCTCGAACGAGAAGTAGCTGCTGAGGAATCCGAGTGGCACCCGAACACCGCCACCGCGCGGATCGGTTGCGCACAGCGTCGCGAGTTCACGGTTGCTGCTCATGTTCGCGACGTCGGCGACCCAACGGATGGGCACGCGGATACGGCCCACCAGACTTTCGGTGCGGCGCATCAGGGGAGCGCCATAGACACCCATCGGGCCAAACCGCGCCGCGGCAGCTCTGGCCGACGGATTCGAGGGATCGAGCAGACAGGTGGCGACGACGGCGTCGGCCAGACCGGTTCGCGCGGCTACCTCGTAGGCCAGCAGACCGCCGATGCTGGCTCCCAGAAGCACCAGCGGCCGATCGTCGGCTGCTTTCTCGGCCCGGACGAGGTCACAGAGGAGTTCGACCCACTGCTCGTACCGGACGCCGGCGGGATCGCCTACGACGGTGTCGCCGTACAGCGGAAGATCGGGGAAGAGGACTTCGGCTCCGAGTTTCACGCCGATCCCCGCGAACGGCCACAACGCGCCCGAGTACCCGCCGGCGCCGTGGATACCGAGAACCCGAACCGGCGCGTCTGGAACCACTGCCCGTGCGACGTGGACGGTGTTGCCGTTCCACTCCCACCACGTCGTGGTCGGCTCCGGCATGTGGGCGGTGTACCGGTCGGGCATAAACTTCGAGTAATCGGCGCTGGTCACCTACACAATTCTCGGTACCGGCGTCGCGGCTGACAACTCGCATCGGAGGACCGTGTCGACTCGGCGGAAAAGGCCCTCCCAGCAGCGCTCGAGGGCTACCTACGACGCGATCCTGGAGGCAGCTACTCGCGTTTTCGCGTCGGAGGGCATGGCGGCGACCACCAACCGGATCGCTGACGAGGCAGGCGTCTCGGTGGGCTCGCTCTACCAGTATTTCGGCGACAAGTACGAGATCCTCTCGGAGTTGGCGAACCGTCACGTGAGTGCCGCGCGGGAGAGTTTTGCGGTCTGCCTTGCCGACATCGTCGAGCGTGAACTCACTCCGGACGAGGCTGTCAGGTCGTTGGTGGAGTGCGCGATCGAAGTGAACAGTAATCCGCGACAGTTCTTTCACCTGCTCTACGATCAGGTTCCTCGGACCCCTGAGCTCATCGAACAGGTCGAAGGAATGAATCGGCAACTGGTACTGGGTTTTTCGGAATACTTGCAGAGTCGTGGTTTCAGTGTGGACGATGCGTTGTTGACGTCGCGGTTGACTGTGACTGCCGTGGACGGCCAGGTGCATCGGGTTGTGCTGGAATCGGATTCACCCGAAGAACTTCGCGTGCGAACGGAAGCCGTCGTGCGGCAGGCGAGATCGATGATCGCGTCGGAATCCTGATCCGGTGTATCGAATGGTGACTGCGGTCCGTTATGGTTCTGACGTCATCATCGAGGTAATGGGAAGTCGGTGCAATTCCGGCGCGGTCCCGCCACTGTGAGGTCGTCCACGCGTCGACCGTAGCCAGATACCACCCTCGTTGACGTTGTGTCATGCCACGAGGATGGATCGGTCACACCATGAATGCTGTTGGCGGAGCTCTGTCTCCACCTACCCACCTGCCTTCGCCGAAGGCCGGTGCGCCTCGAGGACGGCTCAGTCCGGGTATCGTGCTGCCCGCTCTGCTGGTCGTCACCGTGCTCTCTGCTTTGTGCGCGTTGGCATTCGGATCCGAGATGCTCCCTGTGTCCACTGTGGTGGACGCGGTGCACTCGCGCTTCGGAGGCGCACCCGTCACGCGTTCCGAACTTGCGATCGTGTGGGGAATCAGGGCACCGCGGGTACTGCTCGGTCTGGCCGTCGGCGCTGGTCTTGCCGTCGCCGGCGCGGTGGTGCAAACCCTCGTCCGTAACGCTCTTGCCGATCCCCACCTGCTGGGAGTGTCGTCCGGCGCGAGTGTCGGTGCCACCGCCGTCATCACCACCGGACTGTTCGCCGGCGCCGGAGTGTGGGCGCTCAGCTTCGGCGCGATGATCGGAGCACTGGGAGCTGCGATTCTCGTCTTCACCATCGCGACGCTGCAAGGCGGCATCACTCCACTGCGATTAGTTCTGACCGGCACCGTTACTGCATCCGCCCTGTCGGCGATCGCGAGTTTTCTGGTGCTGCGTACCAATGATTCCCAGGCCGCGCAGTCCGTATTGTTCTGGCTCCTGGGAAGTTTGGCCGGGGCATCCTGGGACAAGTTGTGGGCGCCGGTCATCGTTGTGTTCCTGCTGACGGCAGCGGTATTCGCGCTGCACGGTTGGTTGGATGCGCTGGCGGCCGGGCCGGACGTCGCCGCTTCGCTCGGTATTCCCATCCGAACCCTGCGAAACGTGTTGTTCGGCGTGCTGGCAGCGTTGGTCGGCACGATGGTTGCAGTGTCCGGCGCGATTGCCTTCGTAGGCTTGGTTATTCCGCACGTCACACGCATGATCGTCGGAGCCAGACATCGAGTGGTATTGCCGGCGGCAGCGCTGATCGGCGCGTCGTTCCTGGTGTGGGTCGACGTCGTGGCGCGGACCTCGTTGCGGCCGACCGAGATCCCGCTGAGCGTGGTGACCGGGGTGATCGGTGCCCCGCTGTTTCTCCTGCTTCTCGGCCGTCGGCGCTACCGATTTGGTGGCAGTTCGTGAGCGCCCGCGCCCTGGCGCTGACAGCGTCCGGAGTCGTTGTCCGTATCGACCGTCGAACCATCGTCAAAGGCGTCGACATCGCGGCTGACGCCGGCGCAGTGGTCGGCGTGGTTGGTCCGAACGGTTCGGGCAAGTCGACGTTCTTGCGGGCTCTTTCCGGCCTCGGGCCGATCGCCGACGGCGACGTTCGCGTCGGCGACGAGTCGGTCCACGCGATGTCCGCGCGGTCGCGGGCCAAAGCCATTTCTTTTGTGGCGCAGGAAGAGCAGAGTCCCGCCGATTTGTTGGTGCACGAGTACGTGACTCTGGGCCGCACACCACATGCAAAGCCCTGGAGTCTCGGCGGCAAGGACGAGAAGGCCGTCGTCGATCGTGCTCTGGGCGAGGTCGGAATGATCGAGCACCGGTTCTCTTCCATGGACACGCTGTCCGGGGGGGAGCGTCGGCGGGTGTTTCTCGCCCGGGGACTCGCACAGGACGCCGGCGTGCTCATCCTCGACGAGCCGACCAATCATCTCGACATCCGGCACCAACTCGAACTGCTCGATCTGGTCCGGTCGCTGGACCGGACGGTGATCATGGCACTGCACGACCTCGATTTGGCTGCAGCAGTGTGTGATCGGGTGCTCGTTCTCGCGGATGGCGTGGGCCATGCGTTCGGCCATCCCTCCGACGTTCTCACGACCTCGGTCGTGGCAACTGTTTTCGGCGTCGAGACATTCGCGCTCGTGAACCCGGTTACCGGCCGTTCACACCTCGTATTCGAATCACGAAATCCTCAACCACAACACACATTTTCGGAGAGTGCACTTTGATACACGTCAAGACCCGAGCGTCGTTCGGTGCGGTCGCAGCCGCAACAGCGTTGTTGGCCGTGTCCGGATGCTCGGCAACCGCGCCCGTCGACGAATCCGCGGACAAGACTTCGGTCACGCTGGAGAACTGTGGAACGGAAAGCACTTTCCAACGTCCGATCGAAAAAGTTGTTGCGACAAGCAATGCGGCCAATATCGGCACCATTCTCCGAGTCGGCGGTCTGGATCGCCTCGCTGCCGTCGTGTTGAACACGAACAACGACGCGGTCATGGACTCGATGTTCGGTCCCGGTATCGCCGACGTTCCACACCTGGACGGAACGATCACGATGGAGACGATTCTGGGTAAGCAGGCGGACCTGGTGGTCGGGTCCTACAGCGGCTTGTTCAAGGGCGCCTCCGGCGTGACGCCGGAATCACTGCAGAGCAACAATATCGATGCATATGTCATCTCCGACAGTTGTCGGCAGAGCGCCGCCGCGGATTCCGCGCTCGGAACGATGGGGCCGTGGGATGCTCTCCGTGCGGACGTGACCAATTACGGAAAGCTGTTCGGAACCGAGGACACCGCCGCCCAGGCTCAGACCGAATTGGATTCGCGTTTGGCGCGTCTGGAGTCGGCCCCGGATGCCGCCGACAAGCCGAAGGTACTGATCTACGACAGCGGTGAAGAAGATCTGTACACCAGTGGAGGCAACGGAGCCCCCAACGGAATCATCGACGCGGCCGGAGGAACCAACGTGTTCGCCGATGTCGACAACACCTGGTTCAAAGCGAGCTGGGAGACCGTAGCGAAGTCCGAACCCGACGTCATCGTGATCATGGACTACAAGAAGAGCGCTGACGAAGTACAGGGGAAGATCGACGCGATCAAGAGCCGAGAAGGCCTACGCGACCTCGACGCCGTCAAGCAGAACCGCTTCGTCGTACTTCCGCTCGCCATGTTCACCAGCGGATTCCCCAACATCTACGGCGCGGAACAGTTGCGCGCGAAGATCGAAGAGTTCGGGCTGGCTCCGTCGAGCAGCATCGACTGGACAACCGCGCCGTCGGCATGAGCGACAATCGGTCCTCGCGTCGGGTGATCGTCGTATTACGGCCGACTGTCAGTGGCCTGGACGAGTCGGCTGCACGGCGGATGCTCGACGCTGTTCAGGCGGGCACAGACGTCGACGTTTGCGTTGCGTACCTCGATGTCGCGTCGCCGAGCCTTCACGAGGAACTCGATCGAGCGCGTACCGATGACGTGGACAAGGTCGTGTTGATTCCCGTTGCGGTTCCGAGGGATCGGTACCTGCTCACGTGGACCAGCAAGGCGGTCGCGAACTGGCGTGAAACCCGGATCGACGCCGAACTGGAAGTGTCGCTACACGAATCGGAATCTTTGGAAGGTGCAGTGGCCGCGCAGGTGATCGACGAACTCGACTCGGCGGGAAAGCCGATCTCTGCCAGTCCGGCGTCGTATCGCAGTCCGGCCTGGTCCGTGATCGAACCGCATGAGACTCATCTGTTGGTGTGCAAGGGCCCGCGCTGTATGGCGTACGGAGCGGGACCGTTGCACCGGGCCATGAGCGCCGCGGCCAAAGGAACGTCGGCAAAGGTGACGGGAACGGGTTGTCTGAGCCCGTGCAACCTTGGGCCGTTGGTGATCGCGAACCCTGGTGGTACGTGGTTCGGTCATGTGAACGCCGGAGATGCCGACGCGTTGGTGTCCGGTCACGAGGATCACTTGGTGGATCACGTTCTGGACCGATAGATGCAGAGTCGGTGAGAGCAAAGAACCCGCTGAGCGAGACGTGCGCTCAGCGGGTTCTGTTGTCCTGTCTCAGGAACCGAACGGAAGGGTTCCCGGCGGGATCTGGTATCCACTGCTGCCGACGGAGGCGCTGCCCCAGAGTGCGAGGAAAGCGTTGATGGCGTTGGTGAGCATATGAATGTCCTTTGTGAGATGACTGATTCGTTTTCGACGGTACCGGGTGGATCTGTGGATTCGCTGGGAGTTGGCACCCATTTCATGGGGTTGACACCCGTTCCGGCAGGTCGGAACGGGTGCCAACTGTCAGCAAAGGGTGCTGGCCTCGTGTAGGTCAGCCCACGTAGCCGGGCGGCATGAGTACGGACTTGGTCTCGCAGAAGGCTTCGAGGCCCTCAGGTCCGTTCTCGCGACCGATACCGGAGTTCTTGTAACCACCGAACGGTGATCCGGGATCGAAGGCGTACCAGTTGATCGCGTAGGTACCCGTGCGGATCTGCGCGGCAACTTCGAGTCCGTGATCGATGTCGGTGGTCCACACCGATCCGGCGAGGCCGTAATCGGAATCGTTGGCGATCTTGATGGCCTCGTCCTCGGAGTCGTACGGAATCACCGAGAGAACGGGTCCGAAGATCTCTTCACGTGCGATGGTCATCGAGTTGTGCACGTCGGCGAAGATCGTCGGCTCGACGTACCAGCCCTTGTCCAGGCCGGCGGGACGTCCACCACCGAGTACGACGCGTGCGCCTTCTTCCTTGCCCTTGGCGATGTATCCCTCGACGCGCTCGCGCTGCTTCTCGGAGATCAGCGGGCCGAGTTGTGCTGCGGGATCGGACGGATCGCCGACGGTCATGAAGCCTGCCGCGGTCTTCATTCCCTCGATGACCTCGTCGTAACGCGAACGGGGAGCGAGGATTCGGGTCTGAGCGACACAGGCCTGACCGGTGTTCATCAGGCCGGACATGACGAGCATAGGCATTCCGGCGGCGATGTCGGCGTCCTCGAGGATGATCGCGGCGGACTTGCCACCCAGTTCGAGGGAGCAGCGCTTGAGGTTCTGCGCGGCGATGGCACCGATCTTGCGGCCGACGGCACTGGATCCGGTGAAGGTGATCTTGTCGATGCCCGCATGAGAGACCAGGTATTCGCCGGTCTCGGCTCCGCCGGGGAGTACCGAGATGACGCCTTCGGGAACACCTGCCTCGGTGAAGATCTCGGCGATCACGTGGACGGAGAGAGGGGATTCGGGTGCGGGCTTGAGCAGTACGGTGCAGCCGGCGAGCAGTGCGGGTGCCAGCTTGTTGATCGCCAGGAACAGCGGGACGTTCCAGGCCAGCACGGCGGCGACGACGCCGACGGGCTCACGGGTCACCTTGGTCTGCCCGAATGCGCCGGTGCGCTTCTCTTCCCACGCGAACTTGTCGGCCAGCTCGGCGTAGTAGCCCAGTGTCGCCATCGACGGGGTCTGCTGCATCATGCCGACCATGGCGGGCGGCTGGCCCATCTCGTTGGAGATGAGCTGGTTGATCTCCGCGCTGCGCTCTTCGATCAGCTTGGCGGCCTTGGCGAGGATCGCGCCGCGCTCGGCGGGGGTGGTGCGTGACCACGGTCCCTCGAACGCCGAGCGGGCTGCGGACACGGCCGCGTCGATGTCTGCCGGTGCTGCGATGGGACAGCTGCCGACGCGCTCCTCCGTTGCGGGAGAGAACACTTCGAGTACCTGGTCGGTGGCCGGGGCCACCCATGCTCCACCGATGTAGAGCTTGTCGTAGTCAGTCATCAATTCATTCCTCGGTGTTGTCGGTCGCCGCGAGGGCATACGCGTCGTCTGCCTGTGCGGTGTCGGTGAAACTGGTGAATCCGTATTTCTCGTGCGGTCCGATGGCGGCTACCTCGAAGAGACCGGTGCCGGTATGGGTGTTCGCGCCTTCGGTGAGCGTGAAGGACGCGAGATTGTCGACGGGGGAGAACATGCGTTGGAACGGTTCGATCTCGTGGACCTTGTGGCGCAGGCCCTGTACGACGAGTTCGCCCTGCCACATTCCGTGACGCCAGTCCTGTTCGAGTCCGTAGCCGGTGCCGATTCCGATGTAGTTGGCCAGCAACAGTTCGCAGGTGACGGTCAGGACTTCACCGCCCGGCCGGTGGAAGGTGACGATCGCTCCGGTGACGTCGCGGGTGTCGGGGCAGAACGTCAACTCGTGTTCGGGCCGGCCGAGCCATTCGTTGTCCCTGGCTTCGTCCGGCCACACCCGCATGGCTTCTTCGACGATGCGCCTGCCCTGTTCGTCTTCCTGCATGATCACCGAAATCGTGAACTCGTCGAACTGCATGACTGCGTAGATCCAGAAGAAGTTCTGGATTCCGTCCACGGCGCGTCTGCCCTGCGGTTCGGCTTCTCCGACCGGTCGCACGCCCCACGAGCGGTCACGGTTTCCCCGCCATGTCGTGGGGTCGATCGCGAGTTCCTCCCCGTCGACGGTGAGCGATCCGGTCCAGGTTCCGGTCTGCAGGAAGCGTGAGGTGTCGAACGTGACTCGTTCGAGTTGGCGGCGAAAGTGCTTGGGCTCGAGCGCTGCCGGGATGGTGGCATCGAAGGTGATGTCGAAGGAGAGATCGTAGTCGCTGCCCGGCTCGAGGACGACACGGAGCTTCTGCAGCCCTTCCAGCACTTCGATGCGCAAAGGTCCGACGGTGGTGTCGGTACGGTCGGTGCCCAGAGCCTTCGACATGCGAGCAACGATGTGGTCGTCGCCGCGGCGAAGCACTGCGAATGCGTCCATGACGCCGAGGTTGGGGTACTGGCCGAGTCCGACGATGAGGAACACGTCGGGGGATTCGGTGGGGTAGCAGTTGAAGTAGTAGCGGTCGTAGAAGTTTCGATCCGAGGTGGCTACGTGACGGATCGGTTCGGCGATCTGGTGAACGGGATAGTCGTCCATCGGTGAGAGCATGTCAGGCCAACCTCTCCCAGTAGGTACCGTCGAGCATCGCGGCGAGCGAAGCGCGGTGCATGATCATGTCGTCAGGGTCTTCGGGGCGCTGCGACTGCCCGAAAGCTATGGCGCGGGCCTGGATTCGCCACATGATCACCGCCTGGCGCAGTGCGGCGTAGGTAACGTAGAACTCCAGATCGTGTGGGGTGTGGCCGGTGATCTCGGCGTAGGTCTGCGCGAGATCCGGCAGTCGAAGGAAGTCGGGAAGACCGGGTAGGTTGGCCAGTCCGGCGATGTCCTCGAAGAACCTGTGCAGGAATGCCATCCAGCCCAGATCCATCTCTCGTGGGCCGAGAGTTGCCATTTCCCAGTCGAGTACGGCTACCGGCGCGAAGTCCTGGTACATGACGTTGCCGATGCGCGAGTCGCCCCAACAGAGCACCGCCGGAGAATCGTCCGCGGGATTGTTCTCCTCGATCCAGTCGAGGGCACGTTCGATGAGCGGTGATCTGACGCCGTCGGAAACCACCCACTCGTAGTACGCGCGCTGCTCGGCGATGTGCGCCGTGAATGCTTCTCGTGCAGTCGTTCCCGAATTCGGGAGTTGGAGGAAGTCGAAACGCTCACAAGGCTTGTCGATGGCGTGCAATTGAGCCAGGACGCCGACCGAGCTGCGCTGGAGGGTTTTTCGCTGCTCGGGGGACGCTTCGGTGACCCAAGATCCGAAGTTGTACGGCATGACGTCTGGCGGCACGTCGCCGGAGATTCGTTCCATCACGAAGAACGGGGCACCCAACGCGTCCGGATCGGACTCTGACCAGTACACCGCAGGCACGGGCACCGCCGAATGCTCTCGCACCTGAGCCATGGTGCGGAACTGGGATTCGAGGTCGTACGTCGGAAACACCGGCATGGTCGATTCCGTCGGCGCCACCCGGGCGACCAAGGGATGATGATCGCCGTCCCAGGTGGCGTCGAAAAGAATGGTTTCACTGGACATGCCGTTGGCTGCGGGCAAGGTGACGTCGGCGACGGTCACGGAAGATCCGCTCGGCACCTTCCCGGCCATCCACCGTTCCAGTCGCTCACGGAGGTCTTCGGTGTCGCGGAGGGAATCGCTCGGTCGGGCGACCTGGGCGTGATGCTCGGCTTCATCTGTCGAAGAAGCGGTCGAGGCAACGTCAGATGAGGAAGCGTCTGGGCTCACGGTCACCTCCTTCCCGTAGGCGTCACGTGCAATGCCCGTAACGGTGTGAGTCAGAACACTAAAACACGTTACAGAAATTGGGAACAGGTGGCACCCGTTTAGTGGGACTCCCTGCGGATTTATCGGGGAAGAACGCGTGTCAGATAACGGCGGTGAGTGAGAGCAAGCCCGCGCCGGTCAGAGTTCCGGTTCCACCCAGCTCGGCGGGAACGATCCGGAGCCCTTCGATGAACGACAAACGGGCATGTCGGGCAGCCGCGTCGAGCATCGGTTCCCACAGCGGAGTACCCGACTGGGCGAAACCGCCGCCGATCACCGCGAGGTCCACATCCAGGAGGGCGGCCGCCGAGGCGATGGCACCACCGAGTGCCGTGCCGGCGCGGCGAAGTGCGTCCACGGCGATCGTGTCCCCGCTGTGTGCGCTCTCGGCGAGCTGACGGCCGGTGGTGCCCGTCCATCCCTGGCTACGAGCCCATCGCACCGCGGCGGGCCCACTGGCCACCGTCTCGAGGCAACCGACGCCCCCGCAGCTGCACGGTTCGGCAGAGCCTGGAACGACGAGGTGGCCGATGTGACCGGCGTTCCCCGTGCGACCCCGAGCAATCTCGCCGCCGAGAACGATTCCGCCGCCGATTCCCGTCGAGACGACCAGGCTCAGGAGGTTCGGGGTCCCGCGTCCGGCGCCGTGGTGGAACTCCGCCAAAGCCGCTGCGGCTCCGTCCATGGCGAGGGCGGTTCCGGCGTCGGGAAAGACGCTGCGGACGCCCGCTACCAGCTCGAATCCCTGTGCCCACTCGGAGATGTTGATGGGAGCGACGACGCCGGCGACGGTGTCCACCGGCCCGGCGCACGCGATGCCCACACCGTCGACGTCTCGGCCGTCGGCGACTCGCTCGAGCAGCGCCGCACACGCTCCCCACGGGTCGGTCTGCGGCGTCGGAACGCTGTCGACTACGGGAACACGGCCGTCCTCGGACACGACGCCGGCAGCCATCTTGGTGCCACCGATGTCGAGCGCGAGGCGCATGTCGCTATCGCTTTTCGAGAACCACGACGAGGTTGCTCACCAGGAACTCCCGCAGGCCGGGGACTCGGACCATCCACCACGCCCACGACGGGTGGTAGCGGGGGATCGCGGCGAGCAACGTGCCCTGGCTGGTTCCACGGGCCCAGCGTAAGCCGTCGGTGGCGCCGACTTTGAACAACGACACCCCGAATCTGTTCTTCGGTTCGCGTCCGGTCTTGCGGAGGTACCGCTTGGCCGCGTACTCGCCGCCCAGGGCGTGCCACGGTCCGGTTTCGTGGCCGCCGAACGGACCCCACCACAGGGTGTACGAGAGAACCATCAAGCCGCCGGGCTTGGTCACCCGCAGCATTTCCTCGGCCATCAGCCAGGGTTCACTGACGTGTTCGGCCACGTTGGAGGAGAAGCAGATGTCCACGGACGAGTCCAGGAACGGCAGTGCCAAACCCGATCCACGCACCGCGCCGCCCACGGTCAGACCCGCAGCGTGCATCTCCGAAGGATCGGGTTCGACGGGAATGTAGCGGGCACCTGCGGCTTGAAAGACCTCCGCGAAATAGCCTGGACCGCCGCCCACGTCGAGGACTGTGAGACCGTCGAGGGAGCGCCCGGTGTGACCTTCGTGCAGGTCCGAGATCAATTCGACGGAGTCGCGCGCAAGCGCGCCGTAGAAGATGTCGGGCGCGGACTGCTCGTGGCGGAAGTCGCTGAGCAGGCCGAACGAGCGTTTCAGTGTTGCCCGTCGGCCGAAAATGCGGGTCACTGCGGGCTTGGTCACGGGTAGCAACTTTAGCCACTGGGCCGTCCGGTCCACGAACACCGTCAGGAGCGCGGCAATACGGACGCTCGAACAGTTAGGGTGTTCGGCAGGGTTACCGGCCGGTCAGGCGGGGCATCCCGCAGGATCGCCCGAACCGGGGTGGCCACCGACCAACTCAGGGAGTAACGCACGTGCGCGAGGTTCTGTTGCTCTGCTGGCGCGATACCGGGCATCCCCAGGGCGGTGGAAGCGAGCGTTACCTCGAGCAGGTCGGATCCCAGTTGGCCGAGCGCGGTATCAAGGTGACGCTGCGGACGGCGTCGTATCCCGGGGCGCCGGCGTCGGAGGTTCGCGACGGCATCACCATCAGCCGGGCCGGTGGTCGTTTCAGCGTGTACCCCCGCGCTCTGGCTGCCATTGCCGCCGGGCGTCTGGGTTTCGGATCGCTCAAGGGCATTCACCCCGACGCGGTGATCGACACCCAGAACGGCATCCCTTTCTTCTCGAAGACCGTGGCGGGTGCGCCGGTCACGCTTCTGGTCCATCACTGCCATCGTGAACAATGGCCGGTGGCAGGCAAGCTCGTCGGTCGGATCGGCTGGTGGGTCGAATCGCGATTGTCACCGCGCACCCATCGCCGTAGCCAGTATCTGACGGTGTCGCTTCCTTCGGCCGAAGAATTGGTGGACCTCGGTGTCGAGCGCGAACGAATTGCCGTGGTGCGCAACGGTGCCGATCGGCTCCCCGTCGGCGTCGACGCGGGTGGGTCGATCACCAGGGCCGAGCGTCCCACCATCTCGGTTCTCTCACGGCTGGTGCCGCACAAGCAGATCGAGGACGCACTCGAGGCCGTCGCAGCTCTGCGTCCGACGCTTCCGGACATCCATCTCGACGTCATCGGTGGCGGTTGGTGGGAGCAGAATCTGCGGGATCGCGCCGCCGAGTTGGGGATCGGTGACGCCGTCTCGTTCTACGGTCACGTCGACGAGGCTCGTAAACATGAACTCCTTGCGCAGTCGTGGATTCACCTCATGCCTTCACGGAAGGAAGGGTGGGGCCTGGCGGTCATCGAGGCTGCGCAGCACGGTGTTCCGACGATCGGTTACCGCAGTTCCAAAGGTCTGACCGACTCGATCGTCGACGGAGTGACCGGGCTGTTGGTCGGGGGCGAGCACGCCGATGACGGTGACATCGCCGATCTGACGCAGGCTGCAGGCACCCTGCTCCGCGACCACGAACTCCGTACGGTGCTCGGTGAGAAAGCTCGGGTGTGGTCGGGCGAGTTCTCCTGGGAGCAGACCGGCACCGGAGTGCTCGAGGTGCTGACCGCACACAAGGACGGTCGGTGGGTCTCAGGACTGGCCGCGCCGCGCGAGTCGAATTCGGTTCTGGTTCAGTCCGACTGAGATCAGCGCGATCACGCCCATCAGTATCCAGGCGAGATGCGCAACTATGACGGCCGTTCGGGCGCCGGTCGAGGCTTCCTGCGCGGCAACATCTCCCGGTACCCGGTAGAGCTCGAGATCGTTGTCGGCGAAGACCTGTTCCAAGCCGTCGAGTGTCGCTGCCGCCTTGCCGAGCTGACCTGGTGTCTCACGCTCGATCAGTACCCATCCGACTCCGAGATCGGCCAACTGCGTAGGACTCCCGCCGGCAAGCAGCAGATCCTCGACCTGGGTGGCCCGGGTTCCTTCACCGCCGACAGCACCACCGGCAACCACCAGCTGGCCGGTCTGCAGCACGTCGAGGGGTAGGAAGCGTGGTGCTGGATCGAGTACCGGCGCATCACCGCTGTAGCGGAAGGCACGGAACATCCCGGCGGGAAGCACTGCAACGTCACCGGTTTCGTCTCGTAGTTGCTCGGCCACCGCGGTCCAGGACCCGGGATAGTGCACGGGCTTCAACGCGCCGCCGACGCCCCACATCAGATCCGGTAGCGCCACGATCGTCACCACGACGGCGGCGATCGAGAATGTCGGACGGGGAAGGGAGAACCGATTGCCTGCCCACATCACTGCGGCGGCGGCAGCGAGTGCGTAGAACGGTACGGCCAGCGCGACCCACTTCTGGGCGTCACGCAGCAGCCCGGCCCCGGTGAAAACCTCGACCGACCATCGGCCGGCGTCGAGCCCCCACGGAGTGGCGCCCAGGGTAGGAGCGAGCACCGCACACAGGGACAGCGCGCCCAGTCCACTGACAACGGGGTTCCGGCGTCGGCGCCATAGAGCGGGCACACCGGTAAACACCACGACAAGCAGAAGAACTGTTCCGACCACCGCGAAGAGTGTTGTGCGCGTGGACGGTACCGCTGCCGAATTCCAGATACCGCCGAGACCGGCGAGGCTGCCGAGTGTCGCGAGTCCCGGTTCCGCTCGGGCGGCAAAGGCGGCGACTCCCGCCGGATCGGAACCGTCGCCGGCTGCTCCGGAAACGAAGGTGGCGACCAACCACGGCGAGGCGGCGACGAGGAACAGCCCGATAGTGCCGCAGACACGCCGCACGGCCGAGGTTCGGCCTCCTGGGGTGGCTACCACCACCAGCGCGGTCGTCAGTGCGAGCAGAGCGCCGGTAGGTGTCAGGCCCGCGAATGCCACCGACGCGGCCAACGCCCACCAGGACCCGGGCGTGGCTCGGCGAACTCCGATCCCGGCACACACGATCCACGGCAGTGAGGCATATCCGGTCAGCAGGCTCCAATGTCCTTGCAACAGGCGCTCGGCCACGTACGGGTTCCAGAGCATTACCGTCGACGCGACCAGTTGTGGACCGACACCGGCCGTCGGCAGCAGGACGGCGACCATGCGCGCCGCACCCCAACCGGCGAGCCAGAGCGCCACGAGCAGGATGAACTTGACCACCAGTCCGCCGTCGATCACGGTGCTCAACGCTGCGATCAGCGCGTCCTGGGGAACAGCGCGGGCTGCGGCGTCGGTGAGTCCGAGGGCGGAGTCGGTCAGGTACGAGCGCGGCGTGCTGACGGCGTCGCGCAGCAGGAGGTAGCCGGGGCCGAGCAGCGGTCCGAGGATCAACAGTGCCAGCGCCAGGCTGTACGCCGCAGGCAGGTAACGGCGGTATCCGGCTTGCACTGTCATGACGCGCACGATACGTGGTGCATCATTACTGCCATGCCTCGCCAACCACTCGATCGCGCCGCCGCGGCCGGGGTCGGCATGGTTTTGGTGGGATCGATGACGGCCAATGTCGCGTCGTACCTGTTGGCATGGTTGGCCAGCCGATGGTTGGGTCCGGTCGGCTACGGAGAGTTCGCGAGTCTGCTTGCCGCCCAGTTGGTACTTGCGGTTCCGGCTTTGGCGTTGCAGACGGTGATCGCCCGCGAGGCGGTGCGTGGCAAGAGCACAGATGCGTTGCGGTCGTTGGGGTATCGATGCACCGCGATCGTCGCCGTTCTCGCGGTGGCGCTCGCTCCGGCGATGGCATGGCTACTCGACACCGGAATCGTGGCGGCGTTCTCGGCCTTGGTGACCGCGCCCATGTTGGTTCTGCTGGCCACGGAGCAGGGTTTGTTGCAGGGGCACGGTCGATTCGGCACTCTCAGCGCCGTACTGGCCGGGGCCGGGGTGATGAAAGTCCTTCCGGCAGTGATCGTTCTGGCATTCGGCGGCGGAGCAGGCGCCGCCTTGGTCGCGGGCGCGGCCGGAACTGCGTTGCTGGTGGCGATAGTTCGAGTGGTCGACCGAACCGTCTCGGTGAGCGAGGACCGTCCGGTGCGGATCGGGGTTGTCTCCGTGCTCGCGGCGTCGCAGGTTCAGCTCGCGCTGATCGCGTTGTCTTCGCTGGACCTGCTGATCGTCCGCGTCGTCCTCAGCGAATACGACGCCGGTGTCTACGCACTCGGCGCCGTCGCGACGAAGGTGGCGTTCTGGCTACCACAGGCGGTGGGCGTCGTGCTGTACCCGAAGATGGCGAATCCGGCGCACTCGGCGCAGGCGGTTCGCTCGGCGTTGGCAGTGCTCGTCGGTATCGGCGCCGTGTTGGTTCTGGGAGCGGCGGTTGCCGGCCCGCTGGTGCCGATGCTCGTGGGCGAGGCATACGCCGCCGTGGCTCCGATGCTGTGGGCCTTCGCCCTGCACGGTGCAGCGCTGGCGGTACTCCAGGGTGCCTTGCTGTCCGCAATCGCGTCAGAACGCACGCGAGTGGCCCTTCTGGCGTGGGCAGGACTGGCCGTGGAGGCGACGGTCATGCTCGTGTGGGCGAAGACGCCGGGAGAGTTGATCGGCGTCGCCGTCGTGGTTGCGTCGACGACGGCGTTGGCGGTGTCCGTCGCCGCGGTGCGAAGTGCCGACCGCGCCGGGCCGGCACCTCACAGTGGCGTCAGTTCTCCAGACGCGTGAACAAATCGTCGAAGTAGTCGAGCGTACGCATCGCGGTGTAGACGGATCCGTAGTTGATGTTTCCACCCGTGTAGACGACGTTGTCGCCTTGTACTGCGCGGATACGGTTCCACATCGCACGGTCGTCACTGACGGGATCCACACCGGGCGCGGTGGTGACGATCATTCCGTCGGCAGAGTCGAGGGCAGTCACGAGGTTTTCGGTGGAGATCTCCTTCTGTCCCTCGACCGGCCACTGGAGTCGCACGCCGAGGTCCTCGGCCACCTGCGTGGAGATGCCCTTACGGTTGACGCCGTTGACCTTCTGATTCACGTAGTTCAGCAGCACGATCTGCTTGCTCGCCAAACTCTGGGCGTGGCGTTCCTTCAGTCCGGCTGCCTTGTCCTCGTACGCTCCGATGACCTGACGGACCTCAGGGTTCTCAGTGCGATTCAGCCAACTCGCCAACTGGTCGATATTCTCGCGCCACGGACGGGTGAAGTCCATCGGAAGCACAGGAGCCGTCTGGCTCAACTGCTGCAGCGGCCACATGTCGGAGGCCTCACCGATGTCGGTGCAGATGATCAGGTCCGGTTCCAGCGCGAGAATTGCCTCGACGTTGACCGGTGCCTCGAACACCTGCGCCGTGGGATCGGCCGGAACCCACGGTTCGGCGGCGTCGAAGCTGTACGCGATGACCGGCAGGCCCATCGCGACGGCCGGTTCGAGGTCGAGTCGGGAGTCGATGGCGACGACGCGCTTCGGGGTCACCGGAATGTCGTAGGTTCCGAGCGAGGTCGTGACCGTGCGCATCCCGGCTGCATCGCCCTCGGTACCGGCAGATCGTGCGCAACCGGCGGCGAACAGCCCGGAGAATGCAGCACTGCCGACAACAAATCTCCGTCGCGTCAGATCGCTGACACAGATGTGCGAACCCAGAACTGTTGATGCGGGCATGTGGCTCCTCGTGTTCGGGGGTGGTCTGGACTTCCAGAAAACGGTAAGCCCGCGACCACGCGGAGGGAACGACCCGTTGCGCCAATCCGTACGCCGATCCGGCAACAAAGTCCCGAAACGCAGCAGAGCGCCCCTTCCGTGTGGAAGGGGCGCTCTGCTTACTGCCTGAATCAGTCCTTGCGCAGATCCGGACGCGGGATCACCTGGGTGTCGTCCGAGGTCCAGTCGTGCTCACCCGGAGCCGGCTCGGGCGAGCCCTGGCCGCTGGGATTCTGGTTCGTTCCGCCGTGTGCAGCGCGGGCCGGGGTTCCGCCCTTGCCGCTGCGAATCCCGAGGAAGATACCGGCGATCAGTGCGATGACACCGAGGACACCTGCCACGATCGGGACGGTGCGGCCGAACAGCGAGAGCTTGTCCATGCCGTCACGGGCCTGCTGGACCTGGTACTCGATGGTGGCTTCGTCGAAGGGCAGCGTGACCTTGAGAACCTCGACGTCGACGGCATCCTTGTTGCGTCCGTAGTACTGGTGCAACTGTTCCTGGCCCTTGACGACAACGCCGGTCTTGGGCTCGACCCACAGGTCACGGACGTTGGTGTACCAACGCGTCATCGTGATCGGAGTAGCGCCACCGGGAACGCCCCAGGTGTCGGCGGGCAGGCTCAGCTTGTTGGTGGGGGAGTTGACGACCTTCGACAGGTCGACGGGATCGATCGTCTGCTGGAAGTGGTACACCTTCAGACCGTTGATCTCGGTCTCTTCGACGAAGTCGATGTCCTTCGTGGCGCGAGCGTTCAGGTCGAAGTAGGGGTAGCTCTTCTGTTCCGTGTTGAACGGGAACTTGTACTGCAGACCGTCGCGGGAAACTTCTTCGGCGGGCTGGTCGCTGGAGGTCTGGACGGTTCCGACCGGATCGTTGGTCGGCATCGAGCTGACGCGATCGAGTGTGACGCGGTCCAGGGTTGCGGTCAGCAGTCCGGTATCGCCCTGCTTGTCGGTACGACGGACCGTCTGGCCGGCTTCGACGGTGATGATGTCGGCGTCCGACGGGTCCTGCGTGGTGACGTAGCGCTGAGCGACGATCGGCACGTTGTTGTCGACCTGTGCCTTACCGGCGAGGAGGGCCGCCGAGTTGAGGACGCTACCGGTGCCTGTGGCGACGGTGGTCACCTCGAGGTCGAGTGGCGTCTTCTCCAGCTTGCCTACCGTGTAGGTAGGAATGAGGATGGCGATGGCCAAAAGGAAGGCACCGAGGCCCACCAGAATGCAAGGAAGTATCCGGCTCGGCCCTGAGCGTTCCGCCATGCTGTGACTCCTAACCCGTTAAGTCTTTCGAGGTTCCCCAACCGGCACAATATGAGCTGCGCAGATCGCATGGGGCCCCCGATGGACACCATGTGTGGCAGAACACTAACAGTCCACCGGCCCGGTTTGTCGCATGAGGGCATGAATTGGCCAGGCATTTTGTTGTGAGTCCCTGGTGGTTTCCCTCAATCGGCCTGGGGTGCACACTTATCCGTGATGATCAGTTCCACGAATTCCTCTCAGACGGTCCCGCCACAGGCTCGGGGCTTTGTTCCGGCTTTGGACGGTATGCGTGGATTGGCCGCGCTCGGCGTCCTCGTCACCCATGTCGCGTTCCAGACCGGTGAAGCGCAATCCGGCGCGATCGGGCGGGCGTTCGGCCGACTCGACCTCGCCGTAGCGGTGTTCTTTGCTTTGTCCGGATTTCTGCTGTGGCGTCCGCACGCGGCAAAGGCCCGTGGAATCGGGCAGCCGCAGCCGACGGTCCGGTACTGGATCTCCCGCGCGACGCGCATCCTGCCGGCGTACTGGGTGGCGGTGGTCCTGATCCTGCTGTTCCTGCCCGGCGCCGGTGGGGGCTACCAGGTGTGGCTCGCGAATCTCGGGTTGGCACAGGTCTTCGTGCCGTTGACGCTCACCGAGGGGCTCACGCAGATGTGGAGCCTGTCGGTCGAGGTGGCGTTCTACGTTCTGTTGCCACTGTTCGCGTATCTGATGGTGCGGTTGCGCGGCGGCACTGCCCGGTACCGGCTACCGCTTCTGCTCGGAGTGTCGGTGCTGGCCCTGGCGTGGGCATTCATTCCGATTCCGACGCCGGACGCCATCCACCACGACAACTGGTTGCCGGGCTACCTGCCGTGGTTCGGCGCCGGCATGGTGCTGGCCGAGCTGGCAGTGAGCCCGTCGACATGGGTGCATCGCCTCGCGCACCGTCGGGTACTCCTGACCCTCATTGCCTTTGTCGCCTTCGTTCTCTCGTGCACCGATCTGGCCGGGCCCGAAGGTCTGGTGCGGCCGGAGCCGTGGCAGTACGCGATCAAGATTGCACTCGGTGCGATCATCAGCTTCTCGTTGATCGCGCCACTGGTTCTGCGCGATCAATCGCAGCATCGGTTCCTGGCCAGTCCTTTGGCGCTGGCAATCGGACGCTGGTCCTACGGCCTGTTCATCTGGCACCTGGCCGTATTGAACGCTGTGTTCCCCGTATTCGGCATAGTTCCGTTCTCGGGCAGCTTCTTCTACGTCCTGGCCCTCACGGTCGTCCTGAGCGTCGCTGTGGCCTCGGCCAGTTACGCCTTGGTGGAGGAACCGGCGCGCGTCGCGGTGACGCGGTGGGAGAAGCGTCGCCACATCGGTGAACCGGCAAAGGGCAACGCGGCCAACCCGGTCACGACCAAGGCCACCAACATCGAGAACTGAATCGCGAACGAGTCGCCCACGTATCCGCCCGGTGCCCGCCACGGTCCGGTCGAGAGCAGCGTGATGCCGATCATCGCGGCCACGCCGGCAGTGCCGACCAGAATGCGTGCGGTCCGAGCCGGGCCGAAGATTCGCAGCGCGGCAAGTCCGAGGATCGAGCACACGACGGCGATCGCCGCTCCCACTCCGCCGCCGATGACGGTGGCCGCCGCGAGCACGCCCACCCATCCTGCCGCGACGCTGCGCCACGGGCGGGGCGGTATGTGCGGCTTGGGTTCTCGGCGGGTGGGGACAAGAGCTGCGAACAGCAGCGGGATCAGCAACACGAGCCCGCCGAAGATGCCGAGACGGTACCAACGGTCGCTGGGGAAGTCGATGGTGACGGTTCCCGCGGTGCCTGCCGGCACGATCCAGCCCTGCTGCCAACCGTTCACGACCACCGGCGTCAGCTCGGAACCGTCCGGCGCCGTGGCGATCCAACCGATGCTGGTGCTCTCGGGATTGACGATCAACTGATCGGTGGACGAGTTCGTGACGGTGAGTTCCCGGTGATTCGCCGTCCACGCGGTCGATTCGAGCGGTGTATTCCGTTGCGCGGCTGAAGGACCGACAGCCGTCAGGTTCAGATTGTCGACCGAGAATGCGGGGCCCGGTTCGACGACTACTTCAGGCTGTCCCGCCGGCAAAGTTGCCGACGCGTCCAGGTCGCACACACGTGCCTCGACCGGTGCGCCGGTGCGAAGTTGGGCCGCCGTCGCTGTGATCGAGGTAGGGAACTGCTGTCCGGCAACCGAAATGGTCGGGCCGTCACCACAGGGGACAGTGACGGTGCGGTTGTCGAATGAGTCTGCGCCCTGCACGCCGGAACCGGCGATCGGTGTCCCGTCTGCGCCGACGACGCCGACCTCGGCGAGGCCGGTGGGCTGCGCCTGGGCGAAGCCGAGTGCCGTCTGATCGAGGACCGGTTCCCAATCGGTGACGCTGAGGACGATCTTGTCGGTGACGTAGGGGGAGAGGGTAACTCGACTGGTTCGAGGCGTTTCGTCTTCGAGGTCAAGCAGCTCTCGAACCTGCGGTCCGTTGCCGAGGTTCACCGCGACGCTGGTCGGCAGCGACGGCAGGGTGCCAAGTCCTCGTGTGATGTCCAGGCCGGTGACCAGGGTGGGTTCGGGAAGGTTGAGAGTCAGAGTCGGTTTCGGGCCGCCCGGTTCGGTGGTGCTCTGCGGCGCCGACCACGTGGTGCGTGGGTCGCCGTCGGTGGCAGCGAAGGCAGATCCGCGTGTGTCGCCGATGTCGCTGGAACCCGAAGCCGTGATTCGGCCTGGGGCGGAAAGCAGATCTTCGAGGGCGTTGCCCTGACGCGCTCGGACAGTCAGTGTCGGTGCAACGACTGTGTTTTCGGGCGCCGTGAGCGTGCGCTGGAAACGGCTCGGCTCTTCGGGTATGGCCATGAATGCATTGCTGCACCGCACGCGGTCCGTCGAGTCGGCGCACGCGTTGCGGCCGGGGAACTCCTGGCTCAAATCCCAGGCGTTCACGGATGCGTCCGCCGGCGTACTCGGCAGGACTGTGTCGAAACGGATCGGGACGGACTTCGGTGCGCTGCGGTCGGAGAAGTCTTCGACGGAGAGTTCGCTGATGCCGAACTGTGTTCCGGGCGATCCGTTTTCGGTGTGAGTCGCCGTGATGCGTACCCACGGAGTGTTACCGCCCGGGATCGAGACCGTGATGGGCTCACCGGGACGCTCCACCTTCACCGCCGTGCTGCCGTTCGGTGTCGAGACCTCGAGCCATTTGACGGGAGCGCCGATCGCCGCGGCGCTGGTGGTCAGATGGAGCAGACCACTGGAAATCGGTGCGTCGAAGTCGATCTGCAACCACTGGCCCAGTGCACGCTCGATTCCGTTGCTGAACCAGCCGGTGGCCGGATCGCCGTCGACCGTCGATGCCGGACTGCTCGACGGTGAAGTGCCGCCCAGCTGGGTGGCGTCGGAGGCTGCGCTGGAAACGGTGATCGAAGCGCCGCTCCAACGGCCTTCCACGAGAGGCGTGTTCGCTACCGGGTAGTCGGGCACCAGATTGTAGGTACGACGAGCGTCGTCAGGGGTGCGCAAGGCGGAACTGTGGTTGTCGACCTGACCGAAATCGGTTTCCCGATCGCGTGGGGTGTCGGTGACGGTGACCGAATCGACCGGCAGTCCGGCAGCTTCGGCGTCGGCGGCGAGAATCATCGGGCCGGTCCCCAAGATCAGCCCGTTTTCGTGAAGGCGCACAGCAGATTCCGGACCGCCTTGAACGCGCGGAACCTGGTTCAGGTCGACGGAGTACGGTCCACTGACCGCCGGGGTGCCGTCAGGCGCGGTGACCTCGAAGATCTCGATGGCCGGGTAACCGGGACGCAGGTCGCTGTCCGCGACCAGCCCTTCGATCGGTTCGGGGCTGTCGTCTTCACCGAAATGCGCGACGCGCTCGATCCCCGGCGAGCCTTCGACCGCCTGGTGCACGAGTATCGGCCTGGCCGAGCGCGACGTTTCGCCGTCGAGGTCGTTGCGCATCACCAGATAGTGGATGCCCTGCCCCAGCAAGGTCTGCGCGAGGCCGTCCGACGGACGTCCGTCGGCGATCAGACGTTGGACCGAATCGAGCGCTCGGATGGCGCCGGGCGGGGTCAGCGGGACCGAGTCACGCACCGCCCACGGCGTACTCGCCAACGCCTGAAGCGGTTCGTCACGCGTCAGGCCCCAGACCTGGCTGCCGAAGGGCGCTCCCGGGACGACCAGGGCACGTTCGGCTTCCGATCCGGGGGAGGTGTTGTCCTCGAGCCACTGTGCTGCTTCGTTCCAGTACGAGGGGACGTCCGGATACGCTCCGCGGGGAGCGAGCTTTCCCGTCCAGGCCAAGGCCGTCGAGAGGGTGAGGGCGACGAGGATCAGGCTGGTCAGTGCGACCATCGGTTCGCGCTCGGGATGGGCGAACGCACGCCGCCATCGGGCGAGTGGAACCGATCCCGGCAGCGGCACTTTGGCCAGCAGGTGTGCGAGTCCGAGCACCAGCGGTAGACGGACCAACGGCTCGAGCTTGTGGACGTTGCGCAGCGGCGCGCCCGCCGAGTCGAGGAACAGACGCACTGACTCCGATACCGGCGAGCTGAGTTCACCTACGTACCCCGCGGCCAGACCGGTGATACCGACGAACAGGATGAGCGTCAGCCGGCCGCGAGCGGGCATGGACCGCATGCAGAGCCCGGCGAGGCCGGCAGCGGCAACCAGACCGGTGGCGACAACTGTTGCGGGCTGGGTGACCAGAACGGCGCCGGCAATGCGTTCGGGGGAGACGAACGGGGTCCAACTGTCCGTGCCGCGCAGTATCTCGGCGAGCGACGCCCATTGAGTGGTGACACCGGCGGACTCGATGTAGTCCAGGAACGGTGGGCTGATCTTGCCGAGCAGCAGTAGCGGCACGATCCACCAGAGAGTGCCGAGTGCGACGAACAGCGCCCACCATGCGGTGAACGTCAGCCACGTTCGGTTGGGTTTGTGCGAGAGCCACCAGATGATCGCGACCAGGCAGGCTGCGGCGGTGGCGACGGCATTGATCGAACCCATGAGGGCGACGGCAAGCGCGGATTGTGCGGCCAACCGCCTCAACCCCCGTGAGCGGTTAGGGAGTCCAGGGACTCCTTTTCCACGCACAGGGCCGAAGGCCAGAACCACCGGCAACAACACCCACGGCGCCAACATCATCGGCAGGGTTTCCGAGGAAATCGAACCGAGAGTGGTCAGCACGCGGGGAGAAAGAACAAAGGCAACCGCTGCGATGACGCGCGAACTACGACTGCCGATACCGAGAGCCTCGGCAACTCGGATGATGCCCCAGAAACCTGCGATCAGAAGCAGCGCCCACCAGACGCGCTGAGTGATCCACGGCGGAACGTTCGCCAACTCGCCGAGCGCGAAGAACGGCCCGTGCGGAAAGAAATATCCATAGGCCTGGTTCTGAACCTGGCCGAGCGGGGCCTGACTACTCCACTGATGCGACGCGCGTTCGAGAAAACCGAACGGATTCTGCGTCAGGTCGTACTTGGTGTCAGCGGTGATCAGACCCGGCGATTGCAGAAAAGTGAGAAGAAACGCTACGACGGAGGCGCCGAACAGCCACCGCTTCGACAGGGGCTCTGCCGACGGGGCGGTGTCTACCGAAGACACCGCTGCGTCGGCGGAAGAACGGGAACTCGCGAGGCCTGCGCTCTCAGCGGCTGCCGTACTCAACCTGGTTCAGCACGGAAGAATCTGCGTTTCCGCTGCGGTCGATCTCGGGACGAGTGTTGTCCGACGCGGCGGCCGTGACACCGAAGATGACGCCGGCACCCAGAACGGCACCGATGACAGCGCTGGCCACACCGGGGACAAGGAACTTCGTCATCGCGGATCTCCCAATTGGTCGTTAGTCGGTCGTTCGCGGTCGGACGGACTTACCGGCCCGTACGAACTGCTCGGGTCAAGGTATCACCCGCACTCGAGAATCCGGACGATTACCCTCGTGACGTGCTGGTCAGTCGAGGGTTTCGGCACCGAGCGCGGTCAACAGAGTGCGCAGTTTCGTGGACGTCTCGTCGAGTTCGTCCTGCGGATCCGATTCGGCGACAATTCCGCCACCCGCGCTGGCCCAGGCACTGAGGCCGTCTGCACTGATCTCGGCGCAGCGGATGGCAACCACCCAATCACCGTCGCCGGCATCGTCGCACCATCCCACGGCGCCGCCGTAGAAACGCCGCGGTTCCTCGGTCTCGCGGATCACCTTCAGTGCCACGTCGGTGGGTGTTCCGCACAGCGCGGGCGTCGGATGCAGAGCGATGGCGAGGTCGAGCGCAGTGGTGTCGTTTCGCAGGGTGCCGCGGATCGGGCTGGCCAAGTGCCAGACCTCGTGAGTGTTGGTCAATTCGGGAGTTGCCGGTACCGACAGATCACTGCACATCGGTTGCAGGACCTCGCGGATCCACGTCGTCACGAAGGCGTGCTCGGCCAGATTCTTCGTCGAACGCAGAAGGCTCTCGCCGGCCTCGCGGTCTTGTTCGGAGTCGGCGGATCGCTTGGTTGTCCCGGCCAACGGGCTACACGTCACGACGCGCCCGCGTCGACTGACCAATACCTCGGGCGTCGCGCCGACCAGGCTGTGGCCCTCGAATTCGGCTCCCGCCGCAGAGAGGTCGACGGCAAAGGTGTTGGCGACGGGATTGAGCGCCGCCATGCGTGCGGCGAGCGCGGTTGGGGCGATCGGGGTCTGCGTCCGAAGTTCCACGGTGCGAGCCGCGACCACCTTGTCGATTTCTCCGCTGCGGAGGCGTCCGATCAACTTTTCCACCCGGCGAAGATGCTCCGACGACGACGGGATCTCCCGGCCCACCTTGGTCGTGGGCAGCGCCGGGGGATCGACCGGTTGCCACGGCCGCGACGCGATCGTCGCCTCGGCAGGTTCGTACAACGCCGTTGGGGCAGCGGGGTCGAAGGGGAGCGCTCCGACGATCAGCTTTGTCGTACCTGCCGACAAAGCGTGGGTGGCTGCGTCGGAGCTGTCGAAGCTGCGTCGTACGCCGCGGGTGACCACGCTGTGATCGGGGCGCGAGAGAACAAAACCGTCCATGGTGGTTTCGACACTAGTCGGCCACGGATCAGGAATGCGCGAAGGTCACTTCCCCGGAGGGACGATCAACACCGGCCGATGACTGTGACGCAGAACATGATCCGCGACGCTGCTCTGCAGTAGCGACCGCAAACCCGTAGTGCCTCGGGTGCCGGTCACGATGATGTCGACGTCCAATTCGTCTGCGGTTTCGCAGATTGCAGACCAGATCGCGGAGCGGCACTCGGCGCTTCTACCTTCGACGGTCAGGCCCGCGGCCTCGGCCAGTGCGACACCCTCGGCGAGGGTGACTTTGGCGTCGGTGTATGCGATGTCCTCGACGTCGTCGTCGGGAACCCACTCCGGTTGCATCACCCCGGACAGGCCGGACATGCGAGCGGCCTGGCGAACCATCGGCTCCCAGGCAGTGACGAGAACAGCGCGATTGGCGGAGAGGAAACGCCCCGCGTAGTCGACTGCACGCTTGGCGTTGTCGGAACCGTCGTACGCGATGAGCATCAGACCTTGTGGCATCACGACCTCCTCGTCAGCGGGGGAATCGGTTCTCTTCCAGGCTACCGTCCCGATGTGCCCGTGAGGGAGTGTATGGGTACCGGGTCCGTTACGGTCGAGGTATGCGGATCAAGTTTCTGAAGGCTGCGACGACCATTGCATTGTGCGGAGGGTTGGTTGCGGGATGCTCGGGCGAAAACGGGACCGCCGATCCGGTTTCGAGCGCCCCGACCAGCACCACCTCCGTGATCACGTCGACGCCTGCGGCGTCCAGCTCCGCACCCGTCGCCGCGTCGTGCGGTAGTGACCTTCTGGCTTCACTGTCCCTGCGTCAGAAACTTGCCCAGCTGCTCAACGTCGGCGTCACCGGGGCCGACGACGCGTTGTCGATAGTGCAGAACGAGGAGATCGGCGGCATCTTCGTCGGAAGTTGGACCGATCAGTCGATGCTCACCAATCGCGAAGTGCCGCAGGTTGCTTCGGCGTCGAAGTTGCCGTTGATGGTGACGATCGACGAAGAAGGTGGACGAGTTTCCCGCGTCGCGGACATCCTCGGGCCCGATCCGTCGGCCAGGGAAACAGCGCAGACCATGACAGTGGAACAGACGTACCAGATGGCTCTCGAGCGTGGACGCGGGTTGAAGGATCTCGGGATCACCGTCAACTACGCCCCCGACGTCGACGTCAGCAGCCAACCCGACGACTCCGTGATCGGTGACCGCTCGTACTCCGACGACCCCCAGACCGTGGTTGCGTACGCCGGTGCGTACGCGCAGGGCATGCGCGACGCCGGAATCTTCCCGGTGATCAAGCACTTTCCCGGGCATGGCAGCGCGTCGGGTGACTCGCACCGGGGTGAAGTGACAACGCCGCCCTTGCAGGATCTGATCGCGTCGGACTTGATTCCCTTTCGCGAGCTGTCGGGAACCGGAGTAGGCGTCATGATGGGGCACCTCGAGGTTCCCGGTCTGACCGAGCCCGGTACCCCTGCCAGCATCAGCCCCGCCGCCGTTGCGTTGCTTCGCGACGGAGTGGGTTACGGCGCAGCGCCGTTCACCGGCCCGGTATTCACCGACGACCTCAGCGGTATGCAGGCGATCACCGACCGATACGATATTGCCGACGCGGTTCAGGCTGCGCTGGTGGCAGGAGTCGATCAGGCACTGTGGCTGACCACTGATGACGTTCCGCGGGTGCTCGACCATCTCGAGCAGGCCGTCGCGTCGGGTGAGCTTCCGCAGGCACGGGTCGATCAGGCCGTCGTCACAGTTGCCACCGCCAAAGGTGCCGTGACCTGCTGAGTCGAAGTCAGGATTCGACGCACAATCTTACCGTAGAGTAAGATCGACATTTACCCTGTGGTTGGAGGAAGCATGGCCGGCGGTACCAAGCGACTGCCACGCGCAGTGCGTGAGCAGCAGATGCTCGACGCGGCTGTGGACGTGTTCTCCGACAGGGGGTTTCACGAAACTTCGATGGACACCATCGCGGCCAAAGCCGAGATCTCGAAGCCGATGCTGTACCTGTACTACGGCTCGAAGGAAGAGCTGTTCGCAGCGTGCATTCATCGTGAAGGGCTCCGCTTCCTCGAAGCGCTCGCCCCCGCGGGCGCGCCGAACCTGACTCCGCGTGAACAATTGCGCGCCGCTCTCGAGGGCTTCCTCGGGTTCGTGGGCGCAAACCGCAAGTCATGGATGGTGCTCTACCGTCAGGCCGTCGGGCAGCAGGCTTTTGCGGGAACCGTGCAGTCGAGCCGCGATCGGTTGATCGAGTTGACCGCGCATCTGCTCGAGTCCAGCACCAAGGATCCTGATGCCGCGCACGATTACGGGATCATCGCCATCGCACTCGTCGGCGCCGGTGAGGCGGTAGCCGACCGGGTCGCGGGTGGGGAAATCGAAGTGGACGCCGCCGCGGACCTACTCGAATCCCTCGCGTGGCGCGGTCTCTCGGGCAAGAAGAAGTCCGAATAGCCCCCAAACCAATCTGAGCGAACGTACCTTTCAGCGCATCCAAGGCGCCGAAAGGTACGTTCGCTCAATTGGGGTGGGTGGGAAACCCGACAAAACTTAGGTCAGCGCAGCGTCGCAGTGACGTGCGGGTAGCCCTTCTTCGGGTGACGCAGCGACAGATCCCAGCCGTCGTCGGTGCGGTCGGCGTAGGCATTCAACGTCGCCGGCAGCAGAATCGGCTTGCCGAAACGCACGCTGTAGGTGACCTTGTCCGCGACGGACCCCTCGACGGTCCGCAGAAGTGCCGCGGCACTCCACATTCCGTGAGCAATGGTCTTCGGGAAACCGAAAGCCTTGGCGCCCAGAGACGAGACGTGAATCGGATTACGGTCGCCGGAGACGGCGGCGTACTTGCTGATCGTGGTCTGGTCGACGCGGATGGTGCTCATCGGCATCGGCGGGACCTCGTCTGCCTTGGGCTCCGGACCGGGCTGGCCGGACAGGGAGGTCTTCTGCTGGTTCAGGAAGCTCGAGGTCTGTCGCCAGACCAGTTCCCGTCCCACCCGAATTTCGGTGATCACGTCGATCAGCAGACCCTTGCGGTGCTCACGCAGGTTCTCGGCATGTACCGAGAGGTCCAGCGGTTCGCTGACGGAGATGGGCCGTAGTGATTCGATGACGTTCTCGGCGTGAACGGAACCGACGGCGGCGAAGGGGAAGTCCTTCGACACCATCAGCTTCATCACCGTCGGGAAGGCCAAGGTGAAGGGATACGTGATCGGCAGAGTGTCGCCGAACCGCAGTCCGGTCACGCGGCAGTACGCCGCCAGATTGTCGGTGTCGACCTTCAGTCCGGTGAGGGTGAAGGTCTGCTGTGGCACCGAGCGAGAGTTGGACTTGTTCCACGGCAGCAATCCCAGTACCGCGCGGGAGTAGATGTCGAGGGTCTTCGGCTGCTCGGTGAGCGCGACGGTCTTTGTTGCCATCATGCGCCCAGGAGGCTCTGGCCGCAGACACGAACGACCTGTCCCGTAACGGCATTGGAGGCCGGGCTCGCGAAGTATGCGACGGTCTCGGCGACGTCGACGGTCTCGCCGCCCTGCAGGAGCGAGCTCATGCGGCGGCCGGCTTCGCGGGTGGCGAAGGGGATGGCGGCGGTCATGGCGGTCTCGATGAAGCCCGGTGCGACGGCGTTGATGGTGATGTTCTTCTTCGCCAGGACGGGAGCTTCGGCGTGTACGAGGCCGATGACGCCGGCCTTGGAGGTGCCGTAGTTGGTCTGGCCGCGGTTGCCTGCGATGCCGGCGATGGAGGAGACGTCGACGACGCGGCCGCCTTCCTTGAGGGCGCCCTTCTCGACGAGGTGCTCGGTGATCTTCTGCGGTGCAAGAAGATTGACGTTCATGACCATGTTCCAGCGGCCCTCGTCCATGTTGGCGAGGGTCTTGTCGCGGGTGATGCCGGCGTTGTGGACGATGATGTCCGCTCCGCCGTGACGCTCGAGGAGATGAGCTGCGAGGACCTCGGCTGCGTCGGCTGCAGTGACGTCGAGGGCGAGGGACGTGCCGCCGACCTTGTTCGCGGTCTCGGACAGTGCTTCGCCGGCGGCCGGGATGTCAGCGCAGACGACGTGAGCGCCGTCGCGGGCCAGCACCTCGGCGATGGTGGCGCCGATTCCGCGGGCTGCGCCGGTGACGACGGCAACCTTGCCTTCGAGCGGCTTGTCCCAGCTTGCGGGCGCGACGGAATCGTCAGCACCGACGACGATGACCTGGCCGTCGACGAAGGCGGACTTGGCCGAAAGAAGGAAGCGCAGAGTCGATTCCACGCCGGAGAGTCCAGTGGACGCCTTGGGGGAGACGTAGACCAACTGAGCGGTGGAACCGCGCTTGATCTCCTTGCCGACGCTGCGAGTGAAGCCTTCGAGAGCGCGCTGCGCGACATGCTCGTCGACGCTCGAGGTTTCTTCCGGCGTCGTGCCGAGAACCACGACGCGAGCCGACGGTGCGAGGTTGCGGATCACGGGCTGGAAGAACTCGAACAGCTGCTCGAGCTCACTGACCTGAGTAATTCCGGTTGCGTCGAACACGAGCCCGCCGAAGCTGCTGTCGTGTGCCTGAGCTGCCGGGTAGTCGGAGAGCAGTACGCGAAGCGGTTCTGCGAGCCGACCCTTGCCGCCGATGAGGACAGGTCCGGCGAGTGCGGGTTCCCCTGCTTTGTAGCGACGCAGGTTCTCGGGCCTGGGCAGGCCGGCCTTCGACGCGATGAATGCGCCGGGGGCGGACGAGAGGAACTGTGAATAGAGGTCGGGAGCTCCCTTGCTGGCTGCCACGGTCCTACCTTCTGTTGTGTTTCGGGTTGTCTCTCACCGGGCAATCGGAAGAATGCGGCGATAGACAAGTAACTTACTACTGAGTAAGAATAGTCTTCAACAGGTAATCGCACCATCCTTGGAGACGCAAGTGACAAGCAAAGCCCGTTCAAATGCAAAGCCCGCCGCACCTCGCACTGCACCGGCCGCAGCCGCTGCAAATTCTGCAGGTCAGCGCCGTCCGGTTGCGATCGTCGGCGGAAATCGCATTCCGTTCGCACGCTCGGACAAGGCGTACGCACAGGCGTCCAACCAGGACATGTTCACTGCGACGCTCGACGGTCTGGTGAGCCGATTCAATCTGCAAGGCGAGAAGCTCGGCATGGTCGTCGGCGGTGCGGTGCTCAAGCACAGCCGTGATTTCAATCTCATTCGCGAGTCCGTTCTCGGCAGCGCGCTGAGCCCGTACACGTCGGCGTACGACCTTCAGCAGGCGTGTGGCACGGGACTGCAGTCGATCATCGCCGTCGGCGATGCCATTTCGGCCGGCCGCATCGATTCCGGCATCGGCGGCGGTACGGACACCACGTCCGACGCTCCGATCGGCGTCAACGATCAGGCACGCGAGTTCCTGCTTTCCCTCAACCGCGCGAAGTCCACGGGCGACCGCATCAAGCTGCTCGGCAACGTCCGTGCGGGCATGATCGGCCTCGAAATTCCGCGCAACGGCGAGCCTCGCACCGGCAAGTCTATGGGTGACCACGCTGCGATCACCGCCAAGGAATTCGGCATCAAGCGCGAGGACCAGGACGAACTTGCCGCTGCCAGCCACAAGAACATGGCGGCTGCCTACGACCGCGGTTTCTTCGACGACCTCGTCACCCCGTTCCTCGGCCTGACCCGCGACGACAACCTCCGTCCCGGTTCGACCGTCGAGAAGCTGTCGACACTCAAGCCGGTCTTCGGTACCAAGCTCGGCGACGCGACTATGACGGCAGGCAACTCGACGCCGCTCACCGACGGTGCTTCTGCAGTGCTCCTCTCCACCGACGAGTGGGCAGCCGAGCGCAATCTTCCGGTTCTGGCGCACCTCGTCGATTCCGAAACCGCTGCCGTCGACTACGTCCACGGCAAGGACGGGCTGCTCATGGCTCCCACGTACGCGATCCCGCGTTTGCTGGCCCGCAACGGTCTGACCTTGCAGGACTTCGATTACTACGAAATCCACGAAGCCTTCGCTTCGGTGGTTCTGGCAACCCTGCAGGCCTTCGAGTCCGACGAGTACTGCAAGGAACGCCTCGGCCTCGACGGCGCATTGGGATCGATCGACCGAAGCAAGCTCAATGTCAACGGATCGTCCTTGGCTGCAGGTCACCCGTTCGCGGCGACCGGCGGACGTATCGTCGCTTCCCTCGCAAAGATGCTCGCCGAAAAGGGTTCGGGCCGCGGCCTGATCTCGATCTGTGCGGCCGGTGGCCAGGGTGTCACGGCGATCATCGAGCGGTAACCGCTCCACAATCTCCCCACGCGAGTGAAAACTGCGCTCACCTGCAGTGATCGTCGCGAGGGGATGCGTAATCGGGGATCCGGCCACGAGGGGTGGCCGGATCCCCGAACTCTTTGCAAACTTTTTCGCGCAGGCGTGTAACGCTGCAGAATAGCTACCGATATTCATGACAGCCCCGTGTTGCTGCCTGACCCCCGACCTGGCAGCAGCGCGGGGCTCTCGTATGTCCGGATATCCTGTATTGAGTTGTCGGTGAGCGCCGCAGCGACGGTTGATGCAGCGAGGAGCCAACAGGTGAGTGACGAAGAGGGTCCGTCCGTCGAGAAGACGAACAGCGAGGACTCGTCCCTCCCAGAACAGGAACTCGAGTCGGTCGAAGAACCTCAGGCGGTCGAAGAACCTCAGGCGGTCGAAGAACCTCAGGCGGTCGAAGAACCTCAGGCGGTCGAAGAACCTCAGGCGGTCGAAGAACCTCGGGCGGTCGAAGAGACCGACTTGGTCGAGGAGCCCCAGACCGCTGAGGACACCGAGACGGTTGTCGAGGCCGAATCACTCGAATCTCCCCAGCCTGTCGACGCAGACGTAGTCGATTCCGCAGAGGCGGCAGACGCAGCAGTAGCGGACGAAGACGAAGCGGTAGACGATCTGACAGACGACGAATCGGCAAACGAAGTCACCACCGTCATCCCCGTCGTCCCAGTGGACGACGCCTCGCCGACGGAAGTGGTCGACGAGGTTCCGGCGACAGAAGCCATCGACGAGCAGACAGAGCAGTTCGAGCCTCCGGCGGTGGTGGTTCCCCCGAAGCCGCCGCGCCCCGAGTTCGTGCAGCAGTACGACACCCAGAAGTTCGAACCCATCCAGCAGCAGTACGAGCCTGTTGTCCGCGAACCAGCGGTAGTTGCACCACCGGTGCCACAACAACAACAACAACCGGAAGCGCCTGCTTCGACGTCTTCCCGCAAGTGGGTCAAACCGGCGATAGCAGTCGGCGCCATCTTTGCCGTCGCAGCGATTGCCTACGGAGTGGACATCTTCACCTCGTCCGGGAAGACACCACGCGGCACCCAGGTCGCCGGGGTGGACATCGGTGATCTCACGCCCGCCGACGCGGAGGCCACGCTGCGCGCCCAACTCGGCCCGAGGCTCGTCGAACCGGTAGCCGTACATGCCGGCGGCGTCGACTCCGAGATCGTTCCCGCATCTGCGGGTGTGGACGTCGACTGGTCGGCGACGCTTTCCGGAGTGAACGCTCAGCCCATCAACCCGATCACCCGCATCACGTCGTTCTTCGGCTCCCGCGAGGTGCCCGTGGTGTCGACCGTCGACCAGCAAGCGTTGGACACCTCCATGGCGCAGCTTGCGGCGAACAGTGATCGTGCGCCCGTCGAAGGCGCAGTTGTATTCGAGAACGGGAAGGCGACGGGTGTTTCACCTGCCGCCGGCCAGGCCCTCGAAACGCAGAAGGCGGGTTCGACCTTCGCCGCCGAATGGTCCGATGGTGGCGTCGTCGATCTTCCGGTCGACGAGGTGCCGGTGACGGTCACTCAGGCTGGTGTCGATCGCGCACTGCAAGAGGTCGCCATTCCGGCTGTCTCGGGTGACGTCGTGGTCAACGGCCGTGACGGCAAGGTCGCGACACTCGGCGTCGATCAGATCGGTGAGGTTCTGACCTTCACACCGGACGGCTCGGGTGGGCTGACTCCGCAGTACAACACGGATGCGGCGATCAAGATTCTGACTCCGCAGTTGGTGTCGACGGAAGTGCAACCCAAGGACGCGTCGTTCACCTTCGCCGGTGGCAAGCCGTCGGTTGTGCCGGGTGTTGTCGGTGATCTGATCAACTGGCCGGACACGGTCAAGGAACTTCCGGTTCTGTTGGGCAGCACGGCTTCTCGGGCAACACCCGCCGTGTACGGTCCGGTCCCGCCGGCGTTGACCACCGAAGCCGCGGAGGCCCTCGGCATCAACGAGGTGATCGGCGAATTCACCACCGGTGGTTTCGAATACGCGTCTGGCGTGAACATCGGCCTGGCCGCGTCGGAGATCGACGGGGCCGTGATCAAGCCCGGGGACACGTTCTCGCTCAACGAGTACACGGGCCCGCGCGGTGCGGCTCAGGGATACGTCGAGTCCGGAATCATCAACAACGGTCGCCCGGACAAAGCTGTCGGCGGTGGAATCAGCCAGCTCGCGACGACGCTCTACAACGCGACGTACTTCGCCGGCATGGACGACGTCGCGCACACCGAGCACAGTTACTACATCTCGCGGTACCCCGAGGCGCGTGAGGCGACCATCTTCGACGGTGCGATCGACCTGCAGTTCCGTAATCCGGCGAAGACCGGCGTGATGATCGAGACGATTGCGACCTCGTCGAACATCACCGTTCGGATCTGGGGAACCAAAACCGTCGATGTCACGTCGACGACAGGCCCGCGTACGTCGCCGACGTCGCCGAACACCGTGACGTTGCCGGAGGGGCCTGGCTGTGTTGCTTCGAGCGGTGCGCCCGGGTTCACGGTCAGCGACACTCGCGTGATCACCGACCACGCGAGTGGCGCCGAGATTTCCTCGAACACCCGGACCGTCAAGTACGACCCGGTGCCGATCGTGAAGTGCGAGTAGGGGACTACTTCCCGACGAGTGGACCGAGGGTGCGGCCCGCGAGGTCGACGATGCCCGGCTCTTCGCCGTTGGTGATCAGGTTGATCACGACGCCGTCGATGCCGTGGTCGAGGATGCGCGTCTGGACCTGCTCGGCTACGTCGTCCGGGCTGCCGACGAAGTGACGTTCGGTGGCCTTGGCGACCACGTCTTCCGGCGCCGTGGTGATGTCGAGACCACGCTCCGCGAGAAACGTTCGCTGATGCGCGCGAGCCTTGTCGCCGTCCTCGTCGATCATCATGAACGTCAGGAAGCTGGTTTCGAGGGTTGCGGGATCACGATCGGCTTCGTCGCATCGCGCCGCAAGTGCTTCCATCTTGCGGGGCAGTTCCGACGGGTCGCAGATGATGTTGAGGTGATCCGCGAAGCGAGCGGCGAGGCCGAACGTCTTCTTCTCACCGCCACCGCCGAGTAGGATCGGCAGGTCGTCGCGGACGCGAGGCTCGTTGATGGCGTCCTTGACGTGATACCACTTGCCGTCGAAAGTGGGGCGCTCACCGCGGAGCATCGGGGCGATGATCTGCAGTGCTTCGTCGAGTTTCTGGAAGCGCTCGGTGAACGTTCCGAACTCGTACCCGAACGAATTGTGTTCGAGTTCGAACCAACCGGCGCCGATACCCAGGATGGCCCGACCGCCGCTCACCACGTCGAGGGTGGTGACGGTCTTGGCGAGCATGGGCGGATTGCGGTAGGTGTTTCCCGTGACCAGTGCAGACAGCTGGATGGTCTCGGTGGCCGTCGCCAGCGCGGAGAGCGCGGAGTAGGCCTCGAGCATCGGGGCGTCCGGCGCTCCGATTCCGGGGAGTTGGTAGAAGTGATCCATCACGAATGCAGTGTCGAAGCCTGCGGCTTCGGCTTCGCGGGCCTGCGCTATGACGGTGGGGAAGAGGTCCTTGACCGGACCGCCGTAGCTGAAGTTGGGCATCTGGTATCCGAGGCGAGTGCTCACCGTTTCGACGTTACTCGCGATCGGTTGACCTGGCACGATTTTACCAACTCTATGGATTCCGTTGTGCTGGGCAGACTTCCGGAATTCAGAGAAGTTCTTCGGCCGCTTCGCGTCGCTTGGCGCGCTGCTGGTGAAGCTTTACGCCTAGGGCGGCTGCCGTGGCGCCGAGGAGTGCACCGACCCCAGCGCCGGCCCAAGTCGCGATTCCGTCGCCCGGTTGAGTTACGAGTTGGGCGACGACGCCGATCAATGCGATCAGATAGACGGACCCAGCCACGAGAGATCGGGGTTGGAGACCCTTCATGCTTGCGTAGACGTCGACGTCATGGGCCTGCGCGTAGCGGAGCACCACCATCGAACAGACAAACCATCCGATGACCAGACCCAATGAAATCCATGCGCCGGTGCGTCCGGCAACCCACGGCAGAAGTGCCGCTGCGATCAACGTGATCCAGTAGGCGAATTGGAACCCCACGGCCGAGGCTTCGTTCCAGACGTCGCGCTGACGCTCGTCCTTGTAGAAGTCGTCGTCCAGATCGCCGACGAACCGCATTGCCTTCATCATGGTGCTCATGCCGTCTCCTCTGGAATTTCTGTGGTGAGTTCCGATTCGGGTAAGGGGAAGAGCGCTTCGACGGTGGTCCCCAGCGCCAGGGCCAGGCGAAGTGCCAGGTAGACACTCGGTGCATAGTCGCCGCGTTCGACGGAGACAATGCTCTGTCTGCTCACCTGACCTGCCGTGGCCAGTTGCGCCTGGGTGAGGCCGGCGAGGCGTCGGTGCTCCCGCACGTTGTTGTCGCCAGCCTTTCCAGTCATGCAAAAAGTAAAGAATACTTGTCACTAGATGTCAAGTTTGCTTGTCATATGAGAGGCTGAATGCATGCGTGAACGATTTCTCGAGATCGCCCTGGCCAATCCGGTGGTTGCAACGATCGTGGATCGGGCGCCGAAGCTGGGATTGCAGGAGTGGTACCTGACGGCGGGTGGGCTCTTCCAAACCGTCTGGAATCACATCGACGGCCGTGACCTCGGCGCCGGGATCAAGGACTACGACCTCTTCTATTTCGACGCCGACGATCTGAGCTACGACGCGGAGGACCGTGTGATTCGTTCGGCGGCAGAACTGTTCGTCGATCTCGACATCGAGGTCGAGGTACGCAACGAAGCCCGCGTGCACCTGTGGTACGAGCAGCATTTCGGGATTCCCGGCGTTCCGTTCACCAGTTGCCGCGACGCTATCGACCACTTCGCTTCCACAACTTGCTGTTTCGGGATCACCAAGTCTGCGGACGGCACTGTGGACGTGTATGCCCCGCATGGCTACGACGATCTTTTCGACATGATCGTCCGCCCCAACCCAGTGCTGGCACCGAGAGGGGTGTACGAGGCCAAGGCAGCACGGTGGCGCAGGGAATGGCCTGCGCTGACCGTGGAGCCTTGGCCTGAGACCTAGACCTAGACCTCGATCGGCGGATGCAGCCTGTCCATGGTCCACTGCCGATTTCGGCGTGCAGCAAGTGAACTGGCCCCGAGTGAGGCGACGAGAAGGCCGCCGAGGACGGCGATCGAGACCCACAGCCTCGAGTCGATGCCGCCGACGGTGAGTTGTCGAAGCCCGTTCACCGCGTAGGTCATCGGGTCGAACGGGTGGATGATCTGGAACGGTTTCGCGGTGGTTTCGACGGGATAGATGCCGCCGGCCGAAACCAGTTGCAGCATCAGGAACGCCAGGGTGATCACGCGTCCGACGGAGACTCCGAAGATGGCGTTGAACGCCTGGATCAACGCCATATACGTGGCAGTGATGAGCATCAGGAATCCGACGGTGCCGAGGGCGTGCGTGGGGTGCAGGCCAACGGCGAAGTGCACGACCAGGTACATCACGATCACCTGGCAGATGCCGATGAGCAAGGCCGGCCAGTACGAGGCGAGGACCACTCGCAGCGCGCCGAGTCCGTTTGCGATAGGCCGGTTCTGGAGCGGCTTGAGCAGCATCCAGGTGATGATGCCGCCCACGAACAGTGCGAGGGGCAGGAAGAACGGAGCAAAACCGGTACCGAAGGTGCTTGCCCGGTTCTCGTAGGTCTCCTGCAGCTCGACCGGACTGGAGAGGGTTTGAGCGGTTGCTGTTCGCTGCTGATCGGTCCAACTGGGAACCTGGCCGGCGCCCTCGGTGAGTTTGGTTGCGAGTTCGGCAGACCCGGCACGGAGTTGCTCGGTTCCGTCGGCGAGTTTGGCTGCACCATCGGAGAGTTGGACGCTGCCGTCGGTGAGTTGAACCAGTCCACTGCTGAGGGTTTGAGCGCCGTCGTTGACTTGCTGACCGCCGTCACGCAGCTGTACCAGGCCGTTGCGGAGTTCACCGCCGCCGTTGGCCGCGGCGCTGAGCCCGGCGCGGAAGGTGCTCGAGGGATCGTCGAGTTGGTAAGCGAGTTGTTGTGCGCCGCTCTTGAGTTCGCCCAGTTGACCCATGGTCGCTTCGCCGAAGCCCTGAGTGCGCAGCATGTCCTGGGCAGGCGCGAGGGCATTGGCGATCTGTTGGCTGACGGGATCCGGGTTCAGTCGAAGGCTGGCCACTGCCTGACCGACCAGCTGTGCGACGTCTGCTTGTGTGTTCCCGAGGACGCTCAGCTGGTCGACGACCTGGGTGACGCCGCCACTGAGTTGGCTTGCGCCGTCGCCCAGTTGGACGGCTCCGAGATCGAGCTGCCCCAAACCGTCGGTCAGCGCGAGGACACCGTCCGTGGCGGTGTTGATTCCGGTCGAGAGCTGTGCTGTACCGCCGGCAAGAGTGGCTGCACCGTCACGTGCGGTAACCATGTTGTCGGCCAGCGTTTTCGAGCCTGACGCCAATTCGCCGGCTCCGGCGTTGGCAGTGTTCACTCCGGCCGAGAGCTGGAGTGCTCCGTCGGCGGCCTGCTTCAAACCTGCACCCGCGTCGGTCAATCCGACCAGGACCGTCTCGACGGACTGCGCGCCGATCTTGTCGCTGACTTGACTGAGGACCTGCTGGGCGGCGTTTTGGCCGATGATGGTGCCGAGGTAGTTGTTGACGTCGTTGAAGGTGAACTGCAACTGAGCTTTGTGGGGGTCCTTGGTCGTCGGGGAGGCCACGGCCTCGCTGAAATTCTCAGGCAAGGTGAGAGAGAAGTAGTACGTGCCGTCCGAGACTCCCTGAGCGGCTTCCTGCTGTGAGACCAGGTGGAGATCGAGCTCACCGGAATCGAGCAGCGCTTGGCTTACCTCGTCGCCCGCGTTGAGTTCCTGACCCTGCACCATCGCACCGCGGTCGGTGTTGACCAGCGCAACGGGGACCTTGTTGACCTCACCGAACGGATTCCAGAAGGCCCACAAGTACATCGCGCCGTACAGCAGTGGCATCAAAATGATGGTGACGAGTGCGATCCTGGGCATCGCGCCGCGGGAGAACCGCTTGAGTTCGGTTCCGAGAGACATTCCAGCGAGCATCGCGGTTACCTCGCCCCTTCTTGGTCGGGATTGGTGACTTCTTGGAGCAGGGTGACGGCATCGATGGGTGATCCGTCGGGCAGCGGGTTGACGGTCGACGCGATGATGGTCTGGTAGCTCCCCATCTCGACCAGTCGCTCGACGAGATATGCGCGCTCGGAGTCACGCCGCACCTGTTCGAGATCGTCGACGACCAGCAAGGCCGGCTTCTTCGTGTTCGCGACGGCGATACGCAGCAGGGTCGCCTCGAGTTCCCCGAGATCGCTGACGTATCGGCCGAGCGCAGGCAACGGATGATCGCCGAAGACGGGAGCGCACACCGCTTCGAGTTCGCGGTCTCCGGCGCGTCCGACGAGTTTGTACCAGGGAGCATCCCAGCGAATTTGTTCGGTGATCAGATCGCGGACGGTGACGGACTCGGCAAGCTCGTCGATGTCCTCGAACCCGGCGATCCCGGCGATCTCGAAGATCTCTCGGGGACGCGTTCGACCGAAGACGGACAGTGATCCGGAACTGGCTTTCATTCGCCCGCTGAGTGTCAGAAGTAAGGACGTACGTCCGGAACCGGCCGAGCCTTCGAGGATGGTCACACCGCCCGCACGAATCTCGAGATTGACGGGTCCGAACACCGGCCCCCATGGGCCGTCGAGCGCCAAGTCCGTGGCGGTCAATGCCAGGTCAGGGGCGTAATCGGGTTGTGCGTGCTCTGGTGCGACCACGATGATCACCTGTCTGTTGATCTACTCGGCCTTCGAAAGAACCGAGTGCTGGTTCAGTGGACGTTCGTGCTCACCCAATCACATCGGTAGCGGGCGAGCTGTCCCATGAATGGGATGTGTCGGACACGTCCGGCAACTTGGAGACCGAACGGTATGTATTCTGTTGGAAACGGAACGGGGGAGTCGAGGTGCCGGTTCGTAGACGCGGGATGTGCGCGGTGCTGGTCATGGCCACCCTGTCGGTTGTCTCCTGTGCCGGTGAGCGCGAGTCGCCCCCGTTCGTGTCGAGCGAAAGGCTTTTCGAGTTCACCGGTCGCAATGTCGGACCCTTGACGGTTCCGCCCTTGCCCTCCGATCGGCACGAGTCCGAAGCAGCGCCATACGGAGCCATCACCCTGTCCGGTGGGTGGAGCGGCGCAGCCAATGTCTCGCTGCCCGGATCCGTCACGTGTTTCGAGCACAACTGGGCGGATTCGCTGCCCGCCGGTCACCGTCAGTGGGCCTACGAGGTGCACACCAGTTCCTTCTACGAATACGACGGCGGCGGCGAATATCCGGGACGTGATTTCCAGTTGCAGGTCTACGTGAACGAGAATCCCGAACCAGGTCAGCACGGGTCCGCGATCATGAAGTTCTCGGATCAGAGCGGACAGTTCGTGTCCTTCGGCGGTGGCGACGACAAGTCCGTCGAAATAGTCAGTTCTCCGGACCGCAGGCGCGTGGCGCTTTCCCTGGCGGGTACGGCGGCACGACCGGGCGAGCAACCGACGACGTCGGTACTGTCCGCGCAGATCAGTTGCCCGACCATCGAGCGCAGATGACACCAGTCACCACCGAGTGCCGACAACCGAAAATGCCGGCCCCGAAACGTTCTCGGGACCGGCACTTTTCATGAATCAGGAACGAATCAGAATGCTGCTTCGTCGATCTCCATGATGTCGTTCTCGGTGTTCGCGATGATCTCGCGTGAAGCGGTGAGCTCGGGCAGGACGTTCTTGGCGAAGAAGGACGCGATGGCGACCTTGCCCTCGTAGAAGCCCTTGTCCTTGTCGGAAGCGCCGTTGTCGAGTGCTGCGAGAGCAATCTCGGACTGGCGGAGCAGCTGCCAGCCGATGAGCAGGTCGCCGACGGACATCAGGAAGCGGACGGAGCCGAGGCCGACCTTGTACAGCTCGGTGGGCTGCTCCTGAGCTCCCATGAGGAAGCCGGTGAGCGTGGCAGCCATGGCCTGGACGTCTTCGAGTGCGGTGGCGAGCAGTGCGCGCTCCGCCTTCAGACGACCGTTGCCGGCTTCGCTGTCGATGAAGGTCTTGATCTGTCCCGCAACGTGAGCGAGCGCGACGCCGCGGTCACGAGCGATCTTGCGGAAGAAGAAGTCCTGAGCCTGGATGGCCGTCGTGCCTTCGTACAGCGAGTCGATCTTGGAATCGCGGATGTACTGCTCGATCGGGTAGTCCTGGAGGAAGCCGGAGCCACCGAGGGTCTGCAGGCTGTCCGTCAGGTACTGGTACGCACGCTCGGAGCCGACGCCCTTGACGATCGGGAGCAGCAGGTCGTTGACGCGGAACGCGGTGTCCTTGTCTGCGCCCGAGACGAGCTGGGCGACAACCTCGTCCTGGTGTGCTGCGGTGTAGAGGTACACCGCGCGCAGGCCCTCGGCGTATGCCTTCTGCATTGCCAGGCTGCGACGCACGTCGGGGTGGTGCGTGATGGTCACGCGCGGTGCTGCCTTGTTGGTCATCTGGGTCAGGTCTGCGCCCTGAACACGCTGCTTGGCGTAGTCGAGAGCGTTGAGGTAACCGGTCGAGAGGGTGGCGATTGCCTTGGTGCCGACCATCATTCGAGCGTGCTCGATGACGTCGAACATCTGGGCGATGCCGTTGTGGACCTCGCCGACCAGCCAGCCCTGTGCGGGGATGCCGTGGCCGCCGAAGGTGACCTCACACGTGGCGGAGACCTTCAGGCCCATCTTGTGTTCGACGTTGGTGACGAAGACGCCGTTGCGCTCGCCGAACTCTTCGGTCTCGAAGTTGAAGTGCGTCTTCGGGACGAAGAACAGGCTCAGACCCTTGGTGCCGGGTCCGGCGCCTTCGGGGCGAGCGAGAACGAGGTGGAAGATGTTCTCGAACAGGTCGTCCGAGTCTGCCGAGGTGATGAAGCGCTTGACGCCCTCGATGTGCCAGGAGCCGTCGTCCTGCTTGATTGCCTTGGTGCGTCCGGCACCGACGTCGGAGCCGGCGTCGGGCTCGGTGAGGACCATGGTGGCGCCCCATCCGCGTTCGACGATGGTGGCTGCCCACTTCTTCTGCTCTTCGGTGCCGTTGTTGAACAGCACGTCCGCGAAGGCGGGTCCGGCCTGGTACATGTGTGCTGCAGGCTGTGCGCCCAGGATCAGCTCACCGATGGCCCACACGACGGAGCGGGGGACCGGCACGCCGCCGACCTCTTCGCTCAATCCCATGCGGTACCACTCGGCATCCCACAGAGCCTTGAACGACTTCTTGAAGGATTCCGGAAGTGCAACGGTGTGCGTCTCGGGATCGAAGACAGGGGGGTTGCGGTCCGCATCGGCGAAAGATTCGCCAAGCGGTCCCTCGGCCAGGCGTGCGACCTCTGCCAGCATGTTGCGGACAGTGTCGGCATCCAGGTCGCCCCAAGCGCCTTCGCTCAGTGGCTTCTCCAGTCCGAGAACCTCGAAGAGGTTGAACTCCAGGTCCCGAACGTTGCTCTTGTAATGGCCCATGTCTTCTGCTTCTCCCAGTGAGGTGGTGCGGTCCAGCACTCCTAGTACCGCCCGAAGTTTATTACTCGTCGGTAACTTAATACATGTTACTAGCCGTTCTTTGCATTGCCAACACCGGATTTGCGTCCGATGACAAGCGCGTCGACCGCGATTCCCGTTTCGGTGTGTCTGTGCGGATTTCCGGCGATCTCGAACTCGAGCCTTCCTTGGAACTCCTGCATCAATTCTTCTGGTGTGTAAAGGATTTCGGGATCTTTCGGTCCGCCGACGCCGTAGTCGATGTTGCTTCGGTCGTGACCCAAAATCATGAGGATTCCATCAGGTTTCAGAGAATTTATGGCACGGTTCACAACGAGGGTGCGTTGTGGTGCGGGCAGATGAAGGTAAAGAAGCAGGGCCAAGTCGTATCCCTGCCCGTTCCTGGAGGCGTACTCCGCGACGGTGACGTCGCCGCACCGGTAGTCGAGCCGGTCGAGAACCGATCGGGGCGAGCGGGCCGCGATCGTGCGGGCCTTCTCGATCGCGACGGCCGAGTAGTCGATCCCGGTGACCTCCCAACCGCGGGTCGCGAGCCACAACGCGTTACGGCCCTCCCCGCACGCCAGTTCCAGTGCCTGGCCGTGGGGGAGGGCCGTCGCGTATTCCACCAGCAGCTCGTTGGGAGGAGCGCCCCAGACGAGCTCGGATTCTTCGTACTTCTTGTCCCAGGCGGCCGCATCCATAGATGACGACGGTAGTGCCACTCAGTTGTTACGGACGCCGTCCATCGGGTTCTTGCGCAGGGCGGCGCGCGTCGGGATCGCGATGGAGACGAATCCCAGAACAGCGGTCACGGCGACGATGGCACCGTAGATCGCCGGTGAAATCGCCGGGATCGGCTGCCCGGACACCGCTACGGCGATACCCATCAGAGGCGGCAGGGCGATCAGTGATCCGACCACGACGGCGATTCCCACCACCATCAACGACTCGATACGCATCATCGCTCGGACCTGCCTCGTCCGCGAGCCCACCAGATGAAGGAGCGCGAACTCGCGGGAACGCTCCGCAGTGGCGGCGACCAAGGTATTCACGACGGCGACTGCCAGATAACCGAGCAGGACCAGGACGGCGAGGATGCTGACCCACGACTGCATGCGACGCTGATCTTCGCCTGCGGCCCCGAACTGGTCCTGGTTCAGCGCGGCGATCGAGGGGAAGGAGAGCAACGACTGCTGGACTTCGGCCGACCGTCCGGGTTCGGCAGCAACCAGAACGGTGTCGATCAGAGCGTCGGTGGAGTGCTGACGCAAAGTCTCGATCGGCATGGTCACGTCCCCGAATCCGAGGCCGCGACCATATTTCGCGACGACCATCGGATGTACCAGTGTTCCGTCTCCCAGATAGAGGTCGACGCGCTGGCCGACCTTGGCTCCGAGTGTGAAGGCCCCGTCTTCGCTGACGGCAACGGTATCGCCGGTCAGAGCGCTGAGGTCGCCCTCGGTCACCGCGAGATCGAGGGTTGCGTCGGCGCCGGCGGCGTCGATGCCCTGGGCCGCGATCGCGCTGTCGGCTGAGCCGCCTTTCTCACCGCTGGGTACCGGCAGGACTTGACTGCGGACTACCGGGTTTGCCGCACTCACTCCGGGCACCGATGCGATCGAGTCGAGGAGCGAGGGAGCGATACCGGCCGGCGCGCCGACGATCAGGTCGGCGGTGACGCCTTTGATCGACTGGTTGGTCGCCTCGGCGGCGACGGTGCTCTGGCTGAAGAACTGCACCGAGCCCAGGGCGATGGCGAGAGCCAACGGAACAACCGCCGACGAGAGCCGCCTCGAATTGGATTCGGCGTTGGCGGCAGCGAGAACTTTGGACGCCGACCCACTACGGCGCAGTGGACCGCCGATCACCTTGATGATGCCGCGCACCAACAACGGGCCGAGCAGCGCGACCGAGAAGATCAACAACAGTGCGCTCGAACCGGCTCCAGCGGCTGCCACGCTGCCGGGCAGGAAAGCGGGGAGGATGCACGCGCCGAGACCGGCGGCACCGAAGATCAGCCCGGTGACGATGCGTCCGCGGCTCAGTTTCGCCGGGCCGCTTTCGGATTCGCGAAGCGCTTCGACGGGGTCGAGCTTTGCCGGTCGTCGTGCCGCGATCGCCGCTGCCGCGCGGGCAGTGAGTACGCAGATCAGGAAAGCCGCGATCGCCGGAAGCGGGCTGTACGCCAGCGCGAAATCGGTGGGCATGACCCCTGCATCGGCAAACTGTGCACCCAGGAATCGGGCGAGTAGGAATCCGGGCACCGCGCCGAGCGCAGCCGCAGCCGCCGCCACGAGCAGCACTTCACGCCCGATCATGACGTGGACTTGTCGCGTGGTGGCCCCGATTGCCCGCAACAGAGCGAACTCTCGGCGTCTGGCGTTGATCGAGAGCGACAACGTGCTGGAAACGACGAACATGCTGACCATCAATGCAAGACCCGCAAACGTGGCACAGAGCACGATCAACTGAGTCCGCGCAGCTCCGGCGTCGAGGAACTCGATGCCTCCGCGTGCGGTGCCGGTCGAGACCTCCGCACCGGTTCCGGCGAGTGCGTCGCGGGCGAGAGCGGCAGCATCCACGCCTTCGGGAGCGATCAATCCGACTGCGGTGACAGAGTTCTGGTGCGGCCACAACCGTTCGGCCTCTGCGTCGTAGAGGAAGACGAGTGCCGGACGGTCGGGTGACGGCACCGAAGCCGCATCAGCTGTGCCGACGACGGTGTACTCGTCCGCTATCGCGCCGTGAGCCAGCGTGATTCGCTCGCCGAGCGCGGCGCTCGTAGTCGAGACCACCTCGTCTCGGCTCTGCGGAGCGCGACCATCGGTCAGCGAATACGGCGCCAATTGTGCTGTGTTCCAAGGATGTGCGTCGAGTACGACGCCCTCGGCGGTGCTGACGGGGACGGAGATGTCGGGAACCACCGTGACATCGAGGGCATCGAGTTTGCGGACCGTATCGCCGTCGAGGAGAACTCGCTCGGCAAAAGGCTGATCGGCGTCCTCCTTGACCTCGAGTGCCTGAGGCGCGCTGACCACGGCGTCTGCACCGGCGTAGAGATGTGGTGAGACTCCGCCTCGCACTCCTGATTCCAGCAGGACACCCAAACCGCACGTGAGGAGAGCCGCGCAGAATACGGAGACGAACACGGCGATGAATCCGGAGCGATGCGCTTTGAGATGCGCAAAAGTGTGCGCCTTCATCATCACCAGTCCCCGAGGTGTGTCATGCGCTCGGCAATCTGCTGCGGCGTCGGGCGGTCGATGTGCCCGACCAGTTTCCCGTCGGCGAGGAACAGCACACGATCGGCGTACGACGCGGCCACCGGGTCGTGCGTGACCATGACGATGGTCTGATCGAACTCGGCGGCTGTCCGGCGCAACAACTCCAGAACCTGCTTGGCGCTGCGGGAGTCGAGGGCGCCCGTCGGCTCGTCGGCAAAGAGTGCGTCGGGGTGGGTGACGAGGGCGCGCGCGATGGCGACGCGTTGCTGCTGACCACCGGACAGTTCGGAGGGTTTGCGCTTGCGGTGCGATCCGAGTCCGACGGATTCGAGGACGAAGGTCAGGTACTGCTTGTCGGCTCGTCGTCCGGCGAGCAGTAGCGGGAGCGTGACGTTCTGCTCGACGTCGAGAGCGCCGAGCAGGTTGTATGCCTGGAAGACGAAACCTATGTGATCGCGACGGAAGATGCTGCGGGCCTTCGGCTTCAGCTGTGAGATCTCGGTGTCGCCCAGCCACACCGATCCGCTGCTAGGACGGTCCAGGCCCGCCGCGCAGTGCAGGAAAGTGCTCTTGCCCGATCCGGACGGGCCCATCACGGCGGTGAAGGTGCTGCGCGGCAAGGTGAGGCTGATGTTGTCGAGGGCGGTCACGGCGCCGCGGCCGTTTCCGTAGACCTTGCTGACGCCTTCGAGCCGCACGGCGGATGTTCGGGCGGCCGGGGCACCAGGGGCCGGCGGGGCGAGGACCGAGTGTCGATTCTTCATGGGAAGAACGCTATGGAGATTCGGTATTCGTCGACATCCAGCAGGGTCCCGAATCAATGGTGTAGCCAGCTGTAGTGGATCGCGGCATCAGGTGCGGCATGCTGGGGCAGTGAAGAAGAGAACCAGGGCTGCGGTGTACGTGCTCGTCGAGGGTGTGGCAGCCGTGGTCTCCCTGTTCTTGCTGATGGTCGGTCTCATTCTGCTGTCGCTCTCGATTCTGATCGTCGGCTGGTTGCTGTTGCCGTCGTACGTGCGGGTACTCCGGTGGTGGGCGGGTCTGGCCCGCAAGAGAACAGCTGCGTACACCGGACGCCCTGTTCTGCAGAGATACCCACCGATGCCAAGCAATCCGACATTCGGGGACTGGCGCCGATTCCTCACCGATCAGTCGACGAGGCGCGACGCGGCCTGGTTGTCGATTCACGGTCTGGGGGCTTTCGTCGCGGCGATGCTGACCATTGCTCTGCCACTCGGTGCACTCAATGCGATTGCCGTCCCGCTGTACTGGCAGCAGATGCCCGCGGGCGAACCCGTCAACAATCCGTACCCCGTGACGTCGTGGCTGGGGGCTGCCGGAATGCCGTTGATCGGCATCCTGTACTTCCTGATCGCGTGGTGGTTGATCCCCGCGATGGCGAAGTGGATCAGCTGGTCGACCACGACTTTGCTTGCACCGGAAACACGTTCGGACCTCTCGAAGCGCGTCACCGCCCTGACTGCCAGCCGCGCTGCGGCCCTCGACGCGCATTCGGCCGAACTCAAGCGGATCGAGCGCGATCTGCACGACGGCGCGCAGAACCGACTGGTCGCCGTGGTGATGATGCTGGGTATGGCCGAGCGATCGTTGCAGATCAACCCGGACCAGGCTCTGCCACAACTGCATCGGGCCCAAGATGCGGCCACCGAGGCGTTGAGCGAACTCCGGACGTTGGTGCACGACATCTATCCGCCGATCCTCGACGAACTCGGCCTCGAGGGTGCGATCTCGGCGCTTGCTGGGCGCTCCACCGTGCCCTGCGTACTCGAGATCGAGGAGCTCCGCCGTGCCCCGGCCGCCGTCGAGGCTGCTGCGTACTTCGTCGTCGCCGAGGCTTTGACCAACGTCGCAAAGCACAGCGGAGCGCGCAGCGTCACCGTCACGGCAAGGACGGAGGCGTCCACCGACTCGTTGGGTGAGACGATGCTCATCGACGTGATCGACGACGGTCACGGCGGCGCGAACGAACGGCCGGGCGGCGGCGTGGCGGGTATCCGACGCCGGGTCGAGGCTTTCGAAGGAACCGCAGTATTGGAGAGCCCGGAGGGTGGACCGACAACGATGAGGGTGGAACTACCGTGCGGATTCTGATTGCCGAGGACGACGCTCTCCTGCGAGAGGGGCTGGCACTGCTGCTCCGCGGAGAGGGCTTCGAGGTGTCTGCCGTCTCCGACGCCGAACAGTTCCTCACGGTGTTCGAGGAGACCGCTCCTGACGCCGCGGTGCTCGACGTCCGGATGCCTCCTACTTTCACCAACGAGGGACTTCGAGCGGCGATCGAGGTGCGCAAGCTTCGCCCGGGCTTTCCCGTCCTGGTCCTTTCCGCGTATGTCGAGGATCGCTACGCCGGTGAATTGTTGGCAGGCGGCGCCGGCGGGGTCGGTTACCTGCTCAAGGAACGGGTCGGCAAGGTGGCTGAGTTCGTCGACGCCTTGAACCGGGTCGTCGACGGCGGAACCGTGATGGATCCCGAGGTCGTATCCCAACTGATGAGCCGTCGACGTGCCGACGATCCGATCAGATCACTGACCCCACGCGAGTCCGAGGTTCTCGGTTTGATGGCGGAGGGGCTGGGAAATCAGGAAATCGCCAGGAAACTGGTCGTCAGCGACACTGCTGTGAGCAAGCACATAGGAAATATCTTCGCAAAACTCGGCCTGTCGGCTTCTGAAAGCGGGCATCGTCGTGTTTTGGCAGTTCTAGCTCATTTGCGCGCCTGATCGTGGATCTGGACTACATACCTGACCGAAGCGTAATGTGAGCCAGCCTCATGTTGTTGCCGTGATCGAACGGTGACCTGAGAGGCAGGGGCTTATGTCCTGTACGTAACGTGTGATGTCGAATGCGCGTCATCACCAGAAACCAACGAGGAGATCGATCAATGGGTAAGCCGATTGCCAGTGTGGCCGGAGGTCGGCAGTCCGTCCTTCTCGGGCTCGGCGTTCACCGCCCGGAGCGAGTCGTGACCAACGACGAGATCTGCGAGCTGATCGATTCCACCGACGAGTGGATCCAGACGCGATCGGGTATCAAGTCGCGCCGGTTCTCCGGCGAGGGTGAAGGCATCCTCGCGATGTCGATCAGCGCGGCCCGTAAAGCACTGGACGTCAGCGGCATTGCACCCGAGCAGATCGGCGCCGTGATCATCGCGACGTCGACGTGGGACCTGCAGACTCCCCAGGCCGCATCCATCGTCGCCCACGAACTCGGTATCAAGGGCCCCGCGGCGTTCGACGTCGCGGCAGGCTGCGCCGGTTTCTGTACCGCCCTCGCGGTGGCCAGCGACCTCGTTCGCGGCGGAACGGTTGATCACGTACTCGTCGTCGGCGTCGAGTTGATGAGCGAGGCCACCGAGCCCACCGATCGCAGCGTTCGCTTCATCTTCGGTGACGGCGCAGGCGCAGTTGTCGTCGGCCCGAGCGACACCGTCGGAATCGGCCCGGTCGAGTGGGGTTCGGACGGCAGCCAGTCCGACGCCATCGTTCAGGAGCCGAGCTGGCTCGACTACACCAAGAACCCGACCGGACCTCGTCCGTGGATCAAGATGGCCGGTACCGCGGTGTTCCGCTGGGCTGCCTTCGAGATGGGCAAGGTCGCCACTCGCACCCTGGAGAAGTCGGGGCTGGGTATCGAGGACATCGACGCTTTTGTGCCGCACCAGGCAAACCAGCGCATCAACGAGGTCATCGCTCGCAGCATGAAGCTGCCCGAGGGCTTCCCCGTCTCCAACGACATCGCCGAGACGGGCAACACGTCCGCGGCCTCGATCCCGCTCGCCATGGAGCAGATGCTGCGCGACGGCCAGTGCAAGCCGGGCGACAAGGCATTGCTTCTCGCCTTCGGTGCAGGTCTGTCCTTCGCCGGTCAGGTTGTCGTCATGCCGCCGTTGGCTGGAGCGGAATCAGCCTGATCTTCTCTTGCGCCGAGCGCCTCGAACCCACGGTTCGGGGCGCTCGGTCGTTTCCAGGAGGGCTGTCGTTTCCGGTCCGGCTCGTCGAACCTCTGCGATGTGGCACTCTGGCGAGATGGTCGAGAGTGTGGGGGAGTCCGAACGTACGGGTGAGACGGGCGGCAGCTTGGCGAAGATGGGCGGGCACGTGGCGCTCGCCAGCACGGTCAGCCGGATCACCGGTTTCGTGCGCACCCTTGCCCTTGCCGCAGTCCTCGGGATCGCCCTGGTCAGTGATGCGTACAACGCGGCCAACAGCTTCCCGAACATGGTCTATCAACTCCTTCTCGGCGGGATTCTCGCCAGTGTCCTGCTTCCGTATCTGACACGGCAGCGAAGCCGTGGGCGGACGCTCGAACGAGAGCAGACGCAGCGCGTTCTCACTGTGGGAGCGCTTGCTCTCGCGCTGGTGACGGTAGTGGCGGTGCTGTGCGCGCCGCCCCTGGTCTCGATCGTGATCGATGATCCGGCTCAACGAGAGCTCACGACTCTCTTCGCGTACTTGCTTCTGCCGGAGATCTTCTTCTACGGCGTCACGGCGATGATGACGGCTGTGCTCAGTGTTCGATCGGTGTTCGGCGCGCCGGCCTGGGCGCCGGTGATCAACAACGTCGTCCTTCTGGTGACGGTCGCGGTCTTTCTGTGCATTCCGGGGCCGGTGGCTCTGACTCCCGAGTCGATGACCACCGCGCAGGTTCTGGTGATCGGTATCGGCACTTTGCTCGGGATAGTGGCGCAAACCGCTGTCGTTGCTCGAGCGCTGCACCGCAACGGTTTTCGGTGGCGCCTTCGCGTGCGGGTCGTGCCGCACACGTGGCGCCCGGTGCGCGTCGGGGCGCCGTTGCTCGGTTGGGTACTGGTGTACGTCGTAGCCGGTCAGGTCGGTGTGTGGGTGACGATGAAGGTCACTCTCTCCCGTCACGTGTACTCGATGTACACGCATGCGGATCTGCTGTTTCAGGTGGCGTACGGCATCCTCGGAGTGTCGCTGTTGACGGTGCTGATGCCGCGAATCGCCAGGTCGGTCGCTGCGGGTGACGACGTCGGTGTCGTATCCGATCTCGGCCGGGGAGCCAGGTATTCGGTGGTGGCGTTGATCCCGGTCACGGTGGCTCTCATGGTGTTCGGCCCCTCGTTGACCACCCTGATCTTCTTCGGCCGGGTCGACGGCAGTAGCGCCCGGTTGATCGGGACGGCCGTGGCAGTCAGTGCATTCGGGTTGGTGCCCTTTGCGATGGCCATGCTTCAGCTACGAGTGTTCTACGCCGACAACAATACTCGCACTCCCGCGGTGATAGCAGTGGTGATGGTAGTTGCGAAGACGGCGCTCGTTCTTCTTGCGTCATTGTCGGCGAGTGACGAAACGCTGATCCTGGCCGTCTGTGTGGCCGGCTCGTTCTCCTACGTGTGCGGAGCGGTGCTCGGTCACGTCCTGCTTCGAAAGCGATACGGGCTGTTGGGATTCCGTCGCGTGCAGGCGACCGTCGGGAGAATTTCGACAGCGGCAGTTCTGGCAGGAGGTTGTGCGCTCGCTTTGGTGGTGGCGGTTCAGAACCGAATCCCCGAGCCCAGGCTTGCTGCTGCTATTTCATTGTCGGCGGGTGCGGCCGTAGGTGTCGTCGTCCTGTTGGGCGCATGCAAGGTCGTCGGCGTTCCCGAGATTCGCCGGGCGCGAGCCCTACTGCTGTCCTGAGGACAGGAGCGGTACCAGCAGTTCGTCCGGGGTCAGGGCACCATGCTGTCCACGGAGGCCGGACAGTCCCGATTCGACCGATCGACGAACGACCGCCACGTCTCCGGAAGCAATGGCGATGACATCGCCGATCCGGCCGTGATACTCGGAATGTACTGCGGGCCCGAACAATCCCGCGACGATGCCCTCGGATCTGGTCCCGATCCACATGCGGTCACCCAGTTCGGAGCGCCAGCGGTCCGCAACATCTTGTGCAGCGCCTTCTCTGGTGTGGATGTGCCGGCACCGGGGCTCGCCGGCAAGGGCGAGTACGTCTTTGGACAGCATCGGGGTGTTGTCGAAGTCGATCTTGTTCTCGTCCAGCACGTCGACCATTCCGTGGTCTGCCGTCACCAGCAATCTCACGTCCGGACCGAGAGCGGCGGCGAGTTGTTCGACCAGTCGATCGACAAGCATCAGTTGGAAGATCCACGGCTCGGACTCGGGTCCGTAGACGTGGCCGAGCGCGTCGATCTCGCTGATGTAGCAGTACGTGAACGTCCGTTCGGCAGATTTCGACGCCGCCACGGTGCGAGCGAGGAGGTCTCCGTATGCCTGGATTCCGGCAAACTGGGCACCGCGCATCCCCGCCCGAGTGAGGCCGCTGCCGTCGAACTTGGACGGAACGACGGTGGTGACGGTGATTCCGGCGGCCGCGGCGCGATCGAAGGTCGTGGCCTGCGGCTGCAGGGTCTCCGGAACGATGGAGTCGGTCTGAGATTCCTTCTTGCCGGCGCTGTGCCAACCCAGCCAGTTGAACACCGAATCGGCTTCTTCGACGTAGGACTGGTAGCCGGTGATTCCGTGCGCTCCCGAGGGCAGCCCGGTCCCCAGCGAGACGATGCTGGTGGCCGTCGTCGTGGGGAAACCTGCCCGTATCGGCGTTCCGACGAGTGAGTTCAGGAATGGTGCGTGTTCGGCGTTGCGGGCGAGCAAGTTCGCGCCCATCCCGTCTACCAGCAGAATTACGGTCTTCTTGCTGGGATTCAGATCGAGACGGTTTGCTTCGCCGCCTACTCCGAGAGAAGCGAGTACCGACGGCGCAAGCGTCGACAGAGTCGGCTGGGAGTACACATCGAGGAGAGGTGCGGGGGCGGGCATCCCATGAGATTAGGCGTTGGACAGAGAAAACTGCATACCTTCTGGGCGAGTGTTCAAATCTGTGCGGTCAGATCCGGACATTCCAGATGATCGGCGCGCAGAGACCGCGGACCGGGGCGGCCTCTGCGCGGAGATTCATTCCATGATCGTGGAGATCTGGAACTTGGCACCGAGTGGATCGGCAACCGACGCGAGACGGCCGAAGGGCGTGTCCTCGGGATCACGCAATACGCTGCCGCCGAATTCGACGACCTTGGCGACGGCAGCATCGGTGTCGTCCGCCCCGAAGTACACCTGCCAGAACGACGGGACTTCTGCCGGGAGGAATGAGCTGGCATCCATCAGACCGGCGACGACGGTGTCGCCCTGTTTGGCTTGTGAATACCGGAACTCGTCGCTGTCGCCGATGGACTCGTAAGTCCAGCCGAACACGTCGGTGTAGAACGGCAGGACCGCGGCGTAGTTCTTGGACAAAGTCTCGTGCCAGACCGGCGCTCCGGCCTCGCCCACCAGACCGAAGCCATTGTGCTGATCTGCCTGCCAGATACCGACGACGGCACCGGCCGGATCGCCCACGATCGCCATGCTGCCCTGGGGGCCGACCTGCATCGACGGCATCATGATCATTCCGCCGGCAGCTTCGGCTTTGGACGCCGACGCCGCCGCATCAGTAGAGGAGATGTAGGTGGTCCAGACGTTGCCGTACGGGTTTCCCTCCTGCTGGGGCCCGAGCCCGGCGATGGGCTGCCCGTCTTTGCTGAAGATCGCGTAACCGCCGTACTGCGGGTCGTCGTTGGAGTCGGCCTGCCAACCGAACATGTTGGTGTAGAAGGATTTGGCAATCTCGGTGTCGGAACTGGTGAGGTCGATCCAACAGGGTGTTCCGTCGAGCGCTGTGCGTGCGGGCATCTGAAAACTCTCCTTAACCGAAACGGATACACAAGCGAGGGACGCGGAAATGCTTGGCCGAGGAAGGCACGAATCTCACGCTACGCGTGTACCTCGACACATTCCCAGGGCTCGAGAGCTTTGGAGTATTTGACCGTTTCGCGTTCACCTGTGGTTCAGCAACCGTGCGCGGAGCGCGGGATCGCTCGCGCAGTCGATTGCAGTCCACGCGAGCGCGAGGGCGCCGTCCAGCACTGCCTTGTCGCCGGTTTCCGCGCGGCAGTAGGGGGTGAACTCTGCCTGATGGTTGCTTGCGCCGTTGCATTCGATCCCGATGATCGGGTGGATCGTCGGAATACGATGCGAGACGTTGCCCATGTCGGTGGATCCCGCTGCGGGACCGTCGTACTCGAAGAAAACGCGTCCGAGTGCTTCGCTGTTCCTCTGGTAGAGCGCGCTCATGTCCGCGTCCCACCGGGATTCGCCGTACGCCGGTGAAGGTTCCGTGATGGTCACTTCGCAGCCGGTTGCGGTCGCTCCGGCGGTGAAGCAGCGTTCCACCTTGGGCTTGACGGCTACTACGCCGTCGAGTGTGTCGGCTCGAACCGCGTAGGCCCCGTGTGAACTGCCCGGGATGACGTTGGGTGCTACGCCCGCGTCGCTGACATATCCGTGTACCTGCACGTCCTTCGGAAGGTGTTGCCGCAGTAAGCCGATCCCGACCTGGGCGACCGTGAACGCGTCGGCGGCGTTGACGGCGCCCACTGCGAACGACGCGTGGGCGGAGACACCGGTGTAGGTGACGTCCAGGTGGGAGATGGCAAGCATGTTCGGTGCTCGCAGATCTGCGGCACCGGGGTGAACCATCATCGCGCAGTGCAGGAAATCGAAAGTTCCATGCTCGAGCATCACTACTTTTCCGCCGCCGCCCTCTTCGGCCGGGGTTCCGAATACTGCCACGGTGATGCCCAGTTCATCAGCCAGAGGCGCGAGCAACAATCCCGCGGTCACCGCGGACGATGCGATGATGTTGTGCCCACAGGCATGCCCGATTCCCGGCAAGGCGTCGTACTCGGCGAAGAGTCCGATCACCAGCTCGCCGCTTCCGTAGGTGGCGGACACTGCCGTCGGCAGTCCGGCCGGACCGCGTTCGACGGTGAAGCCGGCATCCTCGAGGATCGTTGCCACGGCCGCCGACGCGTTGTACTCGGCGAAGGCAAGCTCGGGATCGTCGTGAATCACGTGGCTGAGGCCCAGCGCCGCGTCTGTGATGGTGTCGAGGTGCTTGGCTGCGCGCTCTTTGAAAGGTGTGCTCGTCGTCATTTTTCGAGACTGCGGCGGCACTGGAATTTGCAGTCCTGTTTGCAGGATCAGTCAACTATCGTGCTATCTCATGCACGATTCGACGCTCTTGGACGAAATTGATCTGCGAATCACTCATGCCATGCAGGTTCAACCTCGGGCACCGTGGGCATTGATCGGGTCGGTGGTCGGCATAGACCCTGTGACGGCAGCGAGGCGATGGACTGCACTGACCGAATCGGGCACAGCGTGGATAGCGGCTTATCCGGCGGCCGATCCCAGCTCGGTACTTGCGTTCGTCGAACTTCGATGTGAACCAGGCCGGCTCTCCGCGATCGTCTCGGAGGTGATCACCCACGCACACGTCCTGAGCGTCAACGTGCATTCGGGCAGATGCAACGTGATGCTGGAAGCCCTCTTCGCCGGTCACGATTCGCTCGCCCACTACGTGCTCGACGACCTCTACTCTCTGGCCGGCGTCACAGACGTCATCGTCCTACCTGTGACACGGGTTTTCACCGAGGGGAGTCGGTGGCGTCTCGGCGCTCTCGAACCCGACGGAGTACGACGTTTGCGTGAATCCGGGATCACGCCACCGCAATTGGGACGCCGGTACACACTCGAAGCGAGCACCGCCGAAGTCGTCGACGTCTTGAGCGCGCAGCCTCGTATTTCCATCACCGAGTTGGCCGCTGCCTTGGGAATCAGCGCGACATCCGCTCGTCGACGCCTGAATACCGCGCTGTCGCAGCACACTCTTCTGCGTTGCGAGGTCGCACGATTCGCGAGTGGTCGGCCGGTTCATGCCCTCTACTTCGCGCGTAGTTCCGTCGCGGAGAACTCCGCCCGCATACTTCGAACTCTCTCGGACATCAGATTGGTGGCGACGGTGGCCGGGCCGGCCAACGTCATCTTCGCCGGATGGTTCCCGACGCTGTCGAGTGCCGCCGCGGTGGAAGCAGACATCGCAGCACGTACGCCGTCATTGGAGATAGTCGATCGCCGAATCGTCCTCGATACGCCGAAGTTGATGGGGCACTTGCTCGATCGGCAAGGCCGTTCAACGGGCGTGGTGCCGGTACGGGTCAGCTCGTGATCAGCCCCGTGCGATCGAGCCACGCGAGCGCATGACGGGTGAACTCGTCCGGAATCTCCAATTGTGGGGTGTGGCCGGTGTCGCCGAGAATGATGGTGGTCCAGTGTGGATGTGCGGTAGCAGCTGCCCGTGCAGCCTCGACCGGGACCAACCGGTCGCGGTCGCCGTGCATCAGGAGCGTCGGAGTCGTGATCTCTCGCAGGGTCTTTCGATACGAAGCCGGACGGGCGAGCGTCATCAACAATGACCGTGCTGCCTGGAGGAATTCTGCATCCTGGGTGGGTTCGTTGCGGCGAATCGCCGTCAAGGCGGCGCCCGCGTCGAGGACTGCGGGATCGGCTCGCGTCGGATCGGCAAAACACAATCTGGTCATCTGAGCGGCCAACTGCCGGTCTGACATCTTCCGACGTCCGAAGCCGAGAACCTGCTCTCCGACGTACGGCATCGAGTAGAGCGCAAATTGTGCGGCGACGGTCAGGTCGGGAAGTTGGACGGGCAGGGGGAGCGCCGGATCCACCAGGACCAGGCCGGCGACCGATTCGGGACTGGCATGGGTCGACATTGCCGAGACCATTCCGCCCATGGAATTGCCGAACAGGACGGCGGGTTCACCGACCACTGTGTCGAGAAAACGATTCAGGAGTGCTGCGTTGGCGTCGACGCCGGTGTGCCGCCCCCGGGCAGAGGTGAGTCCGAATCCGGCGAGGTCCAGTGCGTACACGCGCGTGCGCGCCGCCAGCGCCGGTGCCACCCGCACCCAGTTCAGGTGCGAGCCGCCAAGCCCGTGGACGAGCACGATGGGCGGCGCTCCGCTGGGGCCACCGAAGTCGATCCAGTGAACATCTCCACCGAGATCGGTGATGTTGCTCGTCCCGCCCCACGGGTGCGTGAGGGTGCTTCCGGTGGCGAGTTGGGTCGAAACTGCGGATTCCATACCTGTCAGGATGCACCGAGGCGCGGTTCCAGTCACGCTCTCGTCGCAGTTCGAGATTCGAAACTGTGCGCTCGATCACGGAATTTCGCTAAGTTCGCAAAACGGTCGAAACGGAATTCGACTGATGTCAAACACTTTTCGCGGAAGGTCTGCGATTTTTCAAGGGACCCGTGGCATGCCCGGCCGATGACCGTTCGGGCATACTGAAAACCATGTGGTGGATGGTCGGGCTCATAGTGCTGACCGCGTTGGTTTTGGCATCCGTTCTGGTCGGTTTCGTTTTCGGCCGCCCGATCGCCGAAGACAAGTCGGCGGTGCTTGCCTTCGACGACGACACATCTCAGCCCCAGCGTGACTGACCACCGTCGAGCGGAATTGTTGCTCCCGTCAGATAAGCGGCATCCGGGCCGACCAGGAAAGCCACCGCGGTGCCGATGTCCGTCTCGCAGTCCCCGATCCTGCGGAGCGGAATCCCGGCAACAAAAGCGGCAGCCTCTTCCGGACGCGCATCTGCCCAACGCTGTAACCCCGGTGACGACGCGTGTGGAGCGACCGCGTTGACGCGGATCCCGTCGACGCCCCATTCGCACGCTGCCGCGCGACTGAGGGCTCGGACGGACTCCTTCACCGCCGCGTATCCGCCGTAGCCGGCAGCATCCCAGCGGACGGCCACGGAACTGACCATGTTGATGATCGCCCCGCCGCCGCGCTCCTTCATGAACGGGTAGCAGGCTTGCATTGTTCGCAGCGTCGCGACGGGACCGGAAGTCAATCCGTCGGCAAGGCGCTCCGGAGTGATGTCGAGGATGTTGCCGAGTGGGTTGAGGCTGGCGTTGTTGATCAGGATGTCGACGCCGCCGAACAGTTCCACCGTCCGCGCCACGGCAGCAGTGATGGAATCCGCGTCGGCGATATCCATGAGCACCGGCTCGGCACGACCGCCGCGTTCGGTGATCTCGTTACATGTGACGACGAGTTTCGATTCGGTGCGACCCGCGACCGCGATGTGAGCACCTTCGTTGGCGAGTGCCAACGCGACTCCCTGACCGACGCCTTGCCCTGCGCCAGTGATCAGGGCCACTTTTCCATCCAACTTGCCCACTGCTGTTCTCCTGCTCGTCATTCAACGGTTCCCGAAGCGTTGTCCGAATCGCGCATTGTTACTCGTGGGTTCCCGCTGGATGAGATGTGAGTTACGTCCCACTCAGCGGCACCGCTTCAAATTTCGGCTGTCTTACGTATATTGTGAGCGCCGTTACATACCGGGCGCGCGGACCGCGTACACATTCCATGATGAGGAGCTAGACATGGCATTCACCACTGGCAGCAGCAAGACGGACCTCGCAACTCTCGGCGACTTCCAGAAGATCATTGCAGGTCTGGGCGGCGTTCTCGTCGGCATCGGCGCAGTTGCTGGTCTTCTCGGCGCAATCGGTGGCGCAGGAAGCTCGCAGCCTAAGTGATTCGCTGAAGCGGATTGACCGCCTCCGGCCCGCATTCTGAAGGCATTGCCTTCATGGATGCGGGCCGGAGGTTTTTCTCCATCTGAATACCTGTGCCTTGCAGGCACATTCATTTTTGTGATAGGTCGATTGTCGCCGGAACATCCACGCCTTCTTCGTGGACCTGAGGCTCGAAGTTCGGCGCCGGCGTGAAGTCGAGTGTCGCTTCCGAGCCGCGATAGTGGCGGAAGTAGTAGAGCGATCTGTCCGGCCGCACGAAGGTGTCGGGTTCGGTTGTCTTCCAGGCCCAGTGGACGTCTGCTCGCAGAATCTCCGACAATCTCACGATGTTCTTGCAGCCGTGGCTTTGCAGGCCAAGGCATTTCAATGTCTCGACGTCTCGCAGTTGCCCGTCGCGCGTCCACCTGGATTCGTAGACCAGGGCATCGAGAACGACGCGGTGCGAACCCGCCTGAGTAACGCCGCCAAGTAGGACCTCCCAGTTCAATCCTGGTGCGTGCTCGAGGTATTCGTCGGCATCGATGAATGCTGCCCACTCGACAGTGTCGCGGTATCGACCCACGTAGTCGACGTAGGCCTCTACCTGCCCGTGCACGATCCGACCGTCCGCGTTGCGCGGTTGCCAGTCGACGATCGTCACCGGAAGGTCGTGCAGTTCTTTGCGGAATGCGACCTGAACTTCGGTGTCCGACATCGATCGTGTGAAGGCGCCGTAGGAGTTGCCTCTTTTGTCCTCGCTGCGGCCGTGCCAGCGATTGAGACTGAATGCGCTTGTCTTGCGGGTGGACCCGACGGAACCGGTGTTGTCGTAGAGAACGACCTCCCAGCCCTGCTCGATGTGGTGCAGGCACCAGTCCCTGATGAAAGGGAGGTGCTCGCGGGGGAGTAGGACCGCAACCACGGCGCGGCGTCCGGTGTCAGAACTGTTCGGGTGGTTCTTCGGATCCATGATCACCCGACACACGATAGTGCTCTGCGTGGAGGTGGGTTACTCGATATTGATCGCAGAAATATTCAACGTCGAACGTTGACACATCTATCAATATGTCTCATAGTCGAGTCATGACAACCTCTGTGTCACATTCGCCACGGTTTGTTCCTTCCACCGGGGAGTCCTGGCGTTCGCCGTGGGCCATGTACGACGCATTGCGCGAGAACGACCCGGTGCACAACGTGGTGCCGGAAGCCTCGCCGCAGGACGACTACTGGGTGCTCACCCGTCACGAAGACGTCTACAACGCCGCTCGTGATTACGAGACGTACTCGTCGGCAAAGGGATTGACCACTGTCTACGGTGAGCTCGAGCAGATCGGGATGCAGGACAATCCGCCGTTCGTGATGCAGGATCCGCCCGTGCAGTCGGAGTTCCGGCGCATGGTGTCGAAGGGCTTCACGCCGCGTCAGGTATCGGCGGTCGAGCCGATGGTCCGCGACTTTGTCGTAGAACGCATCGAGGCGTTGAAAGCGCGAGGTAGCGGCGATATCGTCGTCGAGCTCTTCAAGCCGTTGCCGTCGATGGTTGTCGCGCACTATCTGGGAGTGCCGGAAGCGGACCGGGATCAGTTCGACGGCTGGACCGAGGCCATTGTTGCTGCCAATTCGGCCGGTGGTGTGGCCGCAGCAGCGACGACGGCGCAGGCCGCCACCGGCGAGTTGATGATGTACTTCGCTTCGCTGATCGAACGCCGCAAGGTCGAGCCGGGCGACGACACGATTTCCCATCTACTCGCCGCTGGGCTCGGTGAAGACGGCGACATGTCCGGCCTGTTGTCGATTCTCGGCTTCGCCTTCACCATGGTGGCCGGGGGAAACGACACGACAACAGGAATGTTGGGCGGATCGGTGGCTATGTTGACCGAGCGGCTCGACCAGCGTCAGATCCTGCTGGATGATCCTGCATTGATTACCGACGCGGTCGAAGAACTGCTTCGACTCACCTCGCCTGTCCAAGGTTTGGCGCGAACGACGACGCGAGATGTGGCCTTGGGTGGCAAAGTGATTCCGGTGGGACGTAAAGTTCTGCTCATGTACGGTGCGGCCAATCGTGATCCTGACAAGTACGGACCTGACGCGGCGGAGTTGAACGTAGTGCGTCGACCGCAGAAAATTCTCACTTTCAGTCATGGCGCCCACCATTGTCTGGGAGCATCGGCAGCTCGAATGCAGGCACGAGTTGCGTTGGAAGAGTTGCTTTCCCGGATCCCCGACTTCCATGTCGACATCGACGCGATGCAGTACGCGCCGGGCAACTACGTGCGCCGTCCCCTCACAGCTCCGATGTCTGTGACTCGGCCGTGAGCAACGACTGGCTCGGTGAGGGTCGCGCCTTGGCGGCAGCCGAGAAGATCCTCGACAGCGCGGCACAATTGTTCGTCGAGAAAGGTGTCAACGCCGTCGGTATGGCGGAGATAGCCTCTGCTGCAGGATGTTCCCGGGCCACCCTGTATCGGTATTTCGAGAATCGCCAGGCTCTTCACATCGCGTTCGTTCACCGCGAAGCGCGCAGGTTGGGAACTGCGATCGCGGAATCTGTGGCGACCATCGATGATCCGAGCGAACGTCTCGAAACGGCGATGCTCACTGCAGTATCCGCGGTGCGCAACACTCCGACGCTGGCTGCATGGTTCACCCCGGGCGATGCGAGTCTTGCCGGTGAACTTGCCAATTCATCCGACGTCATCAACGGACTGGGCGTCGCGATGCTCGGTGAAATCGGCGCAGACACAGCGTCGCGGGCACGCTGGATCGTGCGAGTGATCCTCTCGCTGCTCATGGTGCCGGGGGCGGACGAGAACGACGAGCGGACGTTGGTCCGTGAGTTCGTCGCTGCGTTGTTGATCGCTGGGCGGACCACCTGATCATCCCTTCCGGGTGATGCGCGAGGCCTGCGTGGGGATCGAGGATGAACCGGTATCCCGACACAGGTCACCGCGAGTTCCCGAGGAGCGTAAGAGAAGATGACTACACCGTCCGAACTCGACCCCAAGCCCGCAACCGAAGCGACTCGGCTGGCAAATGCCCAGGTTCTCCGTGACCTCCCATTCGACGACACTTTCGACTTCGAGTTGATTTCACGGGGTCTGGTGGCGCCGCTCATCGACGGTGGGTTGGTCAAGGGCGACAAAGGGCAGTTCATCTTCTCGTACGACGCTTACGGATTCGCCGACGGCGACGCTCCGGACACCGTCAACCCGAGTCTGTGGCGCCAAGCCACCTTGATGGGAAAGGGCGGCGGTCTCTTCAAGCTCGCCGATCGTCTGTACCAGGTGATCGGACAGGACTTGTCGAACACCACGATCATCGAGGGTGATACCGGGTTGATCATCGGTGACACCCTGATGTCCGCGGAAACAGCCGCTCTTGCGTTGGAGTTGTACTACCAGCACCGCCCCAAGGTCCCGGTCAAGGCAATCATCTTCACGCACTCCCACGGCGATCACTTCGGCGGAGTCAAAGGATTTGTCACCGACGAAGAGATCGAGTCCGGTGCCGTAAAAGTTTATGCACCGGACAGTTTCACCGAGGAAGCGATTTCCGAGAACGTACTTGCCGGCACGGCGATGACCCGTCGCGGAATGTACATGTACGGATCGTTCCTGCGCCCGGGTCCACAGGGGCAGGTATCCGGTGGTCTCGGATTGTCCACCTCGCACGGCACGTCGACGTTCGCCGTGCCGACCGACATCATTACCGAAGCGGTACACGAAGAAGTGATCGACGGCGTGCGAGTGACCTTCATGCTTGCTCCGGGAACCGAAGCTCCGTCCGAAATGCTGTTCTACCTGCCTGATTTCAAAGCGCTCGGTTCAGCTGAGGACGTCACGCACACGATGCACAATCTGTACACGTTGCGAGGCGCCAAGACTCGCGATGCCAAGGCCTGGTCGCACTACGTCCGCCTGGCGATGGAGCTGTTCCCCGACGTCGAAATCATTTTCGCGCAGCATCATTGGCCTACGTGGGGCAACGACAAGATATTGAAGCTCATGTCGGATCAGGCAGACCTGTACAAGTATCTCCACGACCAGACGTTGCGCCTTGCCAACAAGGGGCTGACACCGGTAGAGATTGCCGACCAGATCGAGGTTCCCGACGCCATCGGAAAGCAGTGGTACAACCGCGGGTACTACGGCTCGCTCAGTCACAACGTCAAAGCGATCTACACCTTCTATCTCGGTTGGTTCGACGGCGTTCCCGCTCACCTGAATCCTCATCCGCCGGTGGAGAACGGCAAACGCTACGTCGAAGCCGTCGGCGGGCCGGACGCGCTTCTGACCAAGGGTAAGCAGGCGTTCGACGACGGCGACTACCGCTGGGCAGCGGAGCTGGTGAACCATCTGGTGTTCGCCGATCCGAGTAACCAGAAAGCGCGAGAGTTGTTGGCGGACACGTACGAACAACTCGGCTACCAAGCCGAGAACGGTACGTGGCGCAACTTCTACCTGGTCGGAGCGATGGAACTGCGGCATCCGCTGGCGCCGATGCCGTCCAACAACCCCACCGGTCCGGCCGTTGTCGCGGTGATGCCACTCGAGCAGATGCTGGACTTCTGGGCAGTTCGCCTCGACGGTCCCAAAGCTGCCGACGTCGACCTGTCGTTGCGATTCGTGTTGTCGGACACTGCGGACAACGTCCTGGTCACAGTGCGCAACGGCGTGCTGAACTACGACACGGACAAGGCAGATGCTTCGGCCGCCCTGACTCTGACCTTGACCCGTGCCGTGTTCAACGAGGTGTATCTGGGAACGACCTCGCTCACCGAATCCATCAAGGCCGGAACGGCAAAAGCTGTGGGAGATCAGTCTGAACTGGAGACGTTCATCTCGCTGCTGGAGGACTTCGATCTGTGGTTCGATATCGTCACGCCGTGACAGGTGTGGAGAGTCACGCCGTGACAGGTGCGACTGATCGATGATCAGTGTTCGTGAATGATGACTCCGCGCATGATCTTTCCCGACTTCATGTCGTCGTAGCCCTGGTTGATGTCTTCGAGGCGGTACTCGGTGGTGACCATTTCGTCGAGCTTCAAGAGGCCGGCTTCGTAGAGGTTGAGTAGGCGGGGGATGTCGGCGCGAGGATTACATTCGCCGAACAGGCTTCCGCGGAGCTGTTTTTGGAACAGGGTCATTTCGGCGAGGTGCAACTGTGTGTCAGTGGCACCCATCGGTGAGACCGCTGTCAGGACTACGCGGCCACCCTTGCGGATCAGCCCGACCATCGGCTGGATCATGTCGCCGCTCGCCACCCCGACGGTCAGGATCGCGACGTCAGCCATGACGCCCCAGGTCAATTCGTCGACCAGCGTCATGGCTTCGTCGATCGACGAAGCAAAGTGTGTCGCTCCGAGAGTTTCGGCCATGGCCTTCTTGTCCGGCGAGATGTCGACTGCCACGATGTGCCTCGCGCCCGCGATCTTCGCCCCCTGGATGGCACTTCCGCCGATCCCGCCGATTCCGATGACGACCACGGAGTCGCCGGGCGAGACCTCTCCGGTGTTGACGGCAGATCCCCAACCGGTGGTGACTCCGCAGCCGACGAGGCAGGCCTTCTCCAGGGGAATCCATTTGTTGATCTTCACCACCGACGCTTCCGGTACAACCGTGTAGTTGCCGAAAGTGCCCAGAAGCGAGAAGGTTCCGACGTCGTGCCCGCGTGCTGCCGCGCGATATGTTCCGTCGACCTGCGCGCCGGCCATCAGAATGGCGCCGAGGTCGCAGAGGTTGCTCTGCCCGACTGCACACCAACGGCAGCGTCCACACGAGGGAATGAACGAGAGGACGACGTGATCGCCTACCTCGACGTCTCGCACGCCGGGGCCGATTTTGTCGACTATGCCCGCGCCTTCGTGGCCACCGATCACGGGGAGTGGCACTGCCAGATCACCGGTCACAGCATGATCGTCGGAGTGGCACATGCCGCTGGCAACCACTTTGATCAGGACTTCTCGTTCTTTCGGATCTGCGAGCTCGATCTCCTCGACACTCCACGGTGTGTTGTGATCCCACAGCACTGCGGCCTTCGCCTTCATCGACATTCCCTTCGAGCGTGCTTCGCGGCGCAGGGTCTTCTCGTCTGCTCCTGGACACATGCTGTCTCCCGTCGAGGGCCTCGGTCATGCATCTGCGCGCCACGGTCTGGTGTTTTCGCGCCGTGTCACCGATCCTTGAAGTGAATATGCGATAACCTGAGTTATGGTCACCGTCGGGTCGGGTCAGCAGGCTGCCGACGGCATTCCTTTCGGTGGGGGTGGCCACTGGTGGGAGTCCCGTCTGCGGGAGGAATTCATTCCCCTCGACGTGCAGGTATCCCGGTCGGATCTATGCGGGGGATTTACCGCATCGGTGGGGCGACGCTCGCTGGACGACTTCGGTCTCGTCGACCTCAGTTGTGATCCGTGCTCAGGAAAGCGAACAGCAACTCAGGTATCCGACGCCAGGGAAGACTGGGTGGTGCTGATCGCAATCCGTTCAGGACGCGAAGCGCTGACACGGGCAGGCGAAACGATTCTCGTGGGCGCTGGTGACGTAGTTCTGTGGGATACGCGCAATGAGGCCGAGTTCGAGGTGCTGGAGGCGATTCGTTCGATCAATTTGCTGATTCCTCGCCCAGCTCTGGCAGAGGTCTCCGGTCGAGCGTGGCCGGCTTTCGGCGGCGCACTGAATCGGGACTCACCGTCGGTACGGTTGTTGGTTTCCTATCTGTCGATGCTGGACGATTCGTTGGCCGAACTTCCTGAATCTGCGATATCAGCGGCAAGAAATGCCACCCTCGAACTGTTCGACGGGGCGGTGAGCCAAACCATCGGAACCGGCGACGCTGTCGGTTCCGTCGCGCTGCGCTTGTCGATCGATGCCTGGATCGACGGGCACCTGAGTGATCCGTCGTTGTCGTTGACCGCTGTTGCTGCCGCCCAAGCGGTCTCGGCCCGGACGGTCCAGCGAGTCTTCGGCCGAACTGGCGAGACGTTCAACGGGACGGTACGGGCGCGGCGCTTGGCCAGGGCGCGTGAGGAATTGCGCCGAACGAACGGCTCGATCACCTCGATCGCAACCCGATGGTGTTTCTCCGACGCGAGCCACTTCTCGCGACTGTTCAAAGAACGGTTCGGGACTTCTCCGGCAGCCTTCCGCTCTCGGAAAATGCAGAGCTGACGTCGCGGCTACTCGAAACGGGAAGGATCTCCCGCGCCGACGCGCACGATCTCGGGAACACCGGACGAATAGTCGACAACCGTGGTCGGTTCGGTACCGCAGTCACCCGAGTCGATGACGGCGTCGAGTTGGTGGTCGAGTGCTTCCTTGATCTGCCAGCCGTCCGTCATCGGTTCCTCGGCTCCCGGTAGCAGAAGAGTGCTGGAGAGGATCGGTTCGCCCAACTCCTGCAGAAGTGCACGCACCACCGGGTGGCTGGGAATGCGCACCCCGACGGTCTTCTTCTTGGCATGTGCCAGCCGTCGCGGAACTTCCTTCGTGGCGGGAAGGATGAACGTGTATTGCCCCGGGGTAGCCGCTTTCACCGCGCGGAACGCCGAGTTGGTGACGTGGACGAAGTGCCCCAGCTGCGCGAAGTCGGCACAGACCAGCGTGAAGTGGTGATCCGACCGCAGGTGACGGATCTCGCGGATCCGATCGGTGCCCGAGTGATTGTCCATTCGGGCACCGAGGGCGTAGCAGGAATCAGTGGGATAGGCGATGACCGCGTCGTTGCGCAGCATTTCGACGATCTGGCTGATCGCGCGCGGCTGCGGGTTTTCGGGGTGAACGTCGAAGTATCGGGCCATCAACCCAGCTTAGTTCAGACCGCAGTTCACGAACGCCGTTCACCGTTCAGGCTGTGGTCGGCGAGCAATCCCGTCAGCTCTTCGGCGTAGGCGAGTTGCTTGCGTAAATGTATGCAGCTTTCTTCCGCTCGGGTATGGCAAGCGGTGACGAATTCGGTTGCGGCGGTTCGTGTTGACGAGTCCGAAGCTGTATCGCCGAGCACGGCCAGAGAATCGAGAAGTTGTCTCATTTCTTCGAGACTGAATCCGAGCGGCTTCATTCGTCGGATTACCAGTAGCCGTTGGACATCGGCCTCGGTGTAGAGGCGGAATCCTCCGGCGCTCCGCTCGGACGGAGTGACCAGCCCGACGTCGTCGTAATGACGGATCGTCTTGATCGACAGTTCGGTGCGTTCGGCAACCTGGCCGATCTGCATGTTCTGCTCCTGGCCCGCGGGTTCCGCCTCAGACATCACTCCCACTTTCGTCGCGCTGGGCTTCCATCCTCTCAGTGACCGTCACCCAAGCGGCCGGACAGGCGCAGATGGCGCTCGGCCGAGGCGCCGTCGAGGCCCACGATCTCGACATTCTTGCCTCTGGTCGCGTACTTGGTGGTGATGGCGTCCAGAGTTGCCACGGTCGACGCGTCCCAGATATGAGACTCGGACAAATCGATGACAACGTTCTTCGGGTCGCCGGCATAGTCGAACTGGTAGATCAGATCGTTGCTCGACGCGAAGAAAAGCTCGCCTCGAACCGCATAGACGCGGGTGTCCGCGTCCGGGTGCGCGACGTCGATTACTTCGGTGAGGTGCGCGACTCGGCGCGCGAAGATCACCATCGCGGTGATCACTCCGACGATCACGCCGTAGGCGAGATTGTGGGTCGCGACGGTGACGGCCACGGTGACCAGCATGACCACCGTCTCACCGATCGGCATGCGGCGCAGGGTCTTCGGATTGATGCTGTGCCAATCGAAAGTGCCGACCGAGACCATGATCATGACGGCTACCAATGCGGCCATGGGAATCAATGCCACGACGTCACCCAGGCCGACCACGAGTATCAGCAGGAACACACCCGCCAGGAAGGTCGAGATCCGAGTGCGAGCGCCGGAGACCTTGACGTTGATCATGGTCTGGCCGATCATCGCGCACCCTCCCATGCCTCCGAAGAAGCCGGTGACGATGTTGGCGACGCCTTGACCCCACCCTTCGCGGGTCTTGTTCGAGTGGGTATCGGTGACGTCGTCGACGAGTTTGGCCGTCATCAACGATTCGAGAAGGCCGACGAGCGCCATGGCCAATGCGTACGGAGCAATGATCGACAGTGTGTGTGTATTCAGAGGGACATCGGGAAACAGTAGCGTCGGCAGGCTCGACGGAAGTTCGCCCTCGTCGCCGACGTCGGGAACGTCGAAAGCGAAAACGACTGTGGCGGTGGTCAGTAGCACGATCGCCACCAGTGGAGCCGGGACGGCGTTCGTGAGTTTCGGCAGGAATACGAGGATCAGGAGGGCGACGGCCAGAAGTGGGTAGACGAGCCACGGAACATCGATCAGGTGGGGGAGTTGAGCGATGAAGATCAAGATTGCCAGTGCGTTGACGAATCCCACCATGACGCTGCGCGGAATGAAGCGCATCAACTTCGCGACTCCGAGGAGGCTCAACACGATCTGTAGAAGGCCGGCCAGGAGGACGGTCGCAATCAGATAGTCGATTCCGTATTCGCGAGTGAGTGGAGCGACGACCAGTGCGACTGCGCCCGTGGCCGCCGAGATCATGGCGGGTCGTCCGCCGACGACGGCGATGGTCACTGCCATCGTGAATGACGCGAACAAGCCCACACGGGGGTCGACACCGGCGATGATCGAGAATGATATCGCCTCGGGAATCAGCGCCAGTGCAACGACAAGTCCGGCCAAGACTTCGGTTTTGAGACGGCGAGGTGACCGGAGAGCGGCACGTACCGAATTGTCGTTGGTGGATGAAGTGATGGTTACTGCCATGAGATTCCGTCCTGACGAGGTGCTCATACCTTACCCTCCCGTAAGGGTAGAGTGTGGACGAAGGTGCGGCCGCGGTGCGACACGTCATTGAATTTGACTACGCTGCAAGGCCTTTCGTGCCGTATATATGCCCGGAATGGGAAACGCTCATGTTGGCGGTCAGCTGTGACGGCCAGTAACTCTTACCAATTGTTTACCTACTGTGTGGGTTTTGTTGATCGAAAACTGACTAATTCGGCCGGTGACTCCGTTACAGTTCGGCGGCAAACGTCAACCAGGTTGTTCCGAGAGGACATCATGTCAAAACGCTTACTGAACGCTGCGCTGCTCGCCGGTCTCCTTGCCGGTGGAACTGCGGTGGCCGTGATTCCGGCGGCCGCGGCGCCCGTTGCAGAAACCACGTCGACAACCTTTCAGGTAACGTGCCGCGCAGTTCCGAGAGCGTTCTCCGGTCCTTCTTCAGACGGAAAGCCTGCCACGGTACGGGTTTCAGCTCCTTCGGTCGTGGCACCGGGTCAAGTCTTCGACATCGACGTGGACCCGGGTAGCGTCCAGATCCCGAACGATGTGAGCGGCGCAAGTGTCAAGAAGATCTCGCGTCTGAAGATCGATCTGCCGATTCCGACCAACGCGGAGTTCGTTTCTGCGACAGTCACCGATCCGGGCAATGTCGTTGCCGGGAAACCTGCTTCGGTCATTCGCGTGAACGAAGACGGCACTCCCGCAATGGACGGTCCGATACTCCGGTTGTCCGGCGCGAACGAAGCGATCGGCAACAGTCCGTCATCGTCGTCGGGCGCGCATGGCGGGCTCGCGATCAACGCCCAGTCCGGGGCCGAGACCAACATCGCTTTCCCGAAGATCAGAATCACCGTGAAGGCCGGGCCTTCCGGCGTTGTCGAAACCAACGTCCGGACTTCTGGTGCTGCAGGTACGTTCGGTGGACCGGAGTCGTTCTTGACCTTCCTCCCGCAGGTCAGTCACTGGCTCGCGGGAACCATCTGGGCGCCCACGTCCTGCTCACCTCGTGACAGTGAGACCGGCCCCCTCAACACCGGCGCCGGTGCATTGGCGTCGACGAGAATCGACGGGGATCTGGGACCTGTTGATCCAGGGCCCGGAGCCGACATCGTGACCACGCTCGAAGGACCGGCTACCGCCGCTACCGGCACCAAGGTGTCCTTTGCCGCTCACGTCGCGCCGGAAAACGCAACGGGAACAGTGCAGTTCATCGTCGACGGCAAGCCCGTCGGTGAGCCGCGACCGGTGGTTCGCGGAATTGCCCGCCTGGATATGACCTTCGGTAAGGCTGGAACCAAGTCCGTCACTGCGGTGTTCACCGCTACCGGCGCCGAGGCGACGTACACCTCAGCGGCGCACATTCTCACGGTGACCGGCGATACAACAGGTCCGGTCGATCCCAACCCGACCGATCCGGGCACCCCGGGTGGTTTCGGCAGCCTCGAGTCCGTTCTGCCTCAGTTGCCGACAGGTTCGCTCGGCGGCAAGTGATCACGGTCCTACTTCACCGCACCTTCGATGCCCGAGTCTTCTGAAAGGCAACACATGAACCCCCGTACCCTGGCTGCCTGCGCAGTCGTACCAGCTCTCGCCGCCGGACTCCTCGCTGTGTCCGCGCCGGTGGCAGCGGCCTCAGATGCCGTGACGCGAACAGTTTCCGTCGAACACAAGTGCCGGGTCGACGGCTTCACCGATTGGGACTGGTCGTTCTCCGACAACCTGGAGGTCACGGCGCCCCGGTCCGTGCGTCCCGGCGAAGAGTTCACCGTGAAACTCCATCCGGGCGTCATGCGTAGTTCGGATTCGGACACCGGTCGTATCAAGTACGACATCGCGCTTCCTCAAGGTGCAGAACTGATTTCGTACTCACTCGTCGGTGATTCGTCGTCCAACTTGACCGGCGAAACGGCGGTGCTGCTCCGTGTCGGCGCAGATGGAAATGTGAACCCCGCCGGTGAGTATTTGCGAATTACCGGCACCGGCAACAAGACCGTCAACGACGGGCCGAGCGCGAGCGACAACAAGCCCAAGGAAGGGCTGCAGGTCAAGGCCAACAACGACTTCCGCCTGCCGGCAGTTGAATTGACACTCACGGCTCGGTTGGATGAGGGCAACGCGACGACGCACCTGCGCGCCGGGGCGGCGAGCCCGGTTATCAAGATCAAAGACACGAGCATGAGTTTCGGTGAGTCTCGGTGGACCAATGCAGCTGGGTATTGTGTTGCTTCCGGTGACGGACGTGGCGCCCTTTCCACTACCGAGGTCTTCTCGACCAACCAGACCGAAACGACGGTCGACGTTGGACTCGAGGCACTGACCGGCGAAGACGTCAAGATCGCGGCGAGTATCGACCCGAATCCGGGTGAGGGAACAGTCGAGTTCTTCGACGGTGAAACGAAGATCGGCAGCGCCGCAGTCGATTCGAATGGTCTCGCAGAACTGGTCTGGCCGTTCCGCGACCAGGGTGAACATCGCATCACCGCAAAGTTTCTGGGTACCAAGAAGTTCAGCGCCTCGGAGTCCGTGGACAAGACCGTGACCGTCACCGTGCCTGGTGTCGTCGTCGTGGAGCCGGTGGATCCGACGGATCCGGAAACACCGGGCGGAACCGGAAGCCTCGGGGACATCTTCTCGAAGCTTCCGACAGGCTCACTCGGGGGCTGAGTCACTCAAACAGCAGGGGAGCGTCGACGTTTCGGCTGGAATACGGGTGTGTGATCGAATACTGGAATGACAGGTTCGAATCATGCCGAGAGCCGCAACGCCGGCGTTCCCTGTTTTTCTCGAGGGGAGTCTCCGTCAGGGAAACCGGGCCAGAACCACAAAAGGTAGCTCACCAAAACTTGTGTCCTTTTACTACCGTTAGTTGAAGAACTGCGCGAACCGCGGGTTCTTACATCAACAAGCCTTCGAACTCGCCGCTGCGGTTCAGGTATGAACAAGGTAGGGAAAATGCGCAAGGTTGGTTTGCTCGCGTCCGCTGCGGTAGTAGCTGTCAGTGTGGCAATGATCGGGACGTCTACGGCCTCAGCAGCGCCGGGAAACATTCCCGGTCACGGGCTGTTCGACGTGCCGTGGGAGGTGTTGCCGGGGACTTACACCACCTCCGGACCCGAATCGGCTGACATGCCATGCATTTATGGCCGAGCAAAAGTTGACGGCGACGGTGAAGTGAATGTCCTCGAGTTCGAAAGCACCCTCGGACCGGCGACGGTCACGATTCTCTTGACGGATTCTCGCTTCACCACCGCGTATTGCGCTGATTGGAAGAGAGTGTCGTCAATCGGATCATTGGATCTCGGATCACTTTTCGGGTCCTAGACGTCTCCGCTCCATGTCCGGGCGGCCTTATGGCTGTTCTCACTATCTCGATAAACGCTCGGCTCGCGGATACGCTCGTTCGTCTCGAGTTTCCGACCACTCGTCGCATGAGTCCATGACCAGGGACTTTAGCCCTCGGTAATTACCTACCAATCGGTATATTCTGCGAAGGTACGGACTTCGTGAACCGATGTGAGTTGGCTCCGGGGGACGTGCCGGCCTCGCAGGACCGCCCGCAAAGTCAGCCCGGTGAGGCCACCGGAGTTCGCGCATTTCGACAGATTGCCGCTGGGTCCGTCCGCTACGAGGGGAGCGGACGGACCTGACGGCACGAGAGAGTGCCATGCCTGAACGTGGTCAAAGCAGAGTGGACGCGGGGATCATTGCGGTCGTCGCAGTCACCACCGGCGCGTTCGTCGCACTGACCGGTCACGGTCTGGTTGCAGCGCTGGCCACCGTGGTGGGCCTCGCGCTCGGAATGGCGATTGTGCGGTATCTGATCAAAGGTCGCTGATCAGAGTTCGCTGATCAAAGCAAGAGTTCAGCAGGTCGCGAGAATGTCTGCGATGGTGTCGTGTTCGGCTTGGGTGACCCACAAACCGTATGCGGCTTTCACTTCCACTTGAGCAGTCACGTACTGGCAGCGGTAGGCCTTGTTGGGTGGCAGCCACGACGCTGCGTCGGAATCCGACTTCTTCTGGTTGGTGGGTCCGTCGACAGCGCGTAGGTTTCGCGGGTCGTTCGCGAGATTTGTTCGCGTCTGGGTGTCCAGCTGCTGCGCGCCCTTCTGCCAGGCATCCGAGAGTGCGACTACATGGTCGATCTGCACTGCCGAAGACGTGTCCTGGCCGCGGGTGAAGGCGATGGTCTTGTTCGTGTACGGGTCACGGAGCGTACCGGTTTGGACCGAGCAGCTTTTGGAGCCGTCCTTGAATGTCAGGTCGGTGAGGTCGCGGCGAAGAATGTCATTGCGTGTGTCGCAGCCGTTGTGACCGAACTCGACGGTGACGTCGTCCGTCCAAGCGGTGCCGAACAGCGCGCGGTCGTATCCGGTCTTGGGTGCGCGTCCCTTGATCGGGATCTGCGCCAGTAGTCCAGCTGCAGCGGAAGACGGCGTCGAGGCTTCGGCCACCGCCGTCGTCGTGACACCGGATCCGATTCCTGAACCGAGAGAAGATGTTTCGGGCGCGTCGGCGTTGGAGTTCGCGCAACCTCCCAGCACGATCACGGCAGCAATGCCGATGGTGACGCCGGTGATGCCGCGCCTGTGATGTGCCGTGCGTGCCATGTGTGAGAGTCCATTTCTGCGAGAGATGAACTACAAGTATGTCATTCACGACATTTCGGGCCGAACCGGCACTGTCTGTCAGTCCGGTCGAAGGAGCCACCGCGTCACCGGGACCGAGACGAGAACCCGCGGGCCGTCGGGAGTCTCGTCCGCGGCATCCCAGCCGGCGTACTTCTCGCCGAAAAGTCTCAGGAGATCGCTGAACTCGCCGACGTCGTGATTAATTGTCCCGAGTCCCTGTGCGACCCACGGATCTCCGGCGGATCCGTCGACGGCCAACGAGACCCGAGGATCGTCCCGCAGGTTCCGAACCTTCCGATTATGCTCTGCGCTCGGTATCCAGAATGTGTTCCGACGCAGTAAGAACCACACCGGAGTCGTGTGCGGCGAGCCGTCATTTCGAAGGGTGGTCAACCACACGCAAGGTGTATCCGCGATAGTCACGGTCCCAGTATCGGTGCCGGTGCGACGTTCACCAATCGACGGTTCTGAACGGACAAGGCCCGGTCCTCGCCGTTGGGTGAGGACCGGGCCTTCTCGGGTGGAGTGGACGCGTCAGATCTCGATCTTGGGGGTCTGCTCGCCCAGCTTGTGGCGGGCCAGCGCCAAGTTCGCACGTGCGCGGTCCAAAACGAGGTACACGAACAGTGTCGACAGTCCGGGCGTCTCGAGGACGCGAATGAGGTGGTACTGGTTGCTCAGGGTGATCAGGATGTCTTCCAGGGTGTCGGTAATCCCCAAGTTACTCATCGTGCGGAGCTTTGCCCGCACAACCTCGGAGTTGCCGGCGCCGGCATATTCGAGGCTGAACGACGGGTTGCCGCTCATACCGAGAACCATCCCGCTGTCGGCGTCGACGACGGCTGCACCGCTGGCACCGTCGATGCGCATCAATTCGCCGAGGATTTTGTCGATGTTGCTCATTGCTTCTCCTTGGTAGGGCCGAGTCGCGCTGGGCGACTCCAGGTGATGCTTCGGTGGTGAAGTCATCGGTACATTTCGAGGCGGAATCGTCGGTTGCGGCGTCGGGGGTGGGCCGGGCGGCAACTGTTCAGCTGGTGAGATGTGCGGGTTCGTTCCGTTCGATGCAGATGAGCGGCCATACGACGACTCGAATTCGTCGATTCGGTCTGCGGGGAGCCAGCCGTCTCCGGAGGGCGCGTCGAGCGGCCATCCGGTGTCTGTCTCGTAGTCCGGTGTCGGCGAGTGGAGTTGCGGATAGACCGGTGCGGTCAGCGGCCGCTTGTACGGAACCGGCTGACTGCCCGCGTCGGCGACGTTCGCGAACCAGGCAGCGTACCCGGGGTCGCTGCGATCGAGGTTCTGCCCGCGATCGTCGTCTTCCTCCCGGGAACCTCGTCGACGAAAAAGTCCCACTCGTTCCAGCCCCTTAAAAACGAACTATTTCCGATCAGAGCGTTCCGGATGAACGCGGCAGACCGGACAATCCCACCCATAGTTACTTTGCAGTTAAATCACGGTAGCATGGGTTGGCGGACGGGGCATACGGTCCAATCCTGCAGTCGGGCCGACGAGGCGCTCGGATTCGACGGGCCGCCCAGGCGATCCCGGCCGGTCGGCGACGCCGGTCGGTTCGAACGCCGGCTGCCCTCTGGCATCCTTGAAGGATGAAGAAAACGATCACCGGGTTCATCGGTGCCTGCTCGCTGGTGGCGCTGGTTGCCTGCGGTTCTGACGGAGACAAGCCGACCGAGGTCGGAACACTCACTTCCTCCGCTTCGGCGACCGCCACTGCGACGCCGACGACGTCATCCGCGGCTCCGGCGACGTCGCCGGAATCGACTACCGAGGCACCGCCCGCCGACTCGAGCGTCCCGGTCGAGGTCCCGTCGGACCCGAATGTGAGTTCGGCGCTGCCACGGACCTACGCGCAGGCGTGCTCCGACGTTCTCCGGTACCTCGACGCATACCAGCCGGCGATTGACGAGTCGGGCGAGGAAATGGGCATGACGCGTGAATCATTGGCAAACGACATGCTGACCTCCATCCAGGCCTATCCCGAATGGTCGAGCTTGTCTGCCGACGAGCAGGCCGAGGTCACTCGCGGATTCGCCGCAGCGACTGCGGGAAGCTGCTGACCAACCTTCAGAACAACGATTCCTGAATCGCCACGCCTGGGGACTCGAACTCGCCGACGGTGATGGTTCGACCGACCAGTCCGGACACGTCCGCGACAAAGCGTGGTGATTCAGGATCGGGGTCGATCCGCATCGATGCGATCGAACCGGCAAGGCCCTCCAGATACAGGGAATGCTCCCCGGACTCGAAAGTGTGCGGATACGCGATCAACGGTGCGGCATCGAAGACCACGTCGGCGCATGCCGGCGCCCGCCATTCTTCGGGAGCCTCCAGGATCTCGATGCCGTCGATGTCCGATCCGATGTCCTTCAGCTCATCGCTGATCGACGATACGAAGTGGTGCAACGACTTTCGGAGTTTTTCTCGATCAAGAGTTCCCGTCAATGCCTCGATCTTCCGAGACGTACGTATGGCCTGGCTCAAGTGGAACTCTTCCGACGCTCTGGCTTCGAGCGAACGGATGCTGTAACCGTCCGTCGACCGCGCGACGAACAACGCGCAGACCGCGCCCTGCTCGGCGACTCGCGGATGTTTGCGAAACTCGGACGCCGTCCCCACCTTCATCTGACCGCCGGCGAATACGTCCACGTAGAGCCATTGTGGTTGTGCGAGGTAGGTGCGCACGTTCGGATGAATGTGCGCCCCGCTGACGTGTGCCTGATGAACTGTGGTGAACCCCTCGCGATTTCGGCACCGGTCGCATTGGCGCCCGGCAACGACCGTGGCCTCGCGGTCACACGGCGAGTGCCCTCGACCTTCTGCGGTGAGATCTCGCCAGCCGAGGCAGCGGCGGCCCTTCTTCTCGTCGACGGAAAACCGCAGAACCGAGTCGTGAGTGAAGAAGGTCGTAGCGGAAGTGGTGTCGTCGACGCATCGGATCCGCGGTGCTGTCGGGTTCGACCATTCGATTCCGCGAACGAGCAGGGTCATTGAAGTGTCGATTCCTTCTGTAGTTCACAGGTCGACACCCATGGTAGTCAGTGCACATGCGGGTCAGTGCAGTGGTTGTGCCCCACGTTGTCCGAGCATCAGTGTCATCAGCCCGGACTCCTGACTCTGCGTGTTGATCATGTCGCGGGCGGACTGTTTCACTGGCCCGCTCTCGAGCAGGGTATCGGCCACCTGTGCCATGGCGATCCCGCCACGGTGGTGGCGTTCCATCAGTTGAAGGAACAGCACCTCGGCGTCGAACCCGCGAGCGGCGCTCAGTTTCTCGAGTTCTTCCGTCGTAGCGATGCCCGGCATGGCGTCGGCCTCTGTTTCCGGCGTTGCCGGGTGATGATGAGAGTCGCCCGCACTGCTCGGTGACGCCTCCATCCACGCCATCGGTGTTCTACTGTTCGGCGGGACACGGGCCAACCGCAGCCAACCGAGCATGACACCGATTTCCGTTCGTTGAACATCGTCGATCTGTTGGGCCAGTCTCGTTACCGCCGGGTCCACATCAGGACTCAGACGCGCGAGAATGAAGAGTGCCTGTTGATGGTGGGCCGCCATGTCGTGTACGAATCCGATTTCGGTTTCGCTCAGAACAGCTGTCTGCGTGTGGTTCTCGGGTGCAAACAGGGGACGTAGTGCTGCGCCGAGTACGAGCAGCATCAGTGCCGCAGCCACGAGCGCGACGGCTTTGACCGATCGTGGCACCGTCATGATCCCACGGTCGTCTTCTGGTCGGCGGGTGGTGTGTAGACACCGTTTTCGAGTTGCATGGCAACAAAGCCGTTGTCGGCGCACGTCGCCCACAATGTGGTACCTCGCCATTCGGGTGGGGAGAAGCACCAATCGGTCGAGATGTCGCCGAGAGCGAGCATGCCCGACCGCGAACTCAGCGCTTGGCCGGGGTCGAACTGGCCCTGCGCGATCGACTGCGCGATTGCCGGGGTGCTGAGGATGGGTACCCCGATGAGCGATGCGAGAGCGTGCGGCGAGTTGGCGAGTTGGAGATTGTCGCCGGTCCGAGCAGGTGGGTTGAAGTACGCAATTTCGTGGACATCGAAGGGATCTCGAATGTCGAAGACCCGAATTCCGCTCGAGATCCATCCGCATGCCAGCGCCGTCGGGTCGACCGGGCGATCGGCCGAACAGTAGTGAGATTCGTACGCGAACAGCGATCCGCCGGCAGCGGACGCCAGCGCAGCGTCTTGATTCTCCGGCAGATTGATCTCGAGCTTCACCGAATTGACGACCGACGGTTCGTCGTCATGGGAGACGTCGATCAATTTGACTCCGCCTGAACCGCCTTCGTCGACTGTGAACAGGTACGGCGAACCGTCGTACGTCACGGGAATGCTGTGCTGGGTGGCCCACCCGTCGGTCCACGAGAGCTGGGACAGTTGGCGCACCCGAGGATTGGGGACGCGGCGCTGAACCTCACTGATGTCGAGAACATGTATTCCGCCGAGATTGTTCGACAGGTACATGCGGGTTCCGTCGGGACTGATTCCGAATCCGTGGGTCGACAACCCGATGAGGTCCTGCCAGATGACACGCGGGTTGGTGGGATCGGTGAGATCGACGGCGCTCACCACGCCGGGGGCGGTGCCGGAAGACCAGTAGGTGTTCCCGTCCGGTGAGAACCCACCCTCGTGATTGGTGATGGGCAGCAGCATTCCCAGATCGGTTCCCGGCCCGGGGTTGAGCAGTTTCGGGTGTGCGCAGTCGGATATGTCGTAGACCGACATCAGGCCGACGCCGGTCAAGAGCGGAACGCCCGTGCCCACCAGCAGCTTTCGCGCGGTGTTGACCTTGAGACTCTCCCACGTTCCGGCCAGCATCGCCGGTTCGGTCAGAGTGGCGGTGAGTGATGGGTTGGCAGGATCTGACACGTCGAGAACTTGGACGCCCTGCGCGGGGCCGAGGAGGTTCCCGGGGAAGAAGCTGCCGACGTACGAGCAGTGTTCGAAGTTGGTGGATGTGATCCCGCCGCCGCGACCCGAGTAACCACCGATCTGAGACATGTTGCAGCTGTAACCATCCCGGCTGCGTCCGCTGTTTCGGTCCTCGGCCGGAACATCACCCTGCAACCCGGTCTCGGGCATCGAACCAGGCCCGCACTCCGCACGACCCGCCGCGTTCGAACCGACACCGGAGGTTTCGAGGATCGAGCCGGGGGCGGTGGCTGGTTCGGCAGCGGCAACACACACGGGAAGGATGGTGATCAATGCGACGAGCGCGATGGCAGATCTGGTTCTGATGGTCGTGAACGATTTCATCGAGTCCAACTCCCGGTGCGGGATTGCCTTTCGTATCTCACGGGCAGACGTATCTCACGGACAGGCAGCACGGAGGGCAGGCGCGGGTTCGAGCGCTCACGACGGTCGGGTCGGGGTGTGAACCGGTGTCGGGCCGCAACCAACCGGACAATGCTGTCCGGTTGGTATCGTAGTGTGCGTGACATCGTCTGGCCGCGTCAATAGCGGATCTCTCAACAGAGGGCCGAGAGACGCGGCGCGCAATCGCGCGGCACTCATCTCAGCAGCTCGCGAGGTATTCGCCACCCAGGGTTTCGCTGCTCCGCTCAGCCTGATCGCCCGTACGGCCGGCGTCGGCCAGGGCAGCCTCTACCGGCACTTTCCCACTCGCGAAAGCCTCGCACTCGCGGTGTTCGACGAGAATATCGTCGAGTTGCAGGATCTGGCTGCCGATCCGGATTCGACTCTCGACGATCTTTTTCGTTTGTTGGTCGACCAGATCACCACCTCGATCGTGTTCGTGGAGGTCATCAAACCTGTCTCCTTCGGCGATTCACGACTGAATTCGGCCGGCACCCGTCTGACCGATCTTCTCGAAGGTCGCCTCGACGAAGCGCGTCGAGCTGGGAAGATACGCGAGTCCGTCACTGCCGAGGACGTGATCCTGGCGATCGCCATGTTCGCCGCGATAATGGAACGGACCGCCGAGAGCTCACGAAAAGAAGTCGCGCACGCGGCCTGGAACCTACTTGTGCAGGGGCTGGCCGGGCCGACAGCGGCGGGCTGAGTCGCGTTCGCCTCGCGTCTCGAGGTGATCGCCTAGGCTCGTGTCATGGCTATTGTCTGGACAGTTCCTCGCGCTATCGGCTCCACCCTGCTCGTTGCTCCGTTGATCAAGGAGTTCCTTGTCGAGGGTGACGGGACCCTCGATGCAAAACTGACTGCGGTCGGTACGGTCTCTGCATCTCTCGAGAAGCAAGTCGGCCGCACGTTCACCTCGATCAGCGCTGCCTCGGCGGCAATCTTTTCCGGTGCTGCCGGTTCTGCCAGCGTGCCCGACGCTCTGCGTCTGGCCGTGATGCGCACTCTGTCCACCGAGGTCGTCGTCAGGAAGCCGGCTCCGCAGCCGTTCACCGAAAAGGTCGGGAAGCGGTTGGGGCAGTATGTCTTTGCGCTGCGTGACCCACGTAACGACCAGGTATTCCATGTCGGGCACGGCACGGGAAACCAGGTGTTCGCGCCGGTGTTCGAAGCGCTCGGTGAACTCGCGAATCTCGAAGGAGCGGACGCCGCGGCCGAGTCGAATGCTGCTGTGACGGCAGCCAAGATCGCTCGGATCCGTGAAATCTACGACGCAGGTTCGGCAGTGGAGCACTTCGTACTCCTCCGATCTGTTTCCGCCGCCACCGATTCGGCTGCCAATACCGGAGAGGTCGTCCGCGGCATCGTGGAAGCCTTGCGGATTACCGACGCGGGAGACGGCCTGACCAACCTCGCGGGCGATACCTCGGACAAGGACGCCCGTGCGACCCGCGTCGAGGAACTCGCGTTGCGATACTCGGCCGATCCCGCGCCGGAACTCCCGACGCCGAGCATCGTCCTCCACGTACCGGCCTCCGCCCGTCCGGGAGCAACGCCGGAAGAGATTTACGAACTCGCACGCGCCGAGTGGTCTGCCGGTGCGGCTGTCCGTGCCGAGATCGGCATCCCCGTTCTGGTCTTTGCCGACAGCATCATTCGTGGTGCCTTCCGCGCACAGTCCTGGGAGGTCTCCACTCGCAATGCCGACGGAAGCCAACTGTGGCGGTTCACCGGAACCGTCGACGACGAGCTTGCTGCCAAGTACGTCGGAACCGAGGTCACCCCGCACAACGTCGGCCTGAAGAAGTGGCCCGCCAGCGGTTGGGTCACGAGGTTGACTACCGCTCGTCCGGGTGCGGTTATGCCGGGACCTCGTAAGTCCAAGTAACGCAACAGCTTCAGGTAGAGGGCATTGTGGGGGCGGGATCCGTTCGGATCCCGCCCCGCAATATCGTTACCCGGTGTTGTCAGCCGAGCAAACCGCTTCCGAGGTAATCGTTCTCGGTGCACCCCGGCGGAATGAGATACACCGCAGAACCGATCGGCGTCGTCCACTCGTTGAGTGCGTCGAAGTCACTCAACCGCTGTTGGACCGGCAGATATTGCTCGGCGATGTCCCGTTGGAACGCGGCGAAGATCAACCCCGAGTTCGAGGTCTGCCCGCTCTCGGGTGCGTCGTCGTAGTTGTACGCCCGGCGGAAGAACTGCTCCTTTTCATGTGTTCGGTGTGCTCTGGCGATGTGTGATCCTGGCGGGATCACCGGAATACCGAACTTGTCCGTGAGAGTGAAGTCCGCTTCGTCGAATTCGTCGGTTCCGTTGAGCGGAGCGCCATTGGACAACGTGCGCCCCATGGTGAGTTCGCGTCCCGAGCGATCGAGTTCGTCCCAGGTATCCATTTCCATGCGAATGCGTCGTAGTACCAACGAGGTTCCGCCCGCGAGCCACGACTGCCCGGTCCCGTCGTGCCAGATCAGTGAATCGAAATCCACTGTTCCCGGAGCAGGATTGACCGTCCCGTCCACTTGGCCCATGAGATTGCGCATCGTGGTTCCTTCGGGTGTGGTGCCACGTGCGTTCCGGAATCCTTTCTGCGTCCATCGGATTGTCGTCAGTGATCGGACGTTCTTGGTCAGCACTCGAACGGCGTGAGCAATGGTCACCGGATCGTCGCCGCAGATCTGCAGCAGCAGATCCGAGCCGCCCCATCGTTCGTCGAGTCGATCGATCGCGTAGCTCGGCAACGGATAGAACCAATCCGGTTGACGTGACTGCAATCCCAGCTTGGTGAACAGGCCGGGGCCGTAACCGACGGTCACCGTCAAGCGCGCCGGATCCACGGCAAGTTCCCGTTCGGTGTCCGCCAACGCCGGACTGCCGGCGGTCAGCCGTGACGCATCCTCGGACCACATCTTCATGATCCCGACGACGACTGCTCGATCGGTTCCAGGCAAGAGGTCGAACCCGATGAACGTGCCGTGCGCTTGTGGAGTGGTGGCGATCCCAGCTTGGTGGACTCCGTAGAACGGCTCCACGAGCTTGCCTGCTTGATGCTCGTGTTCGCTGCGCTCGACCACTGTGGTTGCGCCCCAGGCTATTCCCGCGACGCCGAGCGCGGCGGCGCCTCCTCCGAGAAGGCGCCGCCGGCTGAGAGCTCGGCTGGGCGGGTTCGTGTTCTCAGCCACCGTGATTCGGGTCGTAGTTCTCCTGATTACCGGAGAAGTCGCGAATCTGCGCTGTGAACGTGGTGCTGGAACCGTCGTCGTAGATCAGGGTGAGATCGGTTTCGGCGCCCGGGAGCAGCGGCGCCGACAGGTCCATGAACATCAGGTGGTCACCGCCCGGGGTAAGGGAGGCGGAACCGTTGGCAGGGACCAGGAAACCGCCGTCCTTGGGGCGCATCGTCATCGTTCCGCCGTCGCCGGTCACGACCTCGTGCAATTCGAGTCGAGACGACGCGGGGCTGGTGGCCGAGACCACGCGTACGTCCTTGTCACTGGAGTTGACGAGTTCGGCGAACGCCGCACTCATGCCTTCCGGCGCGGCCTTGACCCATTGATCCTGAACTGTGATCGATTGTGCAGCTTCGGTTTCCTTGTCGGAGTTGGAAGAACAGCCGGTCAGCGCGAGAGCTGCGGTCAATGCAACAGCTGCGAATATCTTGGTGCGAACAGTCATGTGTGTCTCCGTAATTCGTGATTGTCAGGTAGTGGCGCGGCGTTTGAACGCCGCAATGCACACGTCGATCAGCAGGAATGTGAGCAGGCTGATGCCGAGTAGCGGAACGAACCAGCCGACCAGCGCCGTGATCGCGACGAGCGCAACGAGGCTGATCGGGGAGAGGTTGCGGATTCCGCCGCGGGCAGGAACCCGGCCGACTGCCCAGTCGGAGCCACGGGTGGGGCGTCGGCGCCACCACATGATGTAACCCCGAATGACCACGCTGACCAGCGCGAGTGCCAGTGCGGCGAGTGCGATCTGGTTGGCAAGGCCGAACAGCAGGCCCATGTGGAGTTGGATTCCCCAGGCCGAAAGTTTGGCTGCGAGTGGCCAATCCGAGAACCACAACTCGTCGGTGACCTTTTGTGTCGCTCCGTCGATGGCGATGGTGTTGTTGCTGTACACCCAGGGCTCACGAGTCTGGGCGACGGTGAACGCTGTCTCGGCATTGGCAGGTATCGATACTTCGACCGGACCGGTGATCCCGTTGTATCTGGCGATTCCGAGGACCGTGTCGACGCGTCCGACGTTGGTATCGGTCAGAGTGCCGGTGGCAGCGGGGGCCATGTCGTGGCCCTCGTGCCCGCCTGTCGCCGGTGGGGGAGCGTCGCCGAGAGTTTTCACAACGGAGGGCGTCGTCCAACTCAATGCGGTTCTCAGATTGCTGACGTTCTCTCCGGCGTAGGTCGACCACGTGAGGCCGGTCGCCGAGAGGAAGACCAATGCAACTGCTATCCAGATGCCGACGACACCGTGCCAGTTCAGGGTCCGGCTTCGTCCGGTGGACGCTCGGTCGATCGTGAGCAGACGAGCATTCCTGGCGGTGCGGTATCGACGGAACCACAGGTAGACGCCACCGAGTGCGACCACCCACATCCACGACGCGGCCAATTCGCTGTAGAGGCGGCCGGGTTCGCCCAGATGAAGGTGGCGATGCAGCTGGGAGATCCAGGTGCGCAATGGCAGCGAACCACTGCTTCCGTACACGGCCAACTCGCCGACCGGCTGTGCGAGCACCGGATCGACGAAGACCGCGAGCCTCTCCGATTCGCCCAGTGACGGATCGGTGAACAGGACCCGTGTGGTGGTTCCGGCAGCAGGGGACGGACGTACTGCCGAGACCGTCAGGTCAGGTCGATACTGCTGAGCGGAACGGATCTGGTCGTTCAGAGACGCGATCTGTCCGGTGGTGTCGGTTTGGAGGTAGTCGCTGTAAACGAACTTCTCGATGGTGGGCGCCATCGCGTAGAGGCCACCACTCAACGCGGCGATGAGGATGAACGGCCCGATGAGAATGCCGGCGTAGAAATGCAGACGCAGTATCAGTGGTCTGGCGCCGCCAACCTGCTTCTTCGGGGGAGAACTGTCGTTGGACGCGCGCGTCTGTGCGTGCTCCAATTCGGGTGCGGACATGCGTGTACTCGATCCCGCTGTGCGCCTTTATTAACCGCGGGCGGTTAATAAAGGCGCACAGCAAAGTGGCGCACGAAATCACGTGCGTGAAAGGAAAGGGAAGGTGAGTTACACGAATGCCGGCGGGCCGCGAGTGCCCAGACCGGAAGTGAGAAGTTGACGCAGAACAACTTTGGCGCGGTATCGAGTGCGCGCAGTGAACGGCGATGGTTCAGGCGCCCACGGCCGTAGGAGCACCGCGACGATGGCCGCTACCGTCGACGCCGCCACGACGTACCCGCGTTCTGCGCCGCGGATCAGTACTGCGCACACTCCGACCGCAGCGATGTGCGCTGCGAGCATCGGAAGCGACAGGAGCAGGCCGTGTTGATGATCTGAAGCGATTGTCAATGTCGCGTGGCCGATGGCCTGACCCGCTGCGAGCATGAGGGCAAGCAAGAGCGCGGGGGATCTGCGGGTGTCGATGGACGTGACCACCGCGCCGACGCTCGCGCACGCGAGGATCAACAACACCACGGCGCTTTCGGACGGGGCCATGCCGCCGCCACCGAGTGCGTGGGCTGCGACCGACACCGCGCCGGAGGTGCCGCCCACAAAAGCGCCGCGCAGCTGCGCGACATCTTTCGGGCCCGGCGTCATACGCGAAAGGATACAGGCGCCTACTACCGGGCTTAGTAGGTGATCGGTCGGGATCGTTGTGGTCGCCGACCGACGACCGTGCCAGAGGGCGATTTGTCCGATTCGACAAACTTTGCCGAGGAGTGGACAAAACAAACATGACGGTCATTTTCCCGTGTTGACTTGGCTCTGGTCGCCGGCAACGGGTCGACGGCAGGGCAAACACATAGGAGAGTTTCATGAGGCGTCGGTTCTTTGCGATATTCGCCCTGGTGGGTGCGTTCGGCCTCTTCCTGTCTTCGGTGGCCTCGGCGGACCCGGTCACACGCTCGGTGTCGGGAACCCTCGTCAACTCGTGCAGCGACTCTGGCGATCCGGTCGGGATATGGATGGTCGTATGGGATGGTTCGACGCAGATCTCGTCGGCCACTGTCGGGGCGGGTGGCGCGTACACGATCGCGAACGTTCCTCCGGGCAATTACACCGTCAGTACATACGCGCCCGCCGGATGTGGATCCGTACCCAACGGCACGCCGGTGGACCTGACGACATCCGACGCAACCGGGATCGACTTCGAGATGGTGAAAGTGTTCAGCATCTTCGGAACTGTCACCGGGTGTCCGGGCGTCGATGGAGTCGGTGCTTCCGACGTGACGTTGAATCTGCTCGATGCGGGCACACAAATCGCGACGACAACCACGGATGGATCCGGTGACTACTTCTTTCAGTACAAGCCGGCCAAGGATGGCTATTCCGTCGAAGTGATTCCCGGCAGCGGTTGCGGCGCCGATCCAACCGCAATTCCGGTGAATCTGAGTACGGCTGACGTCACCGGTGTCGACTTCGCGCTTACTGCCGACGGCTGCGATACAGGCAGTTCGTTCGGAAGTGTGGATCTGTCGACGATTTTCGGGAGCCTCGGGAGCTCGGAATTCTGCAGCAGCTGAACACATGTCCATGAAGGGAGTGTGATCGCTTGCGCGATCACCCTCCCTTTTTTCGTTTGTTACCAAGGGATTTGCCCTGACATTGCGGAAGGCTGCTTTTGTCGGCAGATGAAGATATATGTGCCGCATATCGTTACGACGATCGTATTTGCTGAGAATGGCACCAGTGTGAGGACCAAAGTCATCGAAGTGCGGGTGTAACGGTCTGTTGTGCCGTGACGGTATTGAGCAGAGAACGGCAAGCCCGCCAGAGTGATAGCGTCCGAGAGGCTATGTCCGAAATGATTCCGAACTCGACCTAGGAAAACGGTGCGCAGCGATAACAACGGTTCGAATGGCGGAGTCTTGGGGAACAACTCCGGAACAACTCAGGGCGACGGCCTTTTCGACGCGTCCGACGACGGTTACGCAACGTCGATTCGAACCGTCACCTTCACACCGCAATTCGACGAACCTGCAGCAAAACCGTTGCCCAGTCAGCGGATGCGTCAGCAACGTCGTGAAGAGCCGACCGATTTTCGGACCTCGACGCCCAGGGCTATGACGTCCGTCGACGACCTGGACATCATCAAGCGAGCGAAGCGTCCGCCTGAACGCGGTTTGGGCAGTGTGTTGTTCAAACTCACCGGTGGGCGGATCAACACGGGGCAGTCTGCTGCCGAACTCGAGCACCAAGCTCTCGTGCGCCGTGCCAACCGCACGGTGCGCGGTGTGTACAAAATTGCCTTCATCTCGCTCAAGGGCGGTGTGGGAAAAACCACGGCGGCCAAGACCGTCGGTTCGACGTTCGCGTCGATCCGTGGGGATCGCATCGTGGCCATCGACGCCAACCCCGATCTGGGGACCCTGGCGGATCGCGAACGACGTGAACATCATCTGACCGTTCGTGATCTGTTGGCCGACGGCGACATTCGCACGTACAGCGATGTTCGCTACTACACGTCTCAAGGCGACAGTCGGCTCGAAATCCTTGCGAGTGAAGCAGATCCGGAAACTTCGGAGTCGTTCAACGAACAGGACTACCTCGATACTCTGCGAATTCTCGAGGTGCATTACAACATCGTCATCACCGACTGCGGCACAGGGATCATGCACTCGGCCATGTACGGAATCCTCGACGAAGCAGATGCGTTGGTTGTCGTCAGCCCGACGGCACAGGACGGTGCCCGTAGCGCTGCTGCAACGCTCAGTTGGCTGACCAAGCATGGCTACGCAGACCTGGTGAGCAGGTCGGTCGTGGCGATCAATTCGACGAGGCCGGGTTCGTCTTCGCTCGACCTCGATCAACTCGAAGACGTTTTCGCTCAGCGGGGAGTGCGCGCGGTCAAGACCTTGCCCTACGACGATCACCTCGGCGAGGGCGGTCCGATCGACTTGAAATTGCTGAACAAGCGCACTGCGCGGGCATATCTGGAACTTGTCGCAGCAATTGCCGACGGATTTCCGGACTCGGTGGGCAAGCACGCCTCTCGCTGAAGGTGCTCACCCACCGAATCCGATCAGGCTGCCTGATGTTCAGGGATGCCGGAGGATCGCGCCGTATCCGTCGGCGAGAACCAGGCGTTCGTCGATCTGTACCAGTTCGGTTCCGGTCCCGATTGCGATGTAGGGGAGTACGCGATCGGCGGGCCCGATCAACTTTCCGCTGGTGACTTCCTTGTCGTCGGGATCGGTGAGCAACAGTGTCTCGACCTTGCCCTGTTCGAGAGCGTCGAGGACGCGCGCGGTCCCGTCGATGGAGAGACCGGAGTCCCGTCCCTGCTCGGCGACGTAGCGTTCGGTTTCCGAGTCCATCCTGCGCAGCCGCTGCGTATCGATCAGTTCACGAATCGACTTGGACACCTCAGCAGGTGACGAACCCACCGAACGTGAACCCTTTTCGACATCCACCACTCGTAGCGTCGACGGTAGGAGCTGTGCAAAAGCTTTGCGTGACTGTACTTCTCCGATCACGACCACCAGCGCGACCTTGTGTTCGCGGGCGAGCGATGCCGCGCGCTCCGCAGCCTGTGCCAGGTTCTTCCGGATGTTCTCCTCCACGAGGCTTTGACTGTCGGTGTACCGCTCCTGGCCGCCCACGTGCGCCTTGTGTACCGGGAAGCCGTCGCCGTCGACCGATTCGCCGTACACGTCACGTCCGCGGGCATCGCGCACGCACAGGTCCGCGCCGGTGTGGTCGACCTTGGCGATGAGGAAGGGCTCGGTGTCGTATCCGTGTGCGATCAGTGGAATCAAGTAGGGCAGCTCGCCCAAGGTTGCGATGGTCGATCCGGCGGGTTCGAGCAGAATATCGTCGATCAGCACTGCTTCGGGTGTGGCAACTATCGCTCGCCCAGCGCGTCCCGAGATTCCGTGATGGTTGTCCTTCACCTCGTCCAGTCGTGCGATGAGCGTTTCGGATGCGCCCTGTTTCGAGAGTTGATTGCGCATCGAGCGCCATTCGAGTTCGAAGCGCTCGCGCGCATCCTCCCGGTTGCGGACGTCTTCGAAGTACACGGAGGCAAACGGGCCGTCACTCGAACCGACCTTCTTCAGTCGCCCAGCATGCATGTCGGCTCCCTTCTGTAGTGGTCCTATGCCGCGTACCCGACAACCGGGTATTCGACACGACCGCTTTCAGTTCGCACGTTTGTTCGACTGCTGGTACTGTCTGTGAACGTGAGGGTGGTGCAGAGGGAAGCCTGCATCACTCTCACGCCAAGAGCCCGGGACCTGCCGCCGACTGCCTTCGGTGGCAGGTCCCGATTCTGCTCACTCGGCGTCGTCGGTGCCCTTCGTTCTGTCGGAACTCTTGCGCCAGTGAGTAAATCGTTCCTTGATATCCGACGCGACGTCGCCGACGCCGTTTCCGACGGCGCCGACCGCGCCGCCCAGTCCGCTGCCGATCTCGCGCACCATTCGGATCAGAGGGTCCTCTGACTCGTCGAAGTTCTGCTTGTAGGTCTTGGCTGCATTCTTGAACTCGTCGCTGATCTTCGCTCCGTCGTCCTCTCCTCGCCGCGGGTAGTTTCCGCGCAGGATCGCGGCATAGTCTCCGCTGTCCACCCATTTCTTGAGTTCTGCGGCGCGAAGTACCGAGAACGGATGCGAGAGCAGTTCGATGTTGAGGAGCTTGAGTACGCCGTCCCGGAGGTCGCCGCTGGCGTCGTACTCGGCAGCCTGGGCGAGGAATGCGTCGATGTCGATTTCACTGACTCGCGATCCGCCCGCCAATTTCATCTGGACGCGAATCGCGGTGTGGACGTCCTGCCCGCACAGCAATCCGGCGCGATCGCCGGACAGTTCGGATTTGCGCTGCCATTCCATGAGGGCGGCGATGATCGCGCGCAGTGCCCACCCGCCGACGGGTAACCAACCGATGGTTCCGGCCAGTCGCATCAAATGCATCAGGATGGTGCGGTAGACCGCATGGCCGGACAGCGCATGGCCGAGTTCGTGGCCGATGATGAACCGCTGCTCCTCGTAGTTCATCACGTCCAGCAGGCCGGTCGTGACCACCATGAACGGCTTGTCCATACCGATGGTGAAGGCGTTGACCATCGGGGTTTGGAGGACGAACAACTCTGGTGTCTCGTCGGCCTGCAGAATGTCGACGCAATCGCGTCGCAGATCGTTCAGGTCGCTGAACTGGCGTTCGTCGACCCGCACGGATGTAGCGAGATACATGAGGCGATGCTGGCGTTCCTGGAGTAAGCCGGACAGCGTCCGCAGCACGGTGTCGAACCCCCGAAGCGTCCGGAGGGTCACCAATGCAGCCCGATCGGCAGGGTGTTCCCACGCACGCGAGCTGATGTCCGGGAACTCGATTCGGGTGCGATCTGGCGCAGTGGTCATGGTGGCCCCTCACTTCGATGTGTGTCGACTCACCTCCAGGGTAACGACTAGTCGGTTTAGCGCTGCATATCGGCAGTTCACTCGGTCGGTTGAGGAAGCGTGCAGTCCGTAACTTTGGGATTGACGCCGAAGTAGTTCAGCGGACCCGCGATGACGGTGAGCGCGATGGTCCCGACGCCGGCACAGTTGGTCGGCGAACTGCTGTAGTAACCGCGCTGGCCGGCCGCAACGGCTCCGACGATCAGCCAGATCAGAACGATCAGAGTCACAATTCTCATCATGGCGTGCTCGATTCTTCAAATATTATGGTGCCCAGCGAAATACCCGGTCAGCGAGGGTATGAAACGCACGGCCGACGGGTATCCGGGGTGTATGCGGCTCGAGGCGGGCGTATCCGCCCGAGTGAACGCACTGAAGGAGCTTGTCATGATCATCCTCGGCGTAATCCTGCTGATAATCGGTTTCGTGGTGAACATTCCGATCCTGTGGACGATTGGTGTCGTCTTGCTGGTGATCGGAATCATCCTGTACGCGTTGGGCGCGGCCGGGCACGCTGTCGGCGGTCGGCGGCATTACTACTGATCGGGAGCCGGTCCCGCATGCGTATCCATGCGTGCCGGCTCGATCGGGGTGGTGCGTTGAACGGCACGTGCGATCAGTTCCCGAAGGCAGACCTGGCGAAGCGTTCGCTGTTGCCAGTCGCTGCCGCTGCCGGTGACCGACTTGTTCCGCAGCGCCGACTCCACACTCGCGTACTCGCCTGTCTCGTCGAGTGAGTCGCGGACATGGATCAGGAGTCGGCGCAACAGTTCGGTGGCCGAAATTCTTTGTGTGGTAACAGGATCGATCGACGTTCCCAGGACCCCTTCCTTCGCGGACACCCAGGTTGCGAGACGAAGGTTCTCGAGGGAAATGTTCGGAGCCTCGACGCCCCGGTCTATCGCGCCTAACGCAGTTGCCACCAGAGCCCGTCCAAGTGTTGCCAGTAGCGCTGCATCGTCTGCTGTCGGTTGAACGTCGCAAACCCGGATCTCGACGGTCGGTAGATGGCACGACGGACGGACGTCCCAGTAGGCCATCCGCTCGTCGAGCATCACACCGCAATCCACCATCCGCGCTACCACGGTGTCGAAGTCTGCAGCGCTCTCGAAGTACGGCGGCGGCCCGGCGACGGGCCACCTGGACCATTGGATCGCCCGCCAACTCGCGAATTCTGTGTCGGATCCTTGGTGGACACGAGAATTGGCGCTCAGAGCAAGCAAGGCGGGCAGCCAGATGCGCACGTGATTGCAGACCTGCACGGCTTCGGCTTGATCAGCGACGCCAACATGGATGTGGCAACCACAGATGCTCTGTTCGGCAGCGAGGGCGCCGAAGCGCTCACCCATCTGTCGGTAACGAGGCGCATCGCTAATCTCGAAACGCGAAGGCCCGGAAAGCGGTGCGCCGACGGCCAACAGCCTGCAGCCGTTCAACTCGGCCGCTTTCGCTGCGCGCCGACGCATGTCGATCAAATGGGTTCGGAGTTCGCCGATGCTCTGGCACACCGGAGAGTTGGTCTCGACCTGGCACCGGGACAATTCGAGCTGAAGATCCATACCGAGTGTCGACGCGGTTTCCGCGACCGCGGCATTGTCGGTGGAGGGCAACCACGATGTCGGGTCGACGAGGATGAATTCTTCTTCGACGCCGACGGTCGGGGTCGTCGATTCGTAGCGGCCAGCGGTGGATCCGGTCGAGCTGGTGGCGCTCATGCTCGCGTCTACCCGGTCGGTCGACGGAGGAAACCGACACGAGGAAGCCCCGTTCTCGTCGGGAGAACGGGGCCTGTGGTCGGTCTTGCCAACATCTCGTAAGCGTCAACGAGCCCTTGCACACCGTGTGAATCTGGGGACTGGCGTGCCTGGGAAAACGTACTGTGTCGGACTCGGAAAAACGAGACCTCCTGGCATGTTTCACCCCCTATTTCACCCTCGTGTGAGCCTGCCCGCCCGCGAGGTCGTCGAGTCGCGGATCGTGACCTGTCGGAGTGCGGTGGGGCTGTCTTGGTTTTATCCGTGGAGTCCGCATTTATCACGCCGATCGCGGAGAAATGTGAACCCATCTAAACGAACGTCCAACATTCAGATGTGAGGTTTCGGTGAGAGTGGGCACTCGGAGCGGCAGTGGATATGCGACCAGTTAATCCCGTGCACAGTATCCGGTAAAGTTATCGGACTTTTGGACTGGTATTGCGTTTCATCAGCGGAAATATGCAGTGGTTATGGGTGAACGTCAGAATTTGGGAGAAAGTGCCTGGGATCGTGTTGCTACCGGTTCGTTATCGCAGTCGAATGTCCACTATGTATGTGGGTGGCGCCTCTTTGAGGCTGGCAAAACTGCGTCTCAACAGTGTGGAAACTTTGCCAACCTCGCGGTCTTCGGTGGAGAGTTTCGCCAGGGATATCTATCGGAATCGACGCGCCCGGAAATTTTTCTCAAGATTTACCCATTGGCGAATTGGGGAAGTTTCTCAGCTTCAGAATATTGGAAATGCTGCGGGTGGGAGCTGTTATTCGTGGCAATTTGCTCGTATCTTGCTGTGTGGAGTTTTTGTGGCAGAAGTGCTGCATGGTCGAGAAATAATCGCATTGATGCTTTACATTGGGAATTGCAAGATGCACGTTTCATCCTCAGTGTTAAACGAAAGGACGAACGCAATGGGTAGCTTGGAAGATTTCGACATCGCGGCACTTCTCCAGAAGGTCATCGCATTCTTCGACGGATTCTCGTCGGACGAGACTGAGCCGACGGGCTAAGACGCCGACGGGCTAAGACTTACCGAGGCCGCTGCGCATCCGGATGTCACCGGATGCGCAGCGGTCTTTGTTCCGCTGCAAGCCACGCCGGGAACTTCCGCGAAATCTCGACCTCAATCCGTTTCTAGCTGGTCGCGTCTTTCTGGATCAAGAGCATCGCGTCGTCGACCGGATCGAAGTACAGAGCCGGGTCGGCAACCAGTGCAGCCTCGTCACCATGAGTTTGCATGGTGACAACCCAGGCGCGATCCTCGTGTTCGACATAGTAGGCACCTGCAAGGACGCCGATGGAGCTGCCGCCCTTGAATCCGCCGTAGGTGAACCATTTCGCGGACTCCTCACTGAGCGCCGGATCCTCGGCCAGTATGTCTCGAACCGGTGCGCCGGTCTCGGTCTTCGCCATCTCTTGTAACGAGACCAGCGCGGCACGCAGGTCCGCGGGCGAGGCGAACCAGTCGATGTCGAAAGGCCATGCGGGGGTGGTGAATGCTGACACAGGAACGTCCACCAGGCCGCCGGGTAGTGCCGCCAGTATTGCTCGACGCTCGTCCGGGGTTCCGTCGCGCCAGGCGACACGTTGTGCGCCATCGTTGCCCCAGCCGAGTTGGAACAGTGCGCGGGTCGGCTTCAGCGGAATATTGAGCGAAGGATCCGCCATGCCCATCGGGGTGAACTCGGCTTCGACCTGCTCGCGCCCGACAGCAGCGATCAGCATGTCGGTGGCGGTGTTGTCGCTGATCGAGATCATCTTGCCGGCGGTTTCCCGGACCGTGACTTCGGTTCCGGACGGCAGGTCCTGCATGGTCCCGCCTGGCGTCGACTTGAGGTCGTCGGTGACGGTGAGCTTCTGATCCCAGGAGAGTGTCCCGTTCTCGACAGCCGTCGCAACTGCGCCGAGAACGTACAGCTTGATCGTTGACCCTGTGGGTTGCGGTGAGGTGTCGCCGACGCCGAAGACCTCGGCGTTCTTTCCGCCGGTGACCTCGGTGACGGTCAAGTTCGTCGGCGCGGGAAGTGCTTTGACAGCTGTTTCGAGCTCTTGCCACGATGCGGCAGGCACATGATCGTCTTTGGCCGGTGTGATCGCCATTCCAAGGACCAATCCGTTGCCGTCGACGACGACGTTGATGTCGAACGCGCCGCCGGTGGCACTGGTGATGGAAACGGTGCCGTCGGTATCACCTCCCGTGTAATTCACTGGTGTCCAGGGCTGTCCGGCTCGGATGGAGTCGAAGTCCGGAGGCGTCAGGACGACGGGTGCGGTGGGTCCGAAGTGCTCGGCGATTTCTTCCTGGGTCAATGGCGTGCTCGTGTTGAAAGCACCGAGAAGCCAGGTGATCTGCTTGCCGACGGAGCTGTCGGGGATCGTGACGGTCGCAGGTGTATCGGAGGCGGAGCTCGTTGTGCTGTTCTCAGAGGTTTGTGCAGAATCGGACCCGGAGGTACATGCAGCGAGGACGAATACCGCTGCGGAGGCAAGTGCCACCAGCGTGAGCGGGCGACCCTTCCTGCGTGTGTGTTCGAGTTTCATGGATTCATTTCATCAGCGTTCTCTTCGGCGCGCGTCCGTCTGAGGTGTGGACATACTCAGCCTGAAGTACTGAATCGGTTTATCCTCGAGTACCGTCAACTCCTTGTGGTGGTGACACGCATGTTGGAGCTGGACAATAGGGAGAAACGCTGCACCCGAGTAACTTTCGTGATGACTGCGAGATTCAGTTCTTGGTTGCGGCCAGGAAAGTGGGCTGCGTCGACAGTGCGGCGATCTCTTCGGGGAGATCAGGAATCGGGCGATCGTACAGATCTGCCAACTCGACCGAGTTGAAGCGTCGGACGGTCCAATTGTGTTCAGTCAACCACTGTCCCGGATCGGATCGTTTGTCGCTGTAGAACAGTTGCGAAATGTCCAGGTCTCCGAACGGACTCTGGGCAAAGTACTTGGATCTGATGGCCGCCAGCTTCTTCGGGTCCGTACCGGCCGGAAAGTCGTTCACTGCCAACCGACTACCGGTCGCCGAGAGTTCGTCGATCCGCTCGAACAATGCATCGTGGGCAGCGCCGGGGAGGTACGCGAGCAGGCCTTCTGCCGACCAGGCAGTGGGGTCGTTCCGATCGAAACCAGCGCTCTCGAGCGCAGTCGGCCAATCGTTGCGCAGATCGGTAGGAACTGTGCGTCGATCGATTTTCGGCTGGGCATCGCGCGCAGTGAGCACTTCGGCTTTGAACTCCAGCACCTTTGGTTGATCTACTTCGAAGACTGTCGATCCTGGGGTCCAGTCCAGTCGATAGGCGCGCGAATCCAACCCTGCCGCAACGATTACCGCCTGCTTGATTCCGGATTCGGTTGACGACAAGAAGAATTCGTCGAAGAACCGGGTTCGCAACCCCATGAAACCGCCGAAGGGGGTGTCGTCGAGGAGCGCGGGATCTTTCAGAAGAGCTGTGAAATGCGGCTCCGCTGCGGCTTCCACGAACCACGATGCGAATTGGTCCTCGATGATCGCGTCCGTGCGGGTGCTTTCCAATGCGCGGAACGTCGCCACTGCCAGCGCAGTGAGTCCGACACTACTGACGATGTCCCACGTGTCTCCATCGCTCCGCATTGCCTGGGTGTCCTTCCGCTCTGGGTGACTGAGCCGAACTCTCTCGACTTTACGCCCGAGCGACCGCTTGCCGCCTGGAACGGAACGGTCGGAACTGGGGCGCGGTGCGAGCAGCGCGTCAGTGCCGGAACATTCTGTAGTGCAAGGCGTTCGGTTTGAAGTAAGTCCTGCCAGGCATCTGCCAGGGTAGTGCCAGTGGACGGCCAGGATGCAGGACTTCACTGGTGTGTGCCCCGTTCGGGACAGCCAGAGAGAGTCTGGAGAAATCTTCGGAGAAGGGATCGATGATGGCTCGACTATTCGCACCGGAACAACGTGAGAAGCACTTCTGGGCCAAGCTCGCAGTGACGGGTGCGGTCTTGACGGTACCGATAGCCGTGCTCGCCGCGCCGGCCTCGGCGGATACGGTGAATCATGATGTAACGCAGACTGATAACAGTTGGTACGGAGATCAGGGTGGCGATCACTCGCACGATTGGGACCATGGTGGAAACGGCGGCTGGAACCAGGGTGATAACTGGAATCAGGGCAACCAGAACCAATGGCAAGGCGGGCAAGGTCCGGCACCCGCGCCGACAGTGAACCCCTACGCCGGACTGTTCGGTTCCAGCTGATCGGTCGTCTGCACGACGAATTTCGTTTCGAGATAGAGAGAATGTAAGCCCATGTTGCAGGAAGGCGCGCTCGAGGTGTTGGCCGCTGCGGCACGGAGCGGTAGCAATGAAGCCATGGCCGATTTGTACGCGGCGTTTCGTCCGATGGTTGTGCTGCGGTGCCGCGCCGAGCTTGATCGGACTGTCTCCGACTCCGCCGCGGATGCCTCGTGCCTCGCTGTTCTCGAGGCAGTGCGCGACGGATCGGAGTTGAATCAGCCTTTCCTGCGATTGCTGTATGCGAGAACGAGCGTCGCGATTGCCCGGGCGGCATCCAACGGGTTCAGTGGTGGGCCGCTTCCGTCGCCAACGGCCCTTCCGGTTGTCGAACGCGATGTCCTGGTTCTGCGTCTGATCGTCGGCCTCGGCACCGAGGCGACCGCAACATCGCTTGCCCGTACGACGGACGAGGTATCACTCGACCTGCATCGAGCGCTGCAGCGACTGCGAAAGTTGCCCTCCGCGAATGCAATCAGGGAAATATTGACACCGATATGAGGTTCCCGGAGTGTGTCAGAAGACGAGGAGCGAACAGAACTCTGCGTTACTGGCCGGCGATGTACTCGATCGACGGTCCCGCAGTCCAACCGCCGTCGACGGCGATCTCGGAACCTGTTGTGTACGAAGCATCGTCGGAGAGCAGGTAGGTGACCGCACCGACCAACTCTTCCGGGCGGCCGACACGTCGATACGGATTGTTGGGGAATGCGCCTTCTTCGAGGCTGATGCCCGTCGGTGCAGTCATGGGTGTCAGGACCATGCCGGGGTGAACCGAGTTGACTCGGATCTTGTCGCGACCGAGTTCGACGGCAGCGATCTTGCTCAGTCCACGCACGCCCCACTTGGCCGCACCGTACCCGCTGGTCAGAGCCATGCCCATCAGGCCGGCAGCCGAGGAGATGTTCACGATGGATCCGCCGCCTGCTGCCTTCATGAACGGGACCACCGTGTGGATGCCGGTGTGTACGGACACGAGGTTGATCTGGATGATCCGCTGGAACGTTTCGAGGGGCTCATCGGCGACCGTCTGGCCGGACGCGGAGATCCCGGCGTTGTTGACCAGACCGTTGATGGCGCCGAACTCGGACACGGTGAACTCGACGGCAGACTTCCACGACCCTGGGTCGGTGACATCGAGATGAACGTAACGCGCTGCGTCGCCGAGAGATTCGGCTACTGCTCGACCGTCGTCGTCGAGTAGGTCGCCGATGACGACGCGGCCGTTACCCGCGACGATGCCGCGCGCAAACGCCTCGCCCAGGCCGCGTGCGCCGCCGGTGACGAGTACGGTTTTTCCGGAGAGATCCTGAGTCATGATTGTTCCTTACCAGTTGGATGTGAGAGATACGACGTCGAAAACGCGTCGAGTGCACGGTTGATTGCCGCGGGCGCTGGGGTTCGGTGGTCTGCCATTTCCCGTAGTGCTGCGACCACCGCGAGCGTCGCCTGACCCGCAGCTGCGGTGGTGTCGAGCGAGGTTTCCGGCCGATCGATCAGCCGGGCCACTTCGGGGCGAATGAGTTCCATCGTCTCGAAAGTCGCTGACTCCCAGACTCTCCGGAGTGCAGCATCACTGAAGATGATCGGCATCAGTGACCGTGTCATGGCCTCGAAAGACTCGCCGACCGAGGCGACGAAGGCGTTCCGGACAGCCGGCGCAAGTCCCGAATCGCGTGGCTGCTCACCGAGTGCGGCGGCGAGGCTCCGGTTGCCGTCGTCGAGCATCGGCCAGATGCTCTCCTCTTTGGTGGCGAAGCAGCGGTAGAACGTGCGCTCGGAGATTTCCGCACGCTCGGCGAGTTCGGCGATTGTCGTCGAAGTGTCGCCGCGTTCGACGAAAGCGGCAGCACAACTCTGCGAGACGCGGAGAAGTAGTGCGGTGCGGCGGGCTGTTGCCATATCCGCACTGTACCAAAAGTGGCAGAAACTGCCATATATGGTTGTAGTTGGTCAGCCGGTGCTGCCTTCGACGCCGGATACTTCCTGCTCAACGGCGCTCTTGAAGTTCAGCAGCGTCTTGCGGATGTTGCCGCGCTGAAAGTCGGCGAACGTCTTTCCGCCGGTTGCAACCTTGTCGAACAACTCGGCCGCAAGGTCCGGCCAGCCGCGCCTGTCGTCGGTCCACGTTTCGGTAACTCGCGTTCCGCTGGGCACCGGCGAGAATCGGAACTGCCAGGTTGCGATGGCGGCAGGAATCCGCGGCGTGGAGAGGCCTATCTTGTGAACGCGGAACTCGAAGAGCTTTCCGGCGTCGGCAGCGGTGACTGTGCATCTCGTGGTCCACTGTGCGCGCCCACGTTTGTTATGTCCGTCGAACTCCATACCCAGGAATGCGCTTTCGCGATCTCCTCGCAAGGTCGCGCCCAAGTTTTCGGGACTCCAGGCACCCATACGAGTGGGATCGCTGATGAGCTCGTAGAGGGAGAGCGCGTCGGCATTGACGACGACGCTGTCGGAGACGGTAAGTACGCGAGCCATTTCGGTTTCAGTTTCTTTCTGTCGAGCGTGTGTGAGGTGAGTATGACGATCGGTGGTTTCGCGAACAAGATGCGCAGCGGCGCATGAACCCGTCGAGCTGATCGGAGTTGGACTACAGGTGCGGTTTCAGTTGAATCTTGACCGCTCCTTCCTGTTTCTTCTGGAAGATCTCGTAGGCGTGTGGCGCCTGATCGAGCGGCAGCTGATGAGTGGAAAAGCTGTCGACGCCGAGTGGGTCGTCGTCAGTGAGCAGGGGCATGATGTCGTCTACCCACTTCTTGACATTCGCCTGGCCCATCCTGAGCTGAATCTGCTTGTCGAACATGGTCATCAGCGGCAGTGGGTCAACCATGCCGCCGTAAACACCGATCAGAGAAACGGTTCCACCGCGCCGAACGATGTCGATGGCTGAATAGACAGCACCGAGGCGATCGATTCCTGCGTTACGCATCGCAGGCGCGGCTAGAACATCGGGGAGAAGTCCGACGAACTGCTGCGCGAGCTTTCCGATCGGAGACCCGTGCGCTTCCATGCCGACAGCATCGATGACCGAGTCGGTTCCACGGCCGTTCGTCGCATCCCTGACGGCATCGCCGATCTTGCTGCCGTAGTCGTCGAGATTAAGGGTTTCGATCCCACGTTCTGCAAGGCGTGCAAGGCGTTCGGGTACACGGTCCACGCCGATTACCCGAAATCCCTTGTGGTGGGCGATGCGAGCCGCCATGTCACCGATCGGTCCGAGACCGAGGATTGTCACGGACCCACCCGGCGGGATGTCGGCGTATTCGACCGACTGCCAGGCTGTGGGCAGCACATCGGAGAGGTAGACGAAGCGCGAATCCGCGGGACCTTCGGGAACTTTGATGTGTGTGAAGTGTGCTTGCGGCACTCGTAGGTATTCAGCCTGACCACCTGGCACCGATCCGTACAGCTCGGAGAATCCGAACAACGCTGCGCCGGTTCCCTGATCGCGGACCTGAGTCGTCTCACACTGTGTGTAGAGGCTCGAATCGCACATGAAACAGTTGCCACACGAGATCTGGAACGGGATCACGACGCGATCGCCTATCTCGAGGTTCGTGATCTCCGACCCGACTTCTTCGACGATGCCCATCGGTTCGTGACCGAGAATGTCGCCCGCATTCATGAACGCACCCAAGGTCTCGTACAGGTGCAGATCGGACCCGCAGATGTTCGTCGTGGTGACCTTGATGATCGCATCGGTGGGTTCGACGATCGTGGGGTCCGGAACCGTATCGACGCTTACTTTCCGTTTGCCTTGCCAAGTCACTGCGCGCACTGGAATCGACCTCTCATCGTGGAACTGCTGTTCGCACTCACCTGCCCGAAAGCACTGAAATGCAAACAAAATCGGTGAGGGTTGCGAGAAGTCCTGAGCGCGTTAGATTGAGATGGAGCTGGGTCCCGGTCTTTGCGCCGGCTCCAGGACCTGGACCACGAGATGATGAGGACAATCGTATGACCGACAAAGACGACAACGACCAGTCGCCCAAGGGTGGGCACCCAGGGCCCGTGGACAAGGGCGGCGACGGCGGAATGGCAACGCGAGAACAAGCACCTGAACTGGTCGAGGACTCCTCCGACAAAAAGTCTGACCAGGAGTAGTTTCCTTTTACCCGGTGTTGGGTAACAACGGGGATAGGCCGCATCGGACCGTCCCGGAATCAATGCGGGCGAGGTTCCTCGAGGTTGAGCAGCCAGCCACGGGAACCGCCTCAAGCAGATCCCTCAACCCTGCAGATCCCTCAACCCATTAGTGATTCAACCCTGCAGCAGCAAGTGATCGAACCGGGTACGCAGAAGCGTCGGGACCCGGAAGTCGTCCAGCGCGCGAACGATCAACTGCTCGGCAACATCCCTGAGCTTCACGTTGGTCTCTTGGGAACGCCACACGAGAATATCGAAGGCACGATCGGCTGAAATGCCGTAGATCACCATGAGCATGCCTTTGGCTTGCTCGATGACTCCGCGGGACGTGGCGATTTCGTTGACCAGTTCGTCGACGGATGCCTTCACGGTGCTGTCGAGGGTTTCGGTGACGTCGATGTAGAAGCCGGAGCTACCGATCACATCCCCTGACTCGTCCACGACGCTGTCGCCGACGACGATTACCGAGTGAGTGTCTCCGGCAGTGTCGATGATGCGGTGTCGGCTGCTGAACGGGCCGCCTGAAGTGCGGATGGCATGCAGTGTCTGAGCAACGTGTCTTCGATCGTCCGGATGCTTGTGCGAGAGCATCAATTCCGTCGTCGGAGCTACCTGGTCTGGTTCGTAACCGTGAATTCGCGCAACTTCGGCTGACCACTCCCAACGGTCGCCGTTGCGGTGATAGAGAAACCCACCCACTCGGTGTGGAGCCCCCGATTCGGAAGTCCGCCCCAACCCGTCCTTGTTCACCACACACGCCCCCTCGTTCTCGACCTCGTCCCAACCGGCGTACTCGCCAGATAGTTATATCGGACAAATCCGGCGGACGTGGTGTCGGTCCCACATTTCTGAGCGAGGTCTGGACGCTAGCTGTGCGGGTCGGTGTCGGTGTCGGTCTTACGTCACTCGTGGGCTGAGACGATGCCGCTGTGTCCATTCGGTGAGCGCCGCGGTGATTGCTCCTGGCTGATCCTCGGGGGCAAGATGCCCGGCGGGACCGCACTGAGTCACCTCGAGGTTGGTGATGTTCGATCGGCACCACGCGACTTCGTCCGGTCCGATCATGAGCAGTTCGGCTGGGCCGCTGAAGGTGAGAAGGAGTTTGGGTACCTCGCTGCTTGTGGCAAGCCATTGGCTGTACGCCGACACGCGTGCCGTCACTTCGGCGGGAGTTCCCTCGATGGGGAAGGATCGTGGCCACGCGAGAAGGGGTCGGCGACTCTCGGGTGACGGGTAAGGGGCGCGATAGGCGTCAGCATCTGTTTCGGGTAGAGCTCCGAGAACTGTTCTGTGAAGCGCAATTTCGAGAAAGAAATTCTCGTCGAGCACCTTCGTTTCGCCGGTGCCCGGGGCCCTCAGCGCTTCAACCCGCGCTCGTGCGTCTCCCGGGAAGTGTTCGTCCCAGGTCATCGGACGGAGGATCGTTTCGAAGAAGGCCACACCTCGGACGCGATCGGGGTGGCGGGCGGCCCAGTCGAGAGCGAGTGCTCCACCCCAGTCGTGCCCGACGAGTACGACGTCGTCGATCTTCATCTCGTCGAACCATGCATCGAGGTAGCGGGCGGAGTCGAGGAAACCGTAGTCGATGGCCGGTTTGCCGGAAGCCCCCATGCCGATGAGGTCCGGAGCGAGTGCATGGCCGAGATTTCCTATGTCTGGCAGTATCTTTCGCCACAAGTGTGACGATGTGGGGTTCCCGTGGATCAGCACGAAGGGGGTGCCTGCGCCGCACGAGTTGTAAGCCATGGTCGAGTCGAGCACGGAAATTGCGGCCATTGCGACTCCTCAAATAGTTTCCATATACTCTATATTGAGATAGTAGCCATGTACTCTATATGTATGCAAGATCGAGAAACATGGACGACTGGCTCGCTGGTGTGGCATCTTGCCTTGCGCTGGCGGGCGGGGGTTGACAGAGCGATTGCGCATCTCGGGTTGACTCACGCCCAGTATTCGGTGCTTGCGTCCCTGCACGGTTTGGTGAGTGCGGGGGAGAGGCCCAGCCAGCGGGAACTCGCCACGCACACAGGGTTGCAGCGAATCTACATATCCAAGCTCGTGCGAGCTTTGGAGAAGGGGGGATTTGTCGTCAGCGAACGCGACGACCGCGATGGGCGCGCCGTTCGCCTCGATCTCAGTGACGAGGGAGGGCGAGTCATCGTGCTCGCCAAAGGCATTGTCCGCGAATTGGATGCGGAAAATACTCGCGTGCTGACGGCAGCCGGTGGACGTGAGCTTGCCGAACTTCACCGCGCCCTCGGTGCATTGCTCGACGCCACCGAAGCCGGAGATGAATGAAGTCCGAACTACTTACCTGGCGCTACGTTCGGCGATGACGGCGGCGGGTTCAGGTGAGCCGGCAGGCTGGGGTCTGAGGCTGTCGGCGCCGATGTTGTAGACGTCGCTCGTCGTGGTGAGTGAGTTGGACGTGGTGGACGATGGAAGCCCGGCGCGCCAGTTGACGATTGGATTCAGAACGCCGAACGGGCCGCACCCGGACGCTGTCGGGACCGTGAAGGGCTGTCCGGTGTGCCCGGTGTTTCGAACCACTGCAGTATCCGGGAATCCTGGAACCTCTTCGAGGGCGCCGTATTCGGTCACATCCAAGTTGAGCTGGACGGGGTTGTTGTCCGAGCCCAGGTAGCATTTGCCGCCGAGGAGGGGGTTCGCGATCTTCAGTTTGACGGGTAGCTTCACGCCAAGCTGAAATGCATCCACGGTGGGAAGTGCAGACGTCGACTCAACGGTGGCCGAGGCCTTGTTCAGTCCGAAGAGATTGTTGAAGGGTAGATCGATTCCGAGTGCGCCGCCTGGGATCTCGATGGGTTCGGCGTAGATCCCTCGACTGTTGTCGTTCGGCGGGACGAATACTTGGTCGAATCCGAATTCGGCCTCCGGATTTTCTCGGTAGGCAACTCCGCCTGCGATGCGCATCGCCCCCGCGGGAATGCCGACCGAGAGCTTGCCGATCTTCATGTTGCCGCCGGTGACTGTGACGTCCATGCAGGTGCTGGTCTCGGGATTGTCGATCGGACAGGAGCTCCAACCGCCGAATGGAATGTCCGCTGCCGGGGCGGCTCCGGCAATACCTGCTGACAAGGTTCCCGCTGCTGTGACGGTGGCGAGCACAGTTGCGGTGGCGAGCGCGCCGGAAAGCGCACGCGACGTTGGACGTCGGGACATGTATTTCTCCTTCGAAGGCAACCGACCAGTCGGATTTGCGATGATAAGTGACGGTAGTCACGTGTGACTTGGATGTACAGACAATTTGCAACAATTCCGACAAAAGTATTAGTGCGATCGGCTCCGTTACTACCTGTGGTCATGTGCTTTGAAATTTGTTGCAGTGCTCCGTGTCTCATCACTAACTCGCGAATCGCCAATGTGCGAAGTCAGGGCGAGTAACTTTGTCGAACAGCGGCTGATCGGTACTCCGGACAGCTGCCCGAGAGAACGGATCGACATGACGCTGATGCTGCCGCTCGACTCGATGTTCCTGCTGATGGAGTCGCGGGAGCACCCCATGCACGTCGGTGGCCTGTCTCTGTTCGTTCCGCCGGAAGGAGATGACGGCGAATTCGCCAGGTCGCTCTACCGTTCGCTCACCGATGTCGACTCGATTCGCCCCCTGTTCCGCCGCAAGCCGGTGCAGTTCTTGTCGAACTTCGCGCCGGTGCGTTGGACGGAGGACCAGGACGTCGATCTCGAATATCACGTCCGGTTGCTCGCACTGCCCAAACCGGGTCGAGTCCGCGAATTGTTGGAGTTGACCTCGATGCTCCACGGCACGCTGCTCGATCGGCATCGGCCGCTGTGGGAGGCGTACGTGATCGAAGGTCTCGCCGACGGCCGAGTTGCCGTGTACATGAAGACGCACCATGCGCTCATGGATGGTGTGTCTGCTGTTCAGGCGTGGTACCGCAGCCTCTCGTCGGATCCGCTCGATCGACATTCGATGCCTCCGTGGGCGCAGCGACCTTCTTCGGGGCGGGTCCGGGCCAATCGCGGGCTGGACCTGCAAAGGCGGGTGGGCTCCGTGATCGAGACCGTGCAAGATGTGGTCGGGGTGGGCCCAGCGATAGTCAACGCGGCTGCCTCGGCAGTGAAGGACCACGTCGCACCGTTGCCGTTTGCTGCTCCGAAATCGATCTTCAACGTCCCGATCACCGGAGCGAGGCGTGTCGCGGCGCAGTCGTGGCCGATCGAGCGCCTGCGCAAGGTCAGCTGCGTTGCAGACGTGACGCTCAACGATGCGGTGTTGGCGATGTGCGCCGGCGCGTTGCGGCGATACCTGATCGAACTGGATGCGTTGCCGGACAAGCCATTGATCGCGATGGTGCCGGTATCTCTTCGTAAAGGCGAAGAGGGTGAGGCTTCCGGCAATGCCGTAGGTGCGGTGTTGTGTGATCTGGCAACCGAATTGGCGGATCCGGCGGCCCGACTTCAGAGAATTCACGACTCGATGAGTAACGCCAAGTCCCTGATGTCAGGCCTGACGCCCCTTCAGATCACGGCGCTGAGCGCGTTGAACGTTGCCGGTCTCGGGCTACCGCTGATCCCTGGTTCCTCCCGATTGATCACTGGGCGTCCGGTGTTCAACCTGGTGATTTCCAACGTCCCCGGTCCGACGACGACGCGATACTGGAACGGTGCGAAGCTCGAGAGTTGCTATCCGGCATCGATTCCGCTGGACGGGCAGGCAATGAACATCACCGTCATCGGCTACGCGGACACCATGCAGTTCGGGCTCGTCGGCTGCCGCCGCAATGTGCCGCACCTGCAGCGACTCCTGGGCCACCTCGAGGAATCACTGAGTGAACTCGAAGCCGCCGCAGGCTGATCGATTCCATTCGGGCATTCAGACGTCACGTCCGTTCACAACCAACTGGTGGACGTCCAACTCCTTGTCGTCCAGGCCGAAGCTGATGATGCGTTCGGGGTGGATACGGATGATCGGTGCGTCGAGACCATGCGCAGCAGCAGCCGTAGCGTCCAAAGCCTCTGCTCGTCCGCGGATTTCGACGCACCGGACCCGCCATGGGTGTACAGATGCAATGTCGTCCACGACGAAGGCGACCCGCCCGTTCTCCGCGACATTGCGAAACTTACGGCTGCCAGTCATGTTGTAGCCGCTGATGTCGATCGTGGCTGCATCCGGGTTGTAGTGGAACCCGACCGGACTGACTTGCAGCGTTCCATTCCGTTGAACCGTTGCCAGGCGTCCGAGAGTCTGTGTGGCCAGGTAGTCGAGTTCGATACGGGTCATTGTCATGAAACCACGCTAGAACCTGAACAGCTGTAGAGGTCAAGGTCTCCGAACGTACAACTCAGTCCATCTCGTCGAGGCTCTCTTCTGCCTCTTCGACCCGGCGCTCGGCTTCACGAAGTTCCTCCTCGGATTCCCGAACCGCGACGCCGGCAGCCTTCTCGGTGTTCTCGGCGAACTGTCGTTCCTGTTCTGCGTGTTCGAGATCGGCGCGGAGTTCCTCGATGCGACGGTCGAGGTCGGACAGCTTCGACCTGGCATCCTCGAGCTGGGCGGTCTCGGCCTTGACCCGTCGTCGGACCTTCTCGACGCCTGCCCTGGCTTCCTTCAATTCTGCTTTTACCCTGGCACGTTCGGCCTCGACATCCGGAGTCTTCGTCTTCGGGGTCTGCGGCACTTCTGCTGGTTCCTTCGGGGCGTGCTGCTGCGATTTCCCTTTCACCACAGCAAGTCCCGCCGGTCCGAAGCCGCTGTAACTGGCAGCGGTCACAACTCGTCCGAGTCGGACCAACTCGGCGGTCTCCTCGTCGGCAAGGGCGGCATTGAGAGTCTGCGCGACATCACGTAATGCGTCCTCACCGACACTCTTTCCCCGTGAGGCCGCGATCTCACCGGATTTGTGGGCGAGGCTGCGCACCACCTGCTGCCTCTGTGTCGTCAGTTTGCGCAGGTCCGCGCCCGAGAGATGTCGCTGGGCGTCGCGTAACGATTCACCAAGCGCGAGAAGCGCTTCCAGCTCTTCAGGCAGATCGCGCGAAATGTGATTGACCAACCAGCCCACGGTGGTCGGCTTTCGAAGTTTTCCGATAGCCGTGGCCAGTGCGCGGTCGTTGCCCTCCCGCGCAGCCTTCGCATGCTTCGTACGCGCCTCGACGAACTCGCCGGGGTCGAGGCCGTACAGTTCGTCGGCGACATCATCGAGGGTCACGTATCCATACTGTCATTCGGCGGGTGGTTCGAAGACTGTCTTCCAGTCGTTTCTGATACTCACCACGGTCCACCCGTTTCTGCGCGAGGTGTCGAGCGCGTGCTCGGCCCCGTCCACGTAGTCGAACTCGCGTTCCGGATCGTCATGGAGCACGAGAAGGCGAAGTGCCGGAACGTTCGGGTGGTCGGCGAACTTCAACATAGGTACGTCACCGTTGCTGTTTCCGGCCGCGAGAACAGGTCGTCGACCGATTCGGTTCCAGATCTGGACGGGCTTGGCCGGCCCGTCGTCGACGACATCCGTTTGAGGCTGACGAAGGATCGTGCCGCTGTGACCGTCGTCCTTCCACGTCAGAGCCACGCCGCTGCCGATGACGCGATCTCGGGGGATGCCGTAGACCTCCTGGCTGATCGGCCGCATGAAGTCACGTCCGCCGCCGGACACTATGTAGTTGGAGAATCCTTTGGCTGCAAGGTAATCGAGCAACTCCACCATGGGCGAATAGCTGCAGTGCAAATATTTGCGATCGAGAGTGGGATGCGAAGCAGTGCGCAGGTAGGTATCGGCGTGGGTCTCGAATTCGTCGACCGTGACTTCGGCGAATGCCGCCAGGACACCGGCCGCGAGCACCTTCAGTGCGCTGTCGTCGCCGCGATAGTGCTTCGAGATCACATCGTTCAACCAGGCGTAGTCCTGTTCGAACGCCGCCTGCCACGGTTGACGGTTGCGAAGAGTCGGATCCTGGGCGGTCATCTCGACGAGGCGGCGCAAGATGAAGTCGAGCTGGATCGGCATCGGTTTCTCACACCACAGTGTTCCGTCGTTGTCGAAGACCGCGATCCTGTCTTCCGGTGCGATTTCGTCCGGACTTCCCGCCCCTGTCACGCGTTCGACGAATTGCAGGATGGCGTGTTTCGCCGTGCCGTCCTGCCAGCTCGGAAGCGGGTCACGGCTACCGGAGTCGGAGGGTTCGACGAAGTGACTGTTCATGTGGTCCCTGGCTTCCAGTGAGGTGATGACAAACCCGGCACTCTCATACTCGGATCCTCTCCCGACGATGTCATCGCCCATTTCGGGCGACAGCGCTTCGGTGACCACAATCCGGGTATGCGATTGACCATGCGGCCGTAGAGGCTGGAATTCAGATCACCTACAAGGAGCCAGGTCATGGCTAACGCATTCAAAGGCGTCGTCAACCTCGATATTCGCGATTCGATTCCCGACTGGAGCCCGTACGAGCAGCCGAAGGCTGCCGCCGGCACGCCGAACATTCTCTACATCGTTCTCGACGACGTCGGATTCGGCGCCTTGGGTTGCTACGGGGGACCGATCGAGACGCCGAACATCGACCGCATCGCGGGCAACGGATTGCGGTACGGGCAGTGGCACACCACAGCGCTGTGCTCACCGACGCGATCGTGTCTGCTCACCGGCCGGAACCACACGACCAACGGAATGGCTTGCATCAGTGAGTGCGCGGTCGGGTTTCCCGGCGGGAACGGTCACATCCCTCCCGAATGTGCCACGCTCGCCGAGGTTCTGGTCGAGCAGGGGTTCAGTACCGCGATGGTCGGGAAATGGCACCTCTGCGCCGAAGACGAGATGAATCTTGCTTCCACAAAACGGAATTGGCCGGTCGGTCGCGGATTCGAGCGGTTCTACGGCTTCCTCGGTGCCGAGACCAATCAGTGGTATCCCGACCTCGTTCACGACAACCATCCCGTCGAACAGCCGTCGACGCCGGAAGAGGGATACCACTTCAGTGTCGACATCACAGACCGGGCGCTCGAGTACATCGGTGACGTGAAGTCGATAGCTCCGGAACGGCCGGTATTTCTCTACTACGCCCCCGGGTGCGCACACGCTCCGCATCATGCCCCCGTGAATGGGCCGATCGCTACGCAGGAAGGTTCGACGCGGGGTACGAAGCCATGCGTGATGAGATTCTGGCGAGGCAGAAGGAAATGGGACTCGTCCCGAACGACACGACTCTGCCCTCACTCAACCCGATAGGCACTCCTGACACCCGCACCGGACCTGACGGCGAACCGTTCCCGCCGCTGGATTTCACTCGCCCATGGGACACTCTCTCCGCTGACGAGCAACGACTGTTCTCACGGATGGCGGAGGTGTACGCGGGCTTCCTCTCGCACTGCGACGATCAGATCGGACGCCTGCTCGCATACCTCGAAGAAATCGAGCAGCTCGACAACACGATCATCGTGGTGGTCTCCGACAACGGTGCCAGCGGTGAGGGCGGACCCGACGGATCCGTCAACGAGAACAAGATTGCGAACGGCGTACCCGACGACCTCGCCGAGAACCTGTCAAAGCTGGACGAGTTGGGCAGCACCGAGACATACAATCACTACCCCAACGGGTGGGCGATGGCGTTCAACACTCCATTCAAGATGTGGAAGCGGTACTCGTTCAACGGTGGAACCTGCGACCCCTGCATCATCTCGTGGCCGGAAGGCATCGACGCCCGTGGTGAGATTCGAGATCAGTACCACCACGCTATCGACGTCGTCCCGACTCTGCTCGACTGCGTCGGCGTCGACTTGCCCGACACGGTGAAGGGATACACCCAGCACCCGATCCAAGGCGTGAGCATGCGGTACAGCTTCGACGCCGGCAACATCCCCACCGCCAAGCACACCCAGTTCTATTCGATGCTCGGAGGACGAGGGATTTGGCATGACGGCTGGAAGGCCGTCACCACGCACCCGACTCTGAGCGGGTGGGGCCATTTCTCGGAAGACACCTGGGAGCTCTACCACACGGAGGTCGACCGAGCCGAGCTCCGGAACCTTGCGGATGAAGAACCCGGCAGGCTGGCCGAGCTCGTGGGGTTGTGGTTCCACGAGGCCGGTGCCAATCAAGCTCTGCCACTGGACGATCGGTCCGGTGTCGAACTCCTCACCACGCCTCGCCCCCAGCTGGCTCCGCCGCGCAACCGGTACGTCTACCGTCCAGGGGGAGCCGAGGTACCGGAGGCCGTCGCCGTCAACCTTCGTAATCGTTCCTTTTCGATCGGAGCAGTTGTCGACTTGGCCGAACCGGGTGCGGCCGGCGTGCTGTTCTCGCATGGCGGCAGGTTCGGCGGTCATTCGCTGTACGTCAAGGACAACCGACTGCATTACGTGTACAACTTCCTCGGCAGTGAACAGCAGAAGATCGATGCCACCGAAGACCTTCCGGTCGGCGAAAACGTGATCTTGGCAGCAACTTTCGAGAAGGAAGGTGAGGACCCGCCGGGCACTGCGCACGGGGTGCTCGGTCTCTACTACGGCGACCGGAAAGTCGGTGAGGGCAGAATCCGCACTCAGCCAGGCAAGTTCAGCATCGGCGGCGGCGAAGGGCTCAACGCAGGCCGTGACAGCGGGGAGCCTGTGACCGACGACTACCCGGGTACGTCACCTTGGGCGTTTACCGGTGGAACGCTCAATCGAGTGGCGATCGACGTCAGTGGTGAACCGTACGTCGACCTCGAACGCGAAGCAGTGGCGATGCTCTCGCGTGAATGACAGATCCGAGCGCGTCTAATCCGAGCTGGGTGGAAGGTATCTCACGGTGGGTATGCCGCCGGGGCCGTCCAAGCGGACCTCGGCGTCGACCTGGTAGACCTCGGCTATCAGGTCGGCGGTGAGGACCTGTGTCGGGCTTCCGTGGGCCACGATGGATCCACGGTTCAGCAGCACTATCGAATCGCAGAACATGGCGGCCAGATTCAGATCGTGCAAAGCCATGATCGTGGTGGTGGGCAGGCGTCGCACGAGCGCGAGCAATTCGAGTTGGTGGTTGATGTCCAGGTGATTGGTCGGCTCGTCGAGTAGCAGCTCGTGAGGTTCCTGAGCGAGGGCGCGCGCGATCTGGACGCGTTGGCGCTCCCCACCCGAGAGCGTGTGCCACGAACGGTCCAGCATGCCGCCGAGATCGGTGTGTTCGATCGCAGCGCGGACGGCGTCGCGGTCGGAATCCGACTGCCCGCCCCACAGTCCGCGATGCGGTGTGCGTCCGAGTTCGACGACCTCGGCTACCGTCAGGTCGATCTCGGTGTTGCTGTGCTGATCGACGGTGGCAATCCGGCGCGCGACATCGCGGCGTTTCCAGTCAGGCAACGGAGTTCGGTCCAGATTCACCACACCGGACGTCGGACGGTTCTGCCCGGCAAGCAGTTTCAGCAGTGTCGACTTGCCCGAGCCATTGGGGCCGAGGAGTCCTACCGTGCTTCCGACGATGGGGGACACGTCGAGGTCGTCGACTATGAGCGCCTCGCCGACCCGCCAGCTGACACCGGTTGCTTCGAGTGTCATGGCCTGGCCTTCCGTCTCCAGAGGATGACAGCGAACGCAGGCACACCGACCAGTGCGGTCACCACGCCGGCCGGGAGTTCCTGCGGTGCAATGGCTGTGCGCGCCACAGCGTCGACCCAGACCAGGAAGATGGAGCCGATCAGTGCAGACGCGGGCAAGAGTCGGCGGTGGTTCGAACCGACGAGGGCCCGTGCCGCGTGAGGGAGGACGAGGCCCACGAAGCCGATGGCGCCAGCGACGCTCACGATCACCGCGGTCATCAAAGCTGTAGCCAACAACAGGGTCACGCGCACCCGCCACACGTTCACTCCCAGTGACGCCGCCGCGTCTTCACCGAAGGCGAAGGCGTCGAGTGCGCGGGAGTGAGTCAGACAGACCACGAGGCCGACTGCGACCACTGCAGCGCAGAGCGCGACGTCGAGCCAGTCGGCGCCACCGAGTGAGCCCAGGAGCCAGAACATCACACCGCGCGTCTGCTCGGGATCGGCCGAGGTGATGACGATGAACGAGGTGAGCGCGGAGAACAGTTGGGTCGCGGCCACACCGGCCAGGATCACCCGATCCGGCGTGCCGCCGGCCGCGTGGGCGAGCAGCAGCACAAGGGCAAAGGAGATCACCGCGCCGATGAAGGCGCCGCTCGACAGGCCGATCACTCCCGACCCCACTCCGAGGATCACGATCAGTACGGCACCGGTCGAGGCGCCGGACGAGATGCCGAGGACAAACGGATCGGCCAGTGGATTGCGAAGCAGCGACTGCATGATCGCTCCACACAACCCGAGACCGGCACCGCAGAGCGCGGCGAGCAGAGTACGCGGCAGACGGAGATCCCACACGATGCCGTCGCGGATAGGTGTGACGTCCGCCGCGGTACCTCCGAGGTGCCCGACGACGATCGAGGTCACCTCACCGACCGACAGGCCCGCCGGCCCCAACGTGATCGCCACGGCGGCCGACCCGGCCAGCGTGACAACACCGATCACCCACAGCAGGCCGACGGCAGTCGGGTTGTCACGCAGCCGAACTCTTGTCGTCATCTCACGCCGTAGACCACGTAGTCGTCGAACAGTTGCCAGACCGTACCCGACTCCCGGAAACCTGCTTGCGCGAGCGCCGCCAATTGGAAATCGACGGCGGTGGGCGCGGTGGCGTCGCGACCGGCGAATCTGCGCTCACGCTCGTCGGTCAGTGCCCCGATCCCGGGAGTGGCCCGCAACTCGTCCCACCAGCTGTCCCACTCGGGAGCCCCGGCAGCAAAAGCGGAGCGTTGTGTCTGCTCGTCGTGTGCCTTCGCCCACCGTCCGATGACAGGGGAGCGGCCGTCGAAGCGAAAGTGATCACCGTTGAGCAGAACGCCGTCGGGGCTCAGCAGTTCGCGGCACTGCCGGTACACCTCGACGAGCTGCTGCGGTTGCAACCAGTGCAGCGCGGTCGTCGACACGATCGCCTGAACCGGCGCAGTCACCGAAGTCGGCCAATCGGTACTCAGCAGGTCCGCGTCGACCAGCTGCATTCGGTCGCCGAAACGAGTCGACGACTGGCGGGCGACTTCCAGCAACATCGGGTCGTAGTCGATCCCCACAACGCTCGCGTGCCCGAACTTCTCGAGGATCCGGACGCTCAACGAACCAGGTCCGCAGGCCAGGTCGACGACTGTGAACGGAGTGTGCGCGTACTGCAATTCGAGAACGTCGAGAATCACGTCGAAGCGCTTCTCGCGATCGGCGATGTATGCCGCCTGCTGGTCGTCCCATTGACGCACCAGTTCGCTGACTTCCGTGGACATCTAGACCACACCCAACCGGCGCAGACCGTCGGAGAGCTGTTCGATGCCACCGACGTTGCGGATCGAGGGATCCATCGTCGTGCCTTCGAGGATGATGTATCGCTTGTTCTTCACTGCGGTGAGCTTGCTGGCTACCGGGTCCGATTCGAGGAACGCGATCTTGGCAGCCGCACTGTCGCCGTCTCCGCCGCGGTCGAGATCAGCGAGCACCAGCACGGTGGGGTCCCGGTCGAGCACACTCTCCCAACCGATTTCGGGCCAGTACTGCTTGTTGTCGTCGAAGGCGTTCTTTGCGCCCACCGCGTCGGTCATGATTCCCGGTGCGCCGCAGCACCCGGCGAAGTACGGGGTCTTCGTGGCTGCGTACCACCACGCCAGTGTCACATTCTCGGCTCCCAGTGACGCCGTGGCGGTGGCCGCGCGATCCTTCAAACTCTCGGTCAGCTCGGCACCTTTGTCCTTGACATCGAACAGTGTTGCCACGTCCCCGATTTCGTCATACAGGTCGTCGAGTGTGAGAGCCTTGTTCTGCTCTGCGTCCTGGCCGGTGCACTCACTGGGTGACTGATATGTCGCGACACCGAGGTCGGTGAACTTGGTCCGGTCGGCGATGCCCTCCGAAGTGAACGTGTAATTGAAAGTCGTGTAAACCATGTCCGGTTCGCGTTCGAGGACACTCTCGAATGACGGGAACTCGGTGTCGAAGGCCTGGACCTGACCGCGCGCCTCACGCAGTTCGGGGAGGACATCGTCATCGCTCATGGCGTAGCCGGCCATCCGGTCCTGCACCCCCAGCGCGAACAGCATCTCGGCGGCAGGCTGATTTACCGCGATCGCTCGTTCGATCGGTCGCTCCACCGTGACGTCTCGGCCACAGTTCTGAACAGTGGCGCCGGATCGTTCGGAAGAGTTGGATTGTTCGGCAGCACTGTCTTCGGAGGAACAGGCAACCAACGATGCACCCAACAGGGCCGCGACGGCAGTGGCGGATAGGCGAAGTGTGGACAGACGCATGGAATCTCGTTCTCGCAGGGGCTCGTTCGCGGAGCCCGTTACCGTGTGAACAGGCGCCTGTTGGCCCCTGCTGCCAGCCGGTATTCGGACTCGAGATCACTCCACCCGAGCGCCTTCCCAGATTCTCATCCAGTGGCGTAAGCCCGGGCGGTCACCCTCACCGCTGCGCGTCAGTTCCGGATTCACACCGGATTCCCTGACCCCCTGTGTGGAGGTCTGCTGGCACAGAGGAACTTATCACCGCAGTGCACAGCCGGTCAGGTCGGCCGGTGAGGGCGATCAGATCTCGATCGCCAGGTCGTCGATGTCGGTCAGGGTTCCACCGTCGGCGAGGATGCGCTCGTAGTTCTCGCGCCGGCGGAGGTCGATTTCGGTGTTGCTGACGCCGTGCTTCCAGTATCCGAATATCGCGACGTCGTCTTTGTCGAGTCCGACGGTCGATCGAAAGTGCTTCCGGATTGCGCGCATCTCGTTGCGTTCACCGGCTCCCCACACGACGTAACTCTCGGGATCGGCGAGCTCGCGTGCTCGTGCTGTCAGAGGGCCGTCGGACTCGGCGGGATCGGCGCTCACGCGGTGGAGCTCCAGGTCGGGGAGGGTGGGAAGTTCGTCGAATGCGACCTCGTCATCTGTTGTGACCCAGCCGATTCCGACGACGTCGGTAGGCAGCTGCTCGATGATCGAGTACAGCGCGGGTATTGCGGTGCCGTCCAGAAAAAGCGCGATACGTCGACCGGGAACTTCGGGGACCAAGAAGTGTGGTCGCGGACCGGTGAGGTCGAAGGTGTCACCGACGGTCAATGTTGCTGCCCACCTCATCATCGGGCTGGTATGTCCGTGCAGGACCACGTCGATGACGATCGATCCTGCGGCGGAATCGTAGGAACGCACCGTGTACACGCGCGAAGCGTCGTCGAAGGAAGGCCCGAGATTCATGCGTACGGTGACGTTCGGGCGTGACCAGGCCGGATCGTCGGTCGACTCCGTCAAACGGGCCGTGATCCGCAGCAGATGGTCGCTCGGTCGCTCCAGTGCTTCGACGACCGCGCGAACGTCGTTGAGTCCGCGATTGTGGTCAGCGGTGCGTAGGACGGTCGTCGGGGGAGTTGTTGTGCTCGTGGCGTCTGCATGTGTCATCGACTGTGCTCCTGGATCGGGTTTTCGAGATGCGATCAGGTTAGTACTGCCTAAGTCGACAGATTTGTCCAGAAGTGACATCTGATTACCTGAATGAACTGGCGCAGCGAACAACGCGTTTGAGCGACTTGTACTCGCGCTGCTACGGTGCCTGTGATGTCCATACGCCGCTGTACTCTCGCTTCCGGCCGTGCACTGCGCACGGCCCGATTCGGCGTAGCGACATTCCGCCGGGGGCGCAAGGCGATCGACCGCCGCCCCTCCGGTCTCGTCTGGATCGAAAGAGCATTGGCCGTACCGGCCGGATCCGTCTGACATTCGCCACTGCGGCGGGCATCGCCTTGCCGTGACTTCGCAGCACCACACCTGTTGCCGTGCTGCGCTTTTCCCGTACCGAAGTTCTGTGTCGGGTGGTTGTGTGTCGGCGCCGCCGAGCCTGGATTACCAACCAACTCGTTTTCGTGAAAGGTACTCAGCAATGAATCGTTTCGAAGGTCGTCGTATTCTCGTCACCGGCGCGGGATCTGGAATCGGGCAGGCCACCGCGCTGCGGTTGCTCGCCGAAGGTGGCCGTGTGGTCGCTGTCGACATCTCCGAGAAGGGTCTGGCAGACACCCGGAAGTCGGCTGAACATGCCTCGACGGAGGGTCGTCTCGACACCGTCGTCGTCGATATCGGAGACGAGAATTCCGTGATCGATGTTGTGGGTCAGGCGATTTCGAACCTCGGCGGATTGGATGTACTGGTCAACGCCGCCGGGATACTGCGAGGCGGGCACACCCACGAGACCTCACTGGACTTGTGGAATCAGGTGATCTCCGTGAACTTGACCGGCACCTTCCTCGTCACTCGTCAGGCACTGCCAGCTCTCCTGGCCACGGGCAACGCAGTAGTGGTGAATTTCAGCTCCACCTCCGCAGCCTTCGCGCACCCGTACATGGCCGCATATGCGGCAAGTAAGGGAGGAATCCAGTCCTTCACTCACGCACTGGCTCTCGAATACGGCAAGCAAGGTCTGCGCGCCGTCGCGGTAGCTCCGGGCAGTGTGAAGAGCGGGATCACCGACACAACGGCGTCGTATCTGCCGGAGGACACCGACTGGTCGCTCTTCGGCAAGCTGTCGCCGATTCTGAGCACTGATCTGGAGTCCGGCGGCGCCCCCATGGCGGGGCCGGAAAGTGTTGCGGGAGTTATCGCGATGCTGGCTTCCGAGGATGGTGCTTTCATCACCGGCACGGAGATCCGGGTCGACGGCGGCACACACGCCTGATTCTGCGTCCGTCTGACGGCCTGCCCCAGGGCAGGCCGTCAGACGCGAGCCGTCATTCTCGCGAGCGAGTGATAGCGGGGACGACGTAGGACTGATCGAGTACGGCGGGCGAAGGCTCGTACATTCTCAGGACCGGTCGGAAGTCTCCGGGCGGGGAGGGGAGCCAGTTCGCTTTCGCTGTGGCATCTTTCGGCTCCTCGTGGCTGATCGTGATCGTCAACGCACCGTCGGGGTCGTGGACGACACCTGGAGTGCGGTCGCCGATCGAGTATCGGTCGACCGGGTTTGCCACGAGGAAGAAGTCGGGCACCGAGTACATCGTCAACGACCAGAACGCGCTCACCGGCGGAGTGGGGTCGAATCTGATTGTGTAGGTGTGGGTTCCGTTCAGTTGCTCTCTCTGATCGTCGACGTAGGTCATGATGTACGCCGCTTCGTAGGGATGGTTGCCCCAGAGCCCGCCCTTGGCCGCCGCGGCACGTTCGACGACGCGCAACCTGGGATCGGCGATTTTGAATTGTGGATCGTCGATTGCGCCGACCTCGAAGTAATCGAGGTTGTAGTCGAAAGCGTGGAAGGTGAGCTTCCATCCGTTGACTTCGGGGCTGGAGCCTTTGGTGAGGGCCTCGAGCAAGTTCTTCTCACCGATCCTCAATCCGTCGGCGAGTGCGGCTGCCTCGTCGTCAGACAGCGAGTCGGCAGACGGTGAGGTGTAGGGCGAGGGTCCGCGCTCGTCGATTCCGATCGCCGAGAACGAATCCTGCAGCTCTCGGTCGCGCGGGGCAGGCGGAAAGGCCTGCGACCAGATGCGGAGTTTCTCGAGGAACAGGAGGTCCTGGCTGACTTCGGAGTCGGGGACCGGGAGACCTGGCGGCGCCCCGGCGGAGTCGACGACGGTCAGGGTGGTGGCGTCCTGCAAGGCGTGCACGGCGGGGAGGTCGTCGTCGCCACCGCACGCCCACCGGCCGACGATTGATGCAACAGTCGTGGGAAATCTGATCACCGTGGTCTGGGCCGCCGGGGTTCCGGTCCAGGTGGGCGGGACGAGAAGGAAGTCTCCGCTCTTGGTGCCGGTGGCACGGTGCCCGACGTAAGCGAAATTGTTCGTCCAGGCGTCGACGAATTGGAGGACGTAGTAACGGCCATCGGTATCGGGGACGTGCAGCGCGACAGGGCCGACCGAGAGGTCGATCTGTGCCATCGAATACACGGTGTCGTTGTTGATCGTGACGAAGGTGTCGGCCGGGCCGGCAAGTGTGCGGGCGTGGCTGAAGGTGTTGAAAGGTGCGGCCGGGTTGCCCCGACACCGTCGTGAACGTACCGATTCACCTGGTCGAGATTGAACACGAGGGGAAAGCCGTAGATGTACGCCTGAGCTGCAAGCTCGGTGCGGGTGGTGTCGGTCATCGCTGCCCTCTCGTCGTTCACGTCGGTTCGAGGTCCACCTTGCGGGAACCCTGTCGTCGCGGCATCACCCGCAAGGGGTGACGGCGGGGAGGGAGTGGACATGTCGGATCAGGAGAAAGCGGCGTTGACAGCGACCGCAGACGAATGGAACGTCGCGATGTGCTCGAACGACGCCGAACGGATCGGCGACTTCATGGCCGACGACTGGGTCATTGTTTCGGAATCGGGGGTCTCGACCAAAGCGGAGTTTCTGGGCTTCGTGGCCTCAGGCGACCTGACTCATTCGGCGATGGACCGTGTCGGGAACGCTCGCGTGCGCTTCTTCGGTGACGTTGCACTGTTCACCACACGGATCACCAATACTGCGCACTACGACGGCAGCCAGTACGACGCCGACGAGTGGACCACCGACGTGTTCGCCCGGCGAGAAGGTCGCTGGCGCTGCGTGTTGAGCCACATCACGCCGGCGGTCGAGGCGAAGGTCGAGGACGCGGAACCGTGAACGAGAATGCGAAGAAACGCTGATGTTTTAACGTCGAGACTATTGGGTAGTAATACGAGTTCAGTATTTACGACGTCAATTATCGGATTTATAGAATGTGACGTTTTTGTAGTAGCGTCAGATGAGTAGATCATTTTTATACGCATACCGGATGAGGTTCTCACATGATTGTTCTCGGCATTATTCTGGCGTTGATCGGCTTCTTCACGGGGTTGAGTATTCTGACCACCGTCGGCATCATCTTGGTCGTCGTAGGTGCAGTTTTGTCCATCCTCGGTGCTACCGGGCGTGCAGTGGGCGGACGAAAAGTCTGGTATTGATCGATACTGGGCGAGTAGCTGAGAAGGCGGTACTTGGTCTCTTCGGAGATCGAGTACCGCTTTTTCGTTCTTCGATAGCTTTTCGGTGTCTCTACCCGAAATCATCACTCTGATCGGCGTCGGGTAAACATGAAGCATGCTTTCTCGAGATCATGACGAAGAGAAATCTGCCGAGAGATTCAGATTCCCTCGCAGATGGAATCAAGTTGACGAATCACGTCGCGGTTTGGTGTTGGCGTGGGTGGCCTTCACGCTGACGTTCGGCGGAGCACGTCTGGTGACGTGGTTGATCCAGATCGACACCAGGGATGTCGGCGACATCAGTGCCGGCGGCACTCATCTGCACCACTACTTGTGGGGGATTCTCCTGTTGGCGGGGGTGGCGATCTTCGGCCTCGTCGACCGAAGCCCTCGCGCACGAACATGGATGGGCATCGCGTTGGGCATTGCGCTCGGACTCATCGTCGACGAGGCCGCGTTACTGATCACTCTCGACGACGTCTACTGGCAGAGTGACGGCTGGCCGAGCATCGCCATCGCTGTGTCGATCATCGGAGTTGTGGGAACCGGGCTCGCGCTGACACGAAGTGGAGCGGAGAAGCCTCGAGGTTGATCCGACTACGGCACGGGTACTCACCCTCGAGCCGGGAAGTCGCGCGGATCGTGAGGTGGCTTGGATGGATCCCAATTCCGCGGACACGTCACCCGACCCCGAAAGCGAAGTCCAAGCTCCGGATCCGATGGCGGTGGCCGAACGCGAAGCCGCCGCATTGGCGACGCCCGTCCGGCCGCTGGGTGAACCCGGACCGAGGTTCGATCGTCGTTCACCGTTCTTCATCGGTCTGACCGCAGCTGCCGGAGTTGCCGTGACTTACGCGGTGATCGAAGTGCTGCTTGCGGCGCGAGGCATGCTGATCCTGATCGTGGTGGCCCTGTTTCTCGCGGTGGGCATAGAACCGGTGATCGTCTGGCTGGAGCGGAGAAATTTCCGACGCTGGATCGCGGTCACCGTGGTGCTGTTCGGGATTGCCGTGATGTTGGCGCTGTTTCTCGTTGCTGCGATCACCCCGCTGGTCGAGCAGGGGCGTCAGTTCGCATCGCACGCTCCAGAACTTCTGACGCACATTCGGGACCGGTATCCCATCGTCAGCGACCTCGACGAGAAGTATCACCTCGAGCAGCACCTCACCACGCAACTGGACGGTTCGGGTTCTGCGCTCGCAACGGGTTTGCTCGGTGCCGGGCGGGCGGTGTTCAGCGCAGTCGCCGACGCCGGAATCGTTGCTGTACTGACCACGTACTTCTTGATCGACTATCCACGAATCCGCACGAATCTGTATCGGTTGGTGCCACATTCGCGGCGGCCACGAGCAATCGCCATCGGTGATCAGATACTGGCAGGCGTGGGTGGGTACGTCCTCGGCAATGTTCTGATCTCCGTGATCACCGCAGGATGTACCTTCGCATGGTTGTTGATCTTCGACGTGCCGTACCCGTTGATACTGGCGCTGCTGGTCGCCCTGCTCGATCTGATCCCGATAGTCGGTTCCACGATCGCAGGGGTCATCGTCGCCTTGGTCTCCCTGACAGTCTCTGTCCCAACGGCATTGGCGACAGTTGCGTTCTTCATCGCGTTACGCCTGCTCGAGGACTACCTGCTTGTTCCGAAGATCATCGGGAAGACAGTGGCGGTCCCGGCACTGGTGACCGTTGTCGCGGTTCTGTTGGGCGGAGCGCTGCTCGGTATTGTCGGTGCGTTGCTGGCGATTCCGGTTGCTGCGGCCCTGCTGCTACTCGCAAGAGAAACGCTCTTCCCCCGCCTCGACGCTTCTTGACCGGCCTCTATCGGGCGCTTCGCGCGCGACGCCGCGAACCAGGATTCGGCTTGGGGCACATCCGAGTCGGGATGGTTTCCCCTTCGTCGGTGATACGGAATACCGATACTTTCTCGCTGCACCCGTGATTCAGATCGACCGCATATGCGATTGCGGCGCGATCCGAGACGAAATCTTCCATCACCGTTGTACCGTCCGGTAGTTCGATTCTGTAGTTTTCCATGACTTACACAACCTTCTTTCGCTAAGACGATCCTACCCGGCCCGCGAAGTGGCAAACCCGTGGAACATAACGTGCGACAGTCGACTTCGCGGCGCGCCGGTGCAATGTTTCGACAGTTCGCCTGCGGGGTAGTGAGAGTCGGTCAGCCCGCTCAGGCGGTACGAAATCGAACCATGGAGGATCCGCGCAATGAGCGCAGTATCGAAAGCGATGTACAAGCCACTCTCACTGGCGACGAGCGTCCTCGGCGGCATTTTGGCCGGCGCCGTCTTCCAGCAGGTGTGGAAGCGCATCGGTGACGACAAGAATGCGCCCGAGCCGAAAGACTTGAGCAGGTCGAGCAAGGAAGTCCTGATCGCCGCAGCCCTACAGGGGGCCATATTCGCTGTTGTGCGAGCCGCAGTCGATCGTGCGGGGGCAAAGGGCTACCAGGCGCTGGCTCACGAAGATCCCCGGTAGGAACGTCCGGTTCGGTTCGAGTTCAGTCGACGACGGCCGCGATGGCCTCGATCTCGACCAACTGATCGTCGTAGCCGAGAATGGTCACGCCCATCAGAGTGCTCGGGGCGTCATGATCGCCGAACGCGTCGCGGACTACCTCCCACGCCGAAACGAGGTCTTCTTGACTGCTCGACGCCACCAGAACGCGGGTGCTGATCACATCGGTGATCGACGCGCCGGCGTCCGAGAGAGCTGTTCTCAGGTTGTCGACGGCCTTGGCTGCTTGTCCCGCGTAATCGCCGACGGCGGCAGTAGAGCCGTCCTCGTTCAACGGGCAAGATCCTGCGAGGAAGATCAGTCTGGCTTCGGTGGGAGCCGTTGCTGCATAAGCATATTCAGCGACCGAAGAGAGCGATGTGGAACGGATCAGAGTTACCGACTTCGACATAGTTTCCCCAAGGAATAGTAAAGTTTTGCAGCCAGTCTTTCACAGCGCACCTGGGGTAGCCAATTCGTTATCGGACCCGTCCATCCGGGCTGCGGCTACGAATGCCTGTCAATGAGCCGAGAAGAAGAGCACACAGCACCAGTCGACGAGTGGCTGACGACCAAACAGGTTGCGGCACTGTTCCACGTCGACCGGACGACGGTATCGAGATGGGCGAGGGAGGGCAAAGTCGGAACGCTGAGAACGCTTGGCGGACATCGGAGATACCGACGGTCGGAGATCGAGAAGTTGTTGCGTAACCGCTCGACGACACTCGATCCGACGTGACTCCGGCGTGAAGCAGACAGGTCGCCGAGCACGATGAGGGCTCGGCGACCTGTCTGGTCAGCAGGAACTGATTACGCCTTGGGGACGCGGATGATGAGTGCGTCGCCTTGTCCGCCGCCGCCGCAGAGTGCGGCTGCGCCGATGCCGCCGCCGCGGCGTTGCAGTTCGAGGGCGAGGTGCAGGGCGATGCGGGCGCCGGACATGCCGAGGGGGTGTCCGACGGCGATGGCGCCGCCGTTGACGTTGACCTTGGCGGGGTCGAGGCCGAGTTCGCGGGTGGAGGCGATTCCGACGGCGGCGAATGCTTCGTTGATTTCGACGAGGTCGAGGTCGGTGGGGTCGATGCCTTCCTTGGCGCAGGCTTTGGCGATGGCGCGGGCGGGTTGGGACTGGAGGGTGGAGTCGGGTCCGGCGACGACGCCGTGGGCGCCGATTTCCGCGATCCAGGTCAGGCCGAGTTCTTCGGCTTTGGTTTTGCTCATCACG